>Ga0207886_10016_pt1 | contig 731672 bp, 721 predicted proteins | sample LinPmetageLP35_FD_184048 | JGI IMG/M metagenome (GOLD analysis project Ga0207886, IMG submission 184048) | Marine viral communities from the Pacific Ocean - LP-35 (SPAdes) | ecosystem: Environmental > Aquatic > Marine > Oceanic | place: Pacific Ocean | collected 2009-08-31 | reverse complement strand
CCCCCCCCAAAGTACTGGCAAACTCGAATGAGCAGAACGAAACATTGATCAGATCTCGAATAAAATCATGTACCTTGAAGCAAGTCTAAGAATCAATGAACGCAAGTCCCGGCTAGCGCCACGTAAGAAAGATAGCCCATTTCACGAGAGCACAATATATGCCGACCGCTCGCAAGTTCTTCGTTCGTCTTTTGGTATAAATGCAACGCCGATCAAATCCAACCCATGCTTATCAACCACTAGCAGTTCCCCGATCGCCAGGTCCAGTTCCATGGTATCCTTGCAAGTCAGCACATGGCACTGAAGTGATCTCCAAGAATGCTGTATCGACTCGGATGCCAAAGACGTCATTGAAAGTTGTATCTTCAGGCAGCAATGGAGCGCTCAAGGCGACTGAGCCTTTCACTCCACGAGGCGCATTGGCGCCATTGGATAGAGTTGTGTTACTGTAGGAGAGCTCGGTATCAGCAGGACCATTCAAGTGAATCCAGAAGACTGCAGGCTGCAGGCGGACTCACTAGAAGAATATTTGGTTGTCGCATACGTCGCCGTTAGTCATGATTGGCTAATTTAAGAGTTAACAGTGCTCATCGCCGCGAAATATTCTGGTGCATGGTGGGTATTCTGATTCAAGAAAGTGCTCGTAGACATGCGAAGAAGAAAACTAACCTGATTGGTCACATTGACGTAGCTAATGAAACGGGTCAGCATTCAAGAGCAGAGATGTGATGGCTTTGGTTACTCACAAGTTCGTGTGCCATGGCCCAATGCTAGCGGTATCCTTGAACTTGATCGCAACGGTCGGTTTTGGTGGAAGCTCGAACGCGCTGTAAGCTTTGAAGTATCTCTCGCCAGGGCATGACGCGTCTTCAGAGTAGCCATACGCCTCAAGATTTGGGCTGAAAGTCGCAGGCACTGGAACAGTTCCATATTCAGGAAGGGCGCCTACGATTCGCATCAGCAGACAAATCGCCGAGACATGTCACGAGAATGTCCAGTGACATTGGGAAGAGCAGCTCACCTATGCCCAAAAGGTTCGTAGCGGTAATTAAGAGGTACTTATTGTATGTGTAGCTGGAGTATCCATCGTTGAAGAGATCCACAAATGGGAAGAAAGTGTGAACGGTCTGTCTTCATATCAGAGGATGGATTTTTGAGATCAGAGGGATGCGAAATACCTGAAAGTCGTCCACCTTGAAGCTTATAGCCTTCAGACCAACATCGTGATCAACACCAGAACGGACTACGAGCTATTTTGTACGAGTCAGCACGACCAAAAGTTTCAAGATGGGTGTGACATACAGGATAGGAGTCTTTGGGGAAGCTAGGAAGGACTGTTCAGCATGAATCAACATCACATTTTCTTCACACAAAACGTTCAGGAGATTGTATGCCAGGAGCTCGTTGATCTGGCTGAAACAATGGTGAACTCGAGAGAAAACACATACGCTCGCCGTAGGCCTTTTTGTTAATACTCCATTGCTTCGGAATGAGAGACCGAGCAAGTTTGTAGGAGATGGGGACAACCTATCAGAAGAAGCGACGTTAGGCAGACAATTCTAAAACCGAGGAGAAGATATCACTAACAAATATGGTACTATTGAATGTACCAGTGATCCCGCTGGGATAAGTATCTGCGATTGGATTTGGAGCCGATTCCTTGCTAGATGGTGCAAGTGGACCGCCCTGAGCGCAGACTCCCATGAAAAGGAAGCTGCACAGAACAGCGACGTTCCGTAAAGCTCTGAGTACGCTCATGCTGGTTCTCATAATTCCGTTCTGTATGATTGGTTCAGAAGAATCATTAACAGAGGTGATGGATTGAAGGAGCCCGAGAAAAAGCTGGAGGAATTGTATGGACGTTGTTTTTGTAAAAGAAAACCTTCGTTGCGCGACAGAGTTCAGCTTCTACAATAGTACTTCGATCTAACCATACCCAAGGAGCTTAAGCTGAATGATACCCAATAAAGAAATATGATGGGAAGTCTGCGAAAAATAAGCATCTTCCCGGGAGGAACTAGGAGGTACGACCCCTTATACCAAGGGAATGCAGACATGTCTTAGCTCACGCGGATCAGATCATCTCCGGATTATCATCCCAAAATTTAACTTCGGGTGCTGCACTTTCATTGGCCTAGTCTCACGGGACTTGGCGTAACGGACCGGGCGGAAAGTAACTAGAGTGACCGGACGAACTAAGTTGCGTTAGGTCAAACCTTCAATGACAACATCGGATGAGGGCTTGAGATTTCTGCGTCAGTGTATTTCGAGGTACACAGGATCTGCGAGTCTGGGCCCCTCCGTAATTGTTGCGTTGGGATGTTGACCGAATATGAACATGATAATACAAGTTGGTGCTGGAGGAGGAAAACAAAGGCTGAATTGTTGATCACGATGGAGACTGCCGAAATAGCGTGAGCGACGATTGCATCCAAGGAGACCCCATACATCGAGACTTGACATGTGCTAGGATTTGTCTCGTATAAAGTCTAGAGCCCTGATTATTCTCGACTCCAGCTCCAGATATCCGAGGGTAATCTATTAGCTGCGAACCGTCTAGGCCAAGTACTTGTTAAACCAGTCGACGCCTTGCTTCTCAGCATCATCCATCGACTTCTTATCTTTCTCTGAAGACCAGTCACCCCTGAGCGCGAACCCGTGCACTTGGTCTTCGTAGATTCTCAACTCATGAGGAAGATCGGTCTTCTTCGCCATGACATCTTGAATCTGACCAACGGTGCCTTTGTCGAGGAGAGAGTCTGAATCGCCCACAGCAAGCGAAAGAGGTTTTGAAACCCCATCGAAATCACCTGGGACGGCGACAAGTGAAGGATGACATGCGTATGCAGCATCAACGATGCCGTGAGCGGCGAGAATTGCGTAGCGACCGCCCCAGCAGAACCCGATTGCACCAACCTTTTCAGTACCCGGGATTTGGCGGACCGCATTGATGAAAGAATCAATCAGAGGTTTTGACACTGCTTCACGGTGCTTGAGCAACCATGGCGGCAGCGTGGTCCCAACGGTAGCAGTGGCCTTTGTCTTATCAATCATCGAAAGCTGTTCGCGAACCTTGAGAGGAGGCTCAACAGAGTTCAAGAACTCGAGCGGAAGAGAGTCTCCCTGGTGGACATCTGCCCGCTTGATTAGCATGATCTTCCATTGCATCCTGCAGCTCCGTGAATGCGAAAAGATCCTTGAGCTAGCATCAGGAACCTTGAATGCCGAAGAAGTCAAGCGATCACGAATACAGTGCTACTTTGAGACGGAGGAAGCCTACCTGGAACATAACAATAGAACCCAGCTTTCGCGTAATTATCTGCCAGAAGTCGGACATTCTTGAATTCCCAACCGAAAACTGAAAGAAGAGGTCAGAGAAGATCAAAAAGTCGGGTTGTTTCAGCGAGACTTACTGTCTACGAGAAATACAATTGTCTTAGCTTTTGAGCCATCTTTCGGTGCTGCAACATAGGTTTGCAAATTATCGATAGTTTCAACTGTGCCTTTTGGCTCTCCGTTCTGGATTTTGCCCGAAAGGCAACAATCACTCATACCAACACCAGTAGACATCTTGGACAATTGGCGACAGTTGTATTGATAGCAGCTGTTAAAAATATACTTTAAGAATTTGAAGACGAGAAATAAACTGCAGTATTTGAAGTAAGGAAAAACTCGAATTGAGAAAGGGCGGGGTCATTCACTCTATTGTATTGTTGCGATGACGTTTAGACACCCTTGAGCTTCCCCCTGTCTCGACTCTAGCTCATGCACATCTCTGGGGACGAGATGCAGGTTTGATTGGGTACGTTGATGTGGCAAAAGATCCCGGAACATTCTCCGTGCTATCGGTCTACTAAAACATCTGCCGCGGAAGAGCCAGAGCTAAGACGTTCGAACACCTTGTTGGAGGCTTGAAAACACGGGCAGATGGAATTGCAAACAAGATTCCGCTTACCATATTTTCTTGTGGGAGAACAGTAGTGCGAGGCTGTCAAGCAATTCCTGGTGCAACTGCGTGGCTCTATTGCCATTATGACGTTCAAATGTGTTTATTTTCATTCGATTCTTTCACGAAGTATCCTCGGCTTCTATTGTCACAAGATCTCCAACACGTATTGTTGGAAACTGGCTCATCTTCGTGATGTCTTTGGATGGTACATGGCACATATGAGAGCCAAAGAAGATCTTTGAATCGAATCTGCGTGTCTTTGCCAGGCTTACAAACGGCTGGTCGTTCCTCTCTGCTGTATCCTGATCGATGCAGATCATATGGCATCTCCGACAAGATCCTAGCATCTGGAATATTTGCTCTCCTATGCGTAACGTTGTCCAGTGGTCTTCGCTATATGGTTCTAGGTTCTCGGATTGGGGAGAAGCCAAAACAACGTTGGCTCGAAACACAGACGCGCAGGCAGGCTTGCCGCCTACCTTCGAGATTTCTTCGTTCAATGCGTCAAGACTCGATCTGTTGATGGCGAGAATTGGGCTTTCATTTGAAAGGAGAATGGGCCGTTTCTGTACTTCGGTGTCTGAATCTGGAGGTGTTGGAGGGGCTAAGGTGCCTTTATCATGGCATGTTTTGGATGAGTTCGACTTAGGCTTCTGATGCTTTTGCATATGTGCCTTTGCATGCCTCATACTGAACCCAGACCCGCCAGCTGGAAAACGAGCAAGGGCGCACGGAACATCGAGTATCTTGGAAAAGAAGTCGTTGATCTCTGGTCTTGCATATGTGTGCGCAACAATAGAGTCGCCGCAAACTCGTGATGGCTGAGTAGCATTGAATGATTTGAACAAAGCAGGATTGGATGAAAGGGGTACTGCAATTTGTTCGATAGATCCGACGGATCGCACTCGTAATAGACCTTTGTCGAAATCAATTTCAGGTCGGATTAAGGCCATGCGCGGATGCCGCTTCTGGCTCAATGCTTGCCCGGTACCCTGATGGACGAGACACCATTCCCTGTCCCATGCGAGGCCCTCTGGTCTCACTTCCCAGTCAGTGTTGAGCGGGACGTCAAGACCACCGCAGCTCTTGATCGGGTAGATAGTCAGGCTTTCCACGATGAGTTGACCTGCACTAGAGAGTCAGCAGGCAAAATTTTGAGTCGATTTGAAAACACGGTGACTAAAATCGTTCGGGGGCTTACCAGAGGAGTGGGTGCCTGGCACCTCTTTACTAAGCGAGGTGGTCTTTTCCACATAGAACTCGTTGACAAAAGCAATGAAGGCGTCAACGTCGCTCATCGTGGACATAGCGCCAATGCTTGCGCGAATTACGCCTGTAATCTTCCCGGAATATATGTCTGTTTCGGCACCACATCTGAAGCCAGCTATCCCCGCAGGCAGTCAGTAATGAGCTTTCTAGAAGCATGAGATACCAAGGTTGCCGCATCATAGCTGAAAAATTGAAGACAAGGGTTATGTTTGACATACCAGAGAAGTTCTTTCGCATCTCCCACGGCTCAAGACCCAAACACGCAGCAACGCCTCCCGGGTTACAAAGTCCACCACTTCTGACGTGGAACTTTCGGACAGCTGCTAGCTTTTCTACCTCGGTATTACTGACCCAGGCCCCTTGGCTATTCCGTAAGTTGAAAGCGATAATGGGACCTTGACTCTTGCCACTTTTCTTGAAAGCAGGTGCGTGGGAATACATCTCGCAAACGGGGTCAGAATTGGCATGACGGAGTGACATCAGGCCATCATACAACCTTTGCGCTAGGAATGCAGTATGCTGTGCAATTTGCTCCATTGACCCGTACAATGTCTTGTGCACATCAATAGCAGCATCTAAGGCGAGGATACTATGAAACGGAAGCGAGCCATCCTCCAACCTCTCGTGGAGCGAGTCTCCTTTTGGAGCATGCCATTGCTCCTTGTTGCACAGTACCACATCGACTGTTCCGCCACCAAAGTACTTGCGTTCCTTCAGGATAGCCCCAGATTCCTTTCGGACAATCAAGGCGCCAAGATCGGGGAAGCCAAACATTTTGTAAAAGCTCAGGACTGTGAAGTCTGGAGCTGTGTCAGCATTGCTTAAGTCTAGTTGAGCGGTCGAGACAAATGCAGAAGCGTCCAGAAGCGTGTAGGTTGGCGAAATAACAGAGCTGCTTCGAGCTCTTGGGATCCACGAAAGTGGTAGCCGTCTTCCGTCCATGTTCGACTGCGCGGGATACGCGAATAAATTGGCACCCGACTTTAAACCATCTTCTACTAGAAATGCTCCGGACGAAAGCCACTGCTCAACGTCCTCATCATCGAGGCACCGACTCGCTATTGCACTTTCTCTCACTCCAACCAAGCTCGTGTGCGCATCTTGATGGTATCCGTAGCTATATCCGCCTTTGTGATCTCGAAAAGCATCCATGACGAGCTTTATTCCAGCCGTCGCATTTGCGGTAAACACAATATCGAATAGCGCTGGGTTGGCTTTGAAGAATTGTAACACTTTCAGACGAATGTCTTCAATTCTATTGGTGGAGAGCTGGGATGATGGAGAAGCCGAATGAGGATTGCCATACAGATTTGACATCATATCAGCCATGAACTTCTCCATGAGCGATTTCGAATATAGTGTTGTGCCGGCATGATCGAGGTAGGTAGCATCTATACATCGTTGTCAGCCTGTCCACTCAGCCCCTCATCTGTCTTGTCTAGTTACCCTTGAGCATAGGATACTCGTCATCACGTAACGCTTCTACATTGTGATTGTACCCATTCGCCATTATCTAAAAGCTCCTCGCGAAGCTAGAGGGATCGCTGTGAGCTTATGAGCTTTCAAAAATGCGTGCTTGTTGAGGAAGGCAAGAGCTTGCTTGCAACAGTAAGCAATTGCTTGCGATAGTCAAACCGGTTCGAAGATGCTTTGCTCTCTTGAAGAGAACAGCATGAGCCAGAAATGAAGTCGGATTTTCATCTTCCTCAGTAGACTGGATTGCCTAACTGACGAACAAAGCAACGCCAACGCGGAGGTCAGCGATCAAGAGTGGAAGTGTGGAAAAGTGGTGGTTGTCCCCCAACCTTATCGACAATCGGAGCTCGCCTTTTGCCTTCGAGCTTCGAGCCCGGACTGGTAGCGCATCTTCAGGGCAGGGATCTGGTCTCTTAGTGGACCTTCATGCCTGATACTTGCATCAGGCCGCAACAGAAATCGCGACAAAGCTCAAATATTTTGGTTCGAAGTCGTACCAATTTGCATATCACACATCCAACATGCTGCGCCCAATATTACCACGAGCGCGATTCTGCCTCAACTCATTCCGTCGGTCACTGGTGACTGTACCAGAGATCAATCCGAACTTCAACAATGGAGTCCCGGGACTGCTCTCGCCTGCTGGCTTCGACATTGCATGGACGCAGTATCAAGGCTTAATGGTTGAGAAGCTCAAACACCTAATAGCTGGTACGCCGAACCGACTGCTTTATTCATACCATTTTAGCCATGCTAGAAGCTCTGAGCTGGCCCTAGAGCTCCATTTGGGAGGTGCAATGGACGTGCCTTGGCTAATTTATACTCAGGAGGAGACTACGAATCTAAACCACCAAAAGATATTCTCATTAAATACGCTCGCGACCCAAACTCCGCTCCCATCTTCAACTACGCATCAATGGCATTCAACAACCACTTTTTCTTCGAGGCCCTATCACCCGAGCCAACAGCCATGCCAGAAGCCCTTCAAGCCGACCTAGAGCAGTCATTCGGCTCCATTGAGACCCTCAGGCACGAATTCGTCGTCACAGCAAGCTCAATGTTTGGCCCAGGTTTCGTTTGGTTGATGAAAAACCGTGCGGGAAAATACACAATATTATGCACATATTTGGCTGGCTCGCCGTTTCCAGGAGCTCATTACAGAAAACAAACGGTGGATATGAATACGGAGGACAAGTCTGTATCAGAGGCAATACGAAGGTTGCAAAGGGAAGATCCCGTCAATACTGTTGGAGCCCATGGACAGCATAGCCAGAAGAAATTGGCACCTGGCGGAATCGACATCACTCCGGTTCTGTGCATCAACATGTGGGAGCATGTCTATGTGGCGGACTACGGCGTAGGAGCTGGTGGAGTCGGAGGAAAGAAAGCATTTGCAGAGAGTTGGTGGCATACAATCGACTGGTCCAAAGTAGAAGAGAGGGCGAAGCCAGCACAGGGAAGGAAGCCAAGTCTACTGATCTGATCAGTTTTGTAGCATACTGGGCGCATTGAGACGGCCGTTCGGGTAATGGGCCCACGACGTGTACTATACTGTACGAGGATAATAGACCTGGATGGAAGGCTGTACATTGTATACAAGGGTAACCATACCATGGGCATGGCCGTTGTCTTCGTGGGGACATTTCCTCGTGCTGTTTGTTTAGCGAAAATCGGATGTCCGAAAAACGCCTCTAGTGGAGGCCCAGAAACTCAGCTCATTTTCAGATCACCGGACACTTGTCATATACAGACCTGTTCAGTCTTCTCAATGTTGGTAGTTCCACATTTGTTAACGCTTTTCAAGTTCGTTTGTAACTTCATGAAATTCAAATTCTGGTGGCGATGTTCAGTATTGGTTTATTGCAGTTGTCATTCGAATTAAACTACCGTCTCTAAACGAGTGTTCTACTTCCAATCCAATCCCGACCCTCTTCGACTTCTAGTGAAGTCTAGGGCATATCGAAATCAAACGCCCAATCAATGCCGCCCGCTGAAAGTACTCTCAAAAGCTCTCGATCATTAATCGAAGTGAAGAATGCACAAATGCCGCTCGCTTAGAATATAAATTATCAAACTGGTATAATTGAATCCTCCTCAATGAACGTCCTCGTCTTTCTTTTTGGGTATTTTCGTGTCTTAAATCATGTTACCATTGCAGTTGACTTCATAGCCATCAGCCTTTTGCTTCAATGCTTTGGCGAGCATCAACTCTCTCATCCAGTCGATACGCTCATCTCGGCTCTTGACAGCGAAGTAGTGCGTCTTTGTCTTTGCACCAGCATCCTTGCCTTCACCGCCGTGATTGACCATGGCGCTTTCCCTCTTCCTCAATTTCACGCCCTTGTCGATGGCAGCGGGAATGAGCTGGAAAGCAAAAGCGGACTCGTCTTTCTTGTCCTTACTGCCTCGCGAGATATTCATCGCCTTGAAGGCTGCATTGAGCTTAGAGCCCGAAGCGAGAGAAGAGCAGGCAATGGCATAGTCGTCTACATCTATGTACTCGAGAGTCTCGAGTGCGTTGGCATCTTTGTGCATAGCAAGGCGAGTGCCTTTCAGGGTGAAGTGATGCTCGTGCCATTCATGGCGGAGCATCTTGGTCTTGCGCTTCTTCATCCAGCCTTGAGCTGAGATGTCGTCGGCAGTGCGCTGCGCGGGTTGAGTGATGGGCGACCATGGATAGGAATTGGAGTGTTGGTGACCTTGGTGGGTAGGAGGCTGGATCTGATGGGCGTGGAACTTGGTCTGGGTAGGGGGTGCTGTGGAGATGTTCTCGTCGACACGAGGCATCGCGGGGAATGACGGTCGACGAGCGGAGGTGCGTGACTGGGTGCGGGTTGGTGGAGCGGGTGCGGGTGCGGGAGCATGGCGGTATGACATGTTGGGCGGAACGGACTGGGAAGCATCTCGTGCAACGGGACCAAGGGGGACGGCAGTCACTGGGATGTCCATCTCAGAGAATGGAGTGCCGAATCGGTAGACAGCTGTGTTTGGAGATTGAGTTGCATTGCGGAGATCTGGGGACATAGCCTCCACACGCTCCATGCGGTATGGAGAGAAAGCATTGGCACTTGCAGACCTTGGTGGTGGTTGTTGTACCGGACGAGGAGGTGGGATTGCAAGCCGGGGCAGGTTGTGAAGCTTGTTGTGGGTAGGACCAGCGGGAGCCTGGAGAGTTGGGAACATCTCGTACGGCGGAGAAGGGGGCTCTTCTGATGACCATTGCACATGATTAGGGTCCATATGCTGGAATCTGAGGAACTGCTTGACGTTCTCCTGGGGATCGCGAAGTTGAACATTGCGCAGACTGGCTTCCTCCAAATGACGGAAAGCTGGGACAGTAGGACCGAGAACATCGGAAGAAGCAACGACAGAGGGTACGGCGTCGGAAACAGGTCGAATAGCTTCAGCAACAGCGCCAGCAGTGAGTGGGTTTCCGGGATCGCCAGCGATCCAGATAGATCCGCCCTCAGGGCTTACTGGATGGTCTTTCTTGAAGTTATCGATCAGTCGCTGTTGTTTCCTCCACTTCGAGCAATTCTCGCCCTTTGCGCACTTGTGGGGTTTGGGCATGAGCTGCTCAATACCGACGATGGAGACGGATTCGAGAGGCGAGATGATGTCTACAGGTCCTCGTGCTCGGTGTCGCCGGCGAGAACTCTTGCGACGCTTTGGCTCCTCGTCTGAACCACATTCTCCATTCCGCTCCCGTCTCGATGTATGTCTTGAAGGTCGCTGGAAACCATCCTGCTGGAACTCGACACAGGGCGACATCGCTTCATCAATGGGAGTTGGAGGCTTCGGTGTGCCAGGTGCACTGCCTCGGAGCACATGGATCTCATTCCAGACCTTCGTCCGTTGTCCGAAGGAGGGTATGTCAAGCTCTCGGAGATCCTCAAACTTGAGAGTTATCAAAATTGCGCCGGAAATATCATTCTCCTCGAACTTCTCAACGATTGATGGTTCAAAGCCAGCATCGCACATCCATCTCGCGACCTGGCGGGGTGTCCAAAGCGCAACCTCATTCAAGTTCATGTTCTCAACGGCGTCTGTCAGGGAGCTTAGATGGCGGTGATGGCGTGATGGTATCTCAGGAACTCTCGGCGCATCCATTTGTGCTCTTTGGAAACTTGATGGGCGCGGTGTCATGGGGGACATTGCTAAGGTATATTGGTCTTCATCTTCTTGTATTGAGGAGTCGACGGAAGCTCGGAAAAGATGAGGCCCTCGAGGTCCTTCAACTGCTTGTTTCGCCAAGATGTCGAAATGGAAGCCATTGAACTCGTTGGAATTTGGACTGGGTGTATGGACCTCTTCAAAGGAGGATAGTGTTCTTTCACTTCTTCTGCTACTCTGGTTCTTGTTAGTAGGCGGGATTTAGATGAGCGTCACAGAAACGTACCGAGTTGACACTATGCCGTGGAGAGTTGTCTTCTATCTCGCTCATATCATCCTCAAAGTCTGTGTCGAACTCGGTGGCCTCTGACAGTGGTCGTGGCGCCAGCGCCTTCATGTTGAAAAATGCATCTCTGGGTTGTCCCTTTTGGAACATCTCTACTCTGGGGTCGATGGGCGTCATTGGTGATGTGGAAGGCTGCCCGAGAGTCAGTATCCCTAGTAGAGGCGAACTTCCTGAATCGACGACATACCATTGTGCCCGCTATATAGTTGGGTATCTTCAGTGAGGGTAGTGTTAGAATACTAGCTTTTGCCGTTGCCGGTTAACTTTCTAGTATATGCTGAGGATGATTACAGTATGACAATGTTTAGGAAATCGCAAACAATCAAAAGTGGTAGGGCGCAAAAAGTCAGAAACAGCAAGAAAGAAGGCCTTGAAGATGCCGGCGCTTGGTCGAGTATATGTATCGAGCTCAACCGCCTCGATTTCATGGGCTTTCGTCGTCAAAGCGCCAATGGCCAGCATAATGCTGGTATAGGACGTCTGCATTGTGACCTGTGCTCAGTACTCTGCAGGAGTGACTGTGTGACTATTCTTGACATGACCTGCTTTGCTTCGAGCGGCTTCCTTCACCGTTGGCTGGAGAAGCGGTGGTTTGGTTGTCGGTGCAGATAGAAACGACCCCACGATGCAGCAACGGCCAGTAAGAGCAAGGCTGCTGCAGGCGAGGCACAAGACTGCAGGATGCCCAATGAGGGAGCGGGAAAAGTCATGGACTTTCCATGGTTTCTGGAGGACATTCTGTGATTGGGTACGGGAATAGATTTTACGCGCCCGCCTTCGTCTGTCAGAACCCGGCTGCTTCGTGCGATTCGTCTGTTCAGCGAGATCCAGATTTATCAACGACCGAGAGTGGCATCGTTGCTACGGGACGAGTAGGACCCAGTGTCCGCTAGAGAGACCAGAAATCTAATGTTTACCATGTCGAGGCCAATGATGCTGAGAAGATGGCTTAAGAAACGAGAACCCCTTTTCTCGCGAGTCGTGAGAGGGAGCGGGCCGATGGCTTGTGGACTATCCGAACAGCCTGTGGAGAGGAAAGGGAGGGAGGACGGGAGGAAGGGACCGGCTGCTTCCATATCTCTCTGGGGGAGAAGTGGTAGGTGGTAGGCAATGGAGGGATCAACAAATCTCGGGGGCTAGGAGAGATATTTTGGCGAAAGATCTGGGGGCTAGGGGCCATTTCCTCTCCTCGTCTCAACAACAGCCATGCCCGCCGTTACTTAGCTCTACGATTGAGTGATCATCCTGCATGTGCCAGGCGATTGAGCAGAGTGGTTCATCTGAGATATGCATTCCGTATCTCTAACGGCTGTGAGTGCAATGCTGTATGGCCCCCTCTTTCTACTAGAGGTGATGTGCTGCATAGAATACACGTCTTTGCCGGAATGTTCACTTGTACTTCAGGGATCAAATCAGCCAGATGCACGAGATCCTAGATTTCCACTTCCCGTCCCGCCCCGAATCCCAGTCTGTGGCTGGCCGTGGCGTTCTGGAAATGCAAGAAGCGAAGCCGGACCAACCCCCCTGGCGTTCATGTTGCACCACTTTTCAACATCACTATCACACAATGCGTATCGATCACAACCCCGCTTCAATATCTTTGTATTCTGGTCTTGGGCCGCAACGGATGTCTCAACTTCGATCGATCCATCTCAGAAATGAAGTCCAGTTGTTCAATTGAAACTCCAGACAATCTTGCAAGTCTGGCTGCGCAAATAATTTCTGGTCACGAAGCTCATCTGTCAATGGCAGGATTTCAGGAGCAGAGCAGCTGAGGTCCCGCGTGACAAAATATTGGGCCGTCTTTGGCCGAAACTGGAAGCATTGGATACAAATTGACCTTTGAAAACTCCCCCATTCCTCAACAATGCAAATTTGATGGGTCCTCATGCGGCACGACGGGGAACTGTCTCGTTGAGTGTTTGACCGAGACTTAACAACGAGCTTTCCAGGTCTCAGCACGAAGCTGGCCAATTGCTGCGCGAAAAGCACTCACACAGCACTCATGTGATTGAATTTTGATGCGAGATTCCTTGCGAATTCCTTCTAAGAAGAGACAGATCAAATTCACGGAGACCCAGAGGTCCACGAGTATGAGGCCGTCATTGAACAATGGCATGGTTTCGGAAAGATGGTGGGTGTCACGATGTTCGCAGATACTTTGGAAGACATCGAATCGCCACGCTAGAACCAAGAATCTTCAGCACGCAAGAAACCCACCCCGGAAAGACATGTGGACAAGTGAGAAATCGCAGCTGCAGCTCCGAATCGAATTGTCGAATGGGTTGGCTAGTGTCATACTGATCAATCGTGTTCGAAATGCGGTGTTTATGCCTTTCACTATTCGGGATGTCCTTGACGAGAGGGAGATGAGGTCGCATTTTGCTCGTCAAGCGGTGATGATTCCAATTACTTTGATAAGCAAGCCCCTCTCAGGCTTCTCCGCCCTTCAAGCTTAAATTTGCTGAAAGGAGCACTAGTTTCTACACTATTTCGTTTGAGGGATCATTAAACGAGAATGCCCCTGTCCGGCACTCGACATCTTGATATCACGGTGACATAACAACTCCATCTACAAGCTTGATCCTGCTCTGTTGATGATCCGCACATGCGCAAATGAGTAATTGCTCGATCTGTCACGAACTCAAAGCATTGATTTTCTTCACCCCTGGCATGATGGATAAGATCCTCACGATAAGACATGGAGCCCAGGGCTGCGAGGCTCTCGCATGCTGCCGAGGGAGCCTATCCACTTCTGTCAGAAGCAGAGGTCGATGTGGGGGTGGAGAGGAGACAAGATTCGGGGCTTCGGAAAGTGAGACTAATTAGTTGCTCTTTGATGATGGGATTGTTGGATAATGATCCAAAATAGAACTGCATTGGGCGGTTATGCTTCTCACGGAATCACACATTTGGCGCTGGCAGAAAGGGACAAAATTAGCATTCAATAGTTTGAATGTTCCCAAACAGTCTGCATTGGGATCATTTATGTTTCTTTAAATAGGTTAATTTGCTCGTCCGAGATCGTTATCACAGATTATGCAAGTGCCAGGATGGGCTCGAGCACATGCAGCTAGATGTTTCTCCGCAAAAGCTCACAGGCCTCATGGCGGCATGATTGGCAGGACTAAGTGCAGGGGCTCCCCCCCGCTCCCTTGTCAAAATGGATTAACTGGACGGGAGCGTCCGCTGCAAAGGGGGCTAATGCAGGCTTGTGCGCAAGTCACATCCTCTTTTTCAACGTCGCTTCGATGCTGTCCAACCATCCGCTATCACGCGATGCCACACCTTCTCGCTCCCAGCCCTCGCCGTGTCTTTCTGGAGCGGACAGCATGGTGAAGGCTGCCATCCCTGGTCCAGGTCCCTTGCTGAGAGCAAGAAGAAAACAGTTCGGACGGGCATCACTGGTCGAAACTCTCGGCCAATCTCGACCAGACCGCCTTTTGGCGCTACACTATTCGAGTCCAGTACACGATTCGACGAATTCAAGATTCCGAATATCAAAGGCCTTCTTCATTGGGACATTGGCTTTGTGCAACTGACGAGTGAGGGGCCTTCTCACCGCCGACTTCGCTTGTTGACGACTGTCAGTGGTGGGAGACCTTGTTCGAGACTCGAGATCTCCATCTCCACTGAGTCTAACACGATTGCGCTGAGTTGACTCAGAGAAAGCATAATGGCCCCCTGATCTTGATCCCTCCGCACAGAAACTTGCCGGCTGATCGGAAGGGAGATCGACAAGCAGCTAGCTTTGTTGCTGTAGGCAAGGCAGAGCAGGACGTGCTCTGCAGACGAAGCTCAAAGGAAGCTTCTGCAGCGGTTATCCGGTCTCGTTGCAAGAATGAATGTGGTCCGTGAGAGACTTTGGCGAATATGCAGGTAAGTAAGACGAATTTGATTTACAGCAACATGGGTAGCTATCGAGCTGCATGTGGCCCTGCGGGAAGCATGGATCATGCACGACAGGGAGGGGTGAGCATTACAGTGCAGTACTACTGTAAGTAGGGGACAGGGGGCGGGAGCGAGGAAGAGAGCACCGGCAGCCGATCTTGTTCGCGAGACTTGAGTCGTTCGTCCATCCCTCAGTCAGTGAGGCGACGCTACCTGCGTCTAACTTCGCAGTGAGTCGTCCGCTAAAGGCAACCTTGACGGATCAAGGACTTTTCCCGTGTGTACTTACTGTAGTACAGCCAGGGGACGCCAATAAATGGCCGCATAGGCAGTCGGGGGCGGGGCGGTTGGGCCATGGACTGCATGAGGCGCCTCGCGAAAATAGGACGATGACAGTCTCCTCCTCCTCTTCCTTGTCCCCCACTGGCTAGCTACGGCTCCTTCGAGCTCCCAACCCTGCACAATATTCTGGTCTTGGTGTGCTGCCCAAAATGGATCCAATCAGTGGAAGCTGTGTGCTGCCCGCGGATATTCGACCTACAGCAACTGGCCTTTGGTTGGCCCGTACCCGGTTTCTGTCCAGCATCTGCTCAACAGAGCCATACATACCCCCCTGCCTTAGCCCACTCTCCATATGAACACCATCTCGAACTAGCCGCACGTGTGCATGTGGTGGACTGGAGTACCTAGCCATCAGCAGGCGTGGGCTGGGCCGGAATAGAAAATCGTCTCAATTGGATGTCCAGAAATAGATCTCTGGATAATCGAGGCTTGAGCTGCATTTTGCAATGCTCTCATATATGAACCAACACACAGCTTCATTTGCTTTCAACGCTACGAGAGTTGAAGGCCATTATTGCGTACCTGTCCCTCGTCGTCCTTCCTCTACAACTCCGCCCTCACAACAACTTCTCATCGCCTCGAACGTGTTACCCAAATCAAAGTCAAGCTGGACTTGCTTTGACCGTCGCTCATTAATAATTTAATCGGTCCCTGGTCTCGCCAATTATCAACTCGGCATATCCTGGTCTCTCATCGCTGCAATATAGCACTTGGACCCGATCCGCTTGGCCCTGCCCCCACCATTTGCCTGCGAGGTACAAATGTCAACACAACCCCCCCAACCACAGTTCATGGGCAGATCGAACGTCGCAATGGCGGTCGCTCAACCAAAGCCAAAGCCGGCTCCAAAGGCCAACTCTACTCCTAAAGGAAAAATGCAAATGCATCGAAGATCAAGAACAGGTTTGTTGGAATTTACTTGAATTCCGGTCATCTTTCCTACTGTTGCTGGCATGAGTTGAGTGCTGACTTGATCTTGAAGGTTGCTACACATGCCGACTACGAAGGAAGAAGTGCGACGAGGGGTCGCCAGCTTGCACCGCATGCAAACATCTTGGACTCCGCTGCGAATACAAGAGACCCATGTGGTGGAGTAACAATGATCAACGGCGGATGCAGAAAGACAACATCAAGATGATCATCAAGCGGAAAAAGCTCACAGAGAAGACTACCTCTTCAACCACGAACCAAGTCATGACTCCTGGCTCGGAAACACCTCCTGGATTGTCACATTCTCTGCCAACATCGGCAACATTCTCTGATTCACTTGATCGCACTCGGTCTGCCTCTATCGATTCCCAATTATCTCTCTTCGACTTCAATGCACCGCCACACATCGCAGACTACACAGCATACAACGCGCAAATGCATTCATCGCATTCGCAGTATGCAATGTACCCAGATTACTCACCATACGAAGTTGACGTCAAGACCGAAAGACAAATGTTCGTTAATGATATTCCAACCCGTCGCGAATCGACAATATCGACATTCAGCACCTACCATCCACCACCACCCCCAGAGGCAATGCTTCCATCATTTCCAGTTGATAATGACTGGGAGGGATCATACGGTGACCGGAGGGAGTCCATGGCTGAAGAAACTCTGAACACCAACCTTTTCGACTTCTCTCATGGCCCGCCTTCAACTGTTCGCCAAGTTGCCATTGAGCTTGACGAGGGCGATCAAAGACTCCTCGACCACTTCATTGCGGACGTCCTCCCCACGGTCTTCCCAATCCTCGAGACAAATCAGCATGGGTCTGCACGAACAGATTACGTTCTTCCTGCTCTCCAGAGCAATAAATGTTATCTTCACTGTTGTTTGAGCATTGCGGCGCAGCATTGCAAAGCCACCATGAACATTCAGGGGGAACAGATCGACAACGATATCATGCGCCACCGATATGCAACGATTTCCGAGCTTTGCGAGGCACTCAACCGGGACACAGACCACTCGTCAATTCTGGAGGCTACCCTCGGCATGATTTTCTTCCAAACATCAGTTGGCCGATATGATGATTCGTTACCAGACATCCCTTGGCACCAACATTTCCAAGCAGCCATCTCGCTTGTCCAAAAACTCGAGCTGAACCGCATGGTTTCAGAATCCCATGATCTCATCCAATTCAACATGACCCTCACAGCTTGGATTGATATTCTCGGTTCCACCATTCAGGGCCGCGCACCGACTTTCGCCCACACATATCGGGAAAAGCACTTGTCATCAACGAACTCGTCTCTTGGGCTGCGCGAGCTCATGGGTTGCGAAGACCGTGTCATGTACCTGATTTCTGAGATCGCCTGCTTAGAAGCCCTCAAGAAGGACGGCATGGATGACATTCAGCTCTGCCAACATGTGCACGCTCTTGGCGATCAAATCGGACTTACTGAAATCGGCGACTCTGGACCAAAGATCCCATACAACGCGAATGGTGTCCTGAGCCCTAAGCAGTTGAGCAAGAACATGACAGCTGCTTTCCGCATTGCTGCAAGAATCTACCTGTGCAGCCTTGTTCCCGGATTTACACCTAGCCAAGCAAGCTGTGTTGGTCTTGTTTCAAAGCTCACTCAAGTACTGGAGTTCATTCCTTCAGGTCAACTTGGATTCGACCGCAGTCTTGTCTGGGTGTATCTCATTGGTGGCTCAGTCAGCACAGCCGACTCTCCATTCCGAGGCTTCTTCGAGGAGCGTCTTTCTGCCCTCGGCGAACTCGCCAATTTCGGCAGCTTCGGCCGCGTCGCATGCCTCCTCAAGGAAGTATGGGGCCATGTCGATGGACGCTTCAGTCCAGGTGGTGGAGAAGCACATTACGTCTCCTGGAGAGATGTAATGCAGATGAAGGGTTGGGATTTCTTGTTGATCTAGACAATCCCAGCCTAGGACCTTCGACTGGTTTTTGAAGGTGACTGAAAAACTTACATTCTGCTGTTGTGCAGTGACTGGTACAGTGTATCAGATCACAATTTTCACTTCACCTCGGACGTCGACCGCCCATGATAGAGTCCCGGAGACGATTGATTTACACGTTGGGATTGGGCTTTGACGGGGATGAATTGTCCGAGCTGCGCTGGAATACCTCCAGACTTAATAGGCTCGAGAACGCATGATGAATGGGACGAAGTAACGCCTGGTGATCAAGGATTTGATCAGAGTGATTTGGGACGGAAGGGATGGACGGGATGGGAAGGCAATAGGACAGGATGACGACTTGGATGATGGATCGTTTCTCCCACTTCAACAACATCATTGTATCAGTCGATACTTTGATACACGCTCTTCACAAGCGATCTAGCATTTACATATTTTGGCATACCCACAGCAACGGCGTTTCGGATGGGCCTGTTTTTAGTTTGTTCCATTGCTTTGGGAAGGACTCGGAGCGGGTGGGGGCTATGGGTATTCATTGGGTTGGGTGCATACAAGACGTGTGGAAGGGAACCCTAGATGGGCCAAGAGGCTGGTTCTAGCTACCTACGCTTTACTTTCTTCGGGAGTGGCAAAAGGGGAAGCATGTCTCGAGGATTCTGAGAGGAGAGGCATAGGAGAGGGAAAGGAGTTGAGCACCGCTCCTCCAATTAGGGATAATGGGGACAGGAGTAGCATTCTAGATTGCGCATCTGCATGGTCTTTGTCCAATGCTCTTGCGTAAACTTATATACGAATGAATCAAAGAAGTTGAAAAATAATGTCTGCCCACTGCTCTACGCTGTGTTACTCGAGATGTGCCTGCCTGTGAAACTCGAGGCCGAGATCAGCAACTCTGGCCGGTAGGATTCAATGCCATCTACACCGATGGTAGCTCAGCAGACGTTGTGGTGCTTGTACTCCCTATCCACGACATCCCAGGAACGTTTCCGGGTGTTAAAAGCACGTGAACTCCTTCGAGCCACGGAACATCACCCTCTGGCGAGCTTCGCGAGAGCTCATCCGGATTGCACCGCACTCATCATCTCGCAGCGTAAGAACGAAAATTGAAGCTCACTCTGATGCACATCGCATCGGTACAAAGCGGAATTGAGGCCAGTCTCGGCGGATATATATCTTCAATCTCACCTTCGCAGCTCATTTCCCAGCTGATTTCCTCCCAATTTCCTGGTAACGATTTCGTCCTGGCTCGATTTCCGGCATGATGTTCAAGGGCCAGAATCCCGGCGGAGCCCGTACATGCGTAAAATGCGTGCAACCAGCCACATCTTCCTCCGACCCCTCCTTCTGCATGTGCTGGCTGTGTTCCAATTGTTCTGCCGCAAGAGACGTGACCCACAGATCACCTGTCCTCATCCGGTCCCGTCCATCCATGCTTTCCTTGCTTCCTCTTTCTTCCCTGCTTCGTTTTCGTGATGCGCCTGTGGATGAGCGGATTCTTGCGCCTTGCGATGCGGATACAGTGCAGTGGCGGACTTGAATTTGTGGGACGACTGGTGAGCGGTGTCGAAGGAACTACCTACCTAGTGCCACCTTCTTGATCCATTTGCATGTCGCATGACCCGCATGTGACTTGTGACTGGCGCAGAACGGGCATGACTGGATGAGGAACGACGGTCCCGAGAAGGCGGCGATGAGCAATTCATCGCAAATCATCATCGTGAGTACTACTGTATGTCTATCTAGTCGTCCAAGTTCACCGTTCAGCCCGAGTTGCACAGCTTTCCGTTGGGCAGCAATTCGCCGCTCGTGAGAAGTACCTCCGTACCAAGTGTATTGACCGTACAGCTTCCTTGTGACCGTGCTGCGGAGGAAGTCTACGTACTGTATCAGTCAGTATTTGTTGTGTTGTGCTTCTTATTCGCGGATTACCAGTGTTCTAGACTACGTGATCTCCGTCGCTGGACCTTGCCGTGCTGAGCAGGTTGATTTTGCACATTGTATTGGTTGCTTTTTCTGTTCTAGAAGCAGGGCATGTAATTGCTAGTTTTGGGCGGAAATGCCCTGTCAATGGCTAGCCTCATAATTATCTGATGGTTCAGTCCCTACTGTGTTATCCACTAGATCGCCTCAAAGTTTAGAATATATTTTTTGGACATTGGCGCTACCTTTCTTAGATCGTGGACTGGGCCGTACGTTATTCCTCCAGTCAGATTTCTCCATGGTTTTCCTGTTCCTGATACCTTGGTCGGCATAGTTCGGAAGGGTCAACTGAAAGCGGCTATTCCACATTCTTCTCTCCTTGGGCAGCGCTCTCGCACCATCATCATCCTTTCTCAGGTCATTGATCGCCCCAAAGACTCAGACCATAGTCTGATTACTCAAATCAGCAAACCTGAAAGGCCAGGCATCTGGGGCATCTGGTACAGCATTGCACTCAGGTGACCTGCGCGCTTGAAGCATAAGCCAGCGCCTACTCAGCGTCAATCTTTGGTCTCATCCAATCATCCCTCGCCAACCCAGTGTTTCATCTCAACGTGTATTCTCGACACAACTTGAAGCGCTCAATACCACTCGATTCAAGGAGTCAGAGAGAGACGGAGACAGCACCGCCTCACTTATGTTGGGCCTCCCAGAGCGCTCTCCTACATCCTATGAACAATATGGCCCCTCGAACCGCCCGTACAATCAAGCTGTACCTATTCCAGCACTACCGAAGCTATTCGAAGTTACACGGTCGACGCGCGAAGGCCTCTGAAGCCAGAGAGAACCCACCGCCGGACGACGTTACCGCTGTCCACCGAGGCCGATGACGAAAGGTAAGAGGTGATCAGGTAGGGACAAAGAAGATGATCGTGGTTAAGAACAGGCCGCCGTTTCTGGGGCTTCATTGTGACATTTGTTTCTCCATTTGTTTCTTTGTTGAATACCTAGGCATATCCTCATTACAGTTGTTGACTCAGACCTGAGCCTTTTGATTCACAGTTCAATTCTTCTACATGATCGACACACATTTCCTGTGCTGCATTACAGAGTCTTACTAAATATCTCTCTACACTTTCAAAATACGCCACATTCACAACTTCGTCGAAAGAACAGCTTATCTTCGTTTCACTGCGATGAAGGGACCTCTGGTCACCGGACATGCGCTGCTTGCGGCGATATTTCTCGCCACCTCTGTCACGGCACGATCTCCCAATGTCCTCTTCAAAAGAGACTCAACTTGTCCAGATACATCCCAAAATCAGTGTAATCAAGCAGGTCTACCCGATAATTTCTGTTGTCCGGCAACCACAACATGCATACCACTTGCTGGCAACACGACCGTTCTCTGTTGTCCCAGTGGCAGCAGCTGCGACACTATCAAACCTATCACTTGTGATATCAGCGCGCAGAACGTTACTCTCAACACTGATAGCACGCTTAAGACGACGGCCCTGACGCTACCGCTACCAACTTGTGGCGGGCAGTGTTGTCCTTTCGGTTATAGCTGCGACGGTTCAAACAACTGCGTCAAGAATGAAGATCAGCAAATTGCACCAGGCCCGGCAACAAGCTCATCTTCCAGCTCTGCGGCACCAACTTCCTCTACGTCAAGAAACTCTTCCCCAAGCTCCACCACAACATCCTCACCCTCTACAAATACACCTGTGGTGATTTCGCCCAGCTGTGACAAATTTCCAGTCACAGCTGTCCTCACAGGCTTCTTCCCAGGTCTTGCTGCAGGAATTCTCCTCTCAATAGCTGGCGTTTGTATCCTTGGTTCTCGCCGTAGAAAGGCAGCTCGGAGACGCAGTGGCTCTTCGTTCGGTAATATATCTGATCCGACCCCGAGCAGCGACATGAGGACAGACTTTCTGCGAAAGCCACCTCAGACACCATCTACGATGGTTGCAAGTACGCCTGAACGGCGGCATACAGTGCAGCGGGTGAAATCCTTGTTCAAAAAGATGCCAAATTCGCCAGGACAAAGCCCGCGACTTGCTCCGCCACTACCTTTGAATGTTCAAAGACCTATGGCGCAGAACAATCGACCAGTGACTCCGCCTTTGCAGCGGGAGCCAAGTTATGAGGACATTAATATCTTCGCAGACGGTGATACAGCGAGTGCGCTCAGGGAGCGAGAGCGTGGTAATGGACGTGCCAACGGTTCCGGTTTGGCTCCTCCAAGGTTCCCGGGTATGAGGGACAGCCATCAGACAACTTTCTCCGATATGATGGAGAGATCTGGGCTTGCTGGGCTGCAGAAAGGTCAACGTAAGCAATACCCTCGACTTGTAGGCTTGAAACTTTACTAATTCGCCGTAGCATATGTGTACAAACGAGAATCACCTGGATATACTCCACCGAGATAATAGGCGAAGAGTGCTTTTCATGACATCAGACCGCGAGGCGTTTGGGACATGGGAACATGGATTATCGGAGTTTTGCAAATACCCCAATCGTGGATTTCTAGCATTTTGCGTGGTGTTGAGGAGAACAGTCTGTTCGTCTCGGTCCTTTGCTTATAAAATTTCAATTTAATTCTGCTTTTGCTGCGTCTAACTCTATTCATGATTCATCAGTCTGTTTGTGCCTTTCTATGTTTTCCGATTTATGCTTGCATATTTTAATCACTGCTCTCTTTCCAGCACGAGGGTAAAGAACTTACTCAAGCCAGTTCGTTTACAAGCTCCCAATACCCAACGCTCACAAGTATCTTTAGAGAAATCTTTCATGCTGATGACTGACACTGGCAAGCACAGAGCCTTGCTCTGCTTGTGAAACAACAGGCTGCCTGCCCTCACAGCCTTGCACCGAAAAGTGCCTTGGCTTCCGAAATTGCCAGCCTGCCAACACATCAAAGGAGCTTAACTGATTCAATTCCCCTAAACACTTCCTTTGTCAGGAATCTAGAGTGGACTCAGAATGCACGTTCCAATTGCCTTGCGAAGTGGACTGAAGGCGATCTTTGCAGTTTGTAAGTTTCTTTCTCACATGTTTGCACAAGGCTGGCTAGCTAAATTCAAACAAAATATCGGCGTCCTGTGACCTATATCTGACATAATCTAAGGCTTGTAACTATTACTTGCCTATTTCGAAAAGACTAGCTCCAAACGACCTTGATTCACAGTCGTCGCCGGTTGTGGAACAACTACTACTAAGGCAAGCCTACTCCAGGAAGTTCTCCATTGCGATTACTCTACCCTGACTTCTCAGGCCTGAGACCTCTCCCGACACCTTCTCCTCTTTCCACACACTCTCACCACGGTCATCGAGAGTCACCAACAAATCATGAATACTCAAGCACCCTCAACCCCTCTGCCCAAAGAGAAGTTGGACGAGAAGGAGCGCAAGTCAAAGTACAAGTTTCAAGCCGATAGTCTCTCAAAGGCGAAAAAAGCCATTGCAGGCACTCCGACCGAACCCTCTCGCAACGTACCTGGCAAGCCTCTTGTTGACTTCTTTATCTTCGCCAAATTTCCTGCCGAGATTCAAGATGAAGTCTGGGAGACCGTTTGCTTCCAAGACACGCCGACAATCTCAATCATCGTCGAACAAGCCAGTATTAAGATGATCGGCCCCCTCCCCAAATTTCCCTACTTCCTTCACGCGACTTCCGGAGCCCGGGGTATTGGACTTCGATACTATGAGGTTTTGACAAGCTTTGATATCTTTGATCGAGAGTATCGGGCTGCTCTGAATCTTCAGGCCGTTGCTACAAATGCTCCTAACACATGGCTGGCACCACCAGGAGTTTGGGCACCTGCTGCAGGTGTGCTTGGTCATGGGCCAGGTGCTCAAGTTGGTCTTCACGGACAGATGAACCAGGCTGCTCAGGTGATGATCAATTCGGACCTGGACATGTTCTTGGTACAGCCGGAAACAACCCAAACACAAACAATGGTCCTTTCCCAAATGCTCCCCCTACGCCACTCGTGGGACCATTTGGTCCACCTCTTCCAATTCTCAATATCGCCCAAAGAATTGGCGGGACACCTGCCCTTGCAAAGAACAGGGTTATCCTCATGGACGCCTTTCCAGTCCTCGCTGGTAATGTCGTTGGTCTCTGTGATGAGTCAGGTCCGACTCATCCCCTTCTGCCAGTTGAGCCTCCACGAGCTGTCCTTCCGGGCCCTCCAGGATACCACAACTTCTATGCCAATCTGTCTGCCACCACGTTCAAGTATGTATTTTGCGGGTCTATCTCTGGAATCCGCAGAGTCGTTTTGATGGATTGAAGCTAACCTGTGCTAGGCTACAGATTGGCGACGCGTTGCAGTACAATTACCCGACGTTCAGTCTTGCTGAAGAGCCTTCGGTCACTTGTGCAAAGAACTTCATTGATCCTAGTCGCCGTCAGGAAGAGATCTCTGCTTTGCTTAGGATTAATGCGGCCCCTCCTTCCTTCCCGGCCCTTGGAAAGCTCCCATCGATTTTCAAGAAGGTCGAGAACCTGGTGCTGAACATCTCCTTGCCACACTGCGACAATCCCACAGAGTTCTCGAAATGGGCCACCAAGAATTCTAGCTTGTTCCTCTCCTCTCTTTATGTCCGCAGTACCGTTCGTCGTTTCCCCAACCTCCGACATCTTGATTTCTACATTCCCGGAGATCACAAGATCAATCCATTCGGCAAGATGGCTCTCAAGCACTGGCGCGAAGTCGTCGTTCGAGACACTGACGGTATGACATTGGGTCGTTCACAATTGGGCCTGTTGGAGATGATCATGGACACTGAGGTATAATGCGTCACACTCCCATATCCCACATGCTGGTACTTGCGAGAGTGAAGTTAAACAGTTACTGACTTCCACAGATGACGGCGATCCGAAAGGAGCTTGACAAACCTGATTTCCCGGCTCCGAGACTTCTAGTCTACGTCCCACAGAAGGCTGATAGAATGGAGTTCGATGCGGATTTTGCGACTGATGACTCATGCTTGAGGTTCCGGAGTGACGTATTGTCTTGAGGGAATAGTATGGACTGGGATGGAGTATGGATGGCGTTAAGGATAACTTGATCTTGATTCTCTTCTTCTTGCATGGACTGCAAATGGGCTGGCCATTCGTCTTGACTCTACTTAGAAGAAGTTTTACTTCTACGGCGAAATCTTGCAAATTTGGCTGGCGTAACAGGTTGTTTTTAAGTCGTCTCCTCAATGAAAGCTTTTTCGAGGCGTGCCGGCATTCTCAGTCCATGTTCTGTTCTGCTCAGATGTGACTGAAGACATACTGGACGTGTCAAGATGCTCGAAGAGCATGAGAACACAACGATCAGTTTACTGAATACTGATTCATCAACCCCACTACAAACATGTACCGAGCAGAGAGACATTGAAAAGAGCGCCATTCCCTGCCCATCAAATCCGCCATAGCCCATCACATCCACATCGTCGTCTACGCAGTCTCTACCTCCTCGTTCTTTCACGCCTCCTTATAATAGCTAGTGGTCACCGACAACCCCCGAATCTGAGATCTCGTCCACTGCTCCGTAAGCTGACCCAGTATCAGCCAAGCCCACAACCGAGGGATGCAACTAGATGAACCAACATAGCTACATACCGTCATCCTCATGTCCTTCTTCATATCATACTCAAGCGTGCCAACATGCATGTAAATCGTGCCATTTTGCTCCCTCAAGTACACCTCTGCTTCGTGGGCGAAGGACGATCCGCAGTTGCTGCAGAAGTGACGCCAGACTGCGTAGTCACCTCGGAGGACGGACTCGGCGTTCTGGTTGCTGGGGACGATAGTGCCGCTGCCTTTGTAGCGTTTTGTGGGACCGGTGACTGTGAGGTCCTTCTTGAGGAGCTTGATATAGAGAGCTGTGATTGTATTAGTCAGAATCGAGACTCAGGTTCCCTATTTTTGGAGCCCAAAGGTTGGAGGAGTTCTGGGAGGTGGGATTGGGAGTCGAGAGCCAGGGAGACTTGCATCTGTCACTTCCTGTCTGGCGCTGGCAGTTGAGACAGCAGCAAGACTCTAGGCTTGTCAAGTTCTTTGGTGTAGTCGCGCTCCATTGCAACCGTGGCCTCTGTATGTTGCTTCTGGGTCCATGTATCTAGTAAGAGGTGCGGAAAGTGGAAGAGACATGGTAGCTGTGTTTGTATGGTTTCTTGAGATACGTGCCAAAGAATGGGACTTAGGAATGATCGAATTGCTATATGGACATCTGAACCCGATGCACCGTTTTCGTGCTGTCAAAGCCGGAATGCGGATCAAAGCGAGAAGCTCGAAAGCAGACTGTTTGGTCGTGTCGACTGATTCGGACAGAAAGAACCATTTCTTTTCTTGTGTAGCAACGTCGAAAGGACAATAGGAAGCTTAAGTTGTTATTCAGAAGTCAGAAGTCAGAAGTCTCATATGCACAGGTAGTCACGGCGGTTCCATTGTATTCCGCTGAATCCGACCACCAATCACGCGTGGAAAATCAAACTCTTTGGCATTTGGTCTAACTGAAACCAGATTGACAAAGTACAGAAACCTCTCAGAAACATTGAATCAAGTTGAGATGTAATGCCAACCAAGATTAATTTCAGCGTCAGAAAAGTCCTCCGACCGGAAGACCTTCGCTATTAAGCGCTCGACAGAAGAAGAGATCCGCAAGGAGGAAGGCCTTCCCCTCACCAGCGGGGCTGCTAGATGATCTCACGTCTCTTCAGATGATCATATACTCATAAGATACTCCCCGATAGAGCCAAATTTTCGGTTCAAAAAGCAACATGCGCCGAGTCGCCTCCATCTGGCATCCAATGGACACGATACCGAACCTAAGCCGCCACACATGTGTGACCTTTTCAAGCCTCCATGGCATCTTCGAGGCTGTCTGACAGACAGCTGCCAACCAGTGAAGACACTACATTCGGTTTTGTCTCCGTTGAAGTCGATCCCTGAGATGCTGGCGTGGCGGCCGAAATTCACGGAAAGAGGCCGGTTGCTGGCAGTCCCGAGTTATCTTTCAGGCTTGTAAAACGGTACGTAGAAAGGAACCCAAGGGACGAGCATTGAGAAGTCATATCTAGCAGATGGCTGAACAGCTTGCCCTGGTCTCAGGATTGTTGTGTTTGTCGTCCAAGGTTTCAAATGCCTCTTTCGGACTTGGTACACAAGAGGCTTTGCGGGCGGCTTAATCTCTCCACCATATCATCTTTCGGACGTCTTGAAACGATTTCTTGACTCGACGAAGAATTTGAGCTCACTCGCGTATTGAGTTTGAATCTCTTCTAGGTCCTCCTTAGAGGTCAGGAGTAGGTAATACGAAGCGATGCCGAATAAGTTGTGCTGTGTGCGATATTCGCAGAATCCTGGCTGTCCATCTAGTGGTACTACTTCTTGGATACGCCCCGACTTTAGGAGCCAGTTTGGGTATGAGATGCTCTCTTCCGCGATCAGCCTGTTCTTCCTGTCCAATGTCTTCAGTTGAACAGGAACATTTCTTGTGACTTCGTCGACGAGTACCTGTGGGATGTCAGGATATTATTAAGGAATATGAACAGTGAAAGACAGTCCGACATCTTCGACCAGACATCAACGGCATCTCATACCTTGAAGTTTCCTGTGCTCCCTACCAGAGGTACACCCTTTTCATCGGTATCTTTCCACTCGTAAATGGCGAACGGAGACCACGTGGGATATGAACTGTAGTCTGTGATAGCAGAAAACACCTCATCAGGTGTCGCCTTGATCTTGCTCGATGCGAACGTGCTAACAATTGCACTCTTCTCCAAAACAGGCCTTCCTGTAAGTTTCGAGTTGCTCTCAGAAGAACTTCTCGTCATCATGAGAAACAGAAGAGCGACTAGGAAGAGAGTTGCACCAGCAATCAGATAGGCGATGAAACCCGTCATTGTGACGAAATATCAAGTAAGAGATGCAATTGTGATTCTGAGAAGGACATCAACGATAAGATTCCCAAAGAGATGGGATGAACAGGTTAAGGATGAAAGTTTGATCACCAGAGACTTTGTCATCTAAAACAGGCCTAGACCTGGGGAGGTTAGATGGAAACACATCGTACTCATTTACCACACTCAAGCAATGATATCATGTCCTTTCCGAGGATATAAACTTTCCAGCATTCCGGAGCGAGAGAAAGCGGACCTGGCCCGCAAAAAATGATATGAGCACCACCTGCCTATCTGGGCGTGGACCCCCAAATCTCGTGAGAAGAGGCTAATGACAGCTAGCGAGTCGGGGACCTGAATCTTGGGCCAACGTCAACTCTGAAGCTATTCCCTTTCCCCTCTCACAGTCTTTTGCGCAAACGATTCCACGGACAGCCGCAGCCCTTCGAGCCCTGGAACACCGGCACTGTAATCTTGCGACGTTTTGCTTATCAGGCAAGACATCTGCTGGCAATTCCAACTTCTTCAACCATAACCCCCACCTTCCGCGACACGTCAACAGACCACGCATCTCGAACAAGTCCGAGAAGGAGAAAAGTATTCAAGATGGATCCAAGCAAGGTTTCGATATTCAAGACATACGATAAGCCAAGGGGAGAGGGCGGCTCCAACTCTTTCGCGACTTTCATGATCATCGGCCGTAAGTACAATCATCAATGTTTCTCAGCGCAATTGCTGACAGAGTTCCAGCTGTATGCTTCTTCTTGGGCATGCTCTTCTCCTCCTTTCCCTACGACTATCCTCTTCTCTGGACCACTGAGGCTACACCTGCTGCGTACTACGATCAATTGGAAATCCATCTCAGATTCCTCCATGCGTCTCCCCCGATAATCGCCCGGATTCTCCACATCGCAATTACAGTCGGCTTCGTCGGCTTTTTCATCAAGCTCTTCAAGCCTTCCGAAGCCAACCTCCTCTTCGATGGCGCATCCCTGGTTCTATATCTCATCGCTGTTGTTGTCTATATCACGAACATTGTCAAGGGTCTTCGAATTGTGACATTGGGTGTTTACGGTGTTCCAGAAGGAGACACAGAAATCGCAATTGGCAGGGAAGACAGCTTGAGGGTTTTGGCTGCAAGCAACACAATTTTGGCACTTATTCTGGTTGGAGTCTTGGTTCTGCAAGCTGGTCAGTGGTATGCTGAGCGCAAGGATCTTGATGAGGCCATCAAGTACGAGAAGGAACAGGAGGAGAAGGCTGCTACGAAAAGTCCCAAGACCGGGAGCCATGTTACGAGATCAGTATCCAAGAAGAAGCAGTGAGTGTGTGCGGGTGGTAGTGACGGGAGGATGGATGTAGGATATTCTGACTGTACCCTTCTTAAGGGTGAAGCTGTTGCATACGAAAGTGGGATATTTTCAGAATATCTCCAGGAATTAATATCCCTTTGTAATCTTGTAACATGTCTGACTTTGGCTTGTGGCTGATATCTCTTTAGTTGTGGTGTTTCAATCTAGTCTCCGGGTCTTTGGATAAACAACGCCTCTGGTCATGAGCGTCGATATACCGACTGCTTGTCCACGAAACCTTCTATGTGAGACTGCTTGGGCTACAGAACGAGAAATTTCATCTTCAAATCTTCTTTGATCTATTCAGACGCAAGCGCGCCTGTTGAAAGTTTCAACATGCATTCACTCCTTGCCTAGCGCCATCGGCTCCTCTCTCTTGCCCCTCAGAAGTCAACAATAGTCTATAAAGCCATCGTCTCCTTCATAGAGTTTTTTCACTACAACAACCTTCTCTCTTTCATACTTCTCCTCCCTCAAACCAACATCAAAGGTGTGTAGGTTATCATCAATCAAGAGGATCTCCGTCATATACCTCTGCAGCCATATACGGTCAAGACTGCAAGCTCAACACACATTCTCTGTGTATCCTTAAAAGCTTACAAGCTTTGGGTATTTCAGTGATTTATCTTTCAACATCCGGTCTTTGCTTACGACTGGGGCATAGCTTCGCCTTCAGCTTCTCTATCTAGACAGGACGTCTTCCACAGTCAGGAGAAGTCTTGACTCTCTCGCCCAGCACTCCACCTGACTTGTCCTCAGTCACTTTACGAAGGGCATTCAGCTTACTCATATCTACCATCATCTACTACTCACCTCGACCAAGTTCATCACAGCTTCACCTCAAGATGGCATCATCTGATACGAACAGTGAGCCACCAGTCAAGCGCCAGAAGGTATCGGAGCCCCGAACTCTGTTGAAGGATCTTCCTGCCGACCAGTTTCTCAAGTCAGTACTCTTCACTTTTTCTGCTAATGCCCGGCTCTAAGCTGGTCATGTAGGCACGCCGCTCTCTGGCAGAGCCCAGCTGTCAGTATCATGGTCCATGGAACTGAAATAATTGTGCCCAAGGATCTTCTGTGCTACAACTCGTCATACTTCAACTCTGCTTTCAATGGCCGGTTCAAAGAAGGCGAGGAACAGAAGCTGCATTTCCATGACTGCTCTGCCGACACCTTTCAGATGGCTGTCCAATGGATCTACTTCTCCCAAATCAAGGTTCCAACCTGTCAAGTCTCTGTCCAGGAAGCCCCCGCCACCGCTAAACTGAACATGTCCCAGAATGGCACCCAGACCAGCTGCACGGCTAAGCAAGCTAAGCCAACCACGCCATCGCAGTCTCGTCAAAGTTCTGTCGCTTCCAACGAAATTGACACGAACCTGAGAGCTTGGGCTATGGATGAGAACCTCGATATCCAATTCTACCCGGATTTCGCAGCGAATGACAAGGCGCAGACGGTCTCTCGATTGCTTGCGTTCTTGAAGCTTGCCGATAAGATCGACCTCATTGGTCCCTTTGACTCGGTCATTGCCAGCATCAAGCAGGTTATCTCTTCCTCTCCAGGTAGAAGAGCTCTTATGCCTGGACATATTCGACTTGCAGCAGAGCTCTCCCCAACTCATCCAATTCGAAAACTCTTCGCAGATGCTTGCTTCAGAGAATTCGTCCAAGACTTGATTCCCGGCACGAATGTCCAAGGAAAGCCTTTCCGATTCGACAAGGAATTGAGCGAGTTTGACTCTTTCAGCTCCGACTTGCTTCGGTCTTACAGACAAAGTGAGAAGAAGAAAGTGACCAACAAGAAGACCGGACCTGAGTTCTCCTTCACGGATCCTTTCACGGAATCTAAATTCAGCATCACAATCTAGACAACACTTCAACCACGGGCACTGGCGTGTGCCAAGCAAGGCAAGGAACACGGGACTGATTGCATATGTGGAATTCATACTCGTGACCATGCACAAAATCCATTACAACAGATCATCACACCATATGTCTCGGAATGAGTTCATGACATGGTAGCGGGAAATCATGCCGACAAACGGCGGAGGGGCAGCATGTGGGAACTAGGGTGAATATCTCAAATACAAGGGACATTTATATTCGGACGAAGCAATAAATCATACCCAGCAGTGGAGCTGGCATAGGAACAAAAGAAATCGTCGAAGCTGACGGATCTTTTCGTGCTGTCTGTCAGCTTGAAATTGCAAACGTGATTGGGATCCACTATCTGACCAAGAGCTCCAATGATGACAGCCCTGTCGTAAGAGTATTTCCCAATGAAGCTGGGACAAAGATACAGATCTGACGTGAACAAAGAAGAAGCAGCCTAGCGAGACTACTTCGCAGTATTACTGGACTTCAAGAGCGATATAATTCAAAAGTCCGAAATAACTTGGGCACCGAGTAAGTAAGTCCGACGAGGACGTGTGATTACATATATAGTTCCATTTCTCTTCATCTGTCCTCCGGTGTCAGAGCATAGAAAGATTATACTCAAAAGTTATCTCCCAATGTAAACGGTCAACATGCCTATCACAGCACAGATCGAAATAGATGCATCGCCGGAGGAAGTACGTAATGTGGTAGGTTCGCAGCCCAAGATTCCACATCAGAGGTTCAGCATCATTAGTACACATACCTATGCCATTGCAAGAAGAAAGTACAAAAGAAAAGCACCAACTGACGACGTGAACGAATAGTTCCTCGATTTCGAGCACTGGCCCGAGATCAAGAGCGACATGATCAAATCGATCTCTCGGCTGCCTTCGCACCCAGATGGCCCAATTAATATCAACGAGAAGCTTGCGGTGAGCTTTGGAGGAATCATAAGTAATGTGAATGTACTGGTAAGGCCATATCTCATTCTTTCTCATCACCTACACCATCTCTGCCTCCATCATGACGAGAAGCTTGATTCTTGCGAGCGGTTGACATATTGGCGGCGGCGAAAATGTCAACAGCATGACACGTTGAACGACGAGAAGCGAAATAACAACAGCTAAAGAACAAACAGGCAAACACACCTACCGAGTTTCGTTGGCGCGGCGATATCTATTACGTGTTGTCAGGAGACCACACATTCCGATTCGAGCCCAGCATACTTCATCCCGGGAAGACGCTGTTCGTCAGCACTGAAATCCCGATGAGGGTGCTGAAGCTGCTGGCTGGACCGATTGGAATGCAAAAGGCGTTCGAAGGATTCTGCCAGGACTTCAAGAAGAGGGTCGAGAGTGTTGTGAAAGGCAGGGAGGTCGAGGTGCAGAGCTAGACGAGGATCGGGCCTGTTGTCCGATTATGGAAATCCGTCTTATTTTTACAGCATCGAGTAGAAGTGCCAAGTCAGGCTGGTGACATAGAATTGAACGGCTCTCAGACCCTCCACTACTCACTCTGTTAGTTGTATCTTGTGAGACATGCCTAGCTACAATTGCATCCAAGTATATTGGGCGCAAGAAAGCAGGAAAGAAGGAAGTGATTAGGTAACACAGCAAGCAAGCAGCGGCAAGTGTAAGTCTCGAATTGAGGGGATCTCGACATTACCCGGTCGCCAACTCGCATCGCATAGGAACAGAGATTTAACCTTTCTGGACCGAGTCTAAAAGCGTCTCGCTCGTGGACTTCCAGGATCGGTGCTAATCAATTCATTTGTTTGTGCATTGTGCAGCGATCTACTGTACGGTTCGGCACGTTGGTATCACACTGATCTGGAGCTTGATCTTGTGACACGCAAGATGGGACACCATTTGGATAAGTGTGTCTGTGTGTATTGTACCAGCCTTCAAGAAGACAAGTCTCATGTATCCTAATCTCGATAGAAGTAACGGCGTGAAATGTAAACGTGCTTTGCTTGACTGATAGTGACATAGAGTCTTGCCTTGCATCGACATCACATTCTGTACGCAAAGTCAAGGTACAGCTTAGCTAAACGGTACCAAAAAAGAAATGTGCCGCTGAGTGCCGTCTGAGCTTGATCTGAAACCCCGTGTTGATAGCTTTCGAAACAAAATTTGGCCGAGCACCCCCTGGACAAGCAGGAGGGAGGACGGAGATGAGGGGCAAACATGGAAGGAAACAAAGCAGGGGAGACGAACCCGCGTGGAAGGAAATGAAACATGACGGGGAGAGGTCTAAAATCAAAATTAACCTTATCTGGGGTGTGTTTGTTTCAGAGGCAGTGATGGATAACAGACAGGATAAGGAACAGATTGGAGGTAGATGCTGGCTGGACTACTGGACGGTAGGATCGAAAAGAGGACTCGAGATGACGGACAGATTCAGCTGAAGATGGGATGGGCAATTGGCTCTCGAATTCCGACATCAGCAAACTCTTGACTTACTAACGTGACTGAACTTGCCGCCGCCATCTCATATTCAATATTCAGTCTCTCCAGCCCCATCCATTCAGGAATCCATTTCATCCCGTTTGCAGCAAACAAAACTGAACAAAGCGCATCCTCATCCACCCACGATTTCGCAAGATCCACCTCCTCCAAAGCCAGCGCTTAACACAACCCAACCCTGCTTCCCATCTTCCAATCACAAGCCTAATCATCTGCGCCGGAGTATCACACCCGTTCAGCACCAGTCAGCTGGCACGCAGCCGGCGCTTAAGAGAGCGGAAAAGACGTCTTAGACATGGGGTGGCAGCAGGGGACCGCTGCAAGCGTCCAGGATGCCGGGCCTGTTCCCACTCTGCTTGCCGTTAGAACGGACGCTGCTTTGAGTGTGGGTTAAAAATAACAATAAGTTTTGGAGGGGTTGGAAAAATGTCCCTTCGCGCGCTGTTGATGAACCACCGATGCTGATGAGGCGCTGCCCTCTGATGCTTACCTGGCTGGGGAGCTTAGGATACCTTGGATGGATTGGATGCTTCGAGTTGGTTGGACGGCGTGAGCTGAGGATGGCGCAACTCTGGGGGAGGGAGGATGGAGGGGTTCGACGATTGATTGATGGTTATCCTGTTTATGCTTACCTGATAGTGATCGATCTCTCATGTGGCAACGGGGCATGTTGGATCTTGGTCGTGTTGCGGTCTTGTTATGATTTGCGTTGCGTCGATGCAAGGTACAGTTGTTGCGAGGACGAGAATAGAAAGGCTTGCAGGTCTGCCGAACCGTCACTGTTATGATCTGATTTGATTTGACCAGGTCATGTTTTCGGCGGTCTCAGATCTGGCTCTGTTTACGATCGTGGCTCTTGCTCTTCCGCGAGACATATTTGTGATACGATGGGGGTTGTTGAGTAAGGAATGTGGAAGGATCAGATCTTATTGGTAAGTTTGGTTTGAATTCATTGCTTATTCTGGTATCACCCCCCGCACGCCTCTTTCTCCGAATCCATTGTCAAGTTCCATTTCAGTTGCCCAAAGTACGCCGATGAACGCCCATGATAGACAGGCATTTCCCTTGCCTGCCTTGAGAAAGTTCCCTTCCAATCCTTTAAGTGGTCCATGACATGACATCCCGAAAACCAAACCCGGTTTGGCTCTTTCGAGGTCTTGCGGTTACCTTACTCCAACGATGCTCCAGGCGGTGCGCCGAGCAAGATAGTGACGTGAAGCGTGACGTTTTCCTCCTTCCTTCCCTAACTGAGACTCTCTCGTCTGAGCTTTTGTAATCGTGAACAAGAAATAAAGACATGTAAATCGTAATAGCGGATATGTTGTGAAGTAGTGAAGTTGTGAAGGTCGATGTCGTAACAAATGGGAGTTGGTAGAGGAGGATATCCATAGAAATTGTAGTGATGAAGTCGCTTGATCATAGCCCGGGTTGTTGCGGAGTATTATTATTCTATCTTCCTCCTCTTTCCCTTAGGCGCAGGACTCATCCGTGGTGTATATGTGACCGTTCGCGTTACAATCTCTCTGACTTGGCGAACGCTGGATCGAGAAGATTTTGGGGACTTGACATCAAAGTACCTTCCCTTGCTTTTAAAGTCCCAGTCAAATGGCGAGCGGGCGCTTCTTGCGCTGAAGGGAGACCGTACAGCTGAGGTTGCACTCATGGGTGATTCCGCACCAGTGAAGGCTGGAGATGGAGGTATCCTTAACCGTCCTAACCGTCCTGTCGAGGGAGCCGAAGAAGGAAAGACGAATTGAGCGGGTGGGAGGGCGGAGGTTGGCGATTTGTGAGTTTCGCAATTGCATGAGCAGTCGCTGTGTTCGCTCGAGCCGGTAGAAGGAGCTGAAGTTGGTGTCGTTCGTCCAGAGGAGGACTTGTCTCCAGCAATAGGGCTCGCCATGGTCTTGAGAAAGTCCGTATACGCAATTGGAGGAGTAATCGGGGTCTTGATATACTCCTCCTGTTTTATGAAGTCGGCGTATCCAGGGAGAGGGCTTCGCGCAGACAGTGCCGACAGCTCAGAGGGAAAGGTCGACGTCATGGGAGTCTTGAGCTGCGGCAGCTTGGGCTTGGTAGAGGGAGGCATCTTGTCTCTTCGTTCAGAGTAACGAGTGTTGTGAGATCAAAGAGTGACTCGAAGCACAAGTGGCCTGCAAGCTGCGATGCGATGACGGGTAGTCCGTGAAGGAAGAAGAGAAGAGAGGTCAAGTCGTCCGGGTGGAAAGAAGTATTATAATGTGACTGCTCGAAGGGGCCTTGTTTTTCCCGGTATAGTACAGCTGTGGCAGAGTGGCCGTGGTGGCAGAGCGCGTCCGAGGGGCAGGAAGAGAAGGGAAGGAATGGCAGGACAGGGCTGCTCAGGTCAGACCGATATAGCAGCCAGTGCTATGTGGGTTGGCAGATGAAAGCGCTTGCGAAGACGATTGGGGATTGGGAGGGTCGGTCGGCGTCGAGGTGTTGGCTGCTGCACCGTCCTGCAGTGTGCATCAACTTTGTTGTGCTTGCTTGCTTGCTTGCCTTGCCTTGCCTTGCGTTTGCCTTCCTTAGGCCTTTGCCCTTTGCCTGTTTGCGCTTGTGGAGCGGCGAGGTTGTGAGGATGTTGGGGCAAGGATCTCGCAGGGCCGTCAAAAGCAGCGTTGCAGGTGCAGGTGCAGCTCTGGCGTTCAAGGTGTTGTTAGGAGCAAGCGAGCAGGCGCTAAACCCCAATTGATCAGGATGTTTTGATTCGTGGCGACCGGGGAGCCGGCGGGACTTGGGGACTTTTGGGCTCGGGAGCGCGAAGTAACTTCCAGTGCGAGATGCTTGGGGGTCTTTGAGCTGGATTGGAGCCGGGCTATCACTGGCACTTGATTCTGAGACTTGCTTGCTTGCTTGCAGGCTTGTAGGCCTCTGGTCTAAGTGGTCTTGCCTTGGTCTTCGGGGAGCGATGGTGGGATGGGACGTATGGCGGGTCTGGGGTGGCCTGTCGGATACACAGCTGATACCGCGCAATGTGATTCGTACAGAGCTGACCGAGTAGACTTGTGCTGGCGGCGAATGGGTACGGCGGCGAGTAAGAGGCCAGAAACGAGGCCTTCGCGGAGTGGATGTGATTCGCAATGGCAGCGCGAGAACAGAAGGCAGGCCTACTGCTGGGATTGGACGTGATTCGCGCCTCGGGGGTGCAGATGGAAACAGCGTCTGGGAGATGCTGCACGCTGATTCGTGCTGGACGGGCGAGATGTCTTCGTCAGAAGTCGTGAGTCGGCTATACTTAGCAACCACCAAGTGCTGGCAGCGCAAAGATGACAAAGAGAATGATGGGGGCTGCTGTTAAAACCGCTCTCTTTCCTGCTATGATTGGGCTGAGTCGCAACGGTTGGAGGTATCCGAATGAACCGTGTCGTTGCTCGTGGTTTTTCAAAGTGGGATTGTTGGTCAAAGGATGATATGAGACCAGGGTGTGCGTCCTAAAGTTCTCCGGCAGGACGGTTGCTGGAAACCGTGGGACGAATGAAGGAGCTTGAAGCGATACAAGTCCAAGGGTTGTTGTTTGAACAAGGGCAGACGTTGGGTAAATCAAGTCGTAAGCACTTGGTCCGTGGTGGTGTTGGAGCAAATTCCGGGCGATGCTGCACTTGGATTTCTGCTTCATTATGTATTCTGTTCATAACGCCCGTCTTTGCGTCTGATACATCAGCCCGCGCGGCAGCAGCTTCAACCAATTCTGGGGAATTCCCAGTGGTCGAATCATTAGTTATGATCAAGTACAATTTGCTGCTTGCAAAAATGGGCTTCAAGTTGGGTCAACGACTCCCGCGCGCTTTGGGATTCTACAAGGATACCAGCCGCCAGCCACGAGGACGAGGACAACATGATCTAGCGACGTTGGAGGGAGGCTCAAGAGTGTCATCTGAGTGGCTGATATAACTCTGGGATTCAAAGGTAGCTACCATACAGTACGTGGACCAGACATGTGTTGGCAGCGCGCGGGTATGTCTGTTTCCAGCTATGTAGGTTGTAGTGCTGGTAACATCGAATGAGAGGCTTTGTATCGACACCCTTCCTGACACCCTGCTGTGGCATCTTCTTCTTCCCTCATTCTATTTCGGTTTCCAGATGAGAGGCTAGGCACTGACAGCTACCCTGAACGGTCGGGTTCAACTTCTGAAGGCTCGGAAGGTCATTCATGGGAAAGTTTAGAGCCATTGTTGAACACATGTTCTCAAGTTCGGTTCAAGATGACGATTACTGCAGGAATTATTGCTGTTATCCAGCCGTCACACTGTGTCACTGAGAACTTAACGCCATGAGGCACAGCCAGCGCCTGTGCCCGTGCCGTGCATCGAATTGACTTGAAGATATAAGCTCTCCTACTTCTTGACGGAAAAGAAGGCCTCTTCTATGCGGCCGGATTGTTCCCAGCACCCAATACTATTTGAGATTCGAAAATGCAATGGTGGTGGCTAGTATGACACAGGAAGGTCATACTATCGTTGGCTTGGTTCGTACGCCTCTTGTCGGATTATGTGGAGTTGTTGGGAAGCAATATAACATACAGCCGCGATCTTTCATTTCCCATCTCCCATCTCTTATTACTGCTTTTAATTCCCGTTTGAGCGAAGTTGCCCTTCTTTTTCAATCGTCCTACCAGGGACTCATTTTGTCTTCTTTTCTCCGAAAGGGGAGGGAAAGAGAAGTCGTGCATGCGCGTTTAGAATGACTGAATTACGAATGCCCGGCAATCTGGAGCAGCTTCCAGCCTGCAAGTAATCCAAGACTTCTGAGACATCCCAGCTAAGTTGCATGAATGGTCCCTGCCCCCGAAGAGTCCGTTTGACTGGCTGGTAGCAATTCTTCGCCACTATTCGCACAGTGCGTAGGGGAACGTGATATGGATACTTCTCTTGCAGCTCTCGGCGCTTGACTCCGGATACAATGGGATGAGCCTGACGACGCCATGTAATAGATCCTCCCGATCGCTACGGCGTGTCCTTTTTGTGCGGCGTATACACCTGGTGGAGGGCGGGAATGTGTGAAGTAGTTGGCGTGTGCTTGTTGTCTAAGTGAGGAAAGGTGTGACCAACTTTTGGCATTTCTGCTTCGAGAAGAGCGGTGGATATTCCAGCATGACTTTGATATCAGTGAAAACGTGCCCTACATCGATTGCTGTGCCTCATAGCTGTTGTTGCCAGTGCTGTTGCGGTCTTTACTCCAGACATTCACGCTCTCTCCCATTCCCTCTCCACTTCTCATGGGGACCAATAGGACACCCGACTTCACTGTTGAAGCTTCAATTAACTCTCAAGCCACGAATACCATATTCGAGCCGTCCTTGACCTGAATATCCGTGTCCGAAAGCAAGTCATTCATTGCGCTCGTCACGAAACTCCTTTCAATAGATCTCGTGTGAACTGGGAGTATGTTGGCCTTCAATATGTGTGCCCAGTGTGACAAGATTTACGAAGTCGTTCATTCCGCAATAGTGACTTGCCACACTTGCTGAATTGACTGCAATAAATCTGAAGGTCTGGATTTGGGCCCGATATCTTCTTTCTGCACTGAAATGTCTCCTTCCGGACCAAGCGTCAAACATGCTTAGCGAGATTTCTTCGGACAAGCCCAACACTTGATTGATTGCGTTGCTTCAAGTCAATTTGTAGATGTCCTAGAAAATATACTCCTGCTTGGTATCTTTCAATTAGCGAATCAAAGTATGCTTGGCAAGAACGCATGTACTTCTATTCAGCCGTCTCACCTGTTTGACGGCAATCAATGTAAAACCGCAGGCTGCTGAATAAGAGAAAGTCGATTTCAAAAATTGGTACCTAAGAGCGAAAATTGGAATCTAGACTTCCCGTCTTTCCTTAACGTATTTGTTTTAAGCTCCCCACTGTTGAATCTTCCGTGGGTGATGTAGCTGACGCACTGGCTGGCATGATCGTAGGGGCCTATCAAGCTTTCAGTGCTACGAACTTGGTCATCATCTCTGGAGTTAGGAACCTTGGGTACCTGTAATCAGCTGGCGGGCAGGGGAATGTTTCCGAGGTGTCACGCACGATCGATAGTCCTCTGATTATGGTAAATGCGATGCATTATCTTTGCGAGCTTTTTCATGATGGTCTAAGAACCATCGAAGTGTGGGAAAACGGTAGCCATATCGTCCAACGCCTCGAATGCTAAGAATTATATCATCAATAGCTCACCATGCAAGAGCAATAACCACTCAAGTTTTCATCTTCCTGTGCCCTCGGAATAGCATTTGAATGCACAGCTGCAAGAATCTCCATCCAGCCAGATCAATTGTTTGCGCCTCCCCATCCATTATTCCCACCGCCACAATCAAGACTGCGACCTAGAGGCCACAAAATATGTTCTCTTGTCAGAGGATTGCACAGTTGATACTGGTCGGATTGAGATGAAGCAAGCTCCTTGAGAAGAGCAGAGCAGAACCCATCAACACTGTCAAGCTCCTTGTTGAATCTGAATGCATAGTCCCAGGTTCGGCTCAACATGTAGGGCATAACACAAGCTTGTGCAAGGATTTCGCGAGCCTCATGGTCTGGACGCAGTTCAAATGCCGCATGTATGTTCTCGGGGGTGATAACGTTGTGTCGGAGGGGATCCATGTGGGCCTCCTTAGAGAGGCAATTGTAGCGCACGACGTTGCAATTGATACTGTGCAAAGGTAGATTCCCTGAAGTCCATCCATTGCTCCATTCACGTAGAGTACACGTATAAGAAATACCGGTCCTGTTCTCGTTCTGCGTACATATTTCGGTACAATCCGATCGTGTAATGAAGCCTCCAACCGCACTCAGGTGCTCTCTAAACTTTTGGAACATCGAGGAGAGAGACCCCAAGAGGTCAATCTTGTCCGCAAGCTTGAGGAAGTCCAGGTAGGTTGCAGTTGTTTCCGAAGGATTCCAGCCGGATGGAAACAACTATATTACCAGTATAGATCCACTGGAGCATCATTTGAAATGCCAACACTGTATCCTCCGGAAGACGAATGATACCCTCGGCGGCTTCCTTGAATTTTCCGTCGAAGGCTCGATCGAAGAACTTCGAATTCTAACAGAGAAGATCCTTGGGAACCACGAAAGGGGCTTCGTCTGGACCGACAAGAATGGTAACATTTGGAGTTTGGAAGAGCTTCAGTCTCCTAGCGAACATTAGGTAAGAGGCGTTGAGTGCCCTTCGTTAAAGTGAGACTGCAGATTGGCTGAATGTATGGAACAGCACCTTAAAACGATGATCTCCTGTAGTTGTCAGCCAGGTGGCTCTGTTTGCGAACAGGAGGAATGTGTAGGTACTTACGCCTTCACGCTCTCGTTAGGATGTTTCTTGACGTTACCACCAATTGAGGTTTCTGCACTAGTTTCATGCCAATTGCCAGTCGACTTTTGATAGGCGTCCCAACCAGAAGATTCTCCTTCGGCTTCACTTCGTATACTCTCGACTGCAGCAGAGATACTAGCCTGCTGGGGTTCTCCTTGAAAGGTTGTCCCGTACTCTCTTGAGCTTGGGAATGGACGAGTCCGCCAGAAGAACCACTTCTCTCATCGCCCTCAGAATGATCTCCATTTCTTGAAGCGCTTGTGTTACCTCCAACACTCTCGCCAGCTCCCGAGCCTTCACCTTCGATGTCGCTCTCGCCTTGACTCGCACCGCCATGCTCGATGTAGTTCTGCTCCTCATCGGAGTAGTCCTCGCCGTAGGAAGACATGCTTGCTGGAAGTTGTTGCTCCTGCGTGGTTGAGCGAGGTCGAAGGAGTTCAATCTGCTCGCGGTGTTGCTTTGCAAAAGAATTTCGGAGTGAGGCAATGACGTTGGTGCAGTATATATGGTGGCTAAGCGAGGTCGGCCGAAGGCCAACGTTGCGAGACTCATTGGGGACATTCACTATGAGACGAAGGTGAGGTTAGATGGAAAGCAGTGCCGAACGCGGATACTGGACAAGTCCTCCTTCCTTATGATATTAGACGATTGTTCAATACGCCCTATGCGACCTGCATTCCTTCCAGATTGGGATTGTAAGATCATCTGGCGGTACTTACCTAGAAGCATCCTATGAAATGGATTGCACATATGAACATGATAGTGATGGCTTTGTATAGACTTTGAGAAATATTTAAATCATGTTTGAAGGATAATACTTCGAGAGACGGAAAAAGACAACATTGTTGTCCTTGCGCAATTCAGAAAAGAATACCTAAAACGCCACTGCACAGAAACATAGAAACTTAGAGTCAGAATACAACTGCCTCCCAGCTGAGATCCTATCGAGGGCTTGAATATGGGATGTAGGTTTGGTTATTTTCGGCCAATTCATGAGGACCGAGCTGGGATTGAGTTCTCCGAAAACTGCCGTCAGACATTAGTGATTAGCACAGCAGCTTTGGGGTGGGTATCACTCACCCATTTCCACTCCCCGGAGTTTCGGACATCGGTCTATCAGTCAACGTGACCGGTGTCAACTCTGACCTCCCTGGACTCTGAGGTATAGGTCGCCTGATGATAGGACTGCTCGCACGATTCGGACTCGCGTTTCCGCCGATGTTGGAATACTCCATAGCATCTTCGGTCGGTGGGCTTCGAGACCTGTAGCTCTCATTTTCGCCGTTGAAGTAGCCTGCCGGGCCAGAGAATCGTTGCGAGTCAACTTCTACGTGTGGAGACTTGGTATACGCTGCTGACGATGCCATAGACATATGCCCGGCGCTGGGGACGTATGATGGAGGTGGCTGTTGGCTGTGTCGAAGTAGCTCTCCCAATGTCCTTTGGCGGCCGCAGAGATATACCAACGCTCCTCCCAGCAAAAGAACAGCTGCTCCGCCAATTGCTATACCTGCAATTGCCCCAGTTGAGAGTGGTGGATGTGAGCCTGACGAGGCAGCAGCAACAGGCGTGGTAGGGCTTGCCGTTACGGTCGCAGTGGTAGCAGATGCAGTCGTAGACGTCGATGATGGAGCAGCAGATTTAGTAGATGCGACTTCTTCGGGGAAGTTCTCGCCAGGGCTGAATGCAACAGTTGAGTTGTGTGCAAAGGCTTGTTGGACTTCTAGGGTGTGAGTTGAGTTCGGATTGATCACGCCAATCATTATATCCTCCTCGCAAGCACCTGGTGCAGAGCAGTAGAAGAAGATCGGTTCAGTGTCATTGATTAACACACTGAACTTAGGGGGCTTTTGGATGTCAGCAACTGTAGTATCAAGACACTGGCATCGAAGAGACTGACATCTGATAACACAACACTGACGGGCTTGAACCCGCTCCAAAACCCTTGCTTTCCTACATCGACAACTTCGTACGGTATACATGGAGTCTTGTATTCTGCTCGCGCAACGGAGCTACGCAATGGGGTATTAGTATCCGCCTGTCAGATATGTTCTGAGAAAAGGACATGACATGTCTCGGACAGCGGTCGGATCCCGAAGCGATGAAAAGGATAAGGCTTCTCCAGTACATACTGATTCTGAGGATAGAAGCGGAATTCTGACTCGTCAGCCGAGATTTTCAAAGTACGTTTTCGATGCTTCTCACCAACTGTGTCTCCAACATTTGCTGTTAGGGAATCTGGGGTAAAGACGAGTCCAGCCTGCCAATTGTTACCACTCGAGTACTCATGTATTGAATTCAACTCAAAACTTACAGCTCCGACATTGACTGAATGTGTCGCGGCAGGAGTGCTCGACGTTGAAGAGGGGACCGTTGATGCTGTCTGGGCATAGCTCAAGTGAGCTGCAAAGAGAACGACACTTAGTTGGGCTAATCCTAACATGTTGACAATCACTTGGAAACAGGATTCTATGAAGAGCACTTTTGGCAGGATTGATCATTAAGGAGTGTTGTCAAGCACGGTGCGCTGAAGAGATTCCGATGATGTGCAGATTACAGATGGCCGCTGGGAGTTAGGGTGCTGGCACAGCTGCCCTGTCAATAAGCTGGCATTTTGTGGCTTTCGAAGGATGCTTTGTTTGGATGCTGATCTTCTTTGTTTGCTTCTTCATCTAAGCGAAGCCATTGGATCCAAGAGCTTCAAGCCCGATTGTTGACAAGGTTCAGCCCTTCTCATGCACAGCTGTCAGAAATGGGAGCTGGAGTCGGCCATCCCACACAGCCCGGATTTCTCTGCCAGCCATGCATTCGAAAGGATGCATGGCTGGAAATAGAACTTGCAAGGCTGAGATAAGCTTGACTTAAGATTTGACTCTGAATCTCGGTAGCAGGTCTTGTTTAAAAACGAAAGCGAGCAAAGCGTGCAGAAGAGAAATGATCCATCGAGAAAAGTCACTCATGGGTGAACAGTTGTATTTGGATGTAATGTTTGGAGATGGTGCGCATCAGGTCTAAGTGGCCGATATGTTGCATAACCAGGACAGCGATCCCAAGAAACAATGACGGAGAGAGCCTTCCGCATTGAGAAGCGGCTCGGATCTCAAGGTTCAATCTCCACCTTCGTAAGTACTGTAACTTGGTTGGGATATATAATTGATCCAATTCCGCCTGATAGAGAATGGCTGGCTGCACACCTCCTGTCAAGGCACTCCGTGGCCATTCCGAGCTCCCCAGCTCATTCATTTCTGAATTGTGATTCTGTCGCACGCAAACCTTGTTGATGTGCGGGGGAACTTTTTAACACAAAGACACGTTGCCCGGTTCGTCGAATGTGAAAGCCAGCCTCGAGGGACCACAGCCCCCCAAAGGGATATCAGTCTGCTGCCGATTGAGGAGAGTGAGGTGGTGAAACTTCCGTCCTTACAAAAGATACTTCGGCTCTGCCTCAGATAACTTTCTCGAAAGTGGTAATAATCGGTTTCGCAGCCTTTGGAACAAAATTAGCATAGTTTGGGATTCGATAGTCCTGAGTACATACGTCAATGAACGTCTCCAAGTCCTTATCCAAAGCAGCCAAGTCGTCCTTCCGCTTCTTATTCTCTGCAACGAGGCCTAGCTTTTTCTTCAACAAGCCCTGCCTCTGACTTTCCAACGCTTCACGCTCGGCATGTTCATGGTCGATTCGTGCGGTCATGAGAGCATTCTCGTCTGCGTCTGCGTGCTCTGGATGTTCGGCCAGGAATTGTTCAACTGGGATGAGAGGCAATTGAGTGTATTTGTGACTATGCAAGACATTAGCTCAGCAGACGTTAGAAACACAGAGGATAACTCACTCGAAGGATTCACAAGCGGCAATCTCTCCCTGAAGATGTCGTTGCTCGTAGTAGAGGTTCTGGAGTTGGAGATGTAGCTTGTCGACCTCTTGACGTGCCTCAGCCGTTACGGCCTTGGTCTCTCGAGCAGCCATGTGCGCATCACGATGGAGGCCTCGTAATTGCGCCAGGTAGGTAAGGAGAAGCTTCTGCTGCTTGGAGACTTGGATCTGAAAGTCCTCAGAGGGCGCGGATGTCGCCGGCTGCTTTGAGACGAAGTCGAGAAGCGCAACTGCTTGCTCTCGGGCTTGAGCGGATGTTTCTAAGGCGGCCTTAAGGCCTGGGTCGGTGACGATATCTTTGATTGCCATGATGAGTGTGTTGCGTATGCAGAAGGTTTCGTGATGTAGAAATATGTGGTAGAAGTAGAAGTAGAAGTAGCAGAGCTCGGTCGCGGAACCTGGTTGGCTGTGAACAAGAATGCGCCAAAGCTTCAGCCTCGTCTCTTTATGACTTTGGCGCTAGAGGGCAGGGTCACGGCGGTCATAACTAAGAATAATTCACTTCAACGTCCCATCAAAATCATTCAAAACAAGATGGCGTTGCGAAGCCGTAAGCTGTTTTTGAATTGAAATATCGTCGAACAAGGAAAGTCGAAGATATTCACAAGCAGGGTGGTCATACACAGTGCATTCGATGCATTATTCTTCATTCATGACATGCAGTCCGTCCTTGACGCCAGAAAAACCCTTAAGATACGCAAAACTCCTACATCTCATCCACCAACAGTGATCTCAGCAGTTGGGTCTTTCCTGATGTCTAATTCCATGAGACCCTCTTGCTTCTCAATGACCAAACCCTTCTCATTTGCCAAATGCAGCAAGCAAATGAAACAGTAACTTGTTGAAATATCGTTCATAGCTTGCTTCGGGTAGACGTTTTGCAAATTCTGCATTACAGACGTGAATTTCAGGCTTCCATCTTCCCCCTTTTGGGGTTCGGGTTGAGGAGTGGGTAATCTTCCTGGTGTCTGGGATGGTAGGTTCTGCAAAAAGGTTAGAGGAGTACATCCAGCAACGGCTTTTAGAATGCCACTTACTAAGTCGAGTGCCTCGATACCCATGCCCTTCCACAACTCTTCCTTCAATCGTCGCACATCAACCTTCTTGGCGACACGAGCATACTGTACATATTCTGGTCTCATCCTTCTGCTCTGAGTGACGAGTTGGGTACCGAAAGCACCTTCTTCGCCCTCAGGAAGTTGAGTCATACCACCATTCAATATGCTATTGATTCCTGCCATGCCACCTTCTCCGCGCTCTTCGGCACCTGGTGAAAAGTGATCTCGTGCATCAGCAAATTCGATGTCGTCGTCGTCGTCGAGACCCCCCGGCATCGGTAGGCCATCGTCCTGGAAGAAGTTGGCATCATAATCTCCTTGGGGAGCATCATCAATTTCAGCTGGTCCTTCATTCTGCGCCCAGAAAGCTTCGTCCATGTCCCCTTCAGCAGCCTCTTCTTCTTTTCGTTGACCAAAGTTATTGGTTTTCATGCCAAGGCCAGATCTTCGACTACCCATGCGAGCCTTGGGCTTCAAGAAGAGTCTCAGCAGCTGCTTAGAGTTGAAATGCTTATCGTCAGGTAGAAGATTTCTGGTTTTGGATTTCCAGTCCTTCTTGGGAAGAGAAATTACAGTACTAGATGACGCCGGGGTGTAGATAGTTTCCGCTAACGATGCCGAGAGAGGAGAAAGAAAGTCGATCTCGAATAGCTCCTTCTCTTTTCGTACCTTGGTGGCCGTCGCAGGCTTGTTGATGTCTTTGATTTTTCGGATTCTCCAGTGCTCTGGTCCAGCCCAATTCTTCTGTAATGCCTCGTCGAAGTAGCTCAAGATATCATCATGGCCGCCTTGGACTTTCGAGCTATGATCAAGAGAAACAACGTACTCGCCAGTCTCCGGATCAAAAGCCCCGGCTGCTGCGCCATCACCATCCTCACCATCAGCACCTCCCATGCCATCGTTGTCAAAGCCTCCATCGTGGACGCGCATACGGGTTTCAATCGCAGCATCCCGGGCCCATGCCTCACCACCCTCTCCAAAGCCAGTATCCGCAGGAATGTCGAAGTTTCCGAGAAGTCCGTCGTCATCATCATCGAAGCCGACCGGGTTGTCATCATCAAGGAAGATGCCTGACTTGTCACCGACTGAAGTTTCGGCAGGCTTGTCTTTATCTCTCCAATCTTCTGGTGCTTTGAGGAATGGAACATCCATGGTACCGGATGGATCTCCAAGGTCGAAATTCTTCAGGGAAGGGCAAATATCTTGTTCGTCCAAAAGATCCAGGCTCGGGAAGAATTTGGTGCCGAGAGCTCCAACGTCAATCTCGACATCCTCTTCATCCTCTTCCGCATTCTTTGCTGTCGAATCGATCATGGAATCAGGTTCGGTCTCTTCTTCCTCCTCGATGATGTCGCCTTTGCGTTGTCTACCCTGGCCTTCGCCAGATGCATCACCAGCATCATCACTGCTATCGAAGACGATGCGACCTTGGGAATCGATCGCCAAATGGTTGAGGAGCAATCCTTTAGCGCCACCTTCGTCGAAGTCTGCTGAGGCCTTCTTGAATAGAGGATCAACTGAGAACTCGAGTTCGAACTTCTTTAGTTGTAGAGCCGCGAATGAGCTTGCTAGAGTTGCTTCTGATGAACGTTGAGCCTGTTTACGAGTTAGTAAATATTCGGAAGGCTGGTTAGGCGAAAGAAAGCGAAAACCGAGCTAGTGTAAATTTTGTGCGGCGACAAGAATGAAGTCCATGCAACATTTGAATTTGACAGCCAAAAAAAATCAAAAAAATCAGAACTCAGCCATAGAAATCTAGCTGGGCATTTCGGCTAGAATAAATGCTAAAAGCCAAAAAGAAAGAACTTCAAAATACACATCTGTACTTCCAAGCAAGTTCGGGGGTGAAACGATTTGAGAGCTTCAAGGAATCCTCTCCGCCCCGCGAATACTATCCAAATGGCAAAGAAGAAAATTGCAAAAGCTGAGAAGCTCCAGGTATGCACCTGGGGCCATGAACTCAAGAGAAACCTCTCTGACGGGGAGTCGAACCCCGATCTCCCGCGCATTGTCTGTTATGACAAGCGGAAATCATGACCGTTAGACCATCAAAGATGAGTAGCTTTGAAGCTGATTGATACGGAATTTGGCTTATGTGGATAGATATGGCCACGAGGGATTGGATGGCGCGGGCTAACGGCCGGACTTCCGGCTTGCAGAAATGGCGCAGCAGGGAGCCACTAAGAGACAGTGGAGCAAAAGCATGTGTCATACGATTTGACAATGCTGTACTACAGACCGATGAAGTCTGTAGCCTTGCGGCAGCAAATCGGCAAAAAATGTAGCAGAAAATTGTGTCAGGAAAATGTGGCACAGGAAAATGTGGCACAAAAAGTTGCGCCCATCTCCATAGGCACAATGAAAGCGCAAAGCTTCGACGGGTATTTACCCCACATGTCGAACAAGATAATAGATCAGAACAATTTTTCAATTCGAGATGATATAGAGAAGATTTGCATGGCCTTGCCCGAGGACGCTGTACCCAAAGACAAAAAGTGCAAAAGAAAAAAAGTGCAAAAGAAATATTCCGGAACGGGGAATTGAACCCCGGTCTCCTGCGAACTAAATCAACTGTATTTAAACAGATCATGAGAGGCAGAAATGCTAGCCACTACACCATTCCGGATCTTCTTGGTTGGATGAGAGCACGGTTCTTATCTGAGGCCATAGAAGTACGAGAAAACTTGCCTGCCGGAAAGTGTCCATGGCTGCTGTGGACTATGCCCGGAAGAGTGGACGACTGTGGTTTAGTGGTAAAAACCATTGTGGCCACGTACTTAGTACATTTCGAGGGTCTCGGAGGCCTCCGACAAGGCTAAGTAAACCCAATCATACCGCGAACCAAAAAATGACAACACGGAACCGAAATGCAATTTTTCAAGGGGAAGGAATAATGTTTCACTCTAGCCAGGAGGAGACTTCTTCAAATAAGGCCAATGGAATAAATCAAAACGTCTGGTCTGCTCAAACGGCAAAAAAAAAAGACGAAAAGGTAAAGATTCAAAAACATACAACAGCAGGTATTCGCTGGTGGTCACCCACCCAACTACTAATCTGCCGATCTGAGGCTTATGTATGGCAGAGCGGACGGGATGCCCAGTTTTCCTCAGTCTGTGGTCGTATGTAACAGCCAACTTCTTACTCAGCTACTGGTAGCGTTCAAGAAAGTGGTATTCTCCCACGGCCATATTTGTGGTGTTGAAAAGGAAAGCCCGCAACGCCAGTCGTTGCCCACAAGACCAACACGAAATGCGCTTGCAATTGAATCGTCTTTGCCTCCGTGTAGTGAAAGTGAAACAATGCACCGGAACCAAGCCACTGAAGAAATTGTGTTGCTTACCCGCTTCTTTGGCTTCTTCCTAACCACTCCATCTTCGTCCTCCACTTCTTCCTCACTCTCTTCGCCCTCCTCACTCTCGCCCTTCTTCTTCTTGTTGTTCCCACTGTCTGCTAACCCACTCAGAAGCTTTCCGGTCTCGGTGGCCACACTGTCGACTCTGCTGGTGTAGATCTTGACGCAACCGTCCAAAGTACAACTGGCTTTCTGAAAATTGACACCATCCCCTTCCTTCAGCAGCGACATATCGTGGAAGTAATCGATCAGGGCGAAGTTCCAAGAATTAGCCGCATTGATCTTGTTGTCCGTGGCCATCTTCATCCATTCCTCGAAATTGGCAAGAAGAGGTACGCGCTTCATCGGCGTAACAGCAGTTCCGCCAACCATCATAACCCCTCCATCCAGATCATTCTCCTTCCCAAGCGTCCGCCGCGGTGTCTTTGGGTTGGATGATGGAGAAGAACTACCGGCTCGTTCGAAGTTGCTCAATTTGCGCATTGGAGATGCTGCCGCCTTAATCTGGTTCATGTGTATGTCGTGGAGCGCATGCCGCGACTGCAGGCGTTTGGCCTTTTCCTGTGCATCGTCGTTGAGGGGAATCCTGATCAATGTTAGAATAATTAGCAGACACACGGCGAACTCCTTACTTCACAGGCGATTTGAATGGGGATGCCGCAATGGAACCAGAGGCCACCCTGCCATTACTTGCTCCGCGAGGGTTTTGCGCAACTCGAGGCATCGTGCGTCTGTTCTGGTGTTGTCGTTAATCGGCGTAAAGAGTTGAAGTTGATCCTGAAATCGCGTGTTTACATTGGCATACGCGCTTGTTTACAGCAGGCCCAGCAACCCGCTAGTGTGGCTGAAGAACTCCCGCGCCGGGTCGCCCACGCTAAATCTGATCATGATACATCCACGCTTCACGCTCTCGCAAACCGTCGAACTGTCAATTGCATGATTGAGTATAAACAATAGGAGTTAATTTATCTGCTGCAGTCCGACTATCTTTAAAACTAGCATATCTAGAGGATCGATTGACCTTGGTACTTGCCTAGAGAAGCTGACGAATTTATTTCATATTCTGCCTTCTTGGTTGGCCACTTTCACTGCCACTCCCTCCAGCTCAGCTCCACTGTACCTGGCTTATCGCTATCTATCTTAGCGGTCTTCTGTGCAGCGCAGCTTCCCCATTGCGACGAGGCAGATCGCATTCAGGGCAGCGTCATCGCTTCTTGCACTACTTTCCGTGGCTTGGTCGAGCTTGGAAGTGGCACTGATTGTCCCCAGACCGACACGACACAATGCTTGATTGTCATCCCCTCCGGCCCATTCCCACTTCCACCTTTGTTCTCATATTTATTTTCTCGTCCCACTTCATCCTGGCTTCGACAATCGCATCAGCATTGCACAACTAAACTCCTTCATCGATGTGTTCCAGGTTATGATGCTTGTGGAACATGCGACAATCAACTTCAACGGCGGTGCCGAAGCGCACATCGCAATCGCCGAGGAGGTTTAGATTCCGCGCCTTCTACATTACCGTGCTCTGCTTGTCCCTGCTCGCTGTCATCAGCCTCGTCGCAGACCAGTCTGCCAAATATCGACACGGCGCTCAGTATGGGGTGGCGCAAAGGAGAGCTTTGGAGCAGTTGGACATCACCCGACTCGTAAAGAGGGACGAAGAGGTGGGTCAGGCCTTCATATTTCCAGGATCCCTTCTCCCTTCGAGTCCTAAGCTGACATATTCACAAATCAGTGTCGCCTGGTTCACCTTGCGGCAGATAAATGCAAATTCATAAAAGAGAACTGTCCCGACGAAGAAGCAGGCCTCTTCTCTTACCTCTCGCTCTACTACTGCAGTCTCCCTAATGCGCAACCCGTTGCCTTTATCATACTCTCACTATGGCTCGCTCTACTCTTTACTACAATCGGCATCGCTGCTTCGGACTTCTTTTGCATCAATCTGAGCACCATCGCATCTATATTAGGAATGAGCGAAAGCATGGCCGGGGTGACATTTCTGGCATTTGGAAACGGAAGTCCGGACGTCTTTTCGACCTTTGCAGCGATGAGCTCGCATAGTGGAAGTTTGGCTGTTGGAGAGTTGATCGGTGCGGCCGGATTCATCACTGCAGTCGTAGCAGGGTCTATGGCATTGGTACGAGAGTTCAAGGTTGGGAAGAAGACCTTCGTTAGGGATGTTGGATTCTTCATTGTTGCCGCAAGCTTCAGTATGGTTTTCCTGGCTGATGGGGCCTTGCATCTATGGGAATGCTGCGTCATGGTTGCCTTCTACATTTTCTATGTGGTCGTGGTGGTCGTCTGGCACTGGTACCTCGGACGGAAACGGAGACAGCGTGAAAGGGAAGCAGCTGCTCGTGGGCAGTATCTGGCCATGGCGAATGAAGAGATAGAAGTCTCTGAGGAAAACGATGACGACGAAGATGCGCCAACAGGAACCCCACGATACAGAGATGCTGAAGACTTCGCGGCCTTGGAACGAGCTGCAAGTCCAGCTCATGTACACGACGAAAGTGACGAAGATGGAGACGAAGGCATGCATCTCGCGGCTGAGATGGCAAGCAGTATGCGAGTCACCAGGCCCGTTGGAAGCCGTCGGAACACGATAACGCCCATCCGTCCAAGTTTAGTGGGCGCCTTGGAGTTTAGATCGGTTCTATCATCATTGCAGAAGGCTCGAGGGTCACATGCACGACCAATCCATCTACGTAGATACTCGGATGATCCTACAACCGGGTTTGCTGCGCAGACTGATAGAGCTGGAGCACCACAGGAACGTTATACAGATAATCCCTCTGGTCCTAATCTTGTGCCAGGATCAACTGGAAACGACCCCTCGAGACTTGGTGCACCTACCACCAGGACAAGAGCCGTCTCTTTGAATGATGCAGCCAGCTCTAAAGCAACCGACCCTGCTGCCTTCACGGTAGCGACCATACCACATATTGGGGTCGTCGCTGCAACGCCAACGTTTCCCCGGAATCTCGAAGTTCCTGGGCCAGGCTCTGTACATAGTTCACCCTCGTTTTCTGGCCGTCCACCACCTTCACCAACCTTTTCCGTCTCTCCTCCCCCTTCGATACAAGAGACCCGAGAGGCTAGTCCCGCTCCATCCCAAGATCGGCCAAAGCGCGACACTCTAGCACCGCCCGAAGAAGGATTTCCTGGGGCAAGGCATATACGTACCGATTACTTCAGAGATCACGAACCTGAGAGAGACTCTGTACACGACTCTCCGAAGATGAGATCAAGAGCTACCCAACGCCCTCGACTTCAGATTCCAGGCTCTTCTTCGAGAGATAGCTCCCACACACGGACGCTCTCTCCAATAATTCAATTCCCGGCATATACCGATTCGCCCGCGCCGATGTCTGCAATCAGCTCACGACCTCCAAGTATCATGCTGCCAGAACCAGAGATGGTCTCTGATTCGGTATACGGTAGTCATGACCTGGAATACCAGGAGAGGGTAAGGCCCATTTGGTGGTGGCCGTACAAATATTTTCCAAGCCCTCAGGTGCTGGGATCTACACTTTTTCCCACACTATGTACGTGGCGGGAGAAACCTATCTGGGACAAATTTGTCGGGCTCATATCAGCACCAAGCATTTTCCTTCTGGCAATCACACTTCCAGTCGTCGAGTCCGAATCTCAAGACGAGGAAGAGGATGAGGCAACCCTTGACGAGAGAACTCCATCTTTACCGAGACGCCACAGCAGCGCTGTTCCTCCATTGACACCAGACAGTCCATCGTTAGAGAATGAGCCCGAATGGATTCGTTATAGACGAGCTACAGAGTCCCACGGGCACTCCCCACGATCGCCACAACTTCGAGGTTACAGTGGACACAGTTCTGCCGCCGTTGCCGTGTCAGCAGAGAACCTCCATCATCATTCTCACTTGGCTCCAATGCCTTCCAAACAATCATCGATTTCACAGGTAGAGGACACTCCAGGCAGTTTAGCGGCTGTGTCTTCAGAGGATTGGAATCGTTGGCTCGTCTCTGTCCAGATATTCACCGCACCGTTATTTGTGGTGATAATCGTTTGGGCCAACAGTGCCGAGGGGAATACCAGTCTTCTCGTCAAACTCGTTTTATATTCCCTGTTGGGTTCCATGATTGCATTTGCTGTCCTGGTACTTACGACCTCGCCAACGAAGCCTCCAAAGTACCGCTTCATTCTATGTTTCCTCGGCTTTGTTGTTGCCATTGCTTGGATATCTACCATTGCAAATGAAGTTGTCGGGGTGCTCAAAGCCATTGGCGTGATTCTAGGAATCTCGGATGCCATCCTAGGACTCACTATCTTCGCTGTGGGGAACTCTCTCGGTGATCTGGTTGCCGACATTACAGTTGCTCGACTCGGATATCCTGTTATGGCTCTGTCCGCCTGCTTTGGAGGACCAATGCTCAACATACTCCTCGGCATTGGATTGAGTGGAATCTACATGACAATCAAGGGAGCAAATCATAAACACGCGAAACATCCAGGGAACCACATCGAGTACAAGCCGTATGAGATTGAGGTCAGCGGCACCTTGATGATTAGTGCAGTTACGTTGTTGATAACACTCGTTGGTCTTCTGGTTGTCGTCCCTCTGAACAAATGGGTTATGAGCAGAAGAATTGGTTGGGGCTTGATCGGCCTGTGGAGTGTAAGTACGATTGTAAATTTGGCGGTCGAGGTGAGCGGTGTATTCGACACCTTGGGAAAGTAAATAGGCACTATGCATTCTGTGACATGGCTTTGGTATATAGGCTTGGAAAGGAAAGGTGTTTGATACCAGGCCAGATTTTGACAGGCCATATTTTTGTACTAGTTTTCTATCTCTTGTTTAATGAAGCATTGAGCATTGAGCCTCCAGCGTTGTCGGATATTTTCATCACGGAAATTGCTTAGATTCACAAGAATAACAGAAGCTTGATCTGAATGAACACGAATATACCCTAGGCTTTGCACATCTCACCAGCAGCATCGGATGTCATGGATTCAGAGTCCAGACTCACTATGATGTGGAAGATCGAGATCTTAGTTGAATTAGTGTTTTCTTGATACATCCGATCGCAAGTCTTGATCCCCATCTCGGTTCCAGCAGTGATATAACAAGAATTCATCCGACATCACATCACATCCTGCTCATACTGACCTGAAACGCATCCACCTTCAACCGGTACATGTCGGCATTCTGCCTCTATCTTCTAGCCTAGCTCATTTCTCATCACATCACATCGAGTGTACAAAGCAAGGCGTACTGATCAGCCAGTCCTGGAAACTTTATATCACATCCACGCGAGGCTTGCCCCTTTTTCTTGCCTTGCCCCTGCTGAAGCCTCGGTCTTGGCTTTGGCTTTCTGCAGTTGTGCAGGAGTGCAGGAGCTGAATATGCATGGATTTAATGATCACCAATTGGTACAAAAGTTATGCATTTTTGTCCTCAGAACCATCAAATGAGGGACCTCTCCCCTAGGGCAGAAGTTGGGAAGTTGAGGAAAACCCTTCCTCATGTCCTTGAGTGCTCTTAATGATGAGGAGTCCGGCTACTCGATTTCCAACATTCAAGCTCAATCTACACACGGTCTCCCGGACGAGCGTAGTTCGTGGGGGCCAAATTTGAGATCTCAGAATTCGATTGATGTATTTTCCTTAAGGTGTATAATTTGATCGAGGAATTGGGCATTTTGTGTGAATTACTCGCTGTTGTCATCCAGTCTACTTTCGGAATTTTCGTATATAATTCATAACTTGTAACAAATATCCTCAGCCTCTGCTAATGCTGTCTGAACGCAGCTCATAATCCTCGCGTCAGCAAACAAAATAGATTGCACTCTGCCACGATCCCACTCCACTCCTGTGAGGCTACGCCTACTCCAGCAGAGATCCGCCTCCGCGTGCAGTAGCTCCCTCAGTCCAGCCACCCGTCGACGCTGCTCAGCGCCGTCGAAGACACCAAGAACGCGTCGGGACGAGGACAAGCAAGCAGCTAGCTGTTATAAAGGCAGCCTGCTGTGTCTAGTAGTACAGATGGGGTTTACTTTTATTTTTTGATTTTGGCTGCCTGGTATTCCACGAAGTGTTGCCCTACAGGCCGAGTAGTGTTATTGATACTATGCTGAGCTGTGATAAAGATCTTGCTTTGCTGGTTGGTTGATGAGGGATGATCAGATGAATACTGTAGCTTGCTCGACGCTCGATCATGTTCAGGTTGTCTCCTCCCACAAGTCCCGCTCCTTCCATCTCTCACTGCCCTGCATCTGTCCATCTTGCCCTGCCCTGCCCTGCCCTGCCCTGCCCTCTCCGTCCCCAAAGGTCGTGACTGCTATTCGCACCCCTGGACATTGGAAGCCACTTTCTTTCCCAACGCGACCAGCTCCGTCCGAGAGAAGCTTGAGACTTGCAAAGTGTCGAGTCGCAGCCGTGACATCTGATCTTTCTTCATACCTTACCTTATCAACTCGACCTGAGCCCTTCAATTGCTGCACCTCACTATCGCATTGCATTCACTACACCCCTCCGCCAGGCACCGCGCTCTCAACGAACCCGTTCGCACTGTCGGATAGCCCAATCGACGGCCTCCAACCCCGGATCCTTCAACCTTAGCTGCACGAGCACCGGCAATCGAGCCCAATGACCACCTCCCTGCGTTCAGCGCCGCGATCAGACTCAGACTCTCCATCCTGGCACCTCGACCTGCATCAACATCGTGCGAACAATAATAATTCTGCTGCCTCAACGGCAGCTTTAACGACCAGTAACGACTACGACCAACGCAAACCTCGACAAGCGCGCAAGCCCTCTCCCGGTCTCGCAGCGCGTCTCAAAGCTTTGGGCTTTGGCAAAGATTCGAATGAGCCCAACCTACATCGCTCGCCTTCCAACGATCGAATAGGCCGAATACCAGAAGACCAAATTCAGAAGCTCGACCTCATCCACCGCGCCAATTCTGTGAAATCTGCGAAGTCGCCCAGTCTCCAACCTCGAGGTCGAGCCTGGAGTGGCACCAGCGGGCTTCTCACACCGCAGGTGACTGGTGGAAGTTATACCGAAATCCCACCTGTCGACCTTAGAGTTTTGGAAGGTGGAACACGTCGGCCGTCATCCTCTGCGGGTTCGAGAGAGCGGGAAATGGGCACAAATGCGGAACCAATAGACATGGACTCGCAGAAGTACAGGTTGCCAGAACATACCAATGGAAATGGAACAAAGGCAATGTCGGATACGAAGCAGGCACATATCGAAAGAGACATACCTCCAGATGACGAGACCCCTCCCCCTCCAATATCTAAGGATACTCCCCCAGGGGGTACGACACCAGGGGAATTTCAAGGCGATGCGTCCTCATTTTTCAACCCTTTTGGATTACAGCGAACGGGGTCGATTTACACACTGTCGAGGGTGTCTTTTGCAAATCAGCTTGCTCAATTAACCTCGTTACAGCTTCCAGATGCCGAATCCCTATCTACAAAAGTTTCTGCAATTCCAACATCCAAAGCTGCCTCCAAAGCGTTGATGGGGGCCGCAGAACAAATTCGAAGCTGGATCTCCAAGGCGTCTGAAGTCGTGTCTGGTCTTGATGGAGAGGACGATGTCGAGTGGGCCGCTGCTGGAGGTAGAGAAGGCTTAGAAGAAGTCGACAATGCCATTTCCAGGTTCACGGAACTAATCAACGTCTATGTATCGGCCATCGAATCCCTCCAGAGTCGCTCAGATATATCCACAGTATCCCCGGACGAGCTCAAGAAGGTTGTGCTACAAGTGGAGACAATTTTATCGGAGTGGGAGAAAATACGAAGGACATTGAAGGCCGTGAAGAACTCGGTCGAGATTGCTATGGAATGGGAGGAGCTTTGGAATACCGTTCTGGGAGACATTGGCAACGAAATGGACGTCCTGGCCCGGCTTGTTTTTGAAATGGAGGAAAAGAGGCACAAGTCGTTGATGGCAGAAACCGGTGGAGATGGAGGTTTAGATCTCAACGAACTGGCCACGATTGTCAACGATACGCCCCCATCGAAAGCGAAGCTCAATGCAAGCAATCGATTTAGTGTGACGGGATCCTTTCCACTGAGCCCGAATTCGCCAAACCCTTCGACGGTCGCAGCACAAGACGATTCAAGCTTGCTAGCATTGTTCGCTAGGATGCAACCACTGCGAGCATCATTGGACTTTCTCCCGATGCGACTCTCTACTTTCCACTACAGGGCCGAGAAAATATTTCCAACGGCTTGCGAGGAGCTTGAAACCAGAAGAACTGGTCTGGAGAGCAGTTGGAAAAATCTTGAAAAGGACGCCGAATCACTTCGGAGAGAGCTAGGTGAAGATCGTTGGGTTTTGGTATTCAGAGGAGCCGGCCGACAGGCCCAGAAGATGTACGAATCAGTCGATCGTAGCGTTGTCAAGCTGAAGGAGGCAGTGGAAGCAGGCACTCACCTCCAAAATCCAGCTTCGATGGGCAAGAAGATTGAAAGCTACGAGGCAAAGAAAATGCACTACGGTCCGGCTATTGAGCGGGTATTGTCAATTATTGAACGGGGTGTCAAGGACCGGTTGACAGTAAATGGCGAGATTTTGCGGCTTCACTCTGAAATGCAACGTAAGTGGGAAGCCCTCAAGGAGCAGATGAGCGAGCTTGATACGAGCCTCGAAGAAATTCAAGCCGACAAGAAGAATCAGCAGCTTCGGGACTCGATTTCAAGCATGCTCTCAAATGATCGATCTACAGTCGGCAGCCATTACGATACTCCCGGCAGTTCACCAGCTTCTTCCGTTGTTCTCACTGGCCTCGCTGCACAGGATCTGACACCCGTGAAGAATGGGAAGTCTCGTTCAGGCAGTAACCTCCCTCAACCTGGTGCAAGGAGACACAGTAGCAATTCGACAGCTCAGAGCCAGCTCCCCCGCAAAGGACTTTCAAATCGACTATCGACCATCGCTGCACCCGTTGGCCGAGCTTCGCCTTCACCAGTCTCGTCTAGACAAGGCTCCGCGACGCCAACAGGCAATAACAAAATACCGCGGCCCTCTTTAACTCACAATCCAGATGGGAGGCCTCGATGGAATTCAAGTGTCAACGTCAAGGACACTATTATTGGGCATAATTTCAAGCCACTGAGTCTCACAACACCAAGTCCACACGCTCGTTCCAAACCTCCGTCCGCACATTCTAACAGGTCGAACATTTCAGTCGACTCGAGAATACCATTGCGATCCCCTCTCAGCCGTGATAACACCAGTTCCCCGGCCCCTGATACGACTCCGTCCCGGAAATCCATTTCGAGAACAGGATTCCGTGATAAACTTACAAGTCCAGGCCCATACAACCAGCAAGTCCTTGCTCAAAGCTTACCACCAACTCGACCACGCCTGCTCGCCGCCAAATCTTCCATGTCAGCCCTTAGCAACACCACAAATCGAAGAGCTTCTATGCAACCCAAATCCAGCGATCCCACAGGTTTCAGTAGCCCACCATCTAAACCCACAAGACCAGCATCTTCCTTGGCTACGAACAGACGTGTGAGCTTACTCCCTCAACCTAAAGGAAAGCAAGGCTCTGGTATTACCGGAAGAGAGTCTCCTCAAGCTATTGCCGGGGCGGCCAGTGCTATGAGAACCAGCAGCATCAACAGCAAAGACAGCAATGGCAAAGAGAAGAAACCTTGGAAGTAAAGTCACAAGACATTTCCGAGGGCTGTTTCTATTTGTTTATTAGTTGTGATTGCCGTTGCCCTGGCATAGATTTTCAACATCGATGGACCATCGTCTGATCACTTTACATGGAACACTGAAATAGTCGTTTCGGTCGGGGGACTTACTTTGACTGGGAACTTGTTGACGTTGAATCATGTCCATACCGAGATATTATTGTTTTCGATGCTCACCGTAGAGCGAATTGGTAGTCGTTGGCGTTTTTTGTTTAATATTACAAGCACGGCGCATATTGTAAAGGATTAGGGATTGGGAAGTCTCGTCGATTTCAGCGCTTTACTTCACTTCATTTCTCAAGTCTTCACGGCTACAAGCGACTCATTGAGCTTTTTTACAACAATCTTTCTTCTCGAGCGATCTCTAGGGTTTTGATATTTTGGCGATATGAAAAGAGATGCTGCTGTTTGTGTTTGCGTTCGCGAGAAACAGACAGAGTAAAGAAAGAAAGTATGATAGGTGTTTGAGCATGGTTTTCTGAGTCGGCCTGACCCGAGGGGGAAGGAGATAACATCTTGCTTTGTGTATGGGATGGTAGATATATGCGTGCGGGCACGGATGGGCGAGATGTTATCTGTTGGGGTTGAGAAAGGAATACGGGATTGGTGGAAATCACAAGATAGGAAGAGATACCATATCTGTGTATGATTAGAGGCACAGCTTGTTCGAATTAATCCAGAATTTGATACCCTGTGTTCGACCACTTTTGATGCCGGTTTGACGCTGTGAAAGCATTGGTGATTTGCGAATATACACTCTTTCCTGGGTCATTTATCACGAGCATAATCTGGAAGTCCAGAATGAGCTGGTTCAAAATGAGAAGAATCCAGGTACGCCATCACTCAGAGAGCCCAACGAGGCATAACACACCCTCCGGAACAGTGTGAGGCTGTATCAAGACCACCCCCATGCAAGTAGCAACATTTGACGGCTTCAGCCTGACATCCTCCTCGCTCGTTCTGTGTCATCAAACTAGGCTTACTTTGGACAAAACTTTAGATTCCATAGCCTCGAGGGCCGTCCGTACCCGAAACTGTCATGTTTTCATGATTTTTTCTTGATAACAAGGAAAGCCAGACGCCAAACAACCTGTGACTTGTTACACCCTTACAGCCTCTTCAGAACACTTCTACTAACTATGCTTCCCTGATTGATCTGTAGCCAATCGGACGTATGTACAGATTACATGGTCACTCGTGTACCAGACCGCTTCATCTCCATATTGTATACATATTGCTGGCCCATCTCCCTTGCTACTGCTCCGAGTGATGGTAGATCAAGAGGGTGTTCTGTTTGTTTCAAGTTGCAAGGTTTTATTAGCTTCTGCAAAAGCGAAGTTGTACAAGTCATCAGTCTATCGTTATAAATTTGACTTCTACACTTTTGATTGGATAACTCCCCTCCAGCCTGACATTCTGGGTCTTCTCGGCTCATCATGGGTGGGTATTCCCCTTGCGTCCTGCAAGTTTATGCCGAGATACGTTCAAGATCGAGTTCCACACTAGCTAACACAAGCCAACTCTTCCTAGGCTCAGCAATGATCCACCTCAAACACATATCCCGAAGAAGCCTCTCCACTGAGAACAAGATCAACGTGGTCATCGGCATTTTAGCTTTTGTCGTGGCTGTCGTCGGTACTATGACAGCCTGGTGGAGGCGGTTCACGAGACGGAGGAGAAGACTTCTACACCGTGGTATGTACTCATCCCCGAATGCTCAAACGGCTACACGACATTATCTCACAGATAAAGGCCAAGATTTGAGATTCGACTAAATGGCTGACGCTTCAGATATAGACATCGAAGAGGCGTCGACGCCGTTGCGAAATCTTGATGGGCTGCAGCAGGACTCGAGAATGCCATATGAATTCGCGGCGAGGTTTGGGAGGAGCATGTAAGAATTGTAAACCTAGGAGGCAAGGCGTTCTGCGTATTGGGCATGGAGTTGGGTAGCGCAGCGGGAGATTGGAAATGGGAAGTTCTGTAGTATGACTGAAGATAGGATATTGCTCGCAAACGGTCAACAAACGCTAAGCGAAGAAGACCTGCCACATGAAGAAAACAGTCGCCTTATGTTTAGAGCCATCGTGTACCTCCTCGACTTCTGAGCACCAGGTAAAACCCTTGCAATTGGACGAAACACTTTGCGTACCGGAGATATTGAACAATGATTTTGTAGGACATCGCGTTTGATGTCGTGATCAAGATCAATCCTTCAACATACTCCGTCACCACTTTGGCGTGATGCTTTGCAGACAAATTATCAAATCATTGCGAAACGTTTCTGGCGATAAAATAGGCAGGTCTTAGTGTTCATCATTCGGGCAATACACTTAGCAACTGGTCTCACTCGCCTGGAACCGACGGAAAAGCAGATGTAGTACATGGTTGAGAAACTGGCCTCACTCGAGGGCAGGTATAAGTAGAATAGACTGTTTTTCATTCGATCCATGAAGACTGAAGAGTGACAACACTCATGCTGACATTCTTGGTTGACATTCATGCATTCTTTTGCTAGAAGGTGGGTGATCCCGAGACATTAGACTCAGGCAACGCCGTAACGCCATCAAAAAAATATCAAGTGAATAACAAGAGTCGAGTATCTACCGTCTCCCTACCACTCCGTCAAATCTTCCCAGTGTCGTGTCGTGACCATCCATTCGTCCAGCATCGTAAACCTCTCACATCTCAATGATGACCAAATCCGCAGCTCCATCGCCCCAGATACCAACTGTGCTCATGGCAAAGCCAATACCTGCAATAATCGTCTTTGCGATATTAACCTTCATGTATCCCTCAACTTGTTCTCTGATCTCCTCTCCATTAATATCCTCGTCCATTTCCTCTCCGCTAATTGTACCCTCACTATCTCGATCGCTGGCGCCAAGAACTTCATAGCTAGAATCCATCTGTCTTCCCTTGCCTTTCTTCGTCTTCGGCTTGACAGTTCGCGCGCTAGTTGTCGACTTGCTCATATACGGCCTGACAAGGTATTCGGCAAAGCCGGAGGAGACTACGAAGAGCGTTGTCCATAGCAGGTATGGATGTTTCTGGCTTCTTGGAGAGAGTAGGTAGGCAAGCAAGAATGATGTGCTAGATACACCGGCGAGGGTTCGTAGGTGGAGGACAGAGCTGGTATTGAGGTTTGCGAAGGCTTTCGAGGCGGTGCTTGCTGATGGGAGCGTTAACAGCGTTGGGAGGGTAAGGGTTGTCAAGGAGTAGGAGAGTCCCTAAACAATCAATTGTCAGAATATCTTGACAGCTTTGGCGGACCCGCGAGAAGAAATGGCTCTCTTGAGGAGCTATGACGGAGGGGTTCAGCATACGGTGAGCAAGCCCAGCGAGATAGTCCCCACGAACTTTAACGTTGAGACCGTTCTTGAGGCCATGACCGGGAACACAATTGATTCTCTGCAAAGGACCGAGGCTTGTGCGAAAATCGAACCGATTTTGGAGAGATGTTGTCGATGTTGACTGGATGCGGTCAGGGGAAGATGAAGTGATGGTGTCGAAGTGGTGCTGATGTTGGCAGGTTGCGGTCGCTACCTATGACTTGACGCCGACGCCCACGTCCACTTCTTCAGCCTCGAGCTTTCCCCACGCTTTGGTTGGAATAACCCCTGTCATGCCTGCCAAGTCAAATGCGAGTTCTTGTGCCCACACTTGATGTTCGCAATTCCATAGGCCGAGGCTGTCGGATACCCCAGATATTGCGAACGCTCAGTCCGACATGCTTTACGATGTTACGGCCGTGAGATAGCTTTCGCTCTGCTTTCTCAGCAGGTCAGACAAAATACAAAATCGATGTTTCCTTGAGAATAGGTCTTTCTTGCTACAGCAAATATCATCGTCACTGATCCAAGTAGCCATTTCAAATACCATTGTCCCTCTCCAAAACCAGTCAACATGGCCGCCCTCCCCGAATCCGAGTATATGTCCTCCGTCTGGAAAGATGGAATCTTCGATAACAAAGTAGTCTTCTGTACTGGAGGTGAGTATAATTATCCTGAGTATTCCTGATGCCTTGGGGTGTCGGTACCAAGAGGCATGCTATGGGATGATGTATAAATCACCGAATCACCCCTCTTGCAGTTTTCATTCCGGTTCTTTGGATATTGCGTGAAGCTAATGCTGATTTCAATGACAGGAGCCGGTACAATTTGCTCTGCGCAAGTTAGGGCCCTAGTTAGATTGGGTGCGAATGCCATGATCATCGGTCGAAATGTTGAGAAGACAGAGACCATGGCCAAGAGCATAGCCACGGCACGGAAGGGCAGCAAGGTGATCGGAATTGGTGCTGTAGATGTGAGGAAGATACAAGATTTAGAGGGTGCAGTGGCTAGATGTGTCAAGGAGTTAGGAGGCATAGACTATGTCATGTAAGAGAGGCTCCTTTGCCTCGACATTTGCCGCATGATACTGACAGACGTCAGTGCTGGTGCTGCAGGAAACTTCATCTCACCAATTTCAGGACTCTCCTCAAATGCATTCAAAACCGTCATCGACATCGACACCATCGGGTCCTTCAACACCCTCAAGGCGACCGTGCCAGAACTTATAAAATCGGCAAAGAAAAACCCCAATACTGGGACAAATCCTTCGACTGGCGGGCGGATAATCTTCATATCAGCGTCCTTCCACCTCACGGGAATGCCGCTGCAAGCACATGCGGCCGTGGCGAAGGCGGGTGTTGATGCACTCTCAGCAACGACAGCCCTTGAGTATGGACCACGGGGAATAACATCAAACATCATAACACCTGGCCCAATCTCCGGCACCGAAGGAATGGCGAGGTTGGGGAGTAGGGAAGCTGAGGGCAATGGTAATGCCTACAAGAAGGTTCCATTGCAAAGATACGGGCTGGTGAAGGAGATTGCGGATGGAACCATATACCTTTTCAGCGATGCAGGAAACTACGTTAATGGTGAGGTTCTGGTTATTGACGGTGGGGATTGGCGTTCACCAGGAGCTCCAGGTGGCGCAACGAGTGCTTATCCTGACTATTTACTCGATAATACCTTCGAAAGGAAGTCCAAATTGTAGATAATGCAAAGAGACAAGCTATGTTGGACAAGAGCGGCACCATTCTGAGATAGATGCAAGTCAGGCCGCTCAAACTTCTGCTATGTATTCTCGACTTAGGACCTCAGCATTACTGATGCGGCATTCCGTTTGATCCGCTGGAACGATGTTTTGTTGGATCCAGACAGTTCCGTACATGGCTGTGTACTGCTTCGCAGTTCACAGTTTTCTCCTTTTCTCCCTTTTAGTGCAGCGGACTTGTGTGGCGACTTTTGTTGGTTTTTCAATGTCCTGGAATTTGTTCACAACTTATAGACTGCCTGAAAAGACATCCTCATGCGCCATATCCATTTCCTTTTGGTCCTGTGGTCTGCCTGAAACTTATTCCGGTCCACAAACAATTTGTGATGATAGGTATCTGAAAAGATCCAGGAATAGATATCAACTTACAAACGCGATTAGTCGTACAACCACTCACCTCCCCATTCAACGGCTCTATTGGATAGGCTATGAAATCCGAGACGTGGATAGCGGCAAAGTGCAATATCTCCAAAGTGTGAATCTGGTGTGGTTGCGGCAACCTTAAGGCTTGGTTTGAGCAACTGACTTGACAGATTTTGAATCGCGAATGGCTCATTGGTACGGAATTCAGGTCCGTGCCAATATTACTGTTGAGCCTGAGACGAGAGGGCAAGCGGAAGCTATTCCCAACACTGAAGTCAGCGTTCTTCGCCAAAGGTTTTTTCAATGATCGAAGCTCTCGTCCTTCGTCGTGGCGATTCATTCTCCAGCAGTGGTCAAACAACAACCAACCAAAAATCCCGATGTCTCCCTCAACGTGGGAATTCCCGAGGCTCATTCATCGAGAAGTCTTCCACGGTAGGAGCGCATGGTCTGCTCCATGTTGGCTTTCACGTACAGTCCAGTTCGTTGCCACTTTTTTTGCCCATCTGGCCTGCTTGTCGTCTCCATTAGTGGCAGCGACCGGAGTGGATTGCACGATCCCATCACCCAACATCCATCACATGGCTGATCCTAGCAGGCGTCAACGGACTATCGTTGCCTTCAGAAGCAGTACTTAAGAGAACGCCTTTGAAAGGAAAAAGGGATGAATGGCTGGCATTCCCGGTTTTTTCTTTCCCACCGAGCGACTTCCTTTCTGATCGTCTCTGGTCTGCTCTGCTGGAGTCTCGGCCCAGCATTCGGGGTGCACTATCGAATGGCTACGTACTAGCCCACCATCTAAGGCTGCGTTGTATCGTCGGAGCGTTCAGTGACAATAATATATACTTTTGCCCATCGAAAGTTGGTAGGGCATCGATATCAGAACCCTTTCTATGGTTTCCTCGGGGGCGGGCTCTTCTCCGAGAAGGATATTCAATCTAGAAAAATCTCGACATGAGGCCTTGCTCCTGCTGGGCCAGTATTCCAGAGACGTCGCCGCATACTTCATCGACGCAATCCTCGATTCTCCGCCGACCCTCTGCCATGCGCGACGGCAAGGCTGTTACAATCTGTCCGAGCATCTACAACGTGCGAGAGGTCACCGCATCGTGATATCCTTTCCTTGCCTCCACGATCTGTGGCGAACGAAGCTCCGAGTGAAGTACTGTATAGCAAGCATGCCGATGACCCGCATTTTGAAGGTTGCTCGATCGAATATTTTCCCGGGAGTGTGTGTGGCCCCCTTGAGATAATTCAAGGGTACAACCTGCCAACGACTCTGAAGTGGGCATTGAGTTGGGGCTCTATCACCCTATCATCGCCACACCGATTCGTACCTCTCTGGTCCCGGGAACGTTGTTTCATCGGGACCATCTGGTATAATAATGAACGTGGACAGTGCCGCGAGCAGCACAAGCTCGGGTCCCGGGGGACTTTCCTCCAGAGCACATCGAGGGGCCATCGCCTCTCAAGCCTGTGAGACATGTCGTTCTCGGAAACAAAAATGCGATGAAGCCCGGCCTAAGGTCAGTATAATCTCTTCGCGTATCATGGTGGATGTGGTTATCTTGGTATTGGCGGAGACCCATCAGAAGTTCCCAAGTTCCACGCTTGCAACCCGTTACTGACATGTTCCAGTGTGGACTGTGCAGAAGAATCAATCTAGAATGTGTATACCGAGAACCTCAGGTCAGTTCAGAATACTCCGATGACATTGTGAACTCTACTAATTTCCCTATAGCCGACCAAGTAAGACCCTAGCAGATGGCACTCGATGTCTTTTGAAACTATCTGACTTTCGATCCGGCAAGAAGCGTTCTTACTGATCATTTCTTTAAAGGAAGGATAAGACTCTCGTCGAGATTCTAGATAGGCTCAAGAGCTTGGAAGGCAAAGTTGATCGAATTCCCACCGGCAGAACTCCTCAAGGGTTCGGCCCTTTACAACAACCACCTTCGTCTCAGCCCTCTTTCAACACCGAGACAGAGCCAAGCTCCTATTCGACCTCGTCTGGTCGACAACCGCCCAGTCCTAACCAACCATATCGACATGCTTCCGCCGCTCATAAGATACTTTCTTGGCCTGCTTTACAGCAGCTTATGCTGCAGGTGCTGCCGTCAAATGCTGGTGATTTAAAGACTCTTGAGAGTGATGGGACGAGTTTTCTCGTCCGAATGCATAATGGACAACCAAAATTGCCTATGGATGAGCCGCTCCAGGACCGACCTTTCGTTGGCATGTACGTATATCGCGGCTAGAAGACATTGGCCCCATGCCGCCTTTCTCGTTGTGAAGTGCTAGAGTTATAGCTAACGGTATCTTCGCCAACCAGGCAGACTCAGGCGACTAGAAACTCGGGTGGTCCTCGGGTATGCTCATCTCTTTACCGTTGATATTTGGCTAGCAGGGCTTCTCACAGAGGGTTCTTAAGGAATAGTGCTCATCTATGACAGATAACCTTCCCAGCTCTAACCCGCGATGCAATGTATCGGCTTACAGCGGCATACTTTGACACTTTCAATTTCCTGTATCCATTCATGGATCGAAGGACTTTTGAAAGCGATACCCTTGCCAAGGTTTGTAGTGAAGGCTTCGATGGAGACGTTGACTCGGTAATAGCCTTGATGATCTTCTGCCTCGGTGAAGTTGCCATAGAAGGTCTAACCGGCAATCCTATTGGCGAATTCAAGGGACTCCCATCGGGTGTCCGCGGAGGCTCAACTGGTCGCCCACCGGGTCTGGCTCTTTTCAACGAAGCAAGGAAATGTTTAGGGTTTGTTATCACCGATAGTGAGTTAGAGAACGTTCAGATCTTCTCTCTATTTGCGTAAGTGTACCTTACCCCTCAAGTGTTCTAAAGTCATTTTGATCTGCGAGTACAAAATCACGACAAATGAAGATAACTCTTGAGCTTACGAACTTATTCTTTAGATTGTATTACCAGTCTTGTTCGCGCCACGTTGTAAGTGCTTCGTGAAAGGATGCCATGACAACAGACTTACTAGCTCTAGGACTTCTGGAGGATGACCGTGAATGCATGCCAGGCCTGTTACATCTTGGTGACCTGGTATGTGTTGGATGAACCACTAAATAGATCTTGCTGACTGTCGAAGCAACGTTCTCGATTTTGATACACCAAAAGGGGATCTGATGAGGCGTGCTGTCTGGCATTGCATTATCATGGAGACATCCTTGCACATGGAACTCGACCTGCCTTTGACCGGAATCGTCGAGCTCGGTGATCGAGTCGGTATGCCCAGCTTCAATGTCCCATTCTGCGAGGCCGATCATATCGGCAATCAGGCAACAAACTTCGGTATGTATTTAGCCTTCCTATCTTATGCTCCGCTCATATGAGTTCACTCTGTCCCTCAGACCTCGTCAGGACCACACGCTAACTTTTTTATCTACAGAGGCACACTTTGCATCAGCCCTTGCCCTTCGCCGATTATGTGCAAGCGTGAACGCACAGATATATGACTGTAAGGCTCAATTTTCAGCTTTAGGACCAAGGTAAAGGCTAATAGCATCTAGCCATGTCGAACAGCGATACTGCTTCAAGCGACGAGTTCGGTGGACCTACTGCAAACACGCTGAAGTCCCTGGCTGCACAGTTGACGCAATGGAGAGGTTTGCTCCCTCGCGATCTTCAATGGCCGGAAGATGATCCCGCGGCTTTCCCAGCACCTCAGACGGTCAACCCAAGAACTTTCAACGAGCCTGTTGATCCGAGTTTGTCCATACCACGGCCTTTACATCCCGGCGCACAACTTTTCTCGACAGATCTAAAAAGTGAGCCTATGCATTATCGATTTGTCTACGATATACAGGTTGCAGTACTACGTACAAGGTACTACTACGCCAAATACGTGGTGTATCGTCCCTTCGTTTATAAAGCTCTTCATTTTCCGGAGCAAATGACACAGGAGGATGCCCAAGGCGTTGCTGAATGTCTTCGAGTAAGTGAGAAAGGCTATCTACGAATTCGTCTTACTGACCGAAAACCAAGTCTTGCTTAAAATGGCCATTGACAATGTCGCCCACCTCGCGACATAAACGGCTGATACCGTACCTGTTCTGTTGGTCGCAGACATTCCTTTCCATTCTTCTCATCTTCCATTTAACACAACACAACCCTATGCTGCGAGATATACGAGCGCAGCTTTGTGGGCCAAGATTCGAGGCCGATTACGACATCAGCGTGGCACTCATGCAAGACTGGATCCGCGACCTCAAAGCGGTCGATCCGTTAGCTCTTTGGTGCTTCAAGATCCTGCAGCCTCTTTACAACTTAGAGCCGTGATCGATTGAAAGCTGTGAGGAAGCACATGACTTGGTGGGACCTGTGTCGGTAGATGTATCAAGTGGAGCCGTGGGTGAGGGCCGAGTCTGCGTGCGGTTGTACTGTTTATTGATATTGAGATTGTGAACCATTGCGTGGAGTATGATATTTATACAAAAGCGTCAGAATGACCCCGTGTTGAGGCATCCACGGTTCCCATAGAGTAGCGGTGAAAGCGGAATCAATGTTGGCAAGTGGAGAGAATGAAATGTTTCAAAGCTTGCACATCTGAAACCTCCAACTTGACCATTGCTTGGACCCTAGAATTGCTCTTACGTCAGAGAGTGGTGAATTGAGGAAGACATCACCCAAAGATGAAGAGGGTTTGATATGAACGACAAAATGCTGAAGAACTCTACCTACACGAAGCCCACTGAACTCCAATTGAGCACGCTCAACAAGCGTATAAGTACAGCTCAGGTAAAGATGGATCTTCAGCAACAGTTCCTGCGGCCAGTTCGCTCCTAGCATGAAAGTTAAGTTTTTGGATACCTAGCACTGCCAACATCAGCGTCTTCAGACGTGGCTTACTGTCAAATATACTTGAACTCGTTCCTACGTCTATTTCATTGCGTCAATGACTTATCTAGGTATAGCAGTATCAAGTATCAGTCGCCGATGCACTCGTGTAGTCCTTGGACCTTCTTGATGATGATCTCGACTTGGCGTCCCTTCCAACAGGAAAGTGCAGATTACTTCAATCTGGATATTGAGTGCATACCGAGGAGAAGGACAGGAATAGCCAAAGTACCTACAGTACCGAGTTACATCTCGCTTGTCTTCATGCAATACTCTCTCTTTGCTTCCAATCGAATCATGACGCGCAAAAAAAGACCTCGTTTGTCACTTCCGCCATCACCACGCTTCGCCTCACCACACGCACCTGAAGACATCGCTGCTGCCCCAAGTGAAAAACAATGAGAGTAACTTCACAAACACCCCCTCACTCCTGGTGGAACCACGGAAATGCCTTTCTTCTCACGTTATGAGGATTTCGAGGGCATGTTTTAGGATATACACACCCTGCTTGCTTGGATTTGGCGACGATGTCCGACAACGGGGAAGGGTACTCAGGAATTCAACGGACGGAAGATGTGAGATGCAATGGAGCTCTGACTATGTAATCTCTGTTGATTACACGGGTGATATTTCTCTGTGTTCCTGATGAATTATTGGTATCAGAAGCTGCATTCATTTTGGTGTGTTTCGGAGATGCTTTCAATTCTCAACTTGGTCGTGCAACAGCGGGGAAGGGACCACTTTGAACAATCGAACACAGGCAGCTCGCCCGGCTATCTTGCAGTTAATACGTTGTTAGATCATGTTCTCAGACATCGTCAAGACTTTTGCTGGTAGTCAATCCTCGATGTTCAACCTACTTCATCCAACAATAAGGGCCCCTGTGCAGGTATCACAATGCCAACCAAAGATCTCATCGTATGATACAGGCTTTGCACTGGCTAGGGGCTCAAGTCATTCGCAGTATGAAATTGCGGTTGCTGAACAGCCATGTATTTCAAATATCGTGCCTTCATAAATCATCATCAGCCACTAGCCAGGCACTGCACATTTTAACAAACATCCTCTCCGCGTCTACTTCTAGAATCCCTGCTGGCGATGCCATTTCTCTTCCCAGCCTGGAAAATACGGACTCTCAGCCAACGTTGCAACATTCCACTCCTCCTGTCCCTCCATCTCTGGCACCACCCATCCCTTAGCCACCTGCTCAGCTGCATACTCCTCCAATTTCGGAATGCAGACGTGCTCGGTATGCCATGTACCCTTGTACTCCATCAAGTTCTTCTTGCCCTCCTTCAAGATCTTGAGGAGCAGTGCAGGGATATATGGCTCATCGCGGAACTCGGTCACGGGAGTGAAGAGCGCCTTGAAGTTGAAAACGATGCCTGCACTCAGTGGCAATCTTCGCAATGTCTGCCAGTCAACTCTCAGATTGCACTCCTCGATCTTCAACTCAGCATTCTGGATTTCCCGCAGCGCCTCGTGAGGATGGCCGGGCGGCATGAAGAGAGGCTTGCCGACTTCGAGCCCCCAGCTTCCTCGCTGAATCGGCGAGTGTGTTGCCATCTTACTGAAGAACCGGTCCATGCTGAACGACATCTTCTCCTTGTAGTCCGGGATCTTGCCGTGGATTTCCTCGAGCTGCATGCCAATCTTTGTGCCCACGTTCCAGCCCAGTGAACTGCAAATGACCCCCGCGCGGAAGTAGTACATGCCGTCCTCCTCGTTTCGCAGAACGATGGCGAAGTCTTCTGGGACATTGTTCAGGAGGATGTGAAGTGGATGGAAGCGCTTGATGATAGTCTCGGTACCGAGGAGTCTATTATGAAAGACTTTCTTGTCGTCTGAGAGGGAGAAGTGGGCGGGATACCTGGCGCAGTAGAATTGAAGACACATCTCCATAAGTTCCTTGCAGACGAGCTCAGAACCAGGTAGATAGTCCAGAACTTTGTTGCCGTACTCTTTGAACAGATCTTGGCGTTCCTTGACTCTTGCTGCATAGGTGTTCTCGACTTCAAGCCACCAGTCTGTTTCCATCTTCTGGAAAGCTGGAAAATGTCAGCTACGTTGAGGGACTGCTGTGTCCAGACTTACACATGGTTTGATGATACTTCCATCTCAAAGGCCGGTATGGCCTTGGAAGAGCTCTGGTGACATCGAAGTTCTTGTACGCTTGTGGAAGTGGGACACCGCTTAGAATATCATATGCTGGAAAGTCGCCCATAGCCTTGATTTCTGCAGTGGAAAATCCAGTAGGTGTGTACTTGGGAACCTCATTATCGAGACTGTAGGTTTGTGTGGTTGGTAAGGCATGCTTCACAAGGAAGTTTCCTGATGGCTCGGTGCTGAGGAGTTTCTTCGAGGCGGCTGAAGGAAGGGTCTTAGCAAGTTCTGGGAGAACAGACCGTCTCGAGGGTGGGAATGCATTGACGAAGTCGGGGGCACCATTTGTAGGGGCCTTCTTGCTCGGGGAAATAGAACGGGGTGGTGTTGATGCCCCAGAAGTGCGTCTCCTTTGAAAGTGAAGTCTTCCTAGGACGGCTTCTCGCTGTCTTTTGTTTACGACGAGGATAACAGCGGTTGAAAGCAGGAGCAATGTGCCGAGGCCAACCATCCATTGGTCTGGTAGAAACGACAAATTCGCCATCACGAAATCTGTAGACTTTGAAAGATGTCAGTCAGAATGGATAGGGTTGAATATCACTGACACAAACTGTGTTAAAGGAAGTAATAGTCCTCGGCCCTGGAAGGTCGAGAGATTCAGTGAGAATTCTATGAAATGGTCGGGTATACACACACGTCTTGGCTCCCAAAAGAAAAGAGTAGATATATGTCTACAGAGATGCCCCCAACGTCTTATCTCGACCGCCACATGTACTTATCAAGTACTGCCGGACTTATGCCCAGATTTGAGAAAAGATGGGTTCCCTAACGATAGTGACTTGGGCTTGAAGAGGGAAAGACGTCGACAAATGGTACGACTATGATGTTTAATGCAGACAAATTGGTGGACGCACAGCACAGCATTCAAGAAGCTGGGACAAAATGGCGGGGGTGCATGGCCAGGTTTTGTCCAGGAGAGACGTCGTTTGCCATCAAGCCGCAAACAAATGCGGCCGCGATTGACGAGGGGTTTGGAGGGCTTAGGTGCGCCATCCTTGGATGGGCATCGCATCTTTGCGACTATTTGCAGTGAATCCTGGGTATCAAGACCTTATCAGGAATAGTCGGACGTCGTGGTGATCGTTATCTCTCTCCGCATTTGAAGGGATCTAACTTCCTAATCAAGGATGTGAACTTCAGATGCCCAGATGCCCAGATCCCCCACGTGATGGAAAGTTGAGCGCAAGCGGCACTCGGGACCTTGTCCGCGACAGGCCTGTTGATTGGAGAAGATATGTACTGTACCACAATTCACGACATGTGCATGGATGTCATGCAGAGAAGGATGAATGGAAGGGCGTTGAACGAAATGATTCATGGCTCGACTGGATGTACAAACTCAGAAAGTGGGCACATACATCTGAATGATATATACGAGGGAAGCACAGATGTCTACACTACATACAACCTTTGTAGGGTTCCTCTCAACCGCTCACATGTTTGGATTTTAGATGGCGTAGACTTATAACATAGGTCTGCTCGCATTGAGGATGGCCTTCAATAGAGGTATAGGCGCAAGCATAGCAAGTAGTCAGAGCATGGTGATTTGAGGAGAGCCTGCTCTATATCGAGCCTTCCAGTACTGGCAAAACACATTGGAATTTGATAATGAAACAGTAGGGAGAGTGAACTGATAATTAAATCTCGAAGTATTCTCGCTCAAAAGAGTCCTTGTCTATGCCAGATAGACATATTCAAAACGAAATGGGGTATATATAATCATCAAACCACCACCTGTACACCGATCCTACAAGCCAGGTCTGCCCCCTCCGTTCCACCGATGCAGAAAGTAGTACTTGTACACCCTGTGACCTGTGACAGATGCCGACCCAATGCTTGCTAAGTAGCCCGTCCCTAAATAGCCCGATATCATGCAGTCAAAACACACAATACAAACTCCAAACAAATCGCTCATTATCCGAATTGAAGACCAACGTGCCAATGCTCCATGCTATCAAATGTCGTGAAATTGAATAGAATCATATCATCTTCTTCCATCGACTGAAAATTCCTCCACCTGTCCCTTGCGCGCTGGGTGCGCGCGAACGCGGTTCGATGAAGCCAGATTCGCGTCGACTCGACCTACGTCCATCGCCTTGACTTCCTTCCGAGCTCTTGACAGCTTCTCGTTCTCGACGCCGTGAGTCACGTCTTTTTCTTCTCTCCTCTTGGTCCTCTTCGGTTCCGTCGTCATACTTGGAGTGGCGACGCGTTTTCCTCATACGCCTCCTCTCCCCTTCATCGCCAGCCGTCTCATCCCCTTGACCATCAACAGGCGCGGCATCGGGTGGTGGGGGAGCATCAGAATGATCTGCGACCCAAGAGTCAGTTCCTGAGTGAGGCCAGCCCGCCTTCTTGCGTCTTGAATCTTTCTCTGTCTCACGCGCCTTGCTCCCATTTCGAGAGTCAAAATAGCTGTCAACGATCGGAGCTGACTTGCGACGGCTGGTCTTGGGAGTCTCGACTCCACGTGCCGCCCGACGTTCCTCACGTCTGCGACGACGCTCATCGTCTTCGTTGAGAGGGCCATCCATATGAGACTTGCGACGGTCGGATCTCTTCATACGCTCTGGGCCTTCAGTAAGCGGCTCTCCGTCGGTATGAGTCGCCTCCCTGGCCTCTCTTTCAGCCCTCTTCGCACGGTGTCGCTCTGCTCGTTCAGCCGCTTTTGCTTCAGCGGCTACTCGCTCAGCTTCCTCTGCAGCTTTCTGTTCACGTCGAGCAGCACGTCTGGATTCCTTCTCTTCCTGTCGGCGAGCTTCCATCTCTTCCTCTTGCTTCCGCCGACGCTCTCTGCGTTCGACGTCTTTGGCTCTTCGGGCATCTTCAGCAGCCTTCTCCATTGCTTCCTTCTCGAGTCTTCGAGCACGTCTGGCCGCACGTCTAGCCTCTTGGTCTTCTTCAGCGGCTCCGCCAGTCATGGTGACATCGGCATCCTCTGTCTCCGTTCGGTCTCTGGAAGGCCGTTTGATTTTCCGATCCTCGCGGCGCAGACCACGTACATCCTCGTCGACCGTGGCACGACGTTTGGTCTCCGGGCGAGGCTTCGAGAGGAGGCCACCAAGCATTCCGCCGAGCCCGGCTGCCTTTTTGGTACTTTCAGATCTCTTCAGTCCAGGTGGTGGTAAGTTTTCGGATGGACCACCAGCATCGACCATGACAATATCCTCATCTTGTTTAGCCTGTTTTGAAGATCGTCCGTTAGCACTCGGTTCCTTCGAAGATGGCATCCTGTGTCTCCGATAAGGCATATCGTTGTCTCCAGGTGGCATTGGCACAGCTGGGGGCGGACTGTTGAACACCATTGGGTCTTGAATTACCTTCGACTTTCGTTTGCGGTCGCGACTTGACTTCTCAGGCGATGCATCATCGGCTCCAACAAGCACAATATCGTCATCATCCTCAAGACCTGTGGGGGAATTAGCTTTATTGGATTGTGATGCGATGAGTATCTGTAGCTTACCACGTGATTTGCTGTGCTTCTCAGACTTGCTTCTGGATAGCTTGCCAGGAGTAATGCCGAGCATCTTTGCTGCTTTCGCAGACATTTCAGGTGGAGGAGAGACCAATCCACTGTCAACAACTGAATGTCGCCTGGAACTGGTCTTACCAGAAGTACTGGATCTTCGAAGGGGTGGCGCGGCTCCAAACATGCTGGTCAACCCCCTAGATATCGGTGGTCTGTCGGCCTTGTCGGACGAGGAGTCCTTTGAAGAACCCTTCTCTTCCTTGTCGGCACGCTTGGATTTAGAATCCTTGGATGCCTTCTTCTCGTCGCTGGGCGAAGACTTGCGGTCCTTGGACGACTTCTTTTTCTCTTCTCTAGGCGCAGCACCCCAGGCACCCCATGAACTTCCATCTCGAACAACTCGAGGGCGTTCCTTTTTGGAAGATTTGGGCTCCGGAGGCGGGGTAGGAGGTGTATCAACTACAGGTTCTTCTTTTGGGACCTCTTTTGGAATTTCCTTGGACTTTGATGCTGATTTACTCTTGCTCGATTTTTTGGCTGTGGGCATTTCAACAACCTCGACAATATCTTCGTCCAAGAAGTCAGTAGGGAAGCTGCCGGGAACTGCTTTATTTTTGGAGGTCTTCTTTGGTGGTGTCGGTGGCTCTTCAATAATTTCCTTCTCCTTTTTGGAAGAGGATTTAGACTTCTTCTTATCCTCCTTGGCCGGGGGTGGTGGCGATGGAGGCGGGGGAGGGGGAAGTGGCGCAATAACTTCTTTGGCTGACTCAAAGGCTTTCAACCTATCCGCAATCTTTCCGCCTACAGGTTTCTTCGTAATTGCTGATGCCTTCATCGAAGTCGCGGATGCTTTCAATGATGTTGTCGTGTCCTTGGAGTCATTTGCTTCCAGAAGCTTCGCTTTGTCAGCAATCGCAATCTCGTCTCGCGACGATGGCGCCTCCTTCGCTCCAGCACCCTTGGGCAATTTCTTGCTAGCTCCCCAGAAACTGAAAAGCTCGGACTTATCCTCGATCTCGACCTTTTCTTTGACGGGGCTGAGATCAATGAGGTCTAGCTCCGGCTCAGCTTCCTTGACTGCGCTGCCCTTCTTAGATTTCTTCAATTTGCTGTCTTTCTTTGACGACTTTGCTTCGGCAAGGGCGGCGGCCTTCTCTTCAGCTTCCTTGGCAGCCAATTCCTCAGCTTCTCGGGCAGCGTCCTCTTCGGCCAATTTGGCAGCAGCTGCAGCTTCTTCCTCTTCAAGTTTCAATTTCTTGGCGAGTTCATCAGCTTTTTTCTGTTCCTTTTTGCTGAGTTTCTTGGCCGGAACCTCTTTCGCTTTAGCATCGGCTATGTAAACAATTGAAGTCAGTATCATAATTTCCACGAGATTCCTGGGCAAATAATTGATACACAATGGAAGACGTGTGCAACATCAGATCCAAGAATGCAACCAAGAAATGAAATTGTGTGGTTTGAGACTGACCTTCTTCTTTGGCTTTGGCATCTTCCTCTTCTTTCTTCTTAGCCTATATTCAGGTTAGTTCTTACTCTAGTTTCATAATCGTGATTGGAATCAGTCAGAGGAATGTAGATGATATAATCGCCTTTCAGAGCAATCATGCATCCTCAATTCCCACAAGACCGGAACATGAGTTCGATTGCAAAGAAGGCGACGTACCTCTGCTTCAGCTTCGGCCAAAGCCAATTCTTCGGCCTCTTTGGCGGCTGCCTCCTCCTTTTCAGCTTTCTTCTTTGCCTCAGCCTCATCTTTCTCAGCCTGTTTCTTAGCCTTCTCAGCCAATTTGTCCGCTTCCTTTTGTTCCTTCTTGCTGAGTTTCTTGGTCGGAACCTCCTTCTCCTTCTCCTTGGACTTCGTCTTCTCGGCAGTCGCTCCAAAGTCCCAGTCAGGTTCAGGTTCGGTCAAGTCCATTGCTGGGGGCGTTGGAGCTGGGGGAGGAGCCTCAACTTCGAAACCCTTCTTTTTACTCTTCTTGTCCTTCTTATTAGAAGTAGCGGCTCCCCATCCAGAACCCCAATCGTCTTCAACAGCTTTCGTTTCTTCAACGACAGGCTCAGGTGGTGTCTCATCAATGACCTCAAAGGCACTTTTGCTCTTGGAAGACTTCTTCTTGTCCTTCGGCTCCTCAATGGCGTCAGGTTTTATGATATCCTCGTGAAAAGAAGCCTCTGGGGTTGCCATCTTTCCCTTCTTCTTTTTTTCCTTCTTCGATGATCCCCATCCAAAGTCGTCGTCACCATTCCCGACTTCAGGAACGGCAGGTGGTGGCGTTGGTGCTCGCATTGGCTCCTCAACTTTTTCGGCCTTTGAACCTTTGCCTTTGCTCTTAGTGGTCGACTTCTGGCCCCAATTCGTCCAGTCATCGTCATCCGCTTTTTCTTCAATGACTGGGGCAGGCGGGGGAGACACTTCTTTGGTCTTGGAACCTTTCTTTTTCTTGTCCTTCGAAGATAATCCGAATCCCCCTGGTCGTGGGTTAGCATGGATTTGAGAAGATGCAATGTGTAAACCACTTCAATGCAGTCTGCACTGATCTTACCAAGAGGAAATATGACTTACATCCGCTATCATCAACGACAGGTTCAGGTTCAGGCTCAGGTTCCGGAACAGGCTCAATTTTGGGTTCCTCTTTGCCCTTTTTGCCCTTGGCCTTTTTTCCCAGCCCAAATCCCCAACCACTGTCTTCCACAATGGGTTCAGGTTCAGGCTCAGGGGTTGGCTCAACTTTGGCAGATTCGTCCTTACCCTTCTTCCCCTTTTTTTTGCCGCCCATAGAGAATGACCCCCATCCATCGTCCTCAACCGCTGGCTCGGGTTCCGGAGCAGGCTCCTCAATCTTTGGCAATTCTTCGACGACTGCTTTGGCTCCCTTCTTCCCCTTCTTGTCCTTTTTGCTAGTGGAGAACGATCCCCACCCACTATCATCTTCCACAACGGCCGCTGGTTCGGGCTCAGGCGTTGGTTCCTTGGCTTTAGGCTCGTCTTTTGCCCTCTTATTCTTTTTGCTTCCACCAAGGCCCCACGATGCTCCCCAACCAGAAGATTCTTCGACTTCAGGTTCAGGTTCGGGAATTGGGTCAGGTTCTTTGATTGGCTCACACTAGAATGAAGTCAGACGCGAGCTCAAGCCAGTTTGTTCGCTTGGAAATTCCAATTCCATCTCCAAAGCACACGTGGAAAACACATCTTGAAATTGAATTGCGCCCATCAACACAAGATGCCCAGATATCATGCTGATCATCATATAGCAGAATGGTATCGAAGGAGGTGGCATACTTGAATGCCAAGGTATGAAAAGTCAATAACAGGATTTGCTTACCTTTGGTTCGTCAACAGCAGCCTTGCCCTTCTTCCCCTTCTTGTCTTTCTTCCCCGTTATCGTAGATCCCCATCCGAAGTCGTCAGTAGCCGGCTCTGGTTCGGGCACTGCTTCGGGTTCTTTCTCTTCAATTTTCGGAACCTCCTCGGTGGCATTCTTGCCCTTCTTCTTGTTCTTTTTCGAAGCGGTGGCGCCCCAGCCGAAGTCATCAGCGACAGGCTCGGGCTCGGGTTCTGGAATCGGGTCTGGTTCTTTCGGCTCCTCAACTTTGACTTCTTCAATCGCAGCCTTCCCCTTCTTCCCCTTCTTTTTACTGGTTGAGAACGACCCCCATCCATCATCTACCACTGGATCAGGTTCCGGGGCAGGTTCAGATACTGGATCTGGTATTTCTTCGACGACTGCTTTGGCTGCCTTCTTTCCCTTCTTGTCTTTTTTGCTGGTTGAGAATGACCCCCACCCGTCGTCTGCAGGTTCCTCTTCTTTCGCAGGCTCCGGGACAACTTCAACTTTCGCGGGCTCTTCAAGTGCACCCTTTTTCCCTTTCTTCTTGGATTTAGCAGTGCCAAATGATCCCCATCCGTCATCTGCAGGTTCCTCTTCTTTCGCAGGCTCCGGGACAACTTCAACTTTGGCGGGCTCTTCGACTGCGCCTTTCTTGCCCTTCTTTTTGTCCTTCTTTGACACCGGTGCCCCCCATCCGAAGTCGTCAACCACTGGTTCAGGCTCAGGTTCAGGATCCGGCGTCTTGACTTCTACTTTGACAGGTTCCTCGATCATGCCCTTCTTCCCCTTCTTCTTGGACTTCGCGGTGCCGAATGATCCCCACCCATCATCAGCTGGCTCTGGTTCAGGTTCAGGGTCGGGTAATTTGGCCTCCTCCTCGACTTTTGGGAGCTCTTCGATCGCACCTTTCTTTGCCTTTTTCTTGTCCTTCTTTGACACCGGTGCTCCCCATCCAAAGTCATCAGCGGCTGCTTCGGGTTCAGGCTCTAGCACTGGCTCTTCAACCTGTATGATATTAGATATGGGGAAAGATGCTTTGCGGATGGAAAAATCAAAGAGATATCAGGTGAGACGACAATGTGATCGTACACTAGGAGCTCCACTACGGCTCGACCCGAGATGGATCCACCAAATGTCACATATCAAACAAGCAACTCGAACTAAACTTTTGGCATGGAAAGTGGAGAATGAACAACAAAGGTGAAAAGATAGTCGGAAATGATAAGATCTGTAAACACATACCTTTGGCGCTTCCTCAACAGCAGTCTTTCCCTTAGCCTTTTTGCCCTTGCCTTTCTTCCCGGCAGTTGCGAAAGACGCCCAATCATCTTCAGCAGGAGTCTCTTCAACTACAGCCGGGGCAGCTTCAGGGGTCTCCTCAACCTCCTCAAAAGAGAATACGCCACCCTTCTTCTTCTTCTTGTCCTTCTTTGCTGAAAATCCAAAGTCGAAAGTGTCATCTTTCTTTTCGGCCACAGGGTCTGGTTCCGCTGGCTTCTCTTCTTCTTCATCTAGTGCTCCGAAAGAGAATCCTTTATCCTTCTTCTTTGGCTTTCCACGATTCAGACTCCAGGGATTGTCTTCCGTCTCCTTTTTGGCATCTGCCGCTGGTGCTGTGTCTGTAGCAGTAGCCGAGAAATCCCAGGTACTTTTTCAGTAGCATCAGCTATATGTTCCATAACTTTTCCAATACATCCGAACTTACTTGGTTGTCCCAGTATTCCAACTACTACCCCATGAACCAAATCCACCTGTACTAGGTTTCGTTCCAGTATCGAAGCTCAAATCCAGCATCGGTCCAGTATCATCCAGTTTGATTTCATGAAAAGCATCAAACTTCTCAGTGGCGGGTACCGCAGGTGCCACCTCCTCTGCGGCTGCTTTCTTTCCTTTCTTTCCCTTTTTGGCCTTTGCTGGCAAGAAAGAATCCCAGTCATCCTCGGGAGGGTTGTCACCTGCTCCATCACCATTTGCTTCATCCTTCTTATCTCCATCACCACCAGCTCCAATATCTCCGGACTTGTCTCCACCCTCACCTCCCTCACCCTCACCCTCTTCCTTCTTCTTCTCGTCCTCATCATCATCCCATGCAGACTTGGCCGCCTTTCCTTTCTTCTTCTTAGCGGCCATCTTGAAGCCATCTTGAGACTGGAAATCCACCGAGGTGGCCATCGTAGGGTCGCGGAATAATGATTGGTCTTCTCCTTTCTTCACTGAAGAAGGAGGGGTAATGCTAGATTCGGAGGAGTCGTATGCCTTCTTTCTGGCAAGTGCATCGGTATTGGTGTCGTAGGGAGGAAATGGTTCGTCGTCACTTGGTGATCGGTCGCCAATCCATTTTTCCAATGTGCGTAAATCTTTTGGCACTTTCAAAGGATGGGGTTTCGACTTCGACCTGCATGGCCACGTAGATTCCGAATGCGGAAGTAGTTCCTATTGATGTTCGTTAGAGATCTGAGTTGGTAGGGTCCACACCGCCGTACTGCGGCAGGCTTGAGCCGCTACTGCACTCCTGCAAGACAACAGCGCCTGGCCTGGCCTGACAGAAGCCGGTGAGAAGGAGATATAAAGTGTCGCGGCCCGTACCAAATGCTTCCTGGCAGTGCGCAACTGCATCCATGCTCTCGATATGAGCTTCAGCCTTATGCGTGTGTCCTCTTCACTCCACCCTCTACCCGACCCAGTCGTCGAGGGCTGGATCGTATCGTTCTTTGGCCGATCCACGAATAACATCAAACCCTCGACAGCAGCCATGGTGGATATTCGAGCTCTTGAAGTCTTGGATTGGTGTCAAACTCATCGAGGGCTATATGCAAAGACCGGATAAGGCGCAATAACGGCAGATTGGGTTGTTGATATCGGATATCGTGAGATGCGTAGGATATGTAGATGTCCCAGGGCGAGGCGAGGACATGTAATGGGAATAGTTCAGGGATGGAAGGTCACACGGAGGAACTTTTTCGCAACAAGGGATAGTAGGTTGGGGAAGGAATTATCGTTTGCTTCTCGCCAAAGTCGCCAAAGGGTTGCAGCACCTGAGACAATTCGCTGTGTATCGCCCTTATCGAGGAGCTTGTAGTTGTCCGTGCAACCCCGTGCGATTACACGGCGATCAACTGTGACAAGTCGTGTCGTACGGACTTAGTTGTTTGTTGGCGCGTAAGTGAGTTTTGTAGATGAAGATATTTTCCATGGCTGGCTACATTATTATTACAGTCCAGTAGTAGTTGGTCCTTCCATGTACGGAGTGCCCACAGCATAGGTAGGAGTAATTCGGCGCTATGGGAGAAAAACAAAGGAGCACGCCGGCAGCGGGTACCAGCAGACAGGCATTTACGGGAGCACAGCATACACTTGCATACATGGCTTGGAGCCCAGCGACCACCGATCGAGGGGAAGACGAGCGATTTGCTAGCATGCGCGCAGGTCCCATTAATTCTGCATAAGGCATCTAGCAGTTTCCTCCAGTCTCCTCTTCCAGGCCTCACCGCAAGTCTGGCATCAAATAGGGATTCGCAGAGTCGTCAAATTGAGGGCGACAATTCGATTGTGCATAAAGGGAGGCCGGTCGCCCGCCTGTGGTTGGTCTGTGGTACTCGGCGGCGAGCAGGAAAAGGAGAGAAGTGTGGCAGCCAACCTTCCCAACCTGAACCACAGATGTGATGGGCCCGACAAATAAGAGTCGTGATTCGTTTGACTCAGGTTCGCATACCTCCGTAGACACCTGGACAGCCTTCGGCGACCAATATGAACACGACGTCGCTATTCATTACTTAAGTAACCCGCCGAAACCTGGATAAATATATAAGGATCGAAGCGAGACGAGAGGAAGCTCTAGGACAAGACACCATACAGAGGAAGTTTCAAGGCAAGATACAAGTATACCGATATTGATGTTCGGGAGCTTTCCAGGACTTTTGAACTCTTGCTTCCCCGGTCCGAGGTCAAAGGCCCTCGGATGATTTCAGAAAGTTCATCTCGTACAAGAACTCAATCTGCCGCCATTTCTCGGGATGTCCCCCTCGGGCATAGCAGCGAGTCAATTCCTCCTCGGGCAAAAGTTCTTCACATCTCTCCACACTTCGTCATATCTGCAAATGGAAGGATGCCCTCGTCACTAAAACTGGGGATAACACTGGGCTAGGGTCTGGCCAGAACAGCTGTCATGTGGTGATAACTTGATAAGGCATTCCAGCATGGAGGGGTAAAATCTCTAAGGGACCTTCCAAGCTGGTGACATCAGTACTCGCTCGCTCGGTTCAGTGGGGTGGTTGACAACTGCCGCGGTAGACAGCGTCTCGACATTTCTGCTGGATTAATAATACCTTTGAAATTTCGGAATCGGGGAGTAGGGAATCCGTAAGTGAAATTTATTTCTAGCTTCTACAAATACAATCTCTTTGCTTTCGCTGTCATTTGAATGCTCAATTCACATTTACCTTAATCTCACAAAATTCCACAATCACCCCACCAAAATGTCCCAGAACACCGTCATTGCAACCCAGAAACCTGGCGAAGCTGCTGCGGTACAGGCACCTGTCCCAGCTCTTCGGGATGATTATATTTTGGTCAAAGTTAAGGCAGTTGCTCTGAATCCTACCGATTGGAAGCATGTTGCTTGGTTGACATCCGAGGGCGCAAGAGTAAGTCAAAAGTTGCAGTTGGCTTAGCCGACAATCAACCCCATATTCGAAGCTCAATATTCTAATATGTTTTAAACTTCTAGATCGGCTGCGATTACGCTGGCGTGGTCGAAGAAGTAGGAAGCAAAGTCACAAAGCCCTTCAAGAAGGGTGATCGAGTAGCAGGATTTACTCATGGAGGTATAAGCTACACCTCTGTTGCAAGCTTCATCGCTAACAGTTGATTTCAGGAAATGAGGTTCACAAGGAAGATGGAGCATTTGGCAACATAATCACAGCCAAAGGAGACATCCAGATCAAGATTCCCGATAATCTGAGCTTTGAGGAAGCTTCCACCCTAGGCGTGGGAATTATGACAGTTGGACAAGGGCTATACCAAAGTCTGCAACTTCCATTGCCCAACAAGCCCGCGACAGAGAAAACATACCTCCTCATCTACGGCGGCTCAACTGCAACTGGTGCTCTTGCTATCCAATTCGCCAAGTTGTCTGGTTTGACAGTCGCTGTTACGTGCTCGCCTCGCAACTTTGACTACGTGAAGAGTATTGGAGCTGGTATGCCTCTATTTATTTTCCCCTAACCGTCGGATTTCTGGGTGTTTTTCTGAAACTATTGCCGACCTGGCCTCAGGTTGGCAATAACTACGAAAAGTAACAGGAAATCGACGAGTATTCTATTCCAAAAATCACATTCCTAACCTTAGCTTTTGAAACAGACGCGGCGTTCGACTACAATTCCCCAACCTGCGCAAAGGAGATTCAAGAATGGAGCGAGGGCAAAATTAAGCATGCTTTTGACTGCATTTCCGAAGGGGACAGCCCTAAGATCACAGTTGGAGCCATGTCACCCTCAGGCGGTGTCTACTCAACCCTCCTCCCCGTTCCGGCCGACCAGGTCAAGACCATCAACGACAAGGTAGAATCGAAATCCACATTGGCATACACAGTCATTGGAGAGGCCTTTTCGTTTGGACCGAACCAAATCCCAGCTAAGCCTGAGGACTTTGAGTTCGCAAAGACGTTCTGGGAACTAACTAGAGGATTGCTCGAGGAAGGCAAGGTCAAGGTACACAAGCCGAGTGTAAACAAGTATGGAAAGGGGTTTGAGGGGATTTTGAAGGGTATGGATGAGATGAAGAATGGCAACGTCAGCGGTGAGAAACTGGTGTTTACATTGTAGGATGTCTAGTTGCAAATAAAACACTATAGTCCCTCCCGGTTTGATTGTCCAGGGACTTTTCAGGACATTGCTTATTGTGCCCTCGAAGCCATGTCCTTCAATATCGTATGTATCCAATTGAGATTTCAGACCTTCCAGAAATCGTCTGTTGATGAACTTCATATCTTACAAGCTTTTGAGGGCTTTATAAACACAGTAATCATGTCATCGACGTCGCTAGACAACTAAACCCGGGAGGGGTACCACAGCTAGATTCTCACAGCACCAAGTTGTCTTTACTACGCTCATCATATATTCTCAAATCATGTAAAATCTTGTATTCGTAACTCATTGCATTGGCTTCTACTGCCAAGAGTCATCCGTCTAGAGGAAAGTAAAGAGAACAAACAAGGAGATTTCGCCAGAACGTGGGTCATGCTACTCAATGCAATAGCTGTCCGAGTAGCGCAATGTGGTATCTAATGCGCCCAAGTGGAATATCCCCCAAATCATAAGACCTCCGAATGTGTAAATTCATCACGCCAAGAAAATAGAATCTCCTTCCTCGAAAAATCAACTGGTCCATCAACGACCAATGTCACTACTGTAACCACCATTGTACGCGTCGTGCATTTGCGGCTGTCCATAACCTGGTTGGGGACCAGGACCGCTTGATACATAGCCTCCTTCATTGTCTTCATCGTAGTATTCCGAACCACTGGCATCAAAACTGCTCCGGCCGCTTGGATCGTCGTCTATGCCAGGATCTCCTTGAGGTAGATCGGACCAAGTCAAGCCTGCAAGAGCGGGGTATTGAGCTAATAAAGCTGCTGGTAGAGTGTAGTTGCCGCTCGAGTCGATTGGGAAGCCATTCGGATCGAGACCCAGGGGCTGCGGTTGCTGCATGTTGTGCATATTCTGCATACGCTGCTCATTCCACACACGTTGTCTCTCAATTGCTTCTTCATCCAGAAGAGGCTTGATACAGATTCGACCAGCTTCGGAGCGGAAATGCCGTCCCAAAGCATCAGCGCGAGCGAAACGGCGTCCACAGCCCCAAGAACCGCCCTGTTTGAGCTCGCCTTTACAAACGAATTTCTTTTCTCCTGAGTGCAGGCCCTCGTGACGCTTTCGATCGTGCTGACGAGCAAATGCTTTCCCGCATACGGTACACACGAATGGCCGTTCATCGGTATGGGTGCGCAAGTGAGATCGTAGGTTGTAGGCTCGGGTGAATCGCTTTGGGCAGAGAGTGCACTGGAAAGTGGCGGGGTGTTTTTGAACACGCTTAGAATTTCCGCTCTCCGGAACTGAAGGTTGATACTCAGGATCTGCTAGACCAAGGATATAGTCTCGATTTGGCAGCGATGATGTCGATTGTCGGCGTCTACTGGGAGAATTGGCACCGGAACGATCATTCGGAGACAGCGAACGATGGGAATCCGGGGATCGAGATCCAAGATCACTCCCAAGTGAAGGAGACGCACTTGACGGGGTGTTAGATCGGGGCATACCCGATCCGCTGTTGTTAGGATCTGTGAAAGCTCGACGACGTCGACCTATGATTGTGAGTAACAGTCACGTTAAAATGGCAGGAATACATACCTCTATCAGGGGGCGTTAATGCATCTTGGTCGATTGACGGCTTTGGAGGCTCGAAGCTGTTTTGTCTTGAGGCGGGTGCGAATTCAACGTTGATATCCGGCACCATTTGTTGGCCCATTTCATTCTGAATTTGAGGAAATGACTCTTGCTGATTCTGCCCATACATGCCCTGTCCAAAGCCATTGTTGTTCATCAGGTACAACGGAGTCTGCTGATTCATATTCGGTAGCTGCTGGGGACCCAGGCGCGGCGATATGGCGGGACTATGAGCAGGACTCAGTCCTCGTCTCGGGCTTGCTCCATGCTGATTGTCTGACAATGAAAAGTTGCCAATCCCAAGCACATTCTCGTAAATACTGTCTTGGGGTCGTTGCATTGGTGAGTGGTTCTGGTCAATTGGCTCGAAGCTATCATGGTGACCAAGATTCGGGGAGTGATGGGCAGAAGAAACAGACACGTCTGAATATTCCGATGGAGTCCTTCTGTGGCCGGTGAATTGAGGAGGCATCATGCTCCACTCAACATTCTGTCCTTGTGGGAAGGCGGCACTTTCTGGTCCTAATGAAGCATGTCTGGAGTGGTTTGGGGAGGACTGGAATTGATGGGTGTTGAAATTGGGTGATTGATGCGCCGATGCAGGAGAATGGGAATCTGGTTGCAATAGATTACCAGGTGGGGTGGGCGCATTCTGTGGAGAAGACATGTCGAGCTGCGATGGATTCACGGATTGATTCCTCGATTGTGACTGAGTAGGATCGTTGAAGAATGAGGGGTCGTACTCGGCTGGATTTGGAGGAAACAATGGAAAGTCGGCGCCTTCGTTGAAGCCCGCATTCATAAGATCCTGAGTGAAGCTGCCCATGTGAGGCTGGTTGTACGGTGACGATTGCTCCTCTTGCTTGAACTGCTGAAAGGACTGCTCTTCTTGCTTGAATTGTTGGTTGAAGTCCGCGGTTGGCACGTAGGTTGAGTCGCCGAGGCCGCCCTGCGAGAAGGCTTGTGTTTGCGAAGACATGAAATCGCTATTGCCGAAGCCGTTATTAGCATTAAAATTGCCGTTCATGAACTGTTGATCGTTGCTTTGGATCTGGTTGTTGTTATTGAGGCCGATTCCGAGTCCAAGAGAACCATTATCTAGAAATGGTTGTGGGGATGGCGAGTGACTGTGGTTTATATGATGCTGTTGATGTCCAGCGGACGGTGATCTCCCGCGTTGTTGATCCATACCGACTTGTCGTCTCGTCGATGTTGCTGTTATTCTAGGACACCGTCAGGCTGTTTTTCGCAGCTGTCAGCCTTGGGTGGCTGAGCTTGAAGGAGGCTATGCTCAGTGAAGCGCGAAACAACAACGAGCTGTCCAGTCAGGAGCCGTCGCAAGTAGTAGTGCGTGCTTTTTAAATGCCGTTGTATGGAGACTGCAGAAGATGTGAAACCGTTCGAGGATAGTTATCGCTGCCTGGCCGTCCGACCTGTTTGTTCCGTTGTGCCCTGGCCTAAGCAAGGTACTGACGCAGGATGATGGACGCAACGATGATAATCACCAGACGTCAGAGCTTTGATGTAATAATCGCCTTTGCTTAGCGACTATCTGAAATATTCGCAGAGTGTAGAATATTCGTTCGTGATGCTATTCGTCTCGGTTCGTTGTGTGTTTCTCGATTTACTCGTCGCCCGGCGCCCGGGGGTGGATGAAATGGATCTGTTGCTTTGGGCAGGATGCGACAGCTGCCAAAGGACCCCCAACTGCGATATTATTATCCTAACACTGTCGCCGAAGGTTATTTCTTTGTCTGCAGAGGAAAACTAGGGTCAGCGATGGTTTTGATTCTGCGGTGGCTGGTGGGGTTGGTTTGGAATGGGAAGAGGGCGCATAGATGACTTGACTGACTGCTTTACTCGAGCCTCTCCTGCTTTGGAATAGAATTATGGAGCGCCGCGAGAAGAGGGCAGAAGGATGACGCTGGCTTCAAGACCGAGGAAACTCGTCACTGTGTATCGACTGATCGTTGGGGGTACTGGACTCGGGGGGTTGGTCTTATCGAGTGGGATGTAATTTAGGGGACGGGAGAGCACTGATGATGGTGGAGTCGCTTACTTCGTTAGAAATAAGGCTGTTGAAGCACGGAGCATGTGGGAGTGAGTGAATGCGCCCGGTTTGCGCTGCTGTTCACACCACAAATCAATGAAACCCAGATCCAGCCCTATCTATGACAGACCAGCTGATCAATTCGCTTGCTTGTATTGTATACTTTTTCTTTTCTTCTTTCTCTCTTCCTTTTCTCATTGCCTACGCCTGCTGGATAGGATGATCCGACAGGGGCCGCTCCAACTCTTGGCAGGTCTTGAGGAATACACCGTACGCAAGATACTTTCTGGCACTACCAGAAGGAATCACTGAGTATTCACGCCTACTTCAAGTGCAGCGAATTTGTTGGTGCCAGCATTTGATCCAACTCAAACTCATACCTTCTCACAGACGCAGAGAGCACATGTCCAGGGCTTCCTTTTTTGTGACATCTCACACTAACCTTCATTTTACGATTCCTCCGCTCTTGAAGGCGTTTGGATTCCAGGGGTAGTAAGGCCCTGTGGAGAACCAACTCTCAGGCAATTCCGAGTTCCGATTGGAAGAGTGAAATATGAAACTTTAGTAAGAACTTGATAAGAAGGTATCGAGTATGAAGAGTGATCCATAAAGTGTACCATTGTCTAGCGTAATTTTGTGACATTTGCTGCTCTTACTGCTAAGAATTATTAGACGTGATCATAAAATTGGATATCGAGAAGGAGCTGACTTACTTATAACAGGCTGAAAGAATTCAAGGAATCAGGATAAAGCAACAAGTGTCACAAAAGTACGCTAGACGATTATACTAGGGGATGCACTTTATCTTTGACCACAGCTTTGAGGCAGGAAGGAATACGAGATATCCACTCCATGTCATATCATTTTCGAGTCGTCCAAGAATATTGTAATGCCGTCAATTGTTGAAAGCGAGAGCTGACATAGACTTATTTCTCCATCTCTCCAAACTTATGGGAAAGTCATTTCTAGGATACGCTCGAAATGCAATTAGCATGTAAACATTGCGGGCTTGTACCCCTGAGAGGATGGTTAAGCTTAATTGACAAGTTGGCATGAGTATCCGTTTCCGGACCAGCTCCCTGGTGCAGTACCCTGACAACAATTTCCTCTCATCAAAGTAGTCAAGAAGATCGCTTCCCCTACACTTCTTGGACAACTATCTATACCCCTGCCTTCTGGTTACAAAATAAATGATCACTTGGATCAAAGCTTTGAGAATATTTCTCTTGGCACTCTTCCTCTGGCTTCTTTTCTCCCCCGTCAGAATTCCGATGGAGTTAAAGTCACCACCCATGGCATTCATACTCGACTTCGATGGAACAATAACGCAAAAAGATACTATTTCTGCAGTCGCCAATTTCGCTATCGGCTGTCAAAAAGCCGGAGGTAAAGACTTTGTGGATGCATGGAAAGATCTCTCCAAAACCTATATCAAGGATTACTCGCGGTTTTTGGATGGCTACAAACCAGGAGAACAGGATCGCAAAACACTTACCGAGGAAGTGGCTTACTATAGAGACTTGAAAAGCATAGAGTTGGATAGCTTCAAGCGAGTGAGCAAGTCTGGCATCTTTGGCGGCATTTCAAGTGATCAGTGGCGGAAAGGTGGAAGAGACGCTGTCCAAAAAGGCGATGTGAATATCCGGAAAGGATTCGAGCATTTCATCAGGAGAGTCGGCAACTCAAAAGCTACCTGGGGCGTGGTGTCTGTCAACTTCTCGAGCCAGTTTATCCGTGGAGTTTTAGAAGCAAACCTTGGGGTTGGAGCTGGAGGGGAAGTTGAAGTACTGGCAAACTTTCCAAATGAAGACGGAATGCTCTTAGGCCCAGAAGGTAGCTCAGTGATGGCAACTTCTGATGCAAAGCTAGCCGCGATGAATGAACTTTTGCAGAAGTGGAGATCATCCGAAAGAAGTTTTTCGAGAGTTGTTTACATTGGGGACTCCGGGACAGACATTGAGTGTTTGACTGCAGAAGATCTCACGGGCATTGTCGTGTCTTCTGATGGGAAGGGTACTTTGATGGACACTCTCAAGCGTATTGGGTCCGAGCCTATAAGTATTAGCAGTCAAGAGGCAGTTGAGAGCTCATCAGTATATTGGGCAAGGGATTTCGAAGAGATCGTAAGAAGCCCCATACTTGGATTAGGCATAGGAAATGAGATATGAAACCTGTTTCAATCTATAACAATCACAATGCCGAGGTGAGCTTTCATTTGCAGTACATGCTGCAGAGTCTAGCTACAACAATTGACTAGCGGAGGAACTACTTCAACGAGTGCTCGATCAAGGCTTTGTAGCCCTTAACAGCAGTCTCCAAGTCCGAGACCAGCAAGTGCTCATGGTCACTATGAGCCATCAAGATGGTCCCCGGTCCATACAAATATCTCTTATGTTCTCCCTTCAAATTAGGGATATCGGTACCATAATTGACAACTATTGTCTCAAAGCCTAGAAGTTCATTAGCCAAATTTCACATACAAAAGCAACGAAACTTACCTGGGACATCACTATCGATATAAACTGGTCCATAGCCACCCATGAACTTGACATCTAGCTCTTCGCCCTGCTTCTCTACGGTATCCAAAATGATCTTTTGAACGTCTTCCGGCGAGCCATCTGCGATCCTGATAGCAAGAAGGGCACTCGCGTTCTCTGGAATAACATTGCCCGCAACCCCACCTTCCATGCGGCCAATATTCAGTGTGGTATTCCCATACTTCTCACTCGAAGGCAGCTCAGCATGCAGCAACGCATTCAGAGCAGGTATCAGCATGGCATTGGCACTTTTCCCCAACTCGGGATAACCACTGTGACCTGCCTTGCCCTTCGCACTGATCTGCACGCCCATTGTCCCTTTGTGTCCGCTGGCAAGTTTGAGTTCCGTTGGTTCTCCAAAGATGACAGTCTCCCATTCCAAGCCCAGATCGTTGGCTTTGCGCATGCCTTCTCCGCCGACTTCTTCTCCAACAACGTATAGCAGACTGACATCGCCTTCCAGGATCTTGCCTGCCGCAAGCAGCTCCTCCACAGCAATTATCTGCGTAGCCACACTACCTTTAGCATCCACACTACCCCTTCCCCAAATCTCGTCACCTCTCCTCTCATACTTCCAGAACGGTGGTACCGTATCAATATGCGACGATATGAGCGTTCGAGTCTCCCTCGATTTGCCAGTGTAAGCAAAGATGTTGTTTCTAGGAGGGTGGGAGGACGTTCGGGGTTCGACTTCTTGGATTTCGACAGTAAAGTTTTTGCTCTCGAGGTACTCGGCTAGGTATTTGCCTACGCTCTCTTCGTTGCCTGAGATCGACTCATGTGTGATAAGCCCCTTGTGGAGGGCAAGAAGGGAGCTTCTCGAGGAACTTTCAGAGTGGGATCGGAGAAGCTCCTGTGCCGGGTCAATCGAGTGCGCTACTTGGGCCCAATTGGCGACAACAGCCAATGTTGAAATTGTGAGAAGCTTCATTGTCATTTTCTGAAACCAACATAGAACATTGAACCAAAAAGAAGAAGGACTCGTCGTGGGTGAAGCTTAGAAGTTGTCGTTGTCCTACCGGTACTTGAATGCTTTCGAGGTTCGGTGCGGGAGAGCCGAGCCGACGATCACTCATATTGCGCCATGAGAGTGGGATGAAAGAGGTCTGGTGAAGCCCCTGAATTTTGCGAGAACTTATGATAGGAAAGGTGTTGGTGACATCTTCGCGATGATTTGAAGGCTCTGAACGTCGTCCAGCGTGAAATTCCAACTGAAGCATTATTCGTGCTTCTTGTTCTCACCCGAATGTGGTCCTTGCGAAGTAGTGTCAATAGAGCTAGCGCAGTGATGTCAAGTTGAGAGGAAAATCTAGTATTCGTTGACCATTAGGTATCTTGCGCGTTTTCGAGAATTTAAAGGTATACATAGATTAGAAACCTCCAGGACTTCGGATCCTTCAACGACATGGGTCTGCCCAATGTCTCGTAACTTCTGATCGCCTTCCCCTTTCAGCCGTGTATCTTCAAATTTTTGACATCATCCAACCTCTTTCAAGATGATGAGCTGGCACTGTCAACCAATATCCACATGTTAATGCTCTATCAGGCTGCGGTTTGTTTGTTAAACGCTCAAGCTATCTTCCCACATGGGCATCGCGCGAGCAATAGAGCAATGACCTGAGATATGGATGGGACATCTCTTTTGGGGCGGTATACCCGCTATCTCTCTCAGATATTCGGGGGCTCCCCGTTCGAAGCCATGATTTTGTCGAATTCGGGGTCGTCCTCCCGAATCGAGAAACAATATCCATGCTTCCAGTAAATCCTGGTTGGGACCGCCGCTCTTCTCCGGAATTCATCAATAATTTCCTTCTGCTGTGTACTGATACAGAGTACCGGATCTAAGGAATTAATGCCTGGTTCTTCCATTACTGCCAGTGCTGCAAGACCCAGATATGAATGGTAGATGTCTTCGGTCACTGTCAGAAACCGTCCTGGCGGGGATAGGGAGGTCTCACCTGGTGGATTCCCTGGCACTTTTCCAAATCCTCCAATAGCGTGTTGAGTTTGATTAAACAAGAATTTACGAATGGCTTCAATATCCAGAAGAGAAGTATTGTCTTTTCCAAGTAACTATGATTCAGCACGATTAGTACCAGCTCTGATACGTTCAGGGTGTTAACATTACACTGAGCGATGCAGAAACCCAGAATGAATAACAAGTATCTACTGGCTTGTTACAGCGACCGTTAAGTCCGACATATTCATGTTCCTCGGGGCCGGCAGCTGGTTGATCGTCTTTGTATACACCTGCCAGATTCACAACAGGTCGCTGTGGCTCTTGTGTATCGTCCTCATCTTCTTCATCATCCTCATCGTTATCTAGATATCCCACCTGTCTCGATACAAGCCATCCGATAGTCGCCGTACGATCTGTAAGGCCAGGCCGGGAGCTCGCAGTTTGGCTGTCTACATCTTTTTTCGACGGACTGGGAAGGCGATCGATTAGGGAGAGCGCTGCTATGGCACAATATGTATACCCAGCTGTGGAATATGTCAGTCATAATCCATCACGAGTAGCGGAGCACTGTACCATGTGCTTCATGTTCAGAGGATTCCGAAAATCCACCATCATAAGTCTGGCATAGGTCAGCTCCAACCTTCCATAATCATGCTCCTACAATATACCTGTCCCGCTCTAATATGATCCACCAAACCTTCAACATCAACGTCATTTTGCTGATCTGCTGCATCACCCCCTAATATCCATCTGACAGCCATACCAGTCTGGCAGTACCGCATATCTCTACCACCTTCTATGGATCCATCCTGTGCAACGAGTTCTCCAAAACTGCCATCATTCCTTTGTAAAGTCTTCAACCATTCAAGACATTTCTTCCTATTGACTTTATCCAGTCCTTCGACAAAACTCAAACACAACAATGCAAAGAAAGTCGCCGGCAGATTCGCAGGGTCCATCTGCTGAATCCCATTGCCAACATCAACATAATATTGATCAGGAAACCGATGATTGGGAGATCCGCAGAACCCACCGTTCGGATGCTGGCTCTTCAGAATCCATTCCCGTATTCTTGTGCGATCCTCTTTAGGGAAAGTAGAGGGTCCGACGCCTAGGAGGTCCAATGCAGACAGGATAAAGAAGGCCAGTGTCATGCGAGATGAGTCGGTACTTGTGTAGAACGTTGGGAGGAGAGACTTGAGACATCGTTGCCAATACTTGATGTGCTTCTCTTTTTCCAGAGTCCTCTCCGTCATATCTGCTCAAGAAAGGCGCATAGGACGTCCAAGGTTCTAGCTGTCAGAGGAGGCGAGGCGAAGCTTTGCTGTGGAGAGGTAGCTTTTAGGCTCCGCGGCTGGAATGCTTTGCCTGCTTGGTCGGGACCCTGGATGTCTCGGCTCGGATAAACATCAAAACCTTATTTTCCCCCTCGAGTTGATCCTTTGACCAGGCTTGCTCAAATATCTAGACACCAGACATGGCTGCATGATCAAGTTGTATGACCTCGCGTACTTCGCTTTCACTCTAGGACCCCCGGATCTCTTGACAGATATCAGTTCCTTCAGAACCTTCTCCCTCCGTTCGTGTCTTCAACAACCTTCAACATGGCGATTATCTCAGGCGCAACAATCATAACGTCCCTGTCCCTATTCCACATCACGCTCGCATTCTTCTTCCTCACAAATCCAAATGCCATAGCGGATCAGACTCTGGTGTTTATTATAGGAGAGGCTATGGGACTGGTATAGGGGCCCGAAACGTATATATCAAGGCTATGGCTAATCAAAATTCGTAGCCATACGTACGCTCTTTCGAGGCACAATCCGCACCACTATCTTTTCTTGCAGCCGTACTCTTCGTTGTAGGAGTCAGTGACTTAGTCTCTATCTCCCTCCCAGAAGAAATTTCGCAGTATCACTGGGGCTCGCAAGGTTCGTCATATCTGCCAGTAAGCAACACAATAAAGCTAATCGTCCATACAGCGCCGGTTCGACTTGTGCTCTTCTTCTTCATTACCCTCTACTCCTACGCGTTCTCCAACAAGTCACCTCTATACGCTCCGAATACCTACCAGCCGAGCACATGGGGGGAGGGATTGAAGAATAGAGTGCTTTTCACATGGGCATTTGTCGAGATGATCACTTGGTTTTGGGTGTTTGTTACACTCAGAGAGGAGAGGAGGGAGATGGCGTTGAGGATCCAACAAAGGAGAGCGGCAGAGGAAGATATGATGTGATAATGAGTAATGCAATCGTTGGGATTCACGCATATGCCTGAATTTTGTGCTAAAGTGAAAGGTTAGACGGAAGAGTTATGCTCGGCAGCAATCTAGGCTGCAGCAGCGCTCTTCACTGACCAACATGTATAGCGAAAGAGTTCACACGGACACTCTTCGGTGAGATTGAAGTAAGCGGTTAGCAAGACTTTCTCTACTGTCCTAGCTGATTTGATGGCCTAGTTTGAAGTTGCCAGGGAAATTTGGACATTCTCATTTCATGTGATTCTGGTTGCCAGAACAGCATTACTTGGATACCAATGGTGGAAACCATCGCATTCACTGCGTATAAGCAACCAACCTTGCTTTCTCCGATGGTAAAGCTACGCAAGGCGTGAGGAACACCAGAATCAACCCCCGCTCCAATCAATGCATTCAAATTCTCAATGTTTATGACTTGGCTGGCACTTTGAGTAGAGAAAATCCAGTGACTGAGTCCCTCCAACTCTCTGCAACCTCGCCAGCCCATTGCTCCATAAAGCCATCATCCAGGTGTTCTCTCAAAGCCTCCACGATCGCAGACGATACCCCTTGCTGCTCTCCTGTCTCTTCTGGCAAGACAAACTCGAGAACCTTATCAATCCAGCCACCCTCGTCAAGCCCCTTCTTGACAGCGGCACACTTGTTCATGGTAGTTTGCAGAAGACGCTGCGCTAAGTCCAGGATCGTCTTGTTAGCCTCTGCCTGTTTGTCATAGACATCCTTGCCCCTCCGTGAGATATAAGCGCAGAAATTGACCATAGCAGTTCCAATTTCATGAGCAGTATACAAGGCATGCAGAGTACTGGCAAAAGCCGGTACCAGGTTTTCCATCTTATCTATGACGGCCAGGTGCTTCTCAAGAGTCTCAGCTAGATCCTTGTTGTAGCCATCAAGCTTATCCTTGATATCTGGCTCGGTCCACAGGGCACGATCGCAGGCATGATGAATGATAAGAGCCATTGCATCATAGGTCGACTTCGCCAGTGCCTCTGACCCAGTCAGGTCTTCCGGTCCCACCTTCGAGGACTGGTGTTTCTTTTGGAAGTCAAGATATTGTTTCAGCCACTGCTGTAGGATAAGACCTTCGCCGCTCGTAGTTGTTGATGGGTCAATGATAAGTAGGAGCTTCTGCTCAATCAGATTTTGCCGATACCGGGTGTCCTGAGTCGTGTTAGGATTTTATTCCTGGTGAAGACGGATTACTCACAGTTGGACGGGGAACAAATCTGCTAAGCTCTTCAAACCGTGGACCGGTAGAACTCTCGTAATTGGGGAAAGTTTCATAATCGCAAGTATCAACGAAAGTAGCTTCAGAGAGCTCCGCATCAGGTGCTTCTCGGAGTCAGCGACGTCATTTGCGTGTAAGAAGCCGAACATACCAATAATGTCGTACTCTTGCGAGATCTCCGCTAATGGCTTCTTGGGCTCTAACAACCGAGCAACCTTTGTGCTTTCAACGACATACATAACCCTCGCTAAGCTCCGAGATAGACTTTCTTGGACCTGTCTGATTTCAAAGACCGAATTGTAGCTGCTGTGTTTGAAAGAAAGCCAAACATTCTTGATAGCGTGCTCTTCGGCACTTTTGTAGAGCTTTCGCTGCTTCTGCAGCTGTTCGATCGGAGTTCGGGTCTTGTCAGAACCATTGGGAAGCTGGGCGAAGGGGTGCGGATGGAATGTGGATATTCTGTCGAGGACAACGTACGACAGCGTGTCAAGTTGGACCTGCTTGAGTGATAATCGTTCGAAAGCTCTCATGGCAAGGGATCCACAGCCAAGATAGCAGTACAGCCGGACCAGCATCAACGATATCTGGAAATTGGACCGAGAAGGTACGGAAGCGACTTCTAGCAGAACCGCAGCCTGTAAAAGATTGCTGGTGCTGGTGCTACTGCTGTTGATAGGGGCAAGGCCGTCACGAGACTCTGCTATGGCAAGCTTGATCAAGCACATTGCTGCCAGAACAGAGAAATCATCTGCTGGGTGACGATCTGTCGATGGCAGATCTGCCACAAGTTTATCGTCACTGGCAGCGATTCGATACGATTTGATCGATTCTTCTGCAGTCGATTTCAGACAGTGTACGCAACCAACACCGCACCTCTCGGAGCATGAGATGCAAGTGAAGCTGTTCCTTGCGCTTCTTTGTTCTGGATTTTGATTACGCTCTAGCTCTGGCAAGCAGCATCTGAGCAGATATCTCAGCTTGTCTGTGTTGATAGACTCTGTGATCTCGCGGATGGTTGAAAGCTGCATACGACATCAGAATGTTATTTCTGCAGGGTATTAAGTGTTAGGTTTGCAGGCTGCCACTGCATGACTTACAGTTCGAGATTCGGCTTTTTTGTCTAGGACACCTCGGAGTTGTTTTCGCTCATCCTGATTTAATTGACCAACAAATGGTCTAAGATCATTGTATGCAGTGCTTGCATTACCATAATCCTGCAGGTACCTTAAAATGGTACTGACTCGGTATGGGACTTCGTCATTACCCAAAGGTGGTGAGCTGTCAGGGCCTTCGAACGTAAGCTTGACCAAGGCTAAGGAGGCATTTCTCTTCCAGCTCTTGTCAATCTTACAAGTTGGATCCAAATGGGCCTGAACTTCTGCTGTGACTTGGCTGTTGAGCCTGGTCATGTTGTTAGATCTGGACGGATCAAGGGGAAGTGATACTGACTCAAGGACATTCAGCTCCTTCGCTGATCGAATGTAGGCGTTCCACACAATCCAATCGCTCAGTCGAGCTTCGGAATATTGGGAAGACGCGTCTGTCGTACGTGCTCTTCTGAGCAGTGATCCAGTTGTCTCAAAAACAGCCTTCCAATCCTGTCTTTCTTGAAGCAATTCCAACTTCATGCGCCAGAGTTCCCATTCGCCTTTTGCCACAGCTGACTCGGGTCCGAGAAACTGGTCTCGGAGGTGCTCCAAATTGGCTTCTGTCTTGCCATAAGACCTTGTAATTCTGTGAAGCAAGAGTAGCTCTTGCGGCGATTCTATTGACCGGACCGGCAGTTGTTTCTGATCCTAGCTGGACATCAATTTCGTGCTAGACGTCGTTTGCAAGACCGACTTACAGCAGCTTGCTTTGTTGCAGTTGCGAGCTTGCTAATCTGGCCTAGCGAAAGGCCTCCCCATATTTTCTTTTGCATCTCTGGACATTTGGGTGACATCTGGACTCATCAGCAAGTCTGAAACGGCTATGGAAGAGGGATGGTTACAGAGAACAAATACATGGTGGATATATTCCAAAAAATGTAAGCATGGTTTTTGGGAAACGTTTTCTCGAGGCTGTTAGCAATCTGAAAAGAAGTTAGCATAGGACGGCAGAAACTCGAAGGCTGAGAAAAGAGGAGAGCTAGAGCCAGGTTGATAATTGTGCGACTTTGCATACCTGCCGGGCATGGTCTAGATCATTTCTTGCAAGACATGCTTGGAAGCACTTCAAGCTCGTGTCTTCGTTCTTCGGAGATCCTTTCACACACTGCCATCGCAATTCACCAACGATCCTCGCCCAGTTCTCTTGCGGATCAGGAAGGACCTCACTCAGGGCATCATCGTAAAGCTCGGTAACCACTAGCTCCGAAGGTGCTGTCTTCTTTTCAGCCAGCTCTTCTAGATGTAGAAGAACAGCTGCTTTCTCAGTAGCTTGAGGTGAGAGAGCCCGAATATAAATTTTGAGTGCCTAGATATGAAATCAGCAAAATGAAGTTTAAGCTGGGTCACGTGCGTATTGTGTAAGAAATGAGCTTGGGATGGACGAAAGGAAAAATTGTGTACTGCCAATGGAAAGTGTGTTACTCACCTCATGATAGGGAGTGTGTTTCTTTGCCAGTCGCTTATCCACGAGCTTCAAGGCTTGCTTGAGGTTCTTTGCCTCGATTGCATTCCATATTTGGGCATCTGCTCGATCTTGAAATTGATCCATGTCGCGCACAGGGGAAAGAGAGCCGTCACTTCGGATCGTTACTCATGCGGCTCTGACGCATTGACGCCAGTCAGACCGCTTGCTGCTCGGAGTGGAATTTGGAAGTGGGAGTGTTTGCGGTTGTGCCAGAAAGGAGAGACCGGGACGCAGCCGAATTTTCGGGGTGCGTGGAATCGCTCCTAGCCGAAGCGAGACCAATTTGAACAACAATCATGATCATGCAGTCATGATAGCGACGTGATGAGATCGCTACGTAAGATACAAAACTGCAACAATAGGTCCATACGATGCGAGTAGTGTAGTGACTTTCGAATACATTGATGAGTGATCGATGAGCAACATTTTGGCAGTCAGTTTCTACAGATTTATGGTTCACAAGCTTGATTGCCGATCGGCATCAGACCGTTCAGTGTTTACTGCTAAGTTGCGTACACCCCAGCATACGTCAAAGTGAGTATTAGAGGACAACAAGAAGCTTCGAATCTGAGTTATCTCAGATGCACCTACAAATGTGTGAAGAAAGAAGCCGGGGACTGATGAACTGGGTCAAGCGACCCAGTTCCTACAGACTTCTAGTGCCTGAGAAAGTAGCAATGCAAAAAATTATCAATTTTGTTAAGCTACCCATATCTTACAACCTGTGACCCTGGTTCCCTCGGCCTGAATACAATGCTTTACACTTTTCCATGATCCTTACGAGAACCAAGATTTGCCATCCTTCAATTTGGCATCTTTCCTCGCAGAAAGCTGTACCCAGTTAGTGAAGACCTCTTCATGCACTCATCCTATCAGTCTTCAAATCGTTGGTTGACGAATTACAAAGATAAATGGCAGCTCGCTCATTTGAGGCTGGAATACGAGAGATGAGACCACCGTGGACTAGGAGTAAGATAGACAACGCAAATATTGACTCACCCATTGCTGTTTACAGTCTCGGTATGCTCTACGACAGCTATCAGCAATGGCGTCCATGTTGTAACAGAACCACCAGCAATGGGTCTAAGGTAGAGCTATGTCCTTGTGAAGGATCATAGTAGGGTTTGCCACTACTCACTGGAAGTAATCTGTACACATCTCCCTGTCTCCTCCATTTCGATGCAGACACTTGAGACTTCTTGATGCTGCCTCCTGACATGGGTCGAGATACTCTCCAGGTAGTTTGCTAGCCGATCGCGTTAGCTCAGCTCATCTTTACACGACCCAGGGCAGGATATTGATGAGCCGTCGGGAAAGGAGCATGGGTGGAGAGAAGAAAGCCTTGGATACCTATTGAACTTCTCGCTTGTTTTTGAGTTCCAGGGTTCGCCCGCGGTATCTTTCGTGTCTTTGGACGACATGATTGGTCGTCTGGTGTAGGAAGAGGCTCCGAAATTGGAATGATGCGACTGACAGATGATGCTGTCTTCTGGAAATCGAGCGAGGCGAGGATTGTTCGAACTTGCCGAGACTTGGCAGGCGCGGGAACTTATCATCTATCAGGCGTGGCAGGGATCATGGGATACTCGGCCTCGGCACTCACGTAGCGAGACAGAGCAGGCTGACAGGCAGACAGGGTTGCAGATTCCCTGTCTCTTACTCCATCTCCATCTGCTTTCATCCTCGACTTCAACATCAGCTCATCAACACTCCATCTCGTTGCCCTTCTTCAGAGCGGACTGATAATGGGAACATGACCAGCTGCGATGACGCACGTCTCACCGCACTCTCAGCGATTGCTCTGAGGACATTGAACATGATGTGGGAAAGACAAGGGGCTTGCCCACACAAAATCAGTGCCTACTCATAGACATGGTTGTTAGACTCGTCACTCCTTATCTAGACCTCATTCTTGGTCTACCAACTACATGGTTGATGAGCGGGCCTTGGTGATCCTATTTCCCCCTCTGCATTGTTGGTCGCCCGGCAGAACTGCTGGAGCCCCATGCTTTGGCAGGCGAATCGTCCATTGGCCCAGGTCGGCCAAAGTTGTTGTTGCTGCTGCTGCAATATCTGGTCCGACAGATTCGTCTGGCAGTCATGAATGGTTCTTTTCATATCTTTCATATCAGAAGTCAATTTCACTTGGGTTAAGCTCCAACATGCGTCCGTTAACGGCGACCAATGCAACGCCCAAGCGAGACTTGTCACGGATCGTGGTTGTTGGGGAGAGCGGTGCACCTCGTTTCGTCTTCCAAATCGGGTCAAACGATCCAGATCTCGATATCTCCCCGCTCTGGTCAGCGTGTGATGCCTCTTAGCCCTCCACACCTATCTTGACTTCTCTCCACTTTTGAATTGGCTTCTCTCCACCATCGGCGCCCAACTGATGAAGTTGGTAATTTGAACTCAAAGTTCTGGAGTTAAGTGATGACATGTGGGAAAGTGCCGTCCAAACTGCTCCCCGTGGCGACAATACGGCCTCTCTCGTCTCTGTGGCTTATTTTGGTCCTTGCCGGCTGCCCCGATTGGTACGAGTCGCTGCAGGGACTGATTTGTCGTCTCTCTCGACCAAGTCTAGGCGTCGTTTTCTAATCCTTATCCATTTCGAGAAACCCTTTCCATACAATGATTCTGCCATGATGCGCGAACCCCTGTGTTCGTGCCAGCTAGTGTTGTAGACCACGTCTCCGACCGACCCGTAATATTGGTCAAGCCATCCAGTCTGACGGTCAGAAGCCTCGATCGACCTGGACCGCGATAAGGCGGCGTCTCGAAGGGCAGCTGCCCGCGCGAGGTATCGTGAGTTGCTCTCCGCAGATTGACAGAATATCCCTCCTGACGTTGGGATATTGCTGCGGGAAGAGTGTGGAGGAACTGAACAGGGAAGGGCAGGATCGAAGCATCAAGCAAGTGTAAGAATAACGGCTGGACGATCGGTAGCGCATTGCCATATTGGTTTGTTTACGTCGACGAACCAAGTACTGAAACGAGCGGGTGGAGTGAGATAACCACCGCCGTTCAAGGACCCCCTTAATTATAAGAGAGCTTGGACGCCACCCTCACCGCACTTTGTAGACAACATCAGCCTAAGAGATATATCTTCAAAGATACATTTTATCACACACCTTCTTGCCCATCTTCATCATCACAGCCAACGAATAGAGCCAGTTTCCTCTTATCGTGAGTAGCATTCATCATCGTCTTTCGAGCTTTGTGACAAGAGTTTCGCGGTTGATGTCACGTCATGCGGCTTCTTTTCGTCTGTCTCTATTCTCCTGGGGCACAGATGTGTATTATCATCGATGGTGAAGACTATCGTGGCGGTCCATTCGTCTCCACCACGTCCTGCTTTCTCATTTACAATCATTCAGGATGCACTCGAGAAGCTTCTAACGCAAGTTCCCAGAATACTTTATCTGTACCAGCCTTCGCACAATATGGCAACTCCAGATATTTACGTGCAACCTGGCGCTTCAGATTCTCCATATTCTAAGATAGCCAGTCCACCAAGGGTGCTTCCGTCCCCAAGAGAGACCCAGGCATCCCTCAAACGGTCGTTCGAAAAGTACCTCGCAGCAGACAATGGCTCAGCAGCTGTTGGGAAATTGTTCAGACCCATCGATCACTTGGCATACAAGGAACCAAAACACATACACACTATGGAAGAGATAGGCTTCTCTGCAAACAGCGGTGTATCACCTGTTGCTGTTTCAGATCCATTTCCCTTGTTTAGCGCAGAGGCCATCGACATCATGAGAAAGGAGGTACTCGACCCCGAAGTCCTGGAAAAGTACAGCTACACATCCGACATTGCACCTAGACAGATTCGTGGCTATGCTCCCAAGTAAGTCAAGCCCTATCGCACGCCCGTCTTCAGTAACTGATACATACAGATACGGAAAGTTCGTTTTCGAGGCATGGAAGCACCCTGAGACCCTCGCTATCATTTCAAAGATTGCAGGTGTTGACCTCGTCCCCGTCATGGATTATGAGATCGGCCATGTCAACTTGTCGATCCCAGGAAACAAGAAAGATCACAAAGACCTAGGTGAAGATGATGACGGAGGAGCTATCGTCGGCTGGCACAGAGATAGCTATCCTTTCGTGTGTGTGTTGATGATGAGTGACACAACCGGGATGATTGGTGGTGAGACAGCTCTGAGAACTGGCTTTGGTGATATCAAGAAGGTTCGAGGTCCATCAAAGGTATGAGAGCTTTTTCATCGCTCATACGTATCTCTAACATGGCTGTACAGGGATGCGCAGTTGTTCTCCAAGGACGATACATTGATCACCAAGCACTCTCAGCCTTCGGAGGCCAAGAGCGTATAACAATGGTGACTTCCTTCCGCCCTCGGTCATGTAGGATACGCGATGATACTGTGCTGAACACTGTTCGGCCCATCTCAAACCTCTCAGACCTATACGGTCAGACTGTCGAGTACAACCTTGAAAATGCCGAGTCACGAATCCGTCAAATGCTCAAGAACGTCCGGGAATCCATGAAAGCTGGAGCAACCGATGTCCAGTGTATCAAGTCATTCTTGGACTTTGAAATCAAAACACTTACCCATCTCAATGAGGAGATCGTCGACGAGGCTTTGGTTAAAAAGGGTTCACTGGCGGAAGTTTGTGAGGAAGCCGCTAAAGATAAGCGCCGAAAGCTCTAAATTTGGAAATTAGGAAGCACATATTGCTGATGGTCGATAATCACGAATCTCTTATGGTGTTCTCAGAGGCGTTCTTAATTGTTGTCATTCCTTTGTACTTGGCAAATTGCCGGAGCCAAAAGGTGCTTCACAACTTTTGAAACTTGTGTTTAGGTGGATGGATATTCCGGACACTGGTAATCTTGTGGAGCGATTGAGCGTGCAGCAATTTTGGTAATAGAATGTCATAGATCTGGCTTGAGACATAGCTGAGCTTTTCTGAATGAATAATGTATCATAAACATGCCGTACAGCCGTACAGGTGGTTGGCGGCTCGCTTAGATGGAGCTGCCAAGCGACGCTTCGACAGTCGACTCCCCAAGCGCCTCAAACCTCACTCGAGAGCTTGAGTCCATCGAGATCTGACCACACTTGGCCGAGATTCAATTGTACTATAAAAGCTCCTTCGAATGTTTTTGGAGCCGCATATCTTATTTTAAGGCAGAGCGCTGATCAGGATATCAATCACAGTCAATATATTGTGAGCACAGTATGAGGTCGGCTCCATTCACACACCCATGTTGAGTTGAACTTCACCTACCAGTCACTCCTCCTGCTGAATTGATATGAATCCGAACCAATGAGACGGGGCGTCATGACTTCTCGCGTTATAGATATCAAGTGCATCAAGTCATCTTTCGACCCAACTGCAACTTGGGCTCTGCTGCACGTTGTCAACGTGGCAGGCGGGTCGTCCAATGAAGCTCGCCCGCGCAGCCCTGGATTTGCAGCTGTACTCCCTGGATTTCCTCCCCTCGCCTTGCAATGCACCGTACAAATGTCATAAATTACGTTTGGCATGGTCTCTTGAAGGGCCGGAAGCCCCTCTTGTGCAGATCCGCTGTTGAAGCAGAGGCGGAATCGAGTTTGGAAGCCAATTGTCCAGAGACACACAAGGCTGGAGCTACAGTGCGACCCCCGGCTTGCTTATCTAGCTTGATTTTGTGACATTTACTGCTCTTATTAAGAAGAATAATTAGACCTAATCGTAATGGATTTCCTCAGAAGAGGATGACTTGATTAGTTATCTGAGTTTAATAAACGAGGAAGAAATATAAAGCAGCAAATGTTACAAAAGCGCGGTAGATAATTATGGTAGGGGGTACACTGTAAACTTTCAAACAAAGCCGTCGTTCGCGGCCGAGTTGGGAGTTGACTCGAGGTGCTTTCACACTCGTCGTGACACTTATCATGGCCGAAAGATTGAATAGCTGCAGACATCACTATCCGAGACTGGTATTATTGAGAAATTATTCACCAGATAATGGTGAGTACCAAACTACCCTACCCCACAAAACGGCCGGAGGCACATACCACGTAGGTTGCTTAAAACATATTTGGAGGGGTTGGTCGTTTAGTCCGATCCTGGACTAGCGCCTATTCCCACGATTAAGTCTTGGCTTGCCTTGCTCACCCGAAGCGCCATCACCAGAACCTCATCCATCGTATTGTCCTGGCAAGTCCTTCTTGCCCTCCTCGCCTTTTGGAGGGAATGACAATAGCAAAGGCACCAAAAATACGAACCACATCTTGGACCGGGAGATAATTGTTTCCAACCCCGCTAAAGCCAATCGAGGCTCAACCAAAACTTCTACTCTACGACACCATCTCGTTGGCTCCAAAGGGTTGATGATACAATATGGCGCCCTCCACCACATCCCCAAATCAAGCCATGGCTGGCAGGAGAGAATCGCGCATAGCTGGCAACGGCGGAGAAGCAACCCCAACGACGGCACGAGCAGGTACTGCGCTTGCCTTAAAGGCGAAGAATGACGCGCAGGTAAGCCGGACAGCCTGCCCTCCATAATGAACTTTGACTTACGATTTGTACAGCTTGCTACTTCATTCAGAACCGACCTCACAGATATCCGGAATCTTGTCACTTGCACAATCTGCGACCAGCTTCTCTACGAGCCATGGACTTTGGGATGTGGTCATACCTACTGTTATTCCGTTCGTGTTATCTTCACCTCTTGTCTGGCCCCAGCTAATATCACTTAGTGCCTCTGCAGCTGGTTCACCACCAACCGGCGAAAGAAGACTTGCCCTGAATGCCGTGCGAAGGTCGCAATTGTTCCGGCTCCTAACTTCCTTGTAAGTCAAGGCCACTTCACTTCTCGGCTTGAAATTAACGTTCTATCTAGGTTAAGCAGATGGTCGACCAGGTTTTCACGAAGCGCCGAGAACTCATGCCAGCAGACGAGTCTATAGAGCAACACGCTAAGCGGAGAGCGGAGGAGATTGACACAGTGGACAAGGATCGCAATGGTCCGGATGGGGTCTTCAAGGGCCTGTTCCCAAAGCCACGGGCGGAGTTGATGGTGGATGAAGCAGACGGTGGTATATTAAGATGTCCGGGCTGTGGTGCTGAGCATATAGGTGGCCCATCTTGCACTGTCTGTGGGCTGGGCGTTGAAGATCCGTACGGGTTGAGCGACATGGACGATGAAGATATCGACGACCTCCAGGATCTGGACGATCTGGAGCAAGACTTAGATGTTGAGATCGGTGCTGAGTTTGACCATCACCATCACGGTCAATTTGCCCACGGTCATTTTGCCCATGCCTTCTTGGATGTTGCAGCACGAAATGTTGGACATCACTACTTTGGTCACCACAATCACAATCACAACCATAATCATTATCATCACCATCATCCTGGCTCTCAAACACCGTCGGATTCGGAGGATCTGAGTGGCCTGGACAGCAACAGCGATAGCGAGGATGACGATGATAACTCCCTGAACGACTTTGTGGTTCAGGATGATCAGTCGCTAAATCGTCCTCCTACCGGTGCAAGCAATAGTTCTGGGCCCCATGAAGCCATAAACCTAGTCTCAGATGATGAGTCAGATGAGGGCGGTGCAATCTCAAATCGTCGGCCGCGCCATAGAGTTCACTCAAATCGAAGTCCAGTCAGATTGGGAAGCATGTCGGATCGAGGCTTTACCCCTTCCGAGTCTTCAGACATCCATTACGGCCATCAGTACGGACCCGGCAGTCCTGCGAGAACAAGAAGCCCCTCAGCTCTGACTGTTACTGATACTGATACAAACATTTCCGAAGCTGGTTCAGCTGAACTTCTTCGACAGTCTGGCTGGAGTCCGCTAGACCATGGTAACGATAGCGATGCCGAAGGTCCGATTTCACCTTATGGTTATCAGCATGGTCGATATGGTTCATTAGACACAGATGATGAAGATGATTCGGAAAACAGTGACACCGGTACAGAGACAGCTACGGAGAACGGTCACGTTGACGAAGATGACCGCTCTCGTGAAGGACTGTCCCAGACACCAGTACCCTCGGAAGACCGATACCAGTCTCACATCCAAGCCGGTACTCATTTTTACAATCGCAATCCTTACGAGCATCGAGATGATACAGATGACGATTCACTTGACCACGATGGAGATACAGATATGGGATCATCAAGAGACAGCCGCGGCGGAAGCGCCAATCCATACTTAAATGGCCGCAGTGTCAGCAGAGATCCTGATGATTTTGGTGACCTCACCCCTGTAGCAAGAGGAGAGCGAGGCGTAAGCGTCAACACCACAGGGAGCAGTGAGATGGGCGGCGCTTATGATGGTATGTGGGAGAGCGATGAGGTTGTCCACCGCCGTCTTCGAGAACAACTCGATGAACTACGCAATGGCAATCGCGGATCTCAAAATCTGGGCTATTCCAATGACATCCAACACCAGGAAGCGGAATCTTCGGACAGCTCTATTCGTCCACCCCCTGGAAGACGCTCAAGACGCCCTCAATCAGTTGCTCGTGTTCAGCAGTACGATCCTCGGATCAGCATGATGTTTGCCGAGCATCAAGCCGTAGCTGCACGAGGCAGTCAGGAGAACCCAATCTCATTCGACGACTGGGAGGGACAGGAAGAAGTCCGACACATTGAGCAAGCTTCTCGAAATCCTGCCAGGAGAATGACTGCCTACCGCTCCATGAATCCTCGCCAAGTGGATCCTCTTCGCAGCTCTCGCTCTCCGTCTTCCACTCGAGTTATCTCCTCCTCACAGAGAAACTCTCGCCTGCCCAGACAGTATTCTCGCCGTGGGTAGATTTCTTCTTCTCTTCTTTAGGAAATACTAGGGTTAGCGGGAGCATTTGCCGGTGAATGTCTTCTAGCATAGCATGGCAAGGCGTTGGTATGGTTTGCTGGAAGTGTATTAGCGAAGGAATTGTATTTTTGGGCGATCGGATATGAATATGTTGTTGCTTCATGCAGCACAGGCGTTGGCAGGTATGCCCTATGCTGGGAGTCTGGGAATGATACGATATGATACGATAAGACAGTCACTTTATAAGACAATCGACTTCTTAATTGTCCTAGATTAATTTCCCGCTCTCCAGTCTGCTCATAATTGTCACATTTGCTATGTTGTTTTTGCGATGCTGGAGAGGGGTATCTGCCATCCCAGCTCAAGCTTCTTGATACATTCAATACTGGTAATCGTCACAAGCAAGATGGTTCCCAACCTCGCGAGTTACAAACCTTAGCACTCAAATCCCGATATGTAACACTGTCAGTCACTTTGCGGGAAGGGTTGTGCATTGATGGTAGACATCCATTCTCTAGACTACATTGCGATCTTCGCGAAAGAGTTACAGCATGATAAAAAGCGGACAAGCCATGACCATGAATTCATTCCCGTCTTTCCCAATTCCATTTTCCCCAAGCGCTAAAAGCAAGTACTACAAAGACCCAAAATTTTCTTTTACCAGGGGGTATCTATCCGTTTACTCCACGGTGACGGACTTGGCCAAGTTTCTGGGGAAATCGACGTTCAGTCCCTCGGCAACGGCGAGCCAGTAGGCCATTAGTTGCAGAGGAATGACATTCAGGAGACCTTGCAGACAGTCGACGGTCTTTGGGATCTCGATCTTCTCAGCTTGACCAGCCTTGAACTCCTCATCTCCAGGGTTGCAGATGACAATGGGCTTTCCACTGCGTGCAATGACTAAAAGTTTCGTTAGTATGCTTATTTTTTGAAGATGTCCACCATTAACATACCTTGCTGGTAAGCATTGAGAGACTTAGCAAAGATGTCATCACGAGTGAGGATCATAATGATGGGCAAGTTCTCATCAACCAAGGCCAAGACACCGTGCTTAAGCTCTCCAGACATAACAGCCTCGCAATGAAGGTAGGAAATTTCCTTGATCTTCAAAGCACCCTCCAGAGCTGTGGAGAACTGGCTGCCTCTGCCCAAGAGCAAAAGACTCTTCTGGTTCTTGAATGTTCTTGCGCAGAGTTCCTTGATCGGCTGGTCGAGCTTTAGGATGTCCTTGATTTGCTCCGAGATCTTTCCAAGCCCCTCCATGATATCCTCACGTCTCTTCTGCTTGGATGCACGGTCTTCGCTCAAAGACAGGGCGAACATGATCATAGCAATGAATTGAGATGTGTAAGCCTTGGTAGAAGCAACACCGATTTCGGGTCCAGCGTTAACGTGAACACCACAGTGGGTGAGGAGGGAGATGGAAGAGCCGACAACGTTGACGATACCAACAGTCAAGGCACCACGCTCTAAACAGTAGCGGAGAGCCATCAAGGAGTCGGCGGTCTCACCAGACTGCGAGACGAAGACGCAAGTATCGTCACGGAAAACTGGTGCTTGTCTGTCAAGGAAATCTGAAGCCAACTCAACTGCAATTGGAATCTCGGTGAGCTCTTCGAAAGCACCACGGACAGCCATGCAGGAGTGATAACTGGTTCCGCAAGCAATGAAGATGATTCTTCTGCACCGACGGATGGTAGCAATATATGATCTCAGACCACCCAAGGTAACCACTTTGTTCTCTACGTCAATGCGACCTCTCATGGTGTTGACAACAGACTCAGGTTGCTCGAAAATCTCCTTTTGCATGAAATGGTCGAATTTGCCCTTCATGATCTCCTGGAGCTCAAGCTCAAGAGTCTGAATAGTTCTGACGTTGGAAGATCCATCAGCCTTGGTAAGTCTGTGGATGTTGAGGGAGCCCTCATGAATGTGGGCGATATCATCGTCCTCAAGGTACATGACCTTCTTGGTGTGCTCGACAATAGCTGAAGGATCGGAAGAAAGGAAAAATTCGGTTGGCATTGGCGCTCCATCGTCAGTCATGAATGCTCTCGATTGCGATCTGTGCAAGAGAGACTTGTCCGGGGGTGCAAGAAGATTGCCAGCTGAAAGGAAGTTTCCGACGTTTGACTTCTTCAACGCAACGTTCTGGGATGCCTGCTCAGCTGGAAGAGGTCCATCTTCCGTATACTCCACATCGACGAAATCAACCTTCATGCGCTTCTCTGTGCGTACTCCGATGACCAAGGGGGAACCCTTTCTAGCCGCAATCACCTCGTGTGGGTAGTGAACGGACTTCATCAACAGACCGAAGGCACCTTGCAACTCCTTGATGACAGCTTTTGCCAAATCCGTGAATCCAATGGTTGGGTGTTGATCGTAGAGGTACTTCGCAAGTTTGGCAATGCATTCGGTGTCGGTTTCAGTCTCAAACTTGAAGCCCTTGGAAGTCAAGAGGGTCTTGAGTTCCTTGTAATTGGTGATGATACCATTGTGGACGACAGAGAATTCCCAAGTTGGGTCAGATCTGGGGATTTAGGTCAGAAAGTGCACTGGTTGTGAACAGTCTCCTAAGCTTACCTGTGAGGATGGCAGTTGATTCTGGAGGGAGGACCGTGGGTTGCCCATCTGGTGTGTGCAATACCGGCGTGCGAATCGAAAATCTTGGTCATATCTGGCTTCTCCTCCTCGATGAGTTGCTTCAACTTGACGACCTTTCCGACCTCCTTGTAAGCGAAGACCTCATTCTTCTTGTCTCCATCGACGGCCAGACCGGCACTGTCATATCCTCTGTATTCCAACTATCTGTACATTAGCATATATTCGGAGTGACTTCGATGAGTTGATCTCCAAAGCTCGAAGCTCGGGAATTTTGGCAGACGTACTCGGGAAAGTCCATTTACGAGGGTTTCGATGATCGTCTTTCTGTCCTTCTCAACGAGATAGCTGTTGAAATAGTTAGCAGGCTTTTCTTTGCCACTTTTTACCAAGAGACAGCCATAGCAGAAACAGGCCCAAGCATAAGACTTGGAGGATTTTCTCCCTAAGACTGATCCAAAACTGCAAAAGAAGCTCTGCCGCAACTTACTTGATGTAACCGAAGATTCCACACATGATTGCGGTCTGCAGATAAGCAAGGGCTTCTAGAGATCAAAGGGGCGCTTCGTTGCTATTTGCGGGGTGCGAGGGGTTGTTTGAGTGGTCAAGAACTCGAGAGTTTCGCAGGTAAGAGGCAATGCAAGGAATCGACGCTAGATTTGGTGATGCAACGAGTGGAAGGTGAATCAGTGGATGGGATTGGAATGGGATGATGTATGATTGCGGAAGTGTAGGATGATGGGGAGGAATGAAGTAAATAGTCGTTGAAGAAGTACTCCACAGGGAGAACGAGAGCTGGCAGGTTTGAAACTCGGCTAGCTTAGCCCCCCTGTCACCATTGCTCCAACAACCAGAACTGCACTGAACTAACACTGACCTCCACTGAACGAGGCAAGACAAGGCAAGGTCTTCAGCCCGCAAGCGCTATTCGCTGTTTACCGCACGCATCCCTGTCCCTAAGCCGATGTCCTGCCTTGGCCCTGTCCGAACATGGACTATTTACATGCTCCATCAGGCTCTCTGGGTCGGTCTTTGGCGCAACCTGTCGGTGCGGCTGATGGGATGAGATGGGTTCCATGGCCTGGTGGGCTTGCTGGGCTTGGATCCGTCTCACTGCGTTGCTTGCTTGCTCCCTCTCCGTCTTTGTCGTGGTGGAAAGCGCTCACACGGCTCATCAACATTAATTGGATAGGGGCTCGAAAGGCGCGGAGTGTAAGCAGGGACCCCCGCTGGGCTGGGCTGTACGAGGAGCCACAGCCACACCGATGTTCCATTTTTAGGAGATCTACAGGAGGGTAGTCAGGGGGACTTTCTTGGGGCGCCATCGTCAACACAAGATATCATGAAAAAGATCTCGTCAACCAAGCCAAGTCAGTCAACACGGGCCCATGACGCGAGAGTGGATTGGGACATTGGTACTTTTTGCGTGCCCGGGTTGAAAAATAGAGCAGAATCTACAAAGTACGGCGCATCCATTCGATAGTGCCGGCTATTGCTGATCACCATGTCATGCGGCTAGAAGTTTCTATGCCGCCAAAAAGACAGCAAATACGAAGTCGGTACGAGCGCACACTTTCAGATCGACCCTGTATCGCCTCCGTGGCGGCCATGTGGCCGTGTAGCTGAAATTCGCCTCAAATGTCCTAAAACGTTGTATCAACATCGAGACGACAAAGGAGAGAGGAATGCAAACCCCACACAAGTTCAAGGCTCAACTCCGGCTGAGCAAGAAAGTTCAAAATTGCCCCACGTCCCGGGTGAGCCGAGAGGCTTGTTGATGAAAGACTGTTTATTCGAAGGAGATTGTCTCAAGCCTTTTCTGCCTGCCACCTTGAGGAATGAAAGCTGGTCTCGTTCAAGATGGAGTCAAGCTCAAGCTCACTATTTTCTTGCAGAGCTGACTCGTGAGCTGGCATCGGGTTTCGGGCAAGTGCTTTCTTCCTTTGTTGCTGTCCGGCAGATGCTTTCAAAGTAGTCCTTGCCTGGCTCGAATCTCAGGATCCAATGCTTAGGATGATTATGATACAAGCAGAGTTCAGACGACTTGTCAAATGATGGACAAACTATACAATGTTGGAAACTTGCTCGATTGGCCTGCAAAGGCAGAGCAGCTCAAGTTATTTATTGCCATCTGCAAAGTCTATGTCAGATCACTCAAGGCATCCTTTGAACGTTTCGTGTGTTCAGACGAGTCACGAATGCTAACACCGTTGTGGTAGAAGATATTCTGGGCTTTCCGCATTGTGCGATCCTTCTGCTTTGGCCCCAATAGTCTGTTTCCTTCCTAATGGCGCTCGACTCGCGGACAATGAGTGCCCGCAAAGTTACAGAGGAGCGCCGACTATTGTTGTGTGTGTTTAATTATTGTTGCTGTTGCTGTCAATTTTTGGTACAGGAAGTAGTTCTTCTATTCTCTGAAAGTAGTTAAAGAATTCCGCATTCAAACGAGAAAGTAAGCTCTGAATTTCTCTATCTCATGCGGCTCTTTCGAGACATCCGCGAGGTAGCGAATCTGACGATCGTCCCATTATATATTCGTCGTTCTGGCTTCATCCCCACACACTTCTTGCAGGTACGATCGATCTTGCATCAATCAAAGCTACATCAGTCGTTGCAAGGCTCTGTGTGTTGATGAATATAGAAACGGCATCTTGTCTTGATTGATGGCTGGACAAACAAGTGGCCCTTCCCAGCAGCTTTCCGAGCCATCAGAAGGAGCAATGTATGATCCCAATTTCCAATGAAAAACCCATCACCATACTTTCCAACCATGTCTTCTTCCAGGTTCCGCGCATCATGGAGCATGAACTGTAGAACCATGCCTCTCAATTGTTGTGGTGTAGTTTCGCCTCCCATTTTGAGAGTCCACCGAGCAAAGTGGTCACTGGGTGTTACTTTGACATCTGCGAAGCGTGCAATGAGTTCATCCATGGCTAGGTTGCATAGAGTCTCATGTGCTAGCCTCTCTGCAATGATGTAGAGAGCAAAATAAGGGAGTATGGGTGCGGACGTGTGTCGAATGATGGGTGCAAATTTGCCTATTTCGACCCATTGACTGAAAAGCTCCATAGCTCTCGGAGCATTCAAATCAGCATGTACCGGGTATCGTCCGGAAGGCTTGACACGACCTAATTTTAAAATACCATTGCTACATTTGTTGACGAGATCGAGAAGTCCTTTGCAACCTTGAGCTTTCAATTTTGTGGTGCCGAAACGATAGACTTCAGTTTTGCCAATCAGTTCAATGTTGATAAAATCATTTGGGACATTACTGAGCCAAGTCAGTCCAGTCCACTCAAGATCCGAGGCCGAAAAGTTCTACTTACAATGGCTTCTGATGTGAAGATGTCGTAAAAGCACAGTTGCCCGTGTTCTCAGACTGAATTGGAGTAGTCTTCGGAGGCTGATATGGCGGTGGGTGATCTCGCTCCCAGCGGGTTCTAGATATATCGGATCCCATTTTTCCTTGAAGTTGACGAGATGGCAAAATTCAAACTAATGATAAGCAGAAGTCGTCAGGCACGAAATTGACATTCCTTTACATTCTAAGAGCATGGGAACATGTCACAAGGCTTGTGTTGGCTTGGTGTAGCGCACCGTTCCTTCGCTCTTCTTGGGTCCGTAACACTGGTAGCCCGATCTAAAGCAGTCTGGTATTATGTTTGTCACTTTTGGAACCCCGGTATGCTCATCGATTCAGTTATGATCTTGACATTTTCCTGCAAAGTCTGGAAGGCCAACGATCGGAAAGAAATAACAACGTACATTTGCAATGACTGCTATCAGGCCAGTAAAATTCCAAGACTTCTGAGTGCTGTTGGCAACTTGTCGGTATGTGAAGAGTAGACGGAGCTAAGATATTGAAAGATGTTCTAGCATACCGAACTTGACACACACACGTGGTAGAGATCGTGACTAGGAATTGAGTATAATCGCAATTAGATCCAGCGGATTGTTTCAATTCTAACTTCATGTACGATTTCGCTTTAGTGATTTGTGCAAGCTTCGAAACTTGATGCCTGTGTCTAGCTTATCGACTGTACAACACCTTCCCATGCAGAAAGAGGAAGAAGAGAGCCCATGCGTCCATGTAAGCTGTCTACAAGTCAGAAATGTTGTCAGGAACGCGATGTCGCCTTCATTTCCTGACCCTGTTTATATTACCAAGACCTCGCTCCCTCGATGAAGAGGCTAGTGGGGGGAGGCTGGGATGATATCACAACACAGTTTATTTCGCTAGGTATGAACGTCTTGCAGTCCTGTGAGCAAGAGGCAACGTACCGAAACTCGTCATTATGTTGCACCGAGTTGCTCAACCAGTATATACGCGAGAAAGGCATCTCACTGCATGCTCTGGTTAGTACGTTTGCTACCATCCTCTTCACGCGTACACGGCATCCATCACACTAGAAGATGTACATTGATATACGATCCCCATTCTTCCGACCACAGACATCTGCAAAGTCAGAGTTTGGGATTGGGACATTTAAGAGAGCGGAGGACTACTGCATCTTGATCTTAATCGACTATGCAGCACATTCACCTTCTTCTTCGGTGTCGAGACTGTCGGCCAAACGATCGACGAAGTGGATATGCACTTCGAAGCAGAATTCCAGCCGTAGGGAAGCTTGAAAAGGACGAGGATTGTGAATGATGAGAATGAGGTGATTGAAATGAAGACGACGGATACTGAATGGCCAAGTCCCTCGTGGTGACTATCGGAACCAGGAGAATATGGATTTCGAGACTACGCTCTCTTACGAGTTCCTGTCCTTGATTAGCATTAAGACTTGTTGGAACGGTCCTCAACAGATGCCCGAGAGGCCTTTGAAGTCGAGTAAATAGTGAAGACGAATTCTTGAAATAGAATCTGTAAATTCCATATGGTATTGTTACAGAGTTAAGCCTTCAGCTTAACCTATGCCAGAGCGCCAACGCATGAAACAGATCATTATCTAGAGCTTTTGGTATTCCAGCTTGCCCTCCAGTTTCTTAGACTCGGCAACCTTGCGTACGGCCTTATTGAAATCGTCTTGATTGACTGCATCTCTGTAGTCCTTGATCGCGAACAGCCCACTGTAAAATATCAGCATTTTCCTGTATGTCATTCGAAGGAGCAACGTACGCTTCTGTGACCACATTCCTCAAATCGGCACCATTGAGCCCATCACTCATCTTTACCACACTCTCGAAGTCAACATCTCCCTCCGTAACCACACCAGCAGCGTGAATCTTCATAATCTCTAAGCGGCCGACCTCGTTGGGGAGTGGAATTTCGATTTTCCTGTCTAAACGTCCAGCTCTAAGAAGTGCGGGATCGAGGGTATCCGGTCGGTTCGTAGCCATAATGATCTTTGTCTTGCCAAGGTAGTCGAAACCATCGAGTTGATTGAGAAGCTCCATCAGTGTCCGCTGGATTTCACGATCTGCTGAGGTTCCCTCCGAGAATCTGCGTCCTCCGATAGCATCGATCTCATCCATGAAGATGATACATGGCTCGTGTTCCTTCGCATAACCGAACATCTCTCTGATCAGACGTGCCGATTCTCCGATATACTTGTCAACGATAGCAGAAGAGACAACTACAAGCGGTCAGCCGTGCTCAGTGCACCATATATGGACATGTAACATACCCTTCAAGAAATTCGTCTCCAGACTGCTCGCCACAGCTCTTGCCAATAATGTCTTTCCGGTTCCCGGGGGACCGTAGAGTAGCACACCCTTCGGAGGCTTGATGCCGACTCTCAGGAATAGTTCAGGGTTCTTTAATGGAAGCTCAATGACTTCACGCAACTCTCTGATCTGCTCATTTAGTCCACCAATGCCACCAAAGCTGACCTGGCCGGGATCTTCCAACGACATGTTGTACACAAGAGGGTCGACTTCTCGGGGTAGCATTCGCATTATTGTGAGGGTGGTCATGTCAAGAGCAACTCGAGTTCCCTGCTTCAGCGCAGCCTTGTCGACTTTCGATCTGCATCCAACGACATATCTGGGACCGGACGAAGCTTTGACAATGACTGAAAGTGAACAGTCAGCTATGGCAGATAAGAAAGATTGAAGACCAGGAGCTACTTGCATCTCTCATCATCAAGCTGTTTCAAAACCTCTCCAATGATCTGCCCGACACTCTGTAGAGCTTTGATATTGTCCTCCGTATGATCGAAATCCTTCTGTAAGCCCTTGATCTCTAACCGTAATGCCTTCAGCTTTGCCTCCCATTCTCTCGATTCGAGTAGCTTCGCCTTGAACGATGCAAGCGCATGTTGACGCTCCTCGTCAGACATGTTCAAGTATGCAAGGGATGACAGAGGATTCGGGAATACGGGAATACGGGAAGAGGAAGTCGAGCGATACGCGGAGGTGAGAGATTTCTGGTGGACGCAGTCACTTGAGATTGGAGTTATGTTGACGGCGATAGCTTGCTGGGAAACGCGAAGCACCACTGCCTGACGATCCACGGCAAGATGATGATCCGCTCCGAAACCCGTGACATGTCTTGGCGCCTCAGATGTCACTTGTGCGAGAGTCGAGATGTCAAGTCCAGAGCAGGTTGATTGAGTATGGAGCTATTCTTCTAAAATCGCTATATTCATTTGACAGCTCAGGATTGCTCATCAACTTTCAAAACTTGCTTTGTGAGGCTGCAATAAAAGCTATACAATTCCTGCATTGATATCAAATCCAGAGAGCATTGCTTCCAAGTCCCGACAACATCTCACAGCCTATGTTGATCTCTTGGTTCACCTATCTGGGAATTTAGAGCATAATTTATATAAATTCAAGACTGATACTTGCACAACGTGGATGCAGGCAGTTGTGCTCATATCACCCCTCATATAACTGGCTTCTACAACCAAAACAAGAATTACGCTGTGTTAAAAGACGGTATTCGTTTCCATGTTGCTTCAAGGATCGTTTTATCTTGGAGAAGCTCAAACAGGGAATCAAAGGACCCAATTATTAACTTGATATACTTGGCGTCGAGGATCTGTTTGGCCGAATAGGGCCGCGGAAGAAGACTTTGAAGCGTGATATGTAAGAAACGTGAAGCCGCAGAGTAGTAAGTGGGATAGAAGAAATCAAGAATCGTGTCACCCCTTTAGAATCGATCACACCATGTCCTGTATTCAAGACTTAAGTTCTTGTGAACCTATCAATACCCCACCGCGAATTGATGGCAGTAAGTGAGCAGTTCCAACCCATTCCGCAGTGACGCTCCAGGAAGAGACATTTTGTGGCATTTTAAGGTTGACTTCCTGCAGCCAGGGGACCAATCCGTTGGTATTCGTAGATTCAGTCTCCATATTTGGGTTCGAGAACGGTTTCGACAGGTAGAGGTCCCCTTCGATTCGACAGTAAGACGATGCTTCTACGTTCAAGGACCAATGACATATCGGACGGGTCTGCCGGAGGTTGTGACCAGAAGTAAAGTGCGAGTGCAAATTTTGATTGTCTTTGGGGTAGTCATAAGGCTGCACCAAGATATTGACGGCCGCGTCCGATGACTGCGAGTTGATAAGAACAGCGACAAATAGACCTACAAACTACAGTAATAGCCTCTTGCTCCTAATTTCTAAAGGACCCAATATACATGCATCAGGGACTCTGGGACGAGAGTGAAATAAATATATTCACCAAGATGGCTAAAAATAAACAATCAGACCTCAAGTCTCAAACTCTGAACATGACATGAGCTTTTATCAATTCGATTGCGAGGCTGCAGGACAAGTGGACCATTCATTCCATTTGGACCAGGCGGTTCCCTCCTCTTCCCTGCAAAGAATCATTGCCCAGCCCAGCACAGACAATAGTTGGGAGTGCAGCCGAAACCCTGCTCATCGGCGCGATTTTAAACCCCTCCAGACCAGGGTCTGTCCCCCACCAACCTCAAAGCTCCCAACTGAAAAAGCCCCTCACTGCCACTGCATCAATCCTCGACATTTCTCACTGCTTCCTCTTTTTTGCAAGCCACAACCACAAAGGTCAGTCCTATTCTCTCCCTCATCCAATTGTCCCTATCACGTACCCTTCCACTCACAGCCTGAGTGCATATCAGCGTGCCGATAAAGGTGCATAGCATCTCTCACTGCGTTTGGCTGTCACCCCACCTCCCCTCCTATCATATTTCTTCTTCAACCTCTGACTTTGTTTGCCGATCAACTGACAATCTGTGTCCTGCAGAAGAGAAAACCTCCACACGTACAAAAGAAGGTGAGCAGCCCTCGTTTCTACACTCTCTGTTCACTGCCATTTTATTGTACTTCATAGTAGACTAACAATCACCCCTCCATCAGATAACAATCATGGCCATCACCAAGATCCACGCTCGTTCGGTCTACGACTCTCGCGGTAACCCAACTGTCGAAGTCGACGTTGTCACCGAGACTGGTCTTCACCGTGCCATCGTCCCATCCGGTGCTTCTACCGGTACGTTCCTTCGATACGAATATAAGAAGATCCCGCTGATTTGAGCTGTGACATAGGCCAGCATGAGGCTGTCGAGCTCCGTGATGGAGATAAGGCCAAGTGGGCTGGAAAGGGTGTCCTCAAGGCTGTTGCCAACGTCAACGAGATCATTGGCCCTGCCTTGATCAAGGAGAACATCGATGTCAAGGACCAGCCAAAGGTTGACAAGTTCTTGATCGAACTCGATGGAACCCCAAACAAGGGAAAGCTTGGTGCCAATGCCATCCTCGGTGTCAGTTTGGCTGTTGCTAAGGCTGCCGCCGCTGAGAAGGTGAGTATTCTGGCACTTGCCGAAGAAATTGTTCTAAATAAAGATCACAGCAAATTCCACTCTACGCCCACGTTTCCGACCTTGCCGGTACCAAGAAGCCTTACGTTCTCCCTGTCCCATTCATGAACGTTCTCAACGGAGGGTATGCAGATGAATGATAGATTGCGAGTCGCTGGCTGACAAAAGATAGATCCCATGCCGGTGGACGTCTTGCTTTCCAAGAGTTCATGATCGTTCCTTCGTAAGTTGACCCGGGCATTTCCCCTGGTGGACCAGAAAACAGAACGGGAACTAACCTTCCTAGCTCGGCCCCATCCTTCACTGAGGCCCTTCGCCAAGGTGCTGAGGTTTACCAGATCCTCAAGAGTCTTGCAAAGAAGAAGTACGGACAATCCGCTGGCAACGTCGGAGACGAGGGTGGTGTCGCACCAGATATTCAGACTGCTGAGGAGGCTCTTGAGCTCATCACCGAGGCCATTGAGAAGGCTGGTTACACTGGCCAGGTCGACATTGCTATGGATGTTGCTTCCAGCGAGTTCTACAAGGAGGATGTCAAGAAGTACGATTTGGACTTCAAGAACCCAGACAGCGACCCAAGCAAGTGGATCACCTACGAGCAACTCGCACAGCAATACCAGGACCTCGCTAAGAAATACCCAATTGTCAGCATTGAGGATCCTTTCGCTGAGGATGACTGGGAGGCTTGGAGCTACTTCTACAAGACCTCTGACTTCCAGATCGTTGGAGATGATTTAACTGTCACCAACCCCATCCGTATCAAGAAGGCTATTGAGCTCAAGTCCTGCAACTCTCTTCTGCTCAAGGTCAATCAAATCGGTACCCTCACCGAGTCTATTCAAGCCGCAAAGGACTCCTATGCCGCTGGCTGGGGTGTCATGGTTTCCCACCGTTCCGGAGAGACCGAGGATGTTACCATCGCTGATATCGTTGTTGGTATCAGAGCTGGACAAATCAAGACTGGTGCACCAGCCAGATCTGAGCGTTTGGCCAAGTTGAACCAGGTATGCAACCAGGAGCAACAGACGATTTCCATCGAAAATAAAGCTAATCATGCATACAGATCCTCCGTATCGAAGAAGAATTGGGAGATAAAGCTGTGTTGTAAGTTGAATTTCCTCTCAATCTTCTGAATGACATGGAATGTGGATTCTGGATACATGTTGTGAGGTCTCGGAGTGTCGTAGAAGAAATGCTAATTTTTATGCAGTGCCGGAAAGAACTTCAGAACCGCAGTCAACTTGTAAATACTCCTGGAGAACCGAGTATAATGTGAAACGGAACTGGGGCCGACTTGCAGAAATGGCTTTATGATAAATGAATGAAAAGTTGTGCTTTACCCGCACCGATTGTCTCGATGCCGGCTATTTTGTGAATTACGGAAGATTGTGATCCCAGACCAAGAAGCGTTTACAGCCGTGCCTTTTCAACTCTCAAATGGACAAGTACACAATGGCAGTAATATGATAGTTGAAAGTCGTGTGTATTCCTCGCGACTTTACCAAGAACTGGAGACACCTGTTATGAAGCTGAAGCTGAAGCCTACTCGCTCAGACCAGGGGTGTCATAGTCATGGAAAAATTCCAGGACTTTGGTTTTAATGATCAATAATGCTGAGGAAGATCCAAGATCAAGTTTACAGCGCAAAGTTTGGCAAAACAAAAAAGCAACATAAGAGCAGCCGGATTGTGTGTGCACGTGGAGGAATCTCACGACCTGAACCCGGGCTGAGGCGACTAGCGCTGTAGCGGACAGTCTAATGAAGTCAGGCCGCAACCAGTTTCCTTGCCCAAGCCCTCCCTTCCCACAATACTTCCGCGATCGCAAACCATTCTCTTTCCACCCACGAATATTCACACAAAACTGATCCCAAGACAAATTCCAAACTCCTTTCTGCAAACCTTTCAAATCAAATAATCTACTTCAAAACCATCACCATGCCTGAGAAGTGGGGTAGGTTTTCACTCTCCTTTATTACCTACATGCGCGTCATGATGCGACAGCCACGTCGGTTGTTACAATAATACGATTCATTTCGTGATGGAACCAGTGTGTTGCGGACTTGAGATCGACCTTGCAGGAGCCTATGCACAGTGATGACATCTTATCGTACACTTAACTGACCGCTACTCAATCGAGCAGATGAAGAAGAGGACAGTTCGACCCCTCCATCCTCGCCACCTCAAGCCGCGGTCTCTACGCGCAGAAAGTTCGACGACGAAGAAGATGACAGCGATGTACTAGACAGTTGGGATGCCGCGGAAGACTCGGAAGTCGAGCGTGAGAAGGCAAAGGTTGCTGCAGAGCGAAAGGCCAAAGCTGATGCTGAGGTTGCTGCGAACAAGAAAAGCAAGGCACAGCGAATCGCAGAGAAACAGGCCGAGAAGGCACGAAGACTTGCTGAGGAGAGCGATGAGGAGAGCAGTGAGGAGGATGAAGCTACGCGTCGTGAGCGACTTCGACGAACTGAGCAGGAATCCGACCTGAAGCACGCTGAAGATCTATTCGGCAACATCGGTATTAGCAATTCTCGCAAGGCCACCACCGCCGCAAATGCCGTTGTTATCGACTCCAAGGACCCTAACTCAACCGTCGACCTGACCGCGCTCCCTCTCTTCGATCCCAAGACCAAGTTACAATTCGAGAAGCTCCGCGACACTCTCGTCCCAGTCATCTCCAACAATAACAAGAAGGCTCAATATGTTATCTTCCTCCAGGAGTTCACCAAGCAGCTCGCCAAGGACCTTCCCAGCGATCAGATCAAGAAGATTGCTAGCACACTGACTGCTTTAAGTAACGAAAAGATGAAGGAGGAGAAGAATGCCGAGAAAGGTGGCAAGAAGAGCAAGGCTCAGAAGACTAAAGTTGCATTGGTCGCTAGTAGAAACGTTTCTGCTGTTGCCGATACGCAAGCCTATGACGATGATTTCGGAGAGTAAGTTTGACCTGTCCGCGTCGGTCAGATATTTGCTGATGCTCGACAGCGATGATTTCATGTGAAGCGGTCCAAAGTTTGCAGTATTGCATCAAGTACCTCTTTCCAAATATACCCCCGCCAGCAGCACGCGACCAGCCTCGTATTGGCCTCAAAACACAAGAGTCACCCCGGACACACAGGACGCGGCACCCACAGACCATAAGATGGACATCTGTCTACATAGGTTACCGCGGTACACTCGATGGCATACAGGCATGGCATGATTGGGGAGGTAGCTTGCACGGGGGTTAATGGAAGAATGAGGGCCTTTCTTTTCATCATAGACTGCATCAAATGCGATTTTACAACGCGTGCTCTTGTCTTGCTCTGATCGAGCTTTGCGTTGCGGTGTGTTTGGCTTTGGTTGTGGAGGCTATACTTTGGTGGACGTATGCAGAATGAATGTCACTGAGCATATTATCAACGTCACTTCATCCGCTTCGATGTCTTCGCTATTGTGAATATTGTGGTCTTTACAAAGATCCGAGGCTCTGCAGGCGGTCGATATGACTGTTGGGAATTTTCGTGACGAAAGAAGGAGAGATCTATTCACTTCACCTTGAATGGAGTATGCTTCCCCTTGAGTATCAACAGTGGGTGAAGGAAATCACTTTTCAGACATTGATTGAAGTCTTCCTGATACATGCCCAGTATATTCTTCGAGGCTCTACAGTTTGATGCTTAAAAGGGTGGAGCATTGGACTGGGCCTTTTCATGAGCATTCAGACTTAAATCCAAGCCTAGCAGAATATGTGACAAAAGTGCTCTCTGCTAGTAGTCTTCGATATCCTTGCTTAATCTCTTCAAAGAGGCGTTGGCATCTAATCGTGGATATCTATGTAATACACGGTCTACCTGCTACAGTAGCACCAGAATCTACCTGCATATCTCTCAGCTCCCTCTACATCTTACTATTGCCTGTATTTCGCTTCGCAAGATTCCTTTGGGAATCGACAGCCAAAGCAATGTGATTACTTATTGCAACGATTTGGCCTTCAGCATCCAGCACCACGATTTCCAAATCCATCCTTCCATTCTTCACCTGCTTCGCGGTTGTTCTAGAAAACAACCATTCGACCCCCTCCTTTGGTAATGCCTTCTTCACATCCAGATTCAATAATACAGTGGGATACCAAAACCTCCTGGTTTTGCCTTGCCCAGCTCCAGCAGCTTTCTGCTCGGCAGCTTCGAGCTGGAGATGGGCCTCTACGGGCATCATCTTCAAGAGAGTTAGCGGCAGAGTCAATATCCTAAGAGCGTGGTGTTCGAAAGTCACGGGTGAGGTAAAGTACATACAAACATGTCTACCACATAACCAACAGACTCGTTGGTCCACCTCTCTCCATTGGCAAGTCGGATCCACTCGTCCGACCAGCTCCAGGTTGCTTGGCCATTTCGAGGGAGGTAGAACTGCGTCTTCGTGGTTGCCTTTCGGAAATCGGCGAAGGGCATGGGTCCAGATTTTGTCCAATTGTCGTCTTTACCCTCTTTCAGATTCTTCAAGTCCACTGGGAGAGGTGCTGGAGTGAGTTTGAAGCCAGTATCGAACGAAACCCCGGATTCGGAAGCAATGTCACTTTGCGTGAGGGATCCCACGACCTCTTCCCGGCCATCTTGCGAGAGAGTGATTTGGATTACAGATGTCTGTCGTCCAAGCTTGGTATCCTTTACTGTGAAGAGAGCTCGGCCTTCTTGAGTTCGTCTGAGGAAGTCCAGGTGCAAGCCGATAGTGTGAGGCTGTTTCTGGGTGGAAAGAGTGGTTTGGAAGTGCGTACTGGCTACTTGTAGGAATACTGAGGTTACGTAGCCACCATGAGGGACTTCGAGATGTTAGTCATGTTATAAAACTCATATGCAACATGTGTAATGGGCTGGATAGCAAAAGCATTCTCAGCAACGAATGAAACCTTTCTCGGGATGTTGGCATGCGTATATTGAAACTCAAGGACAGTGATACAATATATCTGCCAATACGAGAACACAAGGATACAGAGGAGGTGTAGGGTTGAGAACGAGTATGGTGAGCGATATCATGTCCGCTTTTCACTACGGCAGCGACTTTGGCGTAGTCAATTGACACACGGATCAGATGATATGTCCCAGTCCAACTACGCAGATTGGGAGGAGGGAACACTTGCCAGAGCCGATAGCCCAATCATCAGGAAATTGTGCTTCGTACGTGTGAGAAGAGAGAGCCTTCACAGCTGTTGCGTCCGCGAAAGACTTCTCTTGGTTGGAAGTGGTCATCGCTGCTGTAAATGTATATCCTCGCTAAGGGATGAATTGCGGAAAGGACAGCGCCAAGCTTGGTCCCTTGAGTTGTTTGTTGTTTGTTATTTGTCTTCAGAAGAAAATGTGAGACTACAAGATAAAAATGGAACAACCGTGGATGTAAGGTATGAGACTCGAAGTGTAGCTCTCTACCAGAGGACTTTGCCAAGGCTGAAATATAGTGACCATTTACCGAGGCCGAGGCTGGTCTTATCGATACCAGCTTCACAAGCCAGCGAACCTCTATTGTACCACTTTGACTGTTGAACTCAAGAACAGTGGCATGCTAGCGACACTACCTGCTGCATTAGGTAGATGACAAGCTGTATAAGTATCGCCATGCTTCTCGGTATTTTTCAGCCTCATGATCGATGTCAGCCGCCTCGATCTGCCCTGGCATATGATCGACCCTTGCCGAGTCTTCCAGTGAGACAGACGAGGACAGACCTCTGGAGTACCGATACTGAAAGGGTCTATTGAAAGTGGATTGCTGAGGTGTGCTGTCAGATTGGCACAATGAAAGATTTTGGGCTTGGTCAATATCTTTGCTGCCTGGCTGATCGACGCGTATTGAAGAAGGGAAGATATGATACTGTTAAGATATGAAGCTGTAGGGATTGGGCTGTGTTGACGATACAGATTCAAAGAGTTGGGGGCAAACGCTGTATCGCAACTGTATTCCGCAAACTACAACCTTAATGGCTTTACTATTTGTCCACCTTGTATGTAGAGACGGTGATCGAAGAAAGTGGCACAAGAACAGTCTCTCAAAATAGGCAATGACCCAACGTGTTCGAGACCACATCTCTGTTCATGAGCCACAGCTATTCAGAGAAGGCCAAGTGACCAGCAGTCCTTTGGAGTAGTGACTCGGGCAACGTCCACTATGCCCGAAAAGAATGCCGTCTGGGGCGAATAGAACGGTAGAGGGCGAACTGTACGTCAGCATGTGGTGGATTCCGGTATGCTACCTTAGAGCAGCTGGTCCCTGAAGGGTCTTGCGCACTTTTCCCTAGAGTCATGAAGCTCCCTCCTACAGCAAGCACATCTAGGTACCTGGGGCCGTGCGGTTGATCCACCTGTCAAACGCCTTCAGAAATCCAAATCGCAATTATCCCCCGCTGTGAAACATCTCGTTGCTGCCATTTTAACCGCCCGTTCCCATGCCTGAAACGCAAATCGAGCCCGTCGAGTCCTTCATCAAACTAAGGCAACCTACTTGCGTTCTCCTAAACGACTTCGCTTGCAAGTCGTCCCCCCATACACCTCGAAAGCGACCACATTCTCTGCCTTACACTTATCTCCAATCCACATTTCTCCTCGCAGAAGCATCTTCCAACTATTCACCTAGATGCGCCGGATCATACCTTCAACCGCGCGCGATCGCATTGTCCAAGACAGAGACAGGACATCATCACCACCATCCATCCCTGAGTTGCGCCTCTTGGTGGGGTAAACTTCGAACATGGGGAATGTCAGTAGCAGACCTGACGATGGCGCTGCCCTCCATCTCAAGGACCAGACTCGATGTGCGTATACAGAAGCAGAGCTTAAGAGCGATTACTGACGTGTGCGTGTGCGTGTAGTGTCTATATCGTCCTTGTCCGTCACCAATTCTCGCCGTCGAACAATCCTCAATGTAGTCCCAAACGCATACCCAGCAACAAAGGTCTCTGCATCCCGAGATCTTGGAGATAACAGTGTAGTGGAATTTGTCCAGGTATGAATGTCCTGCTTCTGTGTTGCAGTATTGGACCAAGCATTTACTGATATATTTGCTTGCGCCAGGATCCGGAAACCTCAAATGCCCCATCCCCCAATTTCATACTCAAGATTAATAATGACGACGAACTTACTTTCAAATTTACATTCATTATCCGGCAGACACAGCAGGTCATTGCTGCGACAAACGGGGGTACCCAAGATACCGGTGGTCTTATAGATACTGTTATAAACGGCCTCACTTATGTATCGGTGCGTTGTTTGATATAGCCCTGGATCAAGTGCTTTATGATTCCACTCAATGTGGCCCAGAAATGCAACTACATGATCAAATGCTGACTTCCGTCAAGGCATCGACAGCCAGAGATGTGGAAACACTGGTCACTCGAGAGTTCCATGCGGATCCTAACTTACACAAGAATGCGAATGTACAGTTAGTGGGGGACTATTCCACTGGTGGGAGCCAGTCAGTGTCCTTCGAATGGAGCTGGAAATGGAGACCACCGAAGACAGAGGAAAAGGGTGGTTGGAGGAACAGCTGCAGCGTATGTCTATATTTCACAACCAGCAACTCACTCTGGCGACATGTGCTAACACGACACAGTTTGTTGAGTATGATCCTCGTGCACATCGACTTGTTACCTTAGCAAGTTTTTCCTTCTGGGTCTCAAGTAAGCTACTACACTTTCCAGGTCCATTCTTGTATATACTCATTATATGCAGATAATCAAGGCTTCTTGAGCCAGCCAAATTCACCTTCACCTCCTTTCCATCTCGTACCTCCACCAAAATTACGCCTGCCCTCCTCACAGTCGATGGACTCGAGAGTCAGTGGTACAGATACTCGCGAATACGACGAACCTATCTCCCCAAACTTGGCTCCATACGAAGGCTCTGCAGGGAACACTGCTGTTCCGCAGAAAGATTTGGTCAAGGTCGATGTGTCTTGCCAGCGTCCTGGAGAAGACATGAGCGCTACCGAAGATGGCCCCCTCTTCAGAGCTACAATGAAGGCCCTTGAGCAGAAGACTGGCAGTATGAGGCAGCGCATGAAGAAGGTCTTGAAGAAAGCGGAAGCTGCTCACATGGCGCAAATTGACTGTAACGATGCGATTGCAGGCTTTATGGAAGCTCTTAGGGAGGCCTCTTCGTCAAACGCAAACGCTGTTCAGCCAGCCTTGGAGCATTACTTCGACAAAATTGCCCGGGAAATTCTGGGATACGAGAAACAAAATACAGTAAACTTACAAAGGATCATCATTGATCCTTTGACCAAGCTTTACAATATCGACATCAAACAAGCCGAGGCCAAAAAGAGAGACTTCGAGGAGGAAAGTAAGGATTACTACGCCTATGTGTCTCGATATCTTGGCCAGAGGCAGGACTCATTGAAGCAGAAGAAGCGGACAGAAAGCGACACAAAGTACCAGACTAAACGCCGGAACTTCGAGTTGAAGCGGTTCGACTACTCGTCGTTCATGCAGGATCTACATGGTGGTCGAAAGGAACAGGAAGTCTTGTCGCACTTGACCAAGTATGCTGCTGCCCAGACTACGAGCTATCTCGCTACTGCAAAGAAAGTCGAAGAAATGCTTCCTCAATTGGATGCTTTGAATGCGGAAGTCCAAGATGCGGATAAGGAATTCCAATATCAACGCACTGAACGAGAAGAGAAGCGCCGCAATCTCGAGAAGAGCACAGTTACTTATGTTGAACCCGACACGGTGCCTGCTGTCTTGATTCCACCTCAAACCTCTCACTCTACCATCAATACCAGTGGTGCATATATTTCCGACTCGGAGCTTGGCCGATCCGATAGCACAGCAACGACATTGAGGCAAGTACCGACTAACGGAACAGCAATGTCTCACGCGCTCAACGGCTCTCTGCCAAACGATTTCTCAAGATCACCAGGAAGCCTTTCTTCCGTTGTTGGATCTGTTGGAAGCCCAGGACCCAATTCGAAGTTCAGGGGAATCCGGGACTTGGAGGAGAAAGACCACAGTCTTGTTGCTAACAGCAGTGGCACTCAGCGTAAAGAAGGGTTACTGTGGGCTCTGAGCAAGCCTGGCAGTCATGTTGACCCGCGGGGTCTGAATAAACAGGCTTGGCACAAGTGAGGATCTCGCCTGATTCTTCGAGGAGCGAACACTAACAAGGTGGTAGGTTCTGGATTGTACTTGACGCTGGCAAGGTCTCAGAGTATAGCAACTGGAAGCAAAAGCTGGACTTGCATATGGAGCCCATCGATCTTCGCATGGCCTCTGTACGTGAAGCCCGTAATGCCGAACGAAGATTCTGCTTCGAGGTCATCACTCCGCAGTACAAACGAGTGTATCAGGCTACATCAGAAGATGACATGAACAACTGGATTTCGGCCATCAACAACGCCATCCAAAGTGCTGTAGAGGGCAGAGACATGCGGGAAGCTCCGGCCAAGCAGCCGGAGGCACACTCTATCCGACGAGATATCGGTTCCATCTTGACGGGGAAGAGTTCTTCCATGAACTACGGGCATAATCATTCCGCGACACAGAGCTCCGCGGCTGCAAACAATGGCGTTTTTAGACGAACCACAGTTGGTGCCAGACCTGCTTACCATCGTCAGGGTAGCAGTGGCTTCGATGAGAGCCCCGACAAACTGCTGCAGGTTTTGAGAGAAGCTGACCAAGGCAATTGTTGGTGTGCTGACTGCGGCTCCGGTATTAAGACCGAGTGGGTGTCAATCAACCTTGCGATCATTCTTTGCATCGAGTGTAGTGGAATCCACCGATCGCTAGGAACTCATATCAGCAAAGTCCGATCACTCACCCTCGACATCAATTCCTTTACAACGGATATCGTGGAGCTTCTTCTCCTTGTCGGCAATCGGGTTTCAAATATGGTCTGGGAAGCCAAGTTAGACCAGTCTACGAAGCCATCTCCACAAGCGACGCGAGAAGAAAGACTGAGATTTATCACAGCTAAGTATGTCGACAGGGCCTACGTCGAACCGATTTCGTCTACGCTTTCAAGATATGCGACCGCAGATGAGACCCTTTTGGCAGCCGTGAAGAAAAATGACATCCAGCAAGTCATCTACGCTTTGGCCTTGAAAGCCAACCCTAATGTTCTGGATAAATCACGAGGCACCCATTCCGTATTTTTGGCTCTTGCAGCCGCCGATCCAGCTTCGCCTTCCCCAGTGGCCTCGCCTTCAAGACCTGGCACCTCTGCGAAAGTTGTCGCCTTTCCAATCGCCGAAATGCTGATTCAAAACGGAGCTGAGATTCCGAGCTCTTTACCTGCGTTCCCATTGAGTCGAAGTGCTTCTCTTTACATTGAACAAAAGAGTGGCAGGGGAGCTTCAGGCAGTGACACTTTGGGCTCTTTGCCAGTTGGTAATTCTGCGGAGAGAGCGCAAAAAGACCGTGAAGCACGACTGCAGAAGCGAGTCAGTGCTGGAGGACGTCTTGCGAAAGCACCAATACCTGAGCGGTAGAGGTGCATTTTGGGCGGCATAATGATGCGATGATCTGAAGATACCATGGGCAAGATTCTGCATTGTTTTGGCGTTTTGTTTGATATTTGGGCTGCATGCTTTGGACAAGGTATGAGCTTATGCAGGGTATGACTCTAGACGCCCTACGAAAAGGGGTCAGGTTGGAAAGGCAATGGATAGTAATATTAATGGCTGGGGACTTTCAGGAAGAAGCGCTTGGTACCATGGCAGCTCTGGCTCTGGATATCGGAATCCGGAATGTTTATGATGACTGTAGAGAGATTCTTCAAGCCCTGAAAGATCTATGAGATGCCTTCTTTCAGTCCTTTCTGAGTGATTATTTGAAATAAAAAGAAGTTCCGCCATCACGCTTCAAGTATGTTCTCACGCATACCGCCAAAGGATTGTTCTCATTCACTGGCCGAGGGTAAAAGTTCAGTATGCACCCAACGAATCACTTTTAGATGAGGGCAGATTCGATTGGCTTGGTTCACGTTTCCTGACTGAGGGCATCTATCGTCCTCGATCTTTTACGTCAATTCTAGAACTACCCATTCGATGGCATGGCATTCTTGCTGCTGTCGCTTTGAGGCATTCAAGGGCATCGTGTCTATGAATTTCACCACTACCACGCAAGGCGGATTTCGGCAAATCAGGTAATAAATACAGCATATATATTGTCAATATACCTTCGTATCACCGATCAGTCCCCTGCACGGTGACGTCGAAGGAACCCTGATCGCCTACATCACAGCCAACTTCCAAGTTTTGGATGCCGTTGCGGGGATTTGAAACACCCCCAATTCCCTCGAAGGTTTGTTCTCGGTTTAGCTGTGATTCGTAATTGCCGCCACGTCTGAAGGCGTTCAAGTGCGTTAATCATCGACTAGATCTGCTTCAAGCCGTTGCTGCCGTCGCCCATACATAGCCCATAAAGCGATCGGTCGCAGCCAAGCTTTTGTTGATTGTTCTGCCAAGCAAAGCTTGTTTTTCGACCCCTCGCGCAACCGCCCGTCTCGAGTGTTGCCGTACAACCGTTGTGGATCCATTTTTCTGCAGTCCTCGACCCGATAAGGCGACTGAAAGCAATATACGGCGGAGCCAGAGTGGAAGTTCCAAAAATCACGCGCCTGAGACTTCCTCGCGCTTACGCTGCCTTAATTGGCGCTCTTCCCCTCGAGTTGCGTACGCCGAGCTTCTCCCAAGACTTTCAAGAAGCCCAAAGTCAAATCCAGACTAACAACAACGACAATGCTGGATGAAAAGGACGATGCGCCGCTCAACGGCCAGACAAATGGAACAGATGCAAATCCGCAGCATGATGGGCAAGGGAAAGATGCCGAGAAGCAAGCCGAACATCAACACAAGCTGAAAGATAAGATGACGAAGAAGCAAGAGAAGCTGAGACTGAAGGCCAATCCACCTGGAGGATTCGATGCGACACCGATCCCCTTTGCGCCAGACGCCTACACCATCAAATTCACATTCCACCGCGCGAAGAACCTCCCAGTCTCCGATTTAAATTCTCGCTCGTCAGATCCATACATCCACGCCACGTTGACCTCAGCACTCGCGAAGAGACATAAGGAAGACCCAGATTTGGTCATAAGGACACCCACCGTACACAAAAATACAGATCCAGTATGGGATACAGAATGGATCGTGGCGGGTATACCTTCGAGCGGCTTTCGCTTGAAGTGCAGGCTGTATGACGAGGACTCTTCAGATCACGACGATCGATTGGGAAATGTGACGGTCTATGTTAATCGCATAGGTCCGGATTGGCAAGGCATAAGGGACGAAAGCTTTGATATCAAGAAGCGCATGGCTAGCAAGAGGGCATACATGATCCGGAGCTGCGCTGTTATGCTTAGCAGCGTGAAGATGAGCGGGAACCTCTGGCTCAGTGCCGAGTTACTCGGGGAGTCCGAGAAGCCCTACGGGCGCATGTATACGGTGGGATTGACATCTTGGGTGAAGCACTACTCTCCTATGATCGGGAGGATTGCCGGGACAAAAGCGCCTGGGAGTTCCCAGGGGCAGTCGGGAAACTCGCAAGAAAGCAAGCCTAAGACTGAGAAATACGAGTGAGTCTTGCTCTCTATTTCTGCACTATCCATACTGACAAGTTACAGCTTTCAAGCGAATCAGTTTCAACTAGAAGGTCCAGTACCAGCAGAGCTTTACCACCGTTTCGTCGAGTTTAAACCATTTGTGAAGGGCATGTTCTCGAAAGCTGGACTACGAGGGCGAGTCCTTAATCATGCTCTTCATCATCAACATGCCTCTGTCTATAATTTCAGTAATACCACGGAATACGGGACCGTGAAACCCAGGTCCGAAGAAGCCGCTCTACAGTTTCTGAAGATGGTCCATTTTGATGAAGGTGGCCGCATATTTACTTATGTGTTGACGTTGGATGGCCTTCTTCGCTTCACGGAAACAGGCAAAGAGTTTGGAATCGACCTCTTATCCAAGCATACCATGCACAGCGATGTGAACATATATATCGCTTGTTCGGGAGAGTTTTTTGTCCGACGCCTTCAGCATCCCGAGAAGTCCGCGACTTCACCCGAGCAAGAAACACATCCTAATTCCGACATCCCAGGCGGAGCACCGAATTCTGCGCCGCCCAAGAACCCAAGAAGCTACGAGTTAGTAATAGATAATGACAGCGGGACATACAGACCAAAAGGCGCAGTCCTGCCACAGCTCAAAGAGTTACTCAAGAGGAACTTCCCAGGCCTACATATCGTCACGAAAGAATGCACAGACGACGAGTTGACGAAGATGAAAGAGGAACAGAGGGAGAGGAAAAAGAAGGAGGGTCGGAATATTCACATGGTGCAGAATAGTGATGACGAGATCAGCAGTAGTGACGAGGAGGCGCTGGATCGGCACGAGAAGAAGTCGAGGAGAACGAGAGCATTGGATGCTATTGAAGATCCGAAGAAGGCTGCCAAGGATCTGATGCCTGGGAGCCATGGAAAGAAGGAGAGAGAGGAAAGAGAGACGGAGGGAGACCTGCCTGAGAGGCAGGCAGGAACGAGCTCTTAGGAACATCCGAGGTATCGTAGACAGGGATGATGTGTAATGATTTGTATAAATGTTGGGACTTGGTCATGGTATTCAAGGGCGGTATTGTGGTTTCGCATTGCTTTATTTCGGATGATATACCAACCAGCGAATGGGTTTTCGGCTGGTGCTAGCTTCAATTATTACATTTTAATGCAGCGTATTGATTGGTAGCTTATCAAAGTTACGCCGAGTTGTTAGTATGGCTTTCGTGCCTTTGCATTAGACATTACGTAGAACTAAACGCACTCTTCGTTGCTCTCCATAGTTCACTTGTTATGTCTTGATATCATTCTAAATGCAAGTATGTCCATAATCCCGAATCGTGTTTCTCAAGTTCTCTGGTATCTACATATACTGTACACTCCGCCTATGCCTGAACTGAATGATCATACCTTGATACCCTTATGCAAATCCCATGCATACTCAGCCATACATACAATCAATGATCTTGATGAGAGAAAAATGTAAACGAAAAGGTCCCTAATCTGTCCATCGACATCACCGAAGAAAAGAAGCCCAGACAAGCGCAAACAATGCAACGCTGGTAGAAAGAAGCCATGCCGAATCCATATCCGAGCTGGACAACAAGTAGAACTGATTGGTCAATTCGGCCAAATAAAAACATCGACTCGCTAATTTCAACAACACCTGCTTCACCAACCCATATCCATAACCTAGGCTGTTTGTACAAGCATGTTAGATCACACTTACACGCACATATATACGGACGTCAAATATACATCATCTCTTCATGACTTAGGAGACTCGTTCGCTTGCTCGCTCTCAAGCAATTAGTTGAATTTTTGAGGCTCCTTACTCCCCGGCGTTTCCCCAGCAGGGAACACCTCTTCGACCTCTCCCGGTCCGGTGAGAGGACTGAAAGCTTCGACCTCTTCGACTTCATCTTCGTCTTCTTCTTCGATGATTTCTCCGCTTCGCTTGCCGACTACGCTCGCACTGCGGCTATTGCTGCCTGTCCTGACATGGCCGCTCCCACTTCCCGCTGGGCTTGGTGATGAAGTATTCAGCATGGGCCCTTTGAAGATATTTTTTTTCCGTTTCGCAAAGACAAGACCGCTCGAGTTATTCGTTCCGAAACCATGGTTGGAGGTGCCCCATGGACTTTCGTTGAAATTCGAGATGGGAGGTTGGCGGACGACGCGAATATTGGATGGGAAGCTTCCAGTTGTGGGGGTTGCGGGGAGGACTTTGACGGAGTGATGCGGGCTTCGGGTTGGTAGAGCGCCTTTGCTCATTGAGATCGAGCCAGAGCCATTGGATGATGTAGATGAGGCTTTTGAGTGGGTGTGATGGTGATGATGAATGCTGCGAATGGAAGACACAGATGAAGATGTGGATTTGCGTCCTCGGAGACCTGTGCTAGACCGTCGAAAGGTCGACCGAGGGGTCAATGGAGATGGGGAGAGAGAATGGCGTTTATTATTAGGAGTCGTATATATCCGCGCAATTGGTGGGTGCGACTGGTTTGCCGGTGGCAAAGCTGGCCTTGCGGCAGGAGGTGTTTTGGAAGTTGCAGGCCGTGGGCTTGGATCCTTCCCGCCAGCTCTGGAACTATTTGTTGACTTTTGGAGCAGATCAGGAGTCGACCTAGTCATTCTTTTCCCAGGTGACTTGGCCCGCTTTGCAGAGTCTAGCAGCCAATGTTTCCAGTTAGCAAGCTGGTTTATAAAAGCATGTTGATGCTTCCGCCTTGGTGGCCTCGGTGAGTTTCCGTTTGCTGGTGGAGCCAAGAGATCATGATTCGATGTGACCAGCTGTAACGTGCTACCGCGAGATCTTGCACTTCTCAAAATACCTTCTTTTGGTGGTGGTATTGGGCGACGATGACGGGAAGAGCTTGCTGAACGTATAGAATCCTTCTCGATGGGCGGAGGAGCGTCTGGGGAATCGAGCTTGGAACTTTCCGGTACCCCTGGAAGCCCTGTGAGAACAAGTTCTGGATAATGTGCACTTCGTCTCTCCTTTCTTCCTCTACTCCTTGGTGGATCGCTAAGCTTGAGTTCTTGTCCTTCCTCGTCAACACCTGTAAGAGTCGGGGCCATACGCTCCAAACGACTGCTGGCGCCACTAAGTCTTCGTGAGACCCGATTTTCTGCTTCCCTTTCTTTCCGCTTTCGTTCTCTCCGAGCTGCCTTACGTTGCTCCTTCTCTATGAGAAGTGTCCACCACCCCGCTAGAGGATCGCACCGCCGGGCTAGGACATTTTCTATCACTTGGTCAATATCCACTCCGGCGCTGCGCATGCGCTCTAGAGTCTCTTTCTCCAGAGGCGTCGTGAAAGGCGGTGGTTGCTGAAGCTTCAAGATAACTTGCTGAGCGGGTGCATTGTCGGCCAAGAAAGGATGGGCCAGAATGTCAGGCAATGATGGACGGAGCAGAGGACGTTTTGAGAGTAGTGAGCCGAGCAAAGATCGTGCATCTGGTGTGAAGTGGTCTGGCCACTTTGGCTCTGTTGTCAAAATCTTGGTCCTTGTAGCATTGTCATCATCCTCATCGAAAGGTAATTCGCCGCTGAGGAGGGCGTAGAGAATAACTCCCAAGCTCCATACGTCAACTTTCTCGCCTGCGTACTTTTCACCCTTCAACATTTCCGGCGCAGAATAGCATATGGTACCGCAAAACGTCTGTAAGTAGCTAGCCTTTCCTTCATATTCTCGAGTGAATCCAAAGTCGCAGAGCTTGACGTTCTCATTCTTGTCTAGAAGGATGTTTTCGAGCTTCAGATCCCTATGAACGCACTGCGAGTTATGAACGTAAGTCACTGCACCAACCAGCTGCGTGAAGATCTTCTGGACTTTGTCCACGGGTAGGGCACCATGATTCAGTAGGTAGTTGTATAATTCGTCGCCTAAAATGCAACACATTAGCAAGTGGGACACAATATTTCGTGTATTCGTACCCGGGCAGTATTCCAACACTAGCCACACCAGATTTTCAGTGACTATAACTTCGTAAAGCCGGGCAATGTGAGGATGAATGAATTGTCGGTGATGATGGATTTCGCGGGCAAGATTCGAATCATCCTTGTTGGCAGACTTGAGAACAACCTGCAAGATCCCGTCAGACCGCCATTCCAGTACAGTATTTTGCCTTCTTCTTTGGACGTACTTTGGAACCATTGGTGAGCTTGTGCGTTGCCAGATAGACCTTCCCGAAGGATCCCTTCCCGATCAGACGCCCAAGAGTATAATTTCCTACTGATCGAAGGTCTTTCGACGAGAACTCTCTGGAAGAAGTCATATGTTAGCGCATGTAGCTTCTTCGCATTCCGAGGCAGCATAACTTACTCCAGTAACTCATGATATGAATTGGCAAGCTGGTGATGATCCTATTAGCTTTGCGCTTCTGCCAATATTATTGCTAGCAAGCTTTAGGAAACCATGCGGAGGAACGTACCTTTGCTTTCCGACCTTGCGATTCAGCCTTGAGCCTTGCCGTCTGCATACCAGTCACCTTTTACACCTCCTTCTACTGTATGTGGTGGAGGCTCTGAGACCGAACATTCAAGGGGGGCCCGTGGCTTGGAACAGTTCGGCTTCAGGTCGGAGAACAGGATATCGTGAAGTATGTTACTGTGAAGATGTTGGGGACGTGAGGGCGTGCCTGAGGAAGTTGGAGATGGAGTTCGGTCTGCGCATTGGATTTGGGGATGGTAGCTTGGCGATCAATTAGAGTGTTGGAGTGAAGATCAATAAAGATTACAGAATATGGGCCGAATCATGTTACAAGATTGCCCGGACGGTGCAGGGGGCTCCTTGATTCAGGTACAGTATGGATGTCCCCACGAGCGCTGACTAAGAATTTTAGGGGTCTCTTTCGTCGCGATGTCAATAAATCAAGAGGTTCTAGCTTAGAGCAAGGCTAAAGTGTTCTACTTTGAGCAAGCTATCTTCGTATGATAATGTTACTCGATTTCTTACTGACTTTTGTCTTGATTGATAATAGGAAACAAGTGAATGTTTAAGGTTCTCACATGGGAACAAGTACTGTTCGCCTTGTTAACTCTACAGAGGTGGGATAGCAAGTAGCTGATATTTCGTATAGATGAATGTTTTGTATGGCTCTGAAGTATTCTGGCACACATAACACGGCCTGAACACGTTTCATGTGTTTCATATCACGTTCTAAGTACGACTACTACTTTACCCGCCTTATTGCTAGATTTCTGGACCAGTGAAATGCGAATGACCCCATCCTCTAACAGCTGTAAGAAGACTGATATGAAGTTCGCAGCTTCGAGACGAACGTGTCTGACCAACATGATAGTCATCGGGATACTACGTGCGATGCGTGGAATATTGATGGTATCAACGAAGATTTGGAGAAACTTCAGCCATGACAGTATACGCCTGAATTTCATGTCTCATGGCGAATATCCGCTAATAGTACAGTACAGTTGCCCACAGCATCTCAGTTGACCTGTGTTCCATAACCCCGAATTTGATCCGCACTAGCATTCTGTCAGTGCTGGCCTGAAGGGGGGGAAACAAGGGGTAACTTACAACGCCCAGCTCTGGTTCTCCAGCTTCTCGTTCTCCTTCAGCTCGATACCATCCTTCGTGACCACCGCAATAGAGTACTTGTCCAAACTCCTCGCATCTCTGTAGTACAAGACCTTCATGCTCTCTTTGACTGCCTCGACCGCCTGCTCCTTGGATAACTTTGATGCTGCTATCTCATCTGGTGCGATCTTTCTCATAAGAGGCTGGGCTAAATGCGCACCATAGCCGGTTGCCAAACTGGGCGAGCTGAACGCAGTACCCAACAAATCGGTGCTTGCCAGGAAAGGCTTGCCCTCTCCATCCATACCAGCAACTAGGACCTGATTCCACAATGGGTTGAAGTCGGATCGGCGCTTGTAGAAGACTTTGGTGAGGTATGTATGAAGGTTCTTTGCATTCAATGTGTGTCCAGCGGAACCGTATGCTTCTTCAGTGTCCAAAGAGGTGAGGAGTCGGTCAAGATATTGCATGTCTGAAACATCTCCTCCAAAGCCGACCACTGTTGTCTCTGCGAATATGCGCAGACGCTTCACATCGGTGAATCGGGCCAGGGAACCGTACGACGCTATTCGATACTACTTGTCAGTATGCGGCTGTCAAGGCTTGGGTGTGGAAGGACGAACCAAGATTATCTGCAGCAATAACAACACCATCCTTGAACTTTATGGCTAGAACCGATGTACCGGTGACGACAGGTGATTGTGTGTGTTGGTTTGGGCCATTGCCTTGAAGATATGAGGCATCGTATGCACCGTAAACATCGTCTCTGGGCTATTGTATTGAAGTCAGCGACTGGAACAAGATGCTCTTGCAATAATGTAACCTACACGTCCCCAGGCTTGTGGAAGATGATTCATGGTGAAGGCGTTTACAGGTATGTGAGTTCTCGAGAGAGGTTCGTGGATGGTCGATGTCGTAGATGATCGCAGGTTGCGTTGATGTCGGGAAGCTCATGAAGCTCCCAGGTTCCAGTGACGCGAAAGCTCCAACTCGCTTCGGCAAGTTGCGCCAAAAATCAACGCGCCTCAGGCCAAACGGGTCTCTTCAAGAAAATTCACAACCTACTTCGATCTACACACAAATTGGAGAATGGCAGGATTAGTCACTTACGCAAGCAGCGATGAGGAGGATCACATGGAAGTTGATGTTTCCAAGGTAGATGTAAGTCTGTATTCAAGTACACGTGCGGAAATTGCTGACAGAGTAGTCAGGTTGAGAAAACTACAATTCCAAAGAATGACACAAATGGCTACCATGCCGGTAAATTCTCCTATCCAGTCTTGAAAACCGGTTCTGATTAACTCTGTAGGTTCCCAGCAGAACGGATCAAGTGCAGCGCCAGTTCTTCATGATTTGGAAGCACCTATTGTTGGCCCAACTCTTGGACCTTCTATAATGCTTCCGGAAGCTCAGTTGTTAAAGGATGAGGACGAAGACCTGGCTGCACCTCCTTTATCACCTTACTCTGCCAATCGGGCTCTTCTACGAGATTTGACTCTCCCTACTCTTCCAAATTACGATATTCCACCATCACCTCCGGGATCACCTCTACAGAGCACCAATGCCAAGTTTAAGCATTTCCTTGAGTTGAAAAAGCAAGGAGTCCATTTCAACGACAAGCTAGCAAATTCCTCAGCATTAATGAATCCAGGTCTTATGCAGAAGCTCATGGACTTCTCGGACATCGACGAAGCTGGTCAATATGCGACGACATTACCCAAAGTCCTGTGGAATCCTGACGACTTTCCTGCGTACGCATTCAAGGAGGAACTTGCCAAGAGTCAGCAGAGAATTCTAAAGAAGAAAGAGGACGAAAAGTCACGAGGCCAGCGGGAGACACTGGATTTCGTGCCTGCAACTTCACCTTTGGAGCCAGTGAGCCGAAATGGCACGCCATCGAATGTAGGAAGGTCGGTTCAAAAGAGCGCTGCCGAGAGGATTATGGCAGGGTTAGACAGAGGTCGATCAAGTTCACCGCAAGTAGGCACGAAGAGAAAGTCCAGGTTTGATAGTTGAGGCAAAGTCGTCAGACGGTCATGACACTTAAGAACAAAAACATCTGCGAAGTATTGGGATCATTGCGATACGTCAAATCTTCCGGATCAATCGCCAAACCAGATAGGTCTTGCAAGACGATGAGACATGTTCCGAGAAGTTTTTGGAACATCCAACAGATTGAATACCGGGCTCTGTCCCAAGGCAATCACAGGCACATGTTGTCTCTCGCAGAGCCTCAGCTGATAATTATACACCCCTCGGCCAGGATCACGGGGTTCTCTGGCAAGGCACGAGGGAGCAGGATGGAGCTTTTCCCCCGCCACTAGCCATGATATTTCATAGCACGCTGTAGTCTAGACTAGAATCGACAGATCCCTGATCGGCATGAAGTACCTCCTTAGTGTATTGTCCACCTAGAAATATTGCTAAGCCATGCATTGTGCTCTCATAATAATCACTGACCAGTCTGCGAAGCATTTCTCAACAGGCTTCGCCTTAATCTTAACAGCCATATACCTATCATTTTCATTCCATTTCCATACTCGGTGACCCAACGCGGCATGTATCTGCAAGGGTCGGCCAATTCTTCTGTCGCTAACTGCCGTCCGTTTTGAGACGAGACGAGTCGAGTCGGGGTAAGCAAATCCCCCCATGGCCCATTCTTCCCAGTTGCCTTTGCCAAGAACCTCAAATCCGACAACCTCCCACATTTTGTTCGAGGGGAATTCGTTGTGATACTTGCTCAATTTAACTGTGCTCAGGCACAATAGGCCCTGTTTTTCAATTCTCAAGCTTGAAACTAGTTTTCACGACGTCAGAAAGAAGTTACTGTTGATAGCTCCTTCCACTTGCCTCGGACACTTCCGACCAAACAGCTTGCTAAGGCTCCTGCCTCCCTGCCTGACAAAATGGCTCCAAGAGAGAAGAAGGGTCAATTGAAACGAAACAGAGTACGTGAAAACGTCATTAACATTACACCCGTAATCTGCGGGTTAGTCTGCAATGCTGACAGTGCTTGACGCAGGCTGGAGCTTCAGAAGACAGTAACGGCGATGCATCGAAGAAACCCCGTCGATCTACTCGAATTTCAGAATCGCAAAGTACGCCTGTTTCGCAGAAACAACATTTGCCCTCGCCGGTAACCCAGCAAGACTCTGTGTCGTCAACTGAGGCCTTCAAGGAGGGAACAGCAACACCTCCCGAGGGTCGCCCAAGCCAGCTCCATCATCGACCCATCGACCAGAACTTCATTGACGGTCATGGCATTTCATCTCCTCCACAAGACACACAAGCATTCTCCCAATTTGTCTACCCCACAGCTGCCCTTTCGGAGGAGGTCCAAGACGAAACAGAGGAAGGAGTATGGGGATATCTTCTTCCCCTTGATGCAAAGTACGGAAAGTCTTTGGTCCTAAAGAAGCGGAATGCTTGTCCGTTACCAGGCAAGATGGAGGACTTTGGCAAGGATAAGGACCGGAAGTCGAAGAAAGGCAAGGGCAAGGGTAAAGACTTCAAGAAGGAGGAAGAAATTTACGAAGACACAAAGATGAATGGCATCGCCTCCGGAGGTTACCTGATAGGTCGCCACCCCGAGTGTGGTAAGTCTGTCACAGTGTCTCCCTGAGGCATTGAACTAACAGTGGTAGATCTGATCATCGATGATCCTATCGTCTCCAATAGACATTGTCTCCTCTTTACCGAGAACAAGGGCGGGGACACGGTTGCTGTGGTAGAAGATCTGTCGAGCAATGGGACATTTGTCAACGAGGCTGTTATTGGACGAAATAAACGGCGCGAGCTGAAAGACCAAGACGAGATCACCATTCTGGACAAGGCGAGATTTGTATTCCGATACCCAAAGAACCGCGAAACAAGTGCTTTCCTGCAACAATACACTCTCCTTGAGAAGCTTGGAAAGGGTCATTTCGCCGAGGTCTTTCTATGTGTCGAGAAAGCAACTGGTACTAGGTTCGCCGTAAAGATATTCACCAAGCAACCAGGCGTTGAAGAGCGTTCAAAGACTGAGGGATTACAGCAAGAAATTGCAGTCTTGATGGGGGTCAGCCATCCAAATCTACTTTGCTTGAAGGACACATTTGATGAAACCAATGCTGTGTATTTGGTTCTGGAGCTGGCTGCCGAAGGAGAATTGTTTAACTGGATCGTCATGAAGCAGAAGTTGACTGAAGAGGAGACAAGGAAGGTCTTCATCCAACTGTTCCAGGCAACTAAGTATCTGGTATGTTTCCCCCGAAGCCATCTATCTGGCCGTACCTGTGCTAATGCAAAGTAGCATGAGAGAGGAATTGTTCATCGAGACATTAAGCCCGAGAATATCCTCCTGACAGATAAAGACTTGCATGTGAAAGTCGCTGATTTTGGGCTGGCGAAAATCATCGGAGAGGAGTCTTTTACCACAACCTTATGCGGGACTCCCAGTTACGTTGCTCCCGAAATTCTAGAAGACTCGAGACACCGTCGATATACCAGAGCCGTCGATGTCTGGTCACTGGGAGTGGTTCTCTACATCTGCCTGTGCGGATTTCCCCCCTTCTCAGACGAGCTCAACACGAGAGAAAATCCATACTCTCTTACACAACAGATCAAGACCGGCAGATTTGACTACCCGTCACCTTACTGGGATTCCGTCGGCGACCCAGCGCTAGATCTAATCGATCGCATGTTGACTGTTGATGTTGAGAAGAGATACACCATAGATGACTGTCTTGAACATCCATGGACTACCAGAAAACCTCTGAACCCAAATGACAGCACTGATGGCCTAGTTGGTGGGATTGCCAACTTGGACTTCAGCAAGCGCAAACTAGCTCGGGAACGCACTCTCCTTAGCAGTATCAATGACGTGAAGATCACGAGGGTCATTGACATTGAGCCAACCAAGGATCCCGTCAAAGTCTATGTCAAAAATCCAAATGCAAAGAATCTTGCAAACAGAGTGAATAACAATACGCCTTCGACAAACGCAAATGGAGCACCTAAATCTATACCCGGAGCGCCGAAGCAAGAAGAGACACCTTCTGAGGCGAGAGATCCGAATGAGTTCATGGCCCTAGGTGGTAAGGGGGACATCGAGCTATTCACCAATGAAGGTTCGATCTATTCTAAGAACGAGGTACCAGTGAAGAGTTTCTGATCGTTGAACAGACAATTAAGCCTGTTCCTGACGGCTATTTCCTTTATTTTGGGACAGATAACTTTGTTATATCGGGGTTGATGACGCCTTCTATATCCTTGTAATACTTTGCTTGTACATAATGGTAGGGAGGTCGATCTGGGTTGGGACAAAAGCGGAGTCAGCAATTCTGGGTCGCTTTCAGCGACGGGCTATTTTTACTGGAATGAACCAGAGTTGAAGGTCGTGGTTTTCGGAAGGGAAATCAAAGCAAATGAATGATGAGCTCTGAAGTTTCCAATTACTTATCTGTATTTCTCTCAGAAGGTTTTATCCTTATGTCTATATGGTTTACATGTATGTGATTATGTTTCAATCGCCTAAAACTCCAGGTATGCAACCCATCCCAAGCCTAGCCGTAGCTTCAGCGGTCCCAGACACCAACCAGAACCTCCAAATCCATAATCTACAACGTGACCGAAACTTTTATACATGTTCGTTAAGAGTGAGTGAAGTATCGTTATCATCATGCCACGTTCCCTGCCATTCCCATAAACAGCGCCTGGATGGCCAGAGAAATCGACCAGAAGCCGACTTTCTTCAATCGCCTCAATCGTGCCTGGCTATCCACCACATCTTTGGCAAACGCTTCGTAAGTCTCCGCTGACAGGTCTTCCATCAATCCGCTGTCAAAGATCGTCCAGCTGCCGTCGAATTCGCTGGCTCTTTTCACGATTCGACAATTTATTGGGATGAACGTCTTCTGAGAATTGATATATGCTACGATGGGCCGAATGAGCGCCTGGTTGATGTAAGACAGGTCGCGGGTGAAGAGTGGAACTGCTGCCCTAACGTCGTTGAGGTGGACTCTGAGATCCATGACGAGGAATCGCTTGTCGTCGTCTCTGCTTATTTTCTCTTGATAAGCGGCTCGCTCCTCAGGGGTGTTGAGGTCCGCTGTCCGCGGATTCTCGAGGATGTGGACGTAGCGATTTGATGTTACTGTAGCTTCCATACGGTCGTAAAAGTCGGACATGACTTTTGCGATGCTGTCGTCGGTATCTGCTGGGAACATGACGTCCGCTACGATGTCTACATTTCCTTCATGAATCCATCCAAAGGGCCCTTCTACTCCCCGGTTGAGGTGATCTATCTTCAGACCATCAATTCGAAGTCGGCTCTGCTTCTTCCAAGGACTAGACTCTGCATTCGAGTCGTCGTCATGATGCACGTTTGCGAATCCGTGCATTTGCCTAGGGTGTATGGTAAAAAGGGACCCGTCAAATGCTCCGGACATGTTGTTCGCCGAGAGGAAATCATAGAACAGCCATTGCTTTCTTAGTTGCGGAAGCTCGCAATTGAAGATGCTCACTGAGAATGGCCTGAATCCATTCGGCTGATGAATTGTGACCAGAAGATCCTCCATTTTGAATGAGTCGATCTCGAAATCCCCTGGATGGTGCTCGTGCCGATACGTCTTCGGGTCAACATACTCGCCGCTCCAGTGGACAGAAGTCCTGTCAACAACGCCTCTCACACCTTTAACTTCTACATCCCGCAGAAGACCCTTTCCGTTCCACCACTTGACAAACGACAAAGTGACATTGACGGTACCGATCGTCAAATCGAATTGTGTGTAATTCGTATCTTCCTCCTCTTCATCCTTCCGTCCTCCTAATTCGGCTTGTCTCTCCGCTGCCGCCTCCGCTGCGGCACTCATGGAGGATCCTTTCCTTACTTTCGTTTTTCCCTGTCCCGGTCTCCTGGAAACAAACACATTGTGGAAAGTTATGACTCCGTCCTTCCACTTTGGTACAATTGCGGATTCGAAAACGACCTTTACTCCTGCTGAATGTGTAAGGTAATCACCGATCCATCTGGCTAAAGTTTCTGTGCAATCGTTAGTACAGCGACCTTATCATTGACCCTTGGACACAAACCTTGTGCTACAACAGTGTTGATAGAAAATATAACAAGCGAGAAGAAAGTTGTAGTCCCGACCAAAACCCAAACAATATTTCCTAGGACAAACCACGATACGAAGGCACTCCAATCGTCGATATTCCAGGGCCGAGAGCTTCTGATAGAAAACCATTTGAACCGCACTTTTAATCGAGACCAGAACCCAGTTGCTGCCGCAAGTAATTCCTCTTTGGTAGGCCGATGCATGTGAGGGAGATGAAGATAAGAAGTCGGCTTGGAGTCCGGTACTGGAGCTTCAGCCTTCTTCGTGACCGGAGTCGCCTTAGACGAATGATTTCCATTTTGAACTTGCTTGCGAGTATTCTGGTCACTCGTTGTAGAGCTCTTATTCCTCCTCGCAGTACCCCTTTCTCTTCTCCGAGTGCTGGAATGAATTTGCCTCCGCCATGCTTGCTGTGCCAAAGAAGTGATTCTTTGTCGGGGAATCTTGGTCGTAGTGTATAGCGATTTTTCTGCAGTCGTAGCACACGCTGCAAGCGCAGATGATGTCGGAGTCGATGAGGGTCCGAGGTCTATGAAAAGCAGGCCGCAAGAAGCAAAGCTTTTGGAAACCGATCTTCTCGGTGAGGGTGGTTGTGGTCGTGGCCGTGGCCGACTCCATGAAAATGCTCTTCCTGAATTCTGTGTCAAGCTTGAACGAGGGAACGCGGACTTTCGAGGTAATCCGGATGGCTTGAAGGCCATGAACTGGCTCGCTGGATCCCGAAGATGGGACCACAGCTTGTGTGTTATGTTCGACGACATAATCTCCAGGTCATTCTGAATACGTGCGGACTCTTGAAGTCGCAAAGCCCGTGATAATCAGAAGCAGAAGCAGAGCACGCGAGAAAGAGAGAAGAGAGAGAGGAGAAGTTTTGATGACGCTTTGCACGGGCTTGGTCTGGATTTCTTGGCTGGACGCGATGCACTAAGTTCGTGCACGGACTACTATCCGATCTGAACCTTCGGGTCAATTTTCACTTTCACAACCTTATCTCATATCGACGATAAATTTATTCCCCCACCAAGAGTCCTCATATTCCTCGTCCGCAAAATGCCTGCACCAACTGCCCTGCTGAGAAAGCCAGAGGAGCTGGCGGAGGCTGCCAGTGTACCTCTACCACAGGGTACGTTACGACAAACTTTTATTCGGAAGCCGGACGCTGACAGTTGGTAGAAGACGACGATGAACTTTTACTCGATGCGCCAGCCGCCGAACCAACAGACTTGAATCTAGTCCAGCCAGCGGAGGGAGACACAGAGATGCACATTGATGAGGAGGGTAGACCAAGATTTGCGCCATCTAAGAACGCTGTACGTATTCTCCAGAGTTGCGGTATAGCCAGTGGCTAATCCTCAGCAGGACCGTGTGGACCGAATCGAAACCCGAAAAGTGCCTATCCCGCCTCACAGAATGACGCCTCTCAAGGCAGTATGGCCAAAGATGTACCCTCCGCTTGTCGAGCACCTCAAACTGCAAGTACGCATGAATATCCACTCAAAATCTGTTGAGCTTCGATCCTCAAAACACACCACCGATCCAGGAGCACTGCAGAAAGGTGCCGATTTCGTGCAAGCCTTCTCTCTCGGTTTCGATATTGACGATGCGATCGCTCTCCTTCGACTAGATGACCTGTATATCCAGACTTTCCAAATTCAGGATGTCAAGACACTGCAGGGCGAGCATTTGGGCAGAGCAATTGGAAGAATCGCAGGCAAGGATGGAAAGACCAAATTCGCAATTGAGAATGCTAGTAGGACGAGAATTGTACTGGCAGATTCGAAGATTCATCTTCTCGGTGGCTTCAAGAATATCCAGATTGCGAAGACAGCGGTCGTCAGCTTGATTCTTGGTAGTCCTCCTGGAAAGGTTTATGGAAACTTGAGAACCGTGGCGGCGAGGATGAAGGAGAGGTTCTAGACCAAAGGATATGGGTTAGATGGCATTTCTTGGCGTTGGGGAATCATGCGAATGGCGTTATTTTTGGCTGGGAAAAAGCATATGTGCATACGTGCCACGATATTCGACTTCACGGCTTGTGGGGGCCTTTGTGAATCAACGATTGAGTACAATGCTCTTCGTGCTACTTAGCTATCGAACATCGAGTGAAGAGTACCGAGTATGGAGACCAAAGTTTTCTGTCAACCCTAGTGGCATCCAACAATGATTGTAGTCTTTTCGGGTGCTTGGATATGAGCCTACCGAGTTGTTTTCCACAGTAATCATTAGCTGCTCAGGCGATGTCGTCAAAACTACCACGAAACATAAGAGAAGTGCCAATCTTCCATTCTAGAGGTCTAGAGATCTGCGCCCTCAGATTCTCTGTTCACTCCCAAGGATCTCAGTCGGTGCACAGATCATGGTTTGCAAATTAAATATTTGAAGTATCACAGTTCACTTTCACTTCGCACCTGGACAGGACTTGTGTTGATTTTTTTTATTGGATTTGACTATGCTAGACTGCAAAGTAGCAACAACCCTTGAGTACTTTTCATGTTCTCCGAAGCAGTCATGACCAAGTCAAGTGCAAGGCACCCAACTCCACGCTGCAAGAACAGATTTCCCTTTCTCAAATTCATGCAAGCAAGAAGACCTATCAACTCCCTTACTATCCTCCACTACAGATCATTACCACCACCTGAGAGAAAAATACCATGAACTCCAATATTCCACAAAGCAAACTCCATGTTCCTTCCGTTCATTGGGTCGTGTCCTTCAGTGGGCAGTGATCGAGATCTTCTTGGATTCGTGCTTCTTGGCCTTGGGAACCGTGATTGAGAGGACACCATTCTTCATCGAAGCGGTGACTGCCTCCTGGTCGACGCGGACAGGGAAGGTGAAAGATCTCGAGAACTCGCCGACGCTGCGCTCAGAGACCCAGTACTTGGCCTTGGGCTCCTCCTTGGCATTGTCCTTGCCAGTGGTGGCGACATCGGTGTTGTTGTTGGCAGCTGGGTCGGTGACCATGACGGCGTCCTCGTCCTCGACGGTGGCCTTGTGGGCGGCTGGCTTGTTGGATTGCTCGGAACCTTCAATGGCGGCTGGGGAGGCAGAACCCTCAATGAAGCCGGATGGGGGAGTGCCGGAGGTGTAGGAGCGCTCGGTGCGACCGCGGACGGTGATGGTTTGGACATCGGTGAACTCGATCTCGACATCCTTCTGCTCGATGCCGGGAAGGTCACCGTGAAGCTCGTAGGCATCGGCCAATTCCTTGACGTCGAACTTGGGGGTGAAGGACTTCATGATTGAGCGGCTATGACGACCCTCGTTACCGGTTCCGGTGTTGCGTGAGTGTTGTTCGAAGTCGTCGAGGAGACGGAAGAGTGGGTGGAAGGAGGTGTTGTTGGCGGAAGGTGAAGCGAAGAATGAGCCTGGGAAGAAAGACATTTTGCGTGATTGATGTGGAGTGAGTCTCTTGAGAGATTGCTTAAGTGGTTGCTTGAGTTTGAGTGTTGTTGTGCGTGCTGATTGCATGAAGTGATTGTTCTTTGTTGTGTTCTGATGAAGGAAGAGAGCTCTCAGAGGAGTCTCAGCTGGGTTTATATAATTGAGGGACCCATTCTACTGGTTGCTAGAAATCTCCAGAATGAAACCATTCGATTATTCTGGTATCATCGTGAGGCTTCAAGTCGTGAATGGACAAAGAGTTTGCGGGGTTGTGGTGCTGTGGTGCTGTGGTCGCATGATTCTCAGCAGGTTCGGGCATCATCTCCAAACCACTAGAAGTTTCGACGAATTGCTGAAAACGGCAAAACACCACACAATGATTCAAACCGCCGAAAAAGCGTTACAGAAGTAATTTGAAATTGTACTAGTTAATTACCATGATCAATCTTTCACTGCTGCTCTGGTTGTCCATGAGAGCGGGTGTTATCAAACATCAGGGGAAGCGAGACTAGCCCCTGGAAGGCGCCATGAGATCCTCGAAGCTGCCCAAACAATCACTGTGTTTCTTCCACGGCACTGGTGTATGCGTTCTAGTATTGACAAGTTCCAACTCATACAGTACGTATTTGACAGACCCAATGAATTTCTCGTCCCATTTGACATTGCTTTCCACGTTCCGTTCGCCATTTGACGATGCACATGTCCAGGTGCAAATTGGTGTTTCTAGAAAATTCGCTTAATTCTGTCTGTCGCCGGACGCTGCTTTTCTCATCAAAACAACGGTACAGAGCCGCTAGGCTTTGCACCGCCACAGCTCAACGGTCCACCATTTTGACAGCCTGAGACCATCCATGGATCCCCTCTCCACAACGCCACCACAATCGACCCATTGTCGGTCGCGCCCATCTTTTTCGATTTTCTATCTCAACGTCATGGCTTCAACAACCCTGCTTTCCCTTGTGTCTCTCAATCGCATCACTTTTCCACAAAAAATTGCAAGGTTAATAGAAACGACGTCTTCTTGCATTCAATTCCTCACATGAGCTATAGGATCGCAGCGCTGCTTTAGAAAAGGTCAGCAAGTTTTGTTGTGCCAATCGTAACCTTGGAGATGTTTTTGGGGTGGCGAAAGTCAATTCCGTGATTTGATTGGGTCATGAGCAACCGGACATCCACTCCGCACGAAGTGGCCGAGGACGATACAGAATTGGTGACAAGTGACAATCGGTACTAAACTCTGTAATTCCAAATATATAACTGGTTCATCGAAGATTGCGTCTCCGAGGAGTTGTCGGCACCGTACGCGGCTCCCCGATATGTAGTCTGCTCTCGTGCCAGAATCTCGGTAAGCTAAAGTAGGGTGTTTACATACAGCTTTACTTAGAACAGAAGGACCTCGGGGCTTTAGGAAGGTAGCTGCGAACTGGCGTCAAGTACAGAACAGACTAACGGGCTGTTGGTTGCTAGTACGCTTGTGAGGATCCGTGAACTTATTGAAACTCCACCACGAAATAATCCGTTTTGGACGTTGGATTTGTGGGTATACTTCTGTTTGACTTGCGGAAGAGGAGGAATGGTTGGAGAAGATGACGAAGCTCATGCTTTCTCCCGATCCAGAGTCTCGGGCGAGGTGTGGGTTATAACAAGTATTAATTCCTTGACTAGATCTACAAAGTAGTGTCCCTCGCGCTTGTATGTAAATGCAAGCAAAATAGTACAGTACATTCAATGCAAGTGAGCTTCAAGCTTGATCTGATCCTAAACCCTCCTAGTATTGCTTTCCTTGCAATCTATTTCGTGATGAATCGTTACCATAGAGTCGTTTCTCAGTAAAACATCCTCGGGAAGAATTGAAGTAGAAAGCCCCTGGCAATGACCAGCAATGGAAGAGCTACGCGTACATCCAAAAGCCTATTGGAATTGTCGCATTTGAGGGTAAGCGCCCATAGTCGGCATGCTGGGTGCGACCGGGCTTGGAAGTCGATGGAAAAGGCCGAGTAGTCTCCGTCCCACGCTTCCTTCCAATTCGGTGCCGTCGCGTGCAATCTTGACCTCCCTGTTTGAATTCCAAGGATTTCGAAGTCCTCTCGTTCTGTAGAATGGTAGCCGGGTTGTAGATACCCACTCCACCTGGAACGGCTTGCCCCATGCCTTTGAAGACGTCTTCGAGTCTGGGTCCTCGTCGCTTCGGTTGCTCTGACTCTCATCCTCTTCATCCGCTCCATCAATCTCGTCCCGCTCTACCTCCCAAAATATCGTTCCTCGAGCCGAGTCGTCGATGATCCGTCCTTTAGGCGCGAATTCGGATGCGGGCGTTGGTATGGCCTTGGGAAGTTCCGGGTCTTCAACTGTATGAGCCTTCGGGGCGAACTCAATGGCTGCGGCAGGGTCGTCGTTGATGGGAGATATCATTTTCGCGTATCCAAAATATTCGCCGGATTTATTGGCAGAAAAGACCAAGTAAACATTGTCTGCGGTCTGCGAGGAGAGATATTAGTACCGGATTACGAAGATGTTACTGAGATACCTACCTGATATGCCTTGTTCAGTGCTTCTTCGTTGTGAGACTGGGTAGCCCAAATGCCGTTCCGGATACTAAGCTCTAAATCTTCTACGGTCAGACTCTTCACTATGAAGAACTTGTCCTTGGAGCCGCTTGAGCCGCCAGACTCGTCTGCTCCTTTAGACTCGACTATCTCTTCTTCTCCCTCTTTAGGTTTCGTGTCGCTGTCTGGTGTGGTACTTCGGGCGACCATGGGATTTGAGGGCGGAGTGAGTGCTGCTGGACCAGTTGGAACAGTCACTCCAGACGCCGTTCCGACTGAGTTTCTTCGCAAACGACTGACTAGCCTGACAGTTTGAAAACGAGAATCGTGTATCTTGACCTGCGCGGCTGCGCATGCTGCCTCATCCTTGAAGTTCGCAAATGCGCAGTTGCTCTTTGATATGAGGAACAGAGACTCGAGTCCGACAGTTTCCTTGCACACATGAAGGACTAAGCTCATTAAATCTGTTTGCGGTGGCAAATTCCCTATCCAGATCGCATGGCCTGTAGAACTTGGTTAGCTTACTCGCACTTTGATACTTATTCTTGGGAGGTTGTTTACATACCACTTTGGCGAGGTTTTCGTGGAGGACCTCTGACAACTGAAGATTGGGCCGAGCTAGATGCTACAAGTAGGAAATTAGCTACAGGTCGTAACAAAGTGAAAGCGCCATAAAATGCGCCGCAGCATGAGCTCACCTATACTGCCAGCCCTTCCCGGAGTACCACCGGCTGAAGAGCCACCGAGAAAATCGTTACCGCGCGACTGTCCTGGCTGTCGAGCTTCTCCCAGAAAGCCTCCTCTTGCACCGTATGATCCTGAGGACGAAACAGGATAAGCCTGACCTTGAACGCCGTACTGGCTTGCCTGTATCATGAAAGGCGGGCTCATTTGCTGTGGTTGGCCCATAAAGCCCTGGCCTTGATAAAAGTGATTGCCATTACTCAATGCAGCTTGTTGTAAATGAGGTTGTTGTGTCTGTCCTTGGCCGTACATTCCTTGGTACTGCGCTTGATATCCCATGCTGTACTGCATATTTTGGTAAGTCTGGGCCATAGATTGCTGGTTGGAAAATTGAGGTATAGTTGGGAATTGGTACATCAGAGGAGAAGGTGATTGTCCTGGTGGATATCTTTGAGTTGGCGCATTGCTATAGTTCTGATATGTCGCGTCGGGTAGCGAATTGGCGAGCGCTGTCATGCCGAACGGGTCTGATTGACCTTGCGAAAACGCCTGAGAGCCATTGGGATGTGAAGCATTCTGAAATCCTCTTCCTCCTTCATGTTCAACGTGCTGGCTCATGTTTGAGTTCTGGATTGCGTTTGCTCTGTGACCCTGCGGGTTGTGCGAAAAGTCGCCAGATGGCGATGGACCAGACATGTCTCCCATATTTCCTTCGTAAATCGTTGGCAATTGCCCCCAGAACTGTCCCCAGAAGAAAGCCATGTTAGCATTGCGCTCAGGATATGAACAGAAGGTTAAAATCCATATCGTGCTAAAAGGATTGAAGTGGGCTATAAGAAAAAAGAACGAGGTAAAGACTAGATAATGCCCAAAGAATGTAATGAAGATTGATTAAAGTACCTCTTCAAGCTTCTTCCTTTCCTATGTCTTCAATCTTCTTGGTTTGAGCTTCTTAAAACCTGGAGATAGGTTGGTCGCGGGTGGCAAATATAACTAGAAATAAACTTTCTGTTCCTGAAAGACTACACTCTCCAATGCGACGTTGAATGTAGTTCGAGAGGGCTGTAGTTGCGGGGGAGGCGCAGGGTGGCTAAGTTTGGATGAGTTGACAACGGGGGAACTCGAAGCCGTTCAACTCTTTTGAAGATCTGAGGAAGGAGAGCAAAGTGTCAGTGTTAAGCCTTTGGTTCGCCTCTAGCGGAATGCCATTTGCGAATGATGATTGGACAACAGCTTACCAGTGAGGTAGCAGTGACTTCAGAGATAAAATATCTTGGACAAGTGAGCGGTGGTGTGCGCCGGAGAGCTTCGAACCGAGCCGTAGTAGTTCGACAGGAACGTTGAATGAGCAGAGACCTATATAAAAAGAGCGCCACTAGACAAGGATGAAGAGACACAGCCGTAGAATAAGAACCAGAAGCAGAGACAAAGTTTCAGAGCCAAAGTCCCGGGACGCTTATAAGACGGGATCTGGGGCAGAGTGGCTTGCCTCTCGGAAGACGCGAAGTGCACTAGTGATCGACAGGCACATGGATGTAGAGCAGATGCAGGGAGTATGATTGATCGAGTAGAGTACTTGGATAGACTGAGGACAAAGGAATGGAGTGAAAGGAAAAAGAGAAGAAGATCATGGGACCGGGGCATCGAATGAATGAGCAGCACTCCACCTGGTGCATTCTTCTCGACGGTAATACTGGAGAGGAGGGGAGCAAGGAGCAATAGCCAGCATTGCAGTTACAGGCGGCCCAAGCCAATCGAGACCACCGGTCTACCGCAAAAGCCCTAAAAAGGCAGGGTATGGGCATGGGCATGGGCATGAGCGTGGTTATGGCAGGGTCCTGTGCAGACCCTTCTCCCGCGACCCACAGCACAGCATGACCCTGTTGCCGTTGCTGTTGGCACTGGCAAGCTGGGCTGGGCTGGGCCAGACTCGAAGTGGCATGTCGATACCTGCCATATCTGGCACTGGCACCTCTTCCTTAGTCGGTATCAGTGGAAAAGCCATGAACAATGGAAGTCAAGATGGGATCATGGGTGGCATATGAACAGGCATGGTTCTAGCTATCTGTGCCGTGTGGAGTTCGGCAACAGCGATAGGAAGAAAACCGGCATGGCAGAGCAGAGAGTACGGAGCACAGTAAAGAAAGAAGAAGAAAAAATGGGGGTTACAGTGGGAGAACGAGAGCCTGGTGGTGGGAGGGGCCATTTCGAAGCGGCGTACCCTGGTTGTGGATAAATTGTGCGGATGGGAATCGCTAAAGCAGCATCGGCATCTCAGAATCCCATGAGCATTAGCTACCTACCTGCCTTAGCTAGGAACGGGGAGCCACTTAAGTCCCACGCAGGGCAGCGGCTAGTGACGATTTAGGGGTACGGCGCACCTCGACCCTCGACCCTTAACCCGAAGAGCGAGTAAGTCCCCCGTTTACGTGGCTCCACGGCCTGGGCTGGACTGGCTTGACGGGACGCTAGGAACCGCCGGGATGGTGAGGCGCTGCCGATGGCGGTGGCAATAGTGGTGTGGACAGCAAGAACCTGGAATGGCTGGTGAGGTAGGTAGAGGGCAGTCAGAAATTGATCCCGCGTGTGGCACACATGATATACCTGCACCTGTACCTGTACCTATTGATACTGTACCATGATGATCTGTAAAGCATGTGAAAGATAGCATTGGTAATATAATAAATAGATAGATCAGCAACAACGCATTCGATTGGTCCGGACCTTATTTAGATGTTGAAGTTGCGTTTTTTAGGTTTGCATTAGACAAATGGAGGTGAGCTTCCCGGACAATCATGGTGGCTTGTACAGAAGTTGGGTGGCGACAGTGTCAGGACCCGGAAAATCTACCTTGCCAGCGCCAGAGCTATTTGCTAACAGGGGAGGTCAATTTAGCGAGCTCGGGGTGGAGGGGTCGTCGTTTGGCTTCAGCACAGTACGTAGGTAGTAGTTGGTAGTGTACTTACTCCTGTATTGACAACGGCCTGGGCTCGTCTATTTTTTTTCTTCTTTTTGTCCCCACTCCAGTGCTTCGGTCGTGGCCCAATTTTGCGTCGTAAACCTAATACGAAGTAGATACCTTTCCGCCCCCCGTTGTCCTACCGTTGACTCGAACAGACTGTGAACTGCAAAGACGGTGATGCATGGCAAGTGGCGACGTACGGTCCAGGGGCCCAACGGCATTTAGTATTTGCGAGTCCTCAACTCGGGAGCTCTCGGTATATGATAGTATAGTACTATAATGGTGCATTCACTCTTCCGTATTCCATGGCCTTGGTAGTAACCCACGTTTCCTTGGATATGCCTACAGACTCACAACATCTCTCAGCGTCCTGCCCTTCTAGGACTATCGCAATGTGATGGCATTTGGCATCACCTTCTGCTGCTGTTATTCTTACCACTGTTTATGGTTACATCATTGGACAGATTGCCAGGAGAGCTTTGCCTCATAAGCTCCGGTAAAGCACGTATGTGGCTTGGTCCAGTGTTTCAGCAATGATCGACTTGAGATGATGCAGACAAGACCGATAGGTAACAGGGTGTATGAACTATTCCGGGATACCAAATCATCATGAAAATGCTTCTTCTTATCTCCTAGCTTTCGGAAATCTTGTCTTCATCTGAACTGCCTCTGAACTACCTTCGTGCTGGGCGTTTCTTGCCGTTTACTGAAGTTGATGACCTGCAATAATCGGGCAACACAATTGGCGTGGGATATCGATCGTTGTCGAAGCGCCACTTCCTTATTTTACAGGCTCCCAACTAGTCCCTACTTCAGTAATACTTGTATCCAATTTGAAACCATAAGATTCCTCGGTACCCCACACATCCAAGTGGGCGTTCCATCATGCCCAATAATTGCAGTGGCAAAACACTGCCCCTCCAGCCAAAAAGATTTATTCGGCAGTTGTCACCTGAGATGCAATAACGTTCAAAATCGTTGGAGAAAATGGAGAAGATTCGGACTGCGTCAGCATTTGACAATTGCTGCAAGGGCAGGGAATCATCGAGTATTCCGTAATTGTCACGCGATGTTGATCGGATGGGAGATCAGGGTTCTCGTAAATTCTCCTGTTGGACAAGGTTTGTTGTCGTCTTTCGCAGGTTGACTTGAAGTGGCAAAAGGTTCCCCCATCTGATGGTGGATCGAGCCTTGGCGTGGCTTGACCAGTCACTAGCCACAATGATGCAATTTCTCCACGTTCAAGAGATCCTCGTCAGGGTCTTGAGACGTGCGCTATGGGGTCGCGAGGATGTCTTTGCTCACAATTTGGCAAGATACAAATCAAAATTGCAGTTCTCACATCAGATATGTTCCACGAGAACAGCTGGTATCCCTCTTTGCCGAATATGTCGGCGCAGACCGATGTCGAACTGTCAGTCAGATGCTGGCCTGCATGCTCCCCATGCGCTTATGCTCCTTGTAATAGTACTCGATTTCAGCGAGAATTCGAGTGATCGACAATATACCCTGACTTACAGGAATAGACATACAAATCTGGCAGAAGCGTTAAACCTATGTTGGATCCCTTGATCAGATCGGTTCACTCCGCTTCACGCCACATCAAGGGCTGTGCCAAAAGATCATCAGACTTTCAGCCTCGTCTGAGCAGAGATCTTCATATTTCTCCAGAATGCTTCGGGAAACAGACATACACTTTTGATCATCATGAATCTGACGCGTCCTCATACAGATGACTTTCTTCGGAGTATCGAACCCACATGTCATCTACGGAACTCTCCACATCGGCCCCTGCGGTGTTGGAAAGCACTCTAGCTTTGATGATGCCTATCCACAGTCAACAATAAGAGACCTCGCTATCGATTGGAGCAAAGTTGCCACTGTACGCTGCTTTTAGTCAGGTTTCGTACACAGCAGAAGCTGCGAATGTTGAGTCCGGGTCGCTTGGCAAGCCAAACATCGACCCTTATGTCAAACTTTATTTACTCGACATCTGAGTTACTTGCTCTAAACGCTGCTACCACCAGCTAAATGCTGACAAGGAAAATTACACAAGCTGTACGGATTGGAAGCATGCTGTAATACCTACTTAATATATATGAGTGGTCGGTATGTCGCTTGATTAAATGCTGCTGCTTCACAAATGTCAAGAGATCGCAGGACGACATGAGATTAGGTGCAATATTATAGTGGGACTTCGAAGCCAGCGCCGCCAACAAGATGAAATATCATTGACCATTCCTGCTCGAAGCTTTTTTCATCAACTTTGAATAGAAAGCTGTCTTGAAAGAGATTTTTTCAAAGACACTTTCACTGCACTGGTCTAACGAGGCAAATTCATTGATCAAGAAGCATGCCCTCAGCAATGAGACAGTCGAAGTGCAGGCGGTCTTCTCCCAGCGGTGTCTCAAGTGAGCCGAACAGATTACATATCCCAAAATTGCTTGGTACTTCTCGCTATTGCAAAAACTTTTGGGAGTCTTCACAGTTGACATACTCGTAAGTCGTTGAACGATTGGATGGGAAATCTGTGGAATTCTTATTCAGCTGTTTCTGGGTGAGTTCCTCCGCTTCTCACTGCATCGGTACCTCAAAGATGACCATGCCTTAGGCAGCACCATGGCAAATCTAAAAAGGAGAATCATACTCGTCAAGTTGACTAGTTACACCTGTTAAAATGTTTGCTTTGCTGCCCTCGATTATCAGTCTTGAGACACAATGGAGGGGTCACGCACTTGAATTGCTTCTTCCTGTCGAAGTGCTGAGACGAAGTCGGCGTCACGCAATGGCTAAGGACGGTAGTGAATCCTGGTTTTGGGGAGGATTCCGAACGCATGAATGCAGTGATGGCGCAACACTACTGCTGTGCATATCGTCCTAGCCAGCGTGCATCACCACCATCCAGACCGCCGAATCTTCCTCTGGACACGACCAGTGCCTGCTCCCTCAGCATAATTGCTGGTCGTGCTGGAACCAAGGTTGTTCTGGATGATTCCATTTCATCGATGAAGTGTGCATCTTCGTGACCAAATTCGGCCTTGCTGAATATCTTCTTTAGGCTCTCGCAGTGGACTCTCTACGCCTCTTCATACTCAGACTCGCAAGATGGCGCTTCAGTACACCGACACGAAGCACTTTGTAGTGCCGCTCGCGTCTTAATTTTGGCTCAGTGGCTCGCAAATATTGATTCTTGTGACTTGAGATGACACACTGACATCTGTCTTGCATGACACACTGCAGCATTGTTCATTCTCGTGGAGGATCTTTCTCTAGCTTCAGATTCATGGTAGGAACAAGAGTTACAGAACAGCCATTCCAGTGATGAATACCTATTGCTTCTGCCACGCGACACCAAAGGCGTCGATCCCAGCCGAGAACAGTCTGGAGGCTGCCATACAATAGATCTCAACCGTTGGGAAGGACAACTACTGGCTGAAGATATCTCCACGGCAAGGAATTCACCGAGAGTAGATGGCGCCATGAATGCGCTGGGGGGACACTGCATTCCGTATGCGAAATCACTGGCAGGATCGCCGATCCACGAAGCCTCCTGGCTATGAGTCCATATCGTCAGGCTGGTCCTCGACACGAGCACCAGCACTTCTTCCAATCCTTGCCTGGATTCCGACTGCATTGGCTAGACTGACCCATCGTCTAACGCTCACTTCATCGACTTAAATGGTCGAGTAGTCGTATCATCTCGATACTTGGCAAGAAACAAAAACTTGCGATCGGTAGAGATCCGGGCACTTGCCGTAGAAAGAAAGTGCTCCTTGTAGCATCGTCACCTACCGGGAAGAAACCAAACTTCAGCGCTCCCAGGGACCTCGCTAACAGTTGGCTGCCATGAGCTGCGAGCCATGTCATGGTAAAACCCTTCCTTCTCTCTGAACACTTAGCGACCGTTATCTCCACAATCACACCAGGACCAGCAAGCTCAGAATATGGATTCCACCAAGTTCTGAAAACCTCGGAGAAACACCGCGGGAACCTAGTCAGGATCCAGGGGAGGGGAAAGACATGGGATTTCGAGATCTCGATATCTGGCTGAAATTACCGACACTTTCTGGCGGCAACACACGACCAATCACCTAGCAACAACGACATTTTGCTAATGAACATACAGACTATCTCCACTGACATGAAGGCCAATCAATAGCTGCTGTTTACGGGATACAACTTGTAACTTGTAAGTTGTGACAGCTAGTCTAGAGAGAGACAGGACGATCTCGCCGTCTCCGGTGGCAACAACTCGGCACTTTCTGAAGCTGATGAGTACATCATTGTTGGGAAATCAAGCGGCAGACTAACGCCGTATGATCCTTGCTATCCGTGTCACGATTGAAAAGAGAAGAGAGTCTAGACGCGGTAAATTCCCATGTTTTGGGAAGAAGGGGAGGCAAGGCCTGCGCCACTCGGTCTTAAGCGAAGGGAGACATGTGGCTGAGTTATGGACACAGAAGGTGACAAAAGCTTGACTTGTGAGTGAACTAGAAACGGGAATGCTCTGGGCTCGAACCGGGGAGCCTAACGGATGCGAATTCCCAAACTTGGAGATGAGCTTCTCGTGGCTCGTGGAATTTCGTGATGGATGCCCGTGAGTCGTAGATTGTCAGGTGACCCATATATGTCAATTTGAACCTTCAGGTTCGCTCAAGAAGACTTCAGATGGTACACTCTACAAGTCCTATAAATTCCTTTTAACATTATGCTACTCGGTCTGAGTAGACCCGCACAGAGTACCAATAAACGTCGTCTAGAGTAGAGGCGAGAAATGCGAGTTCGGTAGCACATATGCGGAGGAACTGGACCTGTTAATTGCAACAAATCCACCTCAGAAGCTCCAGTTTCTGCATGATATTGGCAACGACATACTGTGCAGCAATAGAGAATCTTCATTCGGCTCAATCACACTTCAGGCTCGTCTCCGAAGATCGGGGTATTGTTCAAGCTGCATGCTCGAATTCCATGCTAATAGTACAACCAACCCAGAAGCGCCATACCATGCCCAAACCTTCTAATCCTTCTTGAGTGGCTTGTAGATCTCCTCGATACCTTTGCTCGTGATAATCAACATCTGCAGACCATCACCAACCTCAATGTGTCTCTCCACCGCACTGTCAAACGCATCCTTCACCAAATCCTCGACCTCACTCCGCGGTAATGGAATCTTCTCTCTCTCTTGCAACGCATGTCCAACTCCACTGCCTGGCATGTATTGGTTCTTGAAGTTGACCTGGTTGTCCAGGAAGGGCATGATCAAGCTTGCTGCCGCACCCGCTGCTCTGCACTGCTCCCGTTCATAGCTGCCAACGGGATCATACGAGTAGATAGCACCCCTTCCCTCCTCATCCAAACCACCCAGGATTGCTGTGACATAGTATGGGAAAAAGCGCTTGCCGTAAAGGATGGTCGATAATCTCTGTGCGCAGGCCTTGACGCTCATGGGCTTTCCGTGTTGGTATCTGTACATCTTGACTATGGCATCCAGGCGCTCCTTCAAAGCCTCTCCATCTGCGGCAAATCCTACTACTGAGAGCACCAATGTGGCATCGTCTTGAGATGAGGTCGTTCCGCCGATCTTGAAGACTTTCGGGGCGTAGCGGGTGTTGATGCTGTAGCCGGATGTAGATCGAGTGTCGCCTGCCATGATGGTGAAGTCTGCGCCAGAGATCGCAAGGGTGGAGCCGCCATTGTCAGTGTATCTAGACAAAACTGTTAGTACATTGCAATAGCTGCAGGCAGCACTGGTTTTTGGCGTACGGGTAGAAGCCATGCTGCTTGTTACCAGCGGCGGCTGACGGAGCTTGGTTGAAGGAGTAATTTGGGCCGTTCATCAACGGGTTTTGGCTGAACATGGCAGACATCTTGACTACAGGTTCTGCAGGTGGAAAATGTGCGGTTGGAGGAGTTTGAAAGGTTCGTCGAAAGAGCTGGATGTTGGGAAGATATTCTTGTGCTGTCTGCTCCAGAGAGCTTTGAGGTTCACGCGTCCTCGCAGCCTGTCGTGCCTGCCTCAACTTAGTTTTAGCGTCGTTTCTCGACAGGGGTAGCTCCCTGATATTCACGCGAGACGACTACAACTTCGAAGTTGCGCCAGGAAGAACGACATCGTGGCTTCATGATGGATACGTATGATGCCGTCCTTTTTCAATTATGTGTTCGATCTGCTAAAACAACAATAGTTCGTCGAGGAATATCCGCCGAAAGGCTTTGCAGAGAATTGCTGCGCTGTCCGCGACGTCATCCACAGCGACCTTCGACAATTCTGACCTCGAGCGTCTGTCCAAAGGCTGCCCCGGAAAGCCCAATACAAAGGCAAATGGAACTGGAAAGGGCAATTATGGATCACTGGCTAGGTCACCTATGGTACGAAGGGTCCCTGTGCTACGGGACAAAGGTTGATTTGGCAGTAGAACATTAGGGAGTTTGAAGTCTTGCTGGCCCTTTGCAAAGCTGCACCTCTACTTGAAACGCCCCAAAGCGCAGGAAAACTTGCCGAACAGCTTGCTCCATATATACTAGAAGCGCATACCCAGGCTTTTGTACCGTCCCCTTTCTTCCGGGAAATTGAACCGTCGCCTACCGAAGCTTTGAGCTACAACCTGACGACTGCACTTCTTTCTCTCGGTATTAACCATGAATTTCTTCAGGATGCCGTTGCAGAAAGGCTGTGGAACTACCTCCGGCATTGCTTGGATGCTGCGGAGTCCGCGTCGTCACATCATGTTGCAGGAAACTCGGCTGAAGTAGAGGATGCCATTCATGTTGCCGGCCTCACTCTCTCCATATTAGGATTTCTTGATGCGGCTGCCACGTATGCGAATTTCTGGACTCCTTCTGAGAGACTCGCTTTGATAGAACGGGTACAGAGAGTCCTGTCAGAAGGCTTCTTAGTTGCTGTGGAGACGGCATTCTCAACCATCCGCAATTCAAACTCCCAGCACAGCAATGTCAAGGAATGGAAACGACATGCTCGACATTATGCGGCTATTGGTCGACCTCTTGGAGCTATGCTCCTGCAGAGAAGTTTAATGTGGCTCTTGGTTGCAGGTACCTCGCTGCTTGTTGCTGATATTGATGTTCTCAGGGGAAGCGATATTTTGGATCTGCTTATGTCGGGGACCGGAATCTCCAGACCTGATTTCCCTGGCGCTGGCGAACCGGATTTTGCGACCATTGAGACGATGGCCGATATCGCTGCTGATGAGATGAGTCTGTTGGAAGACGGTGCCGATTATCTTCGACTTGGATCAACCTGGCAACAGAGACTGGCATTTTCTGTCAAAGCCGGGGCTCTGACCAGTTATCTCAACTGCGCTCTGATCAACGAAGATGCTGCAGATGCTGATACTCTGATGACTTGGCTTGAGGATACTCTTGCAGACCCGATTCAGATGGCCGATGAAACACTTGCCAGTGTAGTTCTACGGTCTATGGCCTTAATATCCAAACTATCACCTGGCTTTGCTCCGAATGTGAGTCGATTGCTACCTCGATTTATTGTACAGGGGGGCGCTCGGGGTCAGACTATTGCAGTTGCTTCTACATGCCTAGCATATGTTCTTCAAATCTTGTCACAAGATGCCATAATCACTACCCTGTATACACTAGGAAATGTTCTAAGTTCTGGAGCAAGCAATGAGAGGGCACTTGCCGGAGGAATCAATGGCGATCTGAGCCTCGATGGAAGCGTGAACTCTACCTTCTACAACGGAAAGCAATCCACGGGCAGTTCTATATCGCTGGTACTGAGTGGGGACGAAGATACATCCGCCGTTTATGGTAATGTTGTGCAAGCGATATGTGGTGTGGCAGATTGCTGCAATGACCCCAAAATCACTGCCTTGGCTCAATCGATGCTTTTGCAAAAGATTGACAAGGTTAGTAGATCAGTCGACGCCAAAATCATAACGGAAACTACAGCATTGGCACTGACTGGCGGTCAACTGGAGTTCCGATCGATGCTCAAGCTCTATGCGAGGATTAGCCACGAAGGAGTGATGCATAATAATGAAGCCCTAGTAAATGCTGTAAGTCTAACCTTGCCCCTGCGAGCGATTGCCTCAGTATTAACCTGTTTAGGTCACGAGGGGCCGAGATTACCTTTCGGGCAGCCTAAAGAAGGAATCCCCGCTCTACGAAATATACCTGGAACATCTTTTGGAGTCGATTATAAGTCTGGGAGATGTCCACCAGGCCCAAAACTCCCGTGAAGCCGACGTTGAAGTTGCGGCCCGCGAAATCGCTCAACTTCTGCAGCCGCTTGCCATGTTGATGTCTAGCAATGATTTGGCAACAGACGAGAGTCTGAGCGAGGAGACGTTATCCCTGATTCGTGATGCGTGGTTCAACATTGTTGTCCATGGCTTTAGTACCAATACGGATCGCGGCAAGAAGTACATCAACGAACTACGACTTATCGCTATCCATTCCCAACCTCTCGTCGCTGAGCAGAGAGGCGAACAGGTGGAGAGTGATATCGAATTGAATACCGTTCTTCGCCGTGGCATGAGCTCTGATCATGAAGCGATGCAAAAGAAGCGACTGACAGCTCTCCTTCCGATGAAAGCATCAGAGATCAAGGGACTCAGCTACCGAAAAGTCATATTCCTCCAGGCAGCGTATCTGGTCGAGACATTACGAGCTGACTCTGGGGATTGCACGAAAGCTTTGACGTATTTTTTGGAGCCCAGTATGCGGAAGGGTGAGATGAGCAGCACGATGGAGTCTATCACGTCTGCTGTGATGGATACATATTTGAAGAAGACCATGACCGGCCACAACCCGACATTCTCAGCTCCTTATGTTGCGACGCAATTAGCATCAATCTTCACTGGTTGCTGCTACCGTATCGAGAGGGTCCAACAAGCAGCAATGATTTGTGCAGACCGAATCATTCGAGATGTTCCGTCTGCCCTCTGCCATAAGTCGTCTTTGTTTGCGCTACTTGAGCTTCTGTCTCTCATGTGGACTAGCTGTTTGGAAGCCGAAACAGATGAGTACGAGTGGAAGTCTTCATTCATATCTACCAGAGGCAAGGTCACAATTGCGTTATCCGATGACTTTGATCTTCGCCGCCGGACGCTAAACAACTTGTACAAGAAAGCCCGTGGATGGGTGACCACAGTGATAAATATCGCACCGCAGGACGTCAAAGGTCTCCTGCAGACTTACCTCTCCGAGTATGATGACGAGGGTGCTTACGGCCACGTCTCCCTTGGCAGATCATTCGCAACAGAGATGGGAGGAGTCATTCCAGGTTCAGATCAACGGCTTGGTGCCATAGATCGACACGGTGACTGCAACATCAACACCGCCTCGGATTTTATAGCGCAGTACACAACTCGACAGGAATATCGGTATGCTGAAGCACTTCCTGACCATGATGCTGAATGGTTACAGTTCATGCACCTTGATACGAGACGTGAATCTGTGGCCTCTAAAGCGGACAAAGACTTTGAAGATGCAAGCACTGTTCTGGCTCACTTGGAAGCCCGCACGCTCCAGCACAAGTTCATTCCTGTGGGAGAGCTTCGCGATATACTCAGAAGAGCTGCTGCCTTACTTTGTAGGACCAAAAAGGATGAGTGTGCCATCGTCCATCACTTAGTTGGGATTCCATTTGCCATCTTCACTAAGCAGTCCATTAAGCTAGGCATCTCGCTATGGCTCGGAGTAATTAATGAAAACCCGCGCATGGAACCTCGAATCCTTATGGAGGTTGCCCAGCAGTGGGAAACTACTGTCCACAGAGGTCTGGGAATCTTCAATTCAAAGTTTCTGTTAGCTTCACCCGCATAATTAAACTCTACGCCTCGCTAATTCTGGACAGACACCCTGACCCCTTCTACATCAAGGAGGAGTTCGCTCCCAGCGATAGGCCAACGTTGCTGAAAAAACAGCAGATTGCTCACAATTTGCTTGCACCTCATATGCGCCTGCTACAGTTTCTAGGAAGTCACTTTAATGCGACTCGATTAGGAAGCCCCAACACAGAAAAGGTCTTTTTGAGGCTGTTGGACGTCACACTCGACGGTCTCAAGCATGCAACTGGCCATCCTCTCGCTCGCGAGATTCGTTTTCAAATTATCTTGTTTGCACTGAAGGTGCTCAGACACAGCATTGCTTTAGGATTCCGCGAAAGATGCTTGTTGAAGGATCGGATCCTCTCAGCAGCACTAACCTGGTTTACTTTCGCTCCTTGTTGGTCATTCGGGGGCAACAGATTACAGCTAAAAGCTGAAACTCGTTTGCTCGCAGATGTGACGACGGCATTGCGAAACGTGCAGATGATTGGTGAGAAAGCAACGCCTCTAATGAAATCATTGCAAGCGAAGGAGAGTCTGCTTCAAGTATTGATTGAAAGCGAGTTACTTCGGCTCACTGTATGGCTACATCCTTTGAATGAAATGCGAGAGGCCTATGTTCCAGCACCACCTGCGAAAGGTCCAACAGAGGTAATAGTCCCTTTCCGTTATTAATGGCCATTACTGACTGTTCTAGGCTACCCTTTTGGGCCTTGTGAGAACTGCATGGGCTGAAAGCGCACCCCTAGCCCTTCAGCTGGTGGCTAGGTTCCCTTCCCCAAGACTGCACAAGGAAGTTCGATGGCTCCTGCTCAACTTCCCCGATAAGGCTATCTCGGAACCAGAGGCAGTGCAGATACTGTTGGGAGAAACACTGCCTAGCGACGTTTCGTTCCAGCTCAAGGTTCGTTCAGCTGTTCCATCTCAGCTTTTAACCTTGTTGCTAACCTGAGTAGCACCTCTTGTACTGGTCACCAGTGAACCCTGTCAGCGCAGCAGCTTACTTCTTACCTGCCTACCGAAACCATCCCTTCATTCTGCAGTATGCCATGAGAGCCTTGGAAAGTCATTCAGTGGATGTGACGTTTTTCTACGTCCCACAGATTGTACAGGCTCTTCGTTACGATGCTCTAGGCTATGTTGAAAGATATATCCTTGAGACGGCCAAGTTCTCCCAACTATTTGCTCACCAGATCATTTGGAACATGCAAGCAAATGCGTACAAGGACGAGGACTCAACGATCGTAAGTCTGAAGCAGGACTTATGAAAGAGCTTTGCTGATACCAGATAGCCCGATGCTGTTAAGCCAACGCTCGACAAGGTCATGAGTCGCATGATAGATGGCTTCTCTGGAGTGGACAAGGTCTTTTACGAAAGGGAATTCACATTCTTTGACGAAGTTACAAGTATCTCCGGCAAGCTCAAGCCGTTCATCAAACGACCAAAGCCAGAGAAGAAGCAGAAAATTGAGGAGGAATTAAGGAAGATCAAGGTTGAGGTTGGGGTATACTTGCCAAGTAATCCTGATGGAGTTGTAATTGGTATCGATCGAAAATCTGGCAAGCCTCTTCAGAGTCATGCCAAAGCTCCTTACATGGCGACGTTTCGGATCAAGAAGAACAAGGGAGATATGGAAGGCACAGACGATCTATTGGAAGAAACCAACAAGACGGCGTCTGTTCCGACGGACAATACCATCGAGGTTTGGCAATCTGCTATCTTCAAGGTTGGAGACGATTGTCGGCAGGATGTCCTTGCCCTTCAAATGATTGCAGCATTCAGAGGAATATTCCACGATGTTGGCCTTGATGTTTACGTATTCCCATATCGGGTTACTGCCACCGCTCCAGGTTGTGGTGTCATCGATGTCTTGCCAAACTCCATATCTCGTGATATGGTTGGACGGGAAGCTGTAAATGGGCTTTATGACTATTTCGTCTCGAAGTATGGTAACGAGGACTCACTACGTTTTCAAGAGGCGAGAAGCAATTTCGTCAAAAGTATGGCTGCTTACTCCCTTATCTCATTCTTGCTTCAATTTAAGGACCGTCACAATGGTAACATCATGATTGACGACGCTGGGCACATCCTCCACATCGATTTCGGCTTCTGCTTCGATATCGCTCCTGGCGGAGTCAAGTTTGAGAGAGCCCCTTTCAAGCTTACTTCAGAGATGATGGCAGTAATGGGAGGGCGCACAGATCATCAGGCTTTCAAATGGTTCGAGGAGCTTACAGTCAAGGCTTTCCTGGCCTCCCGACCATACGCAGAGAAGCTGTCTCAGCTTGTGCTTCTGATGATGGACTCTGGTCTACCATGCTTCAAGCCAGAAACTATCCAGAATTTCAAGGATCGCTTTGTGTTGGAGAAGAGTGAGAGGGAGGCAGCTGACTTCATGAAGAGTCTGATCAAGAAGAGTTATTCTAGTTACTCCACTGGAGGTAAGCCATGCACTCACATACCTTTTCTAGATCACCTGCTAATATTTTTGCAACAGTTTACGATCAGTTCCAGCTTATGACCAATGGCATTCCATATTAGTTAGAATTTAATAGACATGCTTTCAATGATCAAGCAGTGGCTAAGGCTTGGAATGCATACTAAGTACATTGACTAACATAACGAGCAAATACTGTGACCAGTGTTTATTTCCTTGTCTCAAGAGAAATCTACACTAGCTGAGTCTACGTCTGAAGCGCAAGTGTTCCTTGCCCTGCCGATTTCGCAGCGCGGATGACGTATTCGTGACTTCAACTCAAATTGCTTCTAAGTCATAAATGTCCCGGATATCTACCATAACAAGAATTCATAATTTTAACAATGCCAGCCTCTTTCACTCTTGACAGCAGAGCAGCTACGGGATTTTCTAATGCCGCTGCCTACGATTTGCATCGGCCAACCTACCCACGAGAAGCCGTTGACAAACTACTCAACCAGTATGTATCGGGAAAGCCCATTTTCCCATAATTTTTACTTTCCTCGAAATTATCTTGAGAAAAGTCTCAAAACATCCATGGTAGGCAATTACTGACTCTCCACTGCGTACAGCATAGGGGTCGCTGGTGTACAAAATGCTAAGATTATTGATCTCGCCTGTGGGACTGGCAAGTTCACTGAGCTGTTAGCTGCGAGGCCAGAGGAGTTTGAGATTATTGGTGTAGAACCACATGCTGGCATGAGGGACGTTCTTGTCAAGAAGGGTCTTAGTAGAGTGAGAGTCGAGGCTGGTGATGCTGGGAACATGCCCATTGAGGAAGATTGGGGAGATGCTTGTGTTGCTGCGCAGGTGAGTTGAGTCTATCTCATAATCTCGGAGACTTGGCTAATGATATGGATCACAGGCTTTTCACTGGTATGTCCACAGATTCGAAAAGAAAAAGAAAAACATGAGCGGGTGTTTACGATTCTAGGTTTGCTACCGAAAGTTCGTTAAAGGAGACTCATAGAGTGCTGAGGCCTGGAGCTGCTTTCGGCATGATCTGGAATATCGATGATTGTAAGTTGACTGGACTGTGTATTGTCATTTAATGGTATTGACTCTGCAGACAATGCCCCAAAGGATCACACCGCAACAACTGCGTATGAGCAGACGCTGAAGGACCTCATTGACACAACGAATGATGGTCATTACAGATTCAGAGATATGCAATGGAAAGAGGTATTTGAACAGCAGCAAGACACGAGCCCACTGCAAACATTGAAGGATACGTTCACACACAATTTCCCGTCTTTCTCACTTCCACTCGGAGAGGAAACTGTCAAATGGACTCATTGGCTCAGTGATGAGAAGATATGGGATCGATTCAGCACGCTCTCTCAAATTGCGAATCTGACGGAGGAGAAGAGGGAGAGCTTTCACCAAGAGGTTCTGGCGGCTTTGAAGCAGCATGGAGAGAGGAACGAGAAGGGAGAGGTAGCGATGCATGGCATTACTTATCTTGCGTGGACCTCAAGAGTCTGAGGCTGCCTTGCGTTCGTCCTGTTTTAGAGAGCTAGCTAACTGCTCAATATCGATCGCCTTGCCTTGTAGGCAGGATGCATTCTCTGATAGCTTTTCAGAATTATCCCAACGCGTTGCCAAAGTCTGTTTGACCCCAAGAACTCCCTTTCATACGTGCTTGCTTCCTCTCCCAGCTATCGTCGTTCAATCCGCAGAGATGTACATTACTGTTTGTATGTTAGCATGCATATCTCAAACAGCATGTTGGCAGGCTGACCATTATTCCCCCGCACAAAAGCATCGCCATAGCTTCTCCTCTTTACGCCATCAACATGTTCTTCGCACTTCTCCAGCGCCAGATTCATGTAACCATCGATGCTTTGAAGCTCTCCTAAAGCAAATATTACCATCAAATTCCTTGAAAGGAGGAGTCAAAACGTACCCTTGTAGACGACTCCGCTGTTCAACTTGACTGTGACCGAGCTGCCGATGATTTCGCTCAGGAATCCTGAAGGGTCCCTTCCCTCGCCTTGGGTTACAGTGCCGTTCTCCATGTTGAATTGCGCTCTCGATGGCTTGAGGTGGGGTTCTGCGGTTTGCGACAAAGAGCTTTCTGAACACTCTTTGGGAACGATGAAGATGGCTTCAGTTTCGCGGACGAGCGGATAATCCGTTCTTCGTGTGACTGTTATGCTTTGCACAGTACCGAGTAGACTTCAAGCTTCAGCAAGCCTCGTTGACTGTAACTCACCTTTGTGCTTAAGTGGAATCGCTAGCGCGGGACGCCCTCGAGTCTCGTCGCGTCCACCTGTCCCACCTCAACTCTCTGCGACAACTTTCACAAACTTGCGCGAGCCGTACAATACAACTTTACAGAAGCAATGGACGACTTCGGTGATCTGTCCGCTGAGGAAGCGCCAGCTCCTCCACCTCCTCCGAAAATCAAAAAGTCTTTGTTCAGCAAGAAGATCACCACGAAGATCCCGGACAGTGAAGAGCCTGTCGACTTCTACAGCCGCGCAAAGGATGTGTACCATATACAGCAAGCAGAGGAGGAGCGCCGACGGCAGAAAAAGTTGGTCAAGCTCGAACGGAAGAGGTCTTCTACCAGTGCAGAAGTCAAGGAAAAGAGTCCGAGTGGAGATAAGAGGAGGAGGGTATCAGAGCAGAGAGATGCGTATTCGCCCGAAGTAGATCCTGTGAACGATGTTGTTGAAACAAATGAAAGTCGCAAGTGAGTTTGCTATAGCTTGAATTATTTTAAAGACTCTGACAGGTTTCAGGAATTCTGCGCATTCTGCGCAGAATTCACAAGGCAAGGAAAGATATCGAGTTCGAGGATCGCCTACAACACTTTCCGCAAGATACACAAAAGAATTAAGTGCACGCAAATCAGATTCTCCGCAACCACAAAGGGATATAGCAAAGGGATATATATCACTGAGTGAAAGCGATGAGGCTGGCGCCAGTGACGGCGGTAGTGGGAGCGTGAATGGGGCCAGTACACTGGCTGCCAGGAAACCTAACCAGGCGATTTCCCTGGATGACGATGACGATGATTTTGCGATTGCTCCGAGAGTGATACGACCCCCGCCTCCGCCCGTTGAAGACGATGCGAACATGTCAGAAGAAGAATTTCCCGAATTAGTGGCAGCTGCGAAAGAACGGCAAAGGCAACAGGCTGCGTTGAAGGCAAAAGCGGAAGCGGCTGCTGCAGGTAAACCTCAAGGCGATCTGGATGGAGACGATATATTCGATACGGATACAAATTCGACAAATATGGAACCCATCATTGAGATCCTTGTTACGTCCAAGATTCAAGGTACCAAGCCTGTGGGGGTGAAGAGAAAGCTATATGGGAAATTGAGGGAAGTACGATGGGCTTGGTGTGACAAGCAAGTCATCGATGGTCAGAAAATGTCAGAAGAGGTGAAAGAATCTATCTTTCTTACTTGGAAAGGCAACAAGCTGTATGACTTTTCCAACTGTAGTGGTTGTGTGGAAGGAGAAAAGCTGGCAATGGGCAGCGTCGGCGATGGAAAGGTGCACTTGGAAGCCTGGACGGAAGAGACTTTTGAGGCTTGGAAAAAGGGCCATGAAGCAAAACAGAGAGGAGAGCGGGAGCACAGTGAAGACGAACCAGTTCCGGAACCGGATCCAGTGCAGCGGACAAGATTGATCATGAAGTCCAGGGACTTCTCGGACTATAAGCTTATGGTCAAGCCTCACACGACTATACAGAAAATCATGGACGCTTTTCGGAGAGAAAAGAATGTTCCTGACGAGAAGGACGTTACACTTCACTTTGATGGAGACAAGCTCGAGCCTGACGATAAGGTCAAGGACACGGAGTTGGGAGATATGGATTCAGTAGAGGTCCACATTCAGTGATCTTTGGCTTTTCAGTCTGGCGTTATTGGGTGGATATATTTACTATGATACCCGGAGATAGTAGCGATGGAATTGGGATTTGCTTCGATTTTTGTAGGCCTCTGTTCGTGTTGCTCTAATTTCAATCTATATAGCTTGATTCGCAATCCTGCTGTTGCATACTTCCTTGACAAGTCCAATGGCTGGTAGAACCTTTGCGTTGACTGGCAATGTTCTTCCCTTGATCAATGCCTGTTGGTTACAACAGACCTAAATCAAAGGACTTATTGAAGTGTGAAGTTCGGAAAGAAGATGAAGTTCCGGAACGAAGATGGCTGTAGAAAGCCTAGAGACTGGTTTTCTTTCTTCGAAGTGATGTACTGCAAGTATTGAGTTCTTGAAGCCTGGTACAGCGCAATTACTCGGGCATTTCCCACCTGTGGGCTTACCGCCCCCAAGAATACCGAGGAGCAAGGTGGAAAAAGCATACTCTTTCGGAGTTGATTTATCATCTTCAACCGCTACAGTAACTTCTGTGTCTCCCTTTCTCGTGCAAGTTATTCCCTCGTTTCAGTGGAAATAACTTGAATGTTTGCATGACCATCGGGACTTTACCTGAATGCGACTCATTAGTCGCATGAATTATGTGGATCCTGCAGGGGGCGACATCTGATCTTCGCGGCAACAGCCTCTCGCTTGCAGGCATGATAAGAGATAGCTTGACAAGCAAAAGCCGATGTTGAGACGAAGAACAAAGAACTTTCAACATCTTGGCATCAACAACGTTTACTCCACTTCGCTGCCCCTTCGCAACGACATGTATTTCTCTATTTCTTCTTCAAAGCATCTGTAGCTGGCGGAAGCAACCTGTGCTTCAAGATGACGGACGAATATGGCTCCTCGCCCCCCAGAGTGTACGGGAGGATCGCGAGACCTCGAGGATGGCTACCCTTGAACAACGAAGAGGCAAATCCGATGGCCGTCCATGGAACTGGAGCTCTTGTTAGTCTAATAAAGTCTCGCTCGAGCCAATCCCTACACACAATGCACAGGCGACCATCGTCGGTGGTTCGTGGTAGAGAATCGATGGACGACGAAGAGGCTGGGGAGAGACGATCGCGAGAATACGATGATGGGGATGACTTCAAGAGCATTGATGAGAGGAGATTGAGCCTGATTCTCAATGGACCTCAGATGCGAAGTCAGAGGCTTATTGGGAACAGCAATCCTCGGTACAAGTGGGGTGAGTGATTTCTGGAGCTCTTTCGTTTGCAACTGAGCAGGGTGCAATTGGCGAGCGACCATGGCAATTCAGCGATTCTGACATTGCTTGTAGAGCGATATTGGAAAACAGAAGAACAGTTGAAGACCATGAAGAAACCAATGTAAGCTTTGGGAGCACCGTCATGCTGTGAAACCACGCCTAACTGTTTATTAGTCGCCAGTACTACGAAAGAACCAACAGTCTGGTACAACAGTATATCTACATTGATCGGCTACTCGACTCTTCTCTTCCTCACGACCTTTTGAACGAGTATAACAATACGCCGGGAAGTGGCCATCAGAGTTCAGCAGCTTTGCGGGACCTGGAAGTTCCACCTACCATATCGGAAGAACCTCCCACACCAGATGACGACGATTTTGTTGCCGTCAACGGCACTACAACAAAGAAGGTCAAGAGAACGCCTCGCGATCTCTACAAGGTGTCCAGTGAGGTCACACCACTACTTGGGCGAGATGAAGAGGACGACGATGATATTGATGGACCACGCCCTGAAATTCCTGGGATGGAAGACGACAGTGTGGAAAGTGGTGACAGAATCGTCCAAATCGCCATATACGTAAACTTAGCGGCCAATGCAATTCTCCTAGCAGGGAAAATTGCCGTTATCGTGCTCACAAGCTCTCTGTCAGTCTTGGCTTCCTTGGTCGATGCTGCTCTCGACTTTCTCAGTACAGGAATCGTGTGGACTACAACAAGAATGATTGAGTCGCAAGATCAGTACCAATATCCTGTTGGTAGAAGGCGTCTGGAACCTATCGGAGTCTTGGTGTTCTCAGTCATTATGGTTACCTCATTCTTCCAGGTAGGGCTCGAGTGTGTGAGTAGGCTGCATTCAGGAGACCATTCTATCATTCAGCTCACACTTCCTGCTATCGTCATTATGTCGAGCACAGTTCTGATCAAATTCTTGTGCTGGCTGTACTGCCGTCTCATCAAGAATTCCAGTGTTCAAGCGCTGGCACAAGATGCTATGACGGATGTTGTCTTTAACATCTTCAGTATAATATTCCCTCTTGGTCAGTACCTGTTTCATTTGGCAGTCTTGTTGGTTACTGACATGAATATAGTTGGATTTTATGCAAAGCTATGGTGGATGGATGCCTTGGGTGGTCTGGTGCTATCACTCTATGTTATCTTCAACTGGGCAGGAACATCAGCAGGTCATATTCGCAATCTCTCTGGTGCAGCCGCAACTGCTGATGAGCGGAATGTTCTTCTCTACCTCACCATGCGATTTGCCAGGACCATCAAGCAAATCCAAGGCTTGCAAGCTTATCATGCCGGAGATAAACTCAATGTGGAGGTGGATATTGTCCTTGACGAGAATATGAGCCTGCGAGACAGTCATGACCTGGGGGAGTCCTTGCAATACGTTTTGGAATCGGTACCGACTGTCGATCGAGCATTCGTTCACCAGGACTATGCGTCGTGGAATCTTCCAACACATATGTCACAACAGGGGGAGTAGACAGCGTTTGGACTGTACAACGATATCGGTGTAATCTTCAGGCGGGTCCAAGACGCAGGTCTTGCAAGTGTGGTAGGACGTGATTTGCTCTATTGTCGATTTGTGGATGTCACCGAGCAACTATTATCTCTCAAATTGTATCTTTAGGCACCTTTCTTTGTTTTCAAGGGTCGTAACTATACCGGCGCCACATCAGTCAATGACTATGGGAAGCATCGATGCTTTGTATCTGCGACCGAAAGATGAAGCACAATGGCCTGTTCAGCTTCCCAAAGAATGGCAGTCGAGGACAAGCGAACCTTCTCGACATCGCAGAGCTACTAGATCTCCGAGGAAACCTCATTATCTTATTCAGCTTGTTACTTTCAAGCTGGGCTGATGTTGCTCCTGCTGATTGCTTGAAACAATTACGACATTAACCGCATGGCAATGTGCAGAGTCCTGAGTCTACAGAGCATATCTGCAGTCTAGAAAGGCATATCTGCAGTCTAGAAAGGCATATCTGCAGTCTAGAAAGTTCAATTTTCAGTCGTAAAGTAACAAAAACTGTAAATGAATTTTTGATAACATAACTATCAATTCAATTCTACTTTAAGACTAGTACTAATTAGCTCAATACAAACGCCAACCCCGTGTTCCCGCCCAGACATCCTAGGCGGCGCCTCCCATCCCCCAGCGGAACCATCCCCTCGTGAAGTAAATGCAATTTCATCAACATCCCGCAAGCGCGCAGCCACCGCAATCTCGTTCATGAGATCATGGACTGAGATCTGCATATTTTCCATTCTTTGTTTCGACGCCTCGATTCGCGAACCCCCGCAATTCCCGGCAGGCTGGCAGCTTTGTTCTAGGATGAGCACTTTGGGAGATGAGTAGGTTTGATGGGCGAATCAGAGGGACGAGCTAGGCATGTGTTCTTCAGAAGGAGATGTTCTTAACTTCTCGTCGACGACTAGCGCCTATTTCGGTGTCCAACAGGGTCACTTTGGTCTGCGATGTCTTGGAGATGCCAAGTTGTGCTGGCTTGTTGGCGCCGGAGAATGCACCGAACTGTACGGGAACTTATGCATGTGATGACTGGAAAAGACTACGGAAGTCGATTGATACGAAGGAAAATAGCTTTACGTGAGCGTGATATTATTTAGTTTCTAGTCACAGATTAGATGCTAGGCTGATGTTTACATTTGTTCATTTTACCGAACGGGGAAGGAGATCTTCGGATGGGTAAATTCCTTCGAAAAGAAGATGGGACGGAACGGAGAAGAAGAAGAACGTCGGCGATCGAGGGTGGTGGATAATGTGATCTGAATCCGATCAGCAGGACAAGGGTATTCAATTGCTCAATAGGAGGCTGACTACAGGGGTCAAAAACAGGGGATTGCCTTGCACGTGGGGCAGTGACATTTCTCTTGTAATTCTTTCTTTCTGACCATTCAATATATGTGAAGTACTGTATTGCCTTTGGTCAATATGATACTCCCGTGGGAAGTAAACTAAAGTTGATGATGAGGTTACATGAATGACGGAATATGATTCAGGAAAAAGCTCTGAAAAGGGGTAGATAAAAGGAGATTTGGAGGCTCGTACTCGCTCGGAGTGGAATATATTTATTGCCTGCTAGGCACGTCATTTGTAACCTTAACTTTGAAGATGGGCAGTTACCCCTGAGTAGTTGGTCAGTTGGCCCATGCAAACTCCGGGACGCGCACCTGTCAACTGCCTTGGGGACCCTTCACGGTATCGACGAGAGTCCGGAGCAATTGGGATGAACAGGGAGGCGGACCTGACAGAACGATCGAAGCAAGTGGGAACATGTGGGTATACGCTTGTATTTATAGCAAGAGACAAAGGGGAGAGACAAGCTTGCGAGATGATCTCGACTTTTGAGTTTGAGTAAATCTGGTTTGACAAGCAGCTATCAATTTCGGACCAGAGTTCAGACGAAAATCATGAAAAGGATGCCTGCTTCGAAAGGGGCAAATGGAGCTTCTCGAGCATTAGTAACGGCATTCCGGCGGATCCATGTTCGACTTTATTGACTTTGCCTCTGCCTTTGCCTTGGAAGTGACACGGGAGAGCAGTTCGTGAACAGTGCTTTGACAGGGTCAGAATACCTTCAACGTCGATTCTCCTTATGATGATTCCATAATTGGATTCAGACTTGGATGTGTTGGACAAAATGGACTTCCATGAGAGACTCTGACCATTCTGAATTACAGCAGATCACACCCAAGTCCGTGGATTGCACTCGCACTGTACAACAAGCCATTCGCTGCACCAGTCAGATCCGGACGATGCGACCCGAAGCCAGTACACGGTGATTTGCTTGATATCGAATGGTTGCATTGAGAATCAAGAAGCAAAGAAATAAACGAGGGGTCCGACAAGAAGAAGCCAGAGAACCCCGGGTGTGCATGGAGTTTTTATATTTTTATATCCACCAGTTCACCATTTATGGACATAAAATATTGCCATTCCATAAATTCCTGGTGGACCATCCCGGGCTCACACCCCAATCGTCGAAGCGCGACCCTCATTTGTGCTAGCCCAGGGACGGATGCTGGGTAGTCCACGCCACAGTTGGCTGGAACAGAGCCAACTGCAAGCTAAAGACCGCTTTCCACCTCAGCGAAAAACACGAGCTCCCGAGTCCCAACTACTACCCTGCTACCTTACCACTCTATTCGACTCGACTCAATTCGACTCCTCTCCACCTCCTCTCTTTCTTCAACCTCACCGGCGACGTGCGGACAGGAATTGCTACTCCCCCACTGCCATCGCCATCGCCATCGTTCAACGCCCTTCATTTCTTCAAACCTGTGCAGTCTTCTGTTCTGTGAGTACTGTTTTCGTTTTCCCGGGGCCCGCAACGATTCGACAGCCAGCCTAGGAGCGTCTAAAATTAGGATTCATCGCAACATCAACAAAGGGCTCAGCCTCTCGAATCGCCCCCCAAACTCAATGTCGCCAGCCAGCGAACGACATCACTGATACCGCTGCAAAGGGTCGGATTACCTGCCGGTTTTAAGACCATCATCGTCACATCTACGCTCTTTTTCAGCCTGCGCTCGCTTTTTAAATACGATATCTGGCGTTCGTCCCTTACCTACATTCAGAACAAATTGCCCGAACCACGGCGGCAGTTATCGTGTTTGGAATGCAACCCACCACGATTGCTTCCACCTGGACAACCCCACAAGTCCCAGACACCGGGTACCCGCATGAGTTCTTGAACATTTGCTAATTCCAGCCTTCGGGTTTCTCAGCCAGAAGACCTTTCTCTCGTTACAAGGCTTCATTGACGACCATATTCCCGATTATTTTCGTACCATTTATTTGAACGCACAGTATACGACGTGATCGCAAATTACGGCAGCCATACCAATTTCTTCCCATTTACGATTTAATACCTGTCATTTCTACACTATTGGACGGCCAGCTTGTCGTATGAGTTCGAGAACGATAGACAGTCGTTCTCGATCCTAATTATCACTACATGCCGAAGTTTCCCAAAGGTTTCGGGCGGCGCAAATCGACGGCGAATGAGCTGGACGTAGCTCAGGGGACAACATCTGAACCATCATTCAAGGTCTTTGAGCGTGAAGACGGGGCGGGCCGTTCGTTCGACGGAGGAAAGAAGTTCGTCAAATCAACGACGGTCCCGCTGAGACCAAAGACCTCGACAGTAGATGATGACAACATGTTCGAGAGCATTTACAATCGGTAAGCATGAAATTACGGCGGGATGTTTCGAGGACATCATGGCTTCTGGTTTTATATTATACGGTTACTGACCGTTATGAAGTGACAGTGGCGCTTCCAACACCAATACCATCTCAACGACTGATAATTCATCTCGACTGAGTGCAGCATCTACAGCTCCTTCATCGACGGATATGCCACGACGAGACGAGTGGAAGTCACCTCATGACAAACCTTTCAGCGATATTCCGTTGCCTCCGGTACCAAAATCAGCATCCGCTTTCTCGTTGAAAAATGCAGGCCGTACTCTATCTTGGGGAAGACACAGTAAAGGGCAGACTCCACCACCGCCGATTTCAAAAGAACCGCAGTCTCCCGTCGTAGACGACGAACAAACTGGTAGACAGCGAGCTGTGACAGCCTCGAGCTACGCAAGCACAGCAACACCCCCAAAGCTGGACGAAAGGGACTTAGGTCTAAGTCTTGGAGGGGATTTCTCGGAAATGTTCAATGGCATCGGCAAGCGTAGGAGTGCCGTCATGGATGCTGAAACAAACAGAGCCATGTCACGGAGCCCGGTAAGTGTGCCGGTCCACATCCAATCTCCGGATATCTAATTTTTATATCTAGGACACCGCCCCGTCTGGTCCTGCAAATCGTTCCCTCACTGCCAGCCGTTTCAACCAACCTTCCCCGCTGAACATCGACAAGAGCAAACAGATTGAGCCGTCGCCGTATTCATGGAGTAGCCAACATTCTCATGAAGGTCTGATGTCTGGTGCAAGCCCTGTCTTTGCACCCCGTAACACACCTCCCCCAGTTCCACAACACAACTCTACTCCACGCACGACGAATGACACCTCGTCATCGTACAGTCGATCACAAAGACCAGGTGGACCAATAAGCGGACTTCGACGTAGTAGTGCCATCATGGAACCAAAACGACAATCGACCCTGGATTATGGAGATGCCGTCGATGAGGATGCCAGGCTCCTTCGAGAGTCGATCAGTGCAAGCAGACGCATGAATGATACAAGCCATGACTCGAAAGTTCGCGACAGTTGGGCCCTTCCCTCAGACTCTGCATATAAGGTGGATGATGCAACAATTGCGAGCTGGGGTACTGGATCTGTTGATGCAACTCCCAAAGCACGGAAGCCTGTTGCAAAAGCCTCCGAGGACAACATGTTTGACGTACACATTGCAGCGTCTGCAAACTTAGCCCAGCGATTTAACGAAAAGGCATCGTCACCACCGACAAGGCATGCTGCCCCTCAGAACAAGGTTATGACCCCAGCACAATTCGAAAGGTACAAGCAGGACCAAGAGCGGCTTCGGAGTAATGGAGGGCAGGCCAAGGATGAGGAGGAAGATGAGGAGGAAGAACCGTACGATGACGATGAAGACGAGGCCGAGAAGAATAAGCAGCTTGCAAAACAACGCCGCAAACAGGAGGCTCATATGGCGGTATACCGACAGCAAATGATGAAGGTGACGGGAGAAGCACTTCCCTCAGCTCGCCCTAGTATGTATGCTAGTCAAAGCAGTCCAAATCTGGCCAATGGTGCCGAGGAAGGCGAAGAGGAGGACGAGGAGGTTCCACTGGCCATCTTGCAAGCACATGGTTTTCCGAGCAAGGGTAAGCAGCCTATGAGAAATATGGCCAGCAATCCCAACCTTCGGTCCGGAGCTCAGTCAACTGCTGGAGGGGTTGTCAGCGCGGACAGCAGGCTACCAGTCTTTGCCAGAAACTTGCCTCAAGACCCGTATGTTGGTGCAGGTTTAGTGAACCCAATGCACAGGGAATCTCTAGCATTCGGTGGTGGAGCTGGCTCTGTCAATGGCGGCGCCGCTCCCAGGGGTCTGCCCCCTGGAGGTTTGGTTGGAGTGATTGCCACCGAAGAGCGTTCTCGGGCTATGAGGAGAGGTAGCCCGAATCCACAAGGTGATTATGGGCCCCCTCAGGGTGCTGGGTTCAATCCCATGGGCATGCAACCTCCGACAGGTGGTAGCATGTACAATGGCATGGGTCCAATGGGTCCAATGAATCCTATGATGATGACTCCTGGAGATCAAGCGCAGATCCAAATGTCACAACAAATGCAGCAGTTCATGCAGATGCAGATGCAATTCATGCAGATGATGACCGCTGGTGGCCAGGGACCGCCAAACGGGCATATGCCTCAACAATCAATGGGAGAGATGCCCCGCCCGGGTAGCGCGCAGCAGCTTCGTCCAGGTAGCTCCCAAAATCTTGGTACTCATCAACGCGCAATGACGATGCTGGATCCAAATTCGGTACCGTGGATGCAAGCTGGTAGCGGTAGCATGTACTCGCCTTCGATTCATGCCCAGGGCGGTGGATATGCTCCCTCGATCGCTCCGTCCGAGCGAAGCAACGTTGGACTACCCGGCCGGTACAGACCGGTGTCCCAAGCCCCACCACAGGCCCAGGACAACAAGGCGAGAGCATCAACTATGTTGAGTCTCGGATGGGAGAGCAAGAATGGATCCACTATCAAGATGGTGAAGAAATCAGCCAATGTCTCGGATGAAGACGACGAAGAAGGATGGGAAGAAATGGCCAAGAAGAGAGAGAAGAAGAAGTCTCTCTGGAGGACCAAGAAAGACAAAGACCATAATGGATTGAAGGAAATGATGGGATACGCACAATGATTTGTGGAGTGAATAGAACGACGATGAGCGAAGTAAAATCTGTTACATATATTGCATTGGAGCATATCGGATGGCGTTCAAAGAATTGGATCGGAAACTTGGATCAACGCAAGCAAGCTATGTTGGCCCTGCAAATCAACCACAAACCAAATTCGCCATGCATAATAGTCATGCATGTCATGGACTTGTAGTAATATAATTCAAGACATCCAGCCTGATATCTTTTTTACTTTGATTTTCTCTACCTGCATGCAGTTTTCGATCCTACTTCCCTTTTCAAGCAGAGAACACCCTAAACATAATCTAAAGAAATGCAACCAACAAAAGCAATCATGCAATCTTCCCTGCGGCCCAGTCGCGTCTCTTTACACCTAGCTCTACAGCCGCCAGACCCCAATCCTCTCCATGGTTATGACTTCCGCTCGTAACACCCGCCCTTGCCTTCGCCTGCTCCTCATCCAACACAGTCAACAGTCCAAAGATCAAAGGCACGCCTGTATCGAGCTGTACGCGCATTAGGCCGTGCGAGACAGCCTCAGCTATGTACTCGAAGTGCATGGTTTCGCCCTTGATGAGCACGCCGATGGCGATGATGGCATCGAAGGGTCCTGAGGATGTCTTGGTTTCCTGGGCGAGGGAAGTCAGATCCGTGGTACTGGAGCCGAGGAGGTCGCCTGCGCCTAGAGTGGAGGAGGTTGTGGATTGGATTTGGGAGGCGGAGAAGAGTCTGTAAGTGATTGAGTGTTAGTCGAGTTGTCTTTGGATCATCTGCTAGAGGATTGCTGGTTCTGGGGCTGGGGAAGGGCAAGAGTTGAAGAGGAGCATGTACTTCGAGCACGCAATTGGAAGTTCCCACGATCCTGGCACGGATTGCACAACGATATTTGATTCCTTCACACCGGAAGCTAGGAGTTTTGCTTTTGTACCTGCGAGGAGGGGCTCGATGATAGCTGTTCGTTTGAGTATATGGTCAGCTCCCAATTCCTGTTTGCAAGCTCTCCGGCATGGCGGGGTCAAACGTACTGGTGTTCCAGCGTGCGTGCACGATGCCGATGCGGAGACCGCTGCCGTCGTGCTGTTGGGCTTCTCCGGGGCCTTTGAGTGATGCCATTTTGGTCTGTACTTCGGAAGTTTGGGCGGTTTACTGTTGCTTTTGCTGGTACTGTGGAGTTGCGATGTGAGGTCGATTGAAGCTTGGAAGTTGCGTTCCTGGAGTGTGAGGTGAGGGGCATGAGAGCTAGCAGGGGTCCACTGGAGCCTGGTGGGTTTCGAAAGCCGATGCTCTGGGAGCTTCTGTTTACTTTTGACATTGTCATTCCTGTTCATATAAATTTACTACATCTCGTAATGTCCCATTTGTTATTCTCTATCGGTGTATGGTTCTCAGACACCTTTGACATTTGCCTCCTCAAATCGAATACTTGCCTCATCCTTCCACAAGCTACATATCGAGCACTTCAGCAATCTACCAATCTACCTGTCGGATGTCGTCTACCTTCTCTTTGGTCAATGTCCATCTTCTATTATGGTCCAGTACTTATTATGAGAAGGGCCCGAGGATTAGCAACTCCAAGAAGCCTTGCACAGCTTTTCTGAATGACCTTCTAGTGGACTAGTTCCGAGTCATTATTCCTTTCCAGAATAACCTTCAATTTTGGCCTTCTTTGAGGCCTCTTCCAACATCGCTCTGCCTTATCTCTGGATTCTTTCCAACAAAACTAAATATGGCACCCATTGAGAGGGCCATGATTGACCTGCTTTTAGCCTTGGAGCGCCTAGAATCTGCGGCAGATGCAAATCTTCGGCTCGGAGATGTCTTCTGGGAAACGAGTTTGGTGACCAACTGTACGATGGCGAGGCACAGTGAGGCCGAATCCAGTTGTGATGAGAGCCAGAGGGAACCTTATTGTTTTGCGGCTGAAAGCCAGACATGAGGCCCAAGGCTGAGAATATTTAATGATGGAAAGCCTTCCTAACCTGACTAGCTGAGGCTCTTTGGACCACCAGTGCTGTAGCTCGGAGAGCAGCATTCTAGAAAGTCGCCGGATCCGCCGAACTATTCTCAAAGGTCACTCAGCGGTTCAGGTCACCAAATGACTCCGGTACTTTCACATTAACCCGGCGTCAAACCCGTACGTGCCCCTGCGGACATGAAGACGATTTTACTGAGCCTCTCATCGATCAGCAGTGGCAGCACAACGTGGAGACGGTCAACCAAACGTGGGGAAGTCAACTCGAGGGCCTGATGTCAGCTCGCTGCACGTGGTTCAGTCACGATAGTCATGTGTGAGAATGCCCTCACATCATGCCTCAATCGGGCGAAAGTTGCACCTCCCACGAGCTTGAGGACTCAAGTTTAATCAGCCCTGAGCCATCCTCCCAAAAATAAGCCCCTTCCAACATCCCAAAGCAGGAAGACGTGCTGTCCCAATTGCAACCCCAACCTCAGCCCCCGAGCCATACCCTATGCGCTCCCTGTGCGGTGCATTCGTTGTGCATCCTTCGCTCTGCACGTCTGCGCAGCTGCAGGCGCTCTAACCCAATGGATCGTGCCGCTTACTGCTGTATGGACAGCCTGATACACCAACATCCCTCCGTATCAAGAGGATGCAATGTGCGCATCGTACAATGGGGCGCAGTACGGTTTGTGCTGACTTCTCTTCTTTTCTCCTTCGTGCTTCCTGCGTTCTTAATGTTACTTTTCCCCACACTGCTGAGCTGAATCTTCTGTTTCCTTTCTGATTCTTCTGATATTTTTGCGATTTCATTGCGTCAGCGAGGAATCTTACTGTTCGGTCGTCTTTTGTTTGGTGATGCGGGCAGATGCTATGATCTTTTCGTCCCTCGGCCTTTTGCTGGCTGTGATGGCAAAGGGGGGTCAAGGGCAACTGTCACAGGATTACTCTGTTACATTCTGGCTCGACAAAACAGATTTCCAGCTACAAGAGAGAATTTCGATTTCATATACACCTAGATTGTTGCTGCCAATTACTGAACCCGTCCGAAATTTGTCCATATTTCTGTTGGAAACATCTGCTTCAGATGGAGTCCAAATAGGCACCTTAAACACCGTGAAATTGCTTGACATCCAGTCTGGTAAGTAAAATTTCATAACATATTACTCGGAATCATGCCGATTACTCATTTCTTCAACTAGATATTTGTTTATACCTAAGCAACCCACAAGACTGTGCTAAAGAGCAGTCCGAACCGATATGGCCTGTCAGGAGCAACTCCGACAACTCGACAAATGCCACTTTCACAACTAAGGAAGAGTCCAGGGCAACGACTTTCGAGAACTTATTTTTCTGCTTTGCGACAAGTAATGCAACAGGCGGATACTGTCGATACTATAGCACCTTGTTTAAAATAACACCCTCGGCAGGAGACGACCATGCGATAACAGATTCATCACCATCCACAGCTACCTCAACAATTTCTCCACCGGGTCGATCATCCCACGATGATGAGCGTCTAGAACGAAAGCGGAATCCTATCTTTCCCGCTCCTGACGAGCCGATGTTCTTTTCTGGAAGTTCAGACTCGAATGTCCTTTTTTTCGAGGGTTTCGATCCAGGTACTGGGACAGTAGCTCCAACTTCATTCGCATCAACTACAAGCCTGCCACCCAGCATCATTAGTAGTCAGGCTACAGTCACAGCGCCCATGAGTACGGTTGCAACTGTTACATCACAGCCCACAGTCGTCGCGGAAGAGTCCTCGAAAAGCAGCGGGCTATCCATGGCAGCCAAAGTCGGCATTGCCCTTGGGGCTCTTGCATTCGCACTCATCCTGCTTATCCTAGCCCTCCTCTTCCTCCGCCGCAAACACGCCAAACGCAATCAACCGGAACAAGTAATGCTCACGCAAAGCATGCATACCGACTCCTTCTCCCGCAACCTCATCACCGAAAAAGAAGACCCGACAAACTCCGCAGCTGCAACACCCATCGACGAAACCGCCCTCCCCATCCAACGGCACTCCGCACTTGCTACATATGAACCTGTCCCTTCTGCACCCTACGCTGGAGCAGCAGCAGCAGTTCCACGACGCAAGCCAACGGCTGCGACGATGACGAGTACAGTGTCGAGAGGCCTGAGCACTACATCCGGGACATCTTCTAGTGGAGCGAGGAGTCCGCGGTCAGGAGAAGGCTTCGAGCAGTACCACGACGTGCCAATCTATGGGGATGCGAGACATGTACCGCAAGTCTTCCCGGGGAACACACGGTCCATGCAATCGCCATTCTTGAGCGAGGAGGGCATGACACCAGAAGAGGTAGCGAGGTTAGAAGAGGAGGAGAGGAGGATAGACGCTGCAATCGCGGAGGCGGAACGGCGGTAGCAGTAATGTCATGGATGCGATTATGGTGGCGCACGAATTTCCTTGTCTTCTTCTTATCACTTTCGGGGGTGTTGGCTGGGATATCATCATTGTCTTGCGTTGTTGTGACGTGTTGGTTGGCGTCGATTTTAGCGAGCGTTGGATAGGGGTTTGTTGACTTGGTGGGAGGAACACCGCGGCGGGTCATGGACTGAGTGCCGACATATCATAATGGCATCTGAGGATTCCAAGACGAAATTAAATTCGTGATCTAAAATTATCTCCTTCAGGCGAGGAACATCAGGCGAGCATAGATCAATCACCAGTATTGCATCAAAGTAGGATAAGCTTCTGCTGAAGTCTTTCTTCTCGTTCGTTCATTCAATCTACTGAACCATTCTCCTCCCCTCTGTTCTCTCACCTCTATGAAAATTGAGGTAATGCCATAACCAGCACCATAATGCGTTCTGTGGTGAACGCCATATTCTATTCGCCTTCAATGCAAAAGTACAAAGGAAAGATTCTGTGCGGGGAGCAAAGGCTCGAACAAGGTCAAAGACCCACGTGTAATCCAAGCGACAAAACAATGGACAAGGAAAACTGGAAAAATTCCGCAGAATGAATCGCTGCTTTTGAACCCAAGGCCGCGCAATGCAAAAGGCAGCCTGCCCAACACGCCTCAATCCCAACAATTTTCATTATAAACGCTGAGAACTCAAGATACAATCCATGTCAGTATCTAATAGCCGTGTCCATGAAAAGACCCATTGCCCCGCCCTTGCTGTGGTGGCTGTGGTGGGAAGTACTGCTGTTGACGAGGCGGGTATTGCGAGGGCGATTGTCTACCCTGCTCAGGACCTGCATAGCCTGGTGAAGGGGCAGATGCGCTCCATCCGCCACCTTGTGCAAAGACGCTTGCTGCAGGCGAATTTCCCCAACCTTGTTGTTGTTGCTGTCTCTGAGCTTGCGGGTATTGCTGTGGATATTGACCCATATTATACTGCTGAGGTGCCCGATAATCCGCTGCCATCTGCTCCTGGTAATGCTGCTGCTGTTGCTGATAGAGAGCCTGTTGTTGTCTTTGCGAAATGGCATTTTGGACAGCTTGACTGTTGATGCCTTGTTTTGCCTGCTGTTTTTCTCGCTCCCTTGCCTCAATAGCTCCTACCAGTCCACTAGGAGGGCCTTGTCGGTTGTTATTGTGAGCCATGCTGATCAGTGGGGAACCAGTCATCTTCGCAATGTGTTCCTGCTCGCGGGCTGAAAGTGCTGTAGGAATATCTCCGGTGCCAGATGGTCCAAGGGCAACATTGGCACCCCGCGAGCTTGGGCGTTGGAGTAAGTCTGTAGAGCTATTTCGAGAGTGGTGGGCCATGTAGTCATTTGATCGATTGGCCAGTGGGGGCGTCGGTGTATTGGCACGAAGAGTATTGCTTGAAGGCTGGCGTTGGTGCGCGTACAATGGAGTTGGAGGTGACATGGCAGCTCGCTGCTGAACAAATTGCTCGGGAGTAATCGACATTCTGCTGCCCGCATTCCCACTGGCAGCCATACCAGGCTGCCACGCCACTGTCCTACTGTCCGAAGAGTTGTTTCGATAATGAGCATTTTCAGGAGTGATGGCTTTTCGGGCTGGCGATCTTGAGTTTCCAGCGCTATCAGGTCTATTTGCTGGGCTTCCATGCCGTGGAGATCGATCTGCTGGATAGGAATTCAAGCCAGGACCAGGGCTAGCTGCTCTAGCATACGCTTGAGCTGGGCCAGGACTTTGACTTCTTGGTTGAGCACCGGATGCAAGGTTGAGGGTGGGCCCAAAATCTATCTGGATTGGTGGTGAACTGGTAGATTGATTACCCATATATCCTGAAACTTCTGTATTACCGACAGTCTTCATAACGCCTGCTCGTGGCTTTTCGAAAGACTTTCGGGTATCAACAGACTGTCTGGTGCTGGCATAATCTGGGGATGCTGATGATGCGTCATCGTCATAGACACTGCTGGCATCGGTGTTTTGGCGGTAGAGTTGATTTGCAGCACCTCTAGCAGGTGTATGATCTTCACGTCCAATCATATTGAATGCAGTCTGGTCGATAACATGATGTCCAAGACTACCTGTACTAGTTGCTGTTTCAGCGGAGGCGGGTGTTTTAATGCTAGTGCTGCGAACTGGAAGGGGCTTGCGAACGATACTTGGGCTGGTTTGGAGGCGAGGTTGGGATGCGGTACTATATGTTGAATCTGTTGATTGCTGATGATTGTGGCCATGTCCGATGGGTCCACTTTGATTATTCGACGAAGGGGAATTAGACATTTGCGTTGGCTGGTACATACGGTTTGGAGTTGCTTTCTCTGGAACCGGTGGAGGCTGTGAACCGGCGCGAGAATCGTCCGATAAAGGTGAATCACGAGAATTGGATGGAAACTGAGAAGATGGCTGTGAAAAGTTCGTTGATGTGTTGAGATCCGTAGGTCGGGATGGGGAGGAATTTTCGAAGGAAAATCGGGGTTTTGATGCTGTTACCAAGCCTTCATTCAGACCGTCATGATTAGCAGGAAATCCATTCAGGTTGGCAGCTGGCTGTACCCCTCTATAATCCTCACTTGTCCTCGCAGCATCTCCATGCGCATGGTAAGCAGCGACACCTCCGGCACCGGCTAATTGCGAGAGCGTAGCATTCGACATGCGGCTATTGGCTCTACGTAATTCGGGTGAGTGATATGGCTTGCTGATGGGCATAGCACCAGGGCCATGGGCGAATGCTGGAGGAGCAGCAACTGGCTCTGGAGTCGTGGCCACTTGCAGCTCCTGGAGCTCTCGAACGGGTGTGGATCTAGCAACCTGTTCATCCTCCGAGCTGAGACGTTCAGGAGTAGAACCGATCTCTGGAAGATATCTCTGACTTGGAATATCGCGTGATTCCGCGACACCGATAGCATGCGGAGGAGGTGTTGGAGCGTTTTCGTATACCCCATCATAACTCAAAGGCGGTTGGTCTCGGAAACGATCAAGACCTTGACTCTCTGAGAAAGACCGACTGTGGGCACTAGGCTGTGATCTAGGTGTCGGGGGTGCAAAAGCACCAGCTCCAGGAGGAGCAGAATCGGTTCGTGGGATCCCAAAAGTTCCATCTGTTTGGCCGCCTGGACCCCAGGCATTCGAAGGAGTAGATCTGACAGAAGCACCATCATCAAAATGTATACGGCTTCGCGAAGGGCCAAAACTGTTCCGAGTGCTCCTCCTACTGCTGTATCTACTGTTGGCCTGGCTGCTGCTTTCAACAGCCGCCATCCGTTTGCCTGTGAGCTCCTTCATTCTCTTCCGCCATTCTCCCTCTCGCCAAGTGGCACTTCCAGGCTCCAGGATGAGACCTGATACATCAAGGATCTCAAGATATCCATATCTCCGGTGTTTCGGCATCGCGAACATTAGACTTCTGGGATCTGAGGTATCGGCGACTAATCGACCGGGACGTCCGTACAGCCCAAAAGTATCAAAAACCGGGAACAACCAACGTAGCATCATCTCGAATCCTGTAACTGCAGGATGTACCTCTGGCATGACAAAAACGAATCCTTCTGTTGTCGATAGCGGATTTGAATGGATAGTTATAGACCCTTCGACCTTCACAAGCGTGGAAGCATCTATCAACGGCTTTGATTGCGGGTAAATCGCAAAAGCCGAGTAAGCGTCGCTAATAGTAGCAATGGGGCGGACCTTTTTTGTCTTTTTAGTGTCATAAAACTTGATATCCCCCTTCAGGATAGGCGGCCGGGATCGATCATAAGCCGATTTCTTCTTGTTTAGCTGCTTTTGAAGCTTCTGTACCTCCTTTTCGTCGGGAGGTGAAATCACACACCAACAACGTCTCCAGGGTGTTCCTGCGCCAAAACGAACACGAGCCCAATCAGCAGTTGGGACTCTCGCACGGTCCATTATTGTATTGATGTTATTCAACCCTTTACCTTTCCCAGCAATCAGCGCACCGGTGTAGGCTTCTTGCAAGGTGGCATGTTCAAACATGGCAAGTCGAATGCCCGCAGTCCATTGAATCAAGGAGTGGTGAGAATTGAAATGCAAAAGATATCGGTTTTTGCCAGCAGTTGAAATGCTGAGAACGTTCTGTAATGGAGCTTCGCTATCCGCTCGAGTTGGAAGTGCTTCAATCTGGGGATGCGTGAGCAATTGCCTCTATCATCTCTTCCCAAAGAGTGTTTACCATTTTGATGGAAGCATCCGTAAGATTGATAAACTTAGGGAGAACTTCTCCATCTTGACCCGCTGCATCGAGCTCTGCAGCATCCCACAGTGACAATACTGTCCCCACAAGCTGGGCAAAGCATTCTGTCCATGTCCGGTCGGCGTTTGGTCTTCCGTCTACCTCGAGTTAGAAAAACACTTCTTTGACAATAGGACTGCATACGTGTATTTTGGTCGTCCAGCTTCAAAAAATACCCCTCTTGGTATAGTTTGTTTGCGTGACTGTTAAGAAACGTGAAAATGGGCTGCAGCTCAGGCAAAGTATCCTGGGATACATCCATCATGGATGGATGATAAGTTTGTATCATGGACAGAGGTCTGGAGCTCGAGACAGCGCGTTCGCGTTGTACCCTTGGCTGGCCACCATTGCCGTCCGTGTTGTACTGAGAAGATCCGACTGGCATCGTAGGTGCATGTCGTACGGGCTCGGCCCTTGGAGCTTCATGCTTTTGTGCGGGTGCAGCAGGCGTCGGACTACTCTGTGAGTCTCTGTGGTTATTCGAGAAGCTGGACATAAACGAAAGTACTGGTCAGACAGCACGTCAGCACGCCGAACGGAGTATCCAACTTTCCACAGTCCACACATACCTCGATTTCGGGTCGACATCTTGGCTGGATTGCTGTATCCTCTTGGTAACGAATGCGATATTGTGCTCCTATATTAAATGCTGCCCTTCCGGCGATCCGGTTGGTTTTCAGTTTATTGACATATGCAAGCGTGGACGGCTTTGTTGAGATTCGCAGCTGCGACAGCAAGACAATCACGTAATTGTACTCTCGAACAGACCTCCCGGTTCTGCAGAATTCGAGGGCGCGGAAACAAAAGATCGGGGAGTGAAGTCGGAGTTGAAATGAGATGGCTCTAGGAGGTGCTGTAGGTAGTAGGTATGAAGAAGTAGTACAGAGTACGGACACAGTGCAGCAAGTCCAGGGTTGATCCGACGGAACGGGCAAAAACGTCACAGCTGGACTAGGCTGGGCTTGCTAGATTGATGCGAGGGCTGGGCTGGGCTGGCAGATCTTTGCCGAGAGTCGGGAGACGAGAGACGAGAGACAGGAACGGGATGGACGTGTTGGTTGGAGAGACGCACAATGTTAGGCAGGGTAGAGTAGGTAGGGGAGCAGGAACAAAGGTATGGCAAAAAGGAAGGTGTAGATGTCTGGAGATGTGAGTATTTTTCAAAATATGTCTCGAGACGTCGACTGAAGTCAATACGCAGGCGCTTTTCCTCATCCGTAGCTTAATCATCAGACACGACATGACATGGACAATCGGAAACACTTTCGCTTCACTCCCGGGCGGAAAGATGAGATGAGTAGTTTGAAGAGGTCCGCAAGAATTAATTTGATCGCCCGTATCGGGCTTACTCCCTTGGCCTGTCTTTGGACGCGTCATATAAATATGTGGCGCTGCGCGCGAAGCTCGAGCTACTGGATCGCCTCAACCGAAAGACAGCCAGACTGACAAGACAGCTTCCCAGCCAAAAGAAACCAGTCTCTGGTCATTCAAATAACTTGGATGCGCCAATCGACCCGCATGCTTGGAACCTTGTGAAGTTCTGAGGACGGATGGTATACGAGCGCCCAGGGACGCTTGCAAAAGGCACGCAGAGTGCTGGACCACCCAGCCACTATGCTATTGCTGTTAACATCTCGCTTTTGGCTCGGATCCGAGGAAGCTCACGCGGAACAATCTACGAGAAGTTAAAGGAAAATACATGGGTCCGTTCAGCAGCTTGTGGGAGCTGCGGCGAGTATTGCGGTACCTCGCACTGGACTGATTCAATGGCGTTAAGCAACTTTTGGTGCGCATCAGAAATATCCATACGGAGGTAGTATCACGGTTGAGCGTGCTCGTACCTGGACCTGCTTCGGACCAGACATTTCTGGGGCGTCTCAACGTGCCGCCACTAGCAGAGCGATGAGAGGCTCAAAGCAATAGAATTGAGTTTTGCTGACAATCGCCCGAACCTTGGATTATTTGAATACACCTACAAAGCTCAATATGACAATAGCCCACCGATCAAGAAGTCACCAGGAGCTGCCGTTACTCGAAGACAGGTAGGTGCATTGCATTTTCCATTCTGGGGTTATCGCAGCGTGCAATAAAGAAATGACTCAATGTACTAGGAAAAAGGTTGAGATAAATAATTGAGATATCAAACGTCTACAGGCTGTCAAGACGGCGAGAGGTAATAATGCTGCACAGCGCAATGCAGTACACAGTCTATGGAGGAGTGAGATGCAACTTCGTATATGAAGATCCTTGGAAGCAGAATCCCAAAATAGCTTCGTCCGCCTTACCTAGTAACTCCCCGAATTGGATGTTGTACAGAGTACCACGCTGAATACTCCCGGCCCACGCGAGGCTTTAATGTACCGTCAGGTCAGGTCAGGTCAGAGGAGATCCAAATTAGTCAGTATTGACCTTTGATTTTATTTCCCTCCAGCCAAAAAAGTCAGCGTGAGCTGGCTGAAATTCCCCGCATAAACAATAGAGGGTCATGCCAAGCTTTGGTAGCCTGCTCCAATCATTTCTTATCGCAACAATCCGTTGGGCCCTTCCCGCTTCTGAAAAAACAAATCTCACTGATGAAGTGCTTCTCTGCCGCAGTCAACTAATTCAGAATATACTTTACGACGCTGGAATGAGGAGGTCGGCATTTCGATTACCAGTTGCGCGAGCCATAATTCTTCAGTCTCGCCGGTCCCTCACGAAAAGCACTCCACGATGTCGCCCAGAACTGGCGTCAACCTCAACAACGACCAGTACCGACCAGCATGCAGTTCGTAGTGAACCTCTGCCATTTCGATTCGAGACCGGTCTTGCTCTGTTTGCAAAAAGAGCGCCTAGGCCATTCCCTCCGCCCTTTCTTTCTCCGCCGTCAGGCTCCTTCTCAGATCCTCTCAGCACCCACGATAGGAGTCGCGATCGGCGTCCTTTGGTTAATGGGCAGAAGATTCGAGGATATACGAATGGAGATGATGCAGTATACGCAAGTGATCAGTTCATTGCGGCAGATGATGGAGTCGGTGCTTGGTCTACAAGGCCTGGAGGCCATGCTGGGTTCGGGCTGCGCTGTCCCTGTGTTCAAACTATGCTGACATATGCAGTCTATGGGCAAGATTAATACTGCATTTCTGGGCGGTAGAAACAGAAGCAGACGCGAATCGGCCGCGGCCTCCAGGACAGACATATCAACCCACACCAATCGAATATCTCCAAAAGGCCTACGAACAAACTATTCAGGCCACTTCACAGCCAAATCAATGGCAAGGTACAACCACGGCTGCTGGAGCGCAATTACACTTTCAGAAATCCGATTCAGATCCCAATGCCCCACCTAAGCCTCTTCTATATGTGACTAATTTGGGCGACTCTCAAGTTTTGGTTATTCGACCACGCGATGGAAGGGATGGGGAGCGGATTTACAAGACAACTGAACAGTGGCATTGGTTTGACTGTCCAAGACAGCTAGGAACTAACAGCCCGGACACACCTCGCGAGAATGCTGTAATGGATAAGGTTGAGATTGAAGAAAACGATGTCGTACTCGCCATGTCGGACGGAGTTATTGACAACTTGTGGGAGCATGAGATCATTCAGAATGTAGTCGACAGCATACAAAAGTGGGAGAATGGCCAGGGGGGAGAAAGTAATGGCGATCGAACAGGTGGAGCTGGTGGGGGAATGAAATTTGTGGCAGAGGAATTGATGAAGGCTGCCAAAGTCATTGCTACAGACCCTTTTGCAGAAAGTCCATTTATGGAACACGCAGTTGAGGAGGGTCTTGCAATGGAAGGAGGTAAGTTGACAGAATCTAATTTCAGCATATTTCTAACCAATGTCTAGGCAAGCTAGACGATATCAGTGTCGTGGCTGCCCTTTGCAGACGGAGCAAGGGTTGAAGCTTGACTGCAGAAGGACAATCACACACTATCTGCTCCACGGGGAATTCAGCCGCAAAAATTGGCGGTCATGGCACGCCAGAGAAAATCTCATGAAATCTCCAAGAGAGGACTTCACAACAGAGCTTGGAAGAAGATCAGAAGTCCTTGGTACCATGATCTGAGGGGGAAGCCAGGCCCAGAGAGTGGCATCCCCAAGAAAGGCAACGCTATTCTCAAGATCAGCCCAATCTGGTCAGATGATCTTGCCATCTGAGTATGTCACTATAGTACATATACATTATGTTGCTGTGGAAGTATAAATTTGGGGTTACAAGGCTGAGTTCCATGCCATTGTCCAGATAAACATCCTCTAGCTGCATACATTAACTGCCAAAATCGAGGCCCTATCTACCCAAAACATTCTTGGAACAGATGCTGAAAACTCACAAAATTGAATTACAGCTTTGTGACCCTAGGACAGGTTGGGGGCCATGTCAGGTCTCAAGGTTCAGCCTCGCGCCTCGTCTTGGCAGCCGATAAGCTTATCGTAGTAGCGCAAAAAATAAAAACTGAAAGCAGCGCGATGAAGCAATCCCACGACGACGAAACCACATCACACATTCAATATGAGGGGTAAAAGATCCAAACAGTACCGGAAACTTATGCAGCAGTATGGTCTCAGCTATGGCTTCCGTGTACCATATCAAGTTCTTCGTAAGCTTTGCAATTACAACCCTTGAGCTCGGCACTGACCAGGTCCTTAGTTGACGCGCAAATGATCAGAGATGCAGACAAATTCAAGATGGATCTTGTGGGAGGACTGGAACGAACGCTTCACGGCGAAGTAAAGCCAAGTATACGCTACCCTTCAGCTGTGCAAGATGGCGACTAATGGATACAGTGATCACCCAATGCTCGATGCGCCATCTTTACGCTGCGGCCTCAGAACCAGGTGTCTCCTATCTCATCGACAAAGCGAAAACATACGAACGAAGAAGATGTGGTCACAGGCCAGAGGATTATCCCGAACCGCTGAGCACACAGGAATGCCTGGCTTCGGTGGTTGACCCTAAAGGCAACAAGACGAACAAGAACCGGTACGTTGTCGCCAGTCAAGAACTAGAGGTACGGAAACACATGAGAGGTATTCTGGGGGTGCCACTGGTGTATATCAATAGGAGTGTCATGATTATGGAGCCGATGGCCGAGGCGAGTACGGACAACAGGGAGAAGGAGGAACGAGTCAAGTTCCGGGCTGGATTAAAACGAGGCAGTGGCAGTTTGAAGAGGAAACGGGAGGATGGGGAGGATGAAGAAGAAGAGAGGAACAGTGATGGCGGAGAGGCAGATATACCCAAGAAGAAGAAAAAGGCAAAGGGTCCAAAAGGACCAAATCCTCTGGCCGTGAAGAGGTCGAAAAAGTCAACGGAAGAAGGACCAAAATCGTCAGTACAAAAAGAGGTCAAAGACCCGGCAATTGGAGAATTAAATCCGGGAAAGTCAGACGGACCTGAACAAGGTGCTAAACGGAAGCGGAAGAGGAAGCCAAAGTCTGGAGCTGAGGGAGGGATGGCTCTTAGGCCAGAGGTGGCTGATGGGGAGGATGATTAGTTTCGGGAAAGGCGTTTTGGTGGTGCTGGGTATCAACTAGTAGCAATACCCAGTAAAAGAGGAGCACTGGGAATGCTCAATGGAATATTGATGTCTTTAGAAGCAAGACCTAGTCATTATGGAAATGAATGCAATCCAAAATGCAACAGAAGGGGAAAAATGATTCCATGTGACTATATTAAAATGAAGAATGACCTTGAGTCAAGTCTCACTTTAGTACATGCCCGAGGAAAATAGGGTTGGTAGTTCTGTAGTGACACGGCAAGCCACCTAGGATGATCGTTCATTGACAGCATGCCCCACCCCACCTCAAAGTCTCCTTCTTACTTAGCGCAACAAGCCCCCTGCAGTACACGACTTCAAACAATTGTCCCCTTGAGCACGACCTCGAACTACGAACCGGTGCTTCAGAAAGCATGCGTCTGCCACAGACGAATACTAATCTACAACTAGAGGAGCGCTTCCAGCTTCAGACAAAATCGTCGTAGGAAGTTTTGGATGAGAGGAACGGTCGCCGTTGCGACACGAGGCGGTGGAAAGCTCAACCAATATGCCGGCGAGCGAACAAGCAGCGAACAAAGAAGTGCCTCTTAGCAATGGCCATGCTGCGCCCAGTACGACTGTGGCAGAACTCGACGACTTCGGCCTGCCGGTGGTCAAGCACAAGGTCGCAATGCCGGTAGACCCGGAAAGCAAGGACGATGTCGAGGAGACAATATCCAGGCCCGGTGTAAACGGATATGTGAAGGGGGAAGTTTCCAAGATTGAGAAGATTGAGGAATCGATCAGCGGCGCGAAACCCCAGGCTCAGAATCCAGATGAAGAATCTAGTGGAGATGAGGAATTCAAGGACGCTAGTTCAACCCCGTTACCTCCTGGAACACCAAAACCGGGATTACAAGAGTCAGAGGAGAAAGATGTGGAAGTAATGAAGTCTGCTACTCCAGAGCCTCAGACACCCACGGATGCTGTCCCAGAAGAACCGAAGCTTCACGATGCAGTTTCCGAGAAATCTGCCAAAGCTGCAGAGACGAGACCGCCCCAGCAGTCAGCAATGTCTGCAGAAAAGGACTCAGAAGATGACAAGGGCAAGGAAGAAGAGAAAGGTAAGGAGACAGAGCCAAAGGATTCCACACATGTCCGAGGGCAAAGCTCGCAGGCGGGGGGCATTTCGGAATGGTCGCATCAGCACACCACACAATTGGATGCGAAATCGCCGGTAGTGGAAGAGGATGAATGGCAGACCATGCCAGCTTTTGCGCCATACGATATATACGATGATGACAATAGGCTTATCGCGAGGGAGCATAATTCGGATGTCGAGGAAGATGCGTACGAAGGTCTAGGGGGTGCTGGAAAGGGATATACACGAGTCCAATTGGACGAGGACGCTCAATCGGCAACGAGTCTGGATGAGAATACACAATACCTATTCAAGGATGTCAATGGTGGAACTGGCGCCGGCGAGCTTGAGGACGAGGAGCAAAGGGATGCTACCTCGCAGATGCAGGCTACAAAAGACCTCTTAACTGAGGGACAGAGGATTGCCTATGTTGGAATGACACGATTGATCCTGTCAAACATGGTGACTGCCGCCGAGTCAATAAACCATACCCGGAGTAGTAAAAAGGACATTCAACTTTCGGCCGAAGCAATGCAAATGTGGAGTCAAAAGATGATGGTGCGGTTATACGCGCATATGGAAATCAGTACCGCGGAACAGATTATGATTGAGCAATTGGCACAACACGGCGTTGTACCTAAAGATTTAACGCCTACGCTCATGCAGAATGCCAGAGTAAAGAATCCTATGGCGGAGAAAGATGCCTCTGCAGCCGACGTATCGTCGCCCAGACCCGATTCGATGACTTCCACGGATAAGAGTTCCCGATTGTCACTTTCATCTAGACCCTCGATATCCTCTCCCCGACTGTCCTCAACCCCTCCTAGACTAGACGAAGAGCCTGCACAGGCACCGCCTCCCTATCAAGAGCATGATGGAGAAGACCTTCCAGAAGTCCGTACTCCCTCACAACTTCCAACCACAGCAAATCTCGATATTGATCTTCGCTGGACTGTTCTTTGCGATCTTTTCTTGACACTGATTGCCGATTCTGTGTATGACGCCAGATCTCGAGTCCTTTTGGAGAAAGTGGGTGACAACATGGATGTGTCATGGCTAGAGATTTGTCGATTCGAGAAGCGAGTGACAGATGCACTAGAAATGCAGCAAGCTGCCGAAAAAGAAAACTGGAACGAGGATGAGCACAAGGAGAGTCGAAGGAAACTAGCTTTGAAGAAACGATACATGATGATGGGTCTGGCCACCGTGGGAGGTGGGCTGGTCATTGGTCTCTCTGCTGGCTTGCTAGCCCCTGTTATTGGTGCTGGACTGGCCGCAGGATTTACAACCATCGGTGTTGCTGGCACGAGTGGTTTCCTCGCAGGAGCGGGAGGCGCTGCCATTATTACATCTAGTGCCGCGGCTTCTGGAGGTATCATTGCGGTTCGAGCTGCGAACCGAAGAACAGGAGCCGTCAAAACATTCGAGTATCGACCATTACACAACAATAAGCGAGTCAATCTGATTGTTACTGTTTCAGGATGGATGACAGGAAAAGTCGATGACGTCCGACTGCCGTACAGTACTGTTGATCCAATCATGGGAGACATTTACTCAGTACTCTGGGAACCTGAGATGTTGCAAAGTATGGGAGACACGATTAATATCTTAGCGACAGAGGTCAGTATCTTTTCTTATTCATAGATCACATCTAACTCGCAGCAGGCTTTGACACAAGGTCTCCAGCAAGTACTCGGCAGCACCATTTTGACCGGTCTTATGGCCGCCTTGACTTTACCTGTCGTATTGACTAAACTTGCTTACCTCATCGATAATCCATGGACTGTTTCTCTGGATCGTGCGAATATGGCTGGTCTTATTTTGGCTGATTCGCTTATCGATCGAAATCTTGGTACACGTCCCATCACCTTCGTGGGATATTCTCTTGGATCCAGAGTCATATTCGCCTGTCTGAAAGAACTTGCTAAGAAAGGAGCCTATGGTCTTGTTCAAAACGTCTATCTATTTGGTTCGCCAATCGTAGCCAAGAGAGATGAGTACCTGAAGGCTCGATCTGTTGTTGCCGGTAGATTCGTCAACGGATATGCCCGGAATGATTGGATTCTAGGATACCTCTTTCGCTTGACGAGTGGTGGTATCAGCCGAGTGGCAGGACTTGCTCCTGTAGAAGAGATTCCTGGGCTAGAGAATGTTGATGTCACAGACCTTGTACCAGGACATATGGCTTACCGAACGGCAATGCCCAAATTACTTCGCGAAGTCGGCTGGCTAGTGGAAAGCGATGAGTTCACCGAAATTGAGGATCCAGATCCAGAGAATCATGCACAGCGACAGCGAGAGCTCATCAACGAGATTGAAGAAGCTCGAAAAGAATTTGAGAAGAAGGAGAAGGAAAAGGAGTCCAAAGGGAAGTTTGGGTTCTTCAGCCGAAAGAAAAAGGCTGTCGTTGAGCGTAAAGAATGGGAGACATATGAAGAATCGAAGGGAGATCCGATCTCTGCCCGAACAGAAGACGGTCAAGGCAACAACCACGGTGTTCTGTTTGATGTCGACGCCATCCGTGCTGAGCTTGCGAGCGAACATATGGAGGTGAAGGAGCTCAAATCCACGCTCCCGCCCATGAAACTCGACTTGAGCTCTTCTTCGTCAAGTCCTTCGAATCCACGCTTATCGCTACGCGAGACACAGTCCTACGATGCCTCGTCAATGCTTAAAGTTAACAAGCCCTCGCCAGCCGCCTCGCCTCGTCAGTCAAGTAGCGAGTGGATCCCATCAACCCGATCCCCTCCTGTTTATGCTCCAGAGGAGGAAGAAATCCAGATGACTTTCGATACTGCCTACCGCTCCCCTCCCCGCTCAGCAGGCACATCAAGCAATCATCTTCCTCTTCGCGCCCCATCCCCACTCAATCCGCCTACGCCAGAACCCACAGATCGCGCGGCGACATTGCAAAGGCCGGAATTGAAGAGCAGTAGTACACTACCGGCTACATTACCACCCATGAATTTCTCGCATAATGCGTGGGCCGATGACGATGATGATTTTGGCAAGGAGAAAGATATCCAGATGACTTTTGCATAGAGAGACACCTTTCTCCCTTAATACAAGACCTACCCTCCGTACAGATGCCAACATCTTCGAGGTTTCTTTCTGGATCTTCAGACCAGTTTTTGGTGACATGAAGAACTCATGCACTTATTTGTAATTAGCAATTGCGATGTTGGTCAAACCCGCACGCGTACTGCATATACCGTCGTATTTTTTGGGCAGCGTTTGGTTTCTTTCGATCAAGGTCTCGCTCGGGTTTCTGAAAGCATAGCATGGCATGGTTTTGCAAGCAGCTTTGCATGGGATGGCGATGAGATTTGATTTCGTTTCACTTCTGTTCATGGCATTTTTTCAATGTTTATTATTTGCAGGCTGGACATTCAGTACACAGTCTGTAGCTATGGGATGGGTCTTCTGCTCATCCCGGCTGGTGGGCGTCTTGGGATTCTTTCTGTGGGACGGGTTGGACGTACGGTTGTATTAGTGGAGACGAGAAGCGACCGAACGGGCAGATATATAATAAACAGACGTTCTAATCATATTTCCGTCGTCTAGGTGGAATCCAGCATAGATACATTTCGCTGATATGATTGTGAATCAGGCAACTTTCGCAAGTATCTATCATGATCATATTCTACATTGCATTATCTAGCGAGCTCAGAAGCAATTAATTATATGTACAAAGTAAGCTTCACCAATCAAAGGTCTATTTCCCTGTGCTTTTCCTCCTAAGGATATGAACTCTCAAGAGTGTCTCTCACCAATGCCAAGTTCTGAATAGCAGCAAGTCCATACTGGGCAACATCATTCGTGCCCGGTATCCACGGAGCTTCTGTCACAGGATGAATGACCTTAGCACCAGCCACACTCGTCACATTCCACGCTGCAGTTGGCTTCAGCCCATCAGATGAGTAGAACTGCTGCCACGCTCTAGCAGCAATAGTAGCGTTATCCCTCTCGTTCGCCACATACGCAATCAGTCTCGAGTGTCCCTGGAACAGGTTTAACGAGCCGAAACTGACGCCGTACCGCGCGATCTGCTCAGCGGTGCTGGCACGGAAGTAGTAGCAGTAATCCAACCAAGCATCTTTGAAGCCGGCAGGGAGATCGGAGCCGTAGTACTCAATAGCTTCGGATACCACTTCTGGGAGGCCGAAGACGGCCGACAGATGCGAGACCGCTACGTAGCCCTTGTTCTCAGGGTCTGCAGGAGGAGGACCAAGTGTGCTGGAGGTGAGGTTGAACAGCGATGTGCCGGTCACGAATCCGTTCTTCAGGGCTGCGATGCCGCTGATTGTATTGGTGAGTTTCGTCTTTGCTTCTTCCCAGCGGGCACTGCGACGCTCCCATGCAATGAGCCATCCACCTGCTAACGCTCCCCAGTCCGTACCGAGACCAATGGCTACTGTTGAGCCAGGAGTAGGGACCCAGCCGTCGGTGCGGACCTTTCTATTCGGGTCGAGGATTCCGTAGGTGTTGACGGTGTCGAGGAGTTCATCCATCAGCTCGCCAACTCGCTCGTCTCCACCGGAGAAATAGTAGAAGTATTTGCGGTATTGCGGCTGCGAGATACGGGCTTGCTTTGCGCTGTCCGAGAAGTGCTGGACGCCGTGACGGGTCCCGAGACCTTTCCACTTACCAATATGGTACACGTCTACCTCGCCAGTGTGACGGGTCAAGGCCTCTGCGAAGCGGTAGACGTCGTGTCGGCCTGTGCGTAGGAAGTACAGCCAGAAGAATAGATCAGGGGATAGCTCTGAGTTGTCCCATCCATATCCGCCCACGTCATAGCGCCAGGAATGGCGGTCGGTGTCATAGGTGTGCATGAAATCGCCATAGTCGAGGAATCCATACCATCTGCGCTGCTCGACCTGCTCTTCGTAGAACTTGAAGAGAAAATCAAGATGATCTTCAATGGTCGTCGCTTGCGGGCTGTCGGTATCAGGTACAGACCAGTATGTGCCAATTGCTTTGCTTTCTTGCAGGTATGCTGGCTCGGCGGCCAACACTGGTGGGTTGTTGACGTATTCGGTTAATCCTGCGAGGGTGTCTCTCGTGGGCGTCTCTTCAAAACCGAACAAGTAAACCTCGCTGGTTCTGGCGATGCCGTAAGGAGTGTCAAAGCCAGGTTCCCAATCTTCGTATGTGATCTCCAAGGCATCGAGTTGATCAGCATACCCATTTTGGCCTAGCCCGTCGTGGTACGGGCGGAGGTCAAGAGGTTGCGCAGCTGGATCATAAAGCCAGACTGTTAGGTCACCTGTATCTGAGGCTGCTTTTGAGATGTCCAGACCGCTGGGAAAGCGCTTCCAGAAATCGCGTAGTCCTACTGCGAGACCTCCCTATACAAGGGTTAGTACTTGGGCTGTTTGCAAGTGGCTCTCGGCCAACAGAGAATTGAAAGCAGAATAGGCCTACCTTTGTTGCACCACCGAGATAGGCTAAACCGCCTGAACGAGTCCCTCCACCGACACTGACCCAGCTCTGACCAGCCTTGGTTCGCTTCTTCAGGGTGAATCCATCAGAAGACAATTGACTTAAGCTGTAGTCACCCCAGGTTGGGATCCATCTGAGTCTAGAAGACACTCTCACATCCCATGTGCTGGTATCTGGCAATACATCGCCATCAACCTGAGCAGTCCTCACTACCGCACCAGGATCTCTTCTCAAACCCGTAATGCCTTGCACAGCTTCGCTAATCAATCCTCCATCAACACCAGCAAATCGCACATGACGATCGTACTGCTCCTCTCCCTCCAAGGGGACACTGAACCGAATGCCCACACCAGTGATCAGATCCTCGTTTGCAGCTCCATCGAAGACGAGACTGTGAACCAGTCTAATCGAATCCGAGTTTGCGTACAAGTAGAATCGTAAGACGAAGGGAAGCCAATCCTCGTGGTTCCCACCATCCTGGACTGTATGGTTGCCACGGACAGTGACCAGAGCACGGACGGAAGCCTGCTCGTTGACAGTGACTTCTGTGATCTTGCTCAAAAAGTTGAAGTAGTTGATAGAAGAATTGCCACGACCTTCGGGGGTCTCCGCAACGCCTGACTGGGATTGAAGGACGAGATGACCATCTTTCCCAATGATCTTTCCGCTCTTCGCTTGGATGCTGTCGATGAGAATGTTGCCCGACTTGGGAAATGATACTGTGAGCTTCCCGGTGTTGACAGTGACCTTTGAAGAGGAGTCTGTGACGGTGATTGTTCCCGTCTTGTTGGCGTAGGGAGAAGTGGTTGTATTCTTCGCATTTTGTGCCGTCACGGTATACTTGTCGGCTAAGGTGTCGGATGCAGGAATAGCATGGCCAGTCCACTTAACTGAACCATCTGCCCACTGGCCTGTGACCCAGCTCTGGAGTTCGACTTGCTCATTAGAAGAACTTGAGACTGTAAATGTGGTGTTCCCGGGATAATGCTGTCCTTGAGCCCATGGAAGTCCGAATGTTGTTCCGTAGTTATACGATGGTTTTTCTCCAAGCCAATGCACCGAAGCAGAGTTTGTTGTACTGCTATTGGTAGCATTGGGAAATAATTGAGGTTTAACGGAGTCAAAGAAACCACAAAGGGCAAGTGAAAGAAGAAGTCGTCGTGACATGATAGGCAAATGACTCGAGGCCTTTTATCCAGGCTCCAGAGAGCAAGCACCGCACGAAAGAGAATATGAGGGAAGGACGGGCTGGTTGAAGCCTACCTACAATCGAATATATTGGGGATTATATACTTGAAAGTTAGACCCCTCATCATAAAGATTGCTCCACCCCTGAGCACGCAAAGTCCTCGGGTTATTGCTAAAGCGACATAGTATTTCATCACATATGCCAAGATGGCAACATGACATCTCTTTAAATTGGTTTCTGGTGGGGTTCGGTCCCTTCTACTCTGTCGAGCTGCCTCCCCCGTCAGTGCGTCCGAACTGCCCGCTTTAGTCTGTCAGGGTCTGCAGCCAACAGGGGTGCCCAGGCGCCGAGAAAGATCCCCCAGAGATTTCGCGGGGAAGGTAAGATATGGGAGTATGAAAAGGGTCCTGTGCTAATTCTTGAGCAGAGGTAAATAACTCGTGGCCTCGGGTTAAAGTAGAAGCGAAATGTAAGGCACCGTACCTACTTCCAAACTGATCGTCATCCAAGACTTCGCTCTCGCTTCCGCCCCCGACCTCTCCCCGCATTGTTTTCCCGCCAATCCGCTGTCTCTGGGGTCAACAACCATGAATTGGGGTTGATAGTGTAATGCATTCGTGAGAAGGACCACAGATATGGAAGCGACAGTAAAAGACTTATAGAGCCACAGGAGGCAAACCATACACTCCATCAAAGTAGTGGTGGTGCTGCATAGTCAGATAAAATTACCCCCAATAGAAAATACATTCCCCCGGCTTGGCAGTCGCAACAAGAGTAGGTTGGTAAGCATGGAAGAGACAACACGCGAGAATCAAGACAACAATGGCAAAATTGTTCTGCGATACATCGTTATTAAGTTGACGTGCTAATTCAAAAGACAAAAGGTAAACGCCAAATCCAAAACCGCGAGGCTAGGACATGTACAGTGCGCCCGTGGTATCTAGGAACTTTTCGAGGATGGAAGAACTGTCTACCGGAACGCCAAAGTGAAGCAAGTAGGAAATTCGTCCCGGAAGTTTATGTACAGGAAGAGAGTGGTGTTTGTTCTTGGTGTATGGTCGTCTGTTGACAAGAATAGGGATCTTCCTAGTCCTCGTTGTGATTCGTACATAACAATAAAAATGGCTTCGAAGACATTCAGATAACATCATTGCGTTCCCATCCAAGTGGTTTGATGTTCTCGATGCCTTTGCTTGGGTGTGGCTTGTCGGTATCCTTGTACTCGCTCACGAATGGATTAGGGTCCTCCTTCTGGTCAAGATTTCCAAGGGTGTGGTTGACTTCGCGGTGCTTAGCCTCATCTGCTCTAATGTACAGCAAGAGGTCTCTCATTGTCCTTGAACCCTCGGGCATCTTCCAGTAATTGACAGCCAGTTCGGGAATTTGGAATTTGGGATCGGACCATTTCTATCCATGTTAGTACGTTTTTTCCAGACAAGCTGGATAATTAAAAACTCACAGGAAGTTTGCCTGCCTCGATATCTTGAATGGCAAGCGTATATGTAAGGACGGCCTCCTCCTCAAGATAGCCAACGAATCTGTGGCAAGTCCTTGGTGAAATCAGATACGAGAGGAACATCGAGTTGAAAAAGACACCCTGAGCTCCCAGAATCATGAACTTCATAAACCAGCCAGGCTCAGCCATTTTCAAAAATGTGAGGAGGTGCATTCGTTCATTGTAGGCTTCTTCCAACAGTGTTTCGATCCAACCATTATCTCTCTTGAGTCGCCTCAAGCTGTGAAGGTGGCGGATCATGCCAGCAACCATTCCTGGAACACCTGCAACGGATTCGAGGAATATCATTCGGACCAGCCACTTGGGCTCGCTCATGGCATATGGTTTGGTTGCCACGACAGCGTTGCTATCGCCAACCTTCTTCGGTACTTCGACATCATGCTTGTATCTGGTTGCTGTGTCCATTCCAAATCGCAGTAGACGGACCATGAAAAGGGCTATTCTGTCGGAGAAGTCTTTAGGTTCCCGATGGGCGTAGTAGATGTCCTTTCTCATCTTTTCACCATCATATCTGCGAATGGTTGTCAGTCATTGTCAGTCCTTGGGAACCCCTCAAGTGTCTCGCGGATCGTCTTACGGAGGATGTGGCCATGCTGCAGGGGTCTTCTGGATGTGCTCATGGTCTGGAGATGGGAAGATATCTCGAAGTTGTGTTCGGGGCGTGGAAGAGAATTGACGGCGAGATTGGAAATGGCCGCTCGTTAGACCAAGACTCGCTGTGCTTTTCGAGACTCCATTGCACTGGGAGAAGCTAGCAACTGCTCTCGAAAGCTGTGTAGCAGACTGTTTGGAGACCGTAAGTCTTGTTGATGCCCTTGTAACATACATTGAGGATGATTAGCAGTGAATGCGAAATGTATGAAAGGTGGAAATAATTGAACGAGATATTGTTAGTGTTTGCCTTCAAGAAGCAAAGAAGGGTTTGTTTTTGTATAGCAAATGAAGTGCCTCAGGGAGGTCAGATCGGTCTCTCTTTATCGGAATGTGTGCTGCGGCGTCGAGCGAGTCAGCCGCGTGTAGAGCGAGCGTGTTCCGAATGCCGTCAATACTTGGCCCGTTAAGTCCCTAAAGTAACAGTCGGCGATGAGGCCCTCGTATAGTCTAGGATGTGACAGGACAGGCGCCCTATCGAATGTGGATTCCGCTTGGGAATGGAGATGTTCTGGTTGGAGTCGCCTGGACAAGGGTGTCACTGCCACTTTTTAGCAATCTCAGCCTTGCCTTGCCTTTGCCTTGCCTTGCCCTGATGACTCTTTGTGACCGAGAATGGTCGTGCAGGTCCCGGCCGTTTCCGAACCACGCCCCTGGCGCGATTTGTTCCGAGCCTCAAATTCCCTCCAACAGCCTCTGACAGGCTAACAACATCCACTGTCGTCAAAATGTCAAACTTCTTCCTGCAAATGACCAACCTACGAGCAAGATATTTCCACGGCCCCGATTATACGACTTCTTTCAGGCTCGGGTTTCATCTGATCGGGATTCAGTCGACCTAAGTAGACCAAACAGCTATTTCCACCTACGGCCACCTCGGGGTCTCACCTCGCCATCCGAAGTCTTCTTCTTATATCGATGGAAAAACACACAAACCTCTCGGGCTGTTGATTCAGCTCTTACGCTATGAAGCTCATTATCAATTCAATTCAAAACATTAGAGTACCAAGTCGCTGCTTGCCAGGACCCAAACACTCTGCTACCCACTGCTTACAGTTTTCAAAGAAAATATCAAATGATAAGATTGGGACCTGTTTGTACAACTGGTCGATTAGCATGCCTCCTTTCAGATGAATTGGAATTTGAGCCGCCGCGCTTTTACTGGATTCAAGGTCACGCTGACCACTTTTCGTCTACGTTCTCTTTCAAGTATACGGAAGTGAGTGGGAAATGCAATCCGTTCGGCGATCTCCCTCCGACCTTTGATTTGCATAGGCTATTCTATCACATACCCACGCAATGGTTGCTTCTCCAAAACGGCACTTCTGAAGTTTTGGGCTGAAAATATCTTGGTTTGTCAGCAGGATGTCAGATAACGTTAAGAGGCGGCACAGTAAGACCCCGCGTGTAACAGTTGTTGTAGTTTCTCGTAGATATTTAATCGGTCATTCATTCTACTTTCTTCCTATACTCTACATTGCATCTCCTGTTCCTGGGTCAGTAATCTGCGTACCTACAATACTTCTACCTCAACTACAACATGTCATCCACCAATCCCACTTCTGTAGAAGGACAGAAAGCGCGGATCACATACGATGCGGCCTGTCATTGTGGAAATGTGAAGTTCACCGTCACTTTAGACAAGCCTTTCCCCGAACAGAAAGTCAACAAGTGTAATTGCACAATCTGTACTCAGAAAGGCTATGTCTTTGTTTACCCACCTCGACGAGACATCAACTTTACGCAAGGTAGGTCGCCATTAAAATCTCCTTTACCTTGATCATCGAAGCTGATTAGTGCCAGGATATGAGACTATGGGTGCCTACAAATTCAACACCAAGCAGAAGACACACAAATTCTGCATCAACTGTGGAACGAGTCTCCTTATCGACTTTCATGGCACGCCACCCGGTGGCCCCGAGCCAGATAAAGACACCTTGGCTATCAATGTAAGTCTCATCATTCATATTTCTACATAGAGCTTTTTATACGACTTAAATTTCGATCTGTGGTGGCTGGTTGTTGTATGCAAGAGCTAATCATATCGATTAGGTGAGGAACTTCACAGACATCGATATGGAAGCAATGGAGTATACCTACTTTGACGGAAAGAAATTGATTCCACGAGTGGACTAGAACGACATTCCACAGGTACTTGAGAGCTGTTCTAATAGCGAGTCTACTCACTCTCTTATGGCCCTAGTAGGCGATATGGGAATGGAACTTGGCAGCGGGAGGTGCTAAAGGTCGTAAGGAGAGGCAGTATGAGTAAAAACAATTCTCGCGATAGCGGGAAGTAGAACAAATCCATTCGTGTGATGGAACCACTGTAGCTCGTGTCTTCGCTTGGTGATGTGGACGAACGAAGCTTCCCAAACACACCTCTGCCAAGCGAATCATGCTTTTCATAGAGCCGCCAGCCAGGGCCCTCTCATTACTCGCATTCTGGGAAAATACAATTTGTATGGGGGAAATATTGATAAAATACATATAAGTATGCAAAACGCTCAACTCATACTTTGATATTGGGTGGGGTTTGAGGATTCGAGGACAGCGATTACAGAATATTTCACTTAATACGAGCAGAAATAAACGTGTCAATCGCCAGGAAAACGACCACGACAGCGACCAAACGAAACAAAACAAACCTACTTTTTGCCGAAAGCAAGAAATGATCTCGAAGCTCCAGGAAATGACCTCCCCCTCCTATCACGTGTACATCCTGCAAGCCAATCATCGATGACCTCGGCCCGCTCCGATCAACAGCTAGGATGACGACTCGAGACGAGAGCATGTTTGAGGGAGTTCCTTTGGACGACACGAGTCGAGTGGTAACATCTGGAGTCATTCACACAGAGTTTGAGCTACTTGCTGCTTCGAACGTTCCGTTATATACCTTCATCCTATCTCTGCAGATAGCTCAAACCTAGATAACATTTTCCAAAGTCAAGATAACTTGATCACGAAGCTTACGACATAACTGCCGGCCAGCTTCCAACAACAACTTATACCATGGATCACTCGCATATGGATCATTCGGGAATGGGACACGGTGATATGGGACATGGCGATATGGGCGGCGAGATGCCAATGTGCAATATGAATGTGAGTAGGAAACCAGGCGTCGACCCCTCATCTGCGAGTTGAAGCTGACACTTGCACGATAGATGCTGTTTACCTGGGACACGACGAACCTCTGCATCGTGTTCAAGTGGTGGCACATCCGATCGACTGGCGGCCTCCTCTTCTCCCTCCTCGCCGTCGTAGCCCTCACCGCAGCCTACGAAGCCATCCGCTCCGCATCCCGCAGATACGAACAATACGTTACCAAGAAGGCCGAGGGCATCCCCAGTAAGCCTTTCATTCCCTCTTTCAATACCCAATACCCAACACTACATGGCCCCCCAAACCCATACATACTTCATAAACAAACCTTTTCTTTCATGTCTATCTATGGATGAATGGAAAATGAAATGAATACATGAAGCTGAGATTGTGATTTCCCCCGCGGGCGTAAAGTTGAAGCTGTTACTGAAAGGACGCCTTTCCTGTGGACAGGACGCAATCAGGTGGAGGTTAGCCAGAAGGCACATGTTATCAAGGCGGTGATTTATGCGGTGCAGACGTTCTATGCCTTCATGTTGATGTGAGTACTGCCCAATCCTAGATTGGATTCCGGAGGAGATAGCTGAGTGGGTGAATGTGTAGGCTGCTCTTCATGACTTATAATGGATGGGTAATGCTTGCGGTTGGAGTCGGCTCGTTCGTGGGATACCTGGTCTTTGGAAACAACACAAGTGCGACTAAGGACTCGGCGTGTCATTGAGAGGAGATATTTAAGAGCTAGGAAGTGATCTTATGAACAAACGGTGGGAAAACGACGTATGATACCAGCTGTTGACAAGCAGCATATGCAATAAGTTACAATTCACGCGGGCCTATGTTGGGACAGAGTATGTACAGTGGAGGAAAGAGGATGTCATCTGACAAAGCCTCGAGGAATGAAATTGTCATTTTGGTTGCATAGCTGGGCTACGACTTACTATCCAAATTCATTTTGCATCCAAAAGATGTCGAAACCCCATATAAGCAGAAGTAGAACCGTCGAGCTATACCATCAACCTTTCTCGAAGTTGATATCGCTCGCTAAACATCCCAAACCACCCGCTCAATATTCCAACGATCAAAATCCCACTTGTTGTCAAGAGTCCCCCTATGATACAATCGTAAATTCGTTCCGCGTCTAATGTGGCGTATTATCCATTCGTTCTTCCCGTTCTCTCCCCCTGTCAGATATCAGTACTTTTGACTTGCTCGACCTGCCCACTGTTGATTTTCACCTCTTCATCGTCATCATCCTCGCTCGCACTCGGCGTACTCCTGCTCGTAGCCAGCCCCTCGCCCGTGATACTCCTCGTCAAACTCGAGTTCCTGGAGTAGATACTAGCGCTCCTCTCGGAATTAGGTGTAATCACCACCCTGAAGAACTTCGCATAGCTCTCTGCAAGCTGCCGCTCCTCGAATGTCTCGTCCTCCCTCTCCCTGACTTTGCCCGGCAGCTCCAACCCAACAGTGAAGCCCTTCTGCCTGAAATGTGCGCTCCACTGCTTTAATTCTGTCTTGACGTCGCCGTTGAAGTCCAGATCCCGCTTCATCTTATCGATGACTTCCTGCCTGACCAGTGACCACATGAATTTTGCCCTCTTGGGCAGCGCCGCCGCATTGATTATATCCTCGCTGAATTTCTCCCACTCCCGCTCAGAGACTCCGTACTTTGTAAGCTTGGGATCCCATGCGAACCCAGAGGCTAAAGAGGCTGTCTTCGTGGGCACTCGAAGGCGGCGCTGTGTCGAAGGAGGGATGGGCGTCGCAACGAAGGAAATTCGGCGGTTGGATACGACTGAGGGGGAACGATCACCGCCTGATGAGGTGGGGGGAACGAGGCTGTTGCCCGAACTCTGAGGTCTGGTCTGTGTTCGTCCGGTGCGCTGAGATCCGCTGCTGTGGTTGTCGTGGTTAGCATGACGATCTGATTTGGAGACAGCCAGCCAATTGTCGGGGGATCGCTGAAACAAGCGGCGATGAAACTGATAAGAGATGGAGGGCACATACGATGATTTCAGCGGGTTTACAAACTTCTTGTTTGTTGACTTGACGGGCTTTTTAGCTTTCTCCTTCTTTTCTAAGGCGTCGAATGCTGCTAATATGTCGGCCATGTCTTGTTGATATATGTGATAAGTTGACAACGAACGGTGCGATGTTGATGACGGTGATATGTGTGTTTTAAAGCTTGAAAGGTAGACGTCAGAAAGGTGTCGAGAGATGGGAGAGGGGTAGGAGAGGGGATATACTTTGCGCGAGAGCCCAAACCTAAAGGGTGGTGGCTGTGTACGGCTATCTATCGTGTGAGCAACGCAACGAGGACAGGACGGCGACTAACTACTACTATTAATTCGAATGGACACAAGACTGGAATGGGCAGTCAAATCTAGCAGTCTAGTCTAACTGCAGTCTACGGTAGGGAGGCATGGATATCAAGCCGGGGCGCTACATTGCGCCGGCAAGGGCCACCAGGGCCTTAGCAAGGGCAGCAAGGGCCCTGTTGGACCGTGTGTTCGTTCCAGCCCTTCCACACCTTCCACACCCCTCCATTCCCCTCCTCGCTAGCATTTTGCACAGTAATCGATTACGGTACTTCAACACAGCTTCTCACATCTGTTGGCTCAGCGGTCGCCATACCTGCGCACTTGCATCCACTCTGGCACTCGCTGGCTTCCTAGTCCCTACTCATCGGCTGTTCAATCCACTAACCGTACTGTGGAGAGGGTGGGCTGGGCTGGGCTGATGGTGGATATTCACATGTTGGCTGAAAAGTCTGTAGCCTGCAATGCCCAGGAGCCAGCCTCGACGGAGGACAAAGTGTCACCGTCCTCTGATGCTGTGCTGTGTTATTACTCAGACCCAGAGCTTACAAATAGCGCCAGCTCTGGATGTATAATCTTATCTACGGAGTGACGAATATTTGCAATTCCAGAAAAGGAAACCGAAAATCCTCCCCTTCTCTGATGCAATGCAATATGGCTCATAAGCACGCTGCGCCATTAATGCTCGAAAACAGCGCATGACGGACAGATCTGCTGCTGCACACAAGACATTTCATCGCATCTCCCTCCCACTCTCGAGCGTTGCTCTCGTTTGGCCAGATACACCGCAACATCTTGGAAACTCCCCTCGTTTGAGCCGAAAGCTTGCGCCTCAGCCAGCAGGTACATACTGTATCATCATGAGCTTCCAAGCCTCCTACGTAACCGCCAATGTATGCAACGCAGGCTGAGGGCAGATTCAACGATGGATTTTCGGGTCGGTAGGTGAGCTTTTCTTCGAGCAGTTGAAACGGGTACAGGAAGATACCCGATAAATGACCCTACGATGTTTTCAACATCGTGAAATGTATTGATAAGGGCTGTTGTCTGAGACCTGAGGAGGGAGAAGTGCGCAGTGTGTGGTGTATTCAATGTGCCAGTGTGGAGCGCGTAAGCGAGGAACTGGCCGGTACTCCTTGGTAGCTTCTTTTTTTTGGAGTTTTGAACCAAGCGCGAGGATGATGCATGTCATTCAAAATGTTCCCTTCATTGATTGACGGATAGTGGAGAGACTTTTGGACTTTTGGCCATACAAAAGTAGCTAGATCCCGATTTCCTTCCAGATTTAGATCTTTCATTCTCTCTTATTCTCCGCTTTCCAGTCCTGGTAGCTACAGAGATACCCGTCATCTGTTTTGATTTCTGTATGACATTTGAAAGAACATCGATTCCCGGCCCCCCCCCTCCCCCCCCCCCCTTTCTCTTTTTCGCTTAGCTGTGCATATCAATAATTTCGACTACTTAGAGCTTACTACGTTTATCGATGCTGGTAATACACAGTGGAAGCCCAATGTATTTCTCCCTGTCTCGTCCTAGCGAGACAGTTGTCTTGAGAGAAGTTCATCGACAAGATTTTCTTGATTTTCTTTGGACTACTTAATCTGTCTCGTGTTCTTCTTCACACTGTGCTTGAAGGTATTTACCAGTTTGACGCCTTATGATGTGAATAGTGCTTGGCAAGACTCAGAGTAGCCTGAAAGCTCAGGAGGAATACATCCGTTCCATAAATCAAGGACTTATCACTGCCCAGAGCTTTCAAAAATCCTTCACTCATTATACTCTGGTACATGCTCTTGCTCAAAGCCTGCGTACAATTACCAAAAATACAACGAGTTCATGGCTTCAGAATGCGGCGGAAGCCTGGACTATCGTCTGCACGGTCCGCATTTTCATGCGGCAAGTCGCAAGTCGCTTCAAAAAGCCTTCCGGAATCAAAGGACCTTGAATGGGCCCTCTCCAATGTGGGATGGCTGGCAGATTTCAAATACCCAAAGAAATCACAATATATGAAGGATCCTGGACCCGCCCTACCCCATCCATTTTCATGCGAATGTCTTCAACATCCCATGAACGGGGGACGAACCCATATATATCACAGCCGCGCGTGATGTCGCCAAGGCTATTGTTGCGCGTTGTACAACGAATCTTGCGTGGGAGCCCATGATCTACGTCCCTGTCGAAAGAACGACCTGAAAAGCTCTGGGGATTCTGGTCAGTCGGACCTCGTGGGGGAAGAGTGTTGCAGTTTCTTACTTATCGAAGCAAGACGTAGAGGATGTGATTCAGAAGCAACCTTTCCGAAGATGAGGTCTTAGCGGCTGAGTACGCACTGTTCAGACTAAGTAGTGCAGGGTTATTGCAGACCCAAAGTTGGAGAGGTAAAAGCAGAAATACTTCTCTGAGGTCAAGTTCAGGGACGAACGAGGAACTGGTCAAGGAAGCTAAGGTTGATGGCCATATAGTTTGAAGATCATGGATTGGAAGCAGTCCTTAACAATGCAATCCCATGCTATATTTTGTTATAAGCGTTCATGGGATTGAGAATATAATATCTACATTCAGTGAGTTTGTAATCCTTTGATAATTCACGCTTGCAAGGAGACTCTACTTGCTTATGCTTATATGCATAGAAACGCAGAAGTGATCCCATCAAGCTGCACGAGTTCCCCCTTTCGCTTACAGCCAGTCTCACAAGCGAACTAAACAAATGCGCCACGCTAGCGCAGGACTGACGCTTATTGCAAGGACTGATAGTCAGGCTCGTTGCCAGTTCAAGGGAAAAGCTGATCATTCGATTGGTGAGTCTGTACGAATAGCTTACTGTATTCTGTCGAGTGCCGGCCCTAGTCGGTATTCAGAACCACAAACCCGAAAGCACATATCAACAACAATTCCGTCACTCTTAAAGTGCTTGATATGCAAACTCCATCTTAAACTCCACCTCCTTTCCTTCTCACAATACAGAGGATCGAATCTTTAAAAAGAAAGCCACTCAAGCCAAACTTCACGAATCAAAACTTCCCGCCTGTGGCGCCATCGCTATGTCAGCACTACCCCAAACTTTTACCCCAGAATCATTCGAAGCCTGGCTCAACAGTGCGTTCATTGGGAATCCATCGGAAGCACGCGCATACTGCGAAGCCACCATGTCGCCCAAGTACCACCGGCTACAAGCTCAAGGCGGAGTTACGGATTTTGAACAAGCTGTTGAGAAGGTCACCTTTTTCCGCACGCACTGCAAGAAATGGGTTGCGCCTGTGGAGATGCTGGTTCAGGAGGGAAAGAACGTGGCTGTGAGGTTGACGTGTAATTTGCAGATTGGGGATACGGAGGAGAAGAAGATGGAGTTGATGTTCATGGCTGAGAGAGATGAGCAGGGGAGGTTTGAGAAGGTGTGGGAATTGGTCATGCCAATTGAGGGCGAGAAGTGAACTTGAATGTTGGGGATTTCATATGGTTTAGATATCGAATTCGAATTCTGTACATTTATGTGAATGGATATTCCTGTCGCACTCTAGCGGCTCACTGATCCTTGACCTCTGCGTGGCCCCATTCGGATGCTCCATTCGTTCTCCGCCTGTTTCTTCCACGGAGACCACTTAGTCTCCAACTTCCCATCGAGAATGTCTCTGACCTATTGCATCATCGGCGACTCGTATAGATGTTGTCGCTGTTCCTCACTGAAACCCCACTTACCACCATCAAGCTCTAAGCCCAGGTCCGTTTGTAGCTTTTCCTTCCTACTTTGACGTTCAACTTCAACAAATATCGCTTCACGCTCTGGTAGCTCAACCCCTGCTTTCTCAACTGTGTCATTTACCTCGAAGTAGTATTCGAAAAAGACGTCCTTGAGTCCATCGAGATCTGCTTCTATACGCTCGTTCATGATTCCTTTGGTCTCATCGATGTGTTCCGCTGGTATGAACTTTTCGCCGCCAAGAATCTGATATATATACCCTGCGAACATGTAGATGAAACCTTGAAACGCCCTGTAGCCTCCGAACTGGTCGAAATATGGGTCCTTATTGTAGTCTAAGTCGCCATAATCATGGTGAGAAGAATTGATCATGTTGTGTCGTGGACAGGCGGCTAAGACAAGCAAGGTTTGCTCTTTTTCAACCCGTGAAGGAGTTGTTCTTCTCAAAATGCAGCGACAATGGAGGTAGCGATGGACAATATTGAACATCGGTTCCCACTTTACAATAAGTCGCTTACAGACTAGATCAATCTGAGGATCATCATATGCTCTAGTAATCTTCGGCTCAGAAATTGCTGGTGTACTTGAGTTCCTTGAGTTATGCCGATGTGTTTTCACAACTTGCGTCTTGCTTCGCTAGTTGATAGTCTCGGTATTGGTCAGGACAGAGACCAACTTCGATATCGGACGTCTCAAACGCAATTGCCTCTGGATCATCCTTGAGCACTTCTAATCCGCACGAAAAACTGTTAGAGGATTAGCACGAGAGAATTTTTCAAACGAGGAGTGAAGAGATCAAATACCATTTCTTGAATCCAAAGCCGGCTATCCCCAATTTATATGGCTCGAAGCATCGTATACATTTGGTTCGTGACAGACCATGCCAAGAGCTCATGAGAAAAGCGATCTTAATGCGGCCACCAGATTTGATAGCCATATCCCAGTTCTCGGAATTGACCTTGAAATTTTGATTCCAGTCAAATACAGCAATGTGGCCTTGGCGAATCTGGGACAGGCCAGGGAGTTTTCTGGACTTGTATTTTATCTCGAGGAGGCTGATGAGGTCCTAGAACACGTCAGACACAAGTGTATCTTACAGATTCTTACATTGCCTTAGGATTCGAGCACAAATCTAGAGGCACAAAAAACGGCTCGTCCAGTCCATCGTCAATCTGGACATGCCGCTCTCGTTCTCCCGCCTCCCAATGATAGCCGAGTTGTTTTGGTACTTCACGAGCTATTGAATCTAGGCTGAATACCTTCTCTCTAGCCGAACGATGTTCAGTCTCCAATTACTCCTTGAGATCCAGTAAATATACATGATAATGCAGCCTTGCAACACATTCAGTCCTCCCTTCGCGCTTTCCAGGTGACTCTTAAGCAGTATTATCTTCTTCTCAGAAAGTACTGTCTGTACACGAGCCCAAGATCGGATGATTTTCCTCTCAGAACTTCAATTTGCGATCCAGTTCCGAACTCAGAATTGATAGCGCAGCTACATCGTGTCTGACGAGAGTCAATGCCCGCTGCAGGACGGGCTCGACGTTGGTCGGAACCAAGTCTTTCGTAACCATGTTCTGGATGACGGAAATAATATTAGAAAGCAGATGAAGCTCTAGCATAAGCCGTTGGTTATCAGCTGGAGCCTCGCGGATGGACTCGCAAAAGTTGATGACTTTGCTGAGGCTGTCACCAATCTGAATGGCAAGTGAAGCAACGCTGAAGCCGCTGGCGACGCCTCCAAGGACTTCAGCCATTTTGCCTCTGCGAAAATGCGGAATACTAGAAGTAGAACAGAGATAGTCTGTCACTATGTACAGAGGATTGAACAGAAAATAAAAAAATTTAAGGCCACTCTTACGCAGAGCTCAGCCACACGACGGAACTGGAGTTGTTGTAAGGCTCTGTGGTGGGGGTGGAGGTGTCGTTACACGAACCTACTTGGTCACAACCCGAGGTCTACATTTATCGCTATTGGCTGAGAGAATAAGGTCGCTTGAATCATGTGCCTAAGTTGGTAGAGTACCTGCTCCGAAGTTTCAGCAATTTGAAACTCCCATGAAAGAATCTTGATCGAATCCGCGGTCCTACATTACTTGATCCTCCCACCAGAGATCTCTGGTTATTGAATCCGTACCTACTTAAGCGAATGAAACTCATTCATCCATATACTTTTCAATGCTTAGATTGATATTGCCTGAACAGTACTCCCTGTGGTCCCCAAGGGTTTTGGGCTTGAGAAAGATACAGGAGAATGAGACAAGGATTGGCGAGATTCGACGTGGGCAGATGCTGGGAGTACTGATTGAAGCGTCTGTATTGGACGGAATTGCTTGCTATCTGTCTGTTTCTTTGGCTATTTGCTAAGGCTCCATATCATAATATCTAGCAGCCTTTATCTTGTGTATCTGAAGAAGCTTGCCTGGTCTCCGCTATCCATCTCAGCTCTCTTCATCTCGGTGGTGTAATCGTTGGGGTGAGGATGCTCCTCATCTCTGCGCTTGTTGATCTGGCCGAGGATAAACCACTGGAAAGCGATGAGGATGAAAGACATGGACAAGAAACCAAGGCAAACTCCGTGTCCTGTGAAGTATCTTGGCGCATCAGTGTTCTTGTAACTGTTGGTGATGTCAGTCAACGTGCCAGTCAGGAAAATGGTTTGGAACTTACATGAACGACGAAATGACACCACCGCAATTACCAAAAGCGATTTGGATTGCAATGCCGGCGCCTCTTTTTGTGGATCCACCAATGTTATTTCCATTCCACATCACCATAATTGGAATCATTGGGTAACTGCAAATGTTAGATTCTGCTGGATTACTTCGAAAGTCTGGGGTAACTTACACTCCGCAGGCAGCCAAAAATGTCCCAATGTATTGGACAGCGGGGGTGTCTGTGGAGAGAAGGAGAACATAACCGATGATTGCCGAGCAGCAGAAGCCAGCGAGGAAACTGCTTCAGATTAGCTCGAGCACTTCGCTCGCGAGGATCAAGTTCAATACATACACTGCTCGCTTGTTCATTCGGTCACTGTAGAATCCACCGAGAACTGTAAAAATACATCCAAGAACGTATGGAGGCTAAATAAGGTTGTCAGCATGGATTTGACCTAGACATCGAAGGGAACTTACAACTGTGAGCAGCTGTGACATGGCATCGCTGTAACCCATGGCCCGGATAATCGATGGCAAGAAGAGAGAGAAGGAGTAGAGAGGGACAAGGATTCCAATGTAGGCAACGGATTGGACCCAGATCTTCCAGTCGGCAAACGCAGCCTTCATAAACTTGACGTGGTAGTGGGACGCAAGATCATCGTTGTCGTGGGCCAAACGAAACGAAACCTCCTTCGCCTCTTCGGCGCTCAGGAATGAAGCTGTCGCAGGACTGTCGGCCATCGCCCAGAAAGCGATAATTGCAACGACCACAGTGAGGAGACCTTCGAGGATGAAGATCCACGCCCATCCATCCAATCCTCCCAGGCCATGCATCTCGTTGATGCCGCGAGCGAGAAGTCCTCCGAAAGCACCTGCCACTGTGGCAGCAGAGAAGAAAATGGCAGCTCGGAACGCACATTCCCGACGACAGTACCACAAAGTGATATAATAATTGACACCCTGCTACTGTAAGCTTTGTGTTGCGGACACGAACCAGGTTGCTGGCTTACTGGGAAGAGACCAGCCTCGCAAACACCAAGGAAGACTCGGGCAATGACGAGTCCGTGAAAGTTTTTTACAAGACCTGTGAGGGTCATCGTGATTCCCCAGCCTAACATCATGATCGGAAACCACATAGACTATTGGTTCGTTAGTTTATGAGCCCGAACAAGTGTTCGGTCGTGTCATACCGCTCTCCATCGCTTCAGAACCCTGCTGCCGTCAGTCAAGTGTCTAGTCAATAAGGGAGTTGATCTCACATGTTGGAAGGTACCTCGAACAAGACATATGTCACGACTGGAAGTGGTATTAGGATGTGAACGGCTCGATCATCACTTGACAAGACTCACAGAAAACGGCTACAAGGTCACGCTGTCAGCAAAATACCATATCATAGATTTGGTGGAGGTACTCACATAAAGCTGTATTGTACTGCATTCCTTCCAGGCCAATTGCCTTCTCGAGACCGAAAAGCTTGGCATTTCCAATGTTTGTACGACTGAACGCAATGTCAAACGAGCCCTATCGACTTCTTCGGAGCAACTTACTCGAGGAACGAAAGTAAATAAAGGAGGGATAAGAATGGAATCAGATGCCAATCGATTTTCCTCAATAGTCTCTTCGTTTGTAGTGTGTCGTAGGTAGGGATGTCCTCGACGAAGGCAACATCTGCTTTCTCATCGCCATCAATGCTTTTCATCTGCTTCAATTGCAGGTCAGAAGCAGGATTGTTCGTCGTTTCGGTAGCCATTTTGGGCGCGAGAAAATGAGAACTTCTAGCAAAGGTGATGGCAAGGACAGCACTGGAAAGGGATCGACAAGGAAAGCAAGTCTAGTGGGAAAGCTTCCCCATCTTATAAAATGTCACGATGGCCACCCTCTTGCGGGGGATGGAGGGGTGTAACAGGATCTCCCATGGCTTGTATGGCTAAGACCCCGCCATGCCCAGATGCCCAGCTCGCCATGTGAACCACTTTTTATGTTGTGGATTCTTGATTACGCCTGAATTCCTTTCAGCGAAACAAATTGTGGGAGAAACTCTTATCATAGTTTTGACAAGGCGCTTAACCAACAAAAAACGGAGATTTTCCGTGTCCTTGCTGTTGTGTCATCGTCGCCCAAGGTTTTAGTGGTCCCTTGGTACTGCACTCATCTCTTGGCTGAGCGGGCAGCCAGCCGACTCGAGCCTTCGCCGAGTCCTTGCTGCTGGCAGCCGTTATTCATCTCGATAGAAAATGGGTCTTCTGCATGTCATGGTACTCGAAATAATTGCTAACTCTGCTGTCTAAGGGTTTCAAGATGTCATTGCATTCCTCTGTTGATAGAATATGGTTATGCCTAATTGAAAAGTGGTTAGCTCTTGGCGCATCTCCCGAAGAAAACCGAGCATCTGACAGAAAGTTTAACTGTTTTCTAGAAACATTTGCCAAGCGAGCCGGCAAAAGTATCGGCAAGTGCCCGGTTCCTTTTCGGAAAGTGTTACGGCCAGCTGCTTGAGATAGCAACAGGTGTTGGATACGTTCGTATTGAGATAAAGGTGTTTGGAAGCCGTGAGAGAATTATTGGCCGTGTCGCCTCTCGCCCCATGGGGTGGATTATCGCACTGACGGATGTGGAGGCGGCTCGGGGGGGGCTCGGTCCAACTGACTCGGGCTCATTGGCTCGGTGATCTCGCCGCGTTCTTGGGGGCATTTCCTGGATTATTTAAACATCCTATGGGCCGGCGAGACGCATCCCTCACGGATCAAGATCCAATGAGAAAATGAATGTTGTAAGGGGTTTCTTGATGTTGGGGAAAACGTACGATCCAAGCAGAAATCCACCTGCAAGCATCCTCCGGCAGCTCCGGTAGGTCCGGTAGGAGTGTGGTTTTGTAATCATTTTTATCATACCCTATATGGTTGTTATCGTGCTTCCCCTTCGATTTCTGGTCATGCGGGCAGATGAGAAAGCAACAGGAGCCGTGGAGTTGAAGTGCGGCTCAAAAAAGATCCGGGCCAGCTTGACGTGCAAGATGCAATGTTGCGAAACCAGTGGATTTGGAACAATCCGCATCGACATTCTCTGTAACTACAACTCCGCAGCTCTCTTTCATGCTAGGTGCTGTTTATAATTCGAGAGATGAGAAGACTAAGCAGATCCTGTGTTTCCAGACTGAGGGCTACCCTTCAATATCTATCACCTGTTGTTGCTCGTTTCCCTTCGACATACGATAAGCATTTTTCAGATTCATGTTTGAAAGGACACTTGGGTAACTTTGCAACATAAGCTTCCGAAACCGAAGTTTAATCATTCCATACCGTTTATGAAGGCTGGCTTTATCTTGACCAGGTTTACAAGTTCGTCCTGCGTTTCTCATGTCTTCGGACAGTCGTGAACTGCGATTTCGATACAGGGTTTCGATGAGGTTCCTTTACGTCGTATGAGCCAAAAAATTTCAGACCCGCAAACTTGGAAATCGTATACTGCTCAGAGCTGCTGCTGTTGACCCCCACGCTGATCCCAGCCGGCAGATCCTCTACAAATTCTTGAGAGGTGTTGAAGCACTCAAACATTTCTTCCAAAAGAGATTTCGTCGCGTGAGACCTGGGGAGGATGAGCAAAGGTATCTGCCTCTGATCATAATAGAGAATTTGGCTGCCACAACTCTTTCCTCCTTCTATGCTTGTTGATGAGGTCCAGTTGTTTGTTTATCTCACTACCTTAAGCGAACTCCTTTTTAGGCGACGGAGGACAACCACAACATTGCAAATCATTGATCACAAAAACTCAGCATTGAGTGTACAACACGGTAGGAAAGAGCTTGATTTCGTAATATGCCGCGATTTGAACCATGGGCAGTCTATCAGTCCGTGTACGGCTACACTGAGGAAGCTCTCGCCATGCTACAGCAAGTCTGCTAGTCAGAAAATGGGCAATCATATGATTAGACACTTCATTGTGCAGTTTCCTCACATGGATGCCTGCTATTTTCAATTCAAAGGAAGGCACGTAAGTACTTCAATCGCGAGAAAATGTGTTTGTAAAGCCGACAAGAATCTTCTCCCCGACCCACTGGTCCCTGAAAATTTCTTCATTCTGCCCCGCCTCGCATCCCATCCTAACCAACCAAAACTCCCTCGCACTCCCACAATCCTCAAGGCGACATATCGGCACATTTTTAACGAAAATGTGGAAAGTCCTATCCAATACATCTAACCAAATAACACTTTCCCTCTCATCCAATCAAGGATAAACATGGTCGGGTGGTGTAGTTGGTTATGTACGTTCTCACCTCTTCCAATACAACCGGGTGGACTTGAGCAAAGACTAATATGAAGCAGCACATCTCGTTAACAGTTTACTGTGGCACATTCCGAGAAGGTCCTGGGATCGAGCCCCAGCCTGATCATTCCTTTTTTGCAAATTTATTCTCTCCTTTTGCTGCATATGGGAGGTTGGGACTTGGTGTTAAGTTTGGTGTGGGGAGGAAGGGGAGGAAGGCTAGCCACGAGACGGAAGTTTTTGTTCAGTTGGAAAGATCCTATGAATGTGAAGTTCCGTTAGTCTTTTGTGAGTGGACTTATCGGCTCACTACTTTTTGGCAGGCTACGAATGGAACAAATACGTTGTTTCATGGGATTTGTATCTTGATATACAGAGAACATTAGGTATAGACAGAGCAAATTCCCGACACATCACCAGATTTTGTTGACTGGAAATCATTCTTCCTTCGGTATATGGTATCTTCTGCGTACGAGAAAATTAAGCATTCGCATGGCTCTGACACCAATTGACCCAATCCACGAAGAACGCAGCCTGCATCTTCACCTCCCCCTCTACCCAGGCAACCTGCGAGTCCCTATACACCGTCGAGATCTTTTTCACACTCCCTTTATCAGCTCTGTACAGACTCGACGCTACCAGTAAACTCGCACTGCTTGCGGCTCTGGCAAAGAGATGCGAAGGGTCTTTCGAAGCCTCGAGATGAATGGCTTTGAGCAACTTGATCTGTTCGGGAGCATTGACTTCAGCAACGCCATCTTTCTTTGCACTCTTAGAGGCCTTGGCGAATGCGAGGATAATATTGTGCGCTTTCTCAGCAAGTTGCTTCGCTTTAGTCGTGCGGATCAGCTGCAGCAGAGGAAGGAGGAGGCCGAATGCGAGAGGATTCGAGGCTTGCTTCTTGGCGTATATTTCCAGTAAGTCGAGAACACGGCCTTTGAAATTGACCATGGTTTCCTTGGCGTCTTTTTGCTCTTGCTTCTTGTTGGGAGCTTTCTTGCGTGCTGAGAAGATCTCGACGAGTTTGGCGTCTAGCTGCATCATCTCCGAGTCGGTCATGTCGGCGTCGCTGTCTTCGTCTGCGTCGTCACCTTCTTGGCCAGGGAGACGGGTGCCGAGTGCTTGGGCGAGAGCGAGGTTGAGTCTCTCGGCGTCTTCGTCTTCTTCGTCTGCTGATACTTCCTCGTTCTCATCTTCTGACTCCTCGTCTTCGTCCTGTTCAAGATGTCCATTTAGATGGCCTTCATCTCCGTCCATATCGACAACTTCTACATCTGAATCTTCTTCCTCGTCGTCCACATCCATATCTTCTCCATCCTCAGGTTCTTGGTCAAAGAGCTCTTGTTGGCCCCTCAAGCTTTCGCCAGATTCAAGAACATCGGTCATTAATTGCAATCCGCCTGCAGTCATGTCGCCCATAAATGCACCAAATACATGCTGAGTGACCTTTCGGAGAAGTGCAGATGGCTTGGAAATGAATGAAAGTAGTAGCTCCACCAGTACTTCAGATGCGTCGACATCAGAATCTTCGGTATCTTTGTGGCGAATTAACTTGTCGTAGCACAACTTCAGCTCGTCCAAGATGGAAACAGCTTCAGGCTCGCCATTGTACAATTGGAAGACGACCAATGAGTATAGTAATGCTAGCGCCTGAAAAGGTGCTTCATTCTTGGCACTGGCTTTTTTGGCTTTTTTGAGAATCTTCTCTACGGTCGCGATGGCGCTATCCTTAGCGTCGCTGATTCCTTGGTCCATTTCAACCGCATCAGGCGTGAAAGAGCGTAACAAATCGCATGGAAATGTGTAACCTTGGAGATCAGATAATAGATGACCAAAAGATGACATGAGACGAGTTCGGAATATTGTACGAGTTTTGGTGGATAATGCTGGCTTGCACTTAGCATCCTCACCATAAGCAAAGTTGGCCAGTGTCGGTAAAGCGGTTTCCTTGATCCAATCGACATCCCTCGAATCGTCGGCGATATTGACTTTTCGAATGATGTTGAGTATGTAATCACCGAGCATCTGTCTCCGCATCTCAGCCTCCTTGACATCGTCCCTAGCTAAGTCAGTTATGTACAGGAGAAATTGTAAAAGGAGAAAACTTACCCGCTGACAGAGAGAGCAGGTTCGACGAGTATGTTGATCACAGCCGTAGCGCTACTATCGTCCACAAAGTTCAAAAGTCTCTCGATCGTCTTGGTCTTCGTGACTCTATCGAAATTGTATGTTCCATGACCTCCAATCAAGCAAGGCAAGATTGTCGCAAGCAATTTCGGGTTGGCCTCGACTGCACTAGTTACGACCTTCAAGGACTTGTCTGCTGCTCGATGTAGAAAGCGATCCTTCTCCTGCACATGGTTGATAAGGCACCGAACTAGATTATGACTAAAGACACTGGGTAGAAGCTTGCCATAGGAGGTAGCGTCTTCGATGACTTTCTGGAAAAGCAAAAATCCCCAGAATTTTCTCTCTCTTGAAGCAGTCGAGGAAAAGAGATTCTCTGTCGATGATTAGCTTCGTATACGACAAGTTGTAAGAAGAGTCTCGTACCATCGACAGCAACTTTCCAGAAATTTTCAAAGTCTGACTTGATACCATGAACCTTTCCCTGTACTCCTGCAACGTATTGCGCCAGAACGAGATTCCAAACAAAGTGGAGCTTCGCATTCCAATTTCCAGTTTGCTTGGCCTGTTGTGACTTGTCTGATCCTTCGTCGCTCGAACTCTCCTTGAGCGCCTTCCCGAGAGTTTTCAAGTGTTCCAGTGGGTTTCCGCTCGAGCCCCAAGGCTTGCTGGGGAACTTCATATCCGGAAATCGATTTCTTGCCGTGATCCAGATACCGACTCCTTCTGGAGACAGAGCTAGCCCTGCACTGTGTATTTGTTCCAAAGTATACTCGGCTTGAGCTTGGTCCATCTGCGATAGAGCTCCAGCAATAACCCAGCCGCACTGCTCCCGAGTCCATGGTTTTTTCTTTGCCAATTCAAGGAACTTCCGAAGTATGATATGCCATTTGTTGTCCTCCTCAAACAGTATCTTAGCTCCGACGAAGCTCTCCAGTCCAAACAATAACCCGAGAAAATGATCTTTCTCTTCTTGTCCACTCAAGTCACCGTCGGGTTTCGTTTTCGCAATCAGGAAGCCAAGAACCTTGTCGAAAGTCAAGCCGGGGTATTTCGACTCTGCCAAATTCTTCGTCCCAAACAATTGCCCTATGATTTCTGCCAGCACAACACTGAACCCCAATCTTGCACATTTCCTGCCACTTGCGAGCCCTCGGAATAACCGTCTTTCGAGATGTCGCTGGAGTGTCGACTCTTCAACACCTTCCCCTCCAAGAAGCCCTGCCAGTACTGCATTGGCAGCAATGAGACGGTCCTCTATATCTTCACTGCTCAATAAGTCGTAAAGCTGCACTTCCCTCTTCAAATCTGCGCCTTTTGGATTGTCGAGAAATGGGGAGGTGTCTAGAGCGGTTGCGGCGACGACGGCTTTGGGTGTACGCTTTTCGACTTTCTCCTCTGTTTTTTGCTGTTTCTTTGGAGTTTGTTCCGCGGCAGCTCCATCTTTAGCTGCGCGTTTCCGTTTTTGTCCCATGTTGAAGGTGGCAGTAATTCGTTATCGTCGAGAATTCTGAGAGGAATTGTCTCTTCCGTTCCAAGCTATTACTGGAAATTTTGGGACGGAAAGCAATTTGTGCCATCCCACACCGCCTTTGCTGCCAGATCGGGTTGGCGGCCGTACTGGGACTGGAGACTTGTCACGACATCCCCGAAATTACTTCCCTTCATTGAACTGTGCAGGAGTATATCCTCAAGTCTGTCTCGAGTTCCAAGTTTAAGTGAACAACCTTTTGTGTCGGCTTCCCCACGATGTCTACTGAGACACGTGATCTCGTGTTCTCTGAAAACGCCTCGCGACCCCTGCATGCATCCTTGGAGGCCTGAGCCAAGCGGCCTGATGCTCCCATCTCCCATCTCCCTCATACTTCTATCTTTCCATCTTCAAGTCTCAAAGATTACCTCTCATTCTGTGCCGAAGCAGATTTGAATCGCCAGAGATACTCCGTAATATTTCGCCCTTCTTTCTATTCAGTCCCCCCTCTTCCAGAGCCTCGTCTCCTCCTTCACGTTATGTTGGTCACTGGATGCCCACAGGAGCCATATAAACCTTATAAGCAGATGTGAGGCTGTCTACATGGATCCACTCACTGCCATCGGAGCAGTGGCTTCGATTTGCCAATTAGCTAACGCTGCCTTGTCTCTTTCGAAAACGCTCTACTCTCTTGGCTCGGCGATTGGGTCCGCATCAGAAGATGTCCAAATTTTGGCCGACGATCTCAAGACATTTGCTCAGTCCTTAACACTCCTCTCCCGCTTGCTAGAAGACAGCAGTTCCTGGTATTCCGACGACATCTATCTTCTGACTGCCAAGATTATTAAAGATTGCGCGGAGTTGTATGTCAAATTAGAGAAGATCCTCGCTAAATTGGGGGCCAATGGCAAAAGTACTTGGAAGTTGCGTGTCAAGTTTGTGTACAAGGAAAGCGAGATTAAAAAGTTGCTGAAACGGTTACGGGATATGAAAGGCACTCTGGCGACCATTCTGATGAGTCTTCAGGTTGATCTCCAGCTGTCCCTTCTGTGAGTACCGAGGCAAACATATGCCTAATGGCAAGGCGTTTGTGCTAGGCTGACTTGCAACCCAGAAATTTGTCGAGCTCTAGCAGTCTGAGCTCAAGCAAGATTCGAGATCCTCCAAATGTTTCGTTGCAGCCTGAAACTCTTCAGACCCTGAGAGAAGCCCAGAAAGCCGTGGAAACTGGAGGATTCTTGACGAAGTACACTATAGCATCTGAGAGAACTTTTGAGGTCTCAGACAAAGAAGTGCGCGTGTCGACAACCCACAGCGAAAATCTCAGTAGGCAATCGCCAGTGGCGCAAGCTGGTGGCCTATTCAAGTCCAGCCAATCCCAAATGGTTCCTCAGGAATCCCCTACAAATACGACAGCAAATAATGCCGGCGTTGTTCCCCGCCAACTTTTGAACGCTGTCAACACGCCACAAAGCTTCATGGTGGTTCCGTCAAACTCTGCCGACATGCAGAATGTATTTGCGAGGAAGATCACGTCGAGAAGAACAGTCAATGAGAAGTCATCCCAGCCTCCCGAGAAGAACCCTGCGGTGAAATCATCCCATCAGAAGGAGGTTGCACAATCTCCCCTTGATACAGATGTGAAGAGCGTGAGATCGGTATCCTCGGTGGAGAGTTTCAAGAGCGCGAGGTCGATTCAAGAAGAAGACATGGAGACCGCGCGAAAGATCAAGGCTGTTCAGAGAGTCATGCATGCATTTCGCAGTGCGCTCGATGTTCTCAATAGCCTTGTGGAAAAGCGAATAGAGGACAAGAGGTGGGATTTATACACCTCGGCGACATATCTGAAAGGATGTCTTGTTGACGGGAGGGACCATATCGACCGCCGAAATATCGGTCACTTCAAACATCATGGCAAAAGCTATATTAGTTCCTTCGGGGGTAAATGTAAGTCAAGAAAATACGCCTTTGGAAGCTTCAAGTGCTGATGATGCACAGACTCGATGGAAGTCGAGCGCTTCGGCTCTGCCTTGATGCAAGATGTTTGCCTCAAACTTCACGAATATACCGCAGAGCATGAAGAACTTGACGGCCACTGCTTCGAATTGCTCGCAGCTTCGACCGCTAACATAGAACGAAAGGTCATTGAACATCTTGATCTCGTAGCCAACTCAGCTGGCAAAATTGTACTCCGCCCTATCAATTGCGGTAGTGGTTTCAGTGGCTACACATTCGTCCATCATACGAGCGATTTTAAGCCCTCTACGCCTAAACCACTTCCTCCGCCACTAACTCGATGGCAACCTACAAAGATTCTGCCTGAAACGCAAAGTCAACACAATCCAGTCGACAAGTCCGAAGTCGCTCGCACTTCTCCTGACAACAGCCCAACTTCTCCTTGCTGTTCCCCGAATTCTCCTGTGTTCAATTCGGCATCTCCTTGTTACTCCCCAGTATCTCCAAGCTACAGTCCTACTTCTCCTACCATCTCGCAACTTACCAGTCCACAGGGGGCGTATGCGCCTCCACTCGCGTCTCCTGATTTCACCGCATACGAACGCGATGGACCGGATGTTGTGCCAATTTTTGATAACTACCATGCCTCAAATCGTTCTCAGGTACTACCATGGACAAGCCCAGTAAGACAGCCTAGTCTACCCCATCCTCCATTGCAATTCGGTAATTCCACCATCGGAGAGCAGGAAGTACAGCTTTCCACGACGCTGCCGGATAATCGCAACGAGACGAAGAATGGCAAGTCGCCATCAATGCTTCGTAAACGTGGACCACCTTCCGACGGCTACGCTCCCCGCCCTTATCGTCGCGCACCAAATTTGACGCATACAGAGCCGGGACCATCCCACCCCAGCCCTCTAAGTCTACACCAACGTCCGCCCACGTTCGAGAATTTGCATCTTCACACCGATAGTCCTGTGGTCGATTCCTTCCTGATCAGAACACCAGCTCTACACCGGCAACCCAATTCGAGAGGTCCGCCACCTGCTTCGTTTCCTACAGCCCAGCGGCGGAATGATGGACCTGTCACTGAGATTATACAAACTCACACTAGTCTAGACTTTCCTTCATATTCAACTGAAACAGGTGTCCTTCTGTCGAGTAGGGAGAAGCGCAAGAGGAGAAAAGGCGCTGGACACACTCAACACGAGTGTGCGAATTGTCTCACGCGATTCACACCAGAATGGCGACCCGGACCCAGCGGACAGAGAGATCTATGCAATAGCTGTGGGCTGAGATGGGCCAAACAGATGGCTCGTAGTGATTCTGAGGACAGTGGCACCGTCCGACAAGTCGAGGAGGGGGCCTTCGGTGGCCCCATTGTCGGATCTATGGATTTCGCAGATACGATCACTGGTGATGGAGAGCTCAAAGATCTCGATTTTGATTTGTTTCTTGAGGCAGATGCTGATAGAGCTTTAGACTTCGGTGGACACTTCTCTTTTGAGGATCAGCCAATCAGCGCCCCGACGGGATGCTCTCCGAACAAGAACTTCTATGTCAAGGAGGGCTTGGGACAGGCGATGCCGAGCAGTGCCAATCCGCAGTCACCTCAACTCAGTGACGAGACTGGCCATGACTTCCCCACCACAAGCCAGGAACTCGAGCATAAGCCAGAAAATGCTGAGACGGGTGACGAAGTGGCGCAAACATCGCAGGAAGGGAGGAGAGAGGAATTTCGAATGAAGAAGGAGAAGCTACGCCAACTCAAGCTGGCTCGAGAAGCACGAAGTCGTCAACTGGATTCGTCGGCAGAGAGGAATAAGCTCGTCAACCTGGTTTCAGCACAAAAAGCCACAAACGGACAAGATCATCGCTGGGGGAATAACAACGACTCAGCTAACAATCCGATACCAGGCCAATCTTCAAACCATGCGTTACAGGATTACCAGATGCAGCTCATGTTGGTTGAGCAGCAAAACAAGAAGCGACGAATGATGGCTCGGCAAGAAAAGGGCAATCCGCGGCACTTTTTGAGCGGAGAAGTAGCTCCTCCAGCTGATTCACCTTCGTCTCTGTCTTCCGTCATAGAAGCTCAAAGATATACAGATGAATCATCTCTTCCCATCAGAGAGCCTACCGTGATACCGCAGTTTTCTTCAGACGATATGCCGCCATCAAACCTCATACCAGCAGATCGCCTGCTCCAGGAGTATCAAGAGCAATTAGGTTTCGCAAGAAGGCAGGAGGCAGAGCAGCGAGCTAAAGATCGACTTTTGATGTCCAAGAACGAAGAAACGGCAGATGAGGCAGTAAATGTCCTACTTCATTTGGATCCGAGCCGCAAATCCAGGTACCCTGTGAGAACCACTGAAGCGGACAGGAAGGCACTGCAAGACTATCAAATGTCGCTTATGACTTTGACTTGTGGAAATCCGAAACGACGTATGATGTACCGTGCAGACGACACTAGTGCTGATAATCAAAGTCCCCCACGAACAGGAGCTGTTTCGGCAGTGGCTGCTATTGCAAGGCCGCAAAAGAAGCCAAAGACAACATCTGCGGGAGCCAGTGCTGCAAAATTTGCCACAGAAGGTTTTGAATGTTCTTTTCGCAATGAGCCATCGAGCTTCGGGAACGAGGATCATGACATGCAGGATGTTCTGCAAGACTTTGACTTTGATTCTTTCCTACAGCAGGATGATAGCCCTAGCACCTTCAAGTTCGACCCTGTCGATTCCGCCGATGTCAGCCAATTACAACCGAGTGCTTCATTCCAGCCGCTTGCTCCCGGCTCTCCTGTATCTGGACCAGCTCATCAGACGGCCGACGACAAGGCTTTGCCGCTGTATGTCAACGCGAAACAGTTCCATCGGCTGCTCAAGCGCCGCGCGACGAGGCAGAAGCTGGAGGAGCAGCTGGCAAGTCGCGACTCGAGGTCTGCTCCACCAGATACGGCCTCAGATCGAGCCAGTGAAAAGTCTCCGCGTTCATGTATTCTCAGTCTTGGTAAATCCGATGAGTTTGACACGGAGGAAGGTTTACACAAGGACTCGAAGGATAATGTACCACGTTCAACTTCACCAATGCCGCTGGACTCATGCTCCAGCAATGTAAAAGATATCGAACTGCCTTGGTCACATCCCAAGCTGACGCCCGCCCAGACCAGCCGTCTGTGGTGGCAGACCTATATCTCCTTGATTGCATCGTCGTCTCGAAAGTCTCCCGTGTTCTTGGTACTCAGCACGGCTCTCGAGACGGAGTTGGGCTTGTTCACAACTTCATATGCCTCTGATGAAGATATCTGCAAACGGGTCATCGACAATGTTAGACCGCTTTCAATAGCAGGCTCGACACTACACGAGGATCGCCCAGAGCTGAAAGATCTGCTCTTCCTTCGAAGCGACATAGTACGGATGTTGATGACCGTAGACGGACGTCTAGGATTGGAGACAGCCACACTGGGATGGAGCTGTGTTGGTGTGTTCCTGAAAGTAAGTCCCTCGTCCTCATGGTCCAACTCACGCTTTCATGTCAGGTCTGACCACATTTCCAGACATTCAATAAAGTCCTCAACCACACCTCACCACTCTCTCGCAGCGCTCTCAGAACCCTCGAAACATTCTTCTCCCAACTCCAAGAGATCGTCCATATTATTGCACGGTATGCCGTGATGGAGAACCTCTACCAGCAATCCATCACCAGTGGAACGTCGAACAGCACTACTCTCTCCTTGAAACCAGAGTATCAATCCTCGCTCCTGTCACTCTGCTCGTCCATCCTCGAGTGGTTCGCTACTTCCTATGGCATTGGCAAGATTGTCATTGAGGCTAGTAATGGTGAGATGGCTGGTTGTGATGAACGGGCTGTGCATAGGGAGCTGGATGAGAAGGTCGTGCAATGTGCGGAGTTGATGAGTATCGTTCGAGAGAAGAATAAGGGATGTCAGGTGTTTAGGGTCGAGGTTGATTTTAAAGACGAGAGTGGGGGTGAAGATGATGATACAGATATTGGAGATGTCAGTGATGCGAGTTGGGAGGAAATTGGGGAGGATGAAATTCAGGCCAGTGGCTGAAGCGAGTTCATATCCGTCTCATGGCTAGCTACACTTTTTGTTTTGGACATCTAGGTGCCAGCGCTGATTCTCAATTTCATATTGATGTTCTAATTCTGGGTCGTTGTACTGGAACAGCCCAAAATAACAGTCTTCTGGATTGGAGCATCTCCATAGATCTGTTCCACTCGATCCCACACTATCAAAGCCTCGTACATACTCTGAATTCATGCATCATTATGCCTACCATGATCAAACCTCCAATTGACGGAACGCAATACACCGCAAGATTGATCAGAGTGAACGCCATACGACGAGCCTTCTGCGAATACCTGATTGCAGTCGAGATCACCTGAACAATCCGAAGTGGTAAATGCCCAGGAACGCGCGTAAAAATCCATCGAAGTCCTATCCACGGAGCTTCTATTATTTTCAACCACCAGAAAGCCATTGTGGATATCACCGGACCAATTCCTCTATCAATCTCGAACATATACTCTTCGAGAGGTTCTGTGGCAGATCAACATATATACCGACTGAGACCCACGCCATTAAAAAACTCTTGTTGTATGGGCTCACTGTCGTGTGCTCGAAACCTAGACATTCCACCTATGACCGCGAGCGAGACAGCACTTACCAGTAGGGTGATTGTAATCGCTGATGCTTCACATTCCGCTTCTTCTGCCCATTGAATTTGTGGTTGGTCATCATAGCTGCTTCTTTGTAGAAATACCTTAGGCCGTCGGGACCTGGTGTATGGATATGTTTTTTGCCGCTCACAACATGGACTGGACGGCACGAATGCTACAGCAGCTTTTGGATTCTGTTTTGAATCCAGACTAGTCGTGGAAAGCCTTATATCTCAGAATTTTGTTGTCTGTGCTGCTGTCGACTTGGATTTCGGAGTCGTCGAGAAACGCACCACTTAGAAAATCCTCAGTCACTTTTGGTAGCCCTTTACCGTACAGCGTGCCGACGACTCTATCAAAACGCGATCCACGCCTGAGGGCTTCATCCATAATGCTAGAATGTACTATGAATAGCAAGGGATAAGAAGGCGTGACGAGGGCCCCGGCAAGATTGAGCAAGGACATCAAAGCAACGGCAACGAATCATGGGTTCAAGATAGTATGTTCCACGTGAATTGTGGTGGATCGCTCGAGCGAAATGAGTTCCGTCTGGAAAGAAGAGTGAGCAGTAGGATGGTGGACAGCTTGGAGGCTCAAAACTTCTATCAGGCAGCAGAAAATAGCAGTTGCAAGGCAGATTGGCTCTGTTACGCTGCTGTGCTCCCCTGGCATTTTCAGCTGGCGAAGCGGTGTGCTGCATGCATAGCCTCCACCATTTACTTGCCCATGAACAAGGAGAGAAAAGAAGATAGAAAAGGAAAACACCCAAGGTTTCCTGCATCCCTACAGAGACCAACCATACGGTACTGCTCATTGACAAGAAGGATGATTACAGTACTAGACATCTTTGACGATATAATACAGAAAATGCTGTGTGAATACAAGTAAATGGGACAAACCAACGATTCGCTACGCAGAAAGCATGAAGAGACTGAGGGCAGAGTATTAACAAATTATTGGGATAATATTGACTGCTCCGAACGATTATGAGGAAGTAAAGTGACCAAGCCCACGGCGCGACTGTACCCAGTGCAAAACGCCAGTCATGCAATCATTACCGCTGCCTTCAAACCCTACTCCTTCATGTCACATTTACTTCTTCTTCGCACCCAGCCCCATCTCTAGTTTCCTCAACGCACTCTGCAATCCCAGTCCCTTCTCCGAGTTCCCCTCTAACCAAACTTCCATACTCTCTCTAACGCCTTTCATACCTTTGAGTACCGGCATCTTAGCACCCTCTTCACACTCAACATGGCTTCCCGGATTCAGTAACAAATCAAAAACACTGCTCCAAATCTCCGTCTGCCAATATCTCTTCAAACTCTCCTTGATGCGCCACGTTTTGTTCGAGGCCGCACCAAGACCAGCGCCTTTGTCAGCAATGGTGTCGATATATTTGCCAAAGAGCATCGAGTGAATGATGCCAGCCAAACCATGGTAGTCAATCTGGTAAGTCCACGGACGAAGCTCGCGCATCTCAGCGCAATCTTGAGGACCAGTCTTCCAGTCCGCGATAAACTGGACATCCGGACGGAAAACTTTCATATCGATGCCACGTCCGAAGTCGATGAGAGCGATGCCTTTCTTGTTCCAGCCGCCGGTACCGTCTTTACGATACCTCGTGGACCAGACGTCCGAGTCCGGGATCTGGTCTAAGCGCACAAGACAATTGTCTGCTTTGAGGTCACCATGGAGTATCCCTTTAGAGTGCAGGGCTTCGATGGTGCGGAGGAGCTCAATAGCGAAGAACATGACGAGAGACTCGTCCATGACGCCTGGTCCTGCTGCGGAGGGTTTCGTTTCCATGCGTGCCAGGTTAATGACGTCCAGGAGTGTACCTTGGTCGCGGAATTCTTCTATCAGGTAGCATTCGTCGGCATAGAGATGCATTTCGTAGACATTGATTACACTCTCGGCTGCACGTGAGACACCAAGTCGTCGTTTCGCTTGCCGCATCATGTAAAACTCCCATGCTGATGGCGGGTCTTCCATTTTGAGAGCTTCAAGGTTCTTTCGGGCATATGCATCGAATGCTCCTTTACCCATTCGTGGTGTGTGATTCTCGTCTTTCTCATCATCTCCATCCGCCGAGACATTTTCGAGCAAGTACACTGGGGCGAATGCACCAGCTCCAAGTTCTCGCTTGACCATGTATTGCCTCTCTGCTCCTGGGAATCTCAGGATGGGTGGCATAGCCAAATTTGTCGCGGTCTTGTCGCTGGCGTTTTTGTGCATTTTCGACGCCGCTTTCGCGTATTTCTTGATCTCAGAAGTGCGACCAAGACTTTCATCCTTATGCTCAAAATATCCGTCATAGCTAGTAAGAGGTGGCTGGAGAGCTTCGAATATCATGTTCCTGGTATAGTCGTCCACAGGATTGCATTGAGCATCCTTGATTATTGGTCCTTTTGGGGCAATCTCCTTCGCGAGAGGGCCACCGCCTGCTTGAACTTTGGCTGCGATAGCAGTGGTCTTATTTGTCTTCGTGCTTTTGCCAAGCTGAGGCGGAGCTATTCGCTCGACGGGTGTTGATTCGTTGATAATTTCTTTGAAGGGACTACTTCCGAGTCCATCGCCAAGTCGAACAGGTGGTTTTTTGGACCCATTCTCTTTGCTCGGTGTTTTGGATGTAAAGTAATCTTTGTCCTGGCGCATCGTAGGAAGTCCAAGAGAAGATTCGGTTTTTTCAGCGATCGGCGTCATGAACGGAAGTCTGTTCTGTGACACTTGAGCAGCATCTCGGTACGGTCGCAGAGGCGGCTCGTAATCCTCAGGAGGTATTGGGACGAACGATGTCCGGGCAATTGATGGGAGCTCGGGCGATATTGGCGTAACAACTTCGAGATCCTGATCATCACCGTTCCCGCTTGCTGGGATATCCAGTTCAATAGCTTCCAAAGCTTCGTCGTCAGCCTCGGTGAACTTTGACGCTCGGGTATCTTCATCTTCATCTTCATCGATATGCGGGATGTGTTTCCGCGCTGTAAATTCGGACCATTCACTCACACTCTTTACGTCAGAGGTTTCATCATCTCCGGCTTCGCTCGTAGTCATCAGTCGTCCAGTGCCAGTACTCTCACCCCCACTGGTGTAATCTCCATCGGTCATGTCGTCATCATCGTCAGTTTCATCCTCTTCTTCCTCCTCTTCCTCTTCTTCGGGCGCAGGCAGTGGTTGGCTGAACAAGTCGTATATATCGTCGGTGGCGGCTCGAGTGTGTAATGTCATTGTTTGTTCCTTGGATGCTTTCCGTTTCTTCATCTTGGGCCCGGAGGGAGATGACAGCTTCGCCTTGACTACTATGTGTTAGTGACAGGTATAATGAGAGTACTTGATGACCTACTGATCTGAGTCTCATTGACTTCCTTGATTTTCATCCTTCTCCCTTTACCTTCACGCCCCGGCTCCTTGGCTGCTCCATTCTCATCTAATGCTGGAGGATCACGGGCAATAACAAGCTTTTCCGACACCTCCCGGACGACCTCATCAACATTTACATCGACCTCTTTAGTGCTTTCTTGCGATCTTGATCGGATCTCATTATCTTTGACTATAGTCTCACGTTGCCAAACCTTGGTCAACCAGCCTCGAGAAGCCGCTCTCAACTCTTCGAGACTCAGTTCCGAACCGACAATATCTGGGGATGGGTATATGGCTTCAAGATTAACATGAATTCTTTCCGTTCTTCCCTTTTGATTCACGGTCACTTGTTGCTTCGCAGGATCTGTGACTTGTGGATAATCGAAACGTGGTAAAGATTGAGACTGAAATACAAAACGCCGTAACCGACAATCATTAGTCCTGTGATCATCAATATCTGCAGATGAAGGGAAGAAAAATTAAAGCTCACCTCGTCCTTGAACACCGCCATTTTTGTGCTGCTCTTCTTTCCTCCGGCCTTCAAAGTCTCCCCAACCCAGGGCTTTGGCTCCATTACATTCTCCTTTTTGCGATCTGCCAGCGATCCAATGCTCTCCCATCCCTTTGTCGACCCGCTTGATCCAGGCGGAGGCGTTTCGTTGTCCGCGTCCGAGAAAATCGTAAGCTTCTGTCGACCACTCTTTGCTGTTCCTCCAACACCAGAATTGGGCCTTGGGGCTTGCGGGTCTCTTGGCGCAGCAGCTGCGAATGGGTCAACCTTCGCTGCAAGTGCAGGTCGGACTGTGGGAAGTGCTGGTGATGATGGCTCATTTGCATCCTCTGGTCTCCGGGAGAATCGTTGCTGGAATTCGTTGTATTTGCGAACCAGTCGTGGTATAGGTCTTGCTTCCTTCTCAATTCCCATTCTGTAGACTTCTTCGGCTTGTGTCCACCTCTGCGCGCCCTCCAGCCAAGCCGCGAACTCCTCGTAGAACAGTGCCAGGCCTTCTCCAATGTTATGGCGAGCCAAAAAGGCAAATGTTTCGCGTGGCGCATCGGAGAAGAAGCGAATGTACTGCAGCCATAATTTCAGGTATCGTGGGTCGTTCTTGTATTGTGCTGAACTGAGGAAGGTTTTGGTGGCGCGCTCAAGGAGAGGAAGGAGTTGCGATGCTGGTGTTGCTTGCGCGGAAGGATACGCGTCGAGAGTCCATCGTACGTATCTGTCGTACACGTCCAATGGGTCGTCCGACTCTGCTATACTGAGGATCTCCTTCTCATATTCGTTTCTCATTACATCGTTGAGGTTCTTCGTGTCGGAAGGTGTGGGTGTCGCGAGTTTGTGGAGGGGAGAGGGGGAGAACATAGAAGCCAGAGCGCGCGCCGATCGTCCTCCAGGCAGTGATTGTATATTTTCTTTCTGGTTCTCGATGATCTCGAAATCGATAAGATCCTCAGAGACGGACATCTTGTCGGTATTTGGCGTTTCGTGGTGTTGTCGTTGTGGATTGAATTTCGGCTGGGAATGTTCAGCACTTTGGGTCTGTTATCATAATGTTTATGCCAAGCCAGTGTTGCCCCTGACAACCTGTTTATCTGCAAGTGGTATTATCAGCAAGTACAAACGAAGGTTTTGATACCTAATGATAGACCTCATCCCCCATTTCCAGCGTTAGCCAATTGATCACTGATTCGTATTCTTCTTGAGTTAAAGTCAGAGGTGCACTGATGCTATCTCAAACAGCCAACGATCAATGCACGTGACAAACTAGAGGCTCTATGTCGGCACAGGTAACGGACAGTGTGAGGACTGCCAGTGTTGCGGACGATATTGCTCTTTTTTATAAAAACGCCTGCTACTTCAATCTTGATCTCTGAAACTGCCCGTGGCACGACTTGCAGCGTTATCTCTGCTTGACCCTCCCTGGATTGGGGTAATATTGCGGATAAACTTAAGCGAAGTGTCAGATCAACAAATCATCGCATGTCGTCACAGCAAAACAGTCAATCAAATTTTGAATAAGTTACAATACTTCCAGAAATCTCCAGTCTCTCTAAGTTGACTGGGTCTACCGGCCAAAAGCGCCGAAGTATCCTCCTCCAACCAGGCCTGTTGTCACCAGCTTCTGCTTGGAATTCAGAAACTGGTCATCAAGATACCTCTCCTACGTATCAACTATCTGCGTGCTGTATGACTTACACAAAGTGTACCCATGGTCTTCTGAACTTCACTTACTTGATCTCTTTCCCCTTGAATCTCAAATGCTTTCCATACCTATGCAAAATAGCGATCGGCACAAGTGATACAGCACAAATGGCAGCTTGAGTACCGAAGCTGGCATCATACCCAACGGCAGCACCCCAAGGCTGTTGATAATAGCCAACTGTAAACCCTCCAATGACTCTCATGAAATTGATGAAACCTGAAACCTCTCCAGGGGCGGTGGGATAGCTGTCTATCGCGTACGTCGTGACCGCGACGCTCGCAAGCATAACTCCAATAGTGAAAGAGCCCCAGCCCACGACAATGACACCATAATGCATATGTTTCGCGAGTGCGAACCCCAGGAGAATGAGACCTGGAACCATGAAAAGGGTTGAAAGGTAGATCATCGTTAATCGAACCTCGGGTTCAAAGACACCTTTGTGCTTGTGAATGTAGCGATGAGCCAGATAGTCATTGAAGAAGTGACCAAAGATTTCTCCAATGATTACCGCGACAATAGGAGTGAAGTAGAGGTATCCGACTGAAGTTGGACCGAAACCATAACCGCCAAACGCTTGCGGCGTGGCGAAGAGTATGGAAGTTGTGATGTTGATACCGATTGACCACATGAATGTCAGGAAGCTAAACCTGTCAGCGTTTTCAACGAGGTTAGAACTTCAGAAGATAACTTACTATCCAAGTAAGAGCAACAGTAGCGCAGGCTTTGTGATCGTCGCGGCTAGGCGCCCGAAAGCTCCACTCAAGGTATAGAAGTACCCGCTGTGGTTTTTGATCTGCCAAATACCAGTGATTCTCAACAGTCTTGACCCACGAGGCGGCTGCCCTTCGGCAGGGATGGTCCGATTGTAGTAAGACTCGTCGAGAAACAAGACAATCATCACAAGTTGCAAGGCGCAGACACCGACACACATCCAGAGTACGTCTTCCCAGCGACCAGTGCCGCCGACAATAAAATTCCCCAATAATGGTCCAAGATATGGAGAGGATATGTAGAGGCAAGCCCACAGACCGATCTTCCTAGCATGTTCATGGAAGAAGAAAATATCTTTCACGTAGGCGATGGAAATAGTTTGGGGCGCGGTAAGAAACAGGCCCATTGTAGCTCGCATCGCATAGTAGAACTCGAAGCTGGGAGCAAGGCATGCGCCGATATTGAGAAGTGTTCCACAGATGCAGGTCCAGAACAAAACCGGGGCACGACCCCAGAACGAGATCATTGGAATCCAGAGTAGACCACCGATACCCCTGCTGACAGTAAGTTTATTGTCAGAAGAGCAATAAAGATAGTCTCACATCATGAGAACATTTAGGTTGTTCGCATAGTTAACTCTGTTGGGGTTCGTCTGCCATTCTGCACCCTGGAGAAAGATGCAGGGAATTGGAGCTGCCGAAGTGAAATCTGCACAGAGGGCACCCCACGCAATAGTGAGGAGAATGAGATGTTTCTTCGTCTGTGACCAGTTCACCGGATCTTCTGGATTATCTGAAGGCTGAGGAACCAAAATGGTCTTGTGTAAAAGTCAGTCACGAAAGAAAATAATATATAGTGCAACAGGTTGGGCAAGCTTACATGGCCATCTTTAGCTGTTTTGATCGAGATATCTCTGCCTTCGATGTCAAGCAGGATTCCACCATTTCGAATGAGGTCTTTAGACTTTACATTCTCCAGCTCTTCTAACTGATGAGTTGATGTTTTCTCCATGATGGACTGTTGTTGCGGCAGACTGTTCGCTTGCTGGACTTTGATGTCGCAAAATTCGTTGTTTAGATTTCACGTTGTGCCAGAGGCTCTGAAGATATACTGCCTTTTCGTCTAGAGATTCACGCCTTGGCAACTGCTCTGTGCACCCGATTAGGTCTCTCAGCCAAGTCACGGAACTTTGGCGGAATCATGAGACCAGCCCTCTATAGTGGTAACTTTTGCTCGATCTGAATCCCGAACAGCACTTAAAAGATCCTAACCCGTTGTACGCGAAAAAAGATTGGTCTGGCCTGGGGACTTCCGACACTCTAGCATCCTTGCTTCACTCAGATAAAAAATAGCAACCCCGCAAAAGGGTGGCTTGAGCTTCTCTGGGGTAGAAATTGGCAAGAGACGATAGTAGTGACAGTTGTTTCCGTCTTTGGTTCCGCTAAAAGGTGCGAGCCATCACCGATAGAGATCTAGAATGATAGTGGCTTGGAAATTCAATATAGTCGATTGTCAGAGAGTCTTTGGGGCATTTGCTATTTCTCATCAATCTAGTTATGGGATAATTGCGATGCATGATTGAGCTGACTGCTCAACGCCAGATTCATTGCTCTGGCAGGACTTCACAATTTCGATCACATGTCTGACTCTCAGAGACAGCTCTAATCGGAAGAACATAATTGAAAGCAGAGCTCTACTTTTGTATCTAGATCAACATGCCTACTGTATATTGTTGATGTTTACTCCGACTGCATGGTTAATGGAGTATTCTGCAGGAGATAATGCGTCATTAGAAACCTTTAGACCATTGTATGTGACTTCACAATTCTCGAACTCCTCTCTTCTCTACTTGGTTTCCAATTGTTCGGTCACTTGCGCCAGAAATTGCCTTATTTTGTGCTCTGGCTTCCCCACTCGACTACAGGATAGAGTTGAAGTATACCATAGATAACTCCTGATTGACAGTCTTTGCAAGATTTCGTAATCTCTGTTGGGTGATACACCTAGAATCATAGAAATTTATATCTCTCAAGCTACTAAATGTCGAAATCGCAGCAATAGTAAAGCCCTGCGCTCGCTGGTCTTCCTGCGCCGTGCCAGCATCCACCAATTTGATGTACGGCTTGCCGTCCTGGTAAAGACTTGTCAGCTTCTAGATCGCACAGTTGCAAACCGGACAGGCTGCACTATTGATAGTCACGCACTCATTGTTGACCTTCAGAGCGTTATCTGGCATAGCGTTCTACAGTCCAGCCAGCTTCTGTTGATCCTTCGCACATGGGATTTTCAACAACGTGATCGACGAATTGCGACCATGGTGAGTGTTGCGAGATGTGGGGTGACCCAAAGACGCGAGAAAGGCACTTTCTTTCCAGCTTGAAGGAGCTAGATTGCTGGCAATCTCGTTGTTGCTCTGACTTACTCACTGTATGCCAGCTCGCTTCGGTCATTGGTTTCAGAGCCACATATCGTCGTACCCGCCCTCTTCCGAAAGGAATGAGTCTACGGAAGTGATATGAAGCGCCGACAAAGAGCTAGAGTCTAACTGAAGAATTGAGACTAGCCTGAATCGCTTGTTGGCCCTTCTCCACAATGGAAACAAGTTGTGGACCAGTTGCGTCGGAGTTGAAGTCAAATCCTACCGGAGGACAAAATCGCGGGGCCCCGCGTTTTGCCCCAGCTGCTTTTCCGCCCAAGGACGGAACCACAGATAGTGGAGATGCAAGGTAGCCTTTCCCATAATCAGTTGCTGATTTCGAGACATTGTGTGCTGGGAGGATACCAGGACAGCAATTTATCGCAATGATAACCCAAGCAGTCGATTTTCCGTCAGAACACCTCCAAAAGAACAAAATTCAAGTGCACCACGTTGAAAATGTGATCAAGAAGGAAAGGCAAGAGTTCCCCAGATTTGAGGATCTGCCACTCGGAAAGGATGATCCTCCATTCTCTGCGTGGGGATTGTGGAGTGAAGATGATGAAGCTGGTACTATTGTAAGAGAAAAAAACGCGGGCGTTGTGATCGTCTTTCAGGAATGATCGCTGATGGGTATGAATAGAGATTTTTGACTCCAAATCGAGTTGCAAGGGGCGCGCAAGAGATCAAAGAAGGATTAAGATTCAGCTTGAAGTGAGTCCTTCCAAGAAAAGCTCGAGGTACGTGCTGACCAAATAGCTGGTCACTCAATTGTCCTGTGACGCCGGGCTTTGGTCGTTCGAATTATTCTTTCTGCCACACGCTTCACTGTGATACTCCAGGTATCCTAACCTTCGACGATTCAGTGAGTGTATAGCCGTCTGTTTTACATTAAAGTCCTCACATTGTCTAGATCTCATTCAACACCCAGAAGTCGACCCAATGGGACGGCCTCCGCCACTTTGCCTACCAGAAGGAGCAGAAATTCTACCAAGGAGTTAGCAAAGAAGAAATACTAGCTCCTAACTCCACCAAGCTAGGTCTTCAAAATGTTGACAAGCAAGGCGGCATTGCGGGTCGTGCTGTCTTGCTCGACTTTGCTGCATACGCGGAGAGCGTGGGCTTTACGTATGATGCTATGAACTATTCGATAAGCTTCGAGGACTTGTTGGCTTGTATCAAGTACCAAGAAGAGATTTCTGGACAAGTGATGGAATTTCTGGTTGGCGATATTCTGCTCACAAGATGTGGCTACACGAAAACATATCTCAAACTTGGAAAGGAGGACGAAGAAAAGGCTGGAAAGCTACTACCACCCCAGACATGTGGTTTTCAGCAGGATATCAGGTTGCTGAAGTGGTTGTGGGAGCATCATTTCTCGGCTGTTGGTGGTGACTCCCCGTCCTTCGAATCATTCCCGGCGAATGCAGATGCAGGCTTCATGTTCCATGAGGTTTTACTGGCGGGATGGGGATGTCCAATTGGAGAGATGTTTTGGCTGGAAGATCTGGCAAAGACTTGCAGGGAAAGAAAGAGATACAGTTTCTTCGTGGCAAGCTCGCCACTGAACATTGAGGGTGGGGTCGCAAGTCCAGCGAACATTATGGCGATCCTGTAAATATAGGCCCAGTCAGCAAATGCAGGACAAGTTCACTGGTCTCCATACAATGCTTGAAAATGACTGCGCTTGGCAGATCAGTCCTTCAGCCAGCGTAAAGAACTTCAGTACATGCATTGATAATCATCTTCACTATGCGTGAAGACCATTTAACATCGATTCATAGTTATGAGCGATGCATGTTCGGACTCTCTTTCACAGCTCACTCACACTCCCTTTCTCTGAGAATGCGATGGATCGGCACCATAACAGCTGTATCATAATTCTTCTAAAGTGTTATGCGGTGTCCATTGTCCTTACTCCTCGATTCTTACAGGGAAGATCTCAAAGTTTCGCAACACCATTCTGTATACCTGCAGAATTAGGGAATGATCTTCCTGGCAGTTGCCGTCGAACGATCTTTCCCCCAGCATTCCTTGGGATTTCCTCGACTACTCTTACTTCATAAATTCTTTTGTATGATGCCACTCGCTTTCGAACAAATTGTATGACATCCTCGAAGAGAGTTGGATGTTGATCCTTCGGTACTCGCGTCGTGATGAACGCAATCGGTATATCTGTGGCCTGTTCGGGGATGTAATGCCCGCATACAGCTGCATCATCGACCTGAGGATGCAGGCGAAGCACACCCTCCAGCTCAGCGGGAGCGACTTGATTTCTGCAAACATTAGTATAGTGATCAAGCTCTTGTGGAGATTCTCTTACCCCTTGACTTTGATCATCTCTTTCAGACGATCGACGAGAAATACAAACCCGGCATCATCTACGTATCCAATATCTCCCGTCCTGAGAAACCCATCGGCCATGATTGTGTCGGCAGTGAGCTCCATGTTGCCTACATACCCTTGCATGACATTCGGACCTCGAATGCAAAGCTCACCTGGCACGCCATGTTCGCATTCTGTAGTTTGCTGTCAGTGAAGATCTTGCAGATATTCTTTGACGTACCTTGAAAATTCTCATCCAAGATCTTGACTGTCATTCCAGGTAGAATTTTTCCAACTGTGTTGCGAATATGAACTTGATCTTCCGTCTGAGAAATGACACTTGGGCTAGCTTCCGTCAATCCGTACCACTGCGTGAGACAACAAGTGAGTTTTTGACAAAGCTGATCTGCAAGACTTTGTTCCAGGGGTGCTGCAGCATTCATGAGACATTTCAGAGTCGAGTAGTCGCCCGTGGAAGCGAGTGGGTTACTGAGTAATTGTAGAGCGATCGGAGGTACAACATTCAGATGAGACACTGTGGCATCTTTAGTGCCCATAAGATCCGGACTGCGATTCTAAGGATAACTTACCTTTGTCTCTTCTGATCGAGACGAGCAGAGACGGAAGGTCGAACCTGGGGAACACAACAATTGGAGCTCCCTGTTTGCCTGTAAGCGAGATTCGCCTAAATTTTAGGGGTAACTTACGTTCAGCAGATATAGGCAAGTGAAACCTTGCAGGCCAAGAATATGGAAGAAGGGCACGACCATAGCGAACACGGTACTGGAGGTGAACATGTCGGCTAGGTATATCGAGTGCATGTAGACGTTGGAGACGATATTGCCATGACTCAGTTTTACACCTTTTGGGAGTCCTGATGTGCCAGAGCTGAAGCAAATGAAGGCGAGCTCCTTTGCAATTTCTCCGTCGGCATACCTTGGTTGCACGAAGTCGGCGCTTCCAGTCCTTGTAACACCGAGCACATCAATAGTGGTCGCATTATCTCTTGAGCCGTTGGTAGATAAGCGTGAGATTGTGGGCTTAGCGCTGGTTGATTTCAATGCTGCTTGTAGATTGGGGAACAAGCCGTCTCCAACCAACACGAGATTCGGTTGGGCAATTGAGATTGCATGTGCGAGTTCCTGCTTTGAATCAGAGATTCTGTCAACCTTTGAAAGTTGAGTTTATCCGCACCTGTGGCAAGTGGAGTGGATTTAGCCCAGAGACTACCCCTCCGATAGCGAGGATTGCGTGCACATAAATGGGGTAATGAACCTATATCAATTAGCATTGCTTCATTGATGCGAACGAGTACTTACTGTATTGAAAGCCAGTACGCCAACAACTGTGCCTCTTCCAACGCCAAAATTCTGCTGCAAGTGTGTCGCCAATCGTCGAACGCCAAGTCTAAGTGACGAGTAAGTGTAAACCACCTCTCCCGCCAGTCCTTCAATGATAGCTGGTGAATCAGGCGACACTCCGCCTATGTTGTAATCCAACAGAATATTTGAAATCGTGGCATCTTCTGGATATTCCAAGGCATAGTCCGAGGTGTAAATCATTGGAACACAGTATGAGAGCCAAGCACGAGGAGCCTGACAGAAGGAATGCCGTGCCCGTTCATATCAGTGGACTTCAATGGAAGGAAAATAAACTGATACTTGTGGTCCCGTGCCTATTCCAACGCGATTCTCTTTCCGGCATTCCGCTGTCTAACAGGTAGCTCTGTAGCACGTGCAAAGTACTTAGTGGCAGTGAAGTTCCGCTGCTTCGGAAGCTGCGAAGTCGAAGCTTGGTTCAAGGCGGAACAATGGCCAAGCTTTGTACCGGAAGCTGATGGCCAAGGTACAGGCTGCATGCACAGGCAAATTAGATCGGAAATCAGTGCTCTGGCTGTCACCTGTAGTAGTTTATGGGGTCTGCTACATCGGAAGCTCGATCCAGTCCATCGTCTCCCGCGATGCGGGGTCCTGCAGAAGCGGCGATTTCGCGGGGACCCCGCAGCACCCCTTGAAATGTCTGTCAATTGCAGATACATTAACTTTCTTATCCCGGATTGATTGGACTGCGTATTGAGAGTCAGTAACCATAGAGAGCAAACCGCCAGACTCAACCTGTCCACCTTTTTCCATATTCTCTTGGCATTCCACGCAATCTCACCCCAGCGACAATTGAGCTAGTGCAATAAGCTAGGAAGTCCTTCTGCAAACTTCGATACTTGTCACACCTGAACTTTGATACAGGGCAAGATGGTCAAGTTAAAGTCAAAAGTTGCATTCGTGACTGGCTGCAACGGAATAAGTGGCAACGCCATCGTTGAGCATCTGATCCGAACCCCAAAGACAGAATGGTACAGCAGATCTGCCTCCCTCGGTCTCCACATTCTGTCAACTAATCATTGCTAGGTCCAAGATCATCATAACTTCTCGCCGACCTCTTGCAGCATACGTGAGTCATGATGTCGTTTATCTAAGCTGGCTTTCCACAGTAAATTGAACCATTACTGATATATGGTCGACTACCAGTGGCAAGATCCGCGCATTGAATTCATCGCTCTCGACTACCTCTCGCCTGTCTCAGAACTCATTGAGCAGACAAAAGATGTTTGCAAAGATGTTACCCATGCATTCTTCACTTCCTACGTCCATGTAGACGACTTCAAAGTGCTAAAGGAAAAGAACGTCCCTCTCTTCACCAACTTCTTGGACTCTTTAGACGCAGTTGCGCCAAATTTGGAAAATGTGTGTCTCCAGACAGGAGGAAAGGTATGTACCAAAGTTTCGCTAGAATTTTCTATATGTACTGATTCATGTCATAGCATTATGGAGTTCACTTGGGACCCGTAAAGTGTCCGGTAGAAGAAACCATGCCTCGGTACGATGATAAGGGAGAAAACTTCTACTACATACAAGAGGATCATATGTTTGCACTACAAAAGAAGCGAAGTTGGTCTTACAACATCATCCGACCTCATGGTATCATTGGATTCACACCTCACTGTAAGTCTTTGGTGAATGCGTCTGGAATAACCACTCAAGCTGATACGTGATCTCCAGCGAACGGAATGTCCGAAGCAATCACGATGGCTTTGTACTTCCTCATCTGTCGCGAGATGGGCGAGCCAGCCACCTTCCCAGGCAACAAAACTTTCTACAACACTGTTGATGACCAGTCGTACGCCCCTGGCATTGCCGACATGAGCGTCTGGGCATCGACGAGTCCTCAATGCAAAAATGAAGATTTTGTCCATGTCAACGGAGACGTAATCATGTGGCGATACTTCTGGCCTGCAATTGGATCCTATTTCGGACTCGAGGTAAGTCCTTCTTGAAAATGTGTACAAAATGAATGCGGTCTGACAATCGACAGATCCCAGAGCCAGTCTTCACAGCCACAGGTGAATCCGGGACACACATGGAAAACAACTTCAGCATGATCGACTGGGCGAAGGACAAGAAGCCATACTGGGAATCAGTCTGTAAGAAGTATGGCGGCAATCCTGAGGCTTTTGACTGGGGTACTTGGGGTTTCTTTGACTGGAGTATCGGGAAGACCTGGCCAACATTGGGAACAAACAATAAAGCCAGGAAGTATGGCTGGACAAGGGTAGATGACACTCATGAGAGCTGGCTCGAAACATTCAAGTCATTCGAATTGGCTGGGATTTTGCCGAAGTCGAGTGCAATTCGGGCTGAGAGCCAGAAGAAAAAGCTGGCTGGTGCTAATGGTTCTCGCCAGACGAATGGTCACTGAGATCCGCGGACTGTCGATTACGTAGCTTGGCATGTTTAAAGGATCTTTTGGTTTTTTGAGATGGTCCTTGCACAATGTTTCTTGTTCGATGGAAGTTAGGACGATATGCTTTTGCCTTCCAGCTGTTTTGAGTACCTTGTCGCCATAACACAGAGAGTGTTTCTCTAACTTTGGCACCCGGTCTTGGACCCCCGTTTTGGTAATCTATAGCAAACTTTGAGGGAGCGTGTCCTGCAGAGTCATGCCACGCCTATACCCAATTTGCGTGCACTAAGCAAGCCATAGAATAGAAAATTGCGTCAGCTTCCGGATCTAAGTCAACCATCTCTCAACCCATGTGCAAGATACGATCATCCTGAGGTAATAATTCATTCAGCCATTCCAAATCCATGATTCCCAAAAAAGGAGTCGAGAAGTCCTCCTTCTCGTTCCCTGAAGATCCTTGAACTTGGGTAGCAGGAGCCATTGCAAGAGAGGAAGCATTTCCAAAGTTCATCTCGAACGGAAAGTCAGCAATCATCGAAGATTGAAAGCTCGAGTCTGCAAAAGAGTCATCCACAGAGAATTGCGCTTCGCCCTGAGCACCTGTCGAAGAGTGACCGAAACCCGGTGAGAAAGGCTCAGGTTGCCAGCTCGAGTCGGAGAAAGGTGCGGATGCATTATCTTGGGATCGAGCGACTGGGGTCTGATGTTGCATGGCACCAACTCCATATGCTTGGGGAACAGGTGATTGTGATGCAAAATTATTGATTGACGAGCTATGAGGTCGATTGGGAACATTACTTCGCTCAGCTGCGAAAATCTTTGGGACGATGTCTCCCAGCTTGAAGATGATTTTTGCCGTTTTGCCAGACACCCAGCTCTTTTTACAGAATTGTGTGAGCATTCTCAGCGAATCCTCGGTGGTCTCTTTATAACTGGCTCGCAGATTGGGAAGCCGAGTCAAACACGAGAGGATCGTAATAGTGGCTTCCAGAAGGTATGGAAGGAATGGGAAACCGTACACAGCATCGGCAGCTGTACATTGTGTAAACATGCTGATAATCGAACGGGCTTGCTGGAGACACATGGTGTCTGATTCGACATTGTGGCTGGTTGGCGACAAATGCCCGTGCGATCTCCGCACTGGACTTCGGATGGTGATTAAAATGTAAAGGTAGCGCTTGAAATGTTAATGCTGCTCCTTGCTCAAGTATTGAATAGCTTACCAAGCGGACAAGAAATCTCTGTTTGAAAAGGTGTGGCGACGAAGTGATGGGCGGTTGGTGGACATCGTTCTGATCACATAACAAAAACTTGGGGATCGACTCCATCCAGCCGTACGCAAGTGTGTCGAGGTATTCATGGACATAGGAACTTGTTCTCGAGCCCGATTCAGCTCCAAACAGTGTTTCCCATACTTTCCCAACAACTCGTGAATATCCAACCATGACATTGAGGTAAGGTATCAGTGAAAGATTCGTAGACTCTGCTTCCATATGGTAGAAATCTAAGACGGATCTCGGTGTTGGCACATCGACCTCTTTCGGTAGAGCTACTGTGATATTGTTGTCTTGAATCATGAAAGGTCTCCCAAGGACTAAAGACACCCGACGATCGAGAACATACATACACCACCAAGTTCTCTTGAACATTTCCGAGTCAAAGGTGGACATATCATCGTGCGTCTTTTCCAAGTGTATACCTAGATGCTGCCCGTGTATGACAGCGAGGGAGAGAACCTTTTGAGCTCTTTCTGTTGCGTCGACTCGGAGCAAGTAAATCACCTGCGGTGGGTTAAATTCTGGAAAGGCAAAGTGATTAGGGAACATAAGACTCACCACCAGTACTAACGAATGTAAGCTCGAAAGAGGGCGTGAGTCGTCATTAACTGTATCAAGAAGGTTCCCCAATAGATCCATTGCTGTGCAATACATGCTCCACCCCGCCGAATGAAAGCCTTCACTTTTGTGTATGCGTGTGGAGACCGTGCATCGTCCAAGAGCCAGAACAAGTAGCATCTGGCAAGCCTTGTCTAGTTCGATTTCTGGCAACATCACTTCATTGGATGTCCCCAGAACTTCCCATAGCTTCTCATACGTTTCTGCTATTGATGTTTCGTTGGAAAAAGGGTACAGCAAGTGTACTTCCGTCAAATATATTTCCAGATATTCGTCCCAGGTGGCCCGGTCCGGTGCTATACCATTCTCATTTAGAGCTCGCTTCACTCGATGACCGACAGAATTGTAATTATAGTCCTTAGTGTTTGCAGGCAAGGGCGTCATAGGCGGGGTCCCGGGTGCAGAATCCCGCTCTAACACGGGCATTCCTAATTCATTCAAACGGTCTTCAACACGTTGAAGAGCGTGCGTGACTGAGGTCTCTCCCAGATTTCTTCCCGTTGTCAGATTCTTGCCACTTGAGAAGGACAAGGAATCCTTCGGCGATGTACCACTGGGATTAGAAATTGCACGTTCTTCTACTGTGTCTACAGATGGCTTTTCGGCTGGCACATTGATGCGCGAACTGCCGCCATCTGGGGATTGTGACAAGAGGGCAGCATTTGGGTCCGACAGCGGGGAGGCGGGAAGAAGAGCCCGTGTGAGGGTTGTAAGGTGCGATTCGAGGGTGGCTAGACGATGATGAAGTGCTTGTAGTTCCGCTGGTCTCCTTTTGCGTGTTACTTTTGATACAAAACAATTTCAAGGGGATAGGTTACCCTGCATCTGTTCCGCTTCCAGACATTGTCATGCCATCATTCTCAGGTCCATCCCCAGCATCAACAACACAGTATTTCTTCCTTCGGATACAGGCTTCACAGGGAATGCCACCGCCACATCTAATTTTTCTCCTTTTGCAAGGCCCGCAAGCCTTCCCTACATACTTGTCCCTCTTCCGTTTTTTGGTTGGCTCTTGATCGCCATTTGCAGTCAGTGGTTGAGGATTTTCGCCGGACATTGAAGATTCCATAAGGTCTAATTCTCGTCCTTCATTCAACAAATGCGATGCTTTTGAAACGCTCGTTATACAATTCCGACTGATGCTTGACTCTCTCGTCGCTCTCGAAGTTCAATCGAATTGAATTGAGAGTTTGGAATTTGAGGAGCAGAATAATTCAGAGCTCGACGGAGGGGACACTGTGCATGGTGGGGTTCGGCATGAAATCTGGCGGGGTCCCCGGGAAGCTACTGTACCAAGAGGACTTAGTCTCTAATAATTCAGGGATAGGCCGCTGGAGAGACCCCAGGAGAGGGCCCGATCTACAGCATCTAAGGTATGGAAATTGGATCATTGAATGCGTGCAAATAACTGAATGCCTAGAATATTCATTGGAACATGCCGTAGCCACCTCCCAATACTACATGCTCAAGTTTCTGTTCAGCTATTACTCCCTCCGGTGCTTCTCCATTACTCACCACAGCTTAAAACAAATATACAAACAGAATCATAGCTTCTAATTCCTGGCATCATGTGGACAGCCTCAAGCGCCCCACGCCTGGCCAGGCCCATCACGCCTGCAAGAACCGGAAACTCTGACCAAGGCTACCAAGAATAGTTCCGCACTTTATTCCGCAAAAGCGGAACTTGAGTTGTCAGTGCATGTGAGTATCAGATCGACCTTTACAAAAAGTCCGAGGAGAATTCGTCACAATAATGATCGCAGATTCTTGTCTGATGTTGTTGTCGTCGTTATTGAAAGCATCTCGGAAATAATGTTACCTAGGTGAAGAGCTGCATGGGCGTAATGAAATATCAGTAGTCAGCAAACAGAAGGGTGAATATCTTTATGGCTGTGCTAAAATTGAATGAAAGAAGGTCAAACCTACCAAGTTCTTCTGGATGGGTCATTGGGATCTAAAAGTAGTCAGTATGACGCAACAGAGATACATCTATTATGCGCTAGAATGAAGCGTACCAAGTGACCAGCATCTTCCATTACTACAACGTGTTTCTGTGTCCTTGAGATAGACTTGATCCATTCACGATCGGCGGGATGACTTGTTTACTCTCATCAGCAGACGCTTGACATAGAAGCAAAAGAGAGATAGCAAGCACTTACACAACAATGCTTTCACCTCCCAGTATGAAGCAATGATTCTGTTTGGATTCACTTAGAAACCGGGGTAGATCTGGATGGGGTGCTGCGAGATATGTTGCCTGTATATCATGTCAGTTCAAAACTAGGCTCAAGTAGACGGAAATGTTTTTGTCGTGTACTGCTTCTTGCTCCTTGGGAGTCGTCAAAATCCTTGCCATATTCTCTCTATCTTTGATAGCCCGTGTGCTGTGTTCAATGTGAAGCCTCAACACTTCAGGGTGCCAGTCACTGAAACCTTTGTTGCTTGTAAAAGAAGTTCGGACATCTTGCCTATAGTGACAATGAGGACGGCAACATAAAGGTACAACTCGCAGAGAGCTTACATATTTCCCCAGCGATCACGTCTTTTCAACGCACGTTGAGCTATCATGTTCGTTTGCTCCTTCATTTGGAAGAGAATCGGGTCAATGAACACCGTCCCAAAGAATGCCAACGGGTCCAAGATTGCAGCATGAGCCCTTCTACGTATCAGAATTTGGTACTCCAACAGGAATTTTCAGAGTGATGTCTTACATTATTCCACCTCCAAATGAATGTCCAATTCCTATTACAGGCTGCTTGACTTGGAAATATTTCAAGACTTGCAGAATATCCCGAGACTGATCTGGCCAATATGCTGCAAGATGAAATTGTCAGTCACATCTAGAGAGCTATGCTTCTTAGTCATATACATAAGAGGGGACACTCACACGTTCCCGTTAATATATTTGCATTCAGCAAATAGCTATCCCCGTGGTTCGAAGCATCAATCACCAGAATCCGTTGGACGCAGCCTGGCAAAGCACCACTTTCTATAGCCTTCAACAGTCGCCAGATAGTGGGTTCCCATAACTTCTTATTGAATGATGTACCATGCGCAAGAATAAGTGTAGCAGCATCAGATGCCGCGGACAGGATCGTGTACTCGTCGACTGACAATTGGAGTTGGGCATTGGGATCGTGAACTGTTTTAGGGTTTCGAGGACGCCATGCTGGTATTGAATGAGGGATTTGGATACATGTGGAATTGAAAGGTCGCCAACTCATGATGCAAATATGATTGCTCCTACTATGTGTTTATCCAAAGAATATCAAATCGGTGTGGTGATAATGTAGATGGGAGCTCAGAGCTCAGTTTGCCAGGTGCTTTCCGCTATCCACCGGAGCTCGGGATTTTGAGCCTACAGCGGTGCGCCTCGGAATTTTGGGCCTGAACCACGGCGAGCTCGGCTCCCTAGAACCTTCTTCCAGGGGTATAAGTTATTTACAGCGTGTGCATTCAGCTAAGTGCGGGGTATTTTCTACCCCGCCATTAACGAAACGAAAGAAGGTCAACGCTATCAGTTAATCGCTTCTTATGTGATTCGAGCATTTGGTGTAACATCACGAAATGATTAAAGACGGTGAGCTTTGGGAATCGAAGGTGTTCCATTTCAAGAATCTAGAATTTATATACTTCGAAGACAAGCTACAGCATGACGGACTGCGATGACAAGTTCTTCTTTCGCGAGACACGCTGATGTTTTCCACACGAAGTGGAAGACATATGACTTTACCGGACTATCTCATCATCCATGTTCTTCTCAGATACATGCTGAGCTTCAACAAAATCATCCATCGAATAGTGGCCCGTTGTAAGCTATAGCTTTGGGATGGCCATGCTATTTCTTGGTGAGCGTTATCCAGTTGACAGTCTGGCGTCGAACTTACTTTATATGGATACTCTTTGCATTCATATAAGACAGCAAACTATCTTTCCCAAGCTCATGTCCATAGCCGCTCTGTTTTATGCCACCAAAAGGTGTATTTAGCTCTGGTAAGAAAGGCGAGTTTATCGCCACTCCTCCGGCTTCTATCTGAGAGGACACTCGAAGTGCGCGGGTGATGTCTGAAGTATAGATGCAGGCTAACATTCTCATATGTTAGACCATTTCGTGGTATCTTTGGTTGACTTACAAGCAAGTCCATACTCCGTCTCGTTAGCGAGATTTATCGCCTCTTCCTCTGTCTTGAAGGTTCTGACTGTGAGTACAGGGCCGAATATTTCTTCTTTCCAGATCGGACTATCTGATGTGGGTTGCAAGAAAAGCGTAGGTTGAATGAATGACCTATGCATAGGTCAAGAAGTAAGCATCGAGTAAATACCAGTCGGAAAATCTACAAGCCTGATCGGGAGCTGACGTACCCTTTTGTCCCAATTCTGCCACCTCCAGTGAGCAACGTGGCGGACTTCTTCCCTTGCTCGATGTAAGTCATAATCTTCTCAAATTGCTCTTTGTCGACAACTGGGCCATGCTGTGCTTTGGGATCCATAGTATCTGCTCCCATGCCCTTGGAGGCTGCCTCGAATATCTGCACTATTGCATCACAGAACTGTTTGGCGATCTTCTCTTCCACCAACACCCTCGATGCAGCTGTGAAAAAGTTAAACAAGAACTTTACGCGCTGACATGAGACTTCACTCACCGACACAAATCTGCCCCGAGTTGGCCAAAAATCCACCTCCGACCCTACATATGTTAGTGAGCCGGCGCGATAAACGCCATTGTGAAATAAACATACCCTCCAATCGCAACTTCCATTGGTGCATCTGCAAAAACCAGGGCAGGAGACTTCCCTCCCAATTCTAGTGTGACTTTTTTCAGGTTACTCCTGGCAGCTGCTTCTTGTATCTTCTTCCCCACGAAAGCAGATCCCGTAAAGCTCACTTTTAAAATGAGCTTATGAGACGCAATTAGAGACCCCGTTTCTTTTCCGCCTGTGATGAATTGAACAACTCCTGGTGGGAAGCCAGCTTCCGCGAATAGTGGCCCCAAAGCCAATGCCCCCAGCGGTGACTTCTCGGAGGCTTTAAAGATAAACTTTATGACATTAGTGTGCGAAAACAGATCTCTACTAGGCACTTTTACTTACAGCATTGCCCGCTGCCAACGCCGGTGCTACCTTCCAGCCCACGTACATGAACGTAGCATTCCAAGATGATATTCCAGCACACACTCCAATTGGCTCATACCTTACAATCTTGTAGTAACCATTGTCTTCTACATATGATCTGCCTTCAATCTTGTCTGCCCATCCAGCGTAGTCTGCATAATTAGCGACATCCCATCTCCAGATACAAAGACACCACTCACACCTGAACACTTCAACCATATGCTTGAGATCGAAATGTACGATTCCAGAAATTGGTCGGCCAGTGGGTAGTGATTCCAGTTGAGCTAGACGCTCTGCATTCTGTTCGATAATTGCAGCGACCTTATGCAAACAAGCTGCTCTTTGGATCCCAGAGAATTTCGACCATGGCCCTCGGGTGAAAGCTATCTTTGCTGCTGTAACAGCAGTGTCGATGTCTTCCTCGCCTGCAACTCTCACATCGTTTGTGATGAAATCATCGTTAGTCGGATTACGTAGTGATATTCTCTCTCCGTTTTTCGACTCGATATACTGTACTGAATTAATACTGGAGCTAATAGGGTTAGGATTTCCGGAGCGTTGACTTGCCTCATTATTAATGAAAAGCTTCAAAGGAAGATCCATCTTGATAGGAAAGATCAATGAATTCTTTCGGAGAGAGTAATTGATGAGGAAAGGAATTTGAAGTTTTGAGGACTTGAGTTACTGACTTGACACAGAGACAACGAAGAGACAGCTCTGAAGCTACCCCTCGCTAGCGAGGGGCCCGCTATCCCGTCATTATTACAGGTGGGATGTCCCTGAATTCCTGAGGCGGAACGCTGGACGGAGCCTGTTCCGTCTACTTTTGTTGAGCTTGGTGGGGCATTACCGACAGCGACTTGTATGCTTCATTATGCTCTTGTAACTCGAGGCCTGAAAACAGTCCAAAGAATCTTGATCATCACTGTCGAAATAACCACCACAGTCAATTAGCCTTTTACCATGCAGACTTCGAAAATTGTCACTGAAGTAGTGGAGATTCCGCTGGGTGTCCCATTCGCCGAGTTCCTCCGAATCTTTCAGCTGGCACTACTGCCTGTACTACTTGCAGAGCCTGGTGTACTTTCCGTTCGTACAGGTAAGAGGACACGAGACTTCCCAATTCCACTTCAACTCATCTTTGTTTTAAGGAGTCAAAATCAGAGCATCAGAGGATTCCAGTCACGCATGGGCAGTCTCCTTAACGGAATGGGATTCATTGGAATCCCACGCGAAGTTTGTACAGAAGGGAACCTCTGTCCCCTTCTTTGAAAGGACTGCGAAAATTTCACGGGGTCCACCCACAGTCGATCATTATCAATTCAGGAATCTACATACGCTGGGAGGCTCTAACTACACTCGGGTCGTCTTTGAGAAAGACATCGCGGGTGGGAAATCAGCTGATGGCTCGACAGCCAGTTTAGATAACGAAGGATTATTCTGTCGTGTCTCTTCAGTCAAGGCAGATGCTGAGAGCCTACCGTCATGTGTGGACAGGTGCTTTGATGTGCTGTGGTATAGCTGTGAGCACAAAGTCGTCAAATCGAGTTTGTAAAAGCGGAAAATGTACCCGTCTGCCACATGGCATTGAATCCTGTAACTAGACTAGAATCAGGATCAAGAAGTGGTTCCTTGCATATCCTTGTATAAGCTTCCGCGTACCACGAAGCAGTCGATAGGAGGGGTAGATTGACCGACCTCTGTTCCTCGCGTCTCGCTTGTTTACATACTGTCGGAACCGAGAGCGGAACGCCAAATGTGGGGTGGTGGAGTGTTGCGCTGGATATTTCTAAACAAATATACATTAGGTCAGCAAGATTAATTCGAGGTAGCGATAGAAATACATATTGTCCAGGTTAACATTAGTCCAGCTCATCCACATTGCACAATCTTCACTTATTAGGCCTACCAGTGTTTCATTCAGCACAATGAAGGCACGCAAAAGCATTCAGATTGTGATAGTAGGGGCGGGAATGGGAGGACTTGGAGCAGCGATTGCACTTAGAAGAGCAGGGCACAAAGTTATTGTACTTGAGCAGGCTGCAGAATTTGGTGAAGTACATAAATTTCCCACTGGCTGAATAGTTTATCAAGACAGGAAAAACTGACGCGATCTAGATAGGTGCAGGTGTTCAAGTACCGCCGAACGCCTCAAGGGAGTTAATGAGATGGGGACTGGAAGCCCAAATGAATGCAGTGTGTTCCCAACCTGACAAGATCAATTACAGAAGTTGGGAAACTGGAAAGCCGCATGGTCATACCGATCTGTACAACGTCCGAGATCGCTTTGGGGCTCCATACTGGCAGGTATTTCGACCTGCCTATCACAAGATCCTGTTACAAGCGGCTCTGAGAAGTGGTGCTGAACTACGAAAAGGCTGCGAGATCATAGATTACATCCCTGAGGACGGTGTGGTTGCGCTTGCAGACGGGACCAAGATACAAGGTGACTTGGTGATTGCTGCGGACGGTATCAAGAGTATTGCTCGGAAGGCTATGGGGATTGATACCGAGCCAAATGAGACCGGGGATACTTGTTTCAGAGTTGTTATTCCAGCCGAGAAGCTGCTCGCAGATCCAGATCTTGCAGAACTGAGTACCAGACCAGGGTTCGAACAGTGGCTTGGACCAGACCATCACATCATTGGGTAAGCATTTTGACGTCACGGATACTGTGTGAAGAGGTCCTGATCGTGCACTAGATACAATATGTCCAAAGAGAAGTACTTCAATCTCTTAATGGTTATTCCAGATGACCGGAAAATGGTTGGATACAAAGCTCCCGCCTCGGCGGCAGAGGTCAAAAAGGCATACACGGGGTGGAATCCAACGTACGTACATGGTCTCACTCATTCCGAAACTATTGGCTAATGGACACGACGAAGGGTCCAAAAGCTCTTAGCATTTCTTCCTGAAGACGTCGAGCGCTGGCGACTCATCGACCTCCCACCAATCAAGGAATGGATCCACCCAAGCAATAAGCTCCTTCTCCTCGGCGACTCTGTCCATGCCACGTTACCCTATCTAGCCCAAGGCGCAGCTATGGCGATCGAAGACGGCGCTGCACTTGGGGCCATTCTATCTCATCTCAATACCATTGAAGAGCTCCCAGAATTGTTGCAAGTGTATCACAGAACACGTCTGAATCGCACACACACCATCCAACGCGGTTCATGGACGAATCGCTTCTTCATTCACATGTCGGATGGGCCAATGCTAGATATGCGGAATAAAATCATGGCTGTTGGTGATTATAATGGAAGTCCGAATCTGATGGGAAACACTCTGTTCACTGACTGGATGTATGGCTACGATGCGGTGGAGGCGGCGGAGAAGGAATGGGCGAAGACGCACAAGGCGAGCCTGTAGTTCAGTAGAAAATATATGACAATTTTGGACGGTAGAGAAGTTCTAAACTTTACGAATTAGTGTAAAGCATTCGGTGTTGATAACGACTCGAAGATACCGAGCCAGACCTCAGAGCAGCTTGTCAAGTATCCAGACGTTTTATATCCATGTGGCAATGACTAATTCAATGTGGTTTCCTGTAATAGTCTGAAGAGAAACTTTCGAGGTTCGAACATGAAGTTATCTTGTATTCGACATCTGTGGGAATTTCAAATTTGAATAAGAGTTGCGTGAAAGACCCGACGCGACCATAGCTGAGCTCAGTCGCAAGTTGCGGATCTTCTTCCCCCGATTCTTCCTCCCTATTCTGCCCCTCTTCGACTCTTTATCCTGACAAAAAAATCAGACTGTTTAACAAACCACGCATTATGCAACGTCCAATCACTGTTGTCCCTCGCAAAGGAGATCTGTACATGTACGTCAGCAGAAGGTCATTTCCTCGACCATATACGAATCAACCTACCTCAAATTGTCTCAACATAGTTGGGACCAGCTTGTACATCTCCAATAAACTGATGTTCTTTCCAATGCAAGTCCTAGCGCCCATCCCAAAGGAGAATAACGCATTGTTCATTTCGTTTCTCTTCGAATCATCCACTTCCAGCCACCTCTCAGGCCGGTACTTCTCAGGCTCGGATCCGTAGACCGTTTGGTTGAGGTGGACCACCCAAGCATTGACACCAACATTCGTACCAGCAGGTATGAAGGTCTTGCCGACTTGGAGACCATGCGCAGGCACGATTCTTTCGAGCGCCAGTCCCACGGCTGGATGCATTCGGAGAGATTCCTGGATCACAGCACTCAGATATGGGAGGTTTCGAGCCTGTTCCCATGACACGATCTGCTCCTTGGGTCCAAGATCAGCATCTTTCAATTCTTGGAGAAGCTTCTTCATTGTCTCGGGATGTTTCATCAAGAAGTAGAAAACGGCTCTTAAGGTGATGGCAGTGGTGTCTGAGCCTGCGAAAACGTTGGCGACTGTGAGTGCGAGAACGCGTTGATCGCTGATGAACTCGGGATCTTTCTTGTTAGCAGCGAGGAACCTGTCCAAGAAGTCACGACGAGCTGGGGACGCCTTTTCTTCGTCTTGAGGCTTGGAGTCGTCGTTGCTGGAAAGACGAGAAGCCATTCGAGATCTGGCGAAGACAGCAACTGGTGAAGTGGTATCAAGATACCCCCGCTCAGCACACCAAAGCAGCAGCGGATTCTTGAGGAAGAGGCGATCCAGCCACGGATTTTGGCCAACCTGAGTTCGAACCATTAGAGCTCGCTCATTAAGTTCTCTTAGTGTTATCAAGAGAACAACCTACCACGGCGAAATAATTCAGCATCCGCTCAAGCACGGAAATCACACCCTCGATGTCCTTTCCCTGGTCCACAAAGCCGAGTCTCTTCGAGAATGTCAGCTCCCCGATGACATCGAAAGCGTAGTACTGAAGCCAAGTACCAAAGTCCAGGACGCCGTCATCTCCGGCTTTGTCGACGACTCTGTCCTGCAGCTGCTTGATGAAAGCTGTAATGGTCGAGTCCACCAGCGGTTCAAAAGTCACTAGATTGCTCATGGAATATGCACTAGCTACCGAACGGCGGAGCTTCGCATGAAACTTCTCGTCTTCAGAGTTGAAAAGACTGTGCAATGGCTTTCCTTTCACGATGTTCTGCTGAACAGGGTAGAAACCAGACTAATTGAGCAGGCGTCAGCTCAGACAGAAGGGACGAGGACAGAAACCTGAAATGTACCTTCACGTATCCAGCATTGAGTGCATATATTCTCTTGGTTGCTTCCCACTCGGCAACCAGTACCGTCTTTGGACCTATTCTCACCAGATCCCCATACTTTTCATGGAGTTTGATGTGTGTCGCTTCAGGACGTCTTCCCCAGACCACGAACAGTCGCCAGTAATCTGTAAATGAGGCCAATAATGGGCCCGGAATATGATGGACGCCATTTCCATACTTATTCTTCAGGAGTTGAGAAAAGATAAGTGCCGCAAGGAGGCCAAAGATTGCAAGTCCTCGAAGTTCTGAGAGCGACTCGAGGAGCATGTTGAGAACAAAGTGCTGGTGCTGAAGAATGTAATGCTACGATCTCAATATGAACGTTATTGGCTTTTCAAATGCACTGTCTTGCATTAGCATTTGAAGTTGATCGAGTCAAGGCTGACATTGAGTGCTGTATGCATACTTACAAACACCGAGATTACTCCTAGGCACCAACTGGAGTCGTAAAGAAAAACTTCTGCGTAAAGCCGAAGCACAACGGTTCAATGAGCCTCTGTAGAGCTCGGTCGCGCTGTCTTCCCAAGTGGGTAATCCGTCGCTGTTCTCACTTAGTTCCAGTAGCTCCCAAGCCAGATTTGACGTAAATCTGCCTCCGCTAGATGCCTTTCACAGTTGATGCATAATTACCCTTCTTCCCCGCATTCTTTTCTCATCATGAATTAATGAGAAATCTCACGTGGAACATGTTCCGCACGGAAACATCGGTGCACATGGCCTCGTGAACCTTTCAGAGTTCGCGGGGGCAGAGTGCAGGGATCCTTTCCGCCTCACTTCCTCACTTCCGTCTATTCGGAATGTCTCGCTTAGCGGGAAAGGGGGATAGCCAAAGTGCTCGAAGACGCGGCCGCAGCCAAACACCATCTAGGCACCGCTGCCGAGCCGAAGAAGTAATCATGACCAGAGTGGACGGTGATTTCTCCTCTGTTTCAATTTATCTAGAGAGCTTTGTGTCGAAATCTGCGAGTCTGGTTTAGTCCAATCACCTTCCCTCAACACACTTGCAGTGTATTTGTGGTTACTACCCTTACCATCACAGACCAACACTCAAGAAGACTGTCGAGGAGAAAGCCAGCAAGCTGCAAGTTATGTCCAGATCATCGAATTTCAGCCCATGGTATCATGGCTCGACCGTTCCATATGCTGAACCTGCATGGTCACGTGGCTGTCCGTCACCCTACCTGAAAGACTCCCATCGGAAGTTAAGGGACGCAATGAGAGCTTGGGTCGAAGAGGTTAGCAGGAAAATTCTCTATTCAATGATATCAGCTGAAAATCCAAACAGAATGTCATCCCCTACGCCTCAAAATGGGAAGAGGAAGAGAATCTGCCCAAGGACATCTACCAGAAAGCTGCCAAAGCCGGAATTCTCATGCCCATGGCAGCTGGGAAGTCCATCCCACGTGAATGGGCGGGAAAGTACCCAATCATTGGAAACGTCAAGCCTGAAGAGTGGGACGGTTTCCATGATTTCGTCATTCATGATGAGCTGAATCGAGTGGGTGGTATCGGGTGAGCTGATCAACTATCGAAAAACGCCGGTCGACTTGACTGACTTTGCAGTGTACCAAATGGTTTAATTGGTGGAGTAGTAAGTGCCTTTCCCGGATCTGTTGCTCCTTTTCTTAACGTGAACAGACTTTGGTGATGCCAGCTATACTCAAAAATGCTTCCAAAAAGCTGAGAGAACGGTGCGTCTCAGAGCGAAAGTTCAATGGACATCTGTGTTGACCCATCCAGGATATCCAGAGAGGTGTTCTCGGGACAAAAGAGGCTTTGTCTAGCCATAACAGAGCCAGATGCTGGTTCAGACGTTGCTGCACTGGCAACAGAAGCTGTTCTGACTTCCGATGGCAAGCACTACAAAGTCAACGGGCAGAAGAAGGTAAGCCATGTATCTCCTGTCATTCAAAGATATCTCTGACGGGCTCGACTTTCAAGTGGATCACATCTGGGATGTATGCAGACTACTTCTTCACCCTGACGAAGACGTCCACGGATGGGATGACAATGCTCCTTATACCTAAATCGCAAGGTGTTTCGGTGAGGCATATGAAAATGTCAGGATCTTCATCTGCTGGGACTGCATTTGTTGATTTTGATGATGTGTTGGTTCCAGTGGAAAACGTGATTGGCGAAGTCGGGAATGGCTTCAAGTGCATCGTATCGAACTTCAATCATGAGGTATGGCATTTGAATGCCGCTTCGATCGTCGCGAATTGTTTTGACATTGACATACAGAGATTATTCATATCCTTCCAGTCAGTGCGGGGAGCACGAGTATGCCTAGAAGATGCAATATCGTAAGTGGCTTCTGAAATCTGCATGCATCACTGCAGAAAATACTCACGATTCTAGGTATGCGTCTTCTCGAGAGACATTTGGCAAGAAACTTATAGACCATCGTATGTCTGCACACTCCTTTATGATTTCGCTAACGGTCCTCAGCTGTAATTCGGTTCAAACTCGCTCACATGGCTCGCGAAACCGAAGCGTTACAGTCGTGGATTGAGGTGGGACTCGTACATCTCGTCTGCCATCTGCTAAGTAACTAATGATCGCCAGACTTTGATCTTCCAATTAGACTCTTTGAGTGCTGTAGACGCAGAGCTTCTCTTGGCAGGACAAATTGCTCAAGTGAAAGCTCACTCAGGCATTGTACTTCAAAATGTTGTTCGTGATGCCATACAAATTCTAGGAGGCATCGGCCTGACCAGAGGCGGAAGAGGCGAGAGAGTCGAGAGGATATGGAGGGACGTGAAAGCCATATCGGTACCGGGAGGGAGCGAAGAGATCATGTTGGACCTATCGGTTAGGAGAGCTCTAAAGGCGGCCAGTGTTCTAAAGTCAAATAGTCAGGGTTCCAAGGCGAAGCTATAAAATCATAGGGACAAGAAATGTTGTAACAGTATGATGCCGAACTCAAGAGTGGTCTAAAACCCAAAAGTCATCTCTCTACATCACGTGTCTTCTTAGGCTGCTGTGTGATATTGCGGAGGAAAAAACTCCTCGAGATGTAGATTGTATTTCAGGCACATGTTGATGCCATAATGGCAGATCCCCATGCTTCGCAAAGCCCGTGGAAGTGCCCAGGCACGAGAGGGAGCAACTAGTCATGTCACGTGCCTAGGGATTGGCTTGAGAGCAGCTTCTTCTCAAATTCCAACAATGATCACGAAGACCTGTCGTCGCACATCCGTGCTTTAATCTTGGGCATACATAACCAACAACCTCTCATGGCTGATGCTCTGGTATCAAGATCTCGACTTCGTTCTGTTCTTTTAGCTTGAGGATTACGACGATCTCGACATCGATACCCACATAATTCGTCAGCTCACCAGCTCCATCCGCGGTGCTGTGGCTGACTGAACATTGGATGAAGCAGTCTTCAGAAGTTTCTGAAGAGCTTGCTCACCACGAGATATGATGCCTTACAACAAGTTCTTGTCATTGAAGATTCCGAAACCTCGCAAGTCGCAACGATAGTCAAATTCATTGCATGAAGGGGACGGCGATCGACTCCATTATATCTATGCCAAGACGCGTACTCCTGTGCGGATCTTCTTTTTGAGTTCGGACGACAAGGCTGCTCGGGCGTCGCCTGTGTTTCATCTGCGAACTCTATGCCAAGCACAGCCTAGGGGAGCTCCAAAAAAGTTGGGAAATCCCCGCTGCGGAAACCAAGCTTCAGTCTATTTATGACATGACAGCCCATCCTTACCGAATAGAGGGCTGCCGCGTAAGGTAATAAGGAGATCACAAACTCATACATATAGATGGCATCTCCTCATCTGATCTATCTCTTTCTCCATTGTCTTGCTTCTGTCTCTTCTTATCGTTGACTACTCAAGTGCATTCCTTTTGTTTAGATACCCTAGCCATCCCTTGCTTCGTACCTGTGTATTTCATACTTTTCATTTCCAACACTCCCCATCTTTTTCCTTATGTTCAAACCCGCCGCAATCATGGCCGCATGGCAAGCACCAGGTCGAAAGAACCAGTTCATGACGAATTGGACAATTCTTCTGTTAATATTTTTCCTCGGCATGTATTGCTTGTAGGACCCCTCATTTCCATCACAACAGCCTTGTCTAATTCCTCCAGATCCTGGAATGACCTACAGTATTCTCTACCAAGCTTCAAATCAAGTACCACGACTGTGCTTCCTCCACCTCCCTACGATCCTCGAAAGCTAGCCTTTCTCGTCGAAACTCGACCTCTTCCCCACCTTCCGGCGCTCTTTACGCATATGATGACCATCATACCTCCCGAGTGGACATTTAAATTCATGGGCTCGCCTGTCGCTTTAGCATTCATGCGTGCTTCCCCCACGATATCCCGATTCGAAGCTTCTGGCAAACTGCAGTTTCTCGAGGTCCCATCCAATTACAGCCTCTCAAACCGCGAAACGATCTCGCAGATGTTTACCGATCCGCACCTCTACCGAGACATTCTCTCACCTGCGGAGCACCTGTTAGTCTGGCAGCCCGACAGCATATTCTGCGCCAATGCTCCCACTACACTGAACGATTTCCTGCAGTGGGATTGGATCGGAGCCCCTTGGTCGAAAACAGCTGCTTATGGAGGAAATGGAGGATTGAGTCTGCGGAAGGTATCGAAGATTATGGATGTGCTAGGGAATAAAACAAGGAGACATGGTGATGGGGCATTGGAAGATCTATGGCTGGCACAGCGGCTGCATGAGATGCCGGGGAACATGATGCCAGCAGCCAACGTTAGCAAGACTTTCAGTGTAGAAAGTGTGTGGGATGAGACGCCGTTGGGATATCATATTGGATGGCTCGGCGTACATCATGAACAGGTAGGAATTCTTCCCCAAAAGCGGATGCTTTCGAAATTCATTGGATGGGAAGCTGCTGATACCTTGTAGATTTGGGATGATCAAAGTCAGGTTGATCATATTATGGAGTACTGCCCAGAAGTGAAGATAATTCTGGGTATGAAGCTAGACAATGACAAGCCAGCAGGCATTCCTCGTTGACCAAGCTATACCATTTTGCGACCATATCTACATGTGACTGGAGCTGAGGATATCTTCGGACCACTGGTGCTCTCCCCACAAGCGAGTGCTCGGCTTTGAGTCCGCCAGAGTCGGGGAACAGGATTCGATATACTCGTGGGCCCCCAAAAAACGCCACAGGATCGTGTAGAGAGAATTTTCATACTCTATCTTTCGGATCAAGAAACAAGAGGTTTCTTGAGATGACACTGACGGTGTTTTCGACAACAGCATTCCTGCACTGTCATCCGAAATGGGCAATGGTTCAACCAAAGTTCCCGTGTAATTGCCGAGACTTCACGCACGCCGTACGATTTTAGCAAGACCTGATCGCATGAAGGCACTCTGCCTTCTTCAACAATGCCGCCAAATTTACTTGCTGCCAACGTTTCGCGACTTTGCTTGCTGTTTTGGTTGCTGTGATCGAGGAGAGAAGAATAAAGCAATGGTTTATGACCGATTTACACCTTTCAGACTCATACTTCCGGGCACGATACTTGAAGGCTTGGAGCTATGAGCTGTACCGATTTTTTTACGTGTTTAATGTTCACTCACTCTCGAGATTTTCGTGGGAGCATCGTCACAGATTTATCATCCAGTAATGCACCATACACCAAACAGTGATCGAAGTTCTAAGTAGGACTCTCTCAACCTACTTGAATTATACAACTGGAGTTATGCAACAATTGCTGACGCAGGGGGGCAAGGTGCCGGGTTGATGACGGGAAAGGAATTTGAAAATCGCGATTGAATGGAAGCAGGAGTACTTATCAGACCGGCAATCAGTAGTCAAGTCATGAGCAATTTAAGAGTATAACCTAGCCAATGTGAGTTAAGAAGAGTTGGAGGACCGATCCCGTGCACTGTTTCTAGCAGGGCGTGGAGAAGCATCATATCTGGTTTTGCACGCTGCGATTAACAGCATAATCACTACAAGCTTTTGCCACGTAAGTTTGGCACACTTTTGGAGTCTTTAAGTCGATGGCTGTCACCCCTCTAACAACAAGTCTTTGCAGATGAAAGCACTTTTCCCATCTAACTACCGCCTTATAATTCCTTGAATTTCGGCGATTCAAGTTCGGCATTTACAGTATTCTACACTAAACTCCACTTCCTTCTTTTGTTCCCCAACTGCTCTCAATTATGGTTAGATTTAATCGTCATGCCGTCACATACGACCATAGATTGAAGAGAACTGGGCATCCCGTCCGCTCTGCCTTCCATAAGCTTCAAATCGGGGGATTAGTAGTTAGGTGGGTGACCACTAGCGAATACCCTCTGTTGTATGTATCTTTACTTTTGCTAAAGTTTTGCCTAAACTAGCAGTGGAGGTGCCAAGGAGAACCATTCATGATATTTTATTGCGAGCAAGAAACCGGAACCTGTGGACGCAAAGCCAATGGAAGATCTTGTCGCTATTGGAATCTTCAGAGGCACGGGCATGGACCGCATGGAACTCTGGGACATATCATATGAACGAATAGTAGTGAATGGCACTATTCTCTCTTCTCGAATGTGTGGATGGGCCACCGAAAGTTCGAATCCGAGACTTGCCAACCTTCGAGGGCATTCCGGAAGCATCAAGTGGCCGCAGTTTCGGCGTGAATGAGTGCCAGAGGAAAGACATATCAACCCCTTTTGATTCACAGAGCTCGCTTAAGTCCCTGTCAAGTCGATTCGAGGAGTAGCTCGTACTTAGCCTTTTACAGTAGCATCACGAGATCATCCTCCTGCATCTATTCCACTAACATCTCCACCTCATTCTTTTCATGATAAGACATCACCATTCTAACTATCACTGATATGAAGCGAGGCAGTACAGCACTTTCTATTCAATACTTCTAGGCCTCTTCCGAGAGCACAGATGCGTCGAGCTCGACACCGTCACATCGCTGTGCCGTGAAGACGCATCGCACCACCAAGATTACGAAGCAAACTCTGCCGCCCTCATGATATGGTCGCAATCAGTAAATTGTTCCGCTCCAACGCTTTAGGGATAAATCTAAGATGTCGTCCCGAAATTTCGACAAGCTAAGATCGGTGGAAAACATCTCTACGACAACGGGCTACTGTTCTGACCCCACAATAGGCGACTCCTTCGAGGAAGTCGAGGAAGAAGACCGCTGGACAGATCTGCAACTCGCATCTCGCGATGGTGACCTCTCAACAATCGAGGGTCTCCTGTCCGACCCTTCGACAAATATCAACGCTTCTCCAACTGGATGGTACGGCCAAAACGCTCTGCAAGCAGCATGTGCTCAAGGCCACACCTCTGTTGTTGCGCGTTTGATTGCAGCGGGAGCAGATGTGAATGCGGCCGGAGACTTCAATCGTCCTAGGACAGCGTTACAGATCGCTTGTGTCGCTGGGAACGTCGAAATAGTGGAAATGCTTCTCGCTGCCGGTGCGGACGTCAACGTGCCAGCAGCAAAGTACAATGGACGAACTGCTCTCCAAGCTGCTTCTGAAGGTGGGCATCTACTTGTGATCGAAAAGTTGCTTGGAATCGGAGTAGGTGTCAATTCTCCTGGAGCGCACTACGGAGGGTTGACGGCTTTACAAGCATCTTGTTCACCTGCCAGCAATATTGCAGTGGTTCGCAGACTTCTCGCGGCAGGCGCAAGCGTGAATGCGCCTCCGTCGCGATACTTTGGCTTGACTGCTCTACAGAACGCATCGCTTCATAGGAATCTGGAAATTGTGAATTTGCTTCTCGATCATGGCGCCAGTGCGAATGGACCTGGTGCATATAATGGTGGAGGGACCGCCCTTCTTGCTGCCGCCGAGTGTGGATACGTTGAGATCGTGAAGAGATTACTTGGTGCCGGTGCAGACGTGCAAGCCGTTTCGGGGAGGAAAAGACAGACGGCTCTGCAAGCCGCGGCCGCTAACGGACATTGGGAGGCTTTTGTCCTTCTAGAAATGGCAGCGGAGGAAGCAAATTCGAAGAAAGGAATAATACATTTGTCTCCGCCAATACCTGCTAAACAGAGATGAAATTGAGAACGCAAGACTTGGACGCAAGATTTGCCACTTCCGCTCCGGTTGAGGCTATGCCGGGAGAGTGCTCAGTCATTCTGTTACATTTTGCCATGGCTGGCTTGGGATCATCTACAGTACTTGCATCTCATGGAAACACTGGGATCCGATGACTGATGCCAAGATACATAAGATTCAGGACTATAGGGTTAATCTTTCTCCTGGTCCTACTACACCAAGAATGACCATCCGGACCAGTTCTTTCTATATAAACAAAATCCAACACCATCGCCAAAAAGGACTTTTTCCAGCTGACAGGCCGCACTGCCAGCCAGGCCAAACTAAAGTCGAGAAGCAGTGGCAAGCTTCTTCTCTCTCTTCCAAAAATGTCTGAGAACAAACAGCATACCAAGCATACAGACATCAAGAGCAATCGTCCAATTATATCCAATCAGATATCTAGGAGCATCGACTGTCTTCCAGACACTAATCTCAAAGTCAGTACAAGCATTCTCTTATTCGAGTCCACATAATAACTCACAACAGAGGCAGCCACGCTCCAAACGTATTCCCAACTGTATTCATCGAACTGATAACCAAGGCTCTCTCTTCTGCATTGCCAGCACAAATCTCATTCGCCCACGCATAGATCATTGCCGCAATAGCATCTGCCGTCCCACTGAGGAAGAAAGCAAAGTACTTCAACACCACAGGAACATTCCAGATAGCGAGGACTACACTTGCGAAGATATTGAGCAAAGCCATGACAGTAATGAGCGGTACTTTGGCATCGTATGCATCGGCGATAATTCCCCAGATGATGCTTGAGACGATTGTCACAGCGGGCGACACCGTGGTGATGGTGTTTATCGAGGAGACGGAATGGCCTGTCTCTTTCAGCCAGATGGGAAGGCCGCTGTTTGAAGAGACGCCGTCGGCCTGAGAAGAAGAAAGCGAAGAGAACGAGAATGTAGAAATGCCATCCCTGGAGGACCTCCTTGACGATGGAGATGGTAAGAGGCTTGCTTGGCTGGCGGTTCTCGGACGCCATACGTGCTCTTGCGAGAGCGATATCTTCAGGTGTTAAGAATCTCGAGCTTGGTTTATCTGGTGTGCCAGGTAGCAAGAGGAACCCAATTGCTTCGATGGGAATCGTGCAGGAGAAACAGATGATGTATAACCATCTCCATCCTTCGATACCATGCGTTCCATTCAACGAATAGTATGCTCCTGCTTGAATATATCCAGAGCTCATACTTCCCACTTGGCTGGCGATGAAGAAGAGGGCGCCGCGACGGTTGAGTTCTGTGCGTTTGTACCAGCATCCTAAATACCATTGGACAGCTGGGAAGAAGAAACCGCCAAGCGCTCCGACGAACAAGCGAAATGCGTAGAGCTGGTTTACGCTTGTGGCTTTGTACTGGACGAGTGTGAAAACTCCCCAGAGGAGATCGGCCGCTGGGAGAAAGTAGTTGACGGGGAAGCGAGCCATCTAGGTCTTGTCAATGTTTGTTCTGGATTAAAAGCCGTGTTTTGGGGACAGACCAGCATCGTCAATGGGACTTGCATGACAATAAACCCGACCCTATCTATAAGCAGTTCTCTTGCAAACACATGTCTCAGGATAGGGTTGATACTCACATGTAAACAGTATTCAAGTAATTCAACTCATTGCCAAACAATTTGAACTCCTCCTTCATACCACTGACATATGCCGTACTCGTCGCCGAAGAATCCAAAACTTTCGCCCAGTACGCCAGAACACAAAGACCATGATTAATCCATCGAGTTCCAGGATCAATCGCCGTTCCTCTGGTGTATCAGTTGGAGCAAAATACTGGTACCATTTCTGCCGTGGTAACTCCGACGCATCGACACTCGGCGTTTGAACTGGACTTTCAGTTCCCGTTGTAGACTTGCTTTTGGGGTATGAGTCCAGTGGTATTGTGGATGTAGGGGCAATACCCTTCTCGTCTGGATATGAAGCCATCGTAGGAGTTCAGAGCTGTCAGATGAGACGGGTTGTAGATTGGGAAAAAAGAAACCTCAAAAGTGACATTACCTACTTTATATACGCCACACCTGTAGCTCATCTACATTCAAGCCTCCACTTTTGAGGCCCAAAGCTTCTCTCACTTGGTGTTGTAACATCAAAGCTTGTATGGCGTGCTTGATAAATCTTACGTTTAAGACCCATCCATCCCACTTTCGACCACTGGGTTGGGAATGGCTTTAGTGCCCGATAACAGGGCATCGGGTGGCTACAATATCCATCAGATCATTGAAATCGAGAGACGAAATGGCCCAAAAGTGCAAGGAAATTGGTCTTTGACCTGGAATGTTCGGACATGAAAGTCGAATGAATATTTGCCGACATTGTTTACATGGGGGTCTGGACCAACAATAACACGAGATCAAGCACAAAGCCCCCAAATACAATATTGAGAAAGCAGCGCCCTGCCAGAAGGATACATCAGCTATTGTCCGACCCGATAAATCAACTTCTTCCCCTTCACGTTTCCCTCCCTCATCTCCTGCATCCCCTCCAGCACCCCTTGAAGCCCATCACCCCTCACCTCATTTGGATGACACTTGACTTCACCACCTTTCAGCTTACCCTCAGCAAAATCCGCAAACTTAATCGCACTTTCAAACATCTCCTTCGTAGCCTCAATCTTCTGTCCTTGTATCAAGAACGGCGCATTGAAATATAGGACTCCCATGCAGACGTTAAAGACCAAGTCCTCTCGGTCTACTTTGATCATTGGCGTGATGCTGACGTAGCTTGCGCCTTCGGCAAGAGTAGATGAGCAGAATTCGTAGCTGCTTTGTTGGGAGTAGCAGTCTATGCAGAGGGTGAGGAGTGAATTAGTTAGCGCAGTGACGGCGCCTGGGGAGGAAGGCGAGCTGTAGTCGAAGACGTGGTCCGCGCCCAGGGACTTGAGGTATGAGAAATTTGAGGGAGAAGACGTGGCAATGATCTCGAAATTAGAGCTTTCGAGAAGTCAGTAATAAGCTACCCGATTTCCTGTGTACTTTGTTGAAGCTTACAGCCTTGCGAATTGAATCACCATCCGACCAGTCGACGTACTTCCTCCATAGATGAGAATCTGGCGTCGACTTTCATCACTAACCAGAGGCAACTTGAATCCCAGAGTATCATACTATCTTCCAATAAACATTAATGCTCATTCAATTGTAGTCAAATTTAACATACCAAAACAGCCCCAGCAGTCAAAACACTAACTCCAAGCGAAGCCGCATCCTCAAAACTCATCTCATCCGGAATGTGCAACTGCACGTCCCCGACCACAATGATATATTCAGCGAAAGTTCCCCAATCAGGTTGAAGCGGATTCGGTCTCGTGCATCCACATACTCGATCTCCTTTATTGAAGTTCCTCGTGACAGCTGAGCCGACTTCTTCAACGATGCCCGCGTAATCGCAACCGAGAAGGTCGCCTGCATCGCTGATGGACCAGGGTGCATCGATATCTAGAAGTTCGTGGGGATTTAGTCCCACTGCGATGGTTTTGACGAGAAGGCAATCCGATGGGAGGGTTGGGAGTGGCCGGTCTGTGATGAAAACGGCTGGGCCGCCTTTGGCCTCGAGTTGAATTGCTTGCATCTTTGATGGACTCGAGAATAAATACAAAGGAGGGAGTATGTTGATAAATGCTCCATTACGAAATGTAGGGCCATAGTCTTTAAGTATCAAGGTCCCTTCAGCTTTGTTTTGAAGGGGCTGATGAGTCCCAGAAGCAGGATGGGGTCGCCAAGAATATGGAGCATGTTGCTGACACGATCTCTTATGTCTGAGCCAATGATACTGCCTGGTCTACTAAACGATAGGTCCCTACGATTTCGAGTGCAGTCTGTAGATCTGCAACTGCGAGCCCTGAAGCGAAGCGCTACACTATGTAGTGGCATAAGCCTGAGCCTCTTGCCGACATACTGCATACAGGCATAATAAAGCAGGTAAATCATACTGTAAAAAACATCCTTGGCAATGGAAGCAAGGGACACTCTCGTCCAAGGAAACATAGTTTGTACACCCAATGACACGAATGAATACTTGCTTCAAGCAAGAAATATGAATTCCAAAACAATTACATGACGACATTACAACCAATCCGGTCAAGCGCAGGCCTCTCTTGCTAAACCTCTCACCAAGAAACAATCCAAAGACCAAAGAGCGCGCCCAACAACTCACCGGCCCAGAATAACAACAATAAACCGCAGCGCAAGACGAAAACTTTTTAAGCCCCACCAAGATAGTCTCATAAGATCGTCATTGAATCCATCCCAAGCCCCTCTGATTCCCAACTCCTCCCAGTCCCCTTCCAAGCAATCTATTCCCACCAAGCGTATCACTCACACGATCATGTCTCGGCCCATCACCCACATAGGCACCAAGATACTGAAACAAATTCAGAAGTCGATACTCGCGTGCGGTATCAGAAGAGTACGACGGACCCCAGCTGGGAGGAAACACTTCCCGGAAGTTGTTGAAGAGCGGGTTGTTGTAGCTGCTGGAGTATCCGCCGGTCGGAAGTCCGTAGGCTTGGCAGATGCGGTCGAGTGTTGCGCCTGTGAGGTCAGTATTGGTGTTAGTGGGAACCGTGTTATGCATTGTTGTGGGAAAGGGAGCAGAGAAGAGGGCGGGAAGCGTACTGTCTAGAGATAAGAACCATTCGACACGGCGAGGATGCTCGAATTCGCGGGGATATTGGCCGCGGACAACACCATTGTCCGAGATCTTAGGGTGGACCTCTGCGTGTATCATGTGAGGGCTGACGATGCTGTTGGCAAGCTGGACGCCTAGGTTTACGCTACAGTTACGGTCAGTATGCTTCCAAGCATTGATCTGGCCCGACATACCGTCTTATCATGTCATCGACCATGAGCTCTTCGAGTCTCCTATCCTCGCCTAGAACAGACATGTTCCTGAGACCACCAAACCGCAAGTCATCGTCTCGTGAGAAGAGATCATTTCGGAACAACGACCTGATGACATTCTGGATGGTGTTCTCCAAATTCTCGGATCGTTGGAATGGTCCTCGACCTGAACTACGGTCGTCCCAGATGACCATTCTGATAAACCATGAAAAGGCTGAGTTCGCTACCAGAGTGAGATGAGCTATCAGATCGAGAAACAGATGTATGGAAGCAAGCAATCTATGGAGAATCAGAGTCCTCAGGGTCAGGATTAGCAGGCGGAGGCTTAGCGAGCGGATTTCTAACAAGCAGAGGTTTTGCTGCTCGGTTCACTTGTTGAGGATTGGCGGCTGCGTTAACAGCCGGATTATTTGCAGGGAGGTTTTTGGCAACAGGAGGTGGACTGTTGATAGGGGGACCTAAGGGGCGGTTGACAGGCTGAGGGACAGCAAAACCAGGTCCAGCTTGATTAGCTGGAAGAGCACCAGCAGCGTTAGAAGGAGGATTGGCGGCGGCTTGCTGAAATAATGCGTTGACAAGGAAATTGATGCCTAGCTGAGGGTTGCGTTGAAGGTTCTGGTTGCCGTTGCCGTTGCCGTTACCCTTGGGGGTTTGATTTTGGTTCTGGTTGGCTTTTTCCCCGCGTTTGGGCTTTTTCTTGGGCTGCAAAGCCTGAGGACGTGCGTAGATGACGATGTTTATTGGTGGTTGTGGTGGGAAGACGGGCACTGGATCTGCGATCGGAATTGGAGTTTGAGCGGGCGTCGGGACTGCTGGTGAGAGAAAAACTTGTGGTGGAGGATTGATGATAATCGGCGGTGGTAGAATGGGAGGAGGCTGAGGTATAACAAGTGGTTGGGCGTTGTTGACGAAGACCGGAGGAGGCGCAATGAGCAAGGGCTGCAGTGCAGGCGGGTCAGGAGGCTGTATGAATATTGGCTGCTGGGGTGGTGGCTGAGGAGGTACTATTGCTGGCAGCAGAGGAGGCGGAACTCGCTGCAGGACTGGGGGAGGTGCTTGTATGATATTCGGTTGGACGAAGGTCGGTGCTAGAAGTGGAGGAGGGAGTTCAAATGGCGGAGGGTAGGGATCAAAGGTATTGAACGGAATGTCGCCGATGGGAAGAGGTGGTGGTAGAGGTGAGGGAGGATGAGGGTAATATCTGAGAAAGTGAGGCGGGGTAGGTGGGTACGAATATGAATACCGTCGATGTGCTTTGCGACGAGACCGACGCGCACTGCTTCCATTTCTGGGAGTGGCGCAAGGACATGTGGGGGAAAACATTCCAGCAAAGTGACGGCACCTCCTTATGAGATAAGTTATATAAGTTGCTATGGCAAACCTGGTCGTACTCGATGCGAACCACTAGGTTGAGCTATCGGTTAACGGCAGAAGCGTTCACCTGGCAACGGCATTTGTGACCTGAATTGAACATTCAGCTGCCTCATGGCTAGCGAATATCTCACTCGGCGGGTGTGCGAGGTGTACGAGATGAAGATTCGGGCGTTTGGTCGTGAGCAAGCCAATGGCTTCTAGGTGTGCCCGACGCCGGCATCTTGCATGTTTCGTACTCCTCCGTTCAACTTATCTGACCAGCCAAAACTTGTTGAGGGAATGAGGCATACACATTTCCACTTGGAACGGGCAAAGGCTGCAAACATGTACTTAGTGGCTCAAGGTGTTTGTTGAGCGCTGGCAGCATAACACGAGCTTGAAGAGTGCTAAGCGAGCATTTCGTGTAACCATCATCTCTGCGAAGCCACAGATGCAGAACACGCGCAGAAAAGACAAGGAAAAAGAAAGTTGGGCAGGCGTACCACTTGGTGGGCGGTTGGTAGCGTCATGCTGCACTCCGCGGGCCATGAGGTATGCAGTAGACAAAAGCACGTCAACAAGACCCATGCCGTGGTGAAGCGACAAATAATACCCCATGAGACTGACAAGTAGCTAGTTTGCCGTATCATATCGAACAGGTGGATTTAGCCTTTGTCATCACGCGTAAGACAGGTACATAATCCGAGGCAGGAAGACTCATCACTGGAACACTCAGCTGGCCGCCTGAGGTTTTCAGTCCAGATGGCTGGCAGCCAACACAAGCAGGACCTCCATTGGGGTATGACAATCGTGTATGTTGGCAGTTTCAGTCTCGGCGACACAAGTATTCTTCCGTGAATAAAGGTCAGTATGATTTGAACGTACTCGACCGAGGCAGAGTCCAAGGCAGAGTCCTTGACGGAGGCGGGCGTCGGTCTCCTATTCATACAAGTCGATGGCCAACTATCTTATCTTACATAAAACCCCGAACCACTACAGCAAAGTATCAGTGGCTACATCCAGCTTCGCTGTCATCCGGCACGTCTTCGTCTTCTTCCTTCTTGGCCTTTTTCTTCTTTGCGGGTGTCTTTTTGAACATGGAATCCAAAGTCTTCTGCTGTTTCTTATCAACCTGGCCCTGGAACTTCTTTCGCTCCTCGGCTCCAACATCTTGAAGCCGTTGTTCTTCCTCTTTAAACTCCTTCGTGTCAGGATCGGCACCGATGAGACCTTCAAGAAGTTTAATTTCAGTGGCCCAAACTCCCTTGTCTTCAACAGCTTTTCCATCAGCGCCTTTCTTTTCGATGGGAGTTTCCAGGACCATTGGCAGATCTTGGAAGGGGGCAAAATTGACCACGTTGTGGAACGCTCGTAATCCAAGGAAGCCAGTGCCAATGTTTGCGTGTAAATCTCGATTAGAGGATAATGGCGTCTTACTGTCATTCAGATGGAGAGCCTTCAGGTATGACAGTCCAACGGTTTCCGAGAAGCTGTCCATTGTCTTCTTGAAGGCATCGGGTGATCGCAAATCATATCCTGCTGCGAAAGTATGACAGGTGTCAATACATACACCAACACGACTTTTGTCATCCACGAGAGCAATGATATCCCGGAGATCTTCCCATGTAGATCCAATCACATTGCCACTGCCAGCCATATTCTCCAAAACTGTGATCACTGAACTAGTTGCCTTATGTGCCTTGTTCAGCTGCGCGGCTATACGAGCAATTGCCTCCAGTCGCGGGTGCTTGCCAGTACTGCCGGGGTGGAAGTTGTACAGCTTGATTCCCAAGGCTTCGCAGCGTTGTAGGTCATCCAGAAAGCAGTTGTACGCCTGCGTGGCCTTCTCAGGATCCGGCTGAGCAAGGTTGACGAGGTATGACCCGTGTGGGAGGACATGTTTTGCAGCATCATATTTGTGTTCGAGGCAGAACGCTTTGAACTGATCTCTGGCTTCTGGCGCAAGGGGAGGACTTGTCCATTTTCGTTGGGATTTGAGAAACAAGGCGAAGGAATTGCCACCAATGTGAAGAGCATTATTTATCGAGTTCTGGACACCTGCAGAGCGATACGTCAGCACATGATCACCAACACATAGGAATACGAGACATGCCTCCGGCACCAGATACGTGAGCACCAATGTGCATCGCTGATTTCAGGCTTGCAACTGTGGTACGAGCGGCAAGAGGCATAGTCTCGGCTTCTTTCTCCTCCTTCGTCTTGCGTTTCTTTTTTGTCTTATTGGCGTCCTGGTCACCGTTTTCGTCCTCGTCCTCGTCCTTGACTTTCCGCTTCGCTACTTTCTTTGGTCTGGCTGCTTTTTCTTCCACCACGGTCTCCGCCTTCACTTTGGTCTTTTTGGCCTTTGCCGGCGACGGGCCCTCTTCGTTTGCTTCTTGTTCCGACTGTACTTCTGCTTTCACGGTCCTCTTCGCGGTCTTGGTGGAAGGCTTCGCGTTCTGTGCAACCACCTCTGTTGTTTCAACCTTCACGATCTTGCGACCTTTCTTGGGCGTTGCAGATGGAGCGACGGACGGTTCGGTCTCAAGCGAGATATTTTCTGTCTTCCGGCTTGATCTGCGCGACATCTTGAATCCCTTGAGGTATGGTGGTTGATTGACAATGCTCTGCTGAAGTTGAGGTGACGCGCTCTGATGCGTCGCGGAATCGCGCTACGCCTCGTCACATGATAAATGCGCTAGTATATTTCCATTTCAGCACCCCGTTTCTGAGGTTCTCCTTTTGTTTTCTTCGCTTCGTTCAGTCCGGACCAGAGCATCCGTGCCAATTGGCATTCTGGTTGTTATGTTAGATCATTCCCTACATCATACTCCCATCTCTTCTGCTACACCTGGTCTTTTACTCTTCCGACTTCTCCGAGCCAATGGCGCCGGCTAAAGTGGCTGGCATGCATCGGTTCTCCCTGCCGATGTCGCCTTTTGAATGTCCAATTGACTTTTGGTATACGAACGATGCCCCATCGAAACGTAGGTGATAGGCCACTGCAAGAGTCGATCAAGACATGGTCCATTCTGTTTGGTCATAAGCCATGCAACCCGTTCAATCAGATTGGCTCGATAGCTGATTCATATGGCCCTGCATGAGAAGTTCATTCCTACTAGGTGTGCATGGTGGGGGCACTAAAGAGCTACCCCTCTTCACGAGCTCTTCCTCTGAGTATAAACATCATGCCATCTCCCCACTCTCACTATCTCTTCATCAACTTCTTCACCAAAGTCCCAATTGTTCTAAAGAAACCGTCTGTATAATTTCCCCATTCAAGGATGTCAAGCTGACAAGATATTGACAATCCAGAATCCAGTACCTAAAGTACGACCACTCACTATGAAAGTGGGAGTCATGTCACCCAAGCAGTGGAATTATCCTTAGAAGGATCAAGGTATTTCATCGATTGTAAACCATCTTGCATGAACCGGTGTTCGTTCCCAGCGTCATCACAGCTAAACATCCACCATCCCCACTGATGAGATGTTCAGTCTGATGACATAAAAAGCTGGGTTCGTTCTGAGATGATACGGTTATATGAACTTGATCAGAGTAATTTCTGCGAAAGGATCATGCCTCCCCCTATCCCCCGTCGAAAGACAGCTCTAACCCACTTAGGTTCGCACCTTGATCCTACAATCAAGTACCCAAACAACAAATTCGGCCATCATGTCTCCACCAGCAGCAATGTTTACCGAGCCCGCTCACACTGAGACTGCACCGTTGAAGAATGCCTTTGACCTCAAGAGCTTCGCAGTCAATGCTCCCAAGGCGGAGATTAAGACTCTCGGCGAGCTGGCTGACAAGTGGGAGCAAGGCTTCACATTCGCTCCCATCCGCGAGTCTCAAGTCTCTCGTGCCATGACCCGTCGCTACTTCACCGATCTCGACACCTATGCGGAGTCCGACATTGTCATTGTTGGAGCTGGATCCTGTGGTCTCAGTACTGCTTACATGTTGGGCAAAGCTCGTCCAGACCTCAAGATTGCCATCATTGAAGCCTCTGTTTCGCCAGGAGGTGGAGCTTGGCTCGGTGGCCAGCTCTTCAGCGCCATGGTCATGCGAAAGCCTGCTGATGCTTTCTTGAATGACCTTGGCGTGCCCTTTGAAGATGAGGGAGACTTTGTGGTTGTCAAGCACGCCGTAAATCCAAACTCCGGCCACTCCCGATTGAGATCACGGCTGATTTTTTCTAATTCAAGGCTCTCTTTACCTCCACCCTTCTCTCCAAAGTCCTCTCCTTCCCCAACATCAAGCTTTTCAACGCCACTGCAGTCGAAGACTTGATTACCCGCCAGAACGCCGATGGCACCCTTCGCATCGCCGGTGTTGTCACCAACTGGACTCTGGTGACCATGCACCACGACGATCAATCCTGCATGGACCCAAACACCATCAATGCTCCTCTCGTGATCTCAACCACGGGGCACGATGGTCCTTTCGGTGCATTCTGCGTCAAGCGTCTCGTGTCTATGCAACAGATCGAGAAGCTCGGCGGTATGCGTGGCTTGGATATGAACACGGCGGAGGATGCCATCGTCATCCGCACCCGTGAGGTCGTCCCTGGCTTGATTGTTGGCGGCATGGAGTTGAGTGAGGTTGATGGGGCCAATCGCATGGGTCCTACCTTTGGCGCCATGTAAGTCTTCTTTGAAATATTTCATTTATCTGGTACTGACGATCTGAGTAGGGCCCTTTCCGGCGTCAAGGCTGCTGAGGAGGCATTGAAGGTCTTCGACGAGCGCAAGCTCCAGAACGCTTACTGATGTGTCGTCAAGTACATCTGAAGGAATTCGCTAGCAAGCAAATACGGTTGAAGCACATGAAGATCGAAACGTGACTGTAGTCTAGGACACAAGATAATAAATCAACGCTCATTACACATACAATCATTCTAGGGGTCTGGGAAAACGGCCTTTTTTTAAAGGACTCATTTCCCAAATACCATGTCCTCGGCACATCACCAATCTATTTACAGACTCCTTGTCTGATATCAAGATATGAGCCAACCCCTTTGCACAACACGACCAGTGGGTATAATTCTGCCAACTACTACATATGCCCCACTTCTCAGATTCCATCCTCCCCTTTCCAACTCATTTTCCGTCAAATCACAAAACAGGAACCTTAGAACTCAATCTGCTGAGAAAAGAACTCCTGCATAAACTCAATCTTCTCCGTCGAACTCGCTAAATACGACGCCCCAACACTATCGCCCAACCACATAACACTTGTCACATCCGCCCTCGCAGCAGCAAACTCCGGCAACCCCTCCCCATTCGGGTTTCCAGTCTTAATGAAATTGGCCCAATACGTCGACATCTGATCCTGCAGGGTATAATCCTCTGCCGTCCACGTGACATTATAGAAAGTCGGGATATTGCCAAACGTGTACCATAATTCTGCACCGTGGTAGGTGCCTGAAGTCTGGTTCGGTGGCGCATGGTTGAAGTAATAGACATACACGTTGCTCTTGGCTCCGCCGGCGTACCATGCCGACGCCCAGTCCCACGTTGAGACGCGGCTGAGGTCGCGGTACATGTCGTTGCTGGCTGAGTTGGCGGTTGTGTTGTCGGTGGCTGGGTAGAGGGAGAAAAACTGGGAGGAGAGGTTCCCAAACATTTCGGTGTATTGCGTGGTGAATGTTGAGAGGGTCAGGCCTGGGTCAGGACTGGCGCCAGATTCGTCGGCGTTGTTCCCTGTGAGGATGGGGACATCGCTGTGTGAGTTCAAGGAAAGAGCCTCCCCGTATTTGTAGGGCAAGACGTAGCCGTCGATAACAGGTCGCCAGGCGGGTGGTTCCATGAACGTGGTTACGTTTTCGAAAGCTGTGCCGACCAAGACTGTGTCTCCGGTATTTCCATAACCGATGAGTGTGTCCGTCGATATGTTACGGAGCTCTGCAATGCTGGAGACATTCAGCGTTGACAAGAACTCCACGCCAGCGGCCTCTGCAGCATCTTTGTCCCTGTGACTTGTTGCCAAAGTGTAGGTCTCAGGATCATGAACACCACGAGCTCCACTTTCGGGAATGCAGCCCGCAATCATACCCTCAGTTAGGGGGCTATACATCATATCCAAAGCACTCGCAGAACCAGCAGACTGACCACCTACAGTCATCTTGTCAGGGTTTCCACCAAAAGCTGCGATCTCTGAGCGAAGGAATGTCAGAGCTTGAACCTGATCGAGGATTCCATAGTTCCCAGAGGAGTTGTGACCCGATTCAGCAGATAGATCTGGGTGAGCGAGAAATCCAAAGGCTCCCATTCTGTAATTGAAGTTGACCACGACAATATCTTTGGAAGCTAGGTGGCTTCCATCATATGTTGGTACTGCTCCGGAACCACCAGTGAAACGACCGCCGTAAATCCAAATATAAACGGGCAGATTTGAAGTTGCGGTGGCATTGGCCGGTGCCCATATGTTCATGTAAAGGCAATCTTCCGATTTGTTTGCATTGCCAGAACTGAAAAGGCCGACTTGGTCCGGGCTCTGTGCACAATCTGCCCCGAAGGAGGTGGCATCGAGTACGCCGGACCACGGAGCAGGTGATGTAGGAGCAGTCCATCTCAAAGACCCGGTAGGAGGTGCTGCAAATGGGACCCCTTTGTACACAGTGACGGCACTGTTGAGCTCAGAGGTGGCACCTTTGATCGAGCCATAAGAAGTAATGACTGTTTGGTTCGAGCGTCTGTACAACGCGGATGCGCTAGCCAGAGGACTCAATGCCAGACTGGCAATGAGCAGAGGAGAAACCATGTCGAAGAAAGTTGTGCTGAGAGTCGGATGTTGAACGACGGACGTACTGGAAAGCGGCGAGAAAGACGAAATGAGACAAGTGAATGTTGACCACAATGGAGTGATGTGAAGGAAACATTGCTCATGGAAGAAAACTCATATATACTGTCTGCGTAGAGTGCATTGCGCAATGCCCACACCAAAACACACTGACTAAGATCGACTCCCCAATTCAATCTCCACACTAGGTACGGCTGATCGTCATATCCTCAGCCACTGGACCTCCATAGCCGCACTGGCACTTGTATAACACCATGTAATCAAGCAAGTATATCAAGTTTTTCCTTAGATCGGCCGATATCTCATATGGGAATGGCATCTAGATCGAAGCAAGAAACGGACTACAGCATGAATGACGAGTCAAAGGTTCCTTCCAGGATTTGGATTATGACTTTAAGCCAATGGAAAATATCAGCCCCTGAGTAGCAACGGAACCGATAGGTTGAAAAATAGCAACCAAACGAAACAACAGCAGAGCCAGGAGCTTAGGAGATTTTCTCCCCCGCATGCCATTTACCAGTTGACGACATCAGCGCGGCATTCACAGACCAGAATAGCATTAGACCTCTGACCCAAAGGCTTGATCTCCTCCTATTCTCCTTAACTGGTACTGTATCGAAGCCTTTCCCCACCAAATAGCTTGGGATTTCAAGCGAGAACTCCGAATGATACCTGCAAAAGTCCAAAGAATCCAATCACAGAAACGTCAATTTAATCTGTTTGAAACACGACTCGGCCTGCTGCGAGTATGACGCGTTTGAGTACGTTTATTTCTTCCTTTAATTCGGTTCGGCAGTTGAGAGAATGGTATAAATACTACTGTCTCGGTACCGGCACCATTTTCGGTCCCGACCACACGATTGCCACGATTTGAGCCGAAGACGAGGTACAGATCAACGACCTCCCTTTAAGGAACACGCCAATGCTTACTGCCTGTTCCAGAAGTAAACGATCAGAAACCCAACCATTTCCATCACTCAAAACGACAAAACTCCCAGGCCGATCGCGATGAGGTGGAAATCCTACATTTATGATAACGTAGGACGATCCGACCGAGAAGCGACCAGTCTGCTAGAAACCATAAGCTTGTTCTGATTGTAAAGAGGCATCACCGTGACGTAGAAACGTGGGTGCTAGTACATGAAGTTCAAAACTTCTTATTTGATTAGATGAAGTGGTTAGAAATTTAGACGGGTTGGGGCGAGGTGAATGGTTTGCGTGGAAAAGGGCAAAGGGGAGGAGATACTCTCTACCGATTACTACATCTCCCAAGTTGAACTGGACATTTGGAGCTTAGGAAGCAACAGCCACGTTTGCTAGAGCTCAATGATTTATCAAAATCAAGTCGTGTTAACAACTAATCAGGATGGGAAGATCAAGCTTGAGACAACAAGTAATTCCGATCCAATGACGCCTCCAAGTCCGACAGGAGATAAACAATTACAATCGTAATGAGGTCCTCTATCTACGTGTAATCTATATTCTCGACACCAATCCAATCGCACCTATGAATGCGCCGTTCAATCAATCATAACCGAAGATACCTTACTACCCACCGGTCCCCCATGCTTCAAGGCAGCCTGTCCAGTCTAGCGCCCACTCCACTTCAATCATCACTTCCGACTTCATTGATCAATACACTCAGAGAAACGCGCAAACACTGAAGCTACTTAGATAGTCTCCCAGCCTCCATTGTTGATATCCATCTCCAGCTTACGACTGATGACACTCGGCACACCATGACCAAGCCACACCGTACGCAACAACGCATCATATCTCTTCTGGTTCAAGAACAGCTGACGACTATGTCTTAGTCCCGGGTCGACTTCACCGTACTTGTCGATGTAGGGAGCGACCATCCAGGATCCGGAGGTGTGGTAGACATAGAAGACTGTGCACTTGCGGATGTTAATGAATAGGCCGATGTTCTTCTGGCATCTATTTTATTTTGTCAGACTTCGCAACTATTGAGTTGATAAGGGTGAGGATGAAGACTTACTTGCGCATGTGCTGCTGGGCACCACCGATATATTGACCCCGACCAGTTCTGGTTGGCGAAGCAGGCTTCAGACAGCAGATACTCTGGCCACAAATGATGATGCCACAGTGGAGACAAAGCATTGGATCAGAGACATCCTTGCCAGTAGTTGGGCAGCGTCTCTTCATAGTTTCTTCCATCAAGGTATCGTAGTTCTTGGGAAGACCGATCAGCTCGAAGATAGCAGGGTGGCTGAGGCGGATGGTACTGGGTGACTCGGTAGGAATACTCGCGTGTCTGATCCAGCCATATACTAGGGTATTGAGGTGTGGACTCTCGAATATGGAGCGCAGCATGTTATCAAACGATGGTAGGCGCATGGCTTCTGAAAGACGGTCTAGCTCATCAGCGGATGGGTTGGTGGAAATGAAGTCTTGGAATGCCGCTCCGTGACGAACATGTAGGAGCAGAGCAGCCTTGCGAAGAAAGACTAGCGCGTATTTCTTCATGAAGTCGATAATCGATTGTGGACCATTGAAGCATTCTTGCTCCATCGCGGTGCTAACAGGACCATCCTTGCCGTGATTCCAATCTTCTAAATCCCATTCACGAACGGTGTAGCAGAAGTTTTCAAACACTGTCATGGATTCCGATTGGCCAGGATATGAGGCGATCCAGTGGAGGTAACCCGAATTCCCCTTGTTGCGACTCATTTTGATTGCAACTTTGACGAGCTCGGCAAGGTAACAGAGTTGGATGATGTGTAGAATATCCATGTTGTCGACAGGAGCAAGACACAACGAGCACTCCGTCAGGAAGACAAACACATCCTGACTAAGCAGTGTCTGGTCTTTTCTAGCCATCGCACTGAGCTCTTCATTAAGATCTCGACCAGTATTAGACGCAAAGCGGAGGAACAGCTGCAAATGCTGCCGTTCGTAGTCGGCTGAGAACTCTCTCGTAACGACATTGTCGCCTCTTGTCCTCATTCCTCCGATCGAGATATACGAAGCCGCAGTGTCGGAGAGTATTCTCAGATGAGTGAGTGCCTGTTGTGGCACCGTCTCAATGAACGTCATTCCGCCCTCACTCCCAACGCCACGCTGTTGTATCTCGACGGAAGATATCGAGTAGCCAAGGGTCTGGGCAATTGTATCCGTAAATCCGATGTCATTCGGAGCAGTGCCTTCACCAGATGGAAGGACTTTGAGGAATTGGTGCTTCGATGTGAGTTCATTCTTAGTCATGGTGTCTCTCAACCGGCGATAAATCTGTATTAATTCCTTCATCGGGGAGACGGCAGGTGCAACAGCAGGCTGATTGCTACCTGACGCAGCACCATCGTTAGCCCAGACAACTGCTGGTGCTTGCGGTCTCGGGATAAATGGAGGCAGTGGCTGGACTTCCGAATATGCATCTGCATGCCCTGGGCTACGAGGAACATGTTGAGCCCAAGAATCGGAAGGATTGTACAGCTCCATAACTCGAGAGGATAGGGTGGCAGGCAGGAATGAGTTATTGTTTTGCATGAACACCTGGAATGTGCGACTGCTTCCGCTTTCCGAAACATAGTCAATACCATATGGTCTCCCTCGAGCATTAGGATCAGCTGTCTGGGCAAGCCATTCAGCAAATTCGGATTGCGGCTGGAAGCGCGTTAGGGGGAGCTCTTCCTTGGGAGACCAGATGATTGGCAGGAAAGTGTTTCCCAAGGCCTTGCACAGCGGACACACAAACTCATTGAGGTCGATGTTCTCTGGATGATGGCGAGCAATTTGGTGTTGATGTCTTCGAGTCGAAGCTTCATAGTAGACTTCGAAGCATTTGTAGTGCATGATATGTCCACAACCCGACGAGACAGGGCCCATCCGGGATGAGCTTGCAGGGAAGCCTTTCCCGATAAATTGGCGTTCTGCAATGATCTCCGTTCCACTGGATGTCACTTTAGGAACTGATGTCCGATTCTCACTGGCAACACCAAATGGACGGACACTGTCAGCGGACTGGTCAAGATTGGCGGGAATCTTGGTAACTTCGCGCACAAAGTCAGGATCGCTGAAGTCAGTTTGACGCAGGATATTGCTCTTCGTCATCAAGGCGAATGTTCCGTAAAGTCGGCCGTCTCTCGTCTCCTCTTGACACAAGATGCATGTGCCAGATGGATATTGCCAATAGGTCTTATGGTCATCCTCTGGCTCGGCCTCCAGATTCTCATCACTGACATCATCTTCGCCCCAATCAATATCGCCCTGATTATCGAGGAAATTCTTCTGCTGCTGCTGGAACTGGGCCATGACCTTGGCTTGGCGTGCCATAGCGGCTTGCTTTTTCTTCTCCCGCTCCTCGAGAATATTGCTGTTAGCAGGAGATGCCGTAGAGATGCGATCGATTGGCACACCAAGTCGTGCAAATGCATTCTCAAAATTACGTGGTTGCTTCTGTTTCATTCGCTTAAGCACCAGAGTAATCTTGGGGTGACAAGCCTTGTATTCCTCCTTTCGAGAGAGGATCTCGAGGATGGCTGCAATGGTTTTGGAGGCTGGGGCGTTGGGCAAAAAGTTGCTGCGAGCTGGCTGCGTCAAGGCGATGTAAACAAAAGACTGGAGAGATTCCTCGGACATTTCGTCTTCGTCAGTCTTGTCTTCGGAGATGGCGATGAGTACAAGATGCAAGACAACTTGTAAGAATGCTTCGACTCTGGTGACTGGAACCGTAGGCGTAAGCTCTTGTGCCTTCATTGGGTATAACAGACCATAGTAGATGATCTGTGCAAAGATACCAGTTCTGGTGAAGGCTGATAGGTCTGCAAAGGCTCGTGACTCGACTGGACGAAGTTTTGGCTCGAATACAATGTCCGAAGCTGCTCTCCCAGTCTTCTTAGCGATCGAGTTCTTGTAAGCCATCTCCGATTCTTCTCTCTGGTTTTTGTTGTAGTGAGCAATGTAAGGATCAATGTCTTCTAAGAATTCTGGCTTGAGCTCAAAAGTGCCAACATCTGAAAGCCCCTCTGGGGCTTTGAAGATGGTCATCTCATCGAGGATGTTCTGACATTCTTCTTGATCCTGGAATTTATCGGGAAGCTTGCTACAGATCTCGGAGAACGACAGTGGTTTGAAGCAGAGAACATGAGTAATATCGCGGCGCATGGCCAAGACATGTGGATCGGTCGAAGCAAGTGATGTTCTGTCGCTGATCAAGACAATCAGAAGGTGGATCAAATCCTCGACAACGTCGAGAACATGACCGTCCTCTAATCCGTCGCCTTTCTGCTCGTAGATACCCTTCATCCAATGCTCCAATCCATAGCGATCAATGATTGATACCAGAACCCTAGACGGTGGACATACAACCATTGCGGTTTGAAGGAGGAATATGTCTCTATGGTGTGAAACATCTCGCTGGCTAACGCCACGATAGGTCCCCATCTGGTGACGAAGACTCATTCCATTTCTTACCCACATACCAGCCTTCATTTGAGCTAGCCATGCGCAGACGCGGAGAGGATAGTCAAAAGCAGCCATCAGATGATCTTCCGGGGAATAGGACTGAACTGGCATTGTACGTTGACCCATGGCTCTTGGCTTCTGGGTGAGATCTGCTGTAGTGAAACTCAAAAGTTGAGTGAGCTCCTCTCGCGACATGTTCTTGCCACACTCAATGAGCCACGATAAGGTATAGTGCAGAGCGTGGTGGAAGCTGATCGGCTGTGCCTCAACAACGAATTTGACAACAGAGTGTTGGAGGACACTGTTCGACATCTCAGTGGTATCAAATTCGTAATCTCCGACCTTCTTGAACTTAATTTCGTCCTTGATCTCTGCCTGTAAGAACCGCTTTCTCTCTGTTCCCAATGAATTGAGAATGACTGTCTTGGCAGCTAGTCTAATAGCCTTGGAGATGAATGTTTGATCCTCGCCAACGGTCCATTTAAATGACTCGGAAAATTGTCTGCACAACCTGTTGATCTCCCGTGTAATCAAAGATGCACTAATCCAGGCATCAGTTTCGTACTCAACATGCTCGCCAACAGCTCTGAGATTTGGGCAAATTCCTTGATGTAACTTGACGAGATCCAAGAACTGCATCATATATCGATCTTCGGTACGAAGCTTCTCTTGGACGTGCTCCGAGCTGAAGAGATATCTCAAGTCCATGAAGAAGTGGTACATGCGACGGTTAGTGACAGAACCAGAGTCAAATGCCAGAGTAGCGTTTGGGTTGATCTCATGGGGATGCCCAACTTGTCTAGTGGTTAAGAAAGTGTGCAGTATCGCCATCAAATTGGTCAAGAAGTTACCTCGCTCGACTATCTCGGCGGTGATGGTTGGTGTTGTCAACATCTGAAGGGAGATGTTGATGATGGAATGATCCGGTTCCCGATCAGCAATAAGGTACAACTGCGCCAAAGTTGTGTAAAGACCCGCAAATCGCAGACCAAGAACACGCTTGAATTCAGGGATGGAGACGACTGTTGATATGTACAGATCGCGTAGATCTACACGAACCTTCTTCCACATTCTCAGATCGAACAAGATCATCCAGTCCAGACGGAGACGCTTCCATAAGTCCTCATGGAGTGGTACAGAATCTCTGTCACTGAATGCAGGTGGTGTCTCCAGCCAGTATCGGGGAGGTTTTGGAGGTTCTGGTATATGACGAGCCGGTCCAGGGGTCTTTGGGATTTCAATATTTGCCTTGGCGTAGACGTTGTGGGAGATCAGTGGCTGCATTTCAGCTGTGTCGGAGTCCGAGGGGGTAAGGTCTCTATCGCGAATCGGCCGAGCTGGTGGTGGAGGAGGGGGTGGTGGAGGTGGGTAGCCAGCCATTGTAGCCTCCGATTCCTCCATCGGCGATGTCTCGGTATCGTTCGCATTCATATCGATATCACCGTCAGCATCAGTTGTTTGAGTGCCCTGGAAGGAGAATGCTGCGTTTACGGGCACAACGACAGTTGCAACGCCTTCTCCAAAGTCAGATCCATCATCATCCCCGCCCACCAGGTTCATCATGATTCGATCCACCTCATCATCGTCATCCTCATCAGACGCATCGTCCTCGTCTACTTCAGCGTCTCCATCATCTCCGTCCTCATCATCGTCGTCGTCTGAATCATCCGCTCGGGCGTTTGCCGCCAAGGCAGCCGCTCTCCAAGCTGCGGCATCTGGAAACATCAAGCCACGGCTGATGTTGTTAAATGCAGCATTATCTTCGATTTGGTGATCATCGATTCCTTTCATACCAACAAATTTATTGCTGGCTTCGCTTCCTGTGCTCCATTCCTTGAGCATCTCCTCGCATATCACTTGGCGAAGGATATTATGATCGGGGCCAACACTGCATCCAGCAATGTCACTCAACCACTCTATGATCGTGCCGCACATCTGTTCTCGGAATGTATCTCTAGCAGAGCGTATGGTGACGGTGACTTTGATCTGTTCGATGACTTTGGAAACATGAAGGAGGTCATCCACATCGAAGCCGTACTTGACAATACTTCGGCCAATATCGTCCGTCTCATTGGCTCTTTGCATCCCTTCCGCAATAGAAACCTTGCAGGCCCTTGCGACTTGATCTCGAACCTCATTGACCGTATGCTTCTCGTCGTTCCATAGTAACAAAGCAAACTCGCAGGGCTCCTCCACTATATCTCCTTGGTAGTATCTTGAGGTGAGGCGAGATAGTTTTTCATCTAGAAGAATCGTTTCTCGAGACTTGGGTAACCGGAGCTGTTCTGGAGAACAGGAGATTACATCACAGATGTAGTCAAAGACTCTCCCAATAGTCATACGAATCGCCTCTACCAGATCCTGCGGTAAGGTCGGCGCCTTCCCTTTGTCCTTATTGGGAGAATCGTCCGCATGAGGTGTATGTATCGAACAGTGTACTGGGAGTTTCCATGCCTCGGGATCTCCACAATCGCAACATCCGCTGTTGCCCAAAGATACACTGACGTACACCATATGCCCTGTGTGATCCGAAGCGTCGTAGCAATGACTGCACAAGACACATGTATCATCCTGACTACAAGTCTTGCATCTGTATGTAGCTTCGCCAGCTTTGAAAATATGGCCGCATGCCTTGCCTCTCGCCGCCTCAGTGAACTCGTCTCCGTCCGAATTGCCTTGCGCTCTCCGTAGCTTCCATGTTGCGTTAGGTAGAGGTCGAGTATTTTCGGGGAAGAATAGCTTCAGGTAGTCCGGACGTCCACAAGCTAAAGACCAGAATAGTGCTTGCAGCAGCGCATTCTCGGCGGACTCTGTATATCGGTTGTTGTGAACGCGGGGTTGTGTCTTGAGGAAGTCGCAGAGCTGCTGTTCTTGGGTTGATAGATGCTCCATCATGTAGTGGTTCCTTTCATTTGCATATCGTAACGCCTAGATTGTACTGTGGTCGAGAGCTTTGTCGTTGGTCGGGGCTGGAGGATTGGGGTCTTGGTGGTGGTGAAGATGTCCAGCCTCGAGCTTGACGTTTACAAAGCGGGACTGATAGGAAAGTTGAAATGGTCAACGATCAAACCGCATAGAGATGTGATTGGGTCGATTGTCAAATGCTTCGTTTCTGTACGCCTCAACCATGGAGATAGGCCTTTAACACCTTGGTCTGATTTATGACTGGATGTGTTGTTGGTTTCGAGTGGCAAGGCGGCGTAGATGTTTAATCAAGGTTCGGGTTGGCTAGAGGAAGAGAAGGCTCCCAAAGGTTTCAAAGTCACACCATCCGAACAATAAAACTCAATACTTTAGCTTGCAGCATATCACAATGCTCGAAAATCGAAGATTATTTCACTGAAGATAGTGGTGCGATAGTCTTTGGCGGTGAAAGTGGTACAATTCTTGCATTTTATACAGCTCAACCAAAGCTTCCTCCAGCAGCATTTATCTCTCCACGTCTATGTCTTCTTTCCGTACTGGTCCGCTCTACCGATCCGTCACATCGTCTGCCTTCATGCCTTACTCATCATCATCATCGCCGCTCTCAACGTACTTCGCTCGGATGTCCTTCCATTGTCGCTGCATCACGTTAGTCCAAGCCCCAATCAAAAGTTCCAATCAAGTATTCGTACGCCTTTGTTGAGCCTATCCCAGATACCATCGGTCGTTCTATCCCAGGCCCTGTTCCACCTGTCAGCCAGCAATTCCAGATCCAAACCCGAGGTCCCTGGTCACCCACATCTCGAATGCAAATGCCGACGCGAAGACAACACCCAACATGGCGTAGTTCTTGCGGAAGAAGAGACTATACGTAGTATCCAGTTAGCATGTGTTTCCTATACCTAATGTATGTTTCTGATCGAATCGATGGGAGTCGTGGTCGGGTTTGGGGGACTTGCTTGTAGATGGGACGACTTGCGGAGGCCTGTAATTGAGCGAATTAGCATAATCCCATACCGTTCGCAGGATGTCCCAGGACTCTTCTTACCATTGGGAAGTATGTAGCAGTGCTCGCAAAGGGATTGGCTTTGTGAAATGGTGAGAGGTCGTGCTTTGTCGTCGTTCAATGAAGTGATTTTGCGATCCGGAAGCTCCCACGATTTTAGCTCGGGACCTCCTTAGCGTCGTTGGACGAGCCCCAAGGTTTCCGTGCTTTCACAGCCTTGCGGCCAAACTTACACAACTTCACTTCAACCCCGAAGAACACAATTTCAAGGCCGGGCGCCAATTTTTTCGAAATTTCTTGCATCTATTTGCCACATATCAACCCGTACCTTTCGAGACTGTCCTCGGTGATAGTCACCGCGAACATGCCTTCAGTGCCTACGCCCTCCAAGGCCGGCATCGTCGAAACAAATGGCGAGCGACACATCCCATCTTCATTAAGGCCCGACGGATCGAAACGGAAAGAAATCAAGATCAGACCGGGATACAAGCCACCCGAGGATGTCGAGGTTTACAAAAATCGCACCGCAGATGCTTGGAAGAGCCGTGGGAGTGCGGGCGTTCCGGGAGCGGATGGATTGAAGGATGACAAAGACGAGGGCTCGGCCTCAAGTAACAAAAATGCGAAGAGGAGAGAGGCAAGGAAAAAGGCAAAGGCCGCCGAAGAAAGTGGGGAGAAATCTAAGGAAGGAACCAATTCTGAAAAGAAGGACGAAAAGCCCGAGGAGCCAATAGATCCGGAAGCTGAGAAAGAGAAGAAGGCGAGAAATCTCAAGAAGAAGCTAAAACAAGCAAAAGAGTTGAAAGAGAAGAAGGAAGGTGGTGGTGCTTTGTTACCGGAACAATTCGCCAAGGTTATCAAGATTAATGAGCTTATTCGAGAATTGGACGCGCTCGGATTTGATGCCGAAGGGGAACCAAAAGCAAAGCCAGAGGAAAAAAAGGAAGAAGACTGAAGATGATCTTGCTCTTCGTCCTAGATTTTGGGTTTGGACCAGGTGGTCCTAGGCTGGGTAGAGGTTTGCGCTGGCGTTGGATCTGGTTCTGGGTGTACAGCTAGGAGTTGGAGCGATTTTGACCACTACTCAACTCGTGGATAGATGCTTTGCAATTCTAAAATTTCAGCCTGCTACTGTCCATTTTCCACAGATTCGGGGAAGAGCTTGGTCAGTTTCCAACATTTCCGAGAAGCTGCAAGAAGACCAAATGTCTCGGCCGAGCTAGAATTGAGTTCGAAGTAGCCTATTCAGCAGCATAATTCAGACGTGAAACTTCCTCAGAAGTTAGAGCAAGACTCCGAAAAAGGAACAGTTGCATCGTTGCCAAAGACTACAAAGAAAGAGGGGCGCTTGATCCGAACTCGCTTAATTGTATATTTTGCTTTCCATCTCATCCGTTCTTCCCTCCCCACTCTTAAACTTCACCATGACAACGCCAAGCAGCACAAACCCTCTTCAGTTCCCCCAACACCCCTTTGCCAATATAAGAACACCGTCTCTACCTTCTTTCAGATCTCGCCCAGACTTCACGCTAATTCAAGAAATATTTCGAGATGGGTAGCAATACTGGTGCTAAGATTCCGGTCTGGCTGGACTGTGATCCAGGTAAGTTCCCCCACTTTATTGCTGGAAACTCCTACTGATAGCAGAACAGGACACGATGTGAGTTATCGCACCTACCACCCCTTGAATTCGCTTGCATCTCCAATATCTACCAGCGAGTCAGACTTTTGCAAAGTCGAGCTTGAAAGGGCTGCCCTTCAGCTTCTAGAAACCGTCACGTGATAGACTTTTCTTTCGTCGCCTCTTTTGTCCATACATCAGTTCAATAGCAGCGGCTAACATGTACAGGATGCCTTTGCTATTCTTCTATCGGCTTATCACCCGTCTTTGGATCTTCTTGGTGTCTCGACAGTACATGGAAATGCTTCGCTGCCACATACAACCTACAATGCTACGTCAATCGTCCGTCTCCATTCCATCCTCAAAATGACTTCTAAGCAAGGGTCGTAAAACCACGGTGTCGAGTAGCATGAAAAGCAATCAAGCTGATACAAGAGACAGTTAACAGCAATTGGGAAACCGGATATCCCAGTATACGCAGGAGCAGCCAAAGGACTCACACGACCAGCCGTCCATGCAGATGCCATCCGTGAGTTTCTCTCTAGTTGCTTTACACATCTCTGAACTCTCTACCACTCCCTAGCCATCAAACTGTACAATAGAATAGAAACTAATTGAGTATCCAGACGGCGAATCCGGCCTCGACGGCACCCACCTCCTCCCCACGCCCCTCGTCCCCCCACAAACAACACCCTTCCTTCCCTCCATGGCCTCCGCCCTCCTCTCCACCCCTCCAGGAACAGCCTGGGTCGTAGCAACCGGTGCACTAACCAACATCGCACTCCTCTTCCAAGCTCACCCCGCACTCGCAAGCCACATCGCCGGCCTCAGCATAATGGGTGGCGCCATTGGCACCTCCTTCACATCCGCCCCCATGGGAAAAGTCTCCGAAAAAGAGCGCCTTGGGAACTGGTCCTACTGGGCTGAGTTCAACATCCTCGTCGACCCAGAAGCCGCCTCCTTCCTCCTCGAGCACCCTATCCTATCTAAAAAGACCATCTTGATCCCATTGGATGTGACGCATCTGGTGTTGGCGACGGGAGAGGTACAGGAGATGTTGCATTATGGAAAAGGGAAGGCTGTTCTGGGGGTTTCGGGCGAAGAGAAAAGGGAACGGGAATGCAGTACTCTGAGGAAAATGCTTGTCGAGCTACTGACTTTCTTCGCGAAAACGTACGCCGACGTCTTCGGTATCACAGCTGGTCCACCACTACACGATCCTCTTGCCGTAGCAGTGATACTAGATAGTATCCCTGGGATTGAGATCCCGTTCTACGATTACATTCCTACCTCCACCAATGCTGCAGATAAGACACCCAGAAAAGAGCGCTACGCCGTCCGCGTCATCACCGAAGGAACACACGAGGACGCACTTGCAGGCGCGCAGACGGGGAGGACGGTGGTGACGTTGTTGGATGAGGGAGAAGAGGGTGTGAAGATCCCGAGGGGTCTGAATATTAAGCGATTTTGGGACGTGCTGGAGGATTGTCTGGTTGCTGCTGATGAGGTTAATAAGAGCCGAGGGGTTGCTTAGATCGATCTTCTGGACTTTTTGTTTGCTGGAAGTTATTTCTAGATAGTATAGACGGGGAAAGTGATTGGAGTGGCATAGAAATGTGCGAATGAATTCCATTGCACGCGACAACAAAAGATGCTGTTCTGTGTGGTATGGAAGAATTTCTTTGTTGTCTCGAATGCTCGCTAAATCCGAATGTCTCGCTACCCCTTTTCACCAGGTCAAAGTCAACAAGGGAGACAAAGAGATTACCGTTATGTTCAAGATGGCGGTTATGATTGCTATCTATGCTCACCGCGACTGATATATTGACATGCCACCCCAAGCAGCCCAAGCCATGCCTAATCAATCCTCATCTGATCACTCCGCGACGCTTATTTCTGTCTTCATAGTCACCCGTAACTCCACCTCACCAAAAACGCTTCAAGAGAGCCGCTCATTTTTCTGTGCCTGCAAATGCATCATTTCATTCAGTCCATTCGCCATGCACACTTTAAAGTCACCAATCGAATCCGATTCCGAGTTCGCCAGAGCGCCAGGGCTAGTAGTCACCATATGCGCCGCAAAGGAACCGCAGTCCAGTCCGTCCAGAATAGCAAGCCCATCGCGCCGTCCGCCCACCCATGTAAGCTATGCTAATTAATTGATCTAGAGAAGAAGGGAAAATAGACATGAAGAGATCTGTCTGACATGACGCCAGAAACGCCTGATGCTGCAAAGAGGCCATTAACTATCGGATAACCCGCCAGGACCAAGAATGAAGACAGTCAGTCGATCATGCAAGATAGTTGTAAGTGGGCACTGGGGCATCCTCGACACGTTCTAGGTACTCGCGCTCGATCAAGCTTTCGACACGTTTCTTCATCATGTTTATGTTCGGGTTGAAGCGTTGGGCCAGCTGGGCGATGACTTCGCTGAAGAGCATTTGGTGAGTTGATGTCTTCCGAGCCCTATTAATTCTATTAGTACTATATGGAGCATGATTGTAATGTGACTTACTTCATGATACGGACGATGACAGTGTCAATCACGTATCCTCGGTGCTCGTCATTGCGATCTTCTGTGTCCTTCCGCTCATCTTCACCTTCGACCTTGTTGACTGCTCCAACCATGACAGGGGCCTTAATCTTCACTGCCTTGCTTGTGAAGCTGGCGTTGAAGCTGAACTTATCCCCAGGCTTCGGTAACTCCTTGTTTGCGGGGTCCTTTGTCAGGACTCTGGCTTTGGGTAGCACAGAAAGGGTGTATAACATCCGTGAGAGATCACCAGGTGGAATATTTGTCGATTGTTGGATTGCCTCGTAAGTCAGTGTTTCCCCATCTGCCAAGTCGTTGAAGAGCAGGAGGATGATCATGCCGTAGGTAGGAACATTCAATTCGTGTCTGCGCTCGCGTCCAAGAGCTCCCTCCTTGCCCGGGATCTTGGGGAACACGCATTTGATGTCAGCGCTGCCAAGGAAACCTAGCCAGGTCAACTTTCTACCATTACGCTCCTTGAGATAGAATTTCTTGAATGACTCCTGAAGATTCGTGATTTCAGTTGGCCAAGAGCATGATATTAGGGTGCCATCTTCTCCTCGAGAGCTTGCTCCACCCATCGATTCCATCGGCCAGTAGTTGGTAGTGAGAACATTGATTCCAAGGTCAACTTGCTTGCGATCCAGGTCGCCCAGTCCTTGAATGTGGCTACGATATCCAGCAGTAAGATCTTCGGACATAGTCATATCCTTAAACATTCCCTCTAGCTTGGTAGTGAAGGCGTTACCGATTTCGAGCTTCATGCGAGAAATCATCTGCTTCTCTACATCGGCACTTTCGGACTTGCCATGTAGTAATCGTCTCGCAAGATGCTTCTTGTAGTACCGCTCGAACATGTCCTTGTCCTGGATATACCTGAGTAGTGTTGTCGCCTTGTCGAGAACAACCTCGATCTCAGTTTCGGTCTTTCCCTTGATCCCGCGCTTCAAGTTGTCGTCAATAAACAACGAAACATACTCGGAACATCTGGGGAAGAGATTGATGAAATCCGAGAAGCTTTTGGTAAGAGCAGTCTGGAGAATGAGATCTTCTGAAAGACAGTTCTTCCACATTGTATCAAACTTGTCTTTCAAAGTCAACACCTCGTCCACCCATCTGATGGCAGCAGCGGTTTGCTTTGCGGCAGCACTCTGCTTTGGTGCCTTCGACTTGTCCCCACCTTCGCCTTCGCCTTCCTCGGGCTGAGCAGCAGGAGCTGGCGCAGACTCGGCCTCTGTGATTGTCTTGTTGATTTCCGATCCCAGCTCGACTACTCGGGCCTGCAAGGCAATCTTCAATGGTCCCTTGGATTGGTCTACACGCGAAATGAGTTGATACAAAAGAGTCAAGTCCTCATATCTGTCATTCTCGATCATAGCTTTGATCCCACTGCCCTCCATAGCAAGGAAATCCGTCAGGTGGGCGCTGACCATCTCCTCCTCGACGACTTTCGCAATTTTCGCACTTGTGAGCATTGAGATAGTAGTCTGGCAACGTACATCCTCCTCTGCTAATCTTTTGCGGGTCTGTCGGAGCCAGGTGCTCGCGTCTGATTCTCGGAGAAGTGTTGTGCATTCCTTCTTGTAGTGCTCTCTAGCATTGGTGAGGAACGCGACCTCGAAGACCGTCGTGTACAGTTTTTCAGCCTCATTCTCCTCATCTGACTCATAGAGCCCTTCAAGCATGTACACGCATGAGCGGATCAAGGTCTTGTCGATCACATCACCATCTCTTTCCATACCAATCTGGTCGAGTAGGACTGAGTTAAGGATGTCGAAGATGATCAAGCCGCCTTCCGAGATCTGTGATCGAAGAACATGCTCGCGGAACAGTCCCATGGAGGTAGTGAAGATGGAAGGTTTCCGATTATCCGTGCAATACACTCTGTCCATGTACATCAGAACATCTGTGGTCATGTTCATCGTTGTTATATGGTCTTCCCAAGCAGCCTTCAGTCCTCTCAAGAACTCCTCGCCTGTCATCCGACGTTCATTTGCCGTCACTCCAGACACTCCGCCTCGTGTAATATTTATCAAGTTGGCTGTAATGAGTTTCTGGATTTTGGGCATGACCTCCCCACCGAACCACTGCTCCTCAAACTCCTTGACGCGATCATAGAGCTTATCACCCTGCTTCTTTAACACGATCTTGTAGGAAGCCCGGTATATCTGCTCGAACGATAACTGCGAGGCGTTCTTCGTATGGATTTCGCGCAGGGCGGAACTCAGAATGTCCCACTGGGACTCAAAATCGTTATCACCGTGACCGCCAAGAGGATTCTATAGAAGTGATGCATTAGCTGGAGTCCCTGTAAAATCAGTACAGAGAGGAAATACAAGGCCCGCTGCACGACGACTCTGATACAGGGCCCGTTCGAGTGCACTGCTTGCTATGGCCTCGGATGCCATCTCGCCAAACTTATGGTTTTCTGTTCGTGGCAAATATCTGATCTTGTCGAAGGGTTGTATGCGAAAAGCGTGGAGAGTTCGGAGCATAGAAAGAGGAAATTGAGGAAGCGGAAGTGGAAGTTGAACATGACGATAGTTCGGTGGTGGGGTGAATCAGAACAGTACGTACCCTCCTAGGCGGCCTGATCTTGCCTCTCCCTCTTCCTGATATCATCTTTTCACCTTTGCCCCTCGTATTATTTCTGGCCGTTCGCTATGCGGGATCAACCCAGGCTTCGCAACGCGTAGAATTGGAGGTTTCGCAGGCGCGCGGGGTTCAGCGTAGCTCTTAAATGGGCTTGATTAGTTACCACTCCATGAAGCTCCGTTCGAGATAGCTGTAGTGCGAACGGCCTCAAAGAAACAAAGAGATCGAAGATAATATGGACAGTGAGGCCTGGGCAGGACAAATTGGTGAATATTTGCAGGCAGTTAAGAAGCAAGGTGGGAATAATCCAAGCAGTTTGTCTCGAGGCAGCCGACAAGCCAGTGCTATCGTCTATCTCGGCCCGTCGTTTATCCGACAGCTCACGTGGAAGTCAATCAACTTCTGTTTCTTAAGAAGCAGCCAACCACAAAGTATTTATCTTGTTTATGCAACTTTTGTTCGTTCCTCTTTCACTTTGATAGACTAAATGCAGCTTGATCTCTGTAAATAGGTGGGTAGCGCCGAGGATCCGGTCAATCGTCTTTTCAGCCTTGCGCCCACCCATCACTGAGCCATCAGCGCCACTGAACAGGAATAAAGCAACTATGCTCCTGTTTTGGCCCTGAAATCACTGGACTTAAAACTCACATCTGATATTGAGGTTAATCCAAAGCAATGTAAGCATCAAGTTCCCCTCATCCAAGTTTGATGAACTGTTTCTCCAAACCAAACATCTTAGCCGAAGTCCCAGCTTAATGGTACCCAAAACAGCCTAGCCTGCCAAGAGCACTCCAACCCCAGATTTTATTTTCAGAGCCTTGCCACTTCCCTTCAGCCTCACTACTGAGCCTGGACCAGTTTAACTTACTTCGTCCTTCACTCAACTTTTGTATCACCACCATCTACACTCACAACCACGCCTCAGACACAATGCCGCCTCTTCAACCATCCTTCTCCGCTCTACGGACCCTATCCCGTCTATCGACCCTCACCAAACCATTTCCCCGGCAAAGTCAACTCCCTCTCTTCCAGGCGCAACATCAACATCATCAACGCCTTTCCCCCTCCCTCCCGCTCAAACGCTTCACATCCGCAAACCGCTACTCCACAACCTCCTCCCGCTGTCACTCTCACACCCACAAACCCCACGCCCCGCGACCTTCTGCCTACCAACAAGACCAAGGCGAAGTTCCCATACCCCCTCAGAAACCAGAATACGAAATGACATTCACCTGCACGCCCTGCAGCACACGCAGCACGCACCGCGTCAGCAAACAAGGATATCACAAAGGCAGTGTTCTGATTACGTGTCCGGAGTGTAGGAATAGACATATTATTAGTGATCATTTGGGGGTATGTACCTCTCTCTCCGTCTATCTATCAATTTATCAATCTGTGAAAAAGGAACTCCAATGAGAATGTAATGAGAGCATGATTGGCTAACAAGTCTTTTGAAAACAGATTTTCGGCGATCGAAGTATGACTATTGAGGATTTGATGCGCGAACAAGGACAATTGGTTAAGAAGGGGACGTTGAGCGAGGATGGGAATCTGGAGTTTTGGGCTGATGGGTCGACTACGACGAGGGTGAAGGAGGGGAAGGAGGGAAAGGAGACTGGAAAGGAAGGAAAGGGGGATGTTGGGGCGTGATGGAATGTGCGTGTGTCTGGGAGAAAATTGGCAGCTGACGTATGATGGGATCGGTTTGGGTACTTATCGGAAAGCGAGGAGGGACGAGCCAAGGTGTACGATGAAGGCAGATATTGCCAGAAGACGAGGAGGATGACGCTTCTTCCGTGTGCAATTTGCGGAATGTTCATAAGGTACTTTGTGTGTATATCAGGATTGAGGTGTCAAGATTGGTGCACAGATCTGATTTAGCGGCATGGGATATAAAAGGCATTCAGACAGTACCAAAAAGATAGGTACCTTGTACAATCACAACTCATATACAATACATAGAGATCAAGTAGTCAGACGAAGAGTCACAAGCTGTAGAATCAGATTCTCCGTCTATTTCTTGATCAAACTCTACGTTCAATTGCTCATAATACATCCTATCTTCTTCCCTTCCAATCCATGCCTTGATGGACCCAGTTTCGCTGCAATTTTCCACGTTAGTCTTACAAGAGACGCCATTCCGTCTCTCACTTACCAGCCTCCAACGCCTGTATATCCGTCCAGAGCCATCCCTAGTTTTCAGCGAACCTGATCCTCTTCACAACCTTATCCCCCAGCATCTCACTAGAAGTAGGCCCCTCGCTACTACCATTTTTACCCTCGTCCCTAACGCCATTCCATTCATACTCATTATGATCGACATCAGCAAACCCGACTTTCCTCTTCCCCTTCGCCTTCTCACTCATGCCGTCACCAGTCCCACTGCCATCACCACCTTCACCACCGAACTTGATAGCAGGGCCCACATTGAGCTTAATCATAATCTTGCTCTTCTGCTTAGCTTTACCATCCGGACTATCACCCAGGATCAGATCTTGATCCGGATCAGCGATCTTCGTGACGCCACGTCCGAACACCAATCTTGGGGTCTTCAGCTTCGCCATCTGCTCCTGCTGGTGCTCTGTCCCGCGTCTATCCTCTCCAGCTCCCCCATTACCATCGCCCTCGGCGCCCAAATCCAGAAACCTCACATTCCGGATCCAATCGTACATCGTCCGATCATCCAAAATGTTCTTACAGGAGTTATGTTCCTCCGTACTCAATTCCTTCCTCCGTTCCAAGATGACCTCCTCAATACTCCCCCTCAGCACCAACGTCTCCACATACACCGGCTTCGTCTGGCCAATTCTGTGCGCTCGCTTGACAGCCTGAGCTTCAACCTGTGGCGAGAAAACCGGGTTTACGAAATAGACTCTGCTCGCGGATGACATGTCGAGACCAAAAGCGGCTTGGCTAACGTCCATTAGGAGGACCCTGAAGACTTCGCTCTGGTTGAATGTTACAACGTATTGACTTCTTCGGGCTGAGGAAAGGGTTTTGGCGTAGATGAGATGCTTGATGCCGAGGCATTCGAGGGCTTGTGCAATATAGTAGGCGACATTGTCGGCTTCGTAAAAAATGAGGATCTTTTCGGTGGGGGAGTGTTGGTAAATGGCGTCCATGAGATAGGAGAGCTTGGCAGAGGCTGTGGATATGATCTTTGCTGTTGTTAGAGGCGATGATGCATCTAGAGTACCTGAAATATCCTTGGAAGACTTCTTGAGAACTGATTTCGGTTTGAGCTCGGCGTCAAGCTGTTTCTGAATGGCGGCTTCATCTTCTTCGTCATCGTTGGTCATGTCAAGGGCCTCAATGTTGAGAAGTTCAGAGTCAGATGATTTGCTCGCTCGTTTCGTGGCAGATAACGAGGTGCGAGGTCGTTTGCCAGAACTAGATTCATCCCCAATCGTCACGCCACCTGCAAGAGCGGGAGCAATGTCAACCGCCTTCTTCACTCCGTTCACGTCCCTAAATTTCCTCTTTCGAGGCTTTGGTGATTCAGGTTGTAAGGCTACGCTCGCATCAAACCTAGCTGCATGTCCAGCTTCAACCATTCCCTCTGTGGGGTCTTCTTTGTAAAGCTGCGTTTCCACGAACTTCTGCGCGGCATGAACCATGGTAGCTCCCATTAATGTAGGATTACTTGGTTCGTCAAGAAGTGTCCATGCCTTTCGGATGTCATCGGACAGGTCATTCTGGATGTGCATAGGCATCTCGTGGTATTCAGATATAACTCTGGAGATACTGTTGGTGAGAACTTGCTCTCCTTGCTTGATAGCTTCTAGGAGGAGAGCTTCGTCTTCAGGTGTGATAGGAACTTTCCTTTCCCGAAGAAAGTCTTTAGCGTTCTCAATTGTATTCGTTATGTGCTCAGTCTCAAAGCCTGACCAGAAGAACGATGCTTGCCGGAGATTGGATACCAGCTGCTGCAAATTCTTCCTCTGCTGTGGATGGAAGAAGTAATCGGCGTCCTTGCGCTCAGAAGTGACGGCATTTCCAACTATCATCATACTGAAAGTATTCAGAGATAACTTGTTCTGCATCGAACCTTCCAGGAACACGAGATTCTGATATAAGGGAGGAAGGGAGACTTCGAGCTCAATGTCACCTTGTTGGTGACGAATGATCATGCCCTCCAAAGTGGCTCTGAGGCAGTCTAAGTTCCCTCGACTTTTGGAACCGTGGCGAGGTTGCATTATCAAGTGAGACCATGAAGCATAGTCATTGTCCTCTGGACGATTTGCCCAAGGTCTCGCCTTGAGATATGAGGTGGCGATATTGCCAAGTTTCTCGATGTCTTTGCGTTCCTGCTTATGGTACAGACTCAACTCTCTACTTGAGGCTTGCGAAGAAGATTCGGATCGTGAAGTGTCCAACAGTTTAGATACTGTCTTCAGCAAGATGTCTTCGAGAGCGGATGGAGTGCTCGAGGAGGTGGGTGTATCTTCCCGTGAAGTGGTCTGCGAGCTTCCAATGCCAACCTCTGCCCCGTAGAGGCCTTTTGTTGGGGTTCCTGACACGATCCAGCGTGCTGATACTTGCAAGAAATCAACGACAGCACTTGCTTCGGTTCGTGATGAGCTGGAAGAATTACCAAACGTGTGGCCTTCGTCGACTATCAAGCGCTTGAAGTGCAGGTCTTTGAGGGGTGAGTGGTAGACTTTCTTGACAGTTGCCGTTCGCCCAGGTCGATGGCCATTCACAAATTCTTGGCGGGATATAGAACCAGAATGATCATTGTCATCTACTTCGTACGCTGCTTCTTTATCGAATCTCTGTTTACTGAATAAGATAATATCGTAATCCACAAGCGATTCTGCGGGAGGAAGGACATCTGACAATGCTTTCATCACCAGCACTTTCAGACCAGTGGTATGCTTCTTGATCTCATGTTGCCACTGCTGGATCAAGTTTGCTGGCGCTACAATAATTGTAGCCGAGGTCAGAAGAATTTTCCTAGGAGCAACAACTTTTGGGTTTCTTGACTGTCGACGGGGACTCGGAGATGGCAGCATGTAAAATCCAGTGTTATTGTCGAGAGCGTCTCGACAGCGATTGAATCGGTATCCTTCTCGAGCCTCTAGGGCAGCTAATTGGCGTTTCCAAGGTACTCCAAGGCGACCAAGAGCAGCCGCGGCCATGTTCATCATGGATGCTGTCTTCTTCCTGATAGGGAAGGTGGCAGCCATGTATTCAGTAGGTACTTGAGACGTCGCATCCCGAGTTGCCATAATCAGTCCCAGACAGATTAATGTCTTCCCCAGCCCCATAGTCTCGGCACAAATGCCTCCACGCGCTGCTTCGTAAGTCCGTGGCTCTCGGAAACATGAGCTGTTGTCTATGTCGCAGTACCACTTCATGCCTCTGTGATCTACAAGCTGTCTGAGTCGGGGGTCCAACAGTTGAGCTGGCTTTGATTCGCGTTGGAGCATCAGTGCAGCTGATCGACGCTGATATTTGTACATCTCGGTCTTGAGCCCCTCGATGTCACTGTCCATGATTTGGTACATGGAATTCCTGGCATATGGATCTGACACCAGATCTGGCTCTGGCTTTGGAGACGGGAGCTTATTGAATAGTTGAAATAGTGATGGCTCCTCCCCTGCCGACATGTCAAAATCCAGTGAAGGATCCACGTGACGAACGGGTGTGTCCTCAAGCCATTGGCCATTCCACGTGGCAGCGGTTGTGTCAATCTGGTTGAGGAGAAGTAGTAGATTCTTGCGCAGTGCTGGAACGTTTCGATCAATCACCGAGCGTCCGACATCATCTGGTAAGATGTACACTCGGACCTGTCCACGGATCGGATCGTTCGTTAGGAATTCCAAGCGTATCCATTGCGAGTTGTGAAGAGCAAGGAAAGGTTGCAGGACCGAGGTACTGAAGAGAGCCTTCTGTAGAGATGCCTCTATATAGGCTTGATCAGATGAACGATGCGCTTCTGGTGGTTGCGCAACTGATTGCCAGTGTGAGCAACTTTGCCATGCATCAGGGGTGATGTTGGAATCAGGCTGCGAGATACGTAAGCAGCCAGCAGCGATGTATTTCGCAAGGTCGACTCTAAAATAATCTGTGGTTGCAATTGATTGCGTTTGGCTGCTTTCGCCAGCTGGGTTCCTCGTGGCGGCCATGTCTGTAATGTTTTTGCGATGCCAGTGTTGATGGCATTAGGCAGCATACGAGTGGTGAATACATAGATCGAAAATGCAAATCATTTAGACGAATGAGATTTTGCAATGTAACCAAATTCTCCAACTGTGATCTATTCGTCAAAGCCGAAAGTGAATTGTTGGTATTGATGGCCGACGATGTTGTGGTCGATGAAGAATACTGGAGTAATGATGCATTGTCTCGATGCTGCTTCCCGTTCGCTTAGGCATCCCCAGACGGCGCTAGTATAGTCACATGATCATTTGCTCAGGGGTTTCTTGGCGGGAAAGTCGCATCTTCCGCAAGACATCGATGGTGGATGAATGAGTCCCTTTTGACGGTTGTTCAGATCACTATAGGACCTTCCAACTCAAATCGGATTGTTGATTTCTCGATCCGACATTCGCACTGTAGCTAACCTGTAAGCCAAGTCGAAGGTTGCTTGTACTCGGAAGTAAGGGTAGGTGGATTTGGGAACACCAACAGGAACCGTCGCATAGATAGATAGGTAGGCATCTTCCGCATCTTCCGTATGTGTGAGATTTCTCCCAGAAGTTTGTTAATCTCCTCTTGTATTCACCTCCTCAGCCTAAATCTATGCGTCTACCCCACCTTTTCTACTGAAGCAAAGACCTGAAACATGCCTTCCCCAACTGTTCCTGGTCTCCGTCATCTCATTCCAGTCCTCTCGTCCACAGCATCAGTGAGCTTCCGTCTGTCTGAGTACTGGACTCTCATTCCCTTCTTGCGAGACAACATTCCTCCTCAGTCTCTAGCCCGTTTCTGGGAGAGTTTTCTCTATCGTAAGTGCTATTGTTTACTTTCTTCAGAACATTTAGATCTCGTCTCAGTTCTCACCAAATCGTTTCCTTTGATTCTGAAGTAGCAATATCGGGCATGGATAATTCATACCGTTGCTCACAGAGCACCATAGACAACTCCAGGCTGGCTCGGCTTTGGCATGACTAGCGCACTGATGGGCTACTATTTCTACCGCCGCACTGTCGGCCTTTCACGTCGACTTTATGGTTGGGGTGTACTCTTCACACTCTCCCACTATGTATTCGGTTATTACGTGAGTCGTATACTTCGTCATAGCTCCCCATCCTCCAGGTCCTCTCCCAAAGTATCGCACACCTCTATCGATCGAAACTGACAAAGACAAAGGAGGTCTCTCAGGTAGTTGAGAAGATCGTCCATGGCCCGCCAGAAGAAGCAAAGGCTTTGCAGAAATTCTGGTTGCAAGTCCATACTGCAAGGGCGCTTTGCTCAGTCATACCTGCCATGGTGTGTTTTATCATTGCGTATCTGAACTCGGATCGTAAGTGACATGTGAGTGAGTACGAGGATTTGGCATTTGCTTTCGACTTTGCTGCTGTGTTCAGTTCGATTGTTCCCTTGGGTGACTGGTGGGTTGGCGAGAATCTATCTAAAATTTGGTAAGATTGAATCGGTAATTTCCAAGGGACTACGGACAAGTTTAACAATGTTTTGCTAATGGTCTATATATCTTCAATATTCACACTCCTTACATGAGTGTGCCTTAACACATTCTCATCAAGCTAGACCAGATCCTCTGATCTTGAATATGCTGTTCTTAGCTCGCGGCTCGCGCAGAGCCTCCGAGAAGACAGCAGCCGCAATGCCTGCCCCAAAACCCCAACACCGTAAGCGCGCCCTCAAAATCAGACCTGGTATACTTCATTTTCCCCACACTACTCATTCAACATCCAATACCCACCCACCTCATCAAACATGCTCTCAAATCCCTCCAACACATCTGTAATCGGCTTCGCCTCCACGTCATACAAATCAATACACATCCAAACCGGCAACGTCCCATTCCTCCTCTCCTCAGGCAGATAATCGCCCCCATCCCACTGCATCCCACACTTCTCCACCTCCCCATGCCTCTCATCAACCGAGCTCCTCTTATAAGCCTGATACACACCACCCCTCTCCTCCCTCTGCCACTTCACAACCTCATTCGGAATCTGCTTCAGCAGTCCACCATGCACAAACGCAATCCTCCCATCAGGATGATGCTGCGCAAAACTATGTCCGCAATACTTCCCCTCCGTCAACGTCCCCACGCTCGTCAGCCATTTCGCTGGCTTCCCATATTTAGTCTTCAACGCATGCCACGTGAACCGAAACATATCCTTATCACCCAGCAAGAACATATTGTAATAAGCAGCATTCTTGTTATTCAACCAAGCAGCGAGTTGCAGATGGTAGAAGAAGCGGCGCTTGTCGACGAGGAGTTGGCCAGATTCTTGCTCGTATTCGTCCATACGGCATATCGTGTTGGTGATTGCCCAGATAGGGTTCTCAGGCCGGGTGCGCGCGATGTCGGGCCAGAAGAGCGTGCCGTATTCCTTGTATGCGTCCGATTCAAACAGCAGTTCTGGATCGATTGCAGGGATGTTGTCAGAATCCAATAGCAGCACTTCCGCGAATCGAGAGTTCATGATGGCGACGGGCTTGAATTGGAAGTTGGCGAGGTAATAGTTGAAGCCTGTTTGCACGAGGTTGGTTTTGGATGAGAGGTCGTTGAAGAAGATGCCGGGAAATTGAGCGAGCATGTCCTTTTGGGTGGAGGGAGGGACTTCGTCGCCGAAGAAGTGGATCTCGACCGGGAGGGAGGAGTTCAGTTTTTTGAGCGCGCGGAGCAGCACTTTCACGCGCTTCATGGTGCGCTCGTTGCCAGCTACGACGGCGATACCGCGACCGGAAAAGCGAGATGAGTATTGGTCGTAGGGCATCAGGTCGTTGGTGATAAATGCTTGCCATTCTGCGCGGTGGTTGGCGAGCTCGCTGTCATTGCGCTCCTTTTTGACCCAGTCTGCGTCGCCGCCGTACATAAAATTGACGCCTTGTTCGTCGTTCCAAGTGCATCCTGCTTTCGCTTCTGCTAGCGAGATGCCAGGCAGTGAAGTGACTGCTCTGAAATGTGGTAGATATGCATCGGCGCTCGGCAGAGTATGCGCATTTTCTATCAAGGTAGGAGATGATGTGGAGGGGGTAGTTGTGGTTGTTGTGGTTGGTAAAAGGTTGGATATGAAAGGGACTTTGACGTAGTCCTCAAAGTCATCATGCAAAGATAGAAAGATGAAATACACAGCGACAGAAATGAAGAAAGCGGCGGCTATAAACCTAGGCCGTTGGAAGAAACAGAACATCGCCTGTGCCGAACGCTTGGTACTGACATACGAGCCGATAGCAATTTGAAGATGGGAAGTATCGATTCGACATGAAAGTTAGAGGAAGATTAAAAACGCAGAGTCGAAAGATAGTCAAAATACTGTGACCAGCCTTGACCTTCGGACGAAACATTTACCAAACGGTAGTTGAAACGAAACACTTTGGCCCCTTGCATTTGTTGACAGTCGCACCATGTTGCCCCTAACACGTGACCTTCACGCGAGAGGATTGGTGGATTCATCTGAGCATGAAGCATTGCAAGAGAAGATGTGCAAAGGGGCAATTAATAATACAAGTCGTTAGCGGAGCAGCTCGTGTAGTATTTGCATCGACCTAAAGATCATCAGCATTACCAGTCCTTGATTCCCTCCTCAGCCATCGCATGCGGTTCTCCTTCTGCAGCTGCCCTTGCATTACTGATCTCCCACTCAAACTCCTTCAGAGCCCGGATTTCACTCCCCACGAAGAGACCTCCGATCAACCCATCTATTATACCCGCACCAAGGCCCAAAGTGCTGAGCAGCATAAGTATAAAAGCCACGAAGTTCCGAGGACTCCACCAAACTGCTACGAAGCAACCAATGCTTACGACCACCGAGCCAACGAAATGACCGAGCCGCAGACGGCGCTGTCGCTTTTCTCGAGCACGATATGTGTGTATCATGGCCAAGATTTCGTCGTAGGTGGATATAGGGAGAAATGGTGATGCCGTTTCCTTGAATTGGGCATGGTACTTCCGGAATTCGCTGTTGGATGGTGACTGAAGGTATGTACCATTACTGACTGCTGTTTCGTTCTCCTCGATGGATGAATTATCCTTGTCATCCTCTGATTTGGAATGGATCAAGGTCGTTTCGACAGAGAAGTGATCGCTCAGTGAGCATTGCAATTCGGGGTGCCTCTGAATCATGCCAATTTTGGCCGTTTTGACAACCCATCCTCCCTGCTCTGGATTTGCGGGATTAAAGCCAGTGCTGGCAAATATGTAATCCAGTCTCTTCGCCCTGGGATCTAGTCTATCCCCTGGGACCTCGATCGGTGGCTTGTTGGGGCCAAGTAGCTTCTGCTGGCCCTTATTCCATCTCCAGGTGTTCAGCACACTATCACAAGTGGCACCATTTTCCAGAGTATTGATATCAGCTGTTGGAATGGGTCTCCGCCGTGCTTTCTCCACATCATCGATTGCAGCTCCTATCGAAGAGTCGGGGTGTAACAAACGCCATACATCACGGACAGGAGAGTGTGTGCTGATCAAACGGTGTGCTAAAGACAGAGGTATCATGTTGAAGTCCCCAAGACCAATGACCAAGTGACCCTTCTCAGCTGCACCACGCATCAACTTCGCAATTTCCCATGCTTGGGCGGTCCGGTGGCATATGTAGGAATCGTTGGGTTCTCGTTCGTAAGGTGCGTGAAGCTTACCCAGTCAGTATGAGCCCCATTACAGATTGACCAAAACTTACATGTGTTGTGAACACTTCCATAATATCTTTTGCACCTGGTCCGAACCGTATTCTTGCACATGCAACTCCTTTCCCAACATACCAATCTCCTCTAAAGAAGGCCGTGGGTCTGCCATTAAGAGGATATCGGAACATTGAGCTCTCTTCTATGGGCCATTTTGACAAGATGGCAAGTCCTCCACCAAATATGCCACTGTGATAGAACTTCCCATATGGTAGAAGATGCTTCGTCGACTTCCGGATGCTCTGGTAATCCTCCTGGGTCCAGCATTCTTGGAGTCCAACAATGTGTGGCACAGGATCTGCAGACGCAATGCGTTTACCGATCTCTGTCAAACGCTCATTTCGGAACTTTGAGATGAACTTCAATCCCCAACAGTTGAGGGTGATAATGTTGATCTCGGTTGGCTTCGTTGACTCCATGCTGGCGGGCTTCTCCTGGTTGTGCAACACTACAACGTATGGAGAAAGATTCTAGATTGGAAATTGAAAATCGCACGGGATGCTGGACGGGATTCTGGAAGGAGTACGAAAGTAAAGTTACTCCAGGAAAAGGAGAACCCGGATGTGTATCAGAGCTTATTTTGCAGCCATTGTCGCATTTGGGAGATCCATCAATGCAAAGGAAGTTCTTCGCGGCTTCTACGACGTGGGAAGTTTGAAGTGTTCGGACGTTGCAACCTCTCTCAGCTCCCCCCGCTAAAGGATGACGTCCCGACGTCCAGCTGGGAAAGGGATGCGTGAGACGCTAAATATCTTGGCGCATGAATTTACACGTGCAGCTACCAAATCGCGTCTCCCATTCTTCAACAGAACCGCGATTCGTCGCAAACACAACAACTCCTTGACCACCATCACAATGTCGGATTTCGATTCAGCAGCGAGTACGCCGGTACCATTAGGAAACCGTCCGATTAAGAGACGCCGTGTTTATGACGATAACGATGGCTACAGCTCCCCCGATGAACTTGGTGATCACAATCCACACCGATCCTCAAGACTTAGTGCTCGCCGCGACTCAGTCCCTCGTCGGAGAGCGCACTCGTCAGATGGCAGCGTGGATGAACTAGATCATACGTACCATTCGCGTAATCGAAGCAGATCAAGCAGTGTTGACTCTTCACATTCCTCCGTCGACCGACCCAAACCTTACCGACCTCTCAAGCTCAACTACAAGAACAAATTCATTCTGAAAGGGCACCGTAAAGGCGTCTCACAAGTTCGATTTTCTCCTGATGGACGGTGGATTGCAAGCTGTTCCGCGGATGGCACAATCAAGGTATGGGACGCTGCGACTGGGAAGCACATGAGGACAATGGAAGGGCATTTAGCAGGAGTTTCGACGATTGCTTGGAGTCCAGATTCAAACACCATAGCTTCTGGATCCGATGATAAGACAATCAGATTATGGCATAGGGCGACTGGCAAACCATTCCAGATTCCCCTGGTTGGACATCATAATTACGTTTACTCACTGGCATTTTCCCCAAAAGGCAACATGCTTGTTAGTGGCAGTTACGATGAGGCAGTGAACCTTTGGGATCTACGGGCACGGAGAGTCATGAAGACATTACCGGCACATTCGGACCCAGTAGGTGGTGTAGACTTTATTCGAGATGGCACGTTGGTCTGTAGTTGCTCAACGGACGGGCTCATGTAGGTCACGACGCTACCGTATTAGATAAATCAGCTAACATTTTTGCAGTCGAGTCTGGGACACAGCGACTGGGCAATGCCTTCGAACAATCGTCCACGAGGACAATCCTCAGGTCACCACTGCTCGCTTCAGCCCCAATGGCCGCTATATACTTGCCTTCACTCTGGATTCCTGTATACGGCTCTGGGATTACGTGTCTGGCACTTGCAAGAAAACATATCAAGGCCACGTGAATACGAAATACTCGTTAGGTGGAGCATTCGGTGTCAGTGGTAATCAAGGCTTTATTGTATCAGGCAGCGAAGACGGCAATTTGGTCTTCTGGGATGTGAAGACCAAGGACGTCATTCAAAAAGTTGACGGGCATGAAGGTGTCGTGTGCTGGGTAGACACATCTCCTCAGCCGAATGGACCAGTGGTTAGCGGAGGACTTGATGGGACCATTCGGATTTGGGTTGATGTGAACGAAGACGAAGAGGACATTGGCAGGGTAAATGGTCTGAAGCTTGAGCATGATGATGAACGGGAAAATGTCAACTTGGAAAATGGCGGAGGCTCTGATGATGCCCCGAGGGACGGTCAAAGTATCGATGGGAGGAGTCCGGAACGTATGGACGAAGATTAAAGAAACGATTCAACAGATCTCAATAGAGATCTTCTCTGTGCTATACTCTACGACACCCAAAGGATTCGATAGGCTCCTTTGAGATAAAAGCTGCCCAGCCAAATGGATGAATTTACGGCCGTACAGACAAGAGGAATGAAGAATGCGAGATCGTGGCAAATATGGAGAGCGTTGCCTAGCAGCTCTGCCTCCGCATCATTTTTTATGCATGTCAATCGACCAAGGATGCAATTCAAGCAAATCTCGTGTCTCTCTGGAGGACTGAATCTCCATCGTGCCACTGGCCGGTACTTTATCAAAGACCGGGTAGCTGTATCAACAACGGCACAGGCTTGCGTCGCAATGGCTACCTCATCTGGCCGATACTACTGACTGGCGAAATCCAGCTTTCCAGAGGCACATCCGTCAAATTGATGGGTCATCAAGATGTTGTTGTGGCGCCGTATGGGTTTATATTGGTGTAGCGACAATGAGCGTGGTTGTTCACTAATCGCAACCGTCGGTCATTTTTGCAAGCGACACCGCAACGACAGCCGCCTGACAATCCACGTTTACTGCCCACTATCCTTGATCTGGCATTCTGCTCGCCGTGATTACTATTTGTTCGCATATCGGGAATAGTATTTGGTGTCACAACCGATGCTTAGTATCTGGTTCACCCCTTGCAAGGCAGGGGTACCTCATTTTTCAGCTGGTTCTTGCACAAAAATCCCCTGAGTTCTCATTGCATTACCACGAAAGTCGTGTCACTTTGCTACAAGTGCCCTTGTGTGCTTTGAAATCCGCAGTCGGACTTTTAAACTCCACTGACATTTGAAATCAAGTCTCTAGGTCCCAGAGCATAAGTATCATGGCTTGACCAAGACATTCTCTTCTGCACTCACTTCACATCAAAAGCAGCCACACTTCCCAATCCCCGTTTGAAATATTTATTGCTCCAGCACGCAATATAGCCATGGCAACCACAACCAACGTCCTAATCACGGGTCCTAACCGAGGTAAACACAACTTCAGCTTCTCCGACCTGGGGTACATCTAACATATATCCACACAGGCATTGGCAATGGCCTTCTGAGAGCCTACCTCTCTCGCCCAAACCACACAGTCATAGCCGGCGTCCGCAACCCCTCTGCCAGCCAACACCTCCAAGACATCCCCAAAGCTGCTAACACAGCCCTCATCATCATAAAAATAGACAATGAGGACGACTCCACCGCCGCCGCCGCCATCTCCTCTCTCAAGACCCACAATATCACCTTCCTTGACCTTGTCATCGCCAATGCCGGCATTTGTGACCACTTCGGTCCCGTAACAACCACACCCCCTGCCCAGATGGCCCGTCACTACCAAGTCAACGTGATCGCCGTCCTCGTCCTCTTCCAAGCCGTTCTCCCACTCCTAAATGCCGCTTCCTCCCCAGCAAAGTTCGTCCAGATCTCCTCGGCCGTAGGAAGTCTGACTATCATGCCAAACATATCATTCGATTGCACTCCCTACGGCGCTTCCAAAATCGCGTCAACGTATGTGGTTCGCAAGATTCATTTTGAGAATCCGGGGTTGATTGCGTTTCCTATTCATCCTGGATGGGTGCAGACGGAGATGGGGAATGCGGGGGCGGAGGCGGCGGGGATTGAGAAGGCGGATATTACGCTTGAGCAGAGTGTGGCTGGGTTGACGAGTGTGATTGATAAGGCGAGTAGGGAGGAGACGTCGGGGAAGTTGATGAATTATGATGGCAATGTGCTTCCTTGGTAGTAAATTGGTTTGAAGCATTGCGTCTGCAAGGTGGATAATGTTGTTTGAGGTGTGTGCTACTTGTGCGGATATATTCAATGCGTCACGAAGTGGATTTAAGTGCTTCATTTAGTCTGTCTTCGACCAGGTCTCTCGGTGAAGAAAATCAACGAGTACCTCAAATTCGTGCTAATTTACATGCCACTTGACTTTGTATGTCTCAGCACTTGAACATATGCTTTATCCAGGCCTTTTCGATCCCGGGGGGATCATTAGGAGGTCCGGACGTCATTCTAAGTGTGTCCTGTGGAAGCAGTACCTTCTTGTTGACGACCCAGATACCGTCCCTGGCCTCCGTGCTCCCGGTGATGGAACCTTGGCAGTCAAGTATGGAAAATCCCGATACCACTATTCCTCTATCTCCTCTATATTCAATGTCCGGCAATTTCAGTTCTCCATTAGGGGCAAAGAAGCGCCCCGGACCTGATGTCATATCTTTCATGATGGCAGACTTGTCTTGGAAGAATTCTCGATCCTTACCGATCACGTTCCGACATGTCTTCTCGGTGTATTCTCGATTGCCTTGGAATCGGCCTATTTTGCGGCCGCTGTTCATCTCAGCTATCATATCCTGCCAGGAACGCTGGTCTGCTCTGGCGGCTTGATGGTGTGGGTGTCGTCCACTTCTTGCATAGACGTCTCTCAAGGCATACATCTCTTCCATGGTCCAAGGCGCAGCTCGGCGAGGCTTAGGTCCTTCTGAACGCTGTCCCGTGTGGTTCTGGCTCTTCATTTTCTCTACGTGTGAAGCTATCCTCCAAGCCTCCTTCTGCGATTTTGTAAAACTTGGTTATTTGGACCTTGGCATCTTTTTGGATGACGAGTTTTCTGTCAGTGTGTCGGAGCTAAATGATGATTTGTGCGAGGAAAGCACCTCGACACACGCCTGACTTTTTCGTGGTCTTCCTGAAGCGCCTGGTATCCACTTTTTATTACATTTATTTGAGCGGGAACTCTCGAATTTATAGTTCCCATGAGGACACATGAATCACGGTTTCGGCTTCGGCTTATGTGTAAGTCCAATCAAGTTTGCTAAACAGGTCAGTGACGCACGAGGACAGTTTGATGAAGAATAATCTCTCGGTAGGCGGGCTCATGTCATATCTGTGGCATGGAACTGCTTTCATGACGCGCTTTGTCCGGGTGTATTGAGGGTTATGGAAGAGATGCAACTTCCTGACTCGGTCTATTGAACTCCACCACCTATCACCAACCCACTATGCTGTTTCACCATTGATCTGCTCTGCGAGATCAAAGTCTCGATCTCTCTTCATGGATTCCAGACTCTTTCTGATAATCTCATCAGCATAGTAAGGTCTATTACAACATCTCTTTCTTAGTGCTAGGTGCACCATTTCTTCAGCAATTTCGGGCACAGTCCAGTTGCCTTCGCCCGATATTTGAGATTTGGGATACAGTTCCGTGAGGACAGCCTGCTCTTCGCTACTCAAAAGATCGTTGTCGCCGTCGTACTGATGTATATGAGGTCTTCTAATGCAGCTCAAGAAGAAGAGGAGCTTCAGAAATTGCTTTCCTGGCATGGCGAGGCTTTTTTATGGAAATATTAGTAGCTTCTTGCAAGCTTTTGCCGCTCTGGGGTTAGATAAATACTTATAGTAGCTGACGTTGAAAACTGCATGATCAACCATGAATGTGACATACGCAGCATAGTTCAATGTTATGTCTCTGGTGAATCAAGATCGCGTTGCGTAACACATGGCTCAGCTCCACTGCGTCCAGACTCTTCCGGCATACTAGCTTGGCACCACTCCTGTCTACAAACATCTATGTCACAGCGTATTCTATCTCACCACTTCAAAATAAGCCACCTGAGCTTTTCGACTCTTCATGAATCACGGGCAACGTTGTAGTGGCAGACTTGGCATCAACAAAGTGTTTGTTTAGAATCAAGACGTTAAGCGAGCCACTAGGTCAGACATAGAATCGGAGCGATAATCACAATCATACAATTATCTATGACATTGAAAATAACTGCCCCATCAAAGTTCAGCAAGTCAAGTGATCTTTCAAGTGCTGCCGGGAAAGGGAATAAAGGGGCCGGCAAGATTCCGTGGATACAAAGTCACAGTCACGCGAACTTGGCTATTCTCCTGCCGGTACCAAACACCAGAAGAGGATGTCCGAGATCGAAAGCTAATGTATTTCAATAGTCTAAGAGCTTTTGAATGCTACTAGTTTCGTACTTGTATGTGGCAGTCATGCCATGTCCAAACTAAGCTCAAAAAGGAAAGCAGCAAGACTTCTGAGAACAACACAGGAAAGACAACGAGAAGGGGAAATGGATGACTTTCATTTCCAGCAGTCATCCTACAGGAGGGAGAAAGAAGAACAAGGCATCCGAGCAACATTACTACATGACCAAGGGGTAGTAAACAATAGGCTCGCCCCTCTCCCACTGCTCCAACTGAGCGCCGGTCAGCTCACGCTCCTCATTCCACTGGGTCCAATAGAAAAGTGGCTCGAGAGGACGCTCAGGCTCGTGGAAAGGTTGCGTGATACCTTGATTACAACGGTTACAGTTGAAGTGGATCCTCTCTTGGTTCTTCCAAAACAGGATGCCGGCACGGTTGTAGACATCTCCTGGACTTTTGGCGCCAGTCGTCATGGGACACTGGAGGATGTTTTGCGGATAGGCATAAATGTTTCGATTGCAACACGCCTCTGTGAGATTGAATTCACCACAGTAACCATTTTGTTTGTAGATCCAACACATTTTGTGGGGGTTTTTGGCCCAGGTGCTGTCTGAAATAGAGTTGCCGGGCTGTCTGTTTCTTGTTGATAGTGAGAACTCCAAGATGTATGAGAACTTAGAGAATGTCGATGTTTTCTTACTGTGCGGGATAATGTAAGATTACGTTTGATGGGAAGATAACGTCGTCTCTCCGTCGTAGGAGAATTGAAAAGGGGAAGAGCATGGTAGCTGTACATATTTATAGATTTTGCAAAGTCAACAGCCCATGATTGTTCAGTTTACTTGCTCGTGTTGGAAATTACGTGAATGATATGAGGGAACATGAATCTGAAGATCTATGAATCCTCGCACTATTTTTTTGCCTCTTGTTTGAACAAGCATTCAGACTTGATGTCCGGCAATATTTGTTTGACGCTCGGAAGTCATTGGATCTCACAACCACAGCAGCAGCACAACTGAAAGCTCAACCTACAATAGTTTTCCAGTGCCCTCTCTCGGAGACTTCGTTAAGTGAATATTCAAGCGTGAAATAGTATTGTACACTACCGTCTTGCAATCTCCCTCCCATCCCACTTGTTCAGCACCCAATAGATCATAATCATACACTTTCTACGCCAGCTCTGTGTCCACTGCAAATTTCCTCCTCTCCAAGCCAGCCACGCGCTCTTCCCTGTCCACTTCCCGCCACCATCGACAATTCCGTCTTTGCGTCCAATATACGCCACGAGCGCCTTTTGCTCGTACTGGAACTTTTTGCCCGGAGAATTTAATTGCTCCTTTTCGTGCATGGTGTCTTGAGAGATGAGGTGTCCAGCAAGCCATTTAGCCTTCTGAACTGCAACTTCCGCAGTAGCAGGCAACTGGTTGTCTTCGATTGCCGCAGCATCACCCAGCGCCCACACACCATCCATAACACCACCGTCTTCATCCTTAACCCTCAACCACTGGTCCGTAAGCAGCTTGCCACTATCATCCTTCTTCACCCCCTCCATCTCCCCCACAAGCCCACAGACCTTATTCCCCGCCGCCCAAACCGCGACTCCAAACCCCACCTCCCCATCCTCCTTCACAGTCATGACTCCCTCCTCAAACCCCTCAATATGCCTCCCCATACAAAGATTAACATTCCTCCTCCTAAACTTCTCCATCGCATACTCACTCAACTTCTCCCCAAACATGCCTAACATTCGATCCGCAATATCATATACACTGACTTGCACAAGCTCCCTACACTCCGGATAAATCGCTAATAAATGACCGTGAATGAGCTCATCGAGCTCAGCGGCGAGCTCCACACCTGTGGGTCCGCCACCAATGATAATAAAATGCAGCATAGAGCGCTTCTGCTCATCTGAGTAGTGCGGTAAAGACGCAAGCTCGAAACAATCGAGGATCTTCTCTCTCACAACTCGCGCGTCAGAGACGGATTTCATAAAATAGCAATGTTCCTCCACACCCGGTGTGTCGAAAGTATTAGTTTCGCTTCCGGGTGCAATGACCAGTTGGTCAAAATGTACATTAAATGTACTCTCTTTGCCTCCTTTCGAACCTCTATTTTTCGAGCTCTTAGTTCTCGGGTTCAAGTGCACTGATTCCTCCTGTTTCTCATCTCCGTTACTTCCAACTGCTGGTCTGCAGATCAGAGTTCGCTGATCGAAATCGACACTGTCGACCCAGACTTGGTACTTCTTGATTCCGTCTGAGCCGTGATTGGATGCTGCGTTCATCATGCCGATACTACGGACTGGTTCTTCGGCGACGCGGAAATCGAAGATTCCACATGCGGCGCTAGCGAGAAGGGGTGTTAGGGCCATGGTGCGACTTGGTGAAAGGACCATTACATCGTAGGTTTTGAGAAGTTGTGAGGTTGATAGCTCGTTGAGAAGAGTGAAGCCTGCCCAGCCGGTCCCTAGGATGGCTAGGACGGGTTTGCTGCCCTTTTCATGATCGTGAGAGATCGTCATAGACTTCGAGTTTGGCGATCTCGATGATTTAGAAGGCGTAGACGTTTGAGATCGTGTTTTTGGCGCCATTTTCTGGTTTCCTCTTTTTGACGTGGGTTTCGGAACCTGACCGTTGGCGAAATAAGTGCTCGAGAATGCTCTGAGATGGAAGTGATCAATCGCAGAAGCTCTCGGCTTATATTTCAGGTAAGCTGAGCAATGCGGAGCAGAGTGTAAAGTCTTCGATAAGCCTGGAGTTCCTCCAACCTGCGGTACTTGCTTCCAACAGTTGCCGAGACTGAATAATCCAGATCTGAGATTCAATCCGGAAGCAACTCTGACCATTACAGGTGAAATGCGTTGACACCGGAAATGAAGCTGATGTCCAAAATTTTCTACACAAAATGCAGCTGTCAGTGAAAAATAAAGGAAGGAGACTTGGCGCAAAAAGAAATTGTCTCGATGCTGGCGATGTTGTTAGGGGCTCGGCTATTTTTTTCCTAGCCAAAGTCCTGACCTCATTGACATTTGTTAGTGCATTTCATCTGCCAGGAAAGTGCCGTGGCGGATACCAACCTGGGGGTATCAATGTAGGGGTGATAATTGACTACCATCCGTAGAGATCGCTCAGCGAATCGTCGATCTGCAATATGTTTACTTTGAGAAGGCTATACAATAGAGAAGAAGGCTTGGCTCGATCTAAATGGCTGATCAGCTTCTGGTGAAGAAGTGGATTGGAGGACGAGTGGGGTTCCCGACAGTGCACTAAATTGAGCTTAATTCAGCGCGAGATCACTAAACGGTAGGTGCTTTCAGGAGTAGATTTCGGTTGCAGCTGAGCAAGTAAACATGGGAAATTTTGCCGTTGGGCTGACATGTTTCCCATCCAAAATATCGGCTAATCAAAGGAGAGTTTTCAACCCGTTGAAATGTCCCATGTAAAGCAAGGATACAATCCGGAAATGATCTGCTAACGCCAGCCCGACAGCGAAAACATTATTTATCAAAAATGTCTTCATTCTCTCCAAGATGCTATGCCATCTAATGCATCTAAAAATCTACAATTCCATCTCAACACCACAAACGCCCGTCCTAGCAAAGTCTCACGCCAGCTACTGCTCATGCCTCTTACTCTTATACTCTGCACCCTTCTCCTTCCTCCTCTCTTTCTTCCTCTCCGTCTTCCTTGCCTTTTCCTTGCCCGCCTGCTCCGGCCTACTAACCGCATCAATCTTCCTCTTCGCCCTCCTCTCCTCCCTATTCTTCTTGACCGTCCTCCCAACCTCCAATAACGCCTCACTGTACTTCTCAATGCCCACTTTCCGCTTCACGCTCTCGAGCAAGGCCTCCGCTGACGACTTCATGTCTTCGTATGCGGTGCGGAAGGATTCGTCGGTGGAGTAGGGGGTCGGGATGTTGGGGTCGGTGATGTGGTGGAGGGGCGCGATGATGAGTTGGAGGGAGGGGAGGAGTGTGGTGGGTGGGGGGGTTAGGATTAGGCTTTGTAGGAGGGTGAGGCCGTTGGTTCGGGGGAGGAGAGTGGGGAGGCGGGGTGGTGAGATCTCTTTTCTGAGGAGCGAGGAGAGGCGTCTCAGCAAGAAGTGGAGGGCCGTTCTGCTGTCCTTCTCGCTATCGTCTTCCTCGTCTTCGTCCTCATCTTCGGCAGCTTGCCAGCTACGCCATTTGAGATCGTTGGCTCCTGCACAACGGGCTAGGAAGACGAGATTCTTGATGAGTTCTGGTGTTGCCGGATTGCTGAATGCAGGGGTGTTGAAGGAGTACGTAGTTCGTCGAATGAGGTCTTGAATGTCCTCGCCTGTAAGCTTCAAACCACCTGAGCCCTTGAGTGGAAGCTTCAAATCCGTATCAGCGTTTGTGCGAGCGAAATCGGCGAAGTAGGAGTTGAAGAGTTTGGACGCGGAAAGCTTGACCCATTCATGCGGGTACGAGAGACAGGCTCGCATGATGGTCCAGAACGACTGCGACGTTGACCTTGAAAAGAGGATCTCTGAAAATTTCTCGGCAAGACTATTACTTAAGAGCAGAGCTTCGAAGATCTGGCCCATGTCGGATCCTGGATCTTCGGCCGATTTACCGATACTGGAGATGCGGTCCATCAGGAGAGGAATATCGCCATCTTGGCTGGCATTTGAGTCGTAGTACAGACGGAATGTTTGAAGAGAAACGCGAACTATGTCTTCGTCATCGCTTCTGATTCCTGTTCGGAGAAGGCTGAGGAAGCTGTTGGTTCGTTCTGCATCGGATCTCTTGAAGATCTCCTTCAGCACCTCGCATGCTACAATACGGCATTTCTCACTCTCTTCATTGTTCAGACGATCTTCGTAAAGTGGCTTAAACACTGCTGTGGCGACTTGTTGAACAACATCATCAGTTGACTTGGACAACAAGAGATAGACCAGCTCCAAGATGGATAGCCTTCCTCCTTCACGGTCATAGTTCAGATTACCAACAATGAACTTGAGCTGCTTCGACCACCTGGCCTTCTTCTGTGGGTACTCTGACAGGAATTGGAAGAATGCGCCACGAGCCAGATCGCGGGTATCTTTGTCGAAATTCGTAACCATTTGCTCACCAACATAATCCAAAACATCGTACACAATTGCAGTCTCAACTTTGGAATCGAGCACAGCGCGGAGGAAGCCGAATGTGACATGCCGACGTTCTGGCTCCGTGATGTCTTGCCTCAGCTTGCCCAATAAATTGTCAACGGCGGTATCTTTGACCTTGACGTCTGGGCGGGTGCGAAGTATAACTGAGACCAATTTCAGTCCGGCTTGTGCAATTTCAGAGTCGGTCTGGGGACTTTCGATCACCGACTTTGTCGCCTCGGCAGCAGCGACACGGTACAGATTGGTCCAATTCGGCTCTTCCAGAAGTGGAACTTTGACAATTGTGGTGAGGGTCTTGAAGGCGGATACTCTGACTTCCTCTTCGGCTTCCACGACGGCGTCTCCAAGCACTGGAATGAAACCTGTCAGATTCTTGGCACTACGCAAAGAATCATGTTTCTTCAATACAGCTCGCAGGACATCGAAAGCAAATCTGACAATCTTGAAAGTATACACTGTCGTGCTTCCTCGATCGAGGCCTCTCTTGGCGCCTTTCGTTGACAAATATTTCTTGAGCTTGTGATCGATCTTCTTTCTCTCATTTGGCTTCTGCTCGCGATTGGCGTCTTGAATGACCTCGTAGCAAAAGATAAGACTGTCTCTGCTGTTCGCTGCTCGATTTCTTTGCAGTCCATTGCTGATACGATTTAGGAGCTGGTCGGCCTTGCGCACCATCTTGATGTTGAGCTTCTCCTGCAAAAGTTTGCGAATGGGTGTCACTAGATCTGTGAGACGGCTCAAAGTCGCTGTACTGGCAATGAGCTCCATAGAGTCGTAACTCTTGCTGCTCCTGACTTCTTCCATCTTACTTGTGTATTCTTCTGCATCCTTCTCTTGACCTGTGGCACCGAAGATATCGTCCGTAATGATGTCAACGATCTGTCCCAGACAGTAATCCAGATCGCCAGGAGCGTGGTCGGGGGTGGTAGCTACCAATATTGAATGCATGGTGAAGGACAGGACGTGGACTTGATAGCCTCTCTGTAAGGCACTACGCAGCTCTTTGAGGACGAATCCAATGCAGGTTGGACCGAGAAGCACACAGATTTTAACCAATGTATCTCGTGTCATCTTTCGTGACTCGGCAGCTTTACTCCGGAGAATGTGGCACACATCAGTCAAGACTGCTGGCAGCCGAGAGTTCAGCTGCTCTCGCGGGAGGAGCTTGAGCAGTCTAACGACAATGATTGCAACTGGTACTCTTAGACTGACAGTTGACTCGTCCTTGTCGTGAAGATACGAAGTCAGTGGTGGGAGGATGTTAGAAGTAATGTCGTCGGCGAATTTATCGAGTCGTGGCATCGTCTTGGTCAAGGTACTCAGATCGGTGGACTTGATCGCGTTCACCGTTGTGTCCACATTCATGGTCCGATCTGTTTCGGCATCATCTCCTAATGTTGTAGCTGGAGTGTCAACGTTCAGAGCATCTATAACTCTCCCTAGCAACCTAATCATCTGCTTGGGCTGATCCTTGGATTCGATATACCCGATATATCTGCGAAGTAATGCGCGGTATTGTTGCCACTCCAGGCATGTTGCCAGAACTCCAATGGCAGTACTTGCCTCAGACGCAAGCTGACTGGCATCGTTGCCATCTGCCTTGTCGAAGATGAAGTGCTCTAGTAAGGGAATCAAGAAATGGGCAGTGTTCTTGCTACCCAGCTTGCCACTTTCCGCGGCATCGCATAGGCGTTTGAGCGCTGCTGGACGTCGTCCTTTACCAATGTCCAGAATACTTTCAAAAAATGACTGAGATGGTTCAGACTCGGATCCTTCAATGCTAGGGTCTGCGGCAAGGACTTTCATGTCGCTAACCTCAGTCCATTCTGGGAATGTCTCCACAAGCTTGCCCATAACCTTTAGGTATTCTCTTCGGATAAGCTCAGACTCGTGTCGAGCACCGTTGTATAGCGCAGGCATCAATACTGATGAGAGTAGAGCCATGAAGGCATCTTGTTCTGTTTGTGCAGCTTGTGCAGTCTTGATGAACTGGCATAGCGTATCGGACGCATTGGAAGACAGGATCCCTGATTCCTCGTCATGGGTAATGTAGAAGAGCATGTTGTAGAGCAGAGGTGTCCATTGGCGAGCATTAAAGCCTCCCCGAGCATTCAAGGTATTGAATGCTTTGATTCGACGGTCATAATCAGGTTCATCCAGTCGATTGCCCAGAAAGGAATTGAGACCCATACAGATGTCCGCGACATCCCCCATGACCGGATCTTTCTCGGCGTAAACCATCAACACTCGACTTAATCCTTGCCGGGATTCGTTATCTTTAAAGAAGCCGAACAACGAGGTGACTGTATTGAAAACCCGATCCTTGAGATCCGCATCATTTTGCAAATCGTACAATGGGACGAAGTGTTCCAGTACGACTAACAAAGCTCCTTTCTCCTTAGGCTTGACTCGGCGAGTCGGCTGATCAAGCAAAAAGATGGAAACATCAACTAAATTCTGAGCCTGCGTAGATGTAGTCACGAATTCTGCCAGCTCTGACACAGTTCCAACGCAAGACTCTAGCAACTCCTTACCCATATCACCCTGGCTGCGAAGGACGCCGCCAATCTGCACCAGAAAGAACTCCATGCTTGGGGTAAGTATTTCTTCCTTGATTTTCGAGCTCAACTCCTTCGCCGGAGTCGCGGCTGTGGTATCTTGGCGTGAAAGCCCGATAATCTTCTGAATGATATCCTTGAGGACGAACCGCTTGACCTCGTCTTTTGATTTGGGCGGTGCCAGACATTCGGCCACTTTAGACAACATTTCCGGGGTGAAGAAAAACACCAGCTTCGGCGAAACAGCCCAAGTCGAGAATAATCGGAGGATGACAGAAACACCTTGGCCAGTCTCGATAGGTAGATTCTCTAGTCGAGGAGAGATAATCTCCTTACTTATGGTGTCCATGTACGGTGACCAGTCGAAATCCGGAGCGTTAGTAAATAGCAGCACCAGGCATTTCAAGCCCGTTTGGCGGACTACCTTAAGAAGAGATGTTTGAGTGGTCAAACCGACAGACTCTTCAGTATTCTCAGGCTCATCTTGCAGCTGACGGCAAGCGAAGACGATGCAGTATAGTATCGCATCTATCAACTTCACCGCCATAGGTGCGACCTTAGTTGCCAGCTCTTTCAGCATGCCCTCTATCATGTGAGTGAAACCAACTTGCTTTCTGATGTTCATCACTTCAACATTGAAGAGGGAGTCGCGGACAGAACCACCTTCGAGCAGCCGTACGTCTGCCAATTCACCGAGCGCGATGTCCAGGAAACCTTCCATATCCTCCTTGCCAAGGTTGCGCAAGATGGTCAGCCTTCGAGCCTCCATACCCTGTCGACCACTAGCAGCTCCTTTTCTCGAGATTGAACGACCGTAAATCGCCCTGAGTAATACCGGCATAAGAACCAGGCGGTGCTCTGTTTGCACAAGCGTCTGGCCCTGAAGTAAGATAGCAATCTCTTCCTTGAATCTTGCCTCGTCAAGCAGATTCAGAAGGTTTTCCTCGTACGGCCGGATATTAGGATTTTTCCAGGCGAAGATTGCCTTGAGAGCCGATTTCTGGATCTCAATGTCACCATTGGCAAGAAGATGCAAGAGAGAATTGTAGACATCTTCCGAACGATGCAAGGATTTTGGATTGCCGAACAGACTGAACAGATTCAGCAGGGCCTTCTGGTCGTTTCTTGTCCAGTCACTGAGACGGTGCTCGTCATTGTCCTCAGATTGTTCGGTTTCTGGATTCTGCTTTGCCCATGACAGAAACATAGGAACCAGTATGCGAGAGCGCTTCTCGGCCACATTTGAGGCGGCTGATAGAACCATCAAGGCTTGAGCTCTGGCTGACTTGGGCTGTGCAGAAACAAGTTCTTGCGCTTCAGCGAATTTTTGCAGCATAGTATCTCGTGACTTCGCGACTCCTAAATCTGCTTCTTCGGCTAATTTATCGAGCTTCATCAGATTTGAGCATTCGAAGTCTGTCATGCCATTGTTTCTATCCTGCTCATCAGAGCTCTTGTGTCCATCTCCAGTCATTGACGGCCTTTCGAGCCACTCGAAAGCCAGTCTGGCTACAGCTTCATCTCCACTTTTAGATTCCGCGATCTGCTTGAGTGAAGCGGCGACTTGTTCCCATAATTCTCTCAACTTCACTGTGAGCATTCCGAAACAGAATGCTGGAATAGATTCCTTGACCCAGGAATCGGACGGTTCGTTGGTGTACATTGTTGCTAGCTTTCGAATATGCATCGAAGCAGATCGCACTGCTTGGGGATCGAGGGTCGAATTCTCAACCATAATCATGATTGATAAGCATTGAGAAGATGAGCCATGCTCTATAGTATAAATGTGGTCCAGGAGTCGCAAGGAAAGGTATCGCAAATCATGAGAGTCGGTGGAAAGATTGGAAATGAGCGATGTGACGAGAAGGTCAGCATCGGCATCTGAATCAGAGTCCTTTTCAGGTGATGCTGATTTTGGTACCGGTGAAGATGCAAGACTTGTCTCGTAATCAAGTAAAGCTTCGAGGAATTGAGGAAGCCTGGCATATCTCGGAGCTGCTGCACGGAGTAGTGGCTCAAGGGCTCGATCCACCTCGCCCGCTCCCTTCGTCATTCGAGAAAAGGAGCTGAAGCCACGACCAACGATGAAATTTGCTTCTTCGGGGGCAAGAGACGACGACGGCCGTAGAGCAAGCTTCAACTTCCGCAACAGAATCTCCGAGATCCTCGCATTTGTTGAAGGATGTACAACAGTGCAATCGAGGACCTCCAGTAGCGCGTTATATTTCGGTAAACACCGGTCGTGCCATGTCGTTGGACTTCGATCATACGGCGATGATTGTTCTGGAAATGGCTGAACTTCCAATCTCTCGAACTTGCTTACGATCTGGTCTTGCCAGGATTGCGGTAAAACAAACCCATCTTTGCCATATCGACTAGGCAAGACACCAGAGGAGACCATTTTCGGCAGTAGGACAGAGAATGTGTCTCCGTTCTCAGCATCTGACCAATGTGCGACAATGAATCTGCTTCAAATTAGCAGATTGACATCAAATATGGGAGAAATGGACAGACCTCCGAAAGTATGGCAAAGCTATACTTCGAAATCGCTCAGCATCTACTTCTGAAAAATAGGAACAGAACGTCAAGAACCACGTCATCAGCGGATCCTTGGTGAGCGAGTCCATGAAGGGAGAGATAAAGGTGATCAGTGTGTCCATTGGAGCATACTGGAATGCGATCGAGATACTGAGTATCAGATAATTCCAGACATCCATGTCTTCGTTTTCAAGAACGAGATTGGAGTGTTTCGTGATGGCCTTGAGTGCGCTTGCCATGGCCATGAGGAGGCCCGTCCAGGTCTTCACTCTTGTACCTTTCCGCACCCCAGCAGCAATCCCCAAGACCCGCGCAGATAGAAGCAACCTCCGTAAACTGCACTTGGACGGATCTTGCTGAAATAATTCCACCGAAGTCTTAGCATTTTCCAGCGCAACATCCAAAACTTCTGGAAAGGTATCAGAACTGCAATGATGTATGATGCTTGTCAAGACACCGCAGATGACGTTCATCCATACCGAGCTTTCTCTCGACTCCAAATCCGGTTCTTCTAGAGCGAGAAACAAAGATTTAAAAATCGCTGGACCAGTCGTGTGTACGCTTAATCCATTGCCTTTCATTGCCTCGGCAAATAATGTCATCAGCCCATGGTAGTAGAGACCAAATTCCTTTGTCCCTTGGATACTCTGGAGATCCTTCTTCGCATATTCGACAATTAGAGGCAACGAAGTCGACCTATGGGCTGGAGCTCCAGCTTTTTTGATCAGGAAGCTCATGGCCTCTGCGGCAAATCGAGCGATGTGTGGTTTTTGGCGCTGTTTTCCCAACAGTGGCGCCATCAAATCGTATGTAGGCCGTAGATCCGGTACCAAAAGCTTTGACAGGTATTTGAACATGAATGCCAGACTTGTGAAACTCCATTCAATAACCGCAACATCTTGTAGCATACCCGCTATAGAAGTGATAAGTTCGAGAGATTTGGGGTAGTGCTTTTCGAATCGAGCCCCCAAGTCATGCGCAAAATCCGTCAATAATTCTAACAGCGGTTCCAGAGACTCTCTTTCCCTCTTCTCGATGTATGTAACAAACAAGCCCATAATTTTGTCTTCCGAATGCACAATCTGCGGCAAGCTCTCCGTCAAATCCGACATCTCACGGGAGAACATTATGAACCCTTCGGACATATTGAGTTCCGCCCATTTGTCCAACCCAGCTCTGAGATATGATGTAGTCGCAGACAGATCCTCGGTATCTATATCGTGGCGGCGAACTCTTCGGATTGGGTCGAGAGAATTTAACTTGGAGATCTTCGTTGTGAAGGACTCCCACCGGTGATTCTTTTGGTGAGCAGTACCCTTTTTGCCCTTCCGGGTCTTGACAATCCTCCCTGAGTTGTTGACCGGCATCGTGGAATTTTGGGCGCACCGGGGCGCAGTGTCGCGGAAATCGTGGAGGGGAAGGTATTGGAATCGATATCGCGGAATCTCTTACAGCAGATTTATTTTTTGCGACTGGAGGTCGGTAGCAAGCGGCAGAATCGCTGTATTGAGCTTAGCGGTTCTGTTCTGGGAGCGATGAAGATGGGCTTGTTCTTCACTTCACAAGAAGTCTCCAACGCTTTGGATCGCGTACAGTTCATTGCCATTTATAGCGGCGTGCCTATCCACTCTCTATGTCCGTGGCTTCAAATTGAGAACTTCTTCGTCTTTCAATAAGATGTGTTTTCACAATTTAATTCTCGAAGTTCGCGGACGCGCTATCGTGGCGCTAAGATAAGTAGAGCTCGATAAGCCCAGCTCAAGCTTTCTCTAGAAAAGCTCGCCGTCGCGTCGCAACTTTACTCTTCAGCTTCATTACAACCTTCAACTGGCGACACAATGCCAGACGTCAAGCAAGATATGTCTTCGAAAATGTGAGTAAAGTCTACGAGTTGTCGTATCATTTTCCAAATCCCCGCCAGCACCATCCCTCAGTTGAATTATTAGGGACTGAGCTGACTCCTCCCAGCCTCGTCCTTGGGGACGTCTATGGTCAATTGCAATCCGTGTTCGCAAAGGTGTCGAAGCTACATGTCAGCAACCAATTTTCGCTCGCAGTCGTTGCGGGAAATTTGTTTGCGGAGGACGATACGGCCGTTGGGGATCTTTTGGAAGGCAGAATCAACATTCCCCTCCCGACATATTTCACGGTTGGCACAACTTCTCTTCCCCAGCGAATTATAGATAAGATCGAGAAAGATGAAGAGGTATGAGACAGGAGGCAGCAGAATTACGGGGCCACAATTTGGTTGACTGGTTGTATAGATATGCGCAAACCTCCACTACCTAGGAAAGCGAAGTACAACTAAAACCTCCGAGGGAATCAAGATCGTTACACTGGGAGGCAAGCTGGATGAAACAGTTGTAGGAGGCCTGTCAAAGGAAAAATACCTGCCATATCACACAGTTGGAGATGCAAAAGCTCTTCACGGCGCGAACTCAGCAGACATTCTGCTCACGACATGCTGGCCAACTTCCGTCAGAACAGGGTCTAAAGTTGTTGTTCCAGTTGGAGATATAGCTCCCCCGACGGGATTGGAACACATTGCAGATCTGTGTGCTTATCTCAAACCGCGTTACCACTTCTCGACTACTCCTACCTTTTTCTACGAACGAGAACCCTTCTTCTTCGACCCCTCCCCGGACCATCCAGACTACAAACCTGTCACGCGGTTCATTTCTCTAGCAGCATATGGAAATACGACGAAGCAAAGGTCAATGTATGCATTCTCACTCCAGGCAGCTCCCGATCGCTCAGCTGCTCTGCCAGCCGGAACAACAATGTCACCCTTCACTCCTAGGCCGAAGAAAAGAACGGCGCTCGAGCCCGAACCATATTCTCGGTACACCCCCCACGACAATGGCTATCGCAATAAGCGTCGGCGGAATGAGCGAGGACCTCCCCCGACACCTGACCAATGCTACTTCTGCCTTTCAAATCCGAATTTGGAAACCCACCTAATCTCATCTATTGGCGACGATGCCTATCTCACGATTGCGAAAGGACCCCTCACCACTTCAACTACGTATGCTGAGCTGGGCATCAACCATCCTGGGCATGCTCTTATCATCCCTCTCACCCATTCACAAACCCTGGCCCTGATTCCCAAGGAAGATGGAGCACAAGAGAAGACATTTGCGGAAATGAACAAATTTAAGGAGTCACTGCAGTCGATGATTGCCAAGGACAGTGGAAACAAACTTGGTGCTGTCACATACGAGATTAGCAAGATTAATGGAGTTCACACACATTGGCAGTTTATCCCTATGCCTGCAGAGACCATCTCGAAAGGCTTGGTTGAAGCTGCTTTTCGCGTCGAAGCTGAGAACCACAAATACTCGCCATTTGAGATTCGGGATCCAGGTATTGGTGAAATGGAGGGCGATTTCTTCCGAGTCTGGATCTGGTCACCTCCCACAGACGAACATCCGAATGGTAGCACGAAGTGCCTGACTCTTCCGTTCGACGATACAGTCCGATTCTCGTTACAATTCGGTCGTATCGTCCTAGCGAAGCTACTTGGTTTGGAGAAGCGGATCCAGTGGAAGGACAACGTCCAGTCCGAGGAAGAGGAGAAGAAAGATATCGACGTTTTCAAGGCGGCTTTTAAAGACTTCGATTTTACTCTGTAGTAATCTTGGCATTGTTAAATGCGAACGAAAGACACGGCTTTGATGGGATTGGAATCATATCTGGGCAGCGGCATTCTTCAAGGCGTTTCTACGTGATGGTTCTGAAGGGGTGGCGCATCGGCGATTTATACTTTTTCAGTATGGCCAAAAAGTTAATGGCTGATGCTGCGGACATTACATATGCAGCGGATCGAATACGAACGTATGCATGAGATGCTGGGCATGGTGAGGTCAACGCGTTGAATTTACCCAGAAGATATACGCACTGCCTAAAATGCGGGCTGCCTGCGGTATTTGTACCTTACGAGACCTCCCCTCATCTTATTGCATCTTTCTGCAAGGATCAGAGAAGCAAGTTAAATAATCGATGAATTTACTCACAAAATTATCTCGTCACATTGTCGCATACTCTGAGGAATGGGTGGGGCTGCAGCACATTTTAGCCAGTCCATGCAGCAGAATCTGTCTGACTCGAAATGGCAGTAAGTGACATCTGATGCAATGCCCGTCACCTATGCTCTGAATTAACCTAAATCAAAGAAGATATTTGATTTGGTGTATGTGGGACTGCCATTGATCTCAGGAGCTTTCACTATGCTGACATGTTCTTTGTTTACTTTTGCATTCTTGGCACAGCTAAGCGAAAATGGAGACGGGTGTCTGTACTGAGTAAAGTGTATCCCGCGCGAAAGAGAGCCAACAATTCGCCCACAATCGTGAATGGAAAACTTATGAGATTCGTTTATTTTTGTTCAAGTAAATACTGCGTCAATCAATTACCAGAATATATAGCATATTATGGCACCATTCACACCTTTCGGACCGCTGTGCTATATCTGGACACAAAGGCCTCCTAATTTGCTTCTTGACGCCCCATTCCATGAAAATCCACAAACACTTAGCAAGATCCACAATTAAGTACAACTTCAAGATCAAAATCAAACGAAATACAAAGACCATCTGACCATACCGACATTCCCACAAAGACCACCATATGAACCAATACCCGTGTCCCAACCGTCGCCTCCCAGCACCAAACCGCAACTCGAATTTCAGGTTCCAGCGACGCGGGCAATACCCTGTTATCTATCTCGGCGTTCGTGAACATAACGGCCCGATGATGGGTACTACGCAATTCGCACCAGGTCCGTTTGGTCCGGGTCCGGGTCCAAGAGGGCGCCTACTGTGGAGTCCGCCAACTTGTGATCCGTGGAGTAGACTTGGGCGCTATTCTGGAAATTTGCCTCCGATAGATAGCAATGTTGCGATCTATAGATGGATGCAGGGTGGGCAATTTCATAGGTAGTGAGGTGGGGATTGGATTAGTCAGGGAGCATGTTGGAACGGAGGAGGAAAGGACCGACGGCTGATGCCCTATCGATATTGTTTTGTACCAGTTCCAGAATAAGATGTTGCTCCGCTCGTCTCGAGAGGTGTATCTCGAGTCTTTGGATTGTAGAGGAGAATCCATAATTGAGCTGATCAGCTTGCCACCCCACCTGAATTGGAACGGCCTTCCCATCTGAACTTGTGATGCGATCTAATATTGACTTCGACTAGCTGTGAGCCATCTGATCTATACAGATCTGTCTGGTTGCCAGTTAAAAGGTCCGCACAACCGAGCGGGGAATTATTGTGTTGAAGCACGTAAACGTAAAATACACCCAGAGCAGAAGATTCCAGAGTACATCCTGCTCGCACCATGATTCTCATCCTTTCAGCCATCCCAGAGTCTCGGAGTATAGAATGATGTGCTATAGGAAGCAGAGATAGTACGAGGGACGGCATGTGAAAGGATATGCTAGATAGATGAAGGCTATGTAAACCAAATCAATCTGGGAGGTGCGTGAGAATGACTTTCACGTGATCAAGGATCAGGATAACGAGGTGTATACTCATTTCTCGAAATGCGATGAGAACATATGCTACACCATGATACTTATACTTGCAGACGAGCTATTGGTTCATTTTCGCAAGAAATGTAGAAATGTAGGGTCGGCGGGTTGGGAGACCGCTAGCCACTTCTCGTTTGCAATTGACAGAAAGCGCTCAATGCGATTCACTGATCTTCAAATATTGCCTACATCGAATCACCAGTCGCTCTGTGAAGTCGTCCAGTCGTGCTCAACCCCCGAAGACACTTTACTTCCTGTCAGTCTGAAAATCGTCACCGTGGTTCTTGGCACGCCAGTGCTAAGCGAGTGCTTGTGTTTACACTCTTGAAAAAGACATGAGAGGTAGCATCTTTGGTCAAGGCCAGTGATCTTGAAACTCGGTCCACACTAACGATTCGACTCTTCAAAAGATGAAAGTTGTTTCCCCACGATTGATGCCCAGAAACTATTGATGAAGTGCAGCTTGTCATGCGGGACCTTGGCATATCTTCTCACAAGGATGAGAATCGCAGCCACCGCCACTTGATGATTGAACAGTCTCACATTCAACTGTTGGCGATCACTACTCTATCTTAGCTTCGCAATATGCCGAGCAAGATGGTAAATAGGTATTTGTGATTCAAGTGCAGAAATCCAGACAACAATAATCAAATCAATGGCTTCACTCCACCGAACGTGTCAGCATGCTAGACTGCCAAGTCAACCAGCGATTACGGCTTTATCGTGCTCTTCTTCCCTCTAGTGTTGCTGCCGCACAGTTGAAGGTATTTTATCTTCATTCAGCCTTTCCACTCGCACTCGCACGCCTATAATCTCGGTTGCGACCCGGTCGCAAGCTGCAATATTATTGGAATCATCGTAACGGAGCTTCATTTCAGAATAAGCCGCCCTCAGACTCTGCATTTCTGTTGTGTTTCAACGCCGTGCTGGTGTCTTTATGGATGATGGATGATTCCAAACTTGGTATGCTGGCCTGCTGGGTGCCCTTGTATGGTCTCCCTCCCGATTTAATGGTCTAGCGCTGTCGATGATACAATTGCTGCTTTCACGGGTCTTTAAAGCTTGTAAATTATAAACCCCATCATAAGATGGAATCGTATAAGTCTGAACTCCTCAATGGACGCATAGGTTTAAACAATGGGGTTCGAAACACAGTAACAGCAATGTCCTCAATATCCGCTAGACAATAAACCGGGGAGGGGACCATAGAGGTTGTGCCTTCTGGCGACGGTTCGAATATAAGAAGAATGCTGGGAGGAATTTCTCGAAACGATTCCAAAGATATCTAGAAGCAGTGTCGTTGTTGAGTGCAAGAAGTAGGGTTGCTTCGTAAGCATTATACCCGCAAGGCAGCATGATTCAACAGCACGCTAGCCGTGACTGCTTCACATAAGTCACAGTTCGCGAGATAACACTCAGTCCAGCTATTGGGTCATACACTTTGGGGGACAAGTAGGAGGCCAAAGTTATATCGCTCAGCAACTGTGTAATCAAGTGGTTGGATTGCATAATTTCTGAATCGCGTCCACAAAATCATGCACAATGCAGTGCCTAATCAACGCAAAACTCAACGCAGCTAACTCCAAAGGTCGACCTGACCGAGATATCCTTCCAGCGAAGACTTCCCAGACACCAAGGCACGCAGAGCTCTGGCTCATCAGCAAATCCTCGTCCTCGCCATACATCTATCCTACCAGCAACCATCTAGGTCGACTTCACAGCATTCCAGCAGTTCTCCCATCCATATCTCCGTCCCACGTCCCAGTTCGAATTCGCGCGTGCCTCATCATTCATCTTCTCAGCTACCTTCGACCACTTGATGATGTCTGGGAAGCGGCCAGTAGCAGTGTAGCCCATGGAGGTGTATGTTGACTTAAGTTCTCTTTCTCTTTTGCTGTCCAGTGATTCGGTGGAGGGACGTCCATACCGACCCTCCAGCCTATTTGGCCGGACTTTGTCGAAGAGGCTGAAGATATTGCTTTGCTTCTCGGGCTGTGCCTTGTGGTTTGACTGTCTGATCGAGGTGGATAGTGCTGAGGGGTGCTTTTGCTCGTGGCTTTGGGACGGACGTTCGACTTTGACTTTTCGTGGAGGAGCTCGAGATGCTGGCCAGGAAAGTAAAGTATGCAATGAAAAGACCCGGCCAGACAGTAGGTGTAATCATCCTCCATGTTTTCTGATATTCACCTTTTGATTCTAATCAGTTGCAGTCGACAGTTTTCTTGCCAGATCTCACCACTAATGAATCCAGACTCAAACAAAATTTAGCCACCCCTCCATTCACAAGTCTCAAAACACACTTGTAACACCAACGGATGACATAGCCCACCTCTCTACTTGGTTCACTCAACCACCCACAAGCCCTTCCTCTCATTCTCTACCGGCCACTCATTTTGGAGCATGGAAGAAATGGACATCTCCATCCACGGTGCTCCTACAATTATCCATGGTATAAAGTCTTCCGACATCCCAATCGGGAGACAGACGAGCACGATATGCCATCTCAATCGCGACTCGCTCCCAGCTGCCTCGAAAAGGATGGTTCGGTTCACGCTGCAGTCCGCTTTGTCTGTATACCGTTAGCAAGGCGTTCTTCTCTGCAAGTGTGAACTTTCCGGGTGGTGCTCGGGCTACAGTGCTCCTGGTCATGGTCGATGGGCTGTTCTGAGAGGCAACGGAATGTGAAGGGTGGGGAGAGGTGGATGCTGATACAGGTGCATTGGGTATGCTTGATAAAGATTGTGCGAAAGTATATCGGGCGGAAATAGAAGCTATACAGAAATAGGAAAAGAGATAAGAAGAGGTAGTTGTGTGTAATGACGATCTGAGTCAGGACACAGGCGGAACGTATCCTGCAGGAGTGTTTATTTACATTTCTTCTGCAGATAAGATGAGTGCACTGCTATGTAAGCTTTTATTTACCATTTTTGGCCTGAACAAAGGTCGTTTGTGGCCGCAGTTCCCCAGAAGAATGGGTTTGTTGACTCCGTTATCTTGGTACTGTAAACAAAGTACGAGTTCTTACCTATCTTTGATTCTTTTTGTTATGACGTCTTCTTTGATATCGAAAGTACTCTGTGAAATAAATAAGAATGAGTCGAAGACTCTACTCATGGCTAACCTCAATTGAAGATGATCCTAATTCTCAAGGACTGATGAAAACAAAGACATTCTCTTATACTCAGGTAGTGTAGAGGCACTCCTGAGGTCTGTCACCCTTTCTGCACTGCAACGCCTGATCTAAGCATATGGACGTGGGTAGAGGCTAGCGAATCTGCGGCCGCGTACAAAGGTTTTGTTGCACATCGCACAATTACACTCGAGTCTCGCGATGCTACGCGAATAGCTTCACTTTTCTCTGAATGGAGATTATGTAATCATCCCGAACCTGCATCACCAGGTAATCAACTTTTGGGTGGGACCACTTGGATCCCAAAACACACCCAAAAATTGGGGGAAACACTCGCTTTTATTTTTATGAAGATAATAATGCTAATCTAACCAAGTTTTAAGATGATGGTAATCACCATTTTGGTGTTTCAGCACTGATAGATCTCCATAGCGTCCATCTCCCAGGTCGATCCTGAACGAAACCATGCTTGATCTTCGATCAGATCCAATATCTTCGCGCATTTCGAGTAGAACGTGATACTGATTCAGGCCATCGCATTGCACGCTTGCTTCCCTCCCATCTTCCAAACACCAGAAAGAACCGATGTCAGACAGAGCAACCCCATTCCCGTATCCGTCAGTCCCTCAAGTCCAATATCCTAAATTTTGTATTCGTCTTCATCCTTGCTAGCATCTTCATCCTCGTTGTCAGGCTCTAGTGGCTGCACATTGCCTTGCAGATTGAAGTTGTCCTTTTCGTACTTGATCATGTTGTAGCAGTTGCTCTGATCGTAGACCCGGCCAGTATACCAAGTCGCACTTTGAGCACGACGATTCATCTCCCGCGCAATCATTGTCCAAGTCCAAAGCCCTCGTCTGCGACACTCAGCGCGAGTCAAGCCTTTTGTTTCCGAGATTCTGCTGAAATTGTAGACCTCATGCAGAGCCTCTCGCTCAGCTGCCAACCAATGGTATGGAACTGGCTCGGCTGTGGCATCCGGTCCTGGAGGTGGAAGATTTATTGTGTTCTGGATTGCTCCTACTGGTGCACCGACTGTATTTCCAAGTCCGAATTGCTGGGTTCTTTGGACTGGAACTCCGTGAGTTCTGTTGACAGGTCTACGCCGGTTGCTAGGTCGGGAGGTTGGGAGGCGAGTTGACTTGGTGAGCCAGGCTCCGTAGCAGTTTCCACCTGTGTACACTCTGTCACCATCCCATCCGTCTCTCGTAGCGACCTTGTTCATCTTGGTGGCAATATTTTCCCAGGTCCAGATTCTGCTACGACCATTCATTCTGCCATTGCTGGGTTCTTCATCTCTCTTTTTCACGAACCATTCCAGTGCCTCCAGTTCATGATCTTCCCATCTCGTATTTGAGCGCGTCGGAGTTACATGCTCTTCTGATGGTGCTGGGCTTGCAGAGTACAGTCCTTGTCTCTCTGCCATGGACGACTCGTCCTTCAAGTTTGGATCTGGGGCAGGGGTCGAGTGAAGTCGAAATGAGAGGACTCGGTCTGTGTCCGCAGAGAAACCAGGGAGAGTTCCATCTACGATATTCTTGTCTTTAATACGTGATCTGCTCTCGGATGATATCTCAGCTGCAGGTGCTGGTGGCTTTGGAGTAATGATAATGGTGTTCGCAGTCGGATCGAAATGAACTTCGACTGTGTGATCGATACCATGTTGGAATCTGATCTGGACTTCATTCGATGGCTTGCTTGGATCCATGGGTGCATTCCGGACTGGGGTAGCTACAGTTGCTGGCGCGGGTGCTGGCGTGGAATTGACAGAAATGATCGGCTCAACAGGGAAAGCATCCACGGTTTCGCCGGTTCCATGCTCCTGTTTGATTTCTGGCTCCGTTCCAGACATCAAAGCATCTTCATCTTCATCTGCAGCATCGGCCTTTGCATTGGGTTGGTAGATTGTTCGAGCCTGGATGGCCTGCCATGCCATGTGAAGAGCGCCACCTTCGTACTTTCTTTTGATTTGCCATCCATCTCTCTCAGCAGTCTGCTGCATCTTCTTGGCGATGTCGGCCCATGTCCATTTTCTGTCTGTTTGTCGTACATACTCCCCGCTTTGTGCTAGCGCTGCGTTGTATTTCTCTCTCTTCTTGACGAACCAGGTAAGTGCGTCAATCTCTTCCTGCTCCCAGCGTTGACCAGCCATCGTTGAACCGAGCTGAGCTTATCTGAGAGTCTTGATCGTGATCGAAGATTAGCATTCAAAGATACTTGAGTCTGGTTCAGATACGCCTATTTGCGAAGAATAATCCAAGAAGCCGACCTAGTTGAGGCTGATAGGCCTCAGAATCGATGGCCTTAAGGCTTTGTTGATTTATTTTTGGAAAAAGCGTGGATAATGATATTGAGGGCCTGGTGTGACTCGAAAGGTGTGGCATTAGAGTGCGAGGGAGAAATTGGAGTGCAATCTGCCAGTAACGAGTCAAAGTTCGAGGTCGCGTCTAGATAGCTTCGACAAATTTCCGTGTTTTGTCGAGGAAGGTCGCTCGGAGTAACGGATGGCGCTAAGAGACTGACTTTATGATCGGATACTGGGCGCCTCTTGTCTTCCAGTATCGATTTCTGGTTGGCTTATGTATGTCGCCCGGCTCGCCGGTCCTCTCTTGATGTCGATCGCCCTCCCAGGAACTCCAAGTCTTAGATGGCGCCAGCAAGCCCCAAGATCTCTCTTGCGTTGCGCAGACACAGAAGCTAGGTGAAAGCGCTTGACTGTTTGGTTGTTCTCCAGTATTGATATGAGATTGAAGGGTGAAGGTATGGCTTAGAGAGGGGGTGATCTGGCAGCTTGGCATTTGTGTTGATATGTGTATTTCTTGTGCGGCGCCTCAGCTGTCGGTTGGTCTTGAGAGCCTGCGCTGAGAAATTTTAATGTTTGCGGTAGTATGTAGATTACTTTAAGATAACGACTGGAGAAGGTTTAATAAGTTCAAGCTCAATAACATGATTCACAGCTCTTGAGCTCTGCAGAGCCTGACGCTTACTCAAATAAGTGAATGTCCAAGCGCAGAGTGGACACTCGAACATCAGATAGCTACCGCACTTTAATTACAGAGCCTCTGAACGTGGAAATTTCAAGTTCGTGGGATCTGGTAGCTGAGATTGGTTCAATATAGATCATGATTCAATATAGGCTTGTCTCATTCACAGATCCAAGAGGCCACTATGAAGCTTGAGTCTCCAGGAACAGAGTGGGCAAGCTGTAGCACAGTCTAACCTATTAATTAGTCTTACCATCTTACCGATACACCTGGCCATAGATCTATGACCAGATTAAGATTTCAGGTGGTGTATTGTGCAGAGAATATCAAGCGCACTAAGCTGCTCTTGGATGATGCCGAGGAATACATATCCTGATATTTAAGTATTCAAGTAGTCTATAGGGTAGGCTCTGATCATGTCTCGCCGACTCAGTCACTCTAAATGATGCCAAATTCGCTACATGTTGATTCCTGGCCCCAGGACAATCTAAGACCCGACATTAAAAGTGGGACGTAAACAATCAACCACCCCTACCACTAAGCGAGCGATGGTTTCTTGCAGATCAACACATTACATGCCTACTCGAAATAAGCTTCTTGACGGACCGTGCCGCACAAGATTCTCGCCGTCTCGCCTGACAATTAGCAACCTGAATGTACATCGTCCTCATAGATCCAGCTGCGATTGAATCTGGGTGCAATATCGAGCCCCCCTCTATCGAGATAGCCCCAACCAAGCATGGGCTGATTGCATGTTTACCACTCGAATTCCTCATCTCGGTCTGACAAATACCTTCATTGCCTGGAGTACACGTATAAAGGTCTTTCAGCATTATTTGCAGAGTTGCTCATATCGTGGGTGAAGATTAAAATGCCCAAACTGAACACCCGCAGGCGCCTTTCCAATCAAACCGATCAGTGCAAAGCTGAGCTAAATGTTCGTTCTACTTCATCGACGATAGCATATCTCAACACTCTAAACAGTAGATTGCACTGGGAGATTCCCCTCGGGAGAGAATACGGAGGAGGTGCAGCTGACATGTAGATAATTTTACTAGCTGTGAACTGGATAATGAGGAGAAGTGCACCTTTCCTTGGCCTGTCACGCGACAGATACTTTTGTGCTCAAGCTCAACACTCAATTCGAGGTACTCTTCCACGGAGCCTGACCAACATACAACGACCGTTCCATGATTTACAGCCGGAAACGTGCTTATCTCCCAAGCACACTGGAATTTCCATCAAAGAAGGCTTCAAAGCTACCTACCCTCGAACCAGATGGCTTGAGTGCTTCTTTGTCTCTACCCTCCGCTCCACCCAAAATACATACAAAAAGGACAACCATAATTGCCATTGTGTCCAGAATCCTGATCTCACTCACTCACTCTTCTGCTTCAAAAGCCTACTCATCTTCCTATCCTGTTACAGCAATTTCTGCTGCACCATAACTAACACAACAAAAGTTCCGGATAAAGCAAAATCTCAACTCAACTCGCAGACTCACCTACCAACCAACACCCAATAACCACCTCCAACTACCACAACATACCAAACAAACTTCCACCTCCACTACCAACACAGTAACCATACCATGCTCCTCAACCTCCTCGGCCTCTCCATCCTCTTAGCCCTCTTCCTCCTCATCATGCTCATCCCCGGCGGCGCCGTCCTAACCTTCATCTTCATCGTCTGCTTCTGCTTCTTCCTGACCATCTTAATCGTCGTCTATAAGTTGATCTGTGCAGGTCTGTGGATTGTGAGAACTGGAGGGTGGGGGATATGGAAGGGAGGGGTGGCCATGAGGAGGGTTTTGAGGGGGGATGGGGGAAGGAAGTTGGGAGAGGGGACGTTTGGAAGGGATAGAGTAATGGGTGATCGTCGTGGTGGTGATGGTTTGAGTGGGAAGGGAAGAAGGAGGATGGAGGAGGAGAGGAGGGCGAGAGTGGAGAGAGAGAGGATGGTGAATATGAGTAGCAATGCGCTGGAGGAGCAACATTCGATGTATGGTGGTGTACAGGAGGGCTATGAGCACGTAGAAGAAGAGCAGTGGTGAAGAGAAGCTAGCTGGATGTGATTGAATATTGTTGACCACACTTAGCGAGGAGCGAGGCTTGAGCATCGAGAGAGACTTGAGTAAATCTGGCATTGGCCGCCTAATTGATGGAGCATTCTCGCTCAAATCCCCATTTAAGTTCAACTTCTGTATCCAACAGCTTTCCCCAAAGAAGCGTCTACAAGTAATCTAGACGGAGAATACAGTGGTTCACACCGCGTCGGATTCTATAAATTAATAAGTAAGTATAGGAAGGCACCACTTTGCTACCCCATCTAGTCTCCTTCCACGGAGCCCCTCTCCCTAAGCTCATTCCTCCATGAAATTCATCATCGCACCATGTCATTATCATACAACCGCTCCAAACCCGCCAGAGCCCGCATTATTACTCGGACCCCCCGGACCTGGCCCCGGACTTCCCTGCTGCGCGCTATACTTCGGCGCCGCAACCTTCTCGTCCATGTTCGGCGCATTAACATCTGTCACACCACTGAACTCCCTCCTCGGTCCATCAGCCGGAGTCATATCCTCAGCCATGGCATCTTCGTAGCTGGGCGGTACGTCGTCGATGGCTGGAGCGCCTGGGGTGCCAAGTTGTGGTGGGTACGCGGGATCTTGAGGCCGGACTGGAGTGGCGGCGGTAGGGCGATTGGGTATTGTGGGTGCGGGGGCGTTGGCAATGGCGTCTAGGAGAGCAGCTGGTGGGTGGATGCCGGAGAAGATTTCGACTTGGAAGCGGAGAGGGAGGGTGATGGTTTGAGGCTAGGAGGGAGGTCTCAGTAATCGATGTTGCTGATGTCTGGAGACAAGCGAAGACTTACCTGGATTTCCCCTGGAACTCCATAGCCAAGTCCAACTCGGACTTCGAGCTCATATTTCCTTGTCAGGTTACAAGTATGAAATGATGGAGCTACTGTATTTGGCAGCGGTATACGGTCCCATAGTTTGCTATCGATGAGACTCTCTGTCCGCAACGGATCTGATGGGCTACCGACCGGCAACGACAATCCCGTCAAACTCATCAATACCCAAGTGCTTGTTTCTGTCCTCGAGATGTCCATTGCCCTGACCTCTGTTTGTCCAAAAAGCTGTACTTGTAATGACATTAGGAAAACCTGTTCTGCACTCTCATTCAACTTTCTCACAAGAAGTCGTAGAGGAAGCGGCTCATTGCAAGTCAATATAGCTGGACTGGGTAACCTGGCATCAACCTCTCCTTGCGGCGCCGTATCTGATAAAGGTGTCGGCTTCTTCTTAAAAATCGATGATTTCTTTGCATAAGAAGCCAGTCCAGCTGTAAATTGGAATGGTCGTCTCGCATACGATTCGTTGGTGGTCTTTGGCGGTCTTGGCGGCTCAATAGGCATAAACCGGAATCCAATGGCAGATCTTCTGTTCTCTTTGAATAGTGAAGGGCGCTGAACCGTAACTTTGACATAGTATCTAATTTCTGCCTCTCCAGGAAATCCGGTGAGAGAAGGTGGCAAAGTCCTCTTGACATGTCTGTATTGCATCTGCTGTAATCCGCTCAATCCGAAACCTCCAAGTCCCATCTGTTGTTGTGCTTGAGGTTCCATACATCCATTCTGTGAGGGAAGATCAGTATTTAGACGCAGTATAGGTAGCTTTAGACAAGAAAAGAGAATCGAAACCCCATCAAACACTTACATTGAAAGGGATCTTCATCCTAAACGGGTACTCGTGCTGCCCCGCCCTCAGCGTATACGCCTGTCCCATCCCTATGCCCTGTGTTTGCGTCGGGAAAACCTGCGCAACCTTGTACAATATCTTATGATTCTCCGTTGCAATTCCCTCCCTCCTCTGCCTCTGCGCATAAAGCTGTGGATTGGGCACATTCATCGGCCGCATTAGTACCGTCCTACTCTCGCCCTCGAGCTTCACAACGATCGCAGAGATATTCTCATCGCTGGTGAGAGAGAGGACGATCCGGCCGCTGATGAAGTCGAGATTCGTGTAGAAGGTGTGGGGATCGTCGAGTACGATTCTGACAGACATTGTGTTTTATTTCTGCACGCGCGAGTGCTGTTGCGATCGCTATTGAGCTTGATGTTTCCCGGGAACAGTTCAATCGCGGGGTCGTGGAAATCAGGTATAGCTGCTCAGGACATCAAATGTTGAAGCACGTATATATTTCTCCGCTTGCAGATGGAATCCGAACTTCCTAATCGCAGATTGTTCCTTCGATCGCCTTTGCTCTTTACTGGGGCAAGGTCAACAATGTATATCGCCGGTATCTCGAAGTCCCAAATCCAACCTCCCGTCTAGGCCCTCGTTCGGTCGTAGCGGAAGCCACTTTCCTCCGCAATTCAAACTCTTATTGCCCGCTTGTATGTATCTTTTCCTACCCGCTTGCTTACTTCCAGCCGCCGGGTCGTCGTAGTCGTGTCTCTCGACTCAGCCTCAGCCTCCCCTTCCCACTTGTCGTACCTCGCTCGCAAGAAAGTATTGATGCCTAGAAATCACAGACGGAGCTGTATGATAATTACGCAAGCTCTCTGGCGCAGGGAAATTGGAAATGATGTCGCATGGTGATACGGTTCCAGGAACTGTGGTACACGGCGTAGCTGGTTGGAAGTGGTATGCAGGATGTTGCGCTCTTAGAGAGGACGTGGGGTGAGATGAGAAATACTGCGCTGCCTCGCCCAGCCTCGCAAACAGCGTCATCGCTGCAGCTCGGGGACAGGTGCCGACCCCTGCCTTGTATTTCAGCCACCACTGGGGAGCGCTGACTTTATCTCGACCACCACCACACTCAGGATGGTGAGATGATGCGCAGGGTGGTACAATGGTACTTTGTTACATCTCTAGATACGCGTATCCTTCTCTGTCCAAAGAAGGTAATCGCAGAGCTCCTTTTCTCGTAGGAGTTTCAGATTGTACACTGCCCGCTTCGATACAAGGAAGCAGCCGCAGCTTCAGCTTCAGCTGTCCAAGGATTCAAATCCACCTTGGCAATGGCACGACGGCATGTCTGAGGAACATTTTAAGCGTGATGATTTTAGGTAGAATGGTTTGCATAAAGAATATCTACTGTATTAAAACTGTACACAACTTTTCTTTCATCCAAAGAATAAAATTCCATACTCTTTCTCCATCCAAGAGTACGGAGGGTATCGAGGTATCCAAAACTTTCATAAGTATAACATGTCTTCGTGTTCAGCATCTTCTTTCATCACCCTCAACGTGCCGCCTCTTATTGGCAATGCTCATCTGTACTGCCCTCAGTACTTCTCATCTACAGCATCTGCTTCCCTCTTGTCTCAATAGGGAAGCACAGCATTGCGACGAATGCCGCCAAGAACAAACCACCACTGACGAACACAGGAGCGCTGGGATTGGCATTGGGAATGTTGGCAGCGATGATGGGTGCGCAAAGTCCAGCGATACGATTCAGCATGCTTGCAATTCCAGTGCCGGTTCCTCTGTTTGGAGCTGGGAAGACCTCGGGTGTATAGGCGTAGAGAACACCTTCAAGATATTAGCACTTGATCACCCAGAAAAATGGGCGAATTTGTACTTACCATACATGATATTCTGGAAGAATGCCTCAAGAGATGAGAAAGCGAGTTGGTAATCCGAATCAGCGGAAATGGTGAATAGGAAGAGGAAGATTCCGGACATCATTGTTGAGAAAGCCATCGTGCCCTTGCGACCAATGTATTTGATATCAACGGTATAGCAAGCAATAATCGATCCAGGAACACCAACGACGGAGGTAATGGCGTAATTCCGGTAGGTCTCGTAGCTGGAGATTGTCTCTCCGCTTGCGTTGGTACCTCGAGCAAGGTATTGCGGGAGGAAAGCGTTGAAGAGAGGATATCCCATTCCGATAGTGACCCAGCAGAACCATACCAAGCCAGTAGTCCAGCCGAGCTTCTTGTAAGCGAAAAGAGGGCCGATGCGATCAGATGAGAAAGAAGATAATTTGCGGCGGATGATTTCTTTGGTCGTGAGCGTCGAATCAGCTACTACAGCTGGGTCGCCACCAATCTCGTTGAGGATTTCCTCAGTTAACCATGTGGTCGTCTTGTTCTTGAAAGCCATCCCGTGGACCACAGCCACAGCCTCAGCTTGGCGACCTCTGGAAAGCAAGAACTTCGGAGACTCATAGAGATGGAAGAGCGCGAATCGGGAAAGAAACATGACGAAGGTCATAGCTCCCATGGTATAGACGAAGTATCTCCAGCCCTCATCGATAGCATAGTTTCCTCCCAGGAAGGCCCAAGCGATCAGAGAAGCAACCAGTTGACCGACTGGCCACCAGACCGAAAGGAGTGTGAGAAGTCCTCCAGAGGCATTAGGAAGAAACTCCAGGAAAAGCGCACCGTCGACTGGCAAGTTACCGCCGACACCAACTCCAAGAGCGGCGAACAGCGCACATGCACCAATCCACGATGGAGCAGCTCCAGCTGCAATACCAAAGACACCTGCAAGGAACAAGGTCATATTGAACGCGATTCTGCGGCCCATGATATCCGATCCGATACCCCAGAAACTAGCACCGATGCAGAGACCGATGAAGAGGGAGCAGGTGGTGTATCGGACGGTAGTCTCGGCAATTCCAAATTCTTCTTGCAAAGAAGGAAGCGTCAAAGCGACACCTTGAAGCCAGAGGCTGTAAAACGGTGAGTTCTCGAATGGTCACGTAACCAGGAAATACTGGACTTACTTGTCGGCGAACCAACCAAAACCGCAAAGAACAAACAGCTCCCAATTATACTTCCCCATACCAATGTCCTGGATGGCCTTGTTGATGACTTTAGACTTCACTATTCAACAGTCAGCCTCCACAAACCCGCACCATCATTACATACTCACAGTCGTAAGCCGTATCATGCCCACCAGACGAAGCATCTTCCATAACCTCGGCGCGCAGACCTTCAATGGTATATGGATCATACCCCGCACTCGAAGTTCGCAGAACTCCATCCTCAGTATCGCCTTCACTACCCTTGACCTCGGTCTTCTTCTCCGCGCGCGAACCGTCCTCGTTACGACCATCGGCGGAACGGCGACGAGCGTATTCTGCTGCTACGGTTGGATGGCGCGAGGCTTGTGCGAGAGGGACCAGGACGCCGGGATATTGGTCGACCGAGTCCTTCTCGAAGAACATGAACCCTAGAAACTTCATTGCTGCGGTTGCGGTTTGCTGTGGCTTTCAATTGAGCGGGAAGAGACTGCTGAATGGGAACCGCAATGTAGCAATGTCAAGGTGCTGTGGCGTAATAGATATATCGATGTTGATTTTGCTGAAGATGCTTGGGCAAACTGCTATGGCAAGCTGTTGCTTTGGTAGGACAGATCACTTTTTTGCTGGTATCGTTTATCAATTGTATCGAACAGGGTCAATTGACATGCTGCTTTGGTGGTTACTGCTGCTGGAAAGCTGAATATCGATATCGGCGCAGCGGCAATGCAATTCACAGAGTGATCACACCGAGTAGGCAGGAAGTGGTCGAAGAGAGAGATATCTGGTAGACGGTGTCAATTGCTGGAATGTGCTTCGCAATGTCGTACTTGTGGTCGCTACTTCCTATCTCAATCAAAGACACAGAGATTCAGAACAGACCCAGGGGAAACTCGGAATATGGATCTTGGAGATTCCTAACAAATCCCTCCAAACCGAAGGAAAACCTCCATCTTAAGTACGTACAAGGCAGATCAACCTTCTCCAAGTGAAGACCCTAGGAGCCTCACCTGACATTCCCTCCTCCTACCTCTATGCCCTTTTCAGGCAAGGCAGCCGACTTTAATTTTTTTTCTCGTGCCGTACGTTTGCCAAGAGCTGACATCCATCGTGTTGGATTCGACCAAACATCTTCGACTGTTCTCTGCGCAAAGGAGAAAAGATGGCGCGATTGTGTAAATCGTGCTTGCATCTGGTAAGAGGGACGTCGATCTTACTGCATGAGAGGCGCAAGTGAAGTCATTGGAGTGGCATTGGTGTGGAGATGGCGTGGGCAAGTGGCTTGGCGTTCTGAAAGCCTTCGATCCCCGGTTCCTTGGTCGTTCCCTCCTCGTCGAACTTAACGGACCAAGATCTCGGTTCTCCTTGGTCCTTTTCAATACCAGGAAAGTATTGGTACTGTATGTAAACAAGACCCCTCAAGACTTCTTAAGGACAAATAGCATTGCCTAGAAAGTGGCGAGGCAAACTTCTATTCCTCCTCCAACCTAGGATCTCGCCTGTCGGATCCCCGTAGCCGACGAAAAACAAATCGACTGCCACCTTTTGGTTCGCCTCAAGTGTGGATCAAGAAGACTTTTAAACGACATGAAATAAATTGGCCAAAATAGAAATTTTCAACTATTACATATTAATTACGGACCGACGCCATTCTTCGACGCAGGAGTTACCAAGTGTAAGCCGAGTAGCCGCGGGACAACAGTAATTCTGTAGACTGCTGATGTATGGGGCAGAGAAGCATCGTGCTCGCTGCTCGTCTGAAATGATGAAGTTCGCGGTATGTAAGCCCGAGCAAGACTCTGAAGGAAAACACTATCAAACTTTTACATTAGCGAGCTTCAGCGGAGAAAAAGACAACATTCTACTCTTGTTCTTTCTCGACGATCACGGGACTTCTTTACTGTCACGTGAAGTTGTTCAAGAGATAAATGTGTTGATCCCTAGATTATTCTCCATTACTACCGAGTAAGAGACGTAACCGTGGGGGCGCGGGATTCAGTTGTCGTTTTTGGAAGACTTGAGGAAGAAGGGTGTTCAAGTTGTGTATGCTTCCTCGCCAGTATTTAGCCTCTTCTCCCGTGTTGCATCACGACAGCTTGACTGCACTTCAACGTCCAGAAAACTTCTCCCTGACAGCATGGCTCTCTGATACTTCTTGCAAATCTCCAAGCTACTCATATTATCACCGTACGAATATGGCTGAAGTTCTGCCCACATTTCCTTCCGACATCAACTTTCCAGATCGCGAACGATCAACGATCTTCCTCTCGTAGCACAGGTGCCCTGTGTATCGAATGCCGAATTTCTCTTCTATTATCCGTGCTATCTCGAGCTCCTCAGTGTATTATCCTTCTCTGTCTTCCTCTAGGCGTAGACAATAGACCGTCCCAATGTCTTCTCGCTTCCCTCCTCGCATCATGCCTCGTCCACCTCCTTGTGATCACACTGCCACCGATATTTGGTACCTCGATCGATATACCGAGGAAGTCACATACTCCGTGCACAGCATAGAGAAGAAGTGCTAGGCCACAAACGAAAAATCCGAAGTTAATGATGAAGCTGAGGAACCACCACAGAAGCGGGATGTTGAACATCGAGCAAACGATGATGAAGAGGAGGCAGGCATCTATATAGTGGATGGTTGGCATTTCGAGTGTCTCGATGGTGTGGAGCTCGTTCAGCCAGTAGGTGTGGCTTCCTTTTGCTTGTTCCAGGACAGCAGGCTACTTGGGTTCAGCGCAAATGAAAGCTACAAGCTTCAGATTCCTACATGGCAGTGATGTATTGACATGTTCTGTCCATCTATTAGAGGTGCGTTGTATTCTCGATTTCTTTGATTGCAAGGTACGTTTGCAGCTCAGACTTCACAAACGATCACGCTGCCGGATGCGGAAGTGATGCCGCAACATTCCAACCTCACGAGATAAATACGATTGCGTAGAGGATAGTAAATAGCGTAACGCACACAGTGGAATTTTGTTCTGATGATTGGACGATGATATTCATGTTCGTCACATCATCCCAGGAATATATGCTTCACTGATCTCGGGAACGAGGAGCTATCCCTCACCGCGCAGAAGATCCCCCGAACCCTGGTTTGTCGCGATCTAGCGTCTTCTGCCGTTAATACCTGGGTTCTCCAAATACCATGAACCATATCCCTCACGGCATCTTCGAAAAGAACAAATCATTGCTGTGACGCACAGACAGTCTACGAAGCTGTAGTAATCAAGGTCGGTCCAAAGCATGCCAATAATAGCAGATGGTAAGCAGGATGATCATACACTCGCGTTGGTCGGAGATAGAACATCAGGAACGACGAGTCGTCGCTGTACTGTACTGACTTCGAATAAAGAACGCAGTCTACATGAATTCGCCGCATTTGGCTTACCTCTTGAAAAGGCGAGGTGAGTGTAAAATGTGAAGCAGAACTTCTCCCAAGTCAACATACGGCGCAACACTTTGGTCAAAAGAACAACCAGTCATTTTTACCGCAAGTCTAGGAGTACACAAAGCCTCTTAGTATGTAACAAAATCTGGTACTGAGGGACATGTTGACTTTCCCCCTTTCCCCACCACCGAGATTCGCTTAATCGAGGCCCGTAAAAATGGAGAGAATTCTGCCCTTGCGCTCCACCAAAAAGTAGCAGAATTGCAAGAAGCAAAAGGCAAAAAACGTACAACAGCAGGTATTCGCTGGTGGTCACCCACCCAACTACTAATCTGCCGCTTTCCTGCTTATGTATGGCAGAGCGGACGGGATGCCCAGTTTTCAGGAAGCTATGGTCGTACGTGGCGGCCAAACTCTAGTCCGGACTTATATATCGGCAAAACATTTGACTGCAGGAATTTCAAAGTGTTTCTAGAGACTCACTGCTGTTGCCGATCTGATTTCTGGCTTTAGAGGAACACCAACTCCTTGCTGGTCGAGCTTTGACGTGGAGTGGAGCATCTCGTATTCGAGTTTAAACCCCACACTTGACTGGGGATCGACAAACAGGTAACTCCTTCATCTACGAGTAAACATCTCAATACCTTCCTTTTGAGTCGCTTTTCATCAGATCATTTGATCATGAAGCTCAATACTCAGCTGGTGACGGCACTGCTGTTGAGCTCTGTCCATGTGGCAAGTGCCACTCCGTACTCACCATTCTATGACACAACATGGGGAGGACCAGTCCAGATCTCAGAGCATTTCAATGCATCTTCTAATTACTCGGGGTTCAATTCCGTTGAAGCGACGCTTGTCATGCCACGACTTTCCCTTCCTCAGAACCCTCGTGAGGTAGTTGATCAATATACTGCTTTTTTCTGGATAGGTTTGGATGGATTCGTTCCGTCAACAGGTGGGGGCGTCCGTGGACTTTGGCAAGCCGGTGTAACCATGTCAATATGGGACAATGGAACGACTGGATACTCTGCATTTCATGAATGGTGAGAATTGCTTGTTGTGGTCCTCATGATTACTACTTTATTCTTAGCCCCACGTTGCTTGGCGCCTTCAATTGAGTTCTATTTGTTGACAGCACCACAGGATTCCCGATGACCCCATTTCGCTCTCTAAAACACAACTTGCCATCTCGGAAGGTGACCACATTTTTGTGGTAGTCAACACAACAGACGCGGGGTATCATGGCACCACAACATTAACGAACCTCAACACCAGCCAGACTTATTCTCACAGTCAAGATGCAGCGAAATTGCCGCGAGGACCTACATTCGCGTCTCCTGGGGCTTCCGCAGAATGGTAAGAACCCAAATTGTAACATCGGATGAAAATTCCAGTGCTGAATACTGATTGCCAAATCCTTAGGATCATGGAAGCAGGCACGTACTTGAACTATACGCAGGTCATCTTTCCTGACTGGGGCAATGGAAAAATCCTGAATGCACGTGCCTGTTACTCCAGTGGCGAGTGTATAAAGCCAGGAGATCTTGATACGGGGGAAAATAACACGCGTATGACGGTAGTGCTGTGGAATGATACCCAGACGGTGTATACGGAGTCTTCTGTTGATGGAGATTGTGTCAGGATTGCTTACGTGGAAAAGCTTCTCCAGGACGTTTGAGACTTGCTTTGGGTTCCTTCGTTTAAGAAACCAGGGTGATTGTTGAGGACAATCTATCCAATTCCTCAAAGCACAACGGGATTGTGTGATTTTCGAGTGTAACCTAGGTAAACAAAATACCCTGCCTTTTTGTTGATTGAACTACGGAGATAAATCTGCTGTTTCTCCAACTGAGGGGTTTTCATCATCTTTCAGATGGATTTGTTTTTCCTTTTCCGTTCCAGTTTCTGCTGCAGAGAAATTGGTCATGCAAAGTCAATTACGGCGCTGGCTTCTGTGCCAGACTTCCCCACACATCACACCCAGCATCTAAAGGCTCTTTACAGTTATAAATGTTTAAATCAACAGAGGCTTCAGGTTCACCAGGAATTAATGGGTTGGTGCGACAGAAACTTTGAGATCAAATGGGATTCAAGTATAGCTTTGAATGCTCTCTTTGTGTAATTGTTGTCAATTGCATTTTCTCTGCGTTTAGTGCCTGCGTTCTAAACTCTTTGTTCAGCAACCCTTCGTTCTGCAGCCCTTTGTCCAGTGGCCCTTTGTCCGTCGGCTCTTTGTACCTGTGCTCTTAGCTTTACTGGCCGAAAATATGCCGCAAATTTTCATACTGAGGGCATTGAGAGCAGAATATTCCAAACGCTGGAGAGCTTATCTCATTATAAAAGTTGGCCAAGTTGTAGGATATTAATCAGCACATAGAGGGAGTAACAACAAGCGCCAAGGCCGAAGGGAGACGTGGCTCAATAAATGAAAATGTAATTTTGTCAAGTTTAATATATCATCGAATAAGAGCATTTTTCGCAATCTGCTCCAATCGGAGATAAGACGAAAGGGAAGATGGCCGAGTGGTTATGGCGTGTGGCTCAAGATAAATCTCTTATCTTTCCTGGTTAAAACCGGGTGTGCTTTCTCATAGGGAAACCTGCAGGGGTTCGGTACGTTCAAAGGCTCATATCGAAATATGGACATTAAACTAATCTCAACATAGAATCCCCTTCTTCTCATGAAATTTTTTTTTAATTTTACTTTTGTTCGGCAGGATCTCTTTTTTTCATAGCCGAGGTGCGGGGTTATCCCGCTCTCGCTGCCCCTCATTTGTTTAGTTCCTCCCGCCCTTATTTTTGCTCATCTCATCAACTCAATTTCGTACTTGCATTTCATAATAAGGCCGTTAACTTCTCTACAAGTACTAGTTGTTATCCATACTTTTAATAACAAAACATTCCTGAACCCGTGGCGAATGCAATTCCCCGCGCCCGCTGAAGCCGTAATAATCTCTGAGCAAATTTCAACAATCCTCCGCAAATGAACATGAATACAATCCGTAAGCCAAAAGAACACAAACAAAATAAAAACGCCCAAACAGCAGATTCTAGACCTTGTTTCTTGTCTGCCTAGAAAGCTTGCACCTGACCTGATATTCCCCGTAGAACTTACATGTCCTTATCCAGTTTGATAATCAAATCCCGAGCAATGGCTGAAGTGACCCCTGGTGCAAGCAAATCCGCGAGAAAGTTTCGAACAATCCTCTCACGACCATATGGTTGGTACGCGGCGATGTTCTGGCCATCCCAAAGATTTCCTCTGTCAATGACTGTCTTGAGATATAGCGGCTCGTCAAAGTGCTTGTTGAGATGAAGAAAGGCTGCTGGACGGTAGTAATGATACCCTTTCTCGGAACAGAATGGACAATTGTGTGATGTGTAACCGACGATTCGAAGGGCCTCAGCCTTGGTCATTGGGGGATTGACCCGCAAGAGCTGTTCCAGATGCTCATAGCCAGGCTTCTTCTTCACGCTCTCGTCTCGACTTTGGCCCCAACTCCTCTGATGCTCAATGATTGCTTTCAGCATCCCTTCATCGTCGTCCCCATGTTCGTCTCTACAGTGGTAGAAAAAATCGAGGCAGTGAATGTGAAATGAGACCAAACAAAGTGGACAAGGAATGCGCTTGACGATGCGAGGCGGCAGAGGTCCATCGTAAGCTTTGATCTTATCGAGAGAGACGTGGAGGGGGTCATCTGGTGTCAGTTCATCTTCTTCCACCATCTCGCTGCCCAGAACGAGTCGAAAAGCACAGGCATCCGTATGCTTAGGATAAGGAACATGTTCGAGCTCTTCCACCCAATGCTTCGACTCTCCAAGTGCGATCGACGCTTGTATGTTGAAACTCTCGGCGGTTGTTCGTGCTTGGAGGCGCATGTAACAAGGATTGTCAGGATGGCGTGTGCAGAATTCTGGTACTGGCTTCCCAGCAAATCGTAGTCGTCTTGCCTCGCCCTGGCAGTCGTCCCTCTGATTATTCAACCACTTCGGTTCCAGCTGAATATGGCCGCTGATAATGGAATGTCCGTGTCCACATCTATGCGATCCATGCAAAGACACACCTGGGACGAAATTCAACTCAGCTTCCTTCTCAGCTGGTGTCAGATTGCCTTTTGACCAGGCGTACCACGCGAAATATCTCGAGAGCGCAATCGATATGGAGGATCTAGGAGAAGGATGCCCTGGGGTCTTGACTAAAAGGCTTAGACGATGTCGAGAGAGCTGGTTGGACTCACTCTTCTTGAAGAGGGCGACAGGCAGAAAATGATCGCTGAACATACCGGCGACGCGCTTGAACTCCTTCACAAGATCCTCTGGCGCCCACTGCTTGAGCTTCTCGTGGACTAGCACACATGTTTCCTGGTGATCAGCAGCAACACCCCAAGCATTCATTACAACCTCGTAGTCCGACATGATTGCATCATAAAGCCAACTCGACGACAGGACACCCCTTCTGATTTCCATACTCTGAAGAACGGCACCGATAGGGTCTGGCAACTTGGTAATGCTTATCTTGGAGGGAGAAGACTGAAGGAGGCGTGCCAGAAACATGTTTCGCTCGGACTCCGTAAGCTGAAGGCTCTTGATTGCGGTAATAACATCGTTCAGACGGCGTGGGAAATACTTGGGATCCAGTGTTCGAGAGAATATCACCGCAGCTCTTCCTGAAGGCGGAGGCCCATTCACCCGTGGCTTCGTGTTACCAAAGTACATAGTCGGATCTGATTGCCGTGACTCTCCAAGCTTGCGATACAGGATGCTGAGTACACTATCCAAAGCCAATGAGCTCTCCACAGTTCTGTTGTCCACAGGCTCGGAATCATGCTGTTGTTCATATCCCTGTCCAGCGCCCAGAGAGCCATCTGGGGAGAGTCCTGATGTGTCTTCCGGCTCTTCAAGATATTGGGCCTCTTGAGTCACGTTCTTCATCTCGTCCTCCACGTCTGGGGTCGCAGGTGGCCCTAGTGTTCTCGGCCTACTAGCAGGAAGTTTGGTCTTGTTCACGAGACTCTCCATCGATGTCTGACCAAAAGTTGATGGCTGGTACTTCCTCTTTCGTCTCGTAGGTGCCACTGGTGGTGTGGTGAGTGGTGGCATGACATCCGTGGTGGAGTTGTCCTGCCCAGATTTGGCATTCTTTGCGAATTTCGTTCTCGTAAAAGTCTTCGACAACGTGGATTGAGCAGATTTCATGGGAAGTGAGAAAGGGTCAGGTTGCTTCACGCGTGCACTGCAAAGATTCTCGTGGAGCTGAACGATATCCTTGAGAATTCCCACCAAGAGCTGTGTCCAAGCCTGGCTTACAGTTCCACAAGAGTCGTGAAAGTGCTGAAAAAGCGAGGTTGCTGTAGCTCTCTGTACATCATCGAGATCCCTCCAGCCTTCTTCACCCAGATTTCGTGTCAATCGGAGATAGTTCGAATAAACCGTGGCAGCTCTCCACGCATCGCCGTCGTCGATCGGAAGCTCGGGTATATCCTTGACAATAGATTCCCACGCATCTCGGTGCGGTGTCGAAGCTTGCACGTACGGGTGCAGAGTGCCGTCATCTTCGAGAACCTCCACTGCGGTCAGCAAGATTCCCTCAAAATCCACACATTCGGTAGACATACGTGGTCATTGTCCCGGTCCGAATGACCCTTGCCTCTGCCATTGTGACCACCTTGGCCCCCTTGCCCACCCTGGAAAAATTCTTCTTCCATTGTCCTGAGTAGATAAGGTATCCAGCCAATTCAATCTCGTGAAGTCGATTCCTGCACTCCGATTCCAAATGCTGCTCAATGAGGATATCTGGGTGTCTGATGTTTGGGGGGCTGGGTACTTATGGAAATGGTTAACTCAATCCGCATAGGACACGAGTTACTGCGATTTCTCCAGCCAAGCCTCCAGATATCTTCCAAAATTGCTGTCAACAAAGATGAATCCTTCGGAATTGAGTTCCTGGTTCAACTCCCTGATGCCTCCATCTTCCTTCCAAACCCTGTCTTTCGAGCGGTGTATCTTCTATGAAAGAAATACATCGGTCTGGACCTGCGAAGCCGTCCGAGCTCAGGCCCTGCTGCATCAAAGTGGTCTGCTACTCCTATGCATTTCAGTCTTGGTTGAGACAATGTGTACCAACAGAATCGGAGGTACGTTTTTGCAGACTTCTTTACGGCAGTAGGGGCTCAACTCCGTGCTTGATGATAGGTGGTATTGCCACTCAGACAGTCCGTTTGAGCTTCCCTCTGGTATTTGCATCCGGCCCGTCGGTTCACACTGCCAACTTTCTACTTCCTTCTTTTCTATTCGCTCTGTTTGATTTCACTCTTACTCTCCTTGTTCTTTTGTTTCATGCATCTTTCATCTTGTGGATTTCTGCGTTCTCCTTGGCCTCGCTCTTACTGACTTGTCATCTTGTTGACTCAACTGTATGGCCCTGGACGATCCCGGATAGAATCCACACAATAATTGTCCTTGGTAGGCTTTAGCTGATTTCATGATCTGTGTGATGCCTTTCAGACGTTTTCAAGCCTTTGGGTTAGTCCTTTCCTGTAAGGAGCCGAGACTTCGGATTTTTGCAGACTTTTCACCTATGTCCAACAGTGCCATCATTCGCTGTGTCTCTTAGAACTCTGCTGGGCGCGGGTTTGAGTGGGGAATGATTGCGTGGGCAAATCACCTGCTTCATTCTATTGTCGGCGTTCTGAATCGGCTGGCTGCTGGCGGACTTGCCCAACTCCGCATTTGATTTCCATTCGTCCTGGTACCTATGACGAAAGTCCGAAATTTCCGCATGGGTAGGCCGAAAGTTATCCAACATCACTTGTTTGATTGGTACAGCGAGTGCTATTTTGAAGAACTTCGGCAACATGCTCACAGCTACCGCTTCATTACCAAACCAAAGAAACGGGACGGAAAGAGCTGCATCCAGTTACACACGCAGTGCAGAACTTAAACAATTACAATTATGCCAGGATGACCGCCATCTGTCACGTAATCAGCTCATGCCGGCCTTTTAGAGAATGCTTGAGTACGTGGCGGCGTTTCTTTTCTTGTCAGGCTGCGAGTGGACTCTTCAACTGAGAACATGGCCTGATCGGGGCTACCGCATAAAGGAAAGATGTCTTACCATGCCAGTGAATACAAGATTGGCAATGAAAAAAACAGAAGTGGACTGGTTCATGGAAACAAGGTACAAACCACCATGCTCATCTCGAGCATCTCATTCACAATTCAACGGAGATTCCAGCCCATAACCATATCCCACGTGAAATCCTCGCTGGCGACCTGGTTCAATTTCCTCATTGTTGGGTCATTGCGTTTTCCACCGTCGCTGCAAGTCTCCCAATAAGTTCTCCAAAGCGTGGCCGTTCTTTTGACTTCCGAGACTAATTGCGGCGTCGGGACTACCACTTTCCCAAAGACCTCGTTATCACCGCCTTCATAATGCTTATTACCAAATGTGACCACATCGCAATGATGCTCCTGAAAGACTTGACTCGAGGACAGAACTTGCAACGTAATTCTGGTCTTCCTTTGTGGCCGGCAGGTGAATCAGAAGCTTTAAGGTTGAGGGTATCCATTTGCAGCAAAGTACTGGCGGGACAGAAAGACAGCGGAAGCTGGAACTCAAACGTGGGATACTCATGCCATCTGGGTCGAGAAGGTTGTGGCAGTGGCGGTAGCTTATTCGCTGTACGAAAAATTGAGAATTGGATCAGGTAAGTTTCGAAGTGAGTCAGTGAAGCATGTTGCATCAAGCAAGGTGGCTGGTGTTTGTTGCAGCACTCAGGGACCGGAAGCGAGGCTTTTCGCAAATATCTTGCGACAGCATGGCAATCTTTCCGAGATTCGTTCTCGTCTGCGGTCTCGTAAACCACGTGTATAAGACAGAGGTTATGATGGCAAGTATGACTCCCGTGCATGTTCTTGTAAGGACCGCAGCCTAGAAAGTTATCCAGCTCGATGCCACTTCGTGGCCACGATTTATCATCAAACCAAGCAATTGCTCGTGTGATATTGACAGAATGATCGGAAAACTGATACATCTAACAACAGTCATTGAAGGTTCTACATTTGCGACAGAAAAAACATAACTCACGATGGGGTCTGCCCAATACAATGGACAGTTTTCATAGACGAATAGTTCTGCGAGCTTCAGGGGATCCATACCAGCCCAGTCAACGGGATTGAGTACGCATGTACCTGAATGTGCACCAGCGACACCCCAGTTCCTCAAAATTGTCGCGTAATATTTCTGGAACTCGTCAAAGGCAAATTCGGAAAGCCACTCGATAGCTTTTTGTTGGCGACCCCAGCGTCGCGACCGCTTGCAATTATACTTAGGCATAGGCATTCGAAGACTGGGGGATTCCGAGGACACGATTCGACGCCGCTTGCGTTGGTCTCGTTGCTGTTCTTTTCTCTCGTCCCATTCGTCCTGGGTTTCGGGGATAGCTCCCATTGAAGGAAGCACGGTGGGAGAAGTGCGAGAGAGAATCACTTCATCTATGTGACCAAGTTGATCACGTGACATGGCGATGGATGCAACTGGCGTAGAGGTATCTTCTGGTGGCGTGGAATTTGACGAACTTTGAGCAGAGGGGTGGCCACAAGGGGAAGCTAAAGTGATTGGACTTGGTGGGATTTCGGAAGTCTGTGGTGAGATTGCAGTGGAAACATCTCGCGAAGGGAATGACGGAGCTACATATTTGATGGGAATCGTCGATACATTCGAGAGCCTGCAAGGATCGATGGAAGAAGATAATGGCCCATCATCTGAAGAAAAGCGGTTGGTTGATGTATGCTGAGAGTCTTGAAATTTTGACTTGGAAGACGGTGTTTGCGGTGGGGTAAAAGCTTGGAATTGAGATTCTCGGAATAGCGATGAAGTAAACGCTGAGGTTGGCACTGCAGTCCTGTTTTGATTGTAGGAAGTCGCTGCAATTGCAGAGAACACGCTGCAGAAGGAAGCAAATGATATTGGTGGTAAGCCTGAACGTGGATGAGGAGGATCTTGATTTGCGCCTGAGGTGATTGGTGTGATTGGCGCGACTGACGCTGAGGGTGGGGATGGGAACGACGCGAGAACCGAGTTTGAAGTTGCGACCTCAACATTCCCATTTGCTCTCTGATCCAAATTCGAGTGTTGAAGAAACCTATCGCGAACTTTTTCACCGTGCCGCCTGATGATATGACGTCCGACATTCCACTGTCTCGTTGAAGAATATTGACAGAGTTCTTTGGTCTTTGAGTCTTGGCGATCGCATCAGAAAATCATGATGAGCTTCGGTTCTTTCGCTAGGAACGGTAATCCTCTCGAAACTTGAGGGCTAGTCTGACTTATCAAATGCTTCCAGAGCTTCTTGGCACAGCATAGTAGGACTTGTCAGCCTGAAAATGTCTCCGTGTCTCGACAGAAGTCCGTTTCACAACACCTGGAGTAATGTGGCAAAGAGGATACAAGTCTCAGCCCAAATTATTGAGACTACTATACGTAAGCTCAATCGTACCAAAGAGCCGTAGAAGCCCGGAATGATCGAAGGCCCTCATCTAAGGCATTTAACTTTCGCGATTGAAAGAATGTTTCGATTCATCACAGAGCCCAGATTCCATCGGCAGAGACTGTTGATTGTCCGTTGATTGTTTCAGCTTGGACTGGCTAGAGCAGCTATATCGTTCTTGGGGGAGTATGCCTTAAGCCTGGAGACCGGCCACATCAGAGACATACAGCTGCGATATTTGAGTATCAGAAGTGAGACATCTTTGTCCGTGGCAGCCTCCCGCAAACACTCAGTCAGGGCTAGAACGCCTTCTCTTCACCAAAGATTCTTGGAACGCCCATTCTTTCTGTTTCCTTCTAGAACCATATGTATTCTAAAAGACAGTTCAAAATCAGATCCTCGTCAGAGAATCGCCAAGGCTGCTCTTTGAATATCATTACACGGTACGAAGATCAGCTTGAGAAGTTTACGCCCAGGGCCATCCTCGAGACTCCTCTCTTCCATAACACATGAGACTCGTCATCTTCAAGAATTTTCACCCGCGCTAGAGAGTACTCTCCATGCTATGCAAATCAAGGATCTGACCTCTCCGAGACAAGGCTAGCTAGAAAGTATGGAGTGGCACCACTTCCATCCAATCCCTCGCTACTGTCCAAGAAACTCGCCACTTACGCCTGAAATCTTTGGCCGTATCGATAAAGTGTCCTTCTGTAAGGACTCATCAAATCAACCGCGACGAATGCATGATGCTCTTCAGATCTGGGGTTCTGCACTTCTCCCCTGACTCCATCACTTCGTGAGTTTCGATGAAAATTGTGGAGGTTTCACGTCCGAGCAGCCTACAGCGAGTCCAAACCCAAATTTCGAGTCCAACGTCTTCTGTGGCAAAAGTCCCCAGGCTTTGGCCTCCAATATTTCATACAGTAAGTCTGCGATTGGGGCTTTGCATTTCTGGGTCGATCCGAACACTGACACATCCTGTAGACAGGGAACACCTTCGGCCATAGATATACAAGTGACTCCACTGACACAATTCGTGGATCAAAGACCAGAGAGCCCGGACTATTTCACCATTCAAGACTGAAGATGGAGAGTGCTCAAGGCTCAATCCTCAAGCCTGAGAGAGAAGTCCTTATCACGAGACCGAAACTGGAACACGACTCGTGACCACACGTTCGCGAACGAACAGCCATGATATCGCCTGGTTCAACCGCCATCGCGACAGGCCTTCCAGGCAGAATAGCAAATGCAAACAGTCAACGCTAGAGACAATTTCCCAACTATATCAGGACGATCGACGATCAACAAAAGACTATGAAATGAGGGAAAGAGAACGGACTGGAGACGGACCAGAGGCATGAAGATTTCAGATAAAGTGCAACAGAGGGTCGAGGATACTTTGAGATACCAGAAAATTGGAGGACGCGTAGCACGACGAAGAAGAAAAGGAGGAAGAAGAAAAGGAGGAAGAAGGAAAGGAGGAAGAAGAAGAAGAGGAAGAAGAAGAAGAGAACGAAGGAGGAAGGGCAGGAGGACGTAGAGGAATTGAATAGCGTGTTGGAGGGGGGCAGGGGGTTTGAGGATGGTTTTGAAGCGAAGACTTGTTGTGTCTCTTGGTACTGGGCGAGGCGCAGGCGGAAGTGTTATAGGATGGTACTGAGCGAACAAGCGGCCACGAAACTATGGCATAGCCTCCGGCTATACAACGCAGGTTTCGGACAGGACTGATCACCCTGAATGATGTGTTAATTCTTGTATCATTGCTGGGGTCCGCTTGGGGTGTATTCAACATGACATCTGCATATCTTTTTGTGCAAGAGGGAGGCACTGACATACCAGTGGAAGGAAGGGGAAGCCTAGACCAATCGTCTTTGGTTGAAGTATACACACTCCTATATTACTGCGCTATCGACGTCGATGACTGAAATAGATTGATAGAGCTTCAATTCAATCTATGACCAGAGAGGTAAACATGCAAAAGTCAATTTTATGTTTCCTTACACTCTCTCGGGTCTCCTTGCCATTTACTGCAAAGACAGCGAGTACTATGATTTTCCATTCTGAATTATCGCATGGGTTTTCTTCTTGCGCTGGAGATGACTTCCTTTTCACGACGCAAAAATGGAAGAGTGGCTACCCCCTCCCATCAATATCAAATTTGATACGGCAATCCCTTGGTCATAATAGCCACGCAGCCTCCAAGTAAGAGAAGCTGCATCATGTTTCGTGAGGACCGGCATATTCAAGCCACAGGTGGCGTTCATAACTCTCCTTTATCAAGGGGTCTTCAGCCCGAAAGATTCAATATAAAGAGTGGCCTTATTATGCAAAGGTTAAAGAGCATCACTCGTGGTTTACAATACATTCCTTAGTGAGACACTTACTCCAATATGTCGTACTCATACTCATACTCATACTCACGTTTATAAGGAAAATTTACTCCGAGAACATGCGCTTCTTCTCATCAATCTTTTGCTTTTGCAGTCTTCATTCCTCTCTCTTTGTTCCGGATTACTCTCTTTTTGAGGGGGTGGGCCGATTGTGTGCCGATAGGCGATGATTAGCTTATTTTTTTTCAAACAAGGTTGGAAGAGGCGGGGGGGAATGGGCTTTTTGGGAGGGATAAACACGAAGGCAAAGAGTGCCGGCGATTGTGTATGGTGAAAACAAAAGGGGGGGTCAAATTAAGGTGGTTTTCGTGACAACGGTTCTTTTTTACTTGCAGCATCTTATTTTATTACAAGTGCATGTAGTGAGACCAGCAATTTGGACTCTGCAAGTGGAAGCGAGTCACATTCATTTTCACACTCAAATTAAGGAGGACCAATAGAATAGCACGGATAGCGTCTTCTATATTGGATTGGGTGATAATGCTTTATGAATACTGTATGTAATTTCATTTTCCGGAGAATTATGTAGAAAGTGATGTTTCCAAGGCAGTGTCTTGCCATCCACAGGCAAAAGCGGCTTCACGAAGAAAGGCTTGCAGGACAAAGGGTTCAAGAACAAAGACTTCTCTACATTGAACTCGAATGGGTACCACGCCTCTAGCCTATGGAAAGGATACGCTCAATGTTTGCATTTAGACAAGCAAGAAATCTATGGTTGAGCAGCCTTCTTCTCCGATGATTCCCTTGGCACTGCCTAGCACCGTATCGACTTCAACCAGCATATGGAGACGTACAGCCAAACGCCGTAGCCGTGGTTCCACCATCCCCAAAGGCAGTGATCAGCGCCATAATCGCCGAGTAGCAACCCATCCCACAAACAACCAGCGCTCCCAAAGCATAGAAGATATTGAAAGAAGTAAGCATCCACGTCTTCTTGTACCCACGAATCCATCTCTTCATGCCCCCATCATGGCGAATATACTTCTTAGTGTTTTCGTCAAAGACTTCATCTGGGAGCATTGCACCTTTCTTGATGTCGAACCCGATTTTGAGGATGGCAGGGAAGCTGTAGGTGAAGTTGCCGATGCAGAATGCTCCGACGAGACTGGAGAAGTTGCCGAGATTGGGGACGGATGCTGCGACTACGAAACCCAAGGCCCAGTACGCGGGGACCATGGCGACCCAGATTAGCTTTCCTTTGAATGTGGTGAGGGCGGGGAAGTCTGTTGGGGTTTGTCAGATCTCATACTATACTTTAGTGGGAAGAGGGAATTTGCATACGGAAGATTTCCATGAAGACATTGTTGTAGATAACCTTGATGCCAATATTTCCATACAAAGCAGCAGCAATCAGACCACCTGATGGTATGAGTTAGCATTTGGAGGAGCAACATTGGGGGTTTCGGAGTCATGTACCTATGAGAGATAGAATGTTCCCGGCAGTCTGATAATTGTAGGGATTGATGCTTTGGATGTTCGTGTTGTAGGTGTATTGACCTTGGTAAGAGTACTGAAATAAACCAAAGAACATGTAAACGCAATAGATGAATATGTCTGCACATATCATCCCCTTCCAGAAGTCCCAGGGATTGCGCATCTCTGCAAGCAGATTGAAGAACAGCATGGCGCCGCCATACGAGTAGATGATCATGTTGATACCTTGGTAGGTGCCGAGAAAGCCGGTTCCGCCAGATGCGAAACCATCAGGTGGAGTACCGGCGAAAGTCTTGATTGGAATGGCGCTTTCGACCGTTCCATTTGGGAAGTTTCTGTCGCCAAATGGAGTACCGGCACCACCGAATGAGCTGAACATGGTAGCGTAATTAGGCGACGAGGTTGCGGAAACCCCGATGGATATGAAGCAGACCAAAACGGTGGTGATGACTGCAACGTTTGCAAGCCAACCGAAACGCTGCAGTGTTCGGATCTGACCAAGAACCATGCCTGGTGTAGAGGAGATTTAGGTTAGCACTTGATGTCGGTATGTTCGGAGTCCATATATCCATATATCCCTCTAAACAGGACGCAGTTCGTAGACAAAGCTCGGATGTTGAACTTACCAAGCATAGCAAGGATAAGCAGACAGACGATGAAGCAAAGGCCATTTCCATTCACTCCGTCTTTGCCGATGGAAATCTGAGAAATAGATCCGCCAAGACCAAGGATAAGTACAGCAACCAACATGAACATCTGCAAGCTCTGAAGAACATTGATGATATGTCTCGCTGTTTGACCGTAGACTCGGAAGAAAGCTTGACCAAAATCTCGCAGAGGGTAGCGATCGGAATCTGTGTGCATGTAAACACCCCACACATACCAACCCGATACTGCGGCCATGAAGCCGAAAACAGTGTAAAGGGCAACTCCAGGACCATAGCCAGTGTTTGAAAAGGCCCATCTGAATATCATTTAGCTAATTTCCTACTAAAGAAGCGTATTTGCATGAGATAGAGGATACTCACGGAGCTCCTGACGGTCCTAGAATGTCGGTAGTGATGAGAAAAAAGATGATCCCCCAAGATGCAGTTCTTGTGGCCCGAGAAGCTTGTCTCCATTCGATATCGGTGACAGTAGTATGATTGTTGTGGGTCGTCGTGATGGTCCCATCAGCCACGACTGCGTTAACTTCGTGAACGTGACCCTTGGAGAAGCGATTCTTGATCACGCCGGCGAGAGACCAAGGATCCTTTGTCTTGATCAAGTTGCCTTCATACTCTCGCTCTTCAGCTCGAGTGATTGATGCGTAGTGAAGATACTCCTCGAACAGAACCTCAGGGTCATTGTGGACCTGAGCGGCCTCAACGCTGAAGCTTTTCTCAATGCTAGCTTCATTGCCATTGTCGAAGGCGAATTGTCCAGGATTCTTCTCCATTCTTGGGTCTCCTCCATCCAAGGCGAGGTTAGCCATGTTGGTGGCTGCCATATTGACGATATAAAGAAGAAGAGGACGATGGTCAGAAAGCCAAGAGAAGATGGGGGAGGGGCAGCAATATATACTTGAGATCGGCATGCATGGAGAGGCAACACTTCGCTATTGACGGGCCAGTGAAAGCATCTTTCATCCTCTCCTAAACTAGTACTGCATCAATCCAACATCCCGCCCTCTATCTCAAAGATTGGAGAGAGTTCCAATCTCGCAAGGTATCGTAAAGGTTTAGATATCGAGATAACACCGACGTTTGTCTACCCAAGTAAGTGCATGCCTGCAAGAGCTTGCGATAGCAGGGTGATCTCGCATATAATGCCACGGATGAAAGACAAGCTTTTACTCCATGTTTCCTCGCGAGGCTTGATTGGGAGCTGCAATGAGAGCGCCAAACCGTACAGCTCATCCCCTGTACTTGGATGCAATCTTTGCGCCACGGGCATCAGGATATTATCCCGAATCTTGCTCACTGTATTTTAGCATACACCTAGTGATTTCCCATCATCAGCTTGTTATATGGAAAGGATTCTTCCAGGGCCATAATCCGTATAGCAAGTCCTGTAAGGTGACTTCCGCTCGCCTGAGCATGGAGGATATGCGGACTGATTCTTAGATGGTCATTATATTGAGGCATTTGAGATCCCGGGACCCTGAAGAGAATGAACTCAAATGTATCTGCCGCCCTTTCTGATTGCTGCGTGTCAGGATGGAGTCGGGCGATAAGAGTTCACTGTAGTCCGAAGATAAGTAAACATTTGCAATTGTGTCTGATGGAATGGTCTGAGAATCCGAACGGCCAATGCGACCTGCCGAGATTCGCCAAGCCGGCAGCCACCTGCCCAGTCAAGCTAGCTTCTCTCCCATCAAAACAACCTGGGAGTTGCCCGCACCGCAAACTGTTTTGGGTGCGACAGTCAATGATAGTAAACACATAATCGACACCTCGGTGGCATGGGTTGGAAAGTCATCGAGTGTGTCGTACACACCACGATAACAACAGTATGCCAATTTTTGAGTACGACGAAACTGTCCCTAATTTGTTTCGCTTTGAATTATTGAAGCAAAGTGAGTCTCGCTGCCCAATCGAATCATCGATGACTATCAAGCTCAAAGATTAAGAACATGTCGGCAAATGTACAGTAACAGGTTCCAGAAGCGGAAATGACAACGAGAGTGGCTTGAGCGGGCAAGACCATCTGAATTTACCAGGGTTATGGCAACTCTTCCAGGCCAAAGAACAGACGGGTAAACGAGATAGTTCGCATTCCCGGAACCGAGCCGTTGGTTACAAAGATCCCTTGAGCACTTCACAGATTATTACTGTGTAGATCTTCGATCCTAGACACGTAGACGGCTCAATTTGGGGGCTCGTAGGTGGGGGTATGGATGCGCCACCACACTCTGTCAGGCATATAAATGTATGCAGCTTCAGGGATGATGTCACTGTAATTTGCTACAGTATTCCGACACATGTTCCAGAAGGCTTCATGCGAAGGATTTATGGACGATTGCTGCAGCGAGTCGAAGCTAGAACAATCGAACGCCTCAATGGCTTCCTTGAAGTCAACTTAATTGGGCATCCAGTCTCGGCGCATACAGATGCAATGGATTATTCCCATGAGGCGAAGCAACTATGCAAGCGAATCCCACGGCCAAGCGTCTTGTAGACGCATGAGGCAGGTCGTTGGATGTTCGATGAAGATCGTTCACGATAAGACCATTGAAATATGGCTTATTCTGGTGGTGGTGGAACAAGTGTAGATGTCATTGAATCCAGCCTCCGTACTGATCAAGCACACTTTTGAGCTCTGTCATCGTGAACAAAGGTACCGTTTCTTCTGTGAAGATTGGGGAGAGTCAAGAAATGCCTTCGTCTCCAGAAGTCAAGCTGGACCATTTTGAGATAAGGACAATAATACTCCGTACAGATCAATCCTCAGGATCAGTTGAGAACGATCAAGAGAAAGATCGTACTCTCTTCTCCATAGCCAATAAATCAAGCTTTGATACGCTCGGTAGAGGCGTTCCGACAAGAAGTGGTCGGTTCAAGAGTCCAGGGGAGAAGGCCCACGATGCCTCAGACAATCTCAATTCACTTCCCAAACACTCCACTCCATGTCCCAGCTGCCTCTTCCAGAACATCGCTCAGCTCCACAGAAACCTGGGCTCTATGTACCGTCGTTTCGTTACCGCTTCCACGCACCCAGCGGCGTTCAAAATCCCTCAATCGAGACTTCAGCTCGGTCTCATTGTATCGCTGCATTGGCACTGCCTTCAGGTACTCGATGAATATCTCCCAGCGAGGTACGTAGTAGTTGTTCACTAGTCCTCCCCAGCTCCTGGAGGCATAATCGTTCAGCTCGCCATTTGGACCCCAAAGCGTGATCTGATTCCTCAAATCCTTCTTGTAGATTGATTGGAGGGTCGCGTTCTCGGTGGACGAGCTGGCTTCTGATAGGTAAGTCGATAGAGAGAATGTGGGATTGGTGCTGAGAACGGAGTCGAGTGTACGGAGAAGTGCAACGAGATTGGTGCCAATGGATGAGAGGGTCTCATTTGTGGAGTTTGGAGACGCGTAAGCATTGATAAGAGAAGTGTAAATGCCAATGAAGGCGTTACTGAAGACTTGTCGAGTTATGTCTGTCATGTCGTATTGATAGGCCGGATTGTCCCAGAGTTTCGGGTTGGTTCTGGATGCGTTGAAAAGAAGATTCCATACCGAGATAAGATCTGCCGGATCATAAGCTATGATAGTTGAATGAGGTCCGTCGGGACCCTGCAGATGCAACATATTGCTGATGCTCGGCGATAATTCGAAGATCGACTTGGTCACGGCGATAATGCTTGAGTTTGTGTTGTTGTAAACAGTCGCCCGTATCTCATCCCATGCCGTGTACACTTCCTTTGAAATCTCTCCCGTGCCTGAGTATCGTCGAAAGACCCAATTGTGGAAGTAGGTTTCCGTGTCGATAGGTGATGCAGACCAGGCTTGATCCAAAAGTAAATCGTACATGATCTCGTTCCCTTCTTGTGCTTCCATGGTAAGGCCAAACCCAATCAGAGATTTGGAATCGGCAAGTGCCTCGATCGGGTTGACAGTCACATCTTCAATCTGGCCATACAAGCCCATGTTCCCTCCGAAATTATGGAGCTGGCACCAAATCCAGGGTTTTCCGAAATATGATTTCGTCCTCTGCCATTGCGGAGCTGACTCTGAGAATATGTCGATGATAAGCATATCTTTGTCATTTCCAACACCACCCAGGTATGCTTCGATGCGTTCCTCAGTCCAGAAAGCCGATAGCGCGAAGAAGAGCCAGCCCTGCATCATCCAGACAGCATCTGAGTCAGCGGCCTTGAGACTCTGCCATGTATTGTGCGAGACACTTCTCAAATATTCCAGATCTCCAGATTCAGGGTTATTCTCGTTGTACTGATCGAGGGTGTAGATGTGCGTTATGTTTCCGTAAAGGGCTGTCTGTTTCGAGATGAAGCTCTTCTGCATCATAGTGAAGGCAGGATCAAGTGGCTGTAGGAACGTCACATTCGTGTACTGGGTTGGCAGAGCTCCCCAGCTGGAACCATTCACAACCATCGCATTTGGTAGAACCCTCCTAATAGCCGGCGGGACAAAGCCAGTGAAGCATGGAAGTACTGGGGTCATTCCAAGTTCGACCATCCGTCTGGTGATATTCTTCTGCAGTTCGGATTGAGCATCGATCCACTCCATGGGCAGTTCACCGTTCCAGGACCCTTGAATGTTACCAAAGCGATTCCATGATTGGTATGCTGGACCACTGAAGAATGAAAGGATCTCGGTATCGGTCATACCAAGCTCGCGGTAGATTTCGACTAGAATCTTCTCATATCCTACCCAAGCCAAAGGTAAATTCACGCCACGCAAGGCAAGCCAGTCTAGCTCGAGCTCCCACTCATTCCATGTCCAGAATGCAGTGGTGTACGAGAAAGTCACTATTTGTTCTGTTAACATCGAATATGTTCTCAGCGGGCATGGCAGATCTTACCAGTGTTGAAATGGTATCTCCATGGAACGATACTACTTCCATTCATAGGGACATTCAGCACTGGTAAATCTTCAAGTCCAACGTCCAGTCGGCTACCAATGAACCACCAAATATCCACATGCAATGTATCCGTCAGGTACCGATGTAGCCTGTCTTATTGTGAGTCCAAAGTTGGGGGTATAATTCGAAGACCTAACCCGCTTGACAACGCACTCAAGGTATTGCCCTCAACCAAAATCCTACCATTTTCCAATGATGAAACCCTGTACGCATCGTTTTCGACTGTCGTCGTCCAGTTTTCCAGCAAATGAAACTCGAAATTGTCGACGTGATTCGGCAGCCTTCTCTTGACCAGATCCTCAATTCCACTAGTGGATAGCGCTGACAGCGCTCCCAGTGTTCCGGTCAGCCAGAGAAGACATCGTGACAACAACATCTCGTTTCAGCAAAGAGTTCGAATTGCCCGAATACATAGTTCGAGGTTTTTCGATTTGAAAGGTCGAAGGCTTCAGCATCACGTACACATCTCATGACGTTGAAATGCCGAAGGTTAGAGGACGAATCCCAGGTAGCCTTGGAATGATGCAGCTTCGCTGATGTGTGAGCAAGTCATAGGCTGCCATCGCGGGGTAGTTCAGGGGACGGTAAGCGAACGTGCTGTCGGCCCATAAGTGGATGCAGATGTCAGATCATGGCTGAAACACCTACACCGAGGCAAACAACAACATAATTCCTTGACAATAGTGAAGAGTTTGTTGGGCTTTGGTTTTCTTTGGAGTCGGGGATGTTCGAGATTTGAATGAGAAGTTTTGGACGGTTGAATGAGTTCTACAGGCGAGAGATCCACTAGACCGGCATCCTATTGAACCGCTCTTACCTGTCATTTAGTGACCAAAATAGCAGATGAATATTCCTTCGCATAAATAGAGTTTTCATGAAATATAAGCACAAGACGTCACTAATAAGCTTTCCTGGCTTACTTAGGCTGGACCCCTCGGTAGTCTCAGGCCTCAGCTTGCTCAGACTCAATTGATGTACAGAAGGGCTTGACAGTTGTCTTGTATTCTTATCGAAGCTGCTGATCATTAAATTCTGCTGATGTCTCTCCTCTCTGTATACAATTCCAAAGCAGTCAATGTATGCCCCTCTCTTAGTCATGTGATCTCGACCATCCTCGAGAGTTATCTGATGTCGGAGCTCGATACTCGTACAGAACTAATACCACATCATAGTTGCGATAGGACACGCAATATCATATGTCCTTCAAGCTTCCGATGATAGCCATCAGTGCAATAAGTGCTATAAAAAATAAGTCCTCATTTCATGGCGCTTTAGATTCCTCAAACTCATCAGCCGCTGAAGTAACAATGTACAAAGAAAGGGTCCATGCGGCGACGACATCTCCATGGTAATGCATGAACCAGAAACCGATGATCAGAGAGAGGAATATGGGTATGGCAACAACAGTACTCAGACGATAGCTTGACCAGTCATAGATGAGGCGAAGAGAATACCGGCCTTCCCTGCAAAAGCGTGAACGTCAGCTACGGTGGGATCAGACAGAAGTTGGGAAGAGATCTGACGACTATTGATGAATCCGAAATTTGTTAGGAAAAGGGGAGCTTGAGCGTTTGAAACTCACAACGGATTCTCCTTGTTGTCATTCAAATTCTTCTGAACCCACTTCTCCCAAGCATGTGCAACATCGGGATCTGCATGACGACGTGATGCCTTGTACGCGAGGAAAAGTTGAGAAAGTACTGCTTCTTGAGAAGCGTTGAGGACCAAGGGAATGTGAGCTCCTCGGGAAATATCGCATTTATACAATCCAAACCCGCGTAAGCTTTTAAGCGACAAGAATCTCCTCCACTCCCTTACATCACTTTCCCCGCGTCTGAGTACTTGGAACAACTCTGTCGGATTATCGAACTGCAGAATACGTTCTTTTGGATCGCTAGTCGAGTGCAGGAACCATCCGATGACAATATATGGCTTGGGGACTGGCATGATAGTCTCGACTTGTCTTTTGATATCCTCTCGAGTGGCCTCAACTCGCTTGTGAAAAACTGGGCACTGTCCTATAGAGGACCGGGAGTGGCTGTCTCGACTTTTAGACATACTGAGGCTACCTCTGATCCGAGCAGCGAGGTTCGGCTTCGTTTCTGATGTCTGAGTGGTTTTGGTGACGAATTCAGGATGTTGGGACTGAAGTGCTGGGGCCTCAGAGCATACCACTGATCTTCTGGGAGATATTTCTTCAAGCATTATGGACTGCGCGGCATCATTTGGCTGAGGAGTCCGTCCACAATGCGGTGTGTTCGCCAGCTTAACACGCCTCTTCTGTTTGAGCGCCTCCAAAACTCTGGTTGATGCCTTCTTCAAGATCCTCTTTCTTCTCGCCATCAAATAGAGCAACCATAGCCTTGGCTCTTCCATTCTCTTCAGCCATTCGATTCTTGCCTTCCATATAGCTTTCTGTCGATAGGTTGTCCACTTCCACCAAGGCAATGCCTTCACCAAATCCTGAAGCCGCTTCTGTTCCTTTCCGAAGTCGTCGAACATTTGCTTGTACTCATCATAGTTGCAATTCTCGGGCTGGTCGGTCTGAAGAAGCTTGAGGAAAAGCCGAGCTTCCGTAGAAGTCAAGCCGACACGTCTCGTGCATTGCTCGTCGGCCCAGAATATGTTACCGTTCGCTGACTTGATGATTGGAGGTATGTCATCGAGTTCTATCATCTCCAGCGACTTTCTTAAAGGCCGAACACTTCTCGAAGAAGCTTGTCCCGACTTCAGCAGGAGGGGCTCTGATTCGAAGACTAGGTCAACCTTGTCGTAAGCGTTCTCGAGATCTGTAGACATCTTGCAAATTCGTAGAGTAGTGGATGCCAGTTCAAAGACGGATTATGAGTAGGATTCCCGAGGGCCTCTTTGCCTGCTTACAGAATTCGCCGATTCAGGTAGCTTTGAAGCCCTGGCGATGAGACTTTGGTAATTTGGCACACAGGTACCCTGTCAGATCATCGTTGAGGGGGGTGAAGCTCTGGCTATCGTCTTTCAAAAGCAGTCTCAGAGAAGGGTAGAGACGTAGAGGTAAGGTTGATGGTAACGATGCGAGAGAGTCAATACTTGAGTCTGGACCTGAGATTCATCGTTCCTTCCTTGCGTAGCCACTGTGACATATGCTCAGGGCATCAACCCGATCAAGCAGAACAAAAATGAGACACAAGCAGAGCGATAAGAGATGAGTATTATTCTCTCACCAGTGCTACCATCAATATAATCTCTTGCTACTTGCTGAGTTTTTCAAGACGTGATCTTTAGGTATCATTAAATGAGAACCTGCCTTAATAGCCACTTCAGAACTGCAAAGACCCACAACGTCGCCGCTCAGAGACTCGAACAATTTTCCTTTCGAATCCATTTGTCGAACCTTGAGAACATGATGCTAGAAGTGACTAGAGGAAAACGGCAGTAGCTCTAATTTCTGAGATGACGGGAATGATCCGTCAGTATCAAAGGCCATTCTCATCACCACAGACTTATGTATCAAGGCTCAAAGGGGAAGTCCATCGCTTCGACAGAATCCATTGGGTATGGACTGCGGGGAAGACGATTTATTATGGATGAAGAGGAGAACTCAGAGGCAAAAGGCTTCAGCAAAAGTCAAAGAGGTTGGAAAACATTTCTACTGGCATTACTCCCGGCTAAACCTTGCCGATCGAAGCGGCCGCGGCATCCCACCAAACGCGTCAACCGAGAGGTGCAGGTGTTCGCGATTCTGCTGCGCATCCAGAAACTTTGGCTCAATATTCGCAGTGCTTCGTCTTCAACAATATCACTTCAAATCTAGCTGCAGGGTGTCCTCTTTGACTATGAATACGCCACCGTATTGCGGAACCTTCTCCTTGCCACTTACTTGATATGGCTGCTAAGCTTCTAAAGAGGAACGACAACAGAATCATCATCCACTTTGTAGGAAGCCCTTGTTTGCGGACCTTATCTCCCAGGCGACTGATCGCATTCAGGACTATGACTGTTTCTACGCCTCCGTCTTCGAGAACGAGAATCCTGCTCTGAAGTCAGTACCTCTGGTCAGTTCAAATCAAGTCTGCTGCGAAGAAAAGAGCTGACTTACTCCCAGGCAGTTCAACAGGTAACTGCAAACCACACTTTCTTATATCGCAGTCGCTAAAGAGAAACAGAAGCAAATCATCGTCACATGCAACTACGAGGCCAGAAGACGAGGTCTGCGGAAACTCCAACTGATCACCGAAGCCAAAACCGTCTGCCCGGACGTTGTCATTGTGTTGGGGGAAGAGCTCGGCAGATTTCGAGATGCTTCGAAGGCTCTATACAAGTTTCTGGAGGCTTTTACGTGGTGTAATAGGGTGGAGAGGTTGGGTTTTGACGAGGTCTTCATGGACGTTTCCGATATTTGCGACTTCAATCAGTCTCTCCTCAATCACAATGACCTGGCACACTCGTTCTTTCAGCTGAAAAAGGATGATCCAACAAGTGGATTTGCGTTTGATGCTACAGGAATTGCAGGGCATGGATATCCCAGCGTAGCAGAAGGTTCGAAAGACCCAGTATGTGACACCAATGACGACCTCATGGTTCGACTTATTCTTGGATCACATCTGGCTCAGCACTTGAGATGGCAGATGGAGGAACAGAAGGGATATACGTCAACAGTGGGAATATCTACGAACAAGTTGCTGTCCAAACTGGTTGGCAATCTGAACAAACCCAAAGGACAGACCACTCTCTTACCGCCATACACAGCTGCCGCGGATCCTGGGGATGATACTATTGAAAACAATGTAACGAAGTTCATTGATGACTTCGACATCGGCAAGATCCCCGGCATTGGGTTCAAGATGTCACAACAGATTCGGAACCATATCTTGTCACGGCCGGCCGATTTTGACACAGGCTTGATCTACGGCGGAACAAAAGAGTCAGTCACTGTTCAAAATGTGCGACTCCATCCTGGCATGGGACCCGAAATGCTGGAGAAGATACTTGGTGGCCCAGGAGCACCGAGAGGTATCGGCGGCAAGGTATGGGGTCTGATCAACGGTATCGACGACACCGAAGTCCAGAAAGCCAAAAGCGTGCCGACGCAGATATCGATCGAGGATTCATACATACGACTGGACACACTCCCAGAAGTAATGAAAGAACTGCGTATGCTGGCTACCAGTCTGGTGAAGAGAATGCATACAGATTTGCTAGATGACGGGGATGATACGGATTCTCCGACCAAACGATGGATAGCACATCCCAAGACTATCCGTCTTTCTACACGACCACGACCACCTCTCAACTCAGATGGGACCAGGACTCGAACATTCAACCGCATATCTCGATCCGGCCCTCTGCCGACATCAGTCTTCAGCCTCAAAGATGGCATCGATGCAGTAGTCGAGAAGCTCGTTCAGGAGACATTGATACCCATGTTTCGGAAGCTGCATCCTTATCCATCAGGTTGGAACTTAAGCCTAGTCAATATCGGGGTGACAAATATGGTAGAAGCTGCTAGCGAAACTGGCAAAGGAGGCGGACGCGATATCTCTCGCATGTTCGAGAGGCAGGAAGAAGTTTTGAAAGAGTGGAAAGTCGAAGATAGGGATGTCCCACCGGACCCTGTCCTTCCCGAGGAGGAGTCACACCCCGAGGCCATTAACGACGATAAGTTTCAAACAGATCCAAGTGCTGGAAAGGAAGTTTGGCCTGTCGTTGTAGCCGGCTCGGAAGATACGATTGCACCTACCCAGAATACGGTTGATGATATGGGTGTGTGGGAAGAAGACGAGGAGGACGATGATGATAGGGAACAGTGTGGTACTTGTGGTGCTATCATGCCTGGTTTTGCTATGGCTGCACATGAGAGATTTCATGTGTTCGAGGGATGAGTAGATTCCTGGATGTTGTCTCAAGAGTCTAGATATCAACTGGTTCGGCGGGCACTGCATCTTATAATAATCGGAAGGCTCAGCAGCCGATCCCAAGAGCCCGAGAGCCCGACCAATTCAAATATGTCGCATCTCTCCCCCCTCAGGAGGACGTTACATTCACTGGGGTGAGATGCTAAGTAGGGGGAGATGAATAATGACGAGACTATCGAGATAAGTAAATGAGTGATATATGAACCTCTCCACTAGCTGCGAGCTTTGGCTCGTAAGAGATGTACCTATGTTTGTTGATCGGTATGCGATGGGATAGTGGGTGGATGGAATGCATCGGGTAATGCATACATGTAGCTGTTGGTTTGTTAGCACGCATGTAATTAAGCGAGGAGAGGTACCAGTCAGTAGAAGGTAAATATCTCACGTCTTCAACTCCTATCACACCACCGTCCCAGCGACCCTCTTTCCTTTGCTCTCAGTTGTCAAACAGGAAGTGCTAGTGAGCGTTAGTACAGCGAGCGTCATCAAGAGAAGATCGAACGTCCACACGCGAAATTGTTTGTTTCAACAAAGTATCCAGTACGGATTCCAATTAGCCAGCTATGGAGCTAGAAGATAGAAAAATATATGACAAGAAAGCGAGCAAGTGCTCATCCAAGTCTGCTCACTCCTCCATATCATATCACGACCAGGACATCGAGTCCCTCTGTATATCTTTTGCCCTTCCCTTAAGAAAGATCTTCTGCGCCAGATGCCCGTCAGAGAACCCCTTTCTCTTTCTCTCATGCACCAGGAGAGACAATTTAGCACGAAGCTCCACTAGGGATGTTCGAGCACTTAGTGGATTTCTTTCCGCCGGTGAAAGTGACACCGCCCCAAGTCCAGCTGGAGCAAGATCCCTTTCCGCAAAGGATGTAAACTCTAGTCGCGCCTGAAGCAACGGATCCAGTGATGCCGGAGACGGTGAGACCGGTGATGGGGACGCCGGTGGTGGGGGTGCCGGTTGGGGAGCCGTTCTCGTAATCCTGCTCGATGACGATACCGTACTTGGCGATGTTGGAGAGGACGATGTTCTTGTAGGTGACGCCTGAGACGGATCCGGTGGCGCCGGATACGGTCTTGATGCGCACGCCGTTGTCGGAGTTCTTGATGGTGGAGGAGAGGATGTTGACGGTCTTGACGGTGTTGTCGGAGCGGCCGCCGACGGAACCTGGGAATTGTTGTTAGAGGATTGAAAGTTGTAAAGTTAGAGGAGATGTAGACTTACCAACTGAGAGACCGTGACCACCGGAGCAGGTTCCTCCAGTGAAAGTGATGGAAGTACCAGAGTTGATGGCGAGGCAGTCATCTTGGTTCTGGATATTGGCGCCAGTGATAGTGACACCAGTTGAGGATCCGACGTCAAAGGCATCAGTGTTGTGTCCAAGAGCTCCAGAGTCACCAGCCGAGTTATCCATCTTGATGTTGGTAACTGCGAGGGTGCTAGCGCCGTTGATGCTCATGAGTTGAACTGGGGAGTTCTTGAAGTTGAGGCCGGTGATGGATGAGGTGGTCAGGGAGTGAGCGTAGAAGAACTTGGGCTTGGTCTTTCCGCCGTTGGTTCCTAGACAATCGACTCAGCATATTTCACTTTCCTACTGAGAGACTTAGTCTCGGAAAGTGTCAAACTCACCCTTTCCGTCCCACCATCTGGCACCGCCACCATCAATGACATTTCCAGAAGCACCAGAAACAGCAATATTAGTTCCCGAAACCGAGATCAAAGGTCCAGACCACTCTTCATAACCGAAAGTGGTGGTACCCTCGAAGATAACCTTAGTACCCTTTGTGAGCTTAGTCAAGTCGAGGGTGGTCCCTGAGGGGACAGCGATGTTGCTCAAGACGATAGTTGCGCAGGAAGCCTTAGACTTGCTGACAGCGGCAGCACCTGAGGAGCCGGAGAAGGCTATTGGGCGAGTATTAGTATGCTGAGTCCTTGCAAGGGAGAAAGGAAATTCGGTAGAACATACTGCAAGAAGCACGCTTAGCGAGGGTTGCTGGCTCAGTTGGAGCTGGGGCAGCTGGGGCAGCAGAGACAATGGAGGCAGCAGTAGCCAAAAGGCCAACGAGGGCCGAGATGTGAACCATTTTGATGTTGGTTAACGGTGACGTTGACGTCGTTTATGAACGAATGTAATGTAGTATATACTGTGAAAGAATGTAAATGTGCAAAAAGACACTGATGAATAGACAAGCGAATGAATGAATGAATGTGAGGAAGATGGTAAGCTTGGGAGTTCTGTCTGTAAGGCTGGACCAAGCCTTTCTTATAGTCTTGGGAAAGGCTTAACCTGTGCCCAAGGAGGAGAGGAGCATCATGACGGGCACGGATCTGGACGGCACTCTCTCCCGCTCGACACCTTGGTTCACCTCCCCTGAATCTGAAGGAGAGGAGACGTCCAGGACCCAAAGACATGGATTATAAATAAACCCTTAATTTATTCCGTCTTGCATCATGGAGTCCGGCTCTTTCGTTCTCAAGAGTCAGCTGAGAAAGATGCCCTTTTCCGTCCCAGAGAACCCCACACCTCAACGAAATACCTGCCGCGATCCGGCATGGCGACTGGCCAACACGCAAGAAGTGGACATATCTTCTAGATCCACAAACTCAGATAGAGTGCTTCATAGGGAGCTTCGTCCAAAGCAGCGACCAGCTCCTTGAGAGGTTGAAGATTGGGAGCTTTAAATCAGGCCCACTGCGCTGCAACGAAGGGACATAAGTGGTGCATCTCATCGGAGACCTGCCCTTTCGAGAAAGCGTCCCAGATCAACAAGTCGAAGCTTCTTGCCAAGCTTAAAATTCCCCTTTCCAAGTCCTCTCTCCACTAGGATCTAGGCTTATGGCGAATTCGGAATTTGAGTCGTGCGGCTTGCATTTGGGATGACGTTCCTGGCAATCCTGACAGTTCTGAACTTCTGACAGCGCGCGAGGTCCACATGGGACGAAGCCTAGTGTTTCAGACGAAACAATTCTCATTTCGATGGGAGTTCGAAACGGAAGCGAAATAGATTGTTATCAACAGGGGTTTTGGTGGTTTGCGAGCCGGAGCCGCATGCATCTTCAATTTCCACGAATCGCAAGTTGTTCCTGGTCCTCTTCAGCCGCTTGAATGTTGTGATGCGAATGCTTATTCGTGGATATGCCAATGTCTGGGAAAGCTTGGTTTAAGCTTGATTGTTGCTTGTCGGTTTTGATGGATGATCTTTTACTGCTTCAGTGAACGATTTGATGGCTTGTTGATGGCCTTTCTGACTTGGGTTACGGATTATAATGGGAATACTCCGTTTCGCGTGCACGACTGTCACTGATTTGATGTCGGTCAGTCAGGCGGAGGGGTGAAAAGGGGAACATTGCGAGATTGTTTGTCTCCACACCCACCACGTATTTAGATAGGGAGTTTGAGAGCGTAGAATTGCAAATACAGTACCTACCTGCCTCATCAGGAGACAAATGCCTCATCTTTTCAGATGACCCCTTTTTGAAATATACGCACCATTCATAGTCAATGCTTCACCAGTGAAGATGTCAGTTAATTGAATATGTTTTGAAATTACCCGTGACAGTTGAAACGAAACAAACGCCGCCGCGAACCTTATTTTTGCTCTTCTGTACCTCCGTAAATAAATCTATGACCACAGATTGATTTGGGATACTTTTACTGCAAGTCCGACATGGAACCCTTTTCGATGATTTATACTTCCACCACTTAGGAAGGTGATTTAATCGAATATACTTCCAAATTAGCCACCCTAATGACTCAGTGAAACGGCGGGAGGCCAAAGTAACGCCGGGAAGTCAGCTGAGCAGTGACCAACGTTCGATACGCGGAAAGTCAATAAAGTGAAAAGTTTAAGAAAGTTCAAGTTCAAAAGTTCAACATGGGATCCTTTCACAGCCTCCGTCTTCAGGTCAACACTCCCTCGTAATTTACTTCAAAGACTCGGCCGATACGACAATTGCGCCCGTGCAGCATCATTCTCTCGCATCCGGAACATTCCAGAGACAGACCGTACAGTGGATCTGACCCATCGATCAGGGGCATACATAATCTAAGCATTTTCCAAGGCTGGGGGATTTCCCGTGCCCAGGCGGGCTAGAGTCATTTTGCTCGATAGATCTTCGGATATTTGTATACAGTCCCGCTGTCAACGGGTGGGCTTACTCTAACGACTTCATCTCGTCTCATCTCATCTCATGACTCTCTCTTTCTCTCTTCAACACGAACGATGCGGCGAGTAACTTACAATGCCACCTTCGCTCTTGCTTTTCTGTACCCATGATATCTCCGAATGCTCACCATTTTTTGATCCTTCACCCACACTTCAGACTTCAGACTTTTCAGTCTTCCCATCAAGGACCCAATACTCTATGTAACAACTTCCCCAACACGCCTCTAACTCTCTCGGGCTTCTCCCCCACACAAGTGAACACCACCGCTGCACTACACGCAAATGCCAGCGTCTCCCTCCACTGATTCTCCGGTAGATACCTCCTCGGTAACAGCGTCGCCAGCGCTCTCGGCGCAACGAACAACCCAAGCTCCTTCCTCCGCGTCTCATTTTCAATCAGCACACTCCAACCGCAGAGAGCACATCCGCCTGCTACGCAAGGCCCGCTATCGATTTGCTGACATGCTGAATTTGACTGGCCGAGTATATGAGGACCGATACGAGACCGTGTGAGGCAGATACCGTAGTAATAGAGTGCGATGAAAGACCCCAGGAAAGAAGAGGAGCGTGCGGAGGATTTGAGTGCGCGAAGGATGTTCTTGCGGGAGGGCTGGCGCAATGTCAGGAGAAGGTTGAGCGGTGCGTAAGTAGAGAAAGCCCAGATGAAGGAGCGGATGAAGCGCGATAGGAAGTGGTATTCGCAATTCGGGCCACTGCCCATGTGGACTATCTCACAGGGGTAAGGGACGGTGATGGCTGGATCGCCGTATGATAAAGGTAGGTTGTAGTCTTTGCACATTTCTTGAAGGAGGGGTGCTTGCCCTGTTTCCTGGCCGTATTTTATCTCGCCGTAGCGCATGCGGCGGAGGGCGAGGAGGAGACGTTGGTCCACGGCCGCTGCGGATTTAATCCATTTGTTGTAGGAGCGTGGGAGCCGGTCTGGTGTGTATATCCATGCCCACATGATGAGAGCGCAGGATGAGGCGAAGATTGCTGGGTCGGCGAGGGTTGACGCTGCTTTGTCGAGCTGTTTCTGTCAGTGGCATTTTCAAACCAGCTGGAGTTTACAAGGTAGACTCACACCGTTCCATTTCCCAGTAGTCGTTCTTCTGACTTTCCGCTGCGTCCAGAGCTCGCCTACAATCACATCTAGTGCTCGCGTTACAGCGAATAGTGTGAGATCCATGGTTCTACCAGCGAAGTGCTTTGGTCGTAGGACACGTCCATTGGCTGTCTCGTAGTACACATCTTCGGTGAAGGCGTCGCTCTTCTTGGACTGAAGGAGCTTGAAGCTGAACCAAGCTGCGATGAACGTGGAGAGCCATTTCGTCAATCTGGAAGAAGTTAGCGAGATCCTGAATTGAGATAGATCCTGTCGCTTCGAAGAATATATCCGACTTGACGGCCAACAGGATTTTGCATTGGCTCGGCCCCCTCATTCAGCATCGGGGTGTTGAGGAAGCTTACCGAATCTTCTCCAACTGTGACAATCTCGTTGCAATGCTTGCAAATAGTCGTTGTATTGGCACCTAGAGCTGTCAGCACGAATCTCAGGGAAATAATGTTACACATTGTCACGTGCCTCAAGTAAAGTCGAGCCTCCAACAAGTGCGGCACAAAAGGTAGGAAACCGTTGAAGTTCCAGGCCACCTCTCAAGATCCGAATAAGAGAATGCAGAAAGTGATCATCCGGCTTCTCGTCGATGTTTTTCCTCCTTCGGCTAAGATGCGTCAAAAGTAACGTCAGGATCCTAGGCGTGGTGCTTGAGGCGTAGCCTAGCACATAGGCGCGGACGACAGGCCTGAGAAGTAGAGGCATTCTCTGCTCTAGAGATCTGCTCCTGGCTAGTTGAACAGTTTTAACCTGAGAAGTCATTGGTGGGAGTTGTGACATCTCTGCATATCCAGAGCTGGGTACCTGGTCAAAAGTCCTTGAAGACAGAATCAGCGAAAGTCGGAAGGACAACAAATGGAAAGAGAGTGTAAGTGACGAGATGCTTGATTGGGAATAGATGGGACGAATGCATGATCCTTCACGACCCCTCAGGGGAAATTTTGATATCAAGATCCCGGAATTATTCGGCGTGATGGGGTCACAGACCGTGGACTTTTGGCCGAGGTTGGCTGTCTGTAGCCCAAACGGGAAGTCTCCCCGGATTATTATGCAGGAGAAATCGTGGAGAGAACAACTTAAACTTGAGGGGAAGAAGACTCTGACGTACCTCCTGGCAACTTTAGAACCTTAGGGAGAACGTTCGGCCCGGGACGTATGCAGAGACGAGAAGACGGTGTGATAAATAGCAGGCATTGGCGAAAGGAAGGATTCGTAGGGCAGAGAAATATGAGAATGTTGATGTTGCTACTTTTCTTGAAGCCTTGTGGTCTTGAAGTTTTGAAGTCCTTTTTTGGAAGGAGATGTCCCAAGATAAGTCCAAGATTGAGATGCGCGTCTGCAGGGTCTGAAAAAGGCGGTTGTGTACAAAAGCAGAAGGCAGCTGGCCTAATTTCCGTGGCAGTGTAGCAGTAATAAATGCAACAAGGAAACCGCCGTTGCCCAGCTCTTGCGTGTCTTGCTTCCTACTTCTATGAAGCTGCAAGACTACGGAATAGGGCAGAATAAGGCACAAGCAAGCGGTGTTGACGAATCGAATTAATTGAGATCCTCGATCTCGCGTCTGCGTTTCGAGATGTGGTGGAGTCGGCCGAGGTATAGTTAGTTGCCCTCCGTATGGTGGTGGTAAAGAGTGAGTGCACTGGCCCTGTTTGGGACATGGGTGGAGGAATGTTGATGATCCAGGGAAATAGAACAAAACAACGCAACGCCTCAGGGAAGAAATCCTAGTAAGACAGCCAAACAATCAACAAAATTACTGTACTGTGCTGTATGTACTGTACCCAGGAAGACATCCAAGCACACTCCATCAGACCGCAGAAAGGCGAGAAGCATCACGAGTTCTGAATCGCCTCCCCTCCTTTTGGCTCGTCGGGGCCTTCCCTCTCCCAGTCTAGCCTTGTTGTCTTGGCTGCGTGGCTGGCCTGCTCTACTCTCGCCTGCCCTGTCCTGCCCGCCTTCTTCCCACCTCTCCCTCTCCACCCAACCAACCACACTGACGAAGACCGAGAGCCGTCCATCTCTGATTGACATGTGAACATCTGAAATCCGACGCACCCAGCCCACCAGCCAGACAGAACCAGACCAATACCGTCCATCCTCTCTGACCACCACAGCTTGCAGAGCAGAGCAGAGCAGAGCATCATATGCCATCGAGATTCTTGTGGAGCACCTGCGCCCAGCACCAGCGAGCAAGAGCATTGAGAAATTGCATTTGTTGGGACAGCATTTGAGTTCAAACTTCACCGTCACCACAAATCCTCCACTTGCCGCACAGAATACTACCACGCGAACGCCCCTCTCTGCTAAGCTGCATTCATTCTACACGGGTACCTCGATACGGAATTAGAAGCTTGGGTTCTGGTCAACATTCGTATTCTACACATCAAACTGCCAGGAAGCTCTCAACTTCACAATATACCCCGCCAAAGCTCCTCAGAGTCAGGAACATCCAAGCAGCCCGATACAGACCTTCGGTACAGCTCCGTAGCACCGTGCTTGACGGCCAAACGTTCGGCGAAGTCACAATAAGGATACAGGGCTTACGAGGATGAGATCCGGGGTAACACTTGATGACCAGAGGATCTGACCAAATACAAACACAACTTGCTCAACTTCTATTGTGCTTTCCGAGTTCCTGAGACGGCACTCATGCTCGCTGTTCAGCGTCCTAGTATGGGTTCGTCGAAGCCACCGAACCTCGATATGCCCTTTGGCTGTGTGTTTCCCAGTCTTTAGCTTCACTGACACTAGCTGACCTGTTTTCCAGACTCGTTTGACACCAACTCGAATTTCCCTTTCCCTTCTCCAACGGCACCTGCACCCGGCCCCTCTCTACTCGACGATAATGAATCAAAATTCCTGGATAGTTTCTTTGATGGAGTCAGTTCAGATCAGTTCAACTACGATTTCTTCAATAATCAACCGGATGGATCCGAACTTGGTCATGGATGGGACGAGATACCACCTGCTTTCATGGGCACAACCTCCTCATTTGGCCAACAGCCTCAGCTTGGATCTCACGGGCTACAAGATGCGCATTTCGGGGACATGAATTCACACATGAACGCCGGACCATCGATACCACCATCAACATCCGCAGATGTTTTGGCAGCGGCATCAGTGCTACAGAATGGATCCGCTGCCCGTTCACATAGTATGAGTGATGGACTATTTCGTGGGCAGGATTCCCTCGGTGTGAATGGGCAATCTAGGGCCCAATCAATGTCGATACATCCCTCTAGGACACAGGCGGGCTTTTCACAACGCCCAGAGAATTACATGCAGGACAATTTCTTCACGGATATGGTCTTTGGAGGACAAGCTGAGGGCTCGATGCGGCAAGCAGGGTCAAGTCGAAAAGTGGATATCCACTGGGGTTCGGATGTGGCCTTTGGTACCCCTCAAGGCTTCGTCGCTCCACCCACCCAAGAACACCATCTTGCTTCTGGGGGTGCCTACAAACAGGTTGTGGAAAATGCACTCACTCTTAATCCAAGTAGTGCGGATACGACTCGGCCATCAAGTCCCGTTATGACCAAATCCGAGGCTCGTCCAAGAACTTCATCTAACTCCAACGAGATTGATGGAAATGATCAGGATTCGCGGCCAAAGAAACGGAGGAAGAGCAAATTCCCAGAAGATGTCGATGAAGAAGAGGAGTCGACGGCCGTGGCAAGCAAATCCGCTAAGAAACGGAAACCGGGAAAGAAAGGCTCAATCGAATCGCCGGCTCCTGACTCAGAAAGTAACAAGAGACGCAAGTCAACTGCTGCAGCAGCGGCGAAAGCAAGAGAAAATCTCACGGAAGATCAGAAACGAGAGAACCATATCAAGAGCGAGCAGAAGCGTAGGACGCTGATCCGGGAAGGCTTCGAGGATCTAGGCGAGCTGGTCCCTGGTCTTAGAGGTGGAGGGTTCAGCAAGAGTGCAGTACTTATTATGGCTGCAGACTGGCTGGAAGATCTGATAAAAGGTAATGAAGACCTTCAGAGAAGGCTCGATCAAATGGAAGGCAGATGATATCTCCTGTTATGTATTTCGGACTTAGGAGTGGTACTGGGAAAATGGTCACTGGCGAAACGGCTTGTATGGAGTATTCTGGGATTCATTACATCACATCACGGCGGCGGATGGGAATGGGAATTGGCTTGGGCGCTTGGGTTGCTATTATGATACTCAGGACGCTGTCTATGGATTATGCGAGTTGGAACTGGAGAAATTGCTCTGGATGAGCAAGGACAGGCAGCTGCCGTAGAGCTGTGCAGTCGGGTTGTTACCGCTACCATATAAGGACGTCGTCGTCGATGCACACAGATGCTATATACCAATCAAATCAATCATTTGCACCACAGATTGAATAACTCGATCCCTGAATTTTCACCCATCGTCCGGAACTTCGCTCGCGTGTACGGTTATCGTCATCAAGGAAGGAATATCTAACCTCCTATATTCCCATCCATCATGCCTCTCTCTGATCAGTAAATACACCAAGGGAGGCTGTAAGAAGTGTAAGTATAATTCTGCTTCGCTTGTCATGAGCGAGTGACATATTCTAGAACAGGTCGTCATGTCCTGAGACTATATATTACTATTTCAGCAGAAAACCGCATTATACAGGCAGATAGATATCCACAAAAGAACAACGCGATCATCACTAACCCCCGATTTAACACATGCCTACCTAAATCCACTTTACTCTGCTAAATCGTTCCAATTGTAAACTGACTATGACGAGTCCCTGGCCTTATATCAACCTTCCAGTAGAAGCCCTAGATATTGGATGCGTGCTTGGCTCGCATGTCGCCATATTCTCTTCTTGGATCCCATCGGTACTTCGCAAGTATGCGACAGTATAAGGTACTCAGATCAAAAGACATTCCGAAGTAGCCTGCATGATTTGCTGCAATATAGTGTGGCACGTGGCTGTCATCCTTGTTCACCTTGTTGTGCGTGTATTGGCTTCTAAGTTGGGAAGACGTAACTTTACGCCTCGGCGCTTCGGCTCGGCTCGATTCGGTAGGTACTAGGTAGGGATGACTGATGCCGTGTGTTGTTGTTGATGAAAGAGGTACGTTTTTGCTCGGGAGTCGGGACTTCCGTCCCCTCCAAGGATCGGGACATTTCGGGTTGCGGGAAGTTGGAAGGAGAGAAGGGGGACTGCGGATTCGCGGACTTCGAGGGAATACGAGGGGTGCCAGGAGGAGTGGTAGTGGTAGGGGTGTTCTATTTGCGATGTTTCGTTTCGTTTGGGACTGGGACTGGGATATATTTATTGCTATCACATGCTTTGAAGTGGCTTTTAAGATGTGTCGGCGGCTTGGTACTTAGGCCTGGATTGATGAATAGAGATATCGACGAGACAAAGTTTGCGTATTAGCTACCAGGCTGCCTCTGTGGCTCTTGACATAGCTCACAGGAGTAGATTGCTTACAACATTGCCTTCAATCGGAATGACAGCAGTAGAGAACTTAGAATTAAGACTCTGTACACGGGATACTTTCTTCTCAATGGCATGCGGATGTATTGGTACCATGAGTGCTCAGTATACATAGAGCGGTTACATCAGCGCTACATGTCGGATGCTGCCTATACTTGAAAAAAAGTCCAGAAAAGAAGCTGAAGTGACAAAGTCATCTGTAGGTCTTTTTTCTGGAGAGATCGTCTGGCACTTTTTAGAAGCGGGGATTTTGCTTGATATCAAAGTAAGAAGGTTCAAATTGATGCCACTGCTCCTTCGAGATGCAAGAGTATATGCAAACAGCAGTTCCATGAATAGACAATGAATGTCCCGGGATCTCAGGGACCTGATATTCTTGGCGCTCGCTTATATTGTTGACCTCGATCAAAGCAAAGAATACATGGAAAAGCCGAAACAGTAATCGCAAGAGCCGGAAGACATAGCAGGGGCGGAGATCCTAGACATGTTTATATATAATCGGAATTTATGTTTTGTGATGGAGCTGTAGGATCCGTTTGCGCCCAGAACAAATAGAGTAAGCTTCCCTGGCTGATTTATGATCATTCCGCATCACGTGTATCCTCAACCTCACTTCATCATTCCTCCGTTTCTGAGAGCTAAGCAATCAAACGACAACACAATGAGAAAACGTTCCCTGACCCTTAAATCCCCTTTTTTTATTCCCAATCAGAAGCAAAAGCACGGAAACGGCGTGGTCTTTTCCGCTTCGCGGTCACTCATGTTTGTCAGCGAGTCATGTTCGTGCGAGGGTAAGTGGAATTTCGACAATAGCTTTCATAGATCACCATGTTTTCATGGCGAAACTTATCAACATACGCCATGCGAGATTTATACCAAGTCCCAAATCATATATAAAGCATGCGGTCCTCTCTCCTCATCCCATGCTCTCTCCCTCCCCCGCACAGCCATCCAGAATCTTTAAGTCACCTCTTCCAGCACTTCGGATCCATAAGTCAAGAGATAAAAGCAGTCATGACATCCTCCGCCTGGCAGATCTCTCCTTCCGCCCCAAAAGACTGGCGTTCCTTCGAGGCACTTGAGAATTTGCACTTGAACACCACCGTACCCATCCCGTCTACTGAAGCCATCCCTCCCAAATCAGCACTGGTTCGTATCCGCGCCGCAGCCATCAACGCTCGAGATGTCATGGTGATAGCTCACGGTATCTCCTTCCCTCTTATTCCGCCCTCTCTCCATATTCTCCCATCCAACCCCACTCAAACTGCCCCAAGAGCTCAATCAACCCTCAAGAACATCTCTTCTCTTTCACCACTTCTTATACTTACGCAACCCACCGTAACAGATCCCATCTACCCAATCCCCAATAAGACCAACCTCGTCCCCTGCGCCGACGGCGCCGGCGAGATCTACGCCGTCGGTCCAGACTCCGTGTTTAAAATAGGAGACCGTGTTATGATCCACCCAATGGGTTGGATTCACGAGGAGCAATTGCCGGATCTGGTGGCCATGAAAGGGAAGGGAGCTGGCGATATTGACGGGACGTTAAGAAAATTTGGGATCTTTGTACGTTGTGTTCCCCCTTTCCATTTCCCGACCCTGCCCTTTTTCTCCCATTCCTCCAGTCTCCTCCTTCTATTCAAGACCAGTGAGCATGGACGGAAAGATAGATAGTCAGACTGAACATCATAACATATTGAGGAAAGTCCCCAACTGACTTCCACCCCAAAACAGGAAGACACCCACCTCCTACCCGCGCCCCCTTCCCTAACCCACACTCAAATCGCCTCTCTCCCCGCCTGCGGCGGCACCGCCATCAACGCCCTCTTCTTCGGACCCGTCCCTCTCACCCCCACAATGACAATCCTAACGCAAGGCACCGGCGGCGTCTCGACCTTCGTAATCCAAATCGCCTCTCTCTTCGGCTGCACCGTAATCTCGACTTCCTCATCCGATTCCAAACTCGCTATTGCTAGAGAACTAGGCGCGAAACACACTATCAATTATACGACGTGTCCGGACTGGGATGAGGAGGTGTTGAGGTTGACGGGTGGGAAGGGTGTCGATCATGTGTTGGAGGTTGGGGGAGGAGCGACGATTGAGAAGAGTTTGAGGTGTGTGAAGCAAGGCGGGTTAGTGAGTTTGATTGGGTTTTTGGCGGGTGGGAAGGAGAGTGATCTAACGGCTGCGTTGCTATTTGGTGGGAAGACGCGTGAGTGATCTTCTAATCTTGATTTCGTGCTTTGTGATGAGAGGAAGCTGATTTACTGCCGCAGTGAGAGGTGTCTTTGGGTTCAACAGAGCTCATGAAGAAGCTTTGGTGAAGTTCGTGGAGGAGTATGGTCTGAAGCCAGAGATTGCGCAGATTTTTGAGTGGGAAGAAGCTAAGGAAGCTTTCCAGAAAAGTATGGAGAGGGAAGTTGTCGGAAAGATTGTCATCAAGGTTTGAGATGTATAGCTAATTGATTGCTCCGACATGCTTAGCTATAAACATGTGCTAGTGAAATGCTTCTATAGACAAAATAGTAGCAGATACATCTAAGTCCCCGATGATGCAAAGCAAATTAGATCTAGAAAGAGAACAATCCACAAATTACCTCCTCAAAAATATTGCAACGCGTCAACTTCTCTCCATCAGTACGGCACAGCTCACGAGCTAAAATTAAGCTCCAACAATTTACTTTGCAATAGCCGCTCCAAATTGCCATCATCCGAACAGTATTGCGCAATATTGAGAGCCTTATCAGCCCAGTCCTTGGCGCTCTGATCATCTCCAGCACAGTACAAATCCACGGCCCGGTTGAAGGCTGTTGTAGCTATCCATTCACATTCTTCCGAGGGGTACGGCTGCTCAGTCTGGGAATTGTTAGTCTGGCAGAGTCTTCCACGAACGAATATGGCAGCATACCTCAATTGACTCTTCAGCGAAGCGGTGTGCTTGGTCCAAGAGCTCTGCTGCAATGTCAATATTGTCCAATATTGTGATCCGAACAAGGCATCGAAGATATTTAGCCAGCTTCACAATATCAAACAGATCCATGCCCCACATTTCGTTGATAATCCTCTTTATCGTCTGTACCAGAACTACTCGTTGATTAGTAAAAGTAGAAGACCTACAAAAATACCATAGTCAAGAAACTGACCTGGAGTTGGAGCCTCCGAGCAGAGGATGATATCGGCCATGATCTCATATACCTGCGTCGACTTGCAAGCACTAGCCTTGAGAATGATCTCCCCAAAGTCATCCCATGCTTTCAACTTGCACGCGGCTTCAAAGTCGAAAGCGGCCAGGATGCTCAACTTTCGACGAAGATCAGCTTCTGCTTCCTGAGGCAGATTGTCTGTCTTTTTCTGAAGATGTGTGTCAAAGCTTTCAACATGCTTTCGCAGTCTGAGGTAGTTCTGCAATTGTATTTCAATGTTGTCTTCGCCACGAGCTAGACTGACCAATGCCGTAGCTGCTGTGAAGTCGCAGAACATTCTGCGAAGAGAGAGGTCATCAGCAATCTGCTGGTTGATACCTTGTGGGTATTGGTCAATGAACTCGATACAGCAGGCTAGCATTCGCAGAAGATGATAAGAATCCCAATCAGCAAGATGTTTGATGGCAAGATTGTAGGAATTTTTGGAAAACCAGTGAAGCTCATCTATCGTCCAGATTGTGTCCGGTTCCTTCTTGGAGAGTCGCGCCCTTCGTACCGCAGCAGAGCCTGCTCGTTAATTAGCTGTTGGCAAAGATGCTGGAATTGTGCTGCCTACCTTTCCCATACATGGCGCACAACTTCTCCAGAGTTGCATCAAACTCGGCAGAGTCATCTTGCTTCTTAGCCGCCTCGTCAAGTGCTTGGACCGTCAGCGAAATTGTAAGTCGAAGTAACGAAGCCAAGTTGACGGCAGTGGTTTCGTAAGTGCTCTTATCGAGGACAAGTTGTAAGGCAGCCAGAGTCTGCTTCTTATTTCCGGTTTGCTGCGCATCCAAAACGCAAGCATACAGAAGCTTTGGATCATTGGTCGACGACAAGCTTATGATATTGAGACATTCGGCAGCCAGTTCCTGCTCCTCGCAGCGTACTGCGATCTTATACATCAGAAAACGTGACATGGCTTCATTCTGGGCAGCGCTTGGCATCGACCAGAATATCTCTCGAGCACTCCCCATGTCCTTTCTTGCAAGGGCACAGAGAAGTAATTTTCTGAACAATAATTAGCATTGTCGTTCGTAGTTTTCAGTAGACGAACCTAGACAGTCGGGCCATATTCAGCTCCCCAGACTTTGCAAATATCTTATGCATTGCCAGACGACACCACTTCTCCGCAACTTCATATTGTCCAGAGGCATAATTCGACTCGATACGTCTCCACAAAAGCTGAAAGATGTTAGCTTGATAGACCACAGAAATTAAACGGAATGCCTAACAGTATGTGCTGCAAGAGTGGCTGCTGGGCCTGCTGGTTTCCTCGAATTGACCACGATCGTTGAGAAAAGATCTTCAATCTGTGCCAACGAGTCTGGGTTCTCCCTTTGGTTTGAAGCGATCCATAGTCTGGTGACCAGGGCTTTCCCAAACCACTCATCCTGGTCTTCCCCAATTACACGCAAGGTCAAGAAGTCGTCGAGAGCCTTGGACGCCAGACTCGGGCTCTTATCGTTGAGCTTTCGAATGTGAAACATGATCACCTTGAAGTTGCCATCATTGAGTATGATCGTCCTGATCATCCGCTGGAGAATCTCTGAATATGAAAAGCTGTCGAAAGCTGCTCCAGTATCGTCCGTTGGAGCGGACAAAACCTCCAGCTTCAACAGCAGAACGACCAGCCTGTCTTCTCCAAAATTATTCTCGAGTAGAGTAACAAGGCCCCGAGCTCTTGCTGCAGCTTCCGGAGTGTTGATTGCCAGTAAAGCCTTCGTCAATGATTGTAGGATCGAACTTCGAAGCTCAAGTGCGTCCATGCTTAATCGGTCCAGTTCTTGTCCCTCCAGCACCTCCCCAGCTCTTTCAAGCCATCTGATGGCCATCTCGTATTTCTGCTTCACCAAAAGATCCTTGCCCATTTCATACAAGACATCTGCGAGGCTCTCTGCGGTGCCGGGATCGAATATGTGTTTTGATTTCATGGACTTGCTGTACATGTGCTCTGCCGTATGGAACTCGCCTTGGTGCCATGACTGTACACTGGTTAGATGCAAGTTTTGCCAGTATCTGGGGCTATTGCCCTACCACAGATGTTCTGAGAACATAGTATTCTGCCACAAGTCTCTCGCACGCCTGTCGTTCTTCTGAACTCAAGTCCATGATCTTCTGCAGAAGCCCTTCGTACGCGCTGACTCTGCTGAGAACTTTGATGGCAAGAACATATTCTTTTGCATCTACAGAAGTGTCAATGTGGCTTGCTCGCGCGCCAGTAGTATTTGCTAACGTACCGTCACAATTCTTACCAGCCTTCAACCCGATCTTCATCGTCCTTGCCAAGTTCCCCCCAGTACTCTTGCCAGCAACATGTGCACAATCCAGCATCAGAAACGCATATACACGTGCGAGTAGTAGCACGATCGGCATATCTTGTGGCCTTTCAGTCTCGTAATCGCGTCGGAGCCTTGTACAGAGGTTCCAGATCGTCGTTGCACTGCGGTCTAGCTCCTCGCATTTCGACGAATTCGAGATGGCCAGGCTCTCGGGAAAGATGGATATATGCTTTTCGAGCTCCTGGGCTGTTGAGTTGGATGTTTTCGAGGCTGCTGCAGCTGGTAGGGTAGATTCGAGTTCGGCGGCGTAGGCTGCAAACCACCTCATTAGAAAGCCACAGATGTTCAGGGAAGAGACAACTTACAAAGCACATTCTTCAGTCGCTGATCTTTCTGCGGACGTGATGGGGGGTTTTCTGGAGCCATCGTGATGATATTTGGTTGGCATGCGGAAGAGAAGAGATGGTGGGAGGAGAAGGGAAATATCACCAGAAGCTTAGCGAACTCGCCGTTGATGTTGACTGAAGCGACGGGAAGGAACACCGCCCTGCCCAGTGCTTAGTGCACTGCAAAAGAAATAGACAGAAATGAGAGAAGACGCAAAGCGTATGCCCTTCTGGTGTTGACAAACAGGACTTTTGTTTTGTGTATTTGTTTTACAAGAGAATCGCAAGAGCTTTAGGTATCTTGTCAAGGTTCGGCCCGCCCCGCTGAAGGCGCTGGCCAAACACCTATGAACGCCAACCTACAGTCAAGATTTATGTGCTTATGGCCCTAGCATCTACAAGAAAATCGATGGATCCAACCATGCTAGCGCTTAACCGGATCTTGTGGTAAGAAGTTACCGACAATTAGGGAGGGTCTGTGGTGGTATAAGCAGGGTATCAAAGCCGAATGTAGCACTGGAAACATACATCTTGTGGTCGTCTCTCCTTATGGTGAAAGAGAAGCAGCACTTGATCGTGGGATCTTTCGACTGGTCGTCTGGGTTCTTCAGCGAGCAGCTTGTCAACAGAGCCTTTTGGCTCTGATCGAATGCAATAGCTCCAAATTTCTCCCAGTAATTGACAAGTGATTCTTCCGCGAGTATCTCATGGATAGCAATCTTGCCCTTTTGTGATAATCAGCGACAATACTACCTACACCGATAGCACAACTCACGTCTCGTAATTTCTCGATCGGTACATGGATCAACTCTGCCATCTCCTTATTGCCTCTAAAAATTTCACCTGTTCGCCTCCAGCAACACGCAGGTATAGCCATACTCGCAAACACCCGGTCATATTCCATGAGACTGCGCTCGAACCACATTTCAACATAGATGAGCTCGATGTCGGTCAAGGCCTGGACCTTCTCTCGGAACTTTGGTCTGAAGCGGTCCAGCTGTCGAAGAATCTTTTGCTTCTGGGCCGCATGCAGATGACTGTCCATGTAGGCTGATAATCGTGCGTAGCCTTTCACGTAATTGAATGGCTTGAGCATTCCCGCATCGTACTTCGCTCGGAGTAGCCGCTGCATTCGCTCTTCGGGCGCATCGTTGCCAGTTGGATCTGCGGCTTGGAGGTAGTACTCGCGTGCTTTGTCTGTCGGTATGACGCTCGCAGGCCTAGATATCGCCCCTGCTTGTGGATTGCCGGAACCTAGCATTGTCGACGGTTGACTTCCCGAAGGCCCAGTACTGTTGTTGGAAGCCCCTGGTAACATGGCTCCAGATTGATCGTTGAAGAATCCGGAAGTATCTTCGGGGAGCAGAGCGCCGTCGTCGAGCAAGCTGTTGTTCAGAAAGTCGTTCAAGAGGTTGTACTCATTGGTAACTTCTGGCGCGTTGAACATGTACGAGGGGTGGTAGTTATGCATATCTTGAAACTGGTTCTGTGATCCTAGCCAGTCGCTCGAGTATCCGATGACTGTATTGTCAATAAATGATTTCTAGCAAAAGAAAAGAACAGTCCAAGCCTTACACTGGTTGCTGTTGCTATTAAGAGCATTTGCTTGGATCCCCGACACCGGTGAGGGCTGAACGAGCTGTAAAGGGCCGCCCTGAGATTGAGATAGTGCAGCAGTGCCCAACGCGAGGCTGTTATTATCTTGCGATTGAGCTTGAGCCTGAGTCTGCGCTTGGTCGAAGGAGCTATTCATGCCGTTACCGTTGTCTACGCTTCCCTGCTGCACCGGCTCTGGCGGCGATCCATCCTCCTCCGGCGCAGAGTTGGTATGCTGGCTCTTCGCCTTCTTCGTGGCCGATTCCGGTTCGCGGGGCTCATCATGGCAAAGGTGTCCGATATTACGCTTTATACAGCGTGCACATGGGCGTTCCTGTGCCACAGCAGAGCAGTTAGTCATAGGACGCTGTGTAGCACGACTGGCTGCACATATTGGAAGGGGGGAGTACCAAATCGCATGTCATATGCTACCCAAAGACAAGTCGAATCAGCTTTTGCCAAAGATTTGCGCATACACGCATATACCAAGGGAAGGTTTTCCCTGGAATTTAATTGGGAGCCAAGGCAGGACTTACGGATCGGCGACAATATACACAAGCTGCAGGAACGCGCCCTCAGATCAGCCAATGTCTCAGAGGAAGGACAGGATTTGGAGCTGCGGACCATGATTGACCTTCCTTCTCTTCTTTGGACTCTTGCTTGCGCCAGTCGCAGGAGGCGACTTCTGGGGCTTCGCATCCTGCCCATTGCTCGCTCCATTCTTTTCCATGGCATCGGAGCCTATGTTATGAGGGTCCCATCGGGTTGCGACAGCGCTGTTGTCAGGTTGACTGGGGGAAGACCCAATCCGTGCGATTGAAGCTGCCCAAACTCGTCAGCATCAAGTCGCGAATGCGGCAAGGAACACATACTCTTGCGTGTCTAATTACACGGCGTACGGAGGTGTTGGAAGGACTTGCGCCTCAATTGCGATGTTCGACGGCTGGTGTTGATGGAAGTCGCGGGGCTACGGAGCTAGCTGGAGCGGGCAAGGTAAACTGGAGCTGTCAGGCACATCATGCACGTATTCTGCGACCAATGATTGGAAAATATACATGTGACGAAATGGTATGAGGACATATGGGTTGCTTTTCATTGGACATGTGGCTATTCCATCAAAAAGTCTCTAGGATGCACATCATGAAATCCCGAGGTTCAGAGCATGTCGTCTGTTCCCAACTCCCAGAACCAGAGCCCCACGAACGCCGAGCCTCCCATTCAACCCATGCCATGCCAAAGGCAATGCAGCCCTGTGATCGGATCACACGAGACACCGAACCCAACCCGCTCAAAATCCCTACACTTTCTCTTCTGCGCCTAACATAACATCGTCATACAATGAGTTGTCAAGGTGATCAAATAAAGTGGCTTGAACAGCCGCTTTGCTATTCGCCATTGCCTGTGAAATCCCCTGAACCTGCTTGATATTACCCTCGATAGAGTCCACGTGACCCTCAAGCTCACTCATCAACCCCTTCAGATTCTCGTCGTCCTGGACCCGAAGATCAATTAGTTAAAGAGAAAATATCTCTGTAAAGGGGAAACTTACCCCGAGACCTAATGATTGGAATTGTCGGTCAACTTGGAGGCCAATATCATCCTTCAACAGTTCGATCTCTCTGGTGGGGTCATCGGGTTGGAGGACTGGATGCAGCTTTCGGGCAGCTTGATTTCGTGCTGAAGCCTCAGCCTTTGCATTTGTCTCTAGCTCTGCAAGTAACTCTCTGTCTGCCTCCAATCTTGCCAGTTCCTTGCTTAGCTCCGCCTCGAGAAGTTCATTTGAATGAAGTGCGGGGGTGAGCTGTGCCTCTAACGCCCGATTGTGATCCAAGATCTTTTCAAAATCAAAGTCGTCCTCTCGATGATTTTGCGTGCCGGGTGGGAATGGAAGACCTCTGGAAAACTTCTTTACAAGCTTACGTGACACCGCTTCTACAGCTGTGCTTGCCTGCGTTTTCTTTCGCTCATCATTGAGACGAGCAATGACGGGTCTTTGAAGATCGCTTAGTAGCTGTGAAATGCGATCAATGGCCGCCGGTGGAAGAGCCTCCCACTTGGCTTCGATAGTTTGGCGTGACACGTTTCTGGTGACTGCCTTGAGATGTTGATAGTTAAGTAAGTCAACTTCGGCTTCAGCATTCTGATCATGCTCGGGTACTTTCTCGACACGTTGGCGTTTGGAGGGCTCTGACTCTGTATCTAGAAGACATTAGTAGAAATACATAGACCATTGCCGGTGTTCGAAACTTACTCTCAACCCCTTTGCGCTTTCGTGGAGGAGCTTCTCCTTGAGAAGTCCGTCTGGGACCTCTCTTCTGGGTCTGGGAGGGTGCTGAAGAAGTCGCATTAGAGGATCGAGAAGCTTTCTTTGTCTTTGCTGATCTTTGCGTCGACGATGTGCCTTTCTGAGCATGAGACGAACTGCTGGAGGGTTTCGATCGCTTTTCACCAGGAATTTTTGTCAGCTTTGAAGAAGCAAATTCCACTGCCACGACTTCCGATCGACAATTAGGCTTGGTAAATTTGCTAGAACTTTCCTTCACTGGTTCTGGAACAACTTGCTGAGATCCAATATCTGATCTTCTGGCCCTCCTCCTTCCTCTAACTTCCACATCCTCGTCTTCTGCTTGAATGTCAGGTTGGACAGCCTTCTTCCGTCCAGGACCTGGCTGTTTCGGCTGTATTAAGTTTTGCTCAGCTACATCCGATCGTCTATGGCGTGCTCGACCTCTAGCTGGAGTATTTTCGGTCGTCAGCTTCTCAGCTGGCTGCTCGATCATCTCAGCATCGGGCTGGCGCGTCCGTCTCTTTCTCGGCTCGGGAACCTCAAGTACAGTCTCGGCCGGGTTTTCTACTGCCGCAGGCCGCCCGCGTTTCTTGACAACTCGGTCATCAGGGGCTGTTATAGATTTGGTGGGCTGTTCAGACCGAGGAACGGATGGCCTTCCGCGCTTGGTTGACGTCGTTAGCAGCCCTTCTTTGCCTTTGCCTGTAGCATCTTTAGTCCCCAAGTCATCGCCAGCCTGGTCCTCAACAGCAGCAAGGGAGCGTCGGCTTCGTCGTTTCGGCGCCGTCGCCTCCTCAGCCTGCTCTCCCAACAGCTCATCAACTGGTTCCTCAAGTCGAGAACTAGACGGCCGACCTCTCTTTTTCGCTGAAAGCTGCTTCGCGCTTTCACCCGCACGATCCTCCTCAGTCTCGGTAGTAGCTGGTCTCCCCCTCTTCCTCCCCTTCTTTCCTTCTAATCCTGCCGCATTCGTGCCCATAGCCTGTGACCCCTCACCCAATATCCTCAATTCCGCCTCCCCAGCACTTGACCAACCCCTCCTCGGCAGCTGCTCCTTCTCAGTAGCTTCATTATCCTTCGGCGCACGAACAGCCTTCTTCTCCTTCTTCTCCTGCTTCTTCCTCTCATCTTCCTTTCCCTGCTCCTCACCCAAAGCTCTAAAATCCGCCTCTCCAGCACTCGATCTTCCCCTCCTCAACGGCATCTCTTTCTCCTTATCCGCAGCACCAATTTTGTCCACCTCCCTCCTCCCTCTATTTCCCGCTGCCATTTTCTCCCCAATCCCGCCCTCTGCCTCCCCAGCCCCCGCAGTCGGTCTTCCCCTCTTCTTCCTCGTCTTCTCGGCATCTCCATCTTCATCCACATCCTGAATCCCCGAAGCCGCAGCAGAAGGCGCGGCAGGCACAGAAGTCTCCGCAATCGCTGCACTCGAAGGTTTCGCAGCCCACCACTCCGAAGGACGCGACCGCTGTCTCTTGAGGATTCCTGGTTCGGGGGCCTGTGTTTGCGCCTTTGTTAGCTACATTTCTTCCCTCGCTCTATTATACCAATAACATCGGAATCGTACACGTACCATTGTCAGGATATTAGTTTACCATTCGTCGATGTTGGACGTGCCGTGGTTCATTACATGCTGGTGTTGAGGGGGGTGCATGGTCTTTGGGTCCTTCGAAGTACGTCCGTACCCTCAGATCGATCGCGATCGCGTAACGCGTTGCCGAGAGGCCCAATTGGAAAGTCAATATAACATCAACACGTGATTGTCCTTGGCGCTTGACAATTTCGAGATCTACAACCATGTCATGGATTCGGGATCTTGGAAGTCAGAAGTATCTTGCTGGATATCTTTGATTTCCAGTCAATATCAGTCACGTCCTTGGTATAGCTACATTCTCTGCACATCCCAAGCCAGTATAGACCGAAATCCGTGTACCCTCATTCCAATGAACGCCAGCCATATGCACCACAAACACCAGTGACACCACGCTCCCGAAATGTACAATCCATCTTCCAATCGGGTCCCATAATTCAAGCCCTATTTCACCTTCATCATAATCGTCTCCATCCCTCTCACAACATCAATCTGCGCTGCCCTTGCCTTAACAGCATTCAGCATTCCCCTATCAAAATCATCTCTCGCCCTGAGCACAGCCTCCACCCAGCTAAGCTGCAAATCCCAATAATCCATCTTAAACGCTGCAAAGACCTCCGGCACAACAGCCTTATCCGCCTCAATAAGCTCAAGAAAGCGTTCCGTGACCCGCCATTTCTGCTTGATAGCTTCGCCGACGTCGGGACTGAGATGGCTGTTCTCGTTGAAGAATTCAAAGGCTGTGGAGACGTCGTTGAAGAGCTTGTCTTTGTACGGGTCTTGACGCTTGAATTTCGCGCCTTTGTTGCGCACGCTGGTGAGGTAGCGGACGAGGAGCTCGTCAGCGAGTTCCTCGATGAAGATGTCGAGGAGAGAGTGATGTAGCACGACTTTGTAGTCGCTGACGTACTCGTCGAAAGTGACGATCATCTGCTTGATGGCGGTTGTGGAGTACCATCTTGGCGTGAAGAAGTCTGGCATCACAGTGCGGAAGTCTACTGCGAAGACCAGTTGGGCGAATTTGGCTATGCAATGAGTGCTGAAATCAACATAGACGTTTCGTAAATCTGCAATGTCCCCGTCCACTCTCTCCAGGTATTGTGGAGAAACCAGGGGTTCAAACTTTTGACGGAAGCTTGTGAGATATGCAAATCTCCCGGCTTCTTCATTATCATCGATGCAAGCAATCTGGTCATTGGCAGTAGCAACAAGCCAATCCTGGAGAGCTGGAAGCAAGTCCAGCTCAGGATTAGCATGGTATTTGGCTGCCTCATCATCAAGCATCTTCTGCCAATTCGCCTGCCTCGTCTTGAGCCGCAGGATCATGGCATCGATCACACCTTCAACAACATCCATGCGCTGAGAGGTGCCAGCAGAATCAATCTGCTCTCGTAACATGCGCCACATATCGACGAGATTCTTCGTCCGGAAGTACCCATACTCATCAGCATCCAGATTCCCACCCTCTACACTCCGCTCCATAAAATCATTCTGCTCAGTCTTGAAAATCCGATCAAGCCACTCGTCCAGGTATTTGATAACCAGCTGTCGGAAGTCTCTGACCAGCTCAGGTTCCCGACCATCCAGGACTAATGGCTCCAACTCATCCTGTTTGAATCCAAGCTTCGCCATTTTCTGGTAGTACTTTTCTGGCCAGTTGAGGATGGAAAGCATATGTGCCGAGTCTGTCTCTGGATCATCTACCATGCCAATAAGAAAGTCGTGCATAAGCTGATGATAAAGCTTTCCATACGTCTGGAATATCTTCCACTTCTTTGGCATTAGCGGTACCATGCCCTGCTTGACAGCATTCAAATCGTTGAAGAACCACTTCAAGTTCTTGTCTATCCTCGATGGGTCCTCCAGGAAAGCTTGCTTCGACTCATTGATCTGTTCCTCGGCGTGTATCTGTATTGCCTGCAAGAACTTCTCCTTGTAGCCCCTAACCTGCTTCGCTCCATCCGTGATGCTCTGGAACCTAGCTGCCATCTCTTTATGATCTTTCAACGCCTCCTGCAGTGCCTTCACTCTCTTGTCGCTCCTTTCCTCCGCCTCAATGATGACTGCAAGTCTGACCACCAGCCCATTGTTCCCATTGATAAGCACATTGATCAGATTCAACGCAATGGTCCCAACATGCTCATCGAACCACTCCACTGTCTCCTCCAACCTCGCAAAGTATTCCTCCAGCGTATTCTGCGCACTCGGATCATCCGCCCTCTCAATCTGCTCCATAGCATCATCCCTTATATTCCTCAATTGCGTCAACTCGTAATGCACAGCCAGTAGGTTCGGCATATTCTCTGGATCCGCATCGTCCTCCCTCAGCAAGGCCTCAATCCGAGTCAAACGATCGTTGAAGCTATCCAGATTCGTCCGCATTGTTTCGACAGCGCTGAAGTTCCTGTGCGTCTGGCTGACTAGGTTGATATTGGGGAAATCCCTAATCATGTTCTGCGCCTCGGCGCACAGCTTGTCTATCTTCATCATTTCCTCCTTGATGAGTTGAACCGTCCTTTGCCCATCTGTAATCCCATTCATGCCCGACTGTGTGATCTCCAATTGCTCTTTCAATCCGCTTCGTAGCTGCGAATCGACCGCAGCCTTCTTCCGTACATATTCGAGCTTCATAGCTGGTATCTTGTCCAAATCGTCGGGATGCCGCAGCAGCTCGGCGAGCTTGACGGTCGAGCTGTCCATCGTCATATTGAAGGCGACGAATGCTATTAATTGCTGTGTTCCTAGGTATTTCAAGCCATGCTTGTGCTTGAAGGTCTGTCGAGACGTTGCTGTTTGGATGTCTAGCTCGGCTTCGGAACTTCCCGAGCTGGGATGAGGATGATCTTCAAAATCTCGCGACGTCGACCAGACTTCTCAACGTCAAGACAGAGCAATTGTCTACACAGGACAAGGTAAGCTCTCCGTTGCTCTGCATCTACCTGTATTCTAAAAATCAATACAGTCACAATGTCCTACTTCCGCATAACCCTCATGCGATCAGGCATCGGCCTCACAAAACGAACACAAGGCGTCCTCAAAGCCCTTGGCCTCCGCCAACGAATGAAGACCGTCTTCTACCCCGTCACACCCGAAGTCGCAGGTCAGATCATGAAAGTCAAAGAATTGGTATCGGTCAGAGAAGTGGATAGGGCTTTGACGGCGCAGGAATTAAAGCAGGAGAGAAGACCAGATCCTGGATTTTACATGGAGAAGGCAGTACCACGGTGATAGGGACAGATGGGAGTGCGAGGACGGTGTGCTGGGATTATAGTGTACGCTATTGTTACGGAAGTCGATTTGTGGCCCCATGAAGGCCATGAGGCAAGAGACTAGGTTTAAGGAGTATCTCGAACCCCGAAACGCAAATCTACGAAGAAGGCCTGCTGTACAATCAATGGATGGACTGGGAGGTCTCAAATTGCATCGAAAATCTCGAGATGTAACATTCAATGGGAGTTTGGGAATTGAGGTTTTCAGGAGTAGGCATAGAAGAGTCCTTGAGGGATGTATAAATCTAATGAAACCCTTTCCACCAACTCAAGCATCATGGCTTCAAAAAGACTACAGTGAATCCTCGTAGGACTGCAGGAATACACAATGTCCCAAGCCTAGGTTATTCAATTGAAGGACCGCCAGCATGACATGAAAGGGTATTCCATTCAAGAATTTTGTTGTTCCGGAAAGAGCTGGATTCTTGGCCAGGGAAGGAAGAAAGGATCAATTCACCAGCTTCAAGAATCATATTCATTCAGTTGCAAGCATTCAGTGGAGTAGCTCAAATTGCTATTAGGGATGCCTATTACAAAGTCCAAGCAGACTGTCTTCGAAGCAGGCCCCATGATAATGCTGAGGAATCCCTATGCACGATGACTGTTTGCGAAGCGAAACGCAAATGAAAGACGACTGTCATCATCCACTAGTCCTTGCTGAAGCAAAGACATCCCTCCAGATGATGAGCTTTCAAAGTAAGAGCAGCAGAAGGAAGCCATAGTGTACAAGCGCTTGAACCCCGGAGGGCCACGAACTGCAATCAAAATTGACGCCATTCTCCAATACCATGCCATCCATATAAAACACTTATCCGCTGCGGGCCTTCTCGACATACTCGGGGCTGGGAGTCTCGTACTCGCTGACGAAGTACTTGGTGACGTTGCGTCCGATCCAGATAGTCAACTTGGTAAGCTCTTCACGAAGACGATTCGAAGATTGAGCATCCATGTTAGTCTGAGCAATGAGCTCTGGAAGGGTAACTTGGCAACTGTCAGTCATGCATAATGGGGCCAGGCGAGCAAGGGGGACCAACCGATGAGGCGGCACAAGTGTTCTGCACCGTAAGTATCTCCCACAGTCTTTCCGGCAAAGTCGCCAGTGTCCTTGTTGAATCCTTCGCGAACCTCAATGTATTGGCTGCGCTCGAAGCTGCAAGGCATGATTAGCAGAAGTACAGATGAGAAGGGTGTGCTAGTCTTACCGGTAGAGGAGAATGCGACCAAGAGTCTTCTCGAAATATTCCTTTAGGCCAGCAATGACCTCGAGGAGAATATCAGCTTGAGGGGTTCCAGTTTGACGTCTTGGCTGCTCGTAATCGAGGTAGTCGTCCAAGATCTTGTTGACAGGCTGGGCAGCTGGAAGTGGGACAAGTTGTTGGTTCTTGGTAACGTTCTCCCAGTCGTCGACGAGAATCGCCTTGATGTGGTCTGGTACTGGAAGGTGGATCGATGGTCTAGTGTGGAAAGTCTCCTCCTGTGAGTCACGATTTGTTAGTACATCATAGTTAGCAGCGAGTCCCGGAAATGCAATGAAGATCTTGTCTGCTGGGTCGCTACGCTTCTTTCTGGCAAAGGTCGGTGCAGGAGCAGGAGACGAAGCTGGCGTGAAAGGTGGCTCAGATTCTGAGGTTGACGAAGGTGTGGTCAACGATGAGCTTTGGTCACTGTTCTCAGAGATAAGGCCTGGAGCGATGACAGGAGCTGGTACACCCGTATCATGCAAGTCATTTGTCTGAGTCATGCGGGCACGACGACCTCTGCCTGGAGGACCGGGCTTCCATCCACTACCAGTCTCTGGAATATCGATTCTTCCGGCAAATGGAACGACGTGTTTGCGAGGCATGTCCTCGTAGTACAACCTAACCATCGCGGTATCTGAACCATTCTTGATATGCTCGAGGAGCTTGGGGCGAAGAGCATTTGCCTTGGCGGGCTTCGAGTGCGAGTATGCATACTTGTTCGGGTTTCTGAGCCTGCCGTTGACTTCGTCGATATACTCGAAGCCTTTTGGAGGAAGCTGCAAGAGATTGTCGGGAGCAAGCATCTCATCATCCTGAAGGAAACGAATTACATCCCATTCGGAACTGTTGGGATCTGCCCAAGCTTGGTACTTGCGCTTCGAATTTGTTCTATCAATGTCAAGAGCGACGAGCTCAGCATCGCCTTCTTCGCCGTTTCGACGAGCAGCACGTGCAGCACGTGCAGCGCGACGGTCAGTGACGGGAGCAACGGTAGCAACGGTAGCATCTGTAGCAATGGGTTCAGTTCCACCATCCATGACGTCCTGTGGGGAGTTCATGGTAGCATTTCGCGACTTACGGTCGCGCTTTGGAGGAGGAGCAAGCGCGGTAGCAGGTTTGCTATGGGCCTTGTTTGTTTCGTTATTGATATCGCAATCGATGGACTTTCGCTTCTTGCTAGTGGGATTTTGGGTGTTCTCAGCCTTGTCCGTAGCTTTGCCGATAGCCTTGCCGACCTGCTCAACAGTGGTCGACACCGCATCTGGGCTGGTTTTCTTTTTCTTGGTGGCATGCGTAGGTGCTGGCTTTGCGGAGTGCTTGGCTTCGGTATTGTCATTGTCTGAAGCTGCCTTGCGCTTCAAGGTACGCGCTGGAGCTGGCACGGAGGTCAAGTCAGAGTCGACTGCTTTGGACGATGGCTTGATGGCACGAGTCGATCTCCTCCTAGCGGCAGAAGGTATGGTCAAGTCGTCGAAGATATCGGACTTGCCAATGGAAGTGGTTGTATTGCCCGTAGTGGCTGGAGAATCGTTGGATGGTGGTGGAGTGCAGATCAGTTTGAGGCGCGGAGGTGAAGGAGTCTTGGGGGCAGCGACGGGAACTTTGGCTGAAGGCCTCGAATTCCGCGCTGGAGGTTTGTTCGCTTTTTGCACGGTGTCATGAAGCTCGGAGCTGCTGGTAACAACCCGAGAAGGGCTATTGTGAGCCTGAGAAGCAGATCAGCACGGGCGCGCCAGGAAGGTGATAGGCAATGGAGCACTCACAGCATCATCTGCGACAGAGCAAGACACAGCGCTCTCGAGCAATGGACAAGGAGAGATATTTTCAGGAGTAGCGCATCCTTTGTAAAAGGATCTCTGTTTGTGCGGCGAGCCTTCGTAGGTGACCCTCCACTTGATCGGCGACATGGTATCGATATCCTAGAGACTGCAAGTTAGTAGGGAACAGCGAGCAATTGGTATATAGCTTACAATACTATCATCAATTGATAATACAATATTTTGCAAAGCAAGTTCGGGGTCTCCAATTGGGCTGTAGCCAGGCGCAGTGGTTGCGGAAGAGAAGATGTGCGTCGTAGGGGCGGCGGACGAGGAAGGTTTTGGGTCGGGATTCTGCCGTTCTTCACCTTCCCCGGACTTCACCTTCGACAAGCGCGAAGACTTGTCCACGCACACATCTAAGAAGGGGGAAGGCAATTCTTCAACGCCTCTGTGTATCTACGGAAGTGTCTTTGAGCATGTTGTTGGGGAGAAAATTGCAAGATATTACTCACAATTTGGCACTCATCGTGGTCGTCTTCTGACGAGGTATCGCAGGACCATCCCGCAGCAGAACCCGTTGGATGGTTCTCTTGAACTCGTCTGCGCCATCGCAGAACTCTAGAGATTCCATCGGACTGCATTCAAGGATGTCAGGATCCGTGATACAGAATCAGTTGCGAGGTGGACATTTACCTCTGGAACTTGTGGCATCAAGGAAGCACCATGACTCCCTTGCAACCTGCGTCGAGCTCTTTCTTCAACATGGTTACCATACTGGCAGCGCTTGAAGCGAAAGTCAGTCCTGCGGATGACGGAAGGATGTAGAGCTACTGACAGCTAGGTGGTACATAGAATTCCAATCCTCGGAGATCGTCTCATCAGATCCAGAATTTGAATCATCGGAATGAGGAATGAACATCTTCAGGTACAGTGCAAAGCACGATTACCGAGCCGTGCTGTAGGTAGTATTGATCTCCCAGGCTGGCTCGTAGAAATGACGGGCGAAAGAGCAAGGCAGCCGTACGAGAGGCTCAGAGGAGTTTGAAAAATGGCGTGCCAGGTAAAGTTTTCTCAAAGTCCAGAAGAAATTCCAGCTATGCATAATGATGAAAGGCTCAGGCAGCATGATGCAGCAATTAAAGGTGCTTGTCACTGATATAGAGACAGCGTCCTGTGGAAGTATTGCATATCCTGCTTCGACAACCACTCATCATGGTTGACGTCTTGCTGGTTTGAGCCGAGATCCAGATATTCGAATCACAAATCATTCGAGAAAGAGAACTTCGCTCCAATCCAGGCGTTCCAGAAGCATGAGGCAAAAGCCAGCAAATGATGCTCCTTCCTCGTAAGACAATCCAAAGCTCACCTCCCAGCAGAAGAAGACCAAACACAGAAACCAAAACAACAACAAATGAAAGGGGTTAACTCACAGGCTCCAGATCATAATCTCTATGTCTCCTAGCACCACCACGCCCGCTTTGAGCAGCCGCCGAAGCATACCGCTCCTCACTGCCACGAGCCGAGCTAAAGTCCGAGCCATTGGCACGTCCACCTCTGCCCTTTGTCGTGGACTTTGGACCTCCCCTGGTCTGAAGCGCCTTCATTTGATTGTGGAGCTGGGCAGCCAGTTCTTTGTTCTCTTCCGTGAACTTGCGGACGCGGTCTTGAGGAACCCAGTCGTCCCAGCTGCGTTTGTACACGTTGTTAGAAGGTGTTGGGGTCTTGGAGTAGCGAGACAGAGGGGGAAACCACATGACTTTTGAAAGGAGATAAAGGTTGGAGGTGTGAGGAGGTGGGAAAGGATGCAGCCTCTCCGAAGGACAGAACTTGGGCGACTGCTGCGTGCTTTCCCACTTGGGAAGGGCCAAGTCAGGACAGGGCAGGAAAGAGCCTCAACGGGTAGGAATTCAAAGCGATGCACTCACTGCAATCAGTTAGCACACTTGAATCTCAACGCTTGAATGTACATACCGTATTCTTCCAGCCCTTGTAATGGATCTTGTACTGCCATGAATGAGCATCGGCATCATCCATCTTCCTCACATCCAGAATCTTGGCCTCATAGAGCATCTCATGATGAAAACAGAGGACCCGCTCATCCTTCGCATAGGGGGAGCTCGCCGCCGCAGCCTTTGATGGAGCCATCTCGTGTCCAAAACCCCAAAGAACAGCTATTCAAGAGGTTGGAAGTGAGTTCTGAAGTTGATTTGTCTCCTGACCCTGGTGGTTGCGAGGTTTAAGTGATGAGTTGAAGGAATATATGCCTGAGTAGTCTGGCTCGAGCGTGAGCTGCAAGGTTCTGTTTGCTGCCAGCCGAGAAGCGCGTCCACGCCTGTCTCAACGCGTCTCTCCCTGGCTCAGCCTTGCAACAACAAAGCCTTGTCACCACGAAATTGCAATTCCTTGAGTTCCTCGTGTTTGCATTGGTTTGATTACTTCTATCTGTTGAAAGGCTTTGATTTCACAACATTGAAACGGCCCTCTTTCATGCTGGTACATACAGTCAATTACACCACGCTCTTGACTTCACTCCACTTCAAGACCACACACAATGGCGCCAACAGAAGCAACAATCCTCTCGACCTTCCTTTTATCCCCCGCTCCCCTCCCAACAATCATAACCCTCAAAGCATTCACCGAACTCTTCCCACGCTCCCAGCAGTCCTCCCCACAAATCAAAGCTCTCTACAGAGACTTACAGCATCAACGAGCTCGTTTGACAGACGCGGTAACGCGGAATATCGGAGCAGAGGTCAAGAGGGGTAAGGCGCAAAGGAGAGAGGTAGTCAGGGCTCGAAGGGAGGCAGAAAGGGAGGAGCAGGATGATGAGGTTGATGTGGAGAGAGCTGTAAGTTGCAGACTTTAATTTCAGTTCTGCGGATTGCAATCTACAGTACTAATTCACACCACAGCTATTCGGCCCAACTTCAAACCTACCAGTATCGAAACCGCATACCTTGACCTCGATCCTGCCGGAGCTGGAGAGCGCAGTTGAAGAGGTAGAAGATGAGATACGGAGGCTGGACGAGGAAGCGGAAACGCTGCTGGCAGGGATGCAAAGTACTGTCGGTGGATTGAGCGATCTACGATACGGTCGACTGGCAAATGGACAGCTTCGAGAGCAAGTCTTAGAGGGCTTGGAGAGGCTGGAGAGTTCATGCGACAAGAGATGACGGATTTTGTGGAAGACCTTTGGAATTTTTTACAGCATTACAGGAGTTTTTGATACCCAATGAGAATTATGATCAACTATATAATCGTCTCCCGACATAACGGCATGAAGAAAAGTTCTGTGTCCGCCCTAACCATTTTTCCGTTTGAAAGAAGCATTTCTTCGTGGTTGAAATCGTCTTACTGTATACAGAGTCAGCTAGGAAACATGTTCTGGTGACGAAAAACTTACACGAGCTGCAGTAGCTGGGGCAGCTGGTCTGCGGCCTTGTGGTCCGGCGGCTCTGTTGCTCCTGTAAAGGTACTCAGTATACAGTCTTTATTGTTCTTCGGGATTGATTGCTAACATGATGCTTCTGCTCGCGAAGGAAATACCGATCATGAACAACCATGAGGGGATGACAGCGAAGACCCAGAAGAAGTATCCAAGGGGAACAGCGAGGTGGTTCTTAGCGAAGAAACCGTCGAATGGGTGGAAGACACCCTCGTAGACCTCCAACTCCTTGTAAGACTGGCTGGAGAGAAGGTCCACGAAGGTTTGGACCTCAGTGGTGGTGGTATTGAGTCTTCTGGTTCGGACAGTGACGGGAGCTGGCTTGGGCAGAACATCCAAGATCCAGAGAGCTGGAGGACCAGCGCTCCAGGAGTTGCAAAGTACTGGCTGGTTGTCGCAGTTCAAGTAGGCCAAGTGGGGAGCAGCCGGGTTGACAGACCACAAGAGCGCAGTCTCGTTGAATGCCTTCTCCATCTTGGTACATTGGCCGAAGCAAGTGGTGTTTCCTCCAGTAACGAGAACCCACCACTCCTCTGGGGTGGTGGCAGCAGGCTTGACACTGGAGCGGATGGTCTGCTCCCAGTCACTGAGAGTCAAGATGTTCAAAGTCCTGCCCCCAGCCTTAGCTGCGGCAGCCTCTGGAGTATGCGCCTTATTGGGATTGGGAATGAACGACATAAATTTGTCGAAATACACCTTTGCCTGGTCAAGAGGAGACTCTTGCGCGGCAGCCAGGACTGGCAAAGCGAGCAGGGAGAGGGTCGAGAAGCGCATGATTGCTCGTTCTGGTGAGGCTGTAGGATTGATTGATGAGGAGGAATCGGAGTTCGAGGAGAAGGCTACAGCAACGCGCCTGCCTTAGGATGGGATGATGCAATGGGCGATAAGACTAAAGAGCTCTAACGCGGATGGGAGACAAATGTCAGGGAGGGACTGGGAGTACTTTGGATAATGTGCTGGCAAAGATTACAATAAAGTAATATTCGCAAAATTGTACAGAAAGATGAAGCCAGATGTGAGGATGAGAACAACAAGGAGAGAGGAGAAGAGCAACAATGGAAGCTAGAAGAAGCAGGGTCCTCAAATAACAAATTACCCACCTGGGGATGGGATGGGATGGGATGGGATGATGACTGGCCTGGCCTGGGCATCTCTGTTGGTCCAGCAGCAGTGCGGCGGAGGTGTGAAGATTGCCCCGCAAATTGTTGATGAACGACGGGTCTGGACACATGTGCGCGCGTAGTATTGAGACTTTCATGAGAATATTTCAGAATAGCTATCTGTATTGGGATGCAGCCGAGGGTACAGCGCCAGCTTATCCCACTAGATCAAATGCAGTCAAGCTCATCTTCTCCATTCCCACCCTCGAAGACCCCTGTCAATTACGGCGGGCGGGAATTCCTCGCTTGCAGAAAACCGACCGACCGACCGATAAGATAACAATTTTTTTCGTGAGAAGTTGCAGTGGTTAAATTTCACTTCTCAATCATCACGGCGCAAAGAGCCCTACACGTCTTCAAGATGTCTCTCGAAGAGAAGCTCGACAAGATCCGATCGCCGAAGCTTCAGAATCAACAACAGGTACAGGCAATCTGGTTATGGCATTCAGAAGAGCTTAACACTTGCTGACTTTACAGACTCAAATTGTCCTGTCTTCACTGGAAGACATTCTTCGAGACCAGAAAACAGAGCCCACTCCGACCGGATACTTTGCAGGACTTCTCGCTCTCCTCGGTAGAGCTACTCCTAGTTCTGGTGTAAATAAGGAATTAGCAACTTCGGTTGTATACCTCCTTGATGTTGTTACTCCATATGCCCCGCAGCCACTTCTCCAGTCGAAGTTCTCACAAATTCTCACAAGTCTTGCCCCAGCATTGACACTCCCGGATGCAGATGCGCCACTTCTCAGACCCTCGATAGGGTGTCTCGAATCGTTATTGGTGGCACAGGACTCGGCAGCATGGGAGCTGGGACAGACACAAATTGGTCCTCGGAGGGCGGTTGCTGGACTTTTGAATCTGGCGGTGGACCACAGGCCGAAAATACGGAAGAGAGCCCAAGATGCGATCACAAAAGTTCTTAAGAACCCTCCACCAAGTGTATCGTTGGATCATCCTGCGGCAGACATGTGTGCGGAGACAGCACTGAAGAGTCTGAGTGAGCTTGCTGCGCGATCAATCCAAGCAAAGAAGCAGAAAAAGAGCGAAACAACGGAACACGAGCCGGCTTTGATACACTCCTTACAGTTGGTGAAAACGGTAGCATCAGCATCTGGCGGGTGGCCGAGCAAGAAAATCGAAGCACTGTGTGAAGTTTTGTTGAATATTTCGAAGTCGACCAACGAATATATGACAATGGCAGCTTTCGAGGTTTTCGAGATCATTTTCGAGGGTATGGCAGATCAAGTCTCTTCGTCAAAACTGCCTCGACTTTTAGAAGTCATTTCGGAGCTTCGGCCTTCGCAGAACGATTCCCAACTCTTACCGCCGTGGATCGCAGTGTTGTCAAGAGGATATGACGTCGCTGCACAGATCGAGCCCGAGGAGACGTTCCAGAAGCTCCCTGAGTTATTTAACCTGATTTCTGGATTCTTGGCGTCTTCATCACACAACATTAGAGTTTCTGCATCCGAGTGCTTGGTTTCGTTCATGGCAAACTGCGTGCCAGATTCGGTCCTTCTTGAGCCCTCTATCTTTGACGAGAAGATCTTGGAAAAGCTTGCAAAAGCCGCCATGGAGCTCTTGAGCGTCAAATATCAAGCTGCATGGATGGAGACTTTCAATGTGATGGGTGCGATGTTCGACGGGCTTCGTTGGAGAGCCGATCCAATTCTGATCGACGTCGTCAAAACTATTGGCGAACTCCGCGGAAACGAGTCGTTCACGGGCAAGAAAGAAGCTAACGAGATTATTGGAAAGGCGATTCGTGCAATGGGACCAGAGAGCGTTCTGCGAATTCTCCCCCTGAATCTCGCTAAGCCAAAAGCTGGGCAACCTGGCCGAGCTTGGATGCTGCCGGTTCTACGAGACTATGTCAGCAACACCAGCTTGCAGCACTTCAGAACCGAGTTTGTTCCTCTCAGTGAAGTCATGTTCGCGAAGGTACTTGCTCATGGTGAATCCGAGAAAACGATGGAGATCAAACTCTTCGAAACGGTTGTGCAACAAACATGGGCAATCTTCCCAGGTTACTGTGACTTGCCGCTTGATCTTACAGAGTCCTTCGATCAATCTCTTGCGGAGTTGCTAGCCAACTTATTGTACCAACAAGCTGATTTACGAACTGACATCTGCAAAGGTCTGCAAACACTGGTTGACTCGAATCGAGCTATTGTTGCTATCGAGACTGAAGATGATCTTGTTCTACAAAGCAGAGTTTCGAAGGCCACAGCCCAAAAGAACTTGGACCACCTATCGACTTTCGCGAGCAATATGCTCTCAGTACTGTTCAATGTCTATAGCAAGACATTGCCCCACCACAGAGGCTATATCTTGAGATGTATCAATTCATATTTGAGCATCGTGCCTTCTGCCGAGCTCATGAAGACATTTGAGTCGGTTACTCAGCTACTTGAGTCTTCTCTTTCAGAAGCCGGAGCTCAAACTCAAGCCGAGAAGCAGAAGCAAAAGCAGCAGAATGCTGCCGATAAGATGCCTCCTACGAGTCATACTCTCATGGATCTGGTCATAACAATCTCGATATACCTTCCAAGAGAGAGTTTTATTACCTTGTTCAACATCGCATCTATCATCATTCTGAAAGATGATGATCCTCAACTGCAGAAGAAAGCATATAAACTCATTCCTAGACTTGCAGAATCCGAAATTGGACAGCAAGCTCTTCGGGAGCGAACCACAGAGCTACAACAGCTCCTCGTCAACAGTGCTGAGAAAGTTTCCGCTCCAGCGAAAAGAGATAGGCTTACGGCTATCTCAACACTGATCCCCTTCCTTCCCAACGACTCCCTCCACTTCATCCCAGGCATCCTCGCAGAAGTTGTCATATCCTGCAAAGAAGTCAACGAGAAAGCACGAACAGCCGCGTTCGACCTGCTCGTCCTGATGGGCGAGAAAATCGCCGCTGCGCCCGGTGCCATGATCCAGAACGGTAAAGTAGCACATATGCCTGATGACACACCACCTGTCCCAGCTACCCTCGAGGAGTACTTCACCATGGTTGGAGCTGGTCTTGGGGGCAGCACGCCACACATGAACTCTGCCTGTATCACGGCACTCACCCGGATCCTCTATCACTTCCGTGAGTCTCTTCTTCCGGAGACGATCGCTGGGCTGGTAGAGACCATGGACCTCTTTCTCACATCCAACAATCGGGAAATCGTGCGCAGCGTCCTCGGTTTCGTGAAAGTCTGTATCATCAGTCTGCCCACCGAAATGGTACTGCCACGTCTACCAACCCTCATCCCCAATCTCATGGTATGGAGCCACGAGCACAAAGCCCACTTCAAAGCCAAAGTCAAGCACATCCTCGAGCGTATGATCCGCCGATTCGGCGTCGACATAGTAAACAAGCACTGCCCCGAAGAAGACCGCAAACTGATCTCCAACATCCGCAAGACCAAAGAGCGCAATAAGCGCCACAAGGAAGCTGCCAAAGCAGCAGGGGCGGAAGACAGCGATGAAGAATCTGGCAAGAGGAAGGGCCGCTTTGAGAGCGAATATGACGAGGCTCTACACGGCAGCGATGAGGAATCAGACGGTTCTGATGTCTCAGACAACGAAGTCCTCGGCAAGAGCAAGAAGACGGCTAAGAAAGTCGGGAAGACATACATCGTCGAAGACGACGACGAGCCACTCGATCTCCTCGATAGGAAAGCACTTGCCAATATCTCGTCGACGAAGCCACTCAAGCAGAGAACAGTCGTCAGGACGAAAGCGAAGATGGATCTGGATGGCAAGCTGCTGCTTGGTGGTGACAGCGATGATGATGAAGACGATGCGATGATTCTTGATACCCCTGGTGCACATGCAGATGAGGATGAGGGCGGTGTGGGCGCATACGTGAAGGCGCTCAAGGGCAGAGATGCCGTGCAGAGAGGTAGAGGCGGGAGACTAAAGTTCTCGAATAAAAAGGGCCAGGATGACGATGATGAGATGGATGTTGATGAGGATGATATTAAAGCTGTGAAGAAACAGATCGGTGGCTCATCGAAAGACGCATTTCGCGGCAGAGGAAGGGGCGGCGATAGAGGCAGAGGAGGAGATAGGGGTAGAGGCGGCCGTGGAGGAATTGCGAATGGCAGGAGAGGATTGGGTGAGGATAAGAGAAGTGGAAGTGGAGGCGGACACAGAGGCGGTGGCGGTAGAGTCATGAAGTCCCCACGAGGACGTGGCGGCCGCAGGTGAAGGAAAACTAACGGCGTAAGAGGCAATACACATGTTCTGTTTACCCTATATGGGCTCTGTTCGCGATTTCTCCGTCCCGCAAACAATTATCTTCGGGTAGTCTTGATCTTCTCTCCGTCCCGCGCAGGGCTGTTCCGTTCCTCTAATTACTCCTTTCTTTAAGAGTTCACCCAACCTCCTGTGGTGACCCCCCCCCCCCCCCCCCCCCCCCCCCCCCCCCCCCCCCCGGCAGGATCACACATGATGCCCATGGATGCGGGGATCACTGAATTCAATGCTGGTCCTTCTTTGCCATGTCCTGTCCGACGACTACATTGGCATCTACGAAAGTACCCTACACAAACTCATACCCAAATATTTCCAAAGATTATAACCCTACAAGTGTATGCGATACCTCTGTTCACTACCCGCAATCGAGCCTTTCTCTATCCCAGTTCAAAGTATCGTACTGCGGCAAGACAGCTGGCGTCCGTCGACGCTCAGCTGAGCTTCAAACTCAATCTCATTTGGTCGGCTGAAATTGCACGCAATACTGTATTTCAGAGACCTCGGGAGGAAGCGTTCATCATGGTACAAGTCCACCTCAACAGCCCAGCTCCTAGACTGCAATGTTTGATATGCTTTTCAAGTTCAAGTCAGCTTAGGTACGCTCGTTCTTGACAGGGAACTTGGTCTTTACCGTCTTTGAAGGCCCGTGGTGGTTGCGATCCTGCCGGTACGATGACAATCCTGTGCTTCGCAGTCTTGTGGCGAGACTTGCAAGGGAATCTGCAAACCCAGGAATTCTGTTTGAAGTCCGAGTGGGGCACCTGTCCCATGAGTACTTGCATGATGCATGCTGGTTCAATTGGGTTCACTTACCGAACTTTCCTCGGGTTCATCCATTGGATCCTTCCTTGAGTGGTCTCTATGCCGAAGATTGTGCCGGACACGAATTCGGACAACTCTTTCTTGTCGTAGACCAAGCTCAAGCCATGGCCGGTCGCCAATTCTCTATATCCTCACGTTACCCATTGTTTTATTGGCATGGAGATGATCACTTACGGTGGGAATAGGAGGTGCTGAGGGCAAGCGACAGGTATCGAAGGTTCATATCTGGCCTTTAATCTGGCCTGGAGGTAAAGCATATGGGATCCACCACCACAGAGTCCTACGAGAGCCTTCGACCCTGGTCAGAAATACGAAGCACACTTCTTCTATATGGTATATACTTACAGGTATGTTTCCGAGCTTGTCCAATACATTGACGGCTTCATCAATAGCTTCTTGAACTCCTTCGACGAATTCAGCAAGTAATTCTTCGAATACAATGCTATGACAGCCGCAAATCAACTTAGGTGAAACAGCAACTGATATGGAGCACCATACCTGGGAATAACAAGTGAATAATGCCATATTGTGGTGTCCCTGCTTGGTCCTATCCGAGAAGGGGGCCGCCAATTCTCAATACCGCACGCACTGGGAAGACGAATCACAACGTCCCCATATGACTTCGAGAATTCATTTCTAGCCTTCACAAGATCCATAGATTTCGTGATCTCTAGTGCCCACAGACCTGGTTCTTGCGCTCCTGCGCTTCTAAGAACCCGTTCAGCATGCTCCCAGAAGCTCTGCTCGAAAGCCACCACTCCCCTTGGCTCCGAGATAAGCCTGCTCCAGGAAGCCAACTTGCCGGCGGCAATAATGTCAGAGATCGCAACATCAGTCGTTGCACCGCCGATATCACAAGATACAACCACGTTGCCCATAGTATATCTCTCATTATCAGCACCAAGCTGACCTTGGTTCAAGATACTTTGAGCCGATGCCTCGGCTTCGGTGGCCAATATTTCAACGCGAGTAGTTTGACCGAGTAGACAAGAGCTTAGAGCTTCCTCTGCCAGCTGCTTGAAGTTGGCGACGACAGGATATTCAGACCATCTACCGGGCACGCTAAAATTCCAAATCACAATGTCTGGTCGCCAGCCTGGGCCCAATTTCATGCTGATTGTATCCGCAGCATAGCTGCATAAGGCGTGGAGGTAGTCTCGGATCCATCGACGCAATTCAAGCTGAGAAGTTGGGGCCCACCTAGACAGTCGAAATGTCAGCAAGGAAGAGTCGTCATGCATGAATCTGTAGTAGCCTCCACGAGCAGCACTTAGAGAGAGATGAAGATTTCAGCTTACAATTTGGCTTCCGCGGCATGGATGCTGGCTGGTTCTCCGAAGAACGCTTTGAAGCATTGTTTGACCTGGTCTGCATCCATATTCCTACATCCTTGACCCCATGCGATGGGAAGGCCTTGATTCTCCAAGGGATCGTATGCCAGTATTGTGGGGATTTTTCCGATGGTAGTCCAACCCGAATTCCATTGACTGGTTCGCCATACAATCGCTGTATGTTGTTAGTGTATTGTTTTGGCGAGTCGCTTCCTGAAGAAGTGAGGATACATGCCTGAACCCGTCATTCCAAAGTCGACGCAAATAATAATCTTTTTTGGGACGGTGCTAGCCATTTTTACGCTGTATCGAGTTGTGGTTCGCTCAAGAGCTGTCTGGTCCTTGTTCTTGATAATTGTCGTAGTACTTATACGACATCATGTTTCTGGACTACGCTACAAAGGTGGGACGAAGAAGGCCATTTAGGTTTCCAGACAAGTCTTCCTTAATTTTAAGCAGCTTGAGTCATATCCGTATAGAACACTTATAAGTCTCACTTTGGGAGGCCTCACAACCAGCCAATGCATGTCATCAGCGACACGACCCAGCCCTTATACTCTAGCAGCAGTTTCAGCGTCATTAGGGTCCACTTTGCCCAATACCATACAACAAAGCCGTCGTCACGCAACTCAGACGCCTGAGAATTATTGCACGTGGCTGTCTTTGTCCGCACCAGTCAACTGGCCACTCCTTCCTCCAAAACTGTGACAGGCTTCGGATACAAGCAAAACACATCAGTTCCAGAACTGTACTGTAGCAAAGAGCCGTTTCTATAATTTATCTATTAAGGCATCTCGGGTCAGCTAGAACAGACCGAGAAGGCGTTTCCGGGTCCTGGTTTTGTTTCAAAACAAAGGCTGGCTGCATACACTGGGATTAAGCTCGCTTAGCGAACAAAGAAATCGATATTTCTTCCTCGCCTGGACGGAAAAGGATCTTGGGTTGACTTCGAAATCTGGTTGTCTATTGTCGTCTCTCCTGAAGATACACAATCCCAGGCTCGAAACCTGCGCGCAAACCACCCGAGATGGATAGAACAACCTTCATTGCCGTCATCACAGTGCTTTCTGTTCTTCTCGGCATCTTCATTTTCACATCTTTTACTCTACTCGTTCTCCTCCGTCAGAAGAAGTCGCTCCCTTCGGAGACAGATCCTGAAGCTGCAGCTCGAGATCAACCAGGCATTCGACTCGTCCGAAGAAAAGCACCTCTGGATGGATGGTACGAAGGTGCCGTCACGGACTCGTTTGCCGGAGTCAATGCAATGGTGTCCAAATACATCAGAAAATGGATACTGTACAAAGACACAATCGCTGTATCGGGTGCCGACTCGCCTTCTAGGATACAAGATCTTCTTTTCAAGGGAGGCCCAGCCCAAGACTTCCCAGGCGACGGCGGTACCAAGCTTTTCCCCAACCAACGCGAATACACTCCCGAGGAGATCTACACCCTTCTCCAGAACGAATCCACTCGATCATGGATCTCCCACCATATTTTCATGTCAATACTGTTGGAAGCTGTTTCTCTCGATGGCTCGTCTGAGGCAAGCCTTCTTCCTCTGGCACCTAGGGATTTGCGAGGTCTCCGTAGATTACACGAGGCCCTTCGCGGAGTTGAACGTAAGTGGCATTGCATGTTCCATCGTTTTGTCTGGCACGTTCAAGGCTGACTTAAGTATCTGTCTAGTCTCCGATGCTGTCACGGTTCACGTCCACGACTTTGGTGCTTACCACGCATGCGGGCCAGAAAGCACATCGTCCAATCGAGAAATATATCTCAAGCTCTTCGATTCAATCTTCGAGCCATACCTCAAGAGTGTTACTTTCGAGGAGGTGATCGATCGGCGACTTGACCTCTCAAACGTCCTCGATGCAGCGGCTGAGCATGGAATGAGAGTGATTGGCTGCCCGAACTACGACTTTCGGTACAAATGGGGAGAGCGAGACGTAGATAATATTTTGAGCTACCCCGCGCTTTGGGCTTCGATTTATGATGGTGGTCAGCTAGTCAGAGAGGCAGAGCTGATCAAGGCTCGAGATGATCCCGTGGTGCGAGGTACCGAAGTCTGATCGTCGAAGCAATGGCAATGACATTGTGACTGAAATTCTGAGATGAGTGTGTTGGAATGCACAGGGCAGGTGTGATATAGCCAATTTTTGGCTGCCTATTGTAGATTTACTAATTAGTACTTTGGTGCAATTGATGATATAAGAAAGATTTCATTTCACACTACTAATGTCAGTCATGATCAAGCCTCAATGTGCAACTCGAATCTGTTGTATGAATTTATCCTTTTGCACACAATAGTCAGATGTCTAATGTGATCCCGACGGTAGGCCGCCCCTTAATTTTCAATTCTGCTCATGCTGTGTAGACACCACACTGCGCACTGAACCAACACTGTCTCGCATTCTCTGACATGATGTTCTTCGTTGCAGCCCAATGGCCCCCTAGGTTTCGCCATGCTTAATTCACAATCACCCAAAGGTGCATGCTTATGGGGCCAAGTCTAAACTTCCCGTCTCGTTTGGGCCAGAAACTACCTGCGATGTGTTTCAAAACCTGGCTTTGTCCGACTGCATACCGAAGACCGTCCAGTTTACCAGCCGGTAATGAACTGTCAGAGATACTAGAACACCTTCCGTCTGGCTTCTGAAATATTCCATCGACTCTCTCTATGTTATCTCCATCAGCATTCATTTGATTGCAACACGTTCAAAAAATTCCTGTCAGACCCTAACTCAACTGGCTCGATCGGAACTCATCGATACAGCTGTGATGGAGAGTGCAATCTCACTAGGACTCGAAGCCGTCAAGGCACTCGTCATCCTCATCCAGGATATACAGAGCGCCCCAGATTTCATTACCGACATCAGAGACACTGCGCACCAATTCCGCGCCATACTCGATGGTTCGAGTGATTTACAAAAGATTCGTTATCTCACCGCCAAACAGTTCAACGATATGCTATCCAGTCAGAAGATATGCATCGAGCACCTCCAGGCCATCACAGAGATACTTCGATGCTACGTCAGCGCTAAATCTGGCTGGCTTTCGATTCCTGGCTCACTAAGATTTGTTCTGGGCCGGAAAGGTGATCTGGAGTCACACATGGCACGATTGACCATTCATATGAACCTTCTTGGGATACTTATCGACCAGTAAGATGAGATCGGACTTTATGCTATACCGCACTTACTGACCACCAAGTAGACTTAGAGCCAATGCCCCAGAGAGATCAAGCTCTCGCTCAGTTTCCCATGCTCAGAGACCGGTGATTAGCATCGACCAATTTGCTTACACCCAGATCAGGACCTCTGCTCCGGAGCCGGCTCCATACGACTAGTCCAATCCCATCGATCAGTCTGTTGTGATGAGCAGCCTTGTCCCCCAAATTGGTGAAACATTGGGGGAATTGCGGATGATGCTTTTGTGTATATTAGCGGTTCTTGTGGATCGGTGGATGAACAATCGTTTGGAAGGAGTGACAGATGAATGTGTGGCTTTACAGGAAGTGGTGTGCTTGCGACGCAAGGAGTACAAAAAATGCCAAACAAACGTTCCCCAAATGCTCTAATGCTACCTCATGCAATTTTCTGCCCAGAAATCTGGAGACGCCTCTTTCATGCCTACACAATTGGCTCTCTAGTACAACTGCATCGGACACCCCTGACTCTTAGGATCGACCTTCTCCCCCACAACATCCAGCGTCAACTTCATTAAATTCCCCTCCACCTCCCCGCTCTCATCCTGATACACCTTACTTCCCTCCTCGGGGATAGCAGGCGGACAAACATACAATCCTCCCTCCTCACTCGCCGTCGCGCAAAACATCGCACTAACGGCACCCTCCCATTGATCCTTCTTGAACGGCTTCATACCCACACTCATCGCATAGCCACCGACTGGATATGGCTCATGGATCTCGTCCGTGCTCATCTTCGTGTTCACGAATCCAGGATGCACGCTGTTCGCAAGAATGTTGGGATACTTCTCTTTCAACTGCTTGTTGAGGTACTTGGCGTAGAGCATCTGTGCCAGTTTTGAGCGACCGTATTGGCCGTTAGGCCCGAGATATTGGTTCAGTTCATCGAGGCTGGCGAATTTACAGTCGCTTGGAGTGGCTTGATGCGCGTTTGAGCCGAACATCACGAGGCGAACTTTGTCCTCAGGGTGTTTCTTTGCGGTGGACTTGATCAGTGGGAGGAGATGGGAGGTCAGGATTACGTGGCCCATGTGATTGACAGCCATGTGTCTGTCGACGCCGTACGGAGTGAGCTGGTAGGTCATGATCCCGCGAGCGGCGCAGTTGATCAGGATGTCGAGACGGTCTGTGGAGTCTGTGATTTGTTTTGCGATGCCCGGGATGGATTTCCAGTCGCTCATGTCGGCTTGGAGGAATTTGACTTTGGAGGTGTACGAGGAACCCAGAGTGGAAGCTATGTCTGAGGAGGCGCCATCGAGACTCTCTTTTGTGCTTCCAATGATGACTGTGTGGTATCGTGTTAGCTTTCATGTACCTTGTATGAGGAGGAGTCATTATATTGAGTAAGATAAGGCACGGCTGAGCTTACAGAGTTTCTCGATGTTCTTCTCTAGAAGCGTATGAGCACACGCATATCCAATACCCCTCGAGCCGCCAGTGATGACAGCAACTTTATGGCTCTGATCCGGGACTGCAGCCAGGGAGAATTGATTTGCTTTTGAAGCAAGAGAGTGGCTACATATCTTTCAGTATTATTCCAAGATATCCAAAGGCTTGATGTATGACTTACGTTCCGCCAAAGTTCTCTGCGATGGTATTTTTGACTGTGTTGACAATGGTCGCCATTATGTGAAGATCTCTTGTTTTAATGTGGTTTGGTAGGTTTTGTTTTGAGAACAAATTCAGACTTTGAGCAATGAATAGTCAAGAGAGAAAGTATTAAAGCTTGTTCTAAACTAAGCAAACTCCGTTCAATGTTCATGAAGTAGTGGTCATCACAGTTCATGCCGTGGAGACAGATTTACACCGCCACAAACCTTAAGGGTCCAGACTAACACAAATGACTTACTGGTCAGGTACCTATCATTTCTTTTGCTTTACACATTCCACCCAGTTGCCGCGTCTGATGATTGGTGAGCTCACCAAATCGACTGTCGTCATCAACAATGCTGACACGTGACGGCTCGCTTAACCGCCAACCCCTTTTCGAATTGTTGACATCTATATACGGGAATCCAGCAAGCACCTCATGCTGATAGTAACATATTGGATCTCGAGGATAATAGGATGGGACCATAGTCATCGGAAATTTATCTCCCTTCTCACAAACAATTTTGTCAACGTGCGGCCAAAGGCTCGGTTCAGACAACCCGGATTTGAATCGGCTCCACATCGGTTCGTCTGTGCAATCAACCAGGTGGGCGATTTTTGTGCAAAAACGATTTTGGGTTTCTTTATTTCGTCGCCACAAGCCGGCATTTAATCAGATGCAAGGGAAATCGTATTGAGACGAACGAGACGGCTTCCCCGATCTAAGATCCCGACAACGCACGCCAACAAAAAAGTTGCCAAGGCACAGCATCTTAAATCCAAGCACTGGACTGAGGATATCAACTTACACAACATCGAAGTCAACCCAGTCTCGAAGAACGAAGGAGTAATCCCAAAAACCCGACGCGGAAAGGATAAATGTTGTTTTGACCCACATGCTCAGACTGGTCAGCAATCAGTCGTCTGCATGTACACTATCCAGTCACACCATCGGATCTGTTCCAACTGATGGAGTCTGAATGCTAGTTGGTAGAAAGTCCTGTTCGATGAAGCTGCGATCACCTGGCCAAGGTTAGACTGGGAAGTACTACTCTCGCTGCAGAAGGAGCGATAGCACTTGGTTCGCCCGGAGGCAATCGACGAGTGCTAAGGCTGGAGAGAATTGAGTCTGCTTGAGGGTAGGAGCGTGGCCGTCATAAACCGCTCAGATCATGTTGTGAGGTTGAGGTGGTCCAAAGATATTAGTCCTTGTTGCGTTTCCTCACAGTAAACAGGTCATGAGATCTGAGATGGCTGAGCTGGGCCGATGCTAGTGACAGGAAAGTGCTTATTCGATCCTATGACTTACCTACATCCTTGATGTAGAGGCAAATGAGACAGCTTCAATACTCAAACGAGGACCAATTGGTGTTGTCTGATCCATTTGTCATGCATGGTTCCGTGACGAGCCTTGGCCGCAAAGACGCAAATTTCAAAAGCATTCTTACGCAAACAGTCACTCAAGGCCGGAGATCAAGGAGATCATGGTTTCTACTTTATCTAGTAAGATTCCCTAATCCTATTGAGTTTGAGAGATTGAAAAAGGAGCCTGTGGACTGAACCAGAGCCTCAAGAGCAATGTCCACAAGCCACTCCCTCTAAAGAAAAGAGCTCATCTTGAAGAAGTTCCGCGAAGCAGACCATTTGACTGTCTTCTCTCTCTTCTAGTGCTGGGGACAGAATAACGTCATGTGCGGTCGGTCCATGATATTCGGGGTATCTTCCTAAACATATTCCATGCTCTTCTCCTCCCACACCACCACTCATAAAACTCACCAAGCAAACAAAGACACCCCAAGACCACAAAAGAAGACGAAGCAACTACTCTTGTAGTCACTTCCGCCCTTCCCACCCATCAGGGCCGTACCAATCAAGAACTGTGCTTTCAAGCTACAAGTCCCAAGCAGATGCAAGATTTTGCATGGCCTGAATAATATGGTTTGTGTGATGGTGTAGTTTGTTTTGTTTAATGTTGTCCCCGTAGATTGCGCTACACTAGCATAGCCGAAAATCTGCTTGTTTGGATAGATGGGCAGATGAGGGAGGTGGAAGCTCGTTGGTGGAGCTTGACACAGTATTCCAACGGGCTTTGGAGGAAGTACATCTCGCATTACTTTCGTCAGACACATGTTGAGTGGCTCTTAAATTGTTTTCACAAGTGACAGCTCTTGAAGCGGTTCAAATAACTCGCCCATGCTGCGACGCCGGAAGGGCATAAAGATGCTCCAAACATGAACAAACATTCATGGTATTTTCCCTAACACATATTCATCAATGAAGCACATGAACCCATCCTAGAAACATGCTGCCGTTTCTAATGCCCATCCAAGCCATATCGTGTCTTCCATACCCACCAACTCAAGCAAGTCAATCAAATCAAATCGCAATAAAGAAGCTCTTCTCCCCCTCCCTCGGCGTCACCAGCGCCCTCTTAATAATCGGATCCACACAACTCGTCCTGATCCTCTCGGGCGTCGCCGGACTCTCCAACACAAGCAATCCATCTCCCTTGGTATCCTTTCCAACCTCAGCCGTAACACCATACTGGCTTCTAGCAGCCTTGAGCGCATCACGGATAGCGAAGAACACAACACTGCCCATGAAGAGCGGCGGCTCGCCCACACCTCTGCTACGTTGGACTGTGCGAAGGTTCTCCCAGGTAACATCTTTGAGGAGCGAGACGTTGAATTCCTGGGGAATGTCGCGGAAGCCAGGGATCTTGTAGGCGCCTGGGCCACGGGTTGCGAGTTGACCTTTCATAGGGCCGCCTCGGAACCAGAGGGATTCTTCAGTGGTGAAGAGGCCCATGCCTTGGACGAAGGCACCTTCTATCTGGCCATAGTCAATGGAGGGGTTGATAGAACGCCCGATATCCATTTTGACGTCTGCTCGTCGACAGGTCCAATCGCCTGTCAAGGTGTCGACCTCGACCTCGGCAGCAGAAACACCTTGAGTGAAGTAGTAGAACATCATTCCGGTGTTGGGCCCCCAAGTGTATCCAATATCCGGTGTCTTGTAGAATCCGTTTGCTGAGAGATTGACTCGCTCAAAGTAAGCTGCGCTGGCAAGCTTGCTCATCGGAGCATCCTTCCCGAACTTCTCCCTGAATGGTGCAAGTCGTTCATTGAGCTGAGCACAGGCGTTAAAAATTGCGTAGCCATTCAAATCTGACGAAGCAGACGCGGCAGTGGACGAAGTGTTTGCCACAGTATTTGTAGCAGTTTCCGAAATGAAAACATCTTGCAAAGGTACTCCCAGTGCTTCGGCCGCAATCATCGTCATCTTCGTGTGGAGACCCTGTCCCATTTCGGTTCCACCATGAGCTACAAGAACCGAGCCATCGTGGTAAATGTGGACCAAGGCACCAGCTTGGTTCAGGAAGAGCGCAGTGAATGAGATACCAAACTTCGTCGGGATGAGAGCAAGACCTCTCTTCTTCCACTTATGCTCGGCATTGAATTTGGTTATGGCTTCTCGTCGCTCCGCGTAGTTTGATTCTTCTTGGACTTGTCTGTACATGATTGGAACATGCCAATCCTTGAGACCTGTTTGTTGTCAGTAATGGAAACATTAGATATGCAGCTGGTCCACTTACTCTGATTGAAATGAGTCTCCTCATCCGGCTTGTAAAAGTTGATCTCCCGAAGCCTCTCAACAGGAATATCCAAACGGTCCGATATTTCCTCCATGTACGACTCCGCAATGAAGATACCTTGAGGTCCTCCAAATCCTCGGAACGCCGTATTACTCATGGTGTTGGTCTTCGCTAGTCTACCGCGAACATCAACATTAGGAATGAGATAACAGCCGTCGATATGAGAGAGTGCTCTGTCGCAAACAGCAGCACTTAGGTCTTGTGTCCAACCACCATTACAGAAGATGTCGGCATCTAGAGCTTGAAGCTTCCCATCTTTGTTCACTGCTACTTTCCAGTGTGCAAGGAATGGATGTCTCTGGCCGGACGTCACCATATCCTCGTCACGATTCAGCATGCAACGGACAGGTCGTCCTGTCTTCTTTGCAGCGAGCGCCACAATACAAGTAAGCTGTATTGATCGGGTCTCTTTGCCGCCAAAGCCACCACCAAGACGCTTGACCTTCGAAACGACTTTGTTAGCAGCAACGTCGCACACCTTTGCGACATATGTTTGGCTACCAAGTGTTAGCCTGGTCATTACGACTGAAAAGGAAAGGGGAGCTTACGTCTCGGTAGGATTCTGGGTACTGGCATAGATCTCCATCTCACCATCTTCTGGCTTCGGCACAGCAACAACTGCGTTCGTCTCAAGGTAGAAATGCTCTTGCCCACCCATCCTAGTAACGCCAGTAAACACATGATCTGCGTTCTTGAACGCCTCTGATGTGTCTCCCTTCTTGATGTATCTGTAATGCTCGAAGAAGCTCTCCTTTTCGATCGCCTCCTCGATGGTGAAGATAGCTGGGAGTTCTTCATACTCAACCTTTACAGCTCTTGCTCCGAGGGATGCATGGGCGGCACTGTCGGCTAAGATAATACCAATTGGCTGACCAGCAGTGAAAACCTCGTCAACGGCGAAGAATGGTTCATCGCAGACAGGAGCTCCCCAGTAGTTGGCTTCTGGCGATGGCATATCCGTGTGATCCACGTATCGCACGACACCCGGGATGTCCATCGCAGGTGAGTAGTCTACTGATACAATCTTGGCATGGGGCTTGGTTGAGAGCACAAGACAGCCATAGAGTTCGTTCTTCTGTACCGGAATATCGTCGGTATACTGAGCTTCTCCCGTCGTCTGCTTCAAAGCTGCAACATGAGGATTTGCTTTTCCAAGGATGTTCTGTTGATAAGCGACGGTTGCATCGCGATCTTCCTTGCCCATAGATATCGATCTCTCGATCTCTGCAATAACTTCTTCGTCCAGATCCTCTGCCTTCACCTCCAGCTTCGAGAGCACTTCATGGTAGAAGCGGTAGAAAAATCCTAGCGCCAGTGACTTCCGGTAAGTTGCCATACCACCGGGCACTCCAAAGCGGAGATCAAAGTCCTGCTCCAGCGCATTCATGGTCCCCTCCAACGTTGCCGGATCTATCCATGACTTTCCAACAAGGTAAGCTCCAGCAGTCTTTGCAGCCACAGTCGTGGGCGCCATTCCGCCATACACAAGATCAGCACTTTCAACAACGTGCTTATCACTTAGCGAAACACGAAGGGCAGCATTTACGATTGCAATATCATCATCCTTCCTCTTCGCCTGCTTGAAAGCCTGGAAGAACTCGCCCTTCTCGCTTGTGACTGGAATCCGAATGCTCGCAATAATTGCATCTGGTGGCAGCGCAGTCATCCTGTATCCCCTGAAAAATTGGGACATTGGAATCTCAGTCTCTTTGTCCAACGACTTAGCCACGATGATGGCATTGGATGCCACAAATACGGGGTTTAGATCAGAGATAGGAGAGGCAGTAGCAAGGTTACCAGCTGGTGTCCCAACATTTCTGATCTGACGGCCAGCAAAGTACTTCAACTGCTTGTGAATTGCTGCAAACACTTGGCCTTTCACAGGACCGTAATGTTCAACAGCTTTGAGTGCAATCGCCTCCAAGTCCGTCAGAATGACATTTCCACCAATCTCAAGGTGGTCATCCTTGAAGGTGTACTGTCGCAACTCTGGGATGTCACCGACAAACACAGAAGCCGTGTACTGCATTCCCTTGAACTTGATCTCGATTTGGGTCTCTGTAGATCCTCCAATGATCTTAGCTGAGGGGTAGACGCTCTTGATCTCCAGGAGCTGTTCCACAGTGACTGGACGGTACCATCTCTTTCTCTTGTTGCCGAAAGCCAATGGTCTGAAATCGTGCTTGGTGAGAGATGGAGGGAAAATGAGCTCAGTGTCTGGATTGTATTCGATGAATCCAGGTGGTGTGAAGCGCTTGATCGGCTGGTCATCCTTGAAGCCATCTTTGCAGCACCCTCCACCACCATTTCCATTCTCCATACAGCATCCACCACCGCCATTCGCCTTTGCCTTTCCACATGACTTGTCCACACTGAAAGTCTGAGCCGCATCCAATATAGGTCGGTATCCAGTGCATCTGCAAAGGTTTCCGTCGAAGGCTTCTTCCACGTCGTGTTCCGAGGGGCTCGAATCGTTCCGCAGAAGGGCATAAAGACTCATCACTATACCAGGAGTACAAAACCCGCACTGGCTTCCATTCCCTTTGGCGATTCGCTCCTGTGTAGGATGCGGCCTCTTGGTATTTCCAATTCCCTCAATTGTGATAACATGCTTTCCATCCACGCTGACCAGCGGCGCCAGACAGGCATTTACGCTTGCATGGTAAACCTTCTTCGTTGTAGGGTTGAACTGAGATACCACAACTGTGCATGCTCCGCAACCCCCTTCAGCACATCCCAACTTTGTCCCTGTGAGGCCAATGCCACGGAGATATTCGAGGAGAGTGGTTTCGGGGTCGATGTTGTCAATCACGATCTTTGTGCCGTTGAGGTAGAATCGAAGTGTATCATCGTAGGTAGTCGTTACGGAGGAGAGAGAGTGGGTGGCGGAGGGCGAGACCGCAGGCTCAGGAGAGATAGCTATCGGTGCCATTTTGTAGAGCAGCAGATGGACTCTTGTGGAAAGGATGTAAGCTCTATTACTTCTTGCTGCTCCCACCCTGATTGGCACAATGGCCTTTCAGAACTAGGTATTGTATCGCAACTCGTTACCGGTTTTCTAGAAGTTGTAGTAGTGAGGCAAACAAAGTCGAAGATATCGCGGCTGGCAGCGGTCCTTCGCGCAATGAAGTCTGACTGTTCACAATGTGACGGCAACGAATTAATGAAAATTGTAGGAGAAACAGATTACTAGAGATATCAGAAAGATAACCAGACGACAAGTGGAATTTCTTCTTCTTACTCTTCCTCGTTGACGACTAGTGGCCGGCCGGCTGCGTTTGTCTTATCTAGGCCAATGTCATGGAGAGCTTGAATGGAGCTCCCCGATGGTCTCGCGCTCCCGCCGTCGGTGAAAGTGACAAGCGCTAATAGCGGGGTAATCCTAGCAGATACAGGGTAGCAAGCAAAGAGGAAGGTATAGTACCGCTGGGCTGGGAATGCAAAGGCTTCTCTCAAGGTACTTGTTTTTAGGCCAAAGAATTAAAGAAACATACTATCTAACATGAGGGGAAGTTTTGTCTTTGTAACACTGCCATGAAGTGCTTTCGTTGAGTCTTCCAAAAGAGAATTGCAAGCAACGAGACTTCACCAGATCCCCTGCCAGGGAGAACTCGCCCGAGCCGCTACGGCGACCTCCGACAGATCACGTGGCAGGCGTATGGCCGAATCACAGCCTTCAAATTACCAATTGCTGTTACTCCTTCATCTCCAATAACACTTATACTGGACGATTGCTTACAGATCGGTAAGAATTGTTTTGCTGGCCATCACCGGCTTGGAGGACTCGGCCCACCGAATTTTACTACCAGAATACCCAAGTGCGGGGACATCTCGAATTTTCGAAGATACCACTGTCACATTGTCAAAATGCAAGGACTTTAAAGTAGGTGGATCAAAGTGCTACTGAGTAAGAGGATCATGGGACATATGATCCATTTTGATGCTCTATCAGCTTGTATCAGTATCTACCAGCCCAAAGGGCATGCCTTGCCTAGTCCATATCTCACAATCCACTCCACCAGCTGGTCTTCTCAACGGTAAAGCCTGCCTTCAGCGACTCTTTGTCCTGGCTGCTCTTACCAACTATAACCTCATAATCATCCTTCTCCACAATCCACTTCTCTCTGATCTCGTCCCAGAAGCTTGCAGCATACTTGACCGCAATCGGGATCTCGACATCCTTACTCTCTCCTTTACCCAGCGCAACTTTGGAAAATCCTTTGAGCTCCTTGTGAGGTCGGCGGATGCTGGGGTTCTTCTGGGAGACGTAGACTTGTACGACTTCAGAGCCGGCAATGGCGCCGGTGTTGGTAACCTTGACGCTAACCTTCAACTCCGCATCTGTCTTGGAGACTTTCAGGTCGGAGTATGAGAACGTCGTGTACGACAGACCATGACCGAAGGGGAAGAGCACTGGTAGCTCTAGTTGTTCGTACCATCTGTAACCAACGTAGACATCCTAAAGTATGTGTTAGTAGACTTCATCATTACTGGAAAGAAGGAATTTGGCGCCCAAGGCTTGGTTTAAATGCTTACCTCTCCATACAGGGTACGTCCCCGCTCTGTTCGGTAGTTGAGATATGCTGGATTATCTTGGAGTCTGATTGGGAAGCTGAGGGGAAGCTTGGCGCTTGGGTTGATATTTCCGAACAGCACATCTGCGATAGCATTACCTGTCTCATTGCCACCATACCACTACAAAAATGTGAGCTCAGTCCTGGTGCGTGATAGAAGAACTTACAGCATGGACAAGTGCGTTGACAGATGAAATCCAAGGCATAGCTACTGGTGTACCACTTTGCATGACCACAACTGTTGATGGATTTGCAGCGGCGACAGCCGAAACCAGAGCATCCATGTGTCCAGGCAGAGACATGTTTTCTCTGTCGGAGCCTTCCGTCTCCCAATCGGCCTGAGAAAGTTAGCAAGTTGATTTTGTACTTCGAAGGGGCTCTTACATTCAAACCGGCAACGATGATCACTTGATCGGCATCCTTTGCTAGCGCAGCGGCATGCTTAACCTCCTCGTCGGCATCAATGACCTTCGCTCCACCAATTCTGACAGCTCCGCCTCCGAAAAGGACGTTGCTTCCCTGATCCAGCTTGCAAGCTGGAGCGCTTGCAAACTCAACCTTGACCTCATACTTTTCTCCTTTCTTCATAGGAAGAATGCCTTTTTCTTCAACAGTCCCGCAGTTGAAGAACAAAGTCCCCTTAGTCTGCTTGGTCTCGTTATCAATCAATAATTTGCCATTGATGTACAACTTGGCAGCACCGTAAACGCCAAGTCCGATTTCGAAATCTCCATCCTCCTCTGCGATAAATGTACCCTCGACGTCTGCAAACCATAAGGCTTGTTTGATAGCTGGAGGGTTGTAGTCCATCAACAGAAACTCGGTCTTGGTGAGTGTGAGTTCATCGACATGCTGTCTGTCCTTGACTGAGGGTGGATCGTTATAGGCACGGAATCTTACTCCTGGCTCACCCTTGTCGGTCTTGAGAAGGTTACCCAGAAGTGGGAGCTCCTTGTGTGCATAGCATCCTGCAGTGTACTCGGGTGGGGAGGTCAACTGGGCGCTGATACCGTCAAATGGAGTAACAGCATAGTAAGCTGCAAGTGAAGCGGAACCGCCACCGTGGTAGTATGCAATCTTTGCGTTGGGTCCAAGGATGAGTGTCTATCTTCTTTAGTACCTGTTTTCATAGCAGACGCAATATAAACTACCTTCTTGTCCTTCTTCAAAGGAAGAATGTCGCCCTCGTTCTTCATCAAGACGATTGACTCTCCACCAATCTTCCTTAAGAAAGCAGCAGTCTCTGGTGTATCTCGTGTCTGTTCCTCGGCATTTTCTGGAATGTTTGCAGCTGCACATTTGTTGACGAGGTTCAAAACGTTTCGGACTCTCTCATCCAGGACATATTCTGCAACCTTGTTGACACCGACAGCCTGGACCAGCATCTCCCCACGCCATTTTGTGGCACCTGGCATTTCTAGATCAAGACCAGCGTTGACCGCTTCGGATGTGGAATACGTTCCCCACCTGCAGTAGTCAGTTGACTGTCCACATTGTTGAAAGTATTACGCTCACCAATCACTCATAACGCAGCCATTCCATCCCCATTCGCCTCTCAACATGCCAGCCAAAATCTTGGGATTCTCACTAACATGAACACCATTGACTTTGTTATATGCCGTCATGAAGCAGCCAGGGTTTGAATCTCTGACCACCAACTGGAAGGCTAATGAGTAGATTTCTCTCAAAGCCCTCTCTGTGATGATAGCATTCGTTCCATTACGTTCGTGTTCCTGGTCATTGCACACAAAATGCTTGATAGTTGCCACAACACCAGTGTCCTGGATACCGTTTACCAAAGCTGCTGCTCCTAGTCCAGCTAGAACAGGATCTTCGCTCAAACTCTCAAATCCTCTACCACCCAAGGGTGATCGTTGGATATTGATAGTGGGTCCAAGGATCACGTGGGCTCCTTTGGCTTTACTCTCTTCTCCCATGAGCACACCCGCTTCACGGAGAAGGTTGACATCCCAAGTAGCTCCGAGAGCAGTTCCGCAGGGGAAACATGCTGCCTTTATGCCATTGAAAAATCTCGTTCCGCGAACACCGTTTGGTCCATCCGAGACTCGGATGGCTGGAATACCATGTTTGGGAACAGCAACAGTGTGCCACCAATCAGCGCCTAATTCTCTGTCAGTAACTGAAGGAGGGTTGGCAAACGGAAGAGTGGGTGGTAGCAGACCTGCTAATAAGGAGACCTTCTCAACTATGTTGAGCTTGGCCAGGACTTCCTCGACGTCAAATGTAGCTGTCATGGTGTGATATTCAGGAGTTTCGCTTGGAGGATTGGATGGTATGAGGAGAGATCTAGGAAAGACAGGAAACAACGGAGGGGAAAATCTACATATAAATAAAAGAAAGAAGGGGCAGGCACGAGGGGAACTTCATCCGCTTCTCCCCTCATCCCACCGTCCCACCTTAACATCCCCAAAACACGGCGTGATAGCCTCTGGAAGCCTCAATTGGCCGAATATTCTCCAGCGACGCCAAAAGCACCACTCGGAAAACCGTGGACCTGGTCCGCCCCCTTCGTACAGTAGGTACACAGCACAGAAAACTGGTCCCAGCGATGGATGATTCCCTGGCTAAAGTCAAACCAAGAAACAGATCATTGGTGCGACTGAGGAGTGGAAAGTTTAGCTTGAAGATTCACCCGAACATCTCCCGATAATCTATGATCATCTGCGTGGTGGACGGAATGCCTCCCGTTTTGCCGGGACGCGGGGAGGATACAACGACATCTCAGGACAGCGAGAGATAAAGCGGAGAATTGTTAGCGGAGAATCTTCACCGCAGTTCTCCCGTAGAAGTCATCTTGTGCATTTGTCGGCTCTCGAGCAACCTCTCATCCGTCTTCTTCTTGGATGTTTGATGACAGAGCGGAGTCCTTCGGACAATAAGAAGTCCTTGAGGTTTTCGATCGCGTTGCTTTGTGATCAGTAGGTATGCCAGATCTGTCCCGCCAAGCGAGTGCGCAAGATTCTAGCATGTACCTTCTCATCCAAGTCGTGTTTACGATGATACTAGTCGCGGAATATCGCTTTTGCCAGTATCCAGCTCTAGTGAGACTCGATTGGAGCAACAAGCTCAAGATGGCTGAGCAGCGGCTGCATTTGAGTTCAGCTAGTCAGAAAGTGGGATGTCCGCTTCTCCCCGCCTCTCCACGCTCTAGTTGAGCCACCGATAGTCGAAGAGCTTTTGATCAAGGTACCGCGGGACTGTATTTGTCTGAAGGATATTTGGTCTGAGCTCTGACTTCTGCGTGCAAACTTCATTTACACATTTAGAGGTCCTTAATGGATTGGCCAAAACAATCGAATCTAGTTGCTTCATGGAAGTCTAGAACGCCTGATTCGCCAGAATATTGTTGGATTTATGGCAGCAGATGCTACCTTATAAGATGCCCATCAAAGAACTCGCCTTGACACGAAGCAAAGGAGAGCTTTGAACCGTTACTTGGGTGCTAGGCAGTATATACCATGACTTCAGTCTTCCTCACCCCGGACCACATATTGAAGGATTGAATCATGCCGGACTTAAGCAAATTTATGAACTACTGTTCTCACTTTATTGCACTGCGCGATTCCTCTGTGAGATGGCTTTCGAGATCTAAAGACCCCTTTTCATCCTATAGCTTTTCTCCCTCGTTGATGTTGGAATTGTTGGTTATGTTGGTGATATCTATAAAAATGTCTCCGTTGCTTTAGATCACAAAACCCGATACAGTTATTCAACGACATGCCTTCCATGTCTTTCTCATGCTGCTTGATACACAAACATTTTTCCCTGTATCTCTTTCTACCCTTCACCATGTCGTCTTTTTCTTATGCAGCTCTTTGGTCATTAAGCTTACCAGCTGAAGCCGGGATGACTTCCACCACAAAATGTCGTCTGACGCAGAACTCTTGCTCGAGCAGCTCCAAAGTCTAATCACAGACCCTGACAGCTTTGCCCTGCACAAGTGCGAGGTCATCGACCTGAGTCGCAGAGCCATACTAGCACTCGAAGAACCCTTTGAAATAGCCAATTGATATATCTTTCTGTTCGTGCCAGTCTTTGGTCTCTCCCTCCCCATTCACGTCCCCCAAATATGATGCTGAGCTGTTATATTCACATTTCCTCATCGGACTAAAGCTGAACAAGCCAATACAGGCAGTTCCCATAGTAGCAATCCATATCGGCCAGATCAAAGGCCTCTTCCGCAGCATAATCGAAAGTCCGAATGGCACATCCGCCGCAGATCTCGCTGAGAAATCGAACCCTGACCTTTCGATCACAGACATGCTCCTCGACTACATGGCAACCCAGTTCATGATCGACGAGGTATCACCAGGGCACTACAAAGCCACAAAACTTACGTATCTTCTCTCGAAACACGAGATTGAAGACGGAGACGCGCAGTAGTAAGTCTCGAGCACCGGTCATCCGTCTCTCTCTCGTCATTACTGCTCTATCGTACGATCACCCTCAGAATATCACAGCGAAACACCGTACTCCAGCACCACATTCTCGAATACTATCTACCAGTATCAAACAACAGCCACGACAACCTTCTGCCCGCTCTCCCCTTCCTCTCAACCACCATCCACCAAACGCTAAGCCCCGAACAACCGACAGCCTTCCAAGTAGGCCACCACACCACTCAAGACTTCTACACCTACCTGCTCGCCCACCCTTCCAGAATAACCACCTTCCAACGCTGGATGACAGCACAATTCTCTTCGCTCCACCCTGGCACAGCGTGATCCCGTTCGCTTCCGAGTTCGGCCTCAACATTATTCCTCAGACCCCAGTATTCGTAGATGTAGGAGGTGAAAACGGTCAGCAATGTAAGATATTCAGGGCAGCTTTTCCGGAGCTCGAGGGACGAGTAGTGCTGCAAGGTCTGGATAGGGTGATTGAGTATGCGGGCGTGGATGAGGAGGGAGGCGTCGAGAGGATGGTGTATGATTACTATACGGAACAAGCTGTGAAAGGTGAGTCAAATTGACCTTCCTTGCCGTCAAACATGTCTCCCCTTGTTTAAGCAAACAAGCAAAGTGAAGCAAGTACAGACACAGCTAATAAGCGAATCCTCATCAAAACATAACCGCCCTTGCATACTACTTCCGGCAAACCTTCCACAACCCACCCCGACAGCACCTGTCTACTTATCCTCAACGCGCATATTCCCGCCATGTTTCCCGAGTCCGTGTTACTTATCGACGAGAAAGTCTTGCCGACCTCGATTTCCTCCTGAGGAGAAAGGAGAAGATATAGGTATGGACACTAGAAATAGTGCAAACGAATATCTCGCTGGTCTGAACATCGCGATGTTGGCGCGCTTCAATGCGAGGGAGAGGAAAGAGAGGCACTGGCGTGAACTGATGAACTGATTGAGGAGGCGGCGTTGGTGCTTAGGAGTGTGAGGGTTTATAGTAGCTATAGGGATGCGGTTATTGTTGTTGGGAAGGAGTAGCGACAGGCCAGTGAGGCAAGTCGAAGAGGGCATGCGTGAGTGGTGGTGTCGCAAGAAAGAGATTTTATCGAGGTCAACGTTGTCGGGATGTTTTCTTTGTTCTTGAAACTTTGGGGGTTGCCTCGGCTAGGGAAAGGGGTAGTGAAGGGAGGGGATCGCTTTCATGGTGTACCCGTCTCCAGGTAAAGCTTTCACTTCACTTCGTACGTCTCTTTTGAGCAATCCAGTTCTATTTTAGGACGTCTTCTGCATGTGACTACATGGCTCTCCAGTCAACCTGGTGGATAGAGCTGGATGACATAGCTGATAGTGGTCCTATTCTCGTCGAGCCAGTGCACCTTTTTGGTGTCGTATATCAAAGCTTTTCAAGCTTCGACAGATACCCTGCTCCATTTGTGGGTGCAGTATATGAAACTGGCAATAGCCTTTTGATTATGGTAAAACCTGCGCAGAAGAATCAAACGGATATCATGTCAGCCATCGCCCCAAACGCCACAACAATGCCTGCCCTCCCAAGAGTCATGTTTTCCTCTTTCCTTTTCCCAGCATGTGCAACCGTCCAACCACCTCCCTATCCAAACAGCCTTCCTTGCCAGACAGCCAAGACCATCAAGCTCCCTCCGAAGTCCAGCCAAGCATCAAACAGCCATCTTATCCAAAATCTTCAAGACCCCACTCCCACTTCCACTGCCATTCTTCTCGCCCAAGCTCTCTCTCACAGCCTCCCCCTCTCCATCCAAATCCCCCACCAAGACCCTCGCCCTCTCCGTCAACGTCGCCAGCACCTTCCTACAATACTCAAAACTTCCCGTGCCCTCCATATACGACACGGCATACCGCTTCACCTGCTCATCATCCGTCTTCTGCTTCAGAATATTCAGGAGCACCATATTCTCCGGCTTGGCGCGGATGCTGTGGATGATGGGGAAGGAGAATTTGCCCTCAGTGAGATCCTCGCAGAGGCCTTTGTTCTGCGAGTATTCTGGCGACGAGAGATTCTGGTAGTCGTCGCGGATTTGGAAGATTATGCCGATGAGGTTGACGAGGGGTACGCAGTCTCTGTGGTGGGGGAGATGCTGTTAGCTTGTAATTCTTGGGGGAGGATGAGGATTGGAGGTGAGAACGTACTTCAAACTTTTGCTCTCTGCTTGCATGAGCTTCACTGCCAGTCTGAAAAGACCTCCTGTCTTATTCCCCACCATCTCGAGATAATCATCCTCGCTCGGGCATGTCAATGTATCCCTCCAGAACAGATCCATGCCCTGTCCTCTATGCAGATTCAGCAGTTCCTCCGTGTAGATGGTGATCGCCTTGGGGTTCTTCAGCTTCTGCAGCTCTTGCAGAGCAACAAAGTAGACATAATTCGCCGAGTTGATCGTCTGTGCCGTTCCGAAGATGCTGTGGGCAACAGGAAGTCCTCTGCGCAGTAGTGAAGAGTCCTCGACGTCGTCTACGAGCAATGAAGCTGTGTGTAACATTCCTACGACTTTTGTGATGACTTCCAAGCTCTCGGCAGGTACCTGCAGCCACTCATTGAATGCTGCGATCAACTGGGCTCTGATGTCCTTCCCAGGGTGCGCAAACAGGTATTCATATGGTCCCAGGAGCACCGACTCTTTCTCATCCGACCAGCTTCCCTTGCCATGGAACGCCATGTCGTTCTTGTGGTATTTCGAGGGGTCGGGCGGCCCAGCAGGTTGAATGGTAGGATTGAATGCTGGAGGAGTCACGTCGCGCTTCCTCTGGCTGATCCAATCGCCCTCTGCCACAGGCCGCAGAACTGGTTTTGAAGCTACGTGATTGATGCCATTTTGGCCAGTTGAGGAGGTTCGAGGAGGAATGGCGTTAGGCGACCGCAGATTCTCGGAGACCATGGGCATGGTTGAAGAGGTACCTCGTGCTGAGCGGTTGCTGTGGAACATGGTCGGTCCCGTCTTGCTTCTGTTGAAGGAAGGTTCCAAGCTGTGGGGTCTGTGGTGGTTTGATGTTTCGATTGGAGGGCAGGATGCTGCAGGCTCCGCTTGAGGGCGCAAGGCTGATCGTTGGATGATGAAGCTCAGTGTCAATAGGCTTCCGTGAACTGAGATGGAGGCGTGAAAGTTGATAGGGTCGACGTGTTCATGTGAATGTGCGGAGAGTCGAAGGTGGTAATAAGCATGTGCTTGGGAGTACGAGTACAACGAGGGACAAATGATATAGGTACGAGACAGAAGAGCAGAGAGGAGGCACAAGAATTGAGCTTGGGGTGGTATACCCAAGGGCCGAAGCTATGTGGTATTGATACTCAATGTGTCTGAGATGGACTGGGAGATTCAACGTCACTGGTCACCTCGTCTCGTCTGTCTGAAGAGAGGAGGCCAGTCAACGCCTCGTCATGTTCGTCGTTCGTGTTCACATGCTAGACTGCCAGCCTATTGAAAACTTCCCAACCAGCTGTACGAATGGAGTATCGCCGCATCGCCCGCCCAATGAACATCATTCTCTGCTCAATGGAGGCGCCGATGTACCTGTAAGCGGACAAAATGGGATATCTCGGCTCTGGGCATCCTCTTCTTCATGGGGACTTGAGCATCAGTTTCACAATCATTTCCTTCTCCACAGTCCAAGCAACAGATTTGCGTGCGTGCAGATTCGAGACGTCATTTCATGCACGCAAATCAAATCCGGCCTCCAAAGGTGGATGTGCGAGGGCGCGGGCCTGAAGACGCTAAGATAAGATTCGCTGCAGCCCGATAAGGAAGGCACGAAGGGAAGATCCCATGAAAGTGGTGGTTGCCCTTCGCAACCGGCTAGACAACTCATCGCAGCAAGCATTCGACCTATCCAGACAGCCTGAGCCCAAAGCTTTGGGCATTCCTCTCCCAAACTAAAACAACAAACACACACTCTCCTTTCCATTCTCATTTTCTGTATTAACAATTTTCGGCACCGGCGTTTTCATTCTCGAGCACTTGCGAGCTTCAATCGTGGAATCCAGTGATTTCCATATCCTCCAAAACATCAACAAATCCCAAAATCCAGACTCACACCCGCAACCGAAAATCAACATGGAGGCTCTACTTTCCATGTCTTTCGACAACCTCTCCTCCTACGACCAAGCCAAGATCCGCAAGGGACTACGTCAAGTCGAGGGTCTTCTCGCCCAGATCTGCCTCTCGTCCAGCAACAGCTCGCCCAAATCCGCAGCCGAAAAGCGTCGTTCAGTCATCGATCCCGGCAAGGAGCCGCCGCCGCGCAAAGCTCTCAACGAGCTGGGGAACGATCCAGCTTTCAGGGAATTCTTCAAGTTGCAAGACGGGTTCGAGTGGAATGTTGCGATGCGCCTGGTCAATTGCTTGGACAGGTTGTTGGGAAAGTCGCACGATGGGCAGAATGATCTGTTGATTATCCAGACACTGGATCTGATTCAGGGCAGTTTGTTGCTGCATCCACCATCCAGGACTTTGTTCTCGAGAGAGCTGTATATGAATGTTCGTATTCCTCTATAAGCTTTAAGAAACCAGAAGTGATCTATGCTAATCCTGTTGCTTAACAGCATCTCCTTGACCTCCTTGAGCCGATCAATTGCCCAGCCATCCAATCTGCAACAGTCATCACCCTCGCATGCGCCCTCATCGAGACCCCGCAGAACGCGCGCACATTCGAGAACCTCGACGGACTCCTGACCATCACATCTATTTTCAAGTCCCGCGAGACCGGCAGAGAAGTCAAGCTCAAGCTCGTCGAATTCCTCTACTTCTACCTCATGCCCGAAACACCATCTATCCCATCTGCGTACAGCACAGTTTCGGTCCCAGCAATGCTGCAACGTAGCCCCAGCAAATTGGCAGGCGCATTCAACAGCCGAGAGAGTAGGAAGAGGGCCGATAGCGAGAGTGGCATAACCAGGACGACGGAGGAGAAGCAGGCGCTGTTGGGCAACTACCTGAGTAGTGTGGACGACCTGGTTGCAGATCTGAGAGAAAGCACACCATTCGGAGGTGCACTGTCATAGAATTTCTTTTGTTTCCTGGCATACATGGCGTTTTGGGAGGGCTGTGGGGCGTTGGCTGCATCTGCATCTGCGTGCATGGTACTGGAAAATTATGTTCGAGTAATTAGCGGTGTTTTGGTTTGGAGGCGGCTCTTCATAACACATCCAGTATTCCGCATTAGAGCGACAGTTATTACACAGGCGAATTTGGCGACTTTGGCGAAACTTTATCATGGCAATTCCACTGGATGACTTGTAGCCCTTGCAGATTTGCTGTATTCGAACAATCCAGGTGAAGTAACATTAGAGTGATCCCTCGAATCAATCTCAACGGGCGTCGTAATATCTCCCGGACTCTGAGGATTGGCAGGCACTCCTCTCGATCCACCTGGGCTCCTCGGTGTAGGAGAAGTTGGACTATCGGTGAATGGACCAGGTTCCGCAACAGGCCCAAAGTAATCCGAAGCCTGTCTTCCTTGCGATGGCCTCTTCATGCCCGCCTCCGAGCCTTGCGACATCTCAGGCCCCGACGCCGTGACCACAGATTGATCGCTTCTAGAGCGTTTCCTATGAGCTAGACAGAACCATAGGAAGATGCCAACAGCCACGCAAGCCCCCACCGCTACACCAGCACCTATGCCGGCTTTCGCTCCTGTTGACAGGCCTGGCGACGGTTTTGGTACAGCCGTAGCTAAGATGCCATTCGCGCCTGTTCTCGTCGCCATCCCAGTTGGAGCGGCGCAATAATTCGTGTTATCTAAAACCGTACACGCTAGCCCTATGTCGCAGCATCCTCCACCGATAGAGGTTGGGCATGCAAGCTGGCTAGTTGTACATCCACTTGGAATCTGGGAGACGACAGCTGGAGTCGTGGGCCTAGCCGTTGAGATGCATTTGTTGCCCGAGGCGCAGACGGATCCATAGCCGCAACATCCTCCGCCGAAGGAAGCGTCGCATTTAAATTGGCTTGTGGTAGGACAGCTTCGTGGACAGCATGCTGCTGTGACGGTTGCCGTTCCGCTGCTTGTGACTGTTGAGGGACAGATGTAGTGGGCTGAATCGCAGGCTAGGCCACAATTGGAGCCGATTGCGCAGCATAGAAGTTTGTAGCTCGTGTCTATCATGCAATAGTTGTCGTTCTCGCAACAGTTCGATCCATCGCCGACATCTAGACCTGTGAAATCTTGTTAGTAACGATATGTACGATTGAGTGAGGTAGCCATACATGAATGCTCCTTTGAGCTATCTGTACAGAGTCCGCTCTGCCTCTTCACCACCCCTTCGAGATAATAACGTGGACTGAGGCCGAATGGTACTTCCATTCTAGCATACTGGGCTGAGGCTATGTAGCACAGGGTAAATGTAGCAGCGATCAAAAGACGCATGGAAGCCATTGTGCCATACGCAGGTCTCGGACTACGTGCGAACTATCGCAAGATCCATAAATCAAGAACGATGTACAAAAAAAGCCGCCATAGTATTAAATCGTACCATGAGAGATGAAAGGACAAGAAAAGAAGTAAGGGAGCGTCGCCGAGAGAAAATGTAAAGAAGCTGAGTGTATCGAGCACACCCACTCACATCACATGCACTTCACACATACCCGTACATGAAGTGTAGTAACCATACAAGGGCCACAATTGGATTCGTGGGATCGCTATCCACAACGCACTCTCCACGTCTGTAAGCTGAACAGCATGCAAGCCACACTCACGAAACCACGCCATTGGTTCGAACATGCCGTGTCACACATTTCCCATCATCCCGATGGTCTGCGGAGGTCTGGCCCGAAGCTGGAGAGAGGCTGAATCCTCTCACTGGAGGGATATGCCGTCCGTCGCTGCCCGGAAGATCCTCGATGTGGTCGTATTGTCATCCTGGTGCTTGCTTCTGCATGCATGGTGCTCGGTCCGGGCACGAATGTGGTGATTGAACTTTGGTGATGGACGCAAGGATCAAAAATCTGGGTAATATGTCCAGATTTGTCCAGATTTGTGTTTGGTACGAACACTTGTTGGTGTCATCATGTCAGACCTGAGGAATTCATCATCGATGATAGAGTCATGAACGGATCTAGCCGGGGCCACAGGTTCGTCAAGTCTGACAGATGGCGAAGTGATGACTCAGCATAGGTCCACTCTCACTGGAGGATGAACGTCGTGTTTCCTTTTTCCTTACAGAAATTTGGATATTTTCAGTTTCTCTTGGCTGCATGGTTTGGCTTGAAACACTGTTGGATTCTCCGGTGCCATAAGGTTCCCACAAAAACACAAAAGCCTACCACTGGTCTGACCTAGATTGTGGCTTTCTGCGGAAGTTTGCGAACAAGCCTCGTCTCATTTTTGCCTATCATTCCTATATCCTGTTTCATAGTTGACTAGATCTAGTAGTGGTATCTAGTACTCAGATCACCCTTTGATAGACTCTCGAACTTTTCGTCTCCAAGAAGATTTCGAGAACATCTCATGATGCTGAGCTACCCACGAGCAGGGAACGATTCACTTCCCCTTTTGACAAAGCGCACCTTCACTGCCTTCTGCATTCTCATAGCGATCTCTGTCCTTCTATCATCCATTGCATTAAGTGCCTGCTTCTTCGCCTCCTCAAAACTCGATCCATTCTCGCTAACCAATTCAATCGAATAGTCTTGCAGAAGCACTGCAAGCAGAGTACAGAGCTCAACCTGGGCGAATTTCCTTCCAAGACATCCCCGAAAGCCTGCACTGAAAGCAATGAAGGCTCCTTTGGGTGGACATAAGATGTCGGCTTGGCCGGGAGACTCATTTGTCGTGTTTGGAGGCGCGACATAGCCTGTTGGCATGAGCCAGCGAGAGGGTCTAAATTCTTGGGAATCGTCGCCCCAATAGAGAGGGTTGCGTTGCGTGGAAACGACATCGATTGTTATGTCTGTATCAGGAGGAATGAACAATGGGTTGTTGCGGTAGGTGAGAGTCTGTCCCGCCAAATTCTCTTTGGGAACCTCTTTCGGAATGCCAACAACCGGAGGAAACAATCTGAGGCCCTCGAGCTAAATCATGTAAGTAACAAATTCCATGATTGAACTATGGGCATGAGTGAACGTACCACCAGTGCAGATATCAATCTCATTTTTGGGTAGTCGTCCTTGTAAGTCAACTCTTCGCCTGGTCTTTTCGAGGCCCAGATACTGTCAATTTCCTCCTGGACAGCTTTCTGAACATCAGGATATACTGCCATTAGGATTAGACAGGTTTGTAGGGTGTTCGCTGAGGTCTCATGACCTGCCACGATGAAGATAAAAATGTTGCCAATCATCTCTTCATCGCTTAGTGTGTTTCTCTTCTCTGCCGCACTGGCTTTGACGATGTTACTAAGTAAATCATTCTTGCCACTATCTTCGTTTGTCGAGTCGAAAGTTTCTTGGTTGTCATCAATTAACTCCTGCATGTGGCTTTTGAACTCGGCTGCAGACACGTGCATATTTCGCATGGCCTCGAAGGGGCTCTTTCGCAGAAGCCAGTCTGGGAAGAAGATGATGTATGGCAGGTTTTTCATGACCGTATCCACGCATTGTTGGAAGGTCATCCCGTGTTTTAAGGTAGCTTTCGATCTGTTTGCCGCAAGATCATCTTTCGGTGTCTTCCAAGGACGAACAGGAGACTCGATGGATTTGATGGGCCCTAGTGTGGTTAGCCGATATCAAATAGAAGACCTTCCCAGAGGATATTTCATATGATTCTGAAGCGCCGGGTCTATCCAGCCACAAAATTAGGTCTCGTCGCACTCACATGGCATATGAAGACTGAAAGCTGCCGAAGAAATCACATGAAGTGCTACTGTCATTGCCCTGTTTTCGCATTAGCACCGGTAGAGATGGGCTTCAGATCGAGAAGTTTCGAGACCACGAGATATTTGTGAAACTGATATTGTGACTTACCAGTGCATCAAATCTTCCACAACGGGACTTGCTTGGCGACCTTCAACATCTTGTGTGAACGAGGCCAGCATGTCTCTACCTTGCGCGACTGACTTATCAAAGACCAAGCTTACAAACAGTCAGCACTTTGTTTCAATGGCAGGTGCATACACGTTTACCCGCTATTTCTCTCATTGAACGGGGGGCCAGTAATCTTCCGGTGCCTCTGCCAGTCTGACCCCTCTACGGTAAGGACATTCGGTCCAAAGACAGCAAGTGTACGGTAATGCACAACTTTCTTCGAGAAATCCTTCCACCTGTGGACTATTTGAGATATGACGTCCGCATCAGAAACATAAAGGGCTTGTCCACCAGGTCCAACAGTCCAACTACGATAGGTCAGTACATTTCAGTAGCCAAGTCACGCCAACACGACAATTGGGTGTCCTCAATATGACCAAGAATAAAAGGGGGTCGCGTCACTGAAGTAGAGATGTTAAAATGCTGCTTACTAAACGTCAGACTTCAATTCTTCTCGGTGCAATTTGCCTTTGTAGTGCCAACTAGCATCCTTTCTGACATATTTCACCCAGTGACCCCATCCGAATGGCAAGGCCTCAATGATAGGAGCGGTCCATGTCGATGCAAGCCAAAAGATGACAGAGCCGCAATGGCTATAAATCTGGACAGAGTTAGTCAGTATATTCCCCATAGGGCCAGATTCCGAATTGTAGCCGTAGCTCAAATTGAGATTTGCGCTGAATGATGCTTACGGTGACACTTGGGACTGTTGATGTCGCCGCAAAGCGATGTGCTGCATTAAAAGTAGTGATGTACCAGGTAAGATAACCGACAAACTTAGACAAGATGAACAAGGTTGGGAGTCCATATAAGAGGAGAGAAGCGTAATGAAGCATATTGACTACTGGACTGTTAGCCTTGCGTCGGTCGACGGAAAAACGAGAAGTGCGAGTGAGGTTCGTGAACCTGAAGATGTCAGACTAGTGCTGACAGTGCTGACAGTGCCCAAGGTGCCAACTCAAGACTCGCTTCCAAGCTCAGGCCCAATCAAGAATGCTTCGCGACGTTCAGGGGTCGTTTCAGATCACCACAGAGCAACAGCCAATGAAGAACACCCAAATCATATCAAGTGATGAGAGGATGAAGAAATCGAGGCATAGGTTTTGCACCCTCCTACAGAGTCGACGAGTTGGAATCAACTTTGACAACACTAGATTTTTGGTTGAGGGGGTGAGAATGGGAACTGGCCTAGCAAGGGGATCTTGCGTAGGCTGGACCGATACGAAATCGCCGACGTTCATCTCGTACCAAATTTCGATCAGGGAGCTCTCGCGCTGGCCGTTGCCTGGCTTCGTCGAGGGTGTTTGAGGACAACAAGTCTATTGTTGAATACTCAGATCAATACGGCCTTCTGCTTGTTGAGGGTCTCTTAGTTGCGGCATGGCTTTTCGGAGGAGCCTCAATGAACGCCAGAAGAGAAACCCTGAAAGTAGTGAGGATATTGACAGCCCCAACAAACACATTGCGTTTTACAAGCTCGAGAGCCTGAGTGCCGAATCAGAGTGCAGTAAGTACAGCGTGTCAAGGAAAACCTATGGGCAAACCAAGAAGATTCGATTCGATTCGATTCCTACTGTTGGCGCGATATGTTCTGGCTTCTTGTGGCCTAACGGTATCCTTTGCGAGTGACCGTTATGTTCGTTTGAGTCTACTTATTGAGAGTTGCGTTCTAGCGATGAACATTGTAATCTGGAGTCTCTGGAAGTTCCAATCAGGATCAATCGAGTTGATTTCACCTACAACTTGCGGTGGCGCAGCCATCAAAACTTCTCCTCTGCACCGGCCGAAAGCTTGTCTTGCATCTGTAGCATTCCAATATCTTCGCCCGATACGAGTGTGAGATTCCAGTACTTTTTGGTCACATTCGGAAGAAGAATTGTATTAACATTCAATGATTATCGTTCTTTCTCTGCCTTTATAAGAACTTGGTCATGAAGGCGTGTTACTGGAGAAGTGGCAGTATCGCCATGATCACTTCACGCGGCCATTCCGAATCGAAAATAGGGATGTGTGTTCCTGGGCATAATTGTTTCTTGTATCACAACACGAGTGGCTGATACGCATCGAGCACTTTTCACTTTCCGATCTTTCGATGTCGAATTTACAGCAAGGCTTTGAAGGTTTTGCTAATTTACATGTTGGAAGTCAGAAATGTAAAAACACGTCTCAGCTTGCGCGGCGATTCGTCTCCTGTCGTCCTCCACATATCAGATCGTCCAAAAGTGGGGTGTGCAATTGCATCACGCATCCCTGTCTTGTGCTCATATTCGCAGAGTATCACGCAATTATATTTCTTGAGCCTTAAGCAATGCAATTTACAAGGCGCTTTTCAGCTATTCAGTTTCCTTAAAATATGGGTTTCTGGGAGCTATCCACAATTGCATCGACCTTAAGCAAATAGAAGTCTTTGCTTTGAGAACGGTCCCGACGGGGTGGCTCGTTGACATTGACAAGCGGACCATTATTTACCAAGGTGGACTGGTAAGTGAAAAACGTTAAGGATGGAAGCAGGTAGGCTAGATCTAGAAGTGATCCGCTATCGATATAAAACCTTTCAATTTTCCAGTCACTTTTTGTATCTTTACTTGTTGCATCTTGTTCTATTCGGAAAGTCAAAGCTACAAACAGCAATGGATATCACAAGTGCTGGTCAAATCAAGGGGAACTACCTTGAGAAGTCGAAGACTGATGTTAGTGTTTCGCAGCCAATCGAGATAGACGGTATTGGACCAATTGTCCAGGATTGGACGGAAGAAGAAGAGCGAAAAGTGAAGCGAAAGTTAGTGGAACATAACAATTCTTATAGAATGGGATGCTAACTTTGAATCTAGAATCGACTTCATCCTTATCCCAGTCTTGGGACTTGCATTCTTTGCACTTCAACTCGACCGCGGCAACATTTCAAGTGCCCTGACATCAACCCTGACCAAAGACTTGGGCATCAACACCAATCAAGTCAATGTTGGCTCGCAACTACTCTCCGCTGGTATCGTGGTGCTCGAGATCCCATCTAATATCATCCTCCAAAAGGTAAAGCCCTTGTACTACTACAAGTTCACGAGCCAAAAATTTATAAAGAAAATAGGTCGGACCTCGTCCATGGCTGTCAGTCCAGATTCTCGCTTGGGGATTGGTAGCTACCTTCCAAGCTTTCATCTCAAACTACCCTTCCTACCTTACTACGCGACTACTTCTGGGTCTTCTCGAAGCCGGGTTCATTCCAGGTACGCTTCCTCAATACCTGGCGCATCATCCACTAATGTCGGACTTCTCAAGGTGCTCTATACTACCTCTCAACATGGTACAAGAAAGGCGAAACAAGTCTCCGAGTCACATTCTTCTTCTTCGGCCAAATGTTCGCCAACGCAACAAGCCAGCTCATCGCAGCGGGCCTGCTGACACTCGAGGGAAAACGCGGTCTTTCCGGCTGGCAATGGCTGTTTCTGATCGATGGTCTGATTACCATATTCATCGCATTCCTCTTCATCCTTTTCGTACCACCCAGTGCTGGTGATGGAAACGCCCTCATCACATTCGGCAAGTCCAACTACTTCACCGAGCGCGAGTCGCATATCATAAAGAATCGTGTTTTGCTTGACGATCCTCAGAAAGCTCGTGGGAAGATCCATATCTCTGGACGTGATCTGCTGTCTGTCTTCAAGCAGCCCAGAGTCTGGGTTCATGTTTTCATCACTATGCTTCCTATGGCTGCTGTCCAAGGTCTCGGGACGTATACACCGAGTATCATCAAGAGTCTAGGATTTGGCACTGTCAAGGCGAATGCATTGTCGAGTGTGGGAATCTATTGTGCTATTGTATTTGTGGCTATCCTCTCGTATTTCTGGTAAGTCACGTCCTCTCGTAACTGAATAGAGAGAAGCCTTACTGACTGTTATGAAGTGATTTGACAGGCCAACGAGGTCCATTCGCATTGATCAGTAGTACTTGGGCTGTTATCACCTACTCCTGCTTGCGAACAGCTCCCATCACATCCGGCAAATGGCACAGATACGGCTTGATTACACTTGCAAACGTCTCATATGCCAGTGTTCAGTAAGTGCTCCTCCATCCTCGATCCGTCTTCTGGCAGAAACCAAAAACTAATGGATCAAAGTGTCCTCAACCTCGGCTGGATATCCGTAAATTGTACAACACCACAAGAGCGCTCTATCTGCATGGCGTAAGCAGTCCCAATCTGACCCTCGTATTTGCTCAATCATGCTAACATATAATAGTCTAGTTGTTATGGCAGCAAACTGCGCTGGTATTGCGGGATCTCAGATCTTCCGAACGGAAGACGCACCAAAATATATCCGCGGCCTCACGACTATCATCGGACTGGCCGCTGGTGGATGGGTTCTGATTGTCTTGCAAATGGTCGGATATTGGTTCAAGTCGAAGAAGCTCGAGAACAGTGGTGCGAAGAGTCTGGCGAAGAGTCTGGAGAGTGAGAGATCAGAGGAGAGAGACATCGAGAAATTGTGAGGTGGTTGACGGGTGCTTTGGGTCTTGCTTTGTTGATGTTTGTAAGCGAATTGGATACTTCGGCCTCGTCAATTTTGGTCAATTACACAAGACTTACACTATAGGAAAACAACTTTGAAACAAGGACCTGTCAAATCCGAGGACCAAAACAGACTTTTGATTAATGTCAATGTACCTGACCTATTATCCTTGACGTTGGCCCCAGCCCGGGTCAACCGCTCCTAGACTCCTGCTATCCTACAACCCAGCCATACCGGCCCCTCATATTACATAAACTCATACAATAGGGCACGATTAATATCCACCTTGCTCCTTTCTGTTGTCCGTCTCTCGTTTCGCACCCTCGCCTGCGTCCTTGATGGCCTGCTCATCACCTCTCATCTTTGCGAAATGAGCTTTGATATCCTCAGCACTGATCGCCTGTCCGCTTTCGGCAAATTGCTGAAAGAAGGGCTTGAGCTTATCCTTGAGATGGTTGTAAGCCATGACTCCTTCGATTGCGCGGACACGGTCGACATTCTTGAGTGCGCTCTCACCACGGTCGTAGATACTGCCACTGCCGACTGTGCTACCACCAGCTTCTTCCTCGTTGTCGGAGACAGACGGTTCGTATAGCTCTTCTTCATCGAGAAGTTGTTCGTGAGGTTGGAGAAGGGGGAAGCAAGACGAGCAACGGCAGAGGTGCTCGCGGAAATCGTCCTTGAAGAAGAGCGAGATTTGGCCAGTCGGTGCTGGTGGAAGAGCGTTCAACTTGCAAGGTCCTTTGCCATTCTCTGAGGCTGCTGGCTCGGCCAGGGCGGTAGAGTCTGCCTGGAAAGGTGTTTCTGTCGAAGGTTCACTACCAGCAGCCGGGGTTTCATCCTTGTGTCGCTTTGATGCAACTGACTCCTCATCATCCTCTGCCTTGCGCTTCTTGATCATCGGTAGATTTGACGAGATCAGCTCCTCTGTCTTGCCGAGCAATCCAGTTTCTGGGGAAGGCGCCGTACTCCGTCTGAAAACTGGTGCCAGAAAGCCTGCTGTGCCTGCATACCGCTTGATCCATGGGTTTGCTTCCACACATTTGTAACATATAAAGCCTTCAAAGTCGTCTTCCGCGGGAAACCCAGGCGGCAGTGGCGGATCGTCTTCTTCAGCGTCGTCACCCAGTGGTTCGGCCACTGGTGGAACAACTGGTTCTCCGTTCTTTGTCACCTCAGTATTGGTGTCTCCGCTCTTTTCATCGACCACAGCCTCGGCGACCTCAGCGATAGACTCGAGAAACCCTTCATTATTTGCTTTCCGTCCAGATTCATCATCCCAGTTTGGACCCAATCCTACCAAGCAACCCGGATGCCACCAGTCTTCGCCACATCCCCCGGTCTCACTTGTACCAATTCCAAGGCACTGGAACATTGTACCCTTCTGCGCATAGGCATCGTAGTCGCATTCGCAGCCACAGAACCGATTCCTAAAGTTCTGGTTGTACTTGTTGTCAGGCGCAGGTTGCTCCGAATGCACACCACCCTTAGTGTTCGTTTCCGGATTAACACGTAGAGTGCAGTGTGAAGTGGCCGGTAGACGCGTTGTACCGCAGTCGCAAACAAAGTCCCTCTTGTTGAACAACTCGACCAATGTGTGTTCTCCATGGCAGGAAATTGAGCAGGAATAGCAAACGCCGGCTGCATTATATGGATCGGTCGGATTTGCTGGAGGAGGATTACACGTCAAGCATGAGAAGATCTGCTGGCGGAGCTTTCCAATTGGTTTTGTACATTTCTCAAATTTCTGGGATAATCAGCACGCGTCACAAAGCATCAAGCGCAATACATACATATGGCAGAGCTTCGCGCGCATCGGCTTCCAGTTGAAGTTGGCTATTTATAAAGCTACCGAGTATTAGAAGGGTATCTCGTTGAATGGCGTAATTGCAAAGGAAAACTCACTCTGCCGCGGTCTGGGATGTTTGCGAGCTATCTGATTGCTGGGAGAAGCTCTGGGTTCGCGACGTGCCACTCTTCTGGCTGGGCTGTTCAGTGAAGCTAGAATCGGGGACAGGTGGCGCAACCATCTTCTCGAAGTCGATATTGGTGTTGTGTTGTAGGAAGTTGGGCGATTGATGTTGTTGTGAAAGGATATTCGGATGTGATGGGGAGCAGCGAGTTCTTTCAGCCTGGCCGAGTCCAGTCAGCTCAGCCTTCTCCAAACCACTTAACGCGAAAACCCCACTATTCCACTTTGTGTACTAGCGAAACACGAACGTCGCGTCGAGACGCGACGCTGCCGCCGCCCTCCTTTCTCACTCAATTTTGAGTATCCATCCCACCTCCAGATATTCAAACCACATCACCTTCAAAGAACGCGACAATCACCTTCAATTTGATCAAGACACACCAAGGTGGAAAACTCGCTATACCATGAGGTACGATCTTCTACTTTAATCCACAGTTCCTGCCGAATACTCCCAACCCCTTTTTCTACCCTCTCCCTAACACCCTCGACAGTTCCCCCCTTCGACCCAGCATGTCTTCCGCAAATCGTGGAGTCACGGGCGGCAGAAACACCCGCAAGCGCTCCAGAGAGCCTGAAAGCGATGCCTCTGGTATCGGCGCATCATCTCCAGCTGGAGACATTCGATCCTCTCCTCCTGCATACCCAATTCAACACGGAGGTGACGATGACGACGATATCGAAGAGGACGTTGCGCTCGATATCGACGATGTCGACGAGATGGCAGAGGACGAAGACGGAATCGATCTCTTTGCAAACAATTTCGAGAACGACTACAAATCCCGCGAAGATGATCGTTATGATGACAGAGATATTGATGATGAGGGCGATTACGATGATATGGATATCGCAACCAGAAGACAACTTGACTCGCGCCTGAACCGCCGAGATCGCGAGCTGGCTCGTCAAAGACGTATGCCAGCAGCTTTCCTCCAGGATGAAGACGATGAGGGCGATCTTGATCTTACAGCTCAACCTCGCCGACGCCGCCATCACTACGACGAGGAGGAAGACGAGGAGATGCAGGATGATATCATGGAAGAAGAGCTCTCCCTTGAGACCCTGCAAGATGTCAAGGCATCCAGTTTGGTCGAGTGGGTCTCTCAGCAAGCTGTCCAGAGAACCATCAAGCGAGAATTCAAAGCTTTCTTAACAGAGTACACCGATGAGCATGGAGTCTCAGTCTACGGTAGTCGCATTCGAACCTTAGGCGAGATCAACGCGGAATCACTCGAAGTCTCTTACGACCATCTCTCATCCTCCAAGGCTATTCTTGCTTACTTCTTGGCAAATGCTCCTGGAGAGATGCTCAAGTTGTTTGACGAAGTTGCTATGGAAGTCACCCTTCTCCATTACCCAGATTACGAGCGAATCCATTCTGAGATTCACGTTCGAATCTCGGATCTGCCAGTCCACTACACTCTTCGCCAACTTCGGCAGACACATTTGAACTGTTTGGTTAGAGTCAGTGGTGTTGTTACTCGCAGAAGTGGAGTTTTTCCGCAATTAAAATATGTCATGTTTGACTGTGGCAAGTGTGGAACCAGACTTGGCCCATTCCAGCAGGAATCGAACGTCGAGGTCAAGATCTCTTACTGCCAGAACTGTCAATCTCGCGGACCCTTCAACCTCAATTCCGAGAAGACTGTCTACCGCAACTACCAAAAGCTAACTCTCCAAGAATCTCCTGGAACTGTTCCCGCTGGTCGTCTTCCGCGACACCGAGAAGTCATTCTACTTTGGGATCTGATTGACAAGGCAAAGCCAGGAGAAGAGATCGAGGTCACCGGTGTTTACCGCAACAACTACGATGCTCAGCTCAACAACAAGAACGGCTTCCCAGTCTTTGCCACTATTCTCGAGGCAAACAACGTAGTCAAGTCGCACGATCAGCTTGCTGGCTTCAGGCTCACTGAAGAGGACGAGCAGGAGATCAGAGCTTTGGCTCGCGATCCCCAAATCGTCGACAAGATCATCCATTCCATGGCCCCCAGTATTTATGGTCACACTGATATCAAGACCGCTGTGGCACTCTCCCTCTTCGGTGGTGTTGCTAAAGATAGACAAGGAAAGCATCACATTCGTGGAGATATCAACGTTTTACTTCTTGGTGACCCTGGAACTGCAAAGTCTCAGGTTCTCAAGTATGTTGAGAAGACTGCTCATCGTGCTGTCTTTGCCACAGGTCAAGGTGCTAGTGCCGTTGGTTTGACAGCAAGTGTACGAAAGGATCCCCTAACGAGCGAATGGACGTTGGAAGGAGGTGCCTTGGTTCTTGCTGATAGAGGTACTTGTCTCATCGATGAGTTCGACAAGATGAACGATCAGGATCGAACATCGATTCACGAAGCTATGGAACAACAGACTATTTCCATCTCCAAGGCTGGTATTGTCACCACTTTACAGGCACGTTGTGGTATTATTGCAGCAGCCAATCCCATCGGTGGACGCTACAACTCTACAATCCCATTTTCCCAGAACGTCGAACTCACAGAACCTATTCTCTCTCGTTTCGACATTCTCTGCGTGGTTCGTGACACCGTCGACCCCACTGAGGACGAGCGACTTGCCAGATTCGTCGTCGGATCTCATGGCCGCTCCCATCCAAGTTCACAACCTTCAGAGAGCCAAATGGATGTTGAGCAAGAATCCGGGGCTGCTAACGGAGGTGAGCCAAAGCAAGAGGGCGAGATTCCACAGGAGCTCCTCCGCAAGTTCATTCTTTATGCCAGAGAGAGATGTAGCCCCAAGCTATACAACATCGATGAAGAAAAGGTCTCGAAGTTGTTTGCCGATATGAGACGAGAGTCGTTAGCAACCGGTGCCTATCCAATTACCGTAAGTTTCTCCCTACAATCTCACATTCACAGCTAACATTTCTAGATCCGTCATCTTGAAGCCATTATGAGAATCAGTGAAGCTTTTTGCCGCATGCGTCTCTCAGATTATGTCTCTTCACAAGATGTTGATCGCGCCATTGCTGTAACAATCGACTCCTTCGTTGGCAGTCAGAAGGTCAGCTGTAAGAAGGCTCTTGCGCGTGCATTTGCCAAGTACACACTTGCTCGACCTGGAGCGGGAAAGAAGACTGGTGCTGGAAGGAATTTGGAGCGTGCTAGAGCGCCTACTGCTGCAATGGCTTAGACGGATTATGTTGGTTTATGGAGTTATGGATACCTGTTTTGATGTCGATTTATGAGGATTGCACCGTATACAGTTGCTATGAAGTAATGCCAGGGTCGGGGTTGAAGAATGAATTGTATTTTACGAATCTTGTGTGTTTCTGCATTGCATCAATCTTTGACGCGCCCCTTGTGTTTGCTCTCTCACAGATGCCCCCAAGCAAGTGCTCGGCAGTTGCTATTGACTTCTCATTGTATCTATGCTTGGACCTGAGTCTTGTCATGCAATTTCCACCGCTCAACCCAAAACTCCTGGAAGGCAGTCTCCACAGTGCAAGCCAAATGCAATCCCAATCACGTTTCCCGCCCCGTTTTGAGGGCGGATTCATGCTCCACAAACCCACAAATTTCTTACTCCTACACATAACAAAATAAACAATTCGAGCCCTAACACGTGAATACACGCCGGTTTAGCTCAGGGGTAGAGCGCATCACTTGTATTACAAGAAAAATGATGAGGTCGCTAGTTCGAATCTGGTAATCGGTATTCATTTTCTCATTTGGTACATAATTTGTTTTCCCGGTGAGATTGCGAGCTACTTTTTTGCTCTCCCCCCTGTTGTTCAGAGTAGGCATGCACTCGCATGAGAAAGCTCTTGTTGCTACTTTTTTGGTGGGCGAAGTGATACTAGGTCTTGACCACATCACTATCTAGGCGAGCTGTTATGGAACAGGACACCATTGACATTAATACCAAGCAGCCACGATTACAAGACGAATCGACTTTATATACTGCATCGAATCTAAGAAATATTCCTAGCGTATCTATGAGGAAGTATCCATGAATATTGGGGTAAGAGCCCCTGAATAGAGAGCCAGTGCCTTTGTCCAGATGCGGGTGGTAATGAGGTCGACTTCTTTGTTCCGTCACGGTGCTATTTACATTGGGCACGCAATAGCAGTACATCTAGATATGAGATGCCTTAATCTGCCTTGCGTTATCCTTAGAATTAGTCTGCCATATGGTGTAGAGATTGTCCCAAAATCCAGAACCGACACCAACATGAAGTACTTCTAATTCACATGAATTGAAGCCCCGATACACAGATCACAAGAATGGCAGATAGGCATCAACAGAGCCATTCCTCGAAATGGAACAACATGAAAGCATTCTTGGTCCTCTGCTTTTTTCCTCCACAGCCCTTGCCCATAATAACACTTGTGGAGTACCAGCAGTATTCGCGCCAGCAGAGTTACAGAATCGAGAACCAACAGATCTCAGCTTTGCAGACAACACACATTTCCAGCAGCAAATCATAGACGACCGTAACTTCTTCCGAAGCCAGCACGGTGCCAATCCCTTGACATGGAGTGACCAACTTGCCAGGTCCAGTGCCGATTGGATAAACAAATGCCAATTCGTACATTCAGTAAGAATATGCTTGTTCTGTCCCTCCCTCAACTTCAAGAATCGTGTAAATAACAGTTTTCTTTGACTAGGGAACCCCAGATGTCGGCGAAAATCTAGCGTTAGGGTACAGCAGAGTGCTCGATGCAATCAACGAGTGGGCGTTGGAGCGCATGGAGTATAATTTCGAAAGCCATGGTTTTAGCCTGACGACCGGCCATTTCACGCAAATAGTCTGGAAAGCCACGACGGAAATTGGATGTGCCAAAAGGCAATGTAGTGAGTTCTGCTACGGCACTCACGCGGACCAACTAACAAAGGAACAGAGATAGAAGATTTCGCGAACGGCAAGCCCAGCTGGTATGTAGTGTGTCAGTACCAGGCTCCAGGAAATGTGAAGGGTACTGGATTCTTTGAAGAGAATGTTCGAAGGCAGACATCTGGAGATCCGAAGGTTGGCATTCCTAGTACACTTTCCAGCACGCCTCCGACCACTACTTCTCCGATACAAACAGCTGCTCCAGTGGCCACTAGCACACCAGATTTAGTGACAATAGGAGCACCCGACCCGTTACCAGAGGTCATAATTATCACGGTCATGGTTACTGAAGGTGATGCTCCGACAGAAGCGTCGGCTGCCACAGCAGAAACAGGTAAGACAGCGGAGGCTCCGAAATCGACTTCTGGTCCTTTTTGGGGTAGATTGAAATCTTCTGGTGGAACCAGGGATACTTCGTTCTTCCATGTACTGAGACGGAGGAATGCTACGGCAAGATTGGAAGGAAATATCTTCATGGTTGTGGTTGGCTTTATAGTATCGATAGTCCTTGCTGTCGTCTGAAATTGCACCAGGCACGTCTTGACAGTCAAGGCTAGACTTCGAAAGAGAGAAAAAAAAGTAAAATGGTCTCTGGAGACTATACAGTACGTGAATGCCATGATCTGCTAAATGCGCTTCTCTGACAACTTGTATGCTGTATGCTGGGCATGCCTTCTTCCACGCCATCGTTCCGTCGACTGGATATGCACGCCGGTTGAGTACCTGACAATGATGAGCCAGGCTCAGCAGCGTATCAGATCTACAGCTCCGATGAGTCTTCATCCAGTGACTTTTGATTGGTCGGCTTCTTCGCGAGCCAGTCGGGACTGCAGCGTCTAGCTGAGACAAATTTGACTTTGGGTATCGTACAATTCGAGAGCCCGAGCGTGTCCTCCCAAAGATAAGAATCGTCCAGCTGTCTCTCAGTCGGGTTTTCGGCCACACGTGTTAGCTTTGGAAATTGGCTTGATTACAATAGTCCATTTACCATTTATAGTATCCTTGAGCTATCGGGCACGGTCTTGTTGAAATCGCCGGATGTCTACTGTCAAGCTCATGGCCATTTCCTCCCTTGTAAGACAGGCGATTGTCTCTATATTCTCCTCCATTTCTGTCGGCGAAAAGGTATTTACCGTATTACCTGGAATATCCATGGGCTTCTGAAACCACAAACCCCTATCGGGCCTCGTAGGCTTGATAGTCACCAACGACGAGCAGTAGCTCTGTGACTCCATGCCGTAGATGTAGTTCAGCTGACCCCATCTCATCGAAAGTGTTGCCAGGCATCTTCCAAGCTAACAGGTTGAGAGCCATTCGATACAACCCTGCTGGGCCATCCTTGTCCACGCTGATACATGGACCTTGACCACAGTAGTCCCTTCTGTGACTCCAGCATCTACCACAAGTCCAGTCAACGTCTTCGCAGAAGTTGGGACATTGTCGATTGATCCATATGGTATCCAACTGAGGATCGAAGTAGTTCTTGACGCGGTTGGTATCCTGTTTCTTGGCGCGACGGTCTATATATATGAAGTGATCAAGCTCAAGGCCAAGTACAACTTCTCGTGCCTCGAGACTTATATTGTATATATCGTTGATCCGACTTCGACTTATGTGCTCCTCCACGAGAATATGCACTTGTGGCACCCTACATGCAAGCGTCCAGATAATCCTGCATCAGTCAACTCTGCCCACAGGTGAAAATGGACGCGGGATATTGTACCTGCGAAGTTCTACTAGTAATTGAGGAAATTTGCGAAATTTGACACCGGAGCTTCTGTGTAGGGTCACCACGTCTCTTTTCACATGTCCCAATTCATTGGGTAACCTCTACTTGTCGGCCTCCAGGTTCGTTACAGAAGACTTGAGCTCTTCGACGTAGGCTAAGATAGAGGAGATGAGCTCGGTAGATATCTGAACGTTGGCAGCTTGAACGGATGATTTCGGCATTCTGACAATCAGGTCCGATACCAATATGATAATGGACTGGTGTTTGAGAGGAATGAGCTCCTGTGTTGCATTCACATGCGGATGTTGAGATAGGTCCCGGAAAGGGGAAGTGGGTCGCGTCTGAACTCGCGCTAGAACACGAGATGAGATGCTACCACGTGACGGTGTACTGAGCACACATGGTTACAAAATTATGATCAACCATAGAATTAAATAAACAATAATTATATCAGGTCCGAGCTGCCTTTAAGTTACACATTACTCACTATGTTCTTACCAGCTCCTCTCAGAAAAGTCGTACAAACTCGCCCGCTTCCAGACCGGAATTGAGCACACCCACTTCGCCAAACTCCCGTTCCAGCTTCCTCAAGAAGACTCGGCACTATCCCAACGTTCCCAGTCTCTGCTGCTCAACCCTCAATTGTCTCACGATACCATCAGCCCATTCATCCATGGCCTCCCAATTCCGCTTGTCCTCGAACTTGAGCCCGAAGCAGTGGAAGAAGAGCTTGAGACAACCTCCCACGTCCTTCTCCTGATACGCTCCATAGAAGAGCTTGTGTCCTTCAAGTGCAATTTGTTTTGAAAGCCAGTCATACATTTGCTTCTCTTCTCCCTCAAACTTGCTTTCTGGTGGCATGCCGACACTGAACGCCCATGTGGGCTTCGGGTTATCGCGAAGTGCCGTTGCATTGTTCTTAATGAATTTCTTTCCTTTTCTCATCCAGCTTCCAGCATGAATACAAGAGCCTATGATTATGGCATCTACATCATACCGATTAGCAAAATTCTTCGTTGATATAAAGCGCTTGGAGTTCTTCATATGAAGAGCTTTCCTTGGGCACAGAAGTCTAGCTCTAGCCACTTACCGAAATCATCAACGGATGCTTTGGTCTCCATGGGCTCGAGGGAAATGCTGCCGAAGTCTGCAGCAGCTATTCTCGCCTGAATGCGCTCAGCGATGGAACGTGTGGACCCACTTGTCGTTGCGTATGTAATGAGAATTTTCATTTCGTCTCTTCTGAACCGATTGTGACGAGTTTTGATTTTTGATTTTTGTATCTTGAATTTTGTATCTTGTTTTTGCAAAGAGGAAGTCAGCATTGATATGTCACCTATACCTGCTGCTTAAATGTGCATAGTCGTGGTCGTGGTGTTTTTGTGGGGAGATTGTGGTGTTCAACGTGACTCCGGTTTTGGCCTCACATCAGACCACTGTGATGTGATGATGGTGTGGCAAGTCTTTAGCCCCAAAGAAAGCCAAGGCGGGTGAACTGACTTGTAGGAAGCACAATAACGGATGATTCCAATGAATAAAACCGTCACTTTCGAATAATACTGATGGGACAGAAGCGGTCAAGTGGCTCGGGAGACTGTTAGTGGAGAGGACTGCGAATCACCTCCATCCCCGTCGGTCATTGGCAGCTTTCGCGAACTACGTATATACAAACAAAGGCATTTCAGTCTCACGCTAATCCGACAGATTAGACATCGTCATGGCGAAGCTTCCAAGCGATCAATCCCAGGGTACCTCTCGCCGCACTGCAAGACTTGGCCGAATCGCTCGCTGGCACTACTATAAAAGAGAACCAGACATCGTCTATTGCATTCAACAAGTCTCACGATTTTGAAATAGTTTTCTGACTTTACACTTCATACTCAATGGGGCCGCTTATGCTCTTCCTCTTTGCCTTTCGTATACCGGGAGAGAATGCCCGTATCCCAGAAGACACTCGCTTCATGGATTTGCATACCCTCAATACCCCCTTCACCCTGCTCTTTACGTCAGTATTGAGCTATGTCTTGACCCAGAAAACAGTTTAATCTCGAAATACCAAATTATCTACGAACCTACAAATAAAATGGTATGCCCACCTCAGCTGGTCCGATCGTAATGATACAGAACATCGGAGACACGATGTCCGTCCTATCGCCCTTCAACCTAAAATGTCTCACCAACTCCCCATACACAACGACATGGCCTTCAGCCTCCGGTATCACTCTCACCTCCACGATCTCATGCGTGACCGAATCGAATGCTGCAAATAGTCGTTTCATCCACTCCCAGATGTGCGAGCCTGAGAGGTAGACGTCGCCTTTGGTGTCATGAAAAACTGCATTGGGAGAAAAGAATGTGGTACAGGACGTGCTGTTCAGTTTGCTTGCATCCAGCGTGTCAATATATCGCTCGAAAAACCGAAGCGTCTGGTATTGTCGCGAATGAGAATCCCATGGTCCGCGGTGAGTGATGAGAGATGTTGCGGAGGTCGAAGTGGATTGCGTTCTGATCAGAGGCATCGTTGTCGTCTAAAGAGCATATGAATTCTACTGATTTGATATTGCAGATTGTTTCTTATAATAGGCTCACTTATTCACAGTCGTCGTGCTTTCCATGTCCACCAACACCCATTTATTCTGTCACGCTGAGTTGCAGCGCCGATGGAGCCGGGGAAGCCCAAGTTCACGAATCACAGCATCGCGGCCCAGATGCATGTTGATTACAACACACATATTATTGTTGGAGTAGGAAGATGCGAGGCTCCAAGCTTTTCGATTCCGAATGAAGCGATTGAGTTCCATGTCTCAATCGAGTGCTGCTTAGTGGAATGATAGTATTTTGCGGAAGGCTCGGTTGCTGCTCTCATATGGCTGTGTATCCTCAAACGATGCTTATTAGTACTCTGGAGTCTGCATGTCTCTTCTTTCACAGCTACACCGATGTTGTTTTGAACTGCTGCTGGCAAATATGTTCCATTGCGTCCAACATGCTCAAAAACAGTTCGATCTTATCGCAAGCAACCAAGAGCGGCACTGACATGTACTGTAAGCGCTAGAACGCATCTCAAACCTACCTCTGGCTAAATGCGTCGATAGCACGAACGATAAGATTCACTTCTCACGATTACTTTAGCACTCTTTCAACTCGCGTATTTCCTTTTGTTGCATTTCGACATTTTTAGCTGGCATACTAGCCCTCCAAGTGCATTCCGTGTCAACATGCACCGACCTCCACGATCCGGGGACTACCTTGAAACGAAAGTTTGCTTAACAACAATCGTGATTTGAACTTTATCTCTCCCTTTCGTTCGTCTCCTCGTCAAAAGAATCGCTCTCGAACCTGACCTGACAATACCACAATTATTTTCCCTGAATAGAATGAAAACTTCGTACAAGAAAACCAGGCTGCGGATGAAGAACCACCAGGCCGCGGTACCTTCGCCAAGCCGCCCAATCATGCTTACACTGGTTCTGACAAGGCGCCGCCTGAATGGAGCTCGCTAAGTTCTAGCAACATTCTCAAGCGTTTTGCACGAGTCGTTCGCAGTCCAAGCTTGCGCAAAAAGAAAAGCAAATGGTAGCAGCAGATTCCCGAGCAACCTTCGCAGCAGACTTTCAATGAAGGTGCTCGAAAATCTCCTCGATTCAAGATCCACTCTAATCATATTGTGAAAAGGGTCTCGAGCTCTTGGAATGTTTCAGGGCTCAACCAGCTCCAGATCGACCACATGCACCATCTCGCTTAGCGCATGCTTCAAAACAACTACAGGTGATGGAAGTAAACAAAGCAGTCGCTTCAACGACCTCTAGAAGACCTCAATCCGCAGTCATAACCATTGATAATCCAGCAAGCCGATCGCGAGACAATCTCCGGGCACGCCGTGCGCCACGGGGCATCATGGATAAGAACGACCCCGCTTTTCAAACTTTACAATTTCGTGAGCCAAGAATTGGGTTCAGGTACAGAAGTGGGGTGTTCAGTATTCCATAAGTATGAAGATGTTCACCGATGAAATGGATGAACCATTCCGGCTCGTAGATCGTTATCTAGTAAGCTCAAGATGCGGATTCTGTCGAGTAACTACGTTCTGGTCTTTGGCCTTCTCCAGGCCGTCGTGCCTGGAGTAGATGCTTCCGCACCCGGAACACAACATTCTCAAGATCTCAAGCAATGGATCCCGTAAGTCTTCTCAAAACCAGAAATAACACCTGATTACCCATCCACGATAGCACAGCTAACACCTCACCCAGTACTCCACCCACTCTATCATACACAAACCTCACCAGCCAACTAGACCAGATCCTCAGCAGAGGCTACCTCAAAGTCGGCACCACGGGCGATTACAAGCCCTTCTCCTACCTCGTAACCAACACCTCCGCCCTGCCCAGTACCAATACCACATCAACACGCATCAACACAACATTCATCGGCGCCGACATCACGGCCGCCCAATCCCTCTCCAACGCCCTCGGCCTCGCACATCCCGTGCAATTCGTCAAAACGGCATGGGCGAACCTAACAACCGACTTAGCAGCCGGAAAATTCGATATCGCAATGGGTGGGATTAGCTTGACTCTGTTGAGATCCCGCTCAGCTTTCTTCTCAACGGCAATTCAGCGCGTCGGGAAAACAGGCTGTATCCGCTGTTCGGACTCTGCAAAGTTCACCTCGCTATCAGATATCGACCAAGCAGGCGTGAAAGTCGTCGTCAATCCCGGTGGCAGCAACTATGCTTTCGATGTCGCTAATCTGAAAAGCGCGAGTATTGTGCTTGTAGAAGACAATAATGCGGTGTATGAGGCTGTTTTGGATGGGAGTGCTGATGCGATGATTTCGGATCTTATAGAGGTGGAGTTGCAGCTGAAGTTGCACCCTGGGGAGCTGTGTATTGTGAATCCAGGAGCGCCGTTCAATTTCGAGGAGTTGGCGTATATGATGGGGAGAGATGTGGTTTGGAAGAATTTCGTGGATGCGTGGGTGCATGTCATGTTGGGGAGTGGAGCGTGGAATGAGACTTTAAGTCAGTGGATGGACTACAAGTGGCCAAGCGTCTAGGTTGAGAAGCAGATGTTGGAGAAGAAATCTGTACGACTCTGTATGATAATGAGAACCAACAATCATGAAGCTTGTCCTCAGGTGCGTACACAATGCTGGAAGTTATGATGTATGCTGAAATATGTGAAATCCTCAGAGCAGCGAATGGAGGATTGGTTCTTGTGCAGTCTCCAGGAAAGGAGTCATCCAACAGTAGATAGCAGGCCACAGACAACAGCCCCTGTCTGCGCTCAAAGTTACCGAGGTAAACAAACCTACCTAGGACGGCGAAACCTCTGTTCCCGCAGGTTGCTCTCATATCCCAAGACCATGTGACATATCGAATACTTTATCCGGTTCCGCGCTGAGCTTTGGAGTCCATTTTCAAGCGAGTCTGAGTACGGTATCATACGTTGCCAAAAACAAGCATCTGTGTGTTGTGAGCAGACATCAATCTGTCTCAAAACCCACACTACGAAGGCAGGTTTCTGAACCTATAATGTAGCAGGAAGAAGTTTTTCATAGCAAACTACATGGGTATAATGCGTAGCAGCCAGATATTAAATAAGAAGCAGATAAGCAAGCAGTAAATAGCAGAAGTCCTCCGCTTCCAGCAGATCTCAGTCAGCATGTCGCAACTGCCACCATCTACGGCATATAACAGCAAACTCCATCTCTATCACATCAACACCCCCAAAACACCCAACCTCCCCACCTCCTCCGCCCACCCCACAACAAGATGACACCTCATCCAACAAACCCTCTGCTCAAACAACCTGACCTCCTCCGCAGTCATCCCCGCAATCTCCTCCACACTCCTCCCGAACAGCATTTCCCAAGCCCTGTTACTCCAGAGAAGTTTGCCCGGTGTGATAGAACCGGTTTCGTCTAGTAGGGTGCCGATTATGCGAGGGTTGAGGGAGAGGGTGAGGACGGTCGAGCAGTTGCGGCAGGGTGTTGTGGGAGTGTTGGAGTAGATTGGTACACCACAGCTGGTAAGAGGCAAGGAGTAAGCTATGTAATTCTGTTTCTCTGAGGGAAGGGAGAAGAAGGAAAAGGGTAGAACTACCATTCAGCGCACATAAGCATATTCCTCCTATGCAGCGAGACCAGCGACATCTCCATGATCGTTACATTAATCATACCCGTGAACGTCTGACTCCCATCTGATCTGACCCTGTCCAGATGCAGTAAACAGTCAGCCACACATCCGCGAAACACTCAAAATTACACCAAGCAAAATATGGGGGAATAGAGGAAGTAAACAAACCAACGATCCAACTCCGCAAGCGTGAATAACATCCTCACCACCCCATACTCCGCAGCCTCCACATCCCACACACCCACCGGCCAAGCCACATTCAAACTCTCCTTCTTCATCAATCCAGCCGCATATTTCCTTAACCAATCAGCATCAGGAAAGTCAGGCTCGATATCAATCATAGTCTGATGTATGATGCCCACGCTTCCCTTCCCAGAGAACTGAAGTTTGTACCCCGGGTTAGAGAGTAGCAGGATAGTGGTTCCAGGCTGCCAGTCCTTGCAAGAATCAATCTGCGAGTTCCAAAGAGTCATGCGCACTTCGCCCGTATGATCGAACAGTCCCACATCAGCGAGGTCGCTCTCTCCCCCGTCTTTCTTCCTGATTGTCTTGCGGCCGCCGAGACTCTTCACGCAGACGAGGATCTTCGCACCAGTGACGCCGTCGTGTCCGCCTTTTAGCCAGGTATCGAGCGTCATGAGACCAGGTAGAGGCTGGCCTTTCTTGTACTCGAGAGGTGTGCGGCAGATGCCGTCGGTGCTGCCGGTGGTATGGATCATGATGTGGTCGGAGGTGACGCGACCGGGAAACATGTTGGCGCAGACGCTGACGGCGCTGACTATACTGCTGCCGATTTTGGAGGTGTCGGAAATAAAGACTGTCCAGAAGCTCAGTAGCTCACCGAGCTTCAGAGGATATGGTTCGCGTGCGAAGTACAATTTGATCTATATAGACATCGTTAGCAAGAGACCCTAATGAAACTGGAGCGACAGGAAGGAACTCATCCTATCTTGCATGTCATGAAAACAGGGGAGTACACAGACTGAAATAGCTCCAGAATCATCCTTAGCAATCAGAGAATGGAAACCTGCTGCTTTAGGCTGCTTAGGACTGTGGCCGAAAAATGTGCTAAGATTTACGACGCGACCTACGAACATGACTGCACGAGGACCTGGAATCAATTGGGCGATATTCATCTCTTCGTACTCGCGTTCTGGGCTCCATTTGCGACTCAATGGGTCGAGGGCGTCAGACAGCTCCTCTTCTGTGAAGCCATCACCAGCTTTGATTGGAGAAGCATCTATCGCGCTCTCTGTCTCTGATTGAACTTCCCTCTTGTAGAAAGACTGTACTGATGGGTACGACGTCTTCATGGTGCACTCAACGCACGATGATCGAATGGTGGCAGAGATTAGAGGCTGAATTGATTATTGGAGAGATGTTGTAATGTGGTGAGAAGTTTTTGCAACTTTGGGGAAAGGACTCAAGTGAATATGCTCGCTCGCTTATATTTAATCAACCACATTAAAGTCAAGAGCTTCAAGGATCCCAAGACCACACGAGCGAATTCGAAAGAGTATGAAGAACAATTGTACTTCATTTATGTTATGTATCTAGCGAACGAATGCATGGCACTTATCGCCGTGGAGTAGACCGCAATGAAAGCAACGCATCCATGAACCTAGTAGTTCCCATCGACCCATCACGAAATCAAATTAGCAAACCCGAAAAGAAACCGGATCCCAGCAAGAACCAGCTCCGAACAAGCTCAGAGTCTAGAACAACTTGTGCTCAAGAGTCATGTCATTCTCGGGCTCGAGACCGACACAAGCACGGAAGATGTTGACCAAGGCACTGCGTTGCTTAGCAAGAGCGTTGATGACTGGAGTTCCTGGTGGAGTCAATGGAGCCTTAAGCATGAAGCTCAGGACGCTGAGGACACTGTGGAAGTTCTTGAACTCCTTGGTGGTGGCACCATCAGTGGAGGCAGCCTTCCATTGAATGCGAGTGAACATCTCAGCAATGACGACCAAGTCAATGATCAATGGTGAAGCAAGGAGAGAGTCCTCGCAGACGTTGAAGAGACTACAGTTGTTAGCAGGTGAAGACGTTGGGAGGAAGAAGGAGCTTACGAGATGGTTTGGTGACCGCCCATGAAGATCTCAGCATAGTACTCGTCCAAAGCACGCTTGTTGTCACCGACGGCTGGCATGTATTTGATGACGACGGTGTGGTCAGGGTGCTCTCCTGGCTTGTAGAGAACAGAGTTGGCCTCGACCATGTCATCGACGACGTTGGACTTGGAGATCTCCTTGGAGCGGAATTGCTTCTGGGAGCTGAGGTTCTTGCCATCGTTGTTACCAAGATGGTTGTAGCTGGCAATGGAGGTGAGCTTGATACCAGCGCTGATCAAGAAGTCGACCAAGGCAGACTTCATCTTGGTTTGGCCGGACTTGAAGTCATCACCACCAATGAAGGCGTTGTGACGCTCAGCGAGCTCAATGCAACCTGGAACGAAGGTGTTCTGAGGGGAGCCGTTGATGAATGGGGCACCCTCGAGGATACTGGCAACAGCGAAGACAGTGGATGGGGCAACCTCCTCATGTCCGTTCTCAATGGCCTTCAAGAGGTTGTCGGCGGTGTCGTTGACACCATCAATCAACTCAGCAAAGCGCTCGGTGTTGGCAGTCCACTGGACAATGACCTTGTCGAGTCCATTGTTGGCCTTGAAGTCACTGTGAAGAAGTTAGCAGATGTTGAGATCGAAGGTGAAGAAGTACATACCGAATGTCCTTGCGGATCTTGTCAACGTGCTCAATGGAAGCCTTGCTACCTGGAAGGATGTTGTCGGCACGATCCTCCTGGTTGGCAGCGATGAAGTCAGGGTAGTAGATGCTGGGAAGAGGAGTCATCTCAGCCATCTCCTTCTTGACTTGGGCCTTCAAGGTTGGCTCGAGGACTGCAGCACGATCCATGGCCTGAGCCATGTTCATACCGCTGATGTCCCAACCACCAATGACGAGGTCATTGGGGTGAACCATTGGAAGGACGTTCTGGAAGGGAATGTTGACATCCTTGGAGGTTTGAGCGTTGGTACCAAGCTTGACAGTGGAACCCATGACGAGGGAGCCATAGTAGTTGGCCGCACGAGGACCTTCACGAGTGTCCCAGGTGATACCACGGCGATTGGCAATGATACCAGCAGTGACTGTGGTACCGTTGTTACCACCCCAGCCAACAAGCATCATACCGGTCTTGGGGACTTTGCGATCAACCTTGAAATCGTAGACAGTCTCCTTGGGAGTAGCTACGAACTTGCCATCTCCAGACTCGGTGACGAGAGTGGTGCGGTAGGAGTACTTGGAGCGGATCTCGTTGTCGGAGTAGACAACATTGGGAGATTCGACTCGGAATAGCTCTCTGTTGGCAGAAGGAGGTGCTGGGCAAGAGCCGTTGTTGCAGGCAGAGGTATCATCAGCGTGAGGAGCCATGATTTCGATATTTATGTATTGAGTGATTGAGAGAGTGTGCAAGTGTGTGGATTGCAGAGAAGTATGATATGATATTGATTATGGTAGGAGTGCGAATTGGAAGAGTTGTTTGTTGATGTTTTGGGAAGAAGAAGTTTGGAGTTCGAAGTCAGGAAGGAGAGTATTTATTTGGGTGCAATAGGTGCGTCGGAGGCTCCAGCGCGACTGCCTCCGTAGGAATTATGGCAACTGCGACCGATTAGTGAATTGTCCAAAGAAGAGTGAATGATGCAGTAAGAGGAAGGATAGACGAGGTCAAGTGCCTTCCTACGAATCTACATTCACACAAACACGACGTAAACAGAGCTGAACTAACCTGCACAAAAGATTGGAGAACGTTTTGACGGTGATGGTGACTACACCCGTAAGTGTAATCGGTCTGGTTTAGTTTAGTTAGGTTGAAGTTTGCGTTGGATATCAAAAGTGATGTTCCTGGGTGTTGTGGGTGAAGAAAGAAAGAAGAGATGGAAGGGGGACCAGGCAGATCTTTAAATGAGGTGAGGTGAAGGTTGGGACGACAGGCTCGGCACGCTTGCACGCTTACACGCCATCTTGACCCCACCAGAACAGTGCTATCAGAGGAGGGGCAGCCACTTGTGCCTGAATGCTCAGCGCGATAAGCCCACCATTCGCTGTACAAAGCGCTCAAAGGGGTTTAGTGAGGGACACCCAGCTGTCTGTTGTGCGCTGTTGCACCCGAACGGCTCCGGCGCTCCGGCGCACCTCTGGGAACACAGCATGTGGAGGTATGGTACCAAAAAGATGGAGATCCATGGGGATATTCTGTGTGGAATGTCTTCAAACAGATGGAGCACTTCAGTACATGTCTCTCATGCCCGTTTTCAACCAAGGGAGGAAACGGCCTCTAGTTAGACTTGGACTATCTATATCTCTGCAGAAGGCTTGCGATTGAAATAGTCAAAAAGTGGGGTCTTGTTTTCAGAAGATAAATTTTGTGAAGTGTGCAAACCTCGGAATGTTTTTTCGCGCCTCGAGCCAGCATCTGAGAGGTTGACCCCTATTCCATGTTGCCCCTCCAGTTCAACTTCCTTCTGTCGTTTCAACGACCGCCTTCATGCACTCTGTTCACCCTCGATACAGAATCATGATCACTGTCATCTCATTCTTGAAATTCTCATTCCTTGGCCTTGTCATAGCTTCTTCTCTCATTGTGGTCAAGCAACACGTGCCCTAATGTTCGACGATGAAATGGCGGTCTGGTCAATCCTCATCAACGAGTTCTTCCGTAGCGTCCTGTAGGTGAGCGCCGAAATCGTGAAAGAATATACCCTTGGCCAGACTTGGTCTAGAAACCTCACCGCAAGTTCAAGCGGACAAATAACGCGAGTGAGCTTGAAGCCAGATCGTTTGGCCACTCAGGTTCTCATCTCTTCAAACGCATCTCGGTACTTGGAGTAGGAAGCAGAGATATCGGTTCTCAAAAGGCATGAAATAGAACACAATTCCGTCTTGATAACCATTCAAGCATTAAACACTCGAGCCTGGAGACTTTGCAGCGTGACATTTAGCATTTATCCAGCTGTTCCGAATTACTCAAATCTCCGTGCCCAAGTTTTTGCCATGAACGGTACTCGCTTACCTCCTGCAGACCTGCAGCTATCCACTTCTTGGCCCATGCGATACGTTGTCAAATGTCAACATCGTATGTAAAAGTCACGAACCATTCCTGCTTGCGAGTCCTTATCTGCCAGTATTATCAGCTTCAAATTGCTTGGTCTAGAAACAATTGATTGTTTCACCCTACCAACCAGCAAACAGATGTCACTCGGATGCCGAGATCGTGACTGGTCCCAAGAAACAAGTTCCAATCTTACGGGCAAATTGTGCTGCCAATGACAGCGGCATCTCAGCCCTTTAAAATGAAAGGCACCTTGTGAGATATTCTCCCTCTCGCCTATGACCGACTTCAGAGCATCAAGTGTGAGATAGACAAATTCAAAATCTCAAATGCGCAATTATCGCAGATTCGCAGGATCTCGTCCTCATCCGGTCGGTAGAAACATCGTCCTGACATCCGTGTTGCAGAAACGCGAACCTAAGGAGGCTGCTTGCGAGCGGGCTTCTCATTGGTAAAAGATCTTAGACGATGATGACCGAACCAGTGAGCAAACAAACGAACGTCCAGGCGCCATGCAGGTCATCTTCTGACATTCTGACCAGACCTGACCAGGAGCAAGGGTTGAGTGAGAAAAGCAAAACGTTTGATGCCTCATGTGGGCGACTACCAGCGACCAGATGGCCGGATCGTGAGCGTTTCCATTCCTTCCTTCCATCGCCCAGTTGCCAGTCAGTTGGTGGGGAATTGAGACAAGATCTTGAGGGGGATCTGATGGAAGAAGCCCGTCTGGGGAGTGATGCAAGCCATGGATCTCACAGGCTGTCGTCAGAATGCTGGATGTTTTGTGAAACAAATCTCTCTCTAAACATCCAAAGGAAGTCAATCTTGGAGATCGTCCAGTCGCCACGATGTTATCTCTCTTGATAGCATGTACCTAATATGAGTGGCTCATGACTGCCGATTGTAGTTCTCCGGACTGACCGTGGTTAAACTCGACTTGGAAGGTTCTTTGAGGCTGCGGCGGGTGATCATCTTTTTTACAGAGATGAGGCCGGCCTCTTTGGGATGCTATTTGAAGATCAGGGGCTCACGGACGGCGGGAAATTTGTTTGTCGTGATCGAATCAGGTTGGTTCGAGACAAGTTGACGCCATTATTGGCCGTAGAGGCCGCAGCTTAATTTTAGGGCAAAGAAAGTCAGGCACAGGGAATGTCGGTTCATGACTGCCCGTGGCTCCCGCCGAGCCCGTCGCTAGAGAGGAGGGAGGGAGGGCTAGGAGACGGAAAGGATAACGACGCTGTTGATGCGTGAACCACTGCGGCGCCGAGTAAATACGACCTCAGTAGCCTGAGTAATCGTCAGTTGCAATTTGCATGTACGAGCATGAAATTCTGGGGATGCAGTATGCAGGCTTGACATTCACATTGTACAGTTCAACGGTGCAGATGCACATTTGTGATGTATCAGCCATGCTGGCGCTATCCAGCGGCGAGGACTATAAGGAGTGAGACATCGTGCCGTTAATAGCAGAATCAGTGCGAAGAAAACCTCAGGCAGGCGGCATTTGTGAGCGCTGGCCATCTAGCGGTGTCTCTCGATATGCTGGAGATGCATAGACTCCACTGTAATTCTACATCCCTAGGCTCTTTTGGGTGCGAGCAGCCTTTGCGAAGCTACGCCTAGGCGGCATGGAAGTAATGTTTTGTTAGTGGACTCGGGATGTTTTGGTTGAAAGATTGACGCTGCGGACCCTGGATATCAATTAGGTTGGGGCTCGAAGAAGTGCAAGAAAGACAACACAGTGCTACGGTAGCTGCTGATGATGGTGAGCTGAAGATATAATAGGAGGCGGTCTTCATTTCATCAGTTCAAGGAGAAGAACTCAAAGTCGACTGCATCGCAGCATCGCATTTGTTATCAGCACCCACCAAACCCACCAAACAGCTCCGTGCCCACCTCGGGCCTATCACAACCCCCTGGAAAATCGACCTGTCCTGAGCTTGGTCCACTGAAATCGACAGGCCCTCCCCGGCCCAGGCATATTACCTCGCATATTACAGGTACAGGGATACTGACACAGGGTTCCTCCTTTCTGCAGTACAACCCCAACCGCAACCCTCGAGACCATCCAGAACCCCGAGACGACTCTCTAACATCCAAATCGAAATCCGCGCCCACGAGACTCTCTGTCAAGCTTTGTTTGAATCCGCCATTGTTTGCTCACAGTCTCTACCGTTCCAGCTGGCCTTGGGAGCAGTCATCTTGTATCGCAAAACATTGAGCTGCCTTTTTCTCTCTCACACCGAATCCGAGTTCCCCTCCAGTAAGACGAACCAGGACAAACCCTCCAACACCCCCGATTGATCTACCACCGCGAAGCTGCAAAAACCCTTCTAGAATTGAGTTCTATGACATCGTCGTGTTTGGTAGATCTTAGAGTTACCTAGAAACAACGGACAAACACACCAGCAAGCTTGCAGTCACACCCTTTCGGCCTCATACTTTCACCGCCCGATTTGAATCTGGCGGCTACTCATGTATTCATAACAACCGCGAATATTTGAAAGTAGGGTTGGAGGCAGACAGGACTACCAATTATGGCGTACAGCGAGAGAGCTTCGAGCTTTTTACCGACGATAAAATGTTCTATGTGCGCGCAGGATATCGAGATCTCCCACATGGGAGATCATGTATGCGGCACCGTGCCGCCTCTACCAACGACGGCTGGTGAACGTGAGTTTTCAGCTGTGTATCAAATGGAACTGTGGCTAATATGCTCAGCAACACCTCCGCCGGATAGCTACGGCAAATTCGATAGATTGCCATATAAACAAAGTGCAACGAATGGTCCGAGTTTTTTGAAGCCAGGGCGAGCACCTCCTCCACGAGTTGACACTGGTGTTGCAAGTACGCTACGATTTTTGTCTCAATAGTAGCAAAATGCTGATCTATCCAGACCGACCATTCTTTCCACAGGACGAGTTGACTCCGGTCAGCGCTTCCCCATCTCGAAGTATGTCGCCCATGAGCGATGGGCAGAGATCACCATACATGAGACCTTTACGAAGCGCAACCGCTCCAATACAGCGACCACCTCCTTCGCCAGAAATGCTTTCCTCTAATCTCGACAGTGCATTTCCACCATTCCCAGGAACGAAGACGGGTTCGCAGAAAAAGCAACAAGGAGGCGGTTATGGTGGGATGGGAAGGACATATGCGGAACCAGATTCGATGTACGCACCTGTCAGTCCAAGGACGGCAACAAGTGGTGGAGTTTTACAGAGAATGAATACCATTGCTCCTGGCCCATTCGATGGAAGAAGGAAGGGAAGCGGTCCGCCAGCTGGACCAGGTCATCGCAGAAATGGAACCGGTGGAAGTTTAGCGGATGCGACAATGTCCTCAGCAACCGCCGAAATTGGAGGAAGTATAATACGACCATCAACAGCTGGACCACCAGGCCACTCTCGAACGTCGACAAATAGTTCCAATGGGTCGAGGTCTGGGATCATGGCACCAAGAGTCCCAAGAAAGCAGGGCTATGGAGGATTTGGACCACCCTCTGGGGACGATGCTCACAGGGAGCCTCTCACGCAGGAAAGCAGATCCCAAACCTTTCCCTTGACGAGCGAGAGTCAAGAAGGCTTCTTCAGACGGCCATCAGAACCTCGCATGCGAAGACCATCTAATGAGACAGGCCCAAATGGCGATCGATCAATATCTCCAGCAAGAGAAAGGAGGAAACCTTCTATGTCTGGCCCGGATCTCACCAGGGCTCCGCCTCCACGAGGAGTGAGTTTAATACGGCCTCGAGTAGATGCGAGACTTGGTGATGCACCACCAGTACCAAACAATCTCAACCTCGCTGCAGAGTTCGGCATTGGGAATCCATATCACACCGCAACTGAATCTTCGTCCTCGAATGCGTCAGGGTACAGTGACCAGAGCAAGGCCAGTTCACGGTCGAGTCCACCCAGGTCACGTCGACAGCCCTCTGATGCTACCAAGGTGGATTCCCTGATGGCTGATTTAGAGTCATCCATGGCGGACTTGGAACCTAGAAAGATGTCCTCGAGCACATCGCCCCCAAGAAGCAGAAACCAATACCCTCGACTACAGCCGCAGCAAAATCTTGCGCCCTCAATGCAGTCTCCCGAGTCGCCGATGGACCCTGCGATTCAGTTTGGACGGCTGTCTCCAGCTCCACCAAATCAAAGCCGCTCACTCTCTCCACTTCGAAGCGAACGTCAACAACCACCTCTTCAGCGCCCATCGACTGCCAATCGACCCACGACAGCCAACCGTCCAAATACCGGCAGTCGCCCAGGTACTTCTAAGGGAAATTGCAAAGGGTGCGGCGAGGCAATCAAAGGAAAGTCGGTATCTTCCGCGGATGGTCGCCTCACTGGACGATACCATAAGCAATGCTTCGTCTGCAAGACATGCTCGGAACCGTTCCAGACAGCAACTTTCTACGTGATGGATGACGCGCCATATTGCGAACGCCACTATCACAAACTTAACGGTAGCGTTTGTACAACCTGCGACAAAGGTATCGAAGGTCAGTACCTGGAAAGCGAACGCAAGGAGAAGTTCCATCCCGGATGCTTGACCTGCGCAGACTGCAAACGAACACTTCGCCACGACTATTTCGAAATGAATGGTCGTGTCTACTGCGAACGAGACGCATTCCGCAGGGCTCAGTCGCAACCCCGATTCTTGGGACCGGGAGCTGGCGGCCCAGGAACCAACAGGATGGAACGAAGAACGACTCGATTGATGATGATGTAAATTTGGGCAGGCAGGCTAGGATGCGGGACGATGATATTTGACATCTACGACCATCACAACAAAAGGACTGCCTTTATACTTCGGCAACCTCTACCAACCTTCGGGCTTCGGACGACAGGTTTCTCTATATAATTTTTCGCGTTGCGCACATACAACACTTTGGCATTTCGCATCCGCATTTGCATGTTCACGGATCCTGGCACGGATCCGTCTTTATACCCTTCCTTCCTATCATTGCATCTGGTTTTGCATGTACACATGCAGCGCATCGTAGGAGAACCGACGTTTTGGACTCGCTACAAAGTTTTTATTGTTGGGATACCCTCTTTTAGCACTCGGCCGACTGAAACTTGGATATCATGATTGTTTTTGGATATCGGGAGAGGCTTGGTCGGTCGGTCGAGGCTTGTCGTTACAGTAGTTGCATAAAATCTAATGTATATAATGTGGGTGGAAGGCGGAGAGTAGACATACATGGAGAAATATGGATGTTTACTATGATGTTTGTTCTCTAAATCCTTTACTCCCTAGTGCTTCGTGACAATGAATTTTTGATGAACCACGATTTTTACCTAATAGTAAGCATGAGGACTAAGTCGGCGTATTTTATGCTCGCTAGAGGATCTCATCCCCCTCGAGTGCTGGATGCAACCAGACGCTTGTTGCAAAATTGACAAGAGCATCGACTCAAAAGGCTGCAGCGTACTATGCTTTTCAACTTTCAATGTCTAGTGTCTATGGAGCGCTCTACGCCAGGCATCTATCTCAAAAGCACCTCGGTCTCCCCCTAACAGCCCCCAAAAAGGAAAACAAGCTTGTACACTCCAAATGAGTACGTCCTCTACATCGGAACATTCTGCTCCACAACCAACTTCTCCTTCTCCTTCTCCGCCCTCTCCCTCTCCACCTCCGCCTTCCTAGCCCTCTCCTCCCTCTCACTATACCTATCGGAAAACAGTCCAAAATGCGGTCTCATCACAATCGTATACTTGACAAACTCCTCCATACAATCCACGATCCTATCCCTATTCCCGCTTGGCTTCATCCTACTCCCTCCTTCCACCTCGTCATCCTCAGACGTGAATTGCGTGTACGCTTGAGGCACGGAGGATTGGTTCGGGATGACGAACATGCGCATCCAGCGGCCGAGGATGCGCAGGGAGTTGACGGCGTTGAAGGATTGGGAGCCGCCGGAGACTTCGGCGACGGCGAGGGTGCGGCCTTGTGTTGGGCGGACGGAGCCGACGGAGAGGGGGATCCAGTCGATTTGGTTTTTGAAGACTGCTGTCTGGATTACTGTTATTACTGTGCTCGTTGCCAATATATATATATCTGAGTGTAAAGCTGGTTGGAAGGCTCACCAAAGTTCCATGCTGCTCAGGCGATATCCAGACTTGTCCATCACTCCATCGGCTCAGATCTCTGAGTTCTTGGACTTTGGGATGGGAATGCTGGACGTCGTCTTTGACCGGTAGACCTGCTGGGTCGTAAACGCGGACGTCGCAGCCGAGTCTGAAAAGGATGCGTGATGCTTCGAATGCAAGTAATTTGGAATAAGATCTAGAAACATCGGTCAGCATATACATCCATCCAGAGGATCCCTCTTTGAACAGTCAATAGTTCAAATATCTGCTTGGAGGCGTCAAAATCTCACCTCGACCGTAAACTCCCATACAACACCAGCACTTTCAATCTCTCACCCGTCGCTTCCAAATCCGCCTCAGCTAATTTAATAGCAGTACTCAATTCCAGCTTGCTGATCCAGTCGTTTGCCGTCACCTCAGGCTCTAGCAAAAACGGTCGGTATTTCTTTCGTACATCAGCATCATCTTTCTCTTCCGTGATAGCTAGAGACCGGAAAGAGAATGCTGGGTCGGCTGCGATGTGCTCCACTTGTCGTAAGACTGAAGTATTGTTCAAGTCGCCATTGATGGCCACAGTTCCAGGCATTGAGGCTATAAAGCGGAAGCTAGCTGGTTTGAGGAGTCTAGATGTCTGGCTTCTGAGAGTGGTTGTGACCTGAGATTCGTGAGTAGGTAGGTGTGAGAAAACCTGGATTTGGAGGGACTTTGAGGATTGAATCAAACTTACTGCACGGCGAAAGCAAATAGACATCAGTGGATCAAATTGTTTGACTTTCAGTCAAATATCTATTTGGAAAGATTGTTTGAAGGAAGAGATGACTTGCGGACGAAGTCTTATATTGAGATGTTGAAGTAGAACTCGCCTGCGATGACATCCCAAAAAGATGTCACTGCTCATATGTGATTGGTCACCCATTTAGTGGCGGTCCACCCCGAGATCTCGCCCACTTTGCACTTTTCAGGGGGCTCTCGCTTACTCAGTGGCAACAAACAAAAGATGGCTTAGAAGTATTCATTGAGCGCCAATGGCGTAGCAAATTGTCCCAAAAGAATTTTATTCTGCACGTGCGGTCTAATTTCTATCATAAAGCGACTCTATTGTAGCCATAACCCTGAGACCTGCCGATACTTGTAAGTATCGCAACGCGGACTCGAACTAAAACATCCATCCATTCGTCTTTTCCAAAAAAAAAAAATCAGGAATAGTAAATAGCACCTTGAAGAGCCATCTGCAGCTCCTGCGGCTTACTCACAACCTCCTTCTCTCTAGCCTTCAACTCATCAACATCCCAATTCGACCAAACAAACTTGCCATGCAAGAAATCCGCCTCAGGACTCGCGAGCCACACGCAGAAGTGCCCAGGCAGTTTGGCTGCCAGCATGTCAGTTCCATATACTCCGTGGGGAAAGGGGTATAAGGACTCACGGTCATCATATACAAACTCTCCATCCTTCACGCTACCCATATCACTCACGATAGCCCCCGGCTGCAAATTCACGACTTTCAATCCGGGAACCTCAGTGGCAAGGTACTCGATCATCTTCGCGCCCGCGATCTTGGAAACAGCATACGCAGACATGCCTACCAACTGCTCAATCGCCGGTAGGTGGCCAACAGCGCTTGAGATGTTGAGGATCGTTGCTTTGCTGAGCGTCTTTCCATCGACGACTTCAGATCGCGAGAACGGCATGAAGGCACGGATGGTGTTGAATGTTCCTCGGACGTTGACATCCATGTGAGTCCACCAGTTGTCTGCATCTGCACCTAAGATGCTGGCGGGCTGGTTCAGATATCCTGCATTTGCGACCAAAATATCGAGCTTTCCGAATTCGCTGTGCATCTTCTCGAAGGCGGAGTTGAGTGAAGCGACGTTGGTTGTGTCAGCCACTGCATATGATACTTTGAGATCCGGAGCATGTGGCGAGGCAAGGATGAGCTTTTGAGCAGCGATGAGGACGTCATCTCTGCGTCCGAGGATACCGATGTTGGATGCGCCAGCAAGAGCGAATGAGAGGGCGATCTGCTTGCCGATACCAGTCCCGCCGCCAGTGATGATGATCTTTGCGCATTAGATTAGCTGGATTTCAAGATTCACCAGTATAAGGAGAGTGAGGTTTACTGATTTCCCCTTTGCAGACAGACGAGGCTGCGTTGGATCAATGGCTGGAGTTGGTTTGGTATGGTAGGTTTTGGTATAGCTTGGGAAGATGGGTGGTGGTAGGGACATTTTGCAGATTAGTGGAATGAATTTTATGAGATGAGATGAAGAATAGATGAGGCGCTCTGTGAATGAATGAATAGACAGGAATTGACACGATTTGGTGCTGCTTTATATATACTTTGAGTGACGGAGAAAGTGGTATCTGCCAAGATCTCTTCGAAGTAGCTTCTCATTAATTACTAACCACAAAGTGGGGGCCAATGACTCATGTCAAAGGTGTGATTGAAGAGCCTCGAATGAATGTTTCCCAATACAGAAGTTTTGCAGGCACCATTGATGTTTACACTGAGATGCAAAGGGATTGCTAAGCGACCTCCAGGAACTCGGAGCTCCGGGTTGACCTCGAACCTCAGTCATCAATCAACAAAACAAAAGGCCGCAACATGGCATGATGCAAGACTAGATTAGCAATGATCGATCGAATATATGATCAGACGGTGAATTATGGCTTACCAGTGAGTCACTATTCCTGAAGAATTTATTACCCTGTCCATTATCGTGAAGACTTCTTACGCTCGTCGAACACTCTTACATCTTCAATGGTTATGGAAGTGTACGCGATGTAGTTTAAAACACCTAGAAAAGTCCTGAAAGAACCATCTCGTGCAGGCACTCAGCAATTTCTCGGCTTCATCACTTACACCGTGCTTGTTCTGCTCCCAATCTCATTCAGAGCATCACGGAACCCAAGACCTGACAGCCAGTCAATTGTTCGAGTTGTCTCCGCGTACCGACCCAGACACATCTCGTACTGCTGTCTGATATAGCCTAATTGAATCTACGTCATTTCACATTAACATCTATATAATACACTAATTTGGGATTTACTTTACGAGCCCGAGGTAATATAAGCGAGTTCTTCAGGGTTTCCCCGCAAACACCTCCACCGGGATCTTCATCGGCAACAAAGACGGTAAACAAAAACGGCAGGTACAACAATTGAGCATATATTCACGGATATCCATTGAGATGATGGTTGATGAAGTTACTGGTGCGCTTCCATCTCTTTAACAAAAGGATTAGATCATTTCTTCAGTCACCACCGGAAACACCACCAGTTTTCCGCCAAAATGTTCGGATCAAGAATCTTACTCGCTCTTTCACTTCTTACTGGGGTTTTGGCTCAGACGAACAGCACCGAGCCGAAGCCACCACGACTCACGTATCTTTATACTGCGAACGCGACTCTTGGTCCTACAATACAATACGGTGATGGGCCCAAAGGAAATCGGGTTGCCATTCCCATCATTGGTGGCACATTCGAGGGCCCAAAGATGAAGGGTGAGTCCGTTCATCCGACTTTTGATCATCTCAGGAGTCGTTTCTCATTATCTCCTCACTCATGCAAAATATTGATTCAGTATCAAATCATCAACTAAGCTGCTTCAGGAACGATCATCAATCTTGGAGCGGATTGGGGAGTGACCGACAACTTTGGCGTCTTCAATCCAGACACTCGTTATGGCTTCCAGACAGACGACGGAGCCAATATTTATCTCCAGACAAGTGGACCAGCAAAACAAGACGGCTTGCTTCATCTACGCCTTCTATTTGAGACGGGAAATGCCAATTATACCTGGTTGAATGAGATCGTGGCAGTCGGTGTGCTGAAAGGAGGTGCTGGCTATGTTGTTATTGATGCTTGGGAGATGGAGAGTCCTTAAAAGATGTTCAGTAAGTAGTGCTGGAGAACTGCTTAGACGTTAGCTTGGCTTCTGTTGGCAGGTCGTGCAGTCGATTTTGAGTTCCGGCAAGAATTCGTAGACAAAATGCCTCGCAGAAATTAGTAAGGCACAGATATTATGGAAATCAAAAGTGATCATCATAAAATCTATTGTTCCATCATTTCGCTTGACAGATATTCAAATTAACTGAGCGCCATGTTCGAAATTCGGGTCTAGCTTTGTCAGCTTCAATACCACTGGAAGTAAGTTATAAGGTGTCATTTTTGAAGGCGTCGTAGCAAGAACATAACTCTCGTAGCGCTGAAAGTATGTACTTTCTTCTATGGGATTTCAGTCGACAAATGATTCTGAAGCTGTACAAATGGACACTTCAAAAAGGCAGGACGATTTAACAGAGACTCTCCAGCCAACCCGTTATATCAACGCAACAGCCATTTTATGTAATCGGTAATGAAGATGCCCTGATACGCTTCATAAAGAGACGTTGCATGATCTCGAAAGAACATTCCTTTCATTAATCGAACCACCAGCAGTCATCTTTGTCCTCCCGTCACGGGGCCCTAGAGACTCTAGCATTAATTGATGACGATAACTTTCAAGTTGAGTGACTCCATATCGCTCTTGCATTCCTTTTAATAGCACGATTCTCCAATTTCAACCTGACAGATCGCTAGATGACGTAAATCACGATGATCTATCTCACGACAACATTCTAAGCGAGCAACCCCTTTCGAGCTCGGCCAAGCATTGACGCGCAAGGATAAAGCGATAAGGTTACGCGGACCCCAGCCAAAACAAACAGGCATCAGCCGCTTGATAAGCCTTGAATCGTGGTAACCTTAAAACGCAAGCCTGCACTGGTGCCGAGGTACCCGAAACATTCGAGGCGATCGATCAAAACACCGCTACTTTGTCTTTTCCCAGTTCCAGAAGCTTTATCCTTCCAGCTTTCGTTCTATTAACTCATCGGAAAGGACAGCCCTCACGCGCACATCTGCTACGATACACCGGGATGGCGAGTATTGGGCAGGAGAATAAGAAAGGCTTCTTCAACTATCCGGAGGCGAGGAAGGGGTGAGTGAGACGACTGAACTTTGGGTTCATGTGCAAACAACGTGACTGACAGTCTTGAAACAGACCAGACGTTCCTTACAAGAATGACAGGAAAGAGAATCCGGCTGTGAGAGGATGGTTCATCTACATCTCAGCTCTCATGTAGGTCTTGCTCTCGAAGTCTTACCCGTCTTCAGACATCAGCTCATTTTGACAGTCTCGAGAACATTTCGTTGGTACGGCACAAAGTTTGGCGCAACACTGGTTTCGGTGATCTGCGCAAGATTCGCACATATCTCGAGTACTTTGAGCCTAGATATGATCCCACCGTCGTTCCCACTTCAGCTCTGAGATCACCTTTTGAGAGCAAGGATGATCTGGCCGTCGACCCCACCGCCACGCCTTCACCAAAGACGTTGTCGAGTCATGGGTACTACTCTGTATCTGACTACACAGCTATGTATTTATCTGGAGACCTGACACCTACCGCTGTCGCTAAGGCTCTGCTTCCTCTTATACTGAAAGATTCGTCTCCACCTGGCCAGCACTCCGCCGGGTGGTTCGACAGTAATGCCGAGATGATTATGGCAGCGGCTGAGGCGTCGACCTTACGTTACCAGAAAAAGACTCCTCTGGGCCCGCTAGATGGTGTACCTGCCGCTGTGAAGGACGAATATGATATCGAAGGCTATACGACGTCTCTCGGATCGGTCAATGACTACACCGGACAAGCTGCACCTGGAGAAACGATCACAGCGTGGTGTGTGAGGAAGATGGATGAAGCTGGAGCTATCAACTTTGGAAAACTGCACATGCATGAGTTTGGTCTAGGTATGTATTTGACTTTCAGCTTCCGTGCTTTCCTCCAACTAGTACGTGACATGAACTCACAGATTCTCAGACACATCCGGCAACAACCCCATCAAAGGCACACCTCCCAATCCTTATAACCCCGATTACTACACAGGTGGATCTTCCAGCGGTTGCGGCTACGCCGTCGCCAGCGGACTTATTCCCATAGCTCTAGGAGGTGATGGCGGAGGCTCAATCCGCATCCCCGCCTCCTTCTGCTCAGTATTCGGACTCAAACCTTCACATGGCCGCCTCTCTTTCAAGCCCTGCATGAACCACTCCTCAACGTGTGCAGTCAACGGCCCCATCGCCTCAGATATCACTTCCCTAGCAACATTCTACCAAGTCCTCGGCGCCCCAGACCCATCATCCATCTTTCCGGCACCATCCCTCACAATCCTCTCACCATCTCTCAAGAAAGTGAAAGTACTGGGAATCCCCGAAGTATGGTTCGCACGGTCTACACCCGCTATACAAAGACTCTGCCGCTCGCTGATAGACAGACTGATCACCGCTCACGACTACACCATCGTACTCATCACGATCCCCTTCCTCTCCGAAGGCCAAATCGCACACGCAATGACAGTCCTGACAGATGCAGCAACACTACTCCCCGTCACGCATAACCTCACCTCTGCCAATAGAATCATGATTGCGCTCGGTACAGTCACACCAGCGACCGATTACCTGCTAGCTCAGAAACTTCGACAGCTATTGATGCAGCATCTCGCTTATCTCTGGCAACAACATCCAGGCATGATAATCCTCACGCCAACGACAAGCTGCGCAGGCTGGAAGATTGGCCATAAAGACGACTTGAAGTATGGTATCAGCGATGGGAATCAGACGTTGAAGACGATGGAGTATGTCTGGATGGCTAACTTTCTGGGATTACCCGGCTTGACTGTTCCTGCCGGGTATGTGAAGCCGGAGGGGAGTAAAGGGGAGGGCGAGGAGGCAGACGAGGAGACTGAGGGACGTGTGCCAGTGGGCTTGATGGCGCAGGGAGAATGGGGCGCTGAGGAGGCTTTGCTGAGGTGGGGGCTTGATGCTGAGCGGGCTGGTGAGGAGAGGAGGAGAAGGCCGCCGATCTGGACGGATGTTGTGGAGAGGGCGAGGGATGAGATGAAGAGAACGTGAAAATAGGCGTGTTTGCTTTTGTTTTGATTCTAGATGAAGAGATAGAAGGCGTTCTTATCGATGATGATCATGATGTACGCTGATAGAGGAAACAGCTTGACACCAGTTACAGACAGGATTGGTAGGGAGTAATGGCACGGTCTAGAAGTTCGAAGATTCCGCTCATTGATAATTAGTAAGCAGGGGTAGAGAAGATGCACTGAAATTCACTTTGTTCCCAGAGACTCGAAGCTGTTCGGGTATCTCAATACTTCGATGATTGGCACTCACAGAGTAATTGAGCAACGTGTAGGTACTAACATGTACAGTCAACACTCAACCCCTGAGAATAGCCGGGCGAGTAAACAAACTGTCCCTGGGCTCCTTCACTTCCCTCCCGCAACACCTAGCCAGTGTCTTCAAGCCACCATCTCAAACCCACCGAAACAAACAGTATCTCGGCCTGCAGTAGGATTCACATCGCCGCTCATCAGACCCAACATCTCACTTATTCCATTCATCCCACGCATTCGCTCCTATCTCATCCAACATCCCACCCATTCCCTTTACCCATACCACCTCGCTCGCTCGCTAATGGTACATGCTTACTTCCACACCCACCTTGAGCACCGGCACCCCTGTGCTCGCAATATAGATACAATATGCAATGCTACATATTCCCAGATATTCAATATCCATGGTAACAGTCAGCACCCCATCTATCCTTCCCTATCCTCCCCGACACAACACAACCCAGCGCACAACGCACTGCTCAGTACTGTACAGTATCCCTCTCATCCCACGCTCACCTCTCAATTTCACGTTTGGTACGATGCGATATCCTTACAGTATCTAGATATGCCTCTATATATTGAAAATGTACTGGGTTCACACAGTCCGTTTCTACCATGGTAAACCTGACCATCCACCACCGTCATACTTTGCCCCCACGCATGAAATCTGGTATAGTACCGTATCTAGCCATCCATCCTCCATCACGACTTGCTCTCCCACGTATCCATTCTAGTCCTATTACTGCGAGACAAAGGAGCTTGGAGGAGAGACAAGGAGAGAGAGGGGATGAAGTATCGCCGTCGCTACCCACCTCTATCCTCATCTGCGGCTTTAAGATTGGTACGAGCAGAGACACAGTACAGGGCAGAGCAGAGTACTTGGGAGACAGACGCAAGGTGCGGAAAAGAGGAATGTGATACCTCAACTCGGCTCAAATCACGTTCTCGTAATGCGCTGCGGATAGCCTACGAGTGTGATGTACGTGTACGACATCCACTGGGTCTGAGTCTGAGTCTGAGTCTGAGTCCTTGACTCTCCGAGGCCGAAGTCTCACAGTACAGTACAAGATAGGAGCGTACGAAGTGAAGTGAAGGGTTGGGTACAAGGGCCGGTTTTGAGGATTTTGTATCTTGTACTTCGTATTTTCTTAAGAGAAGCCGGTGAATACAGGATTCGCCACTTCTTGCCTCTCACTCATAGCTAGAAATGATAGTCATGTCCATCCATACCTTGATGGGCAGGTCTGGTAGGCTCGAACTGCTTTGAAGGTACTCCAAAGCCAAGAAAGCGTATACGCCGGGGAGGGGACGAAAGTGAGAACTGACAGAAAGGAGATAACTGTGCAACGGTTTTCCTGCGACCTGTGGTTACACACGTAGAGTAGAGTTGCAGTGCAGCGGAGTGGAGTGCAGGACCATGTGGTTGAGGGAGGTGCCGCTTTGCATTTACGGAGGGTTGATTTGCTTGGAGCGTTGTTCCGGTACATGTGATCTTGGATATTGATAGTAAGGTAATATAGCGTGGGAAGGACAGGATGTTGGAGACGGGGCTATAGTGAGAGAGGAATGAGATGTTGAGATGTGATAGATTAGGTATGAGGGAATAGAGATAAGGTAGTGATATGGCTTGTTTGGTTTATCCAGATTCCATTGCTGTAGCCAACTGCATGTTCAAGGAGACGCGTCCTTGTCCCTGACTTGCCGACGTTATCGACACAACCGCCTCGTCCAGGCTTCCTGCTGCAGGCGAAGACAGGAAACTCGCACGGTATGAACTAGCAAGCAGGAGGAGAAGCCACAGTTCCTGGAGAGAAAGATTTCGCGGGATCGGCAGCTTTGCCGATGTTGTGTAATGTTTTGGTTACAGTACTCGCTCTAGCTGACAGCACAGGGGAAGAACGCTGGGTCTAGTCCAGTCCAGTCTTCAGGCCAGGGTTCGAAGCGGGAGAATTTGGTCCGATCATCGAAAGAGTGGCTGTGAAGGTTTTGGAGTGCGTAACATCAAGATCACCGGTTTGGTGAGACAAGAGCAAGACAAGACAGGGACGCGGCCGCAGACGTTATGCTATGCTCTGGTCTTCCATGCTGCTCTAAGCGTTTTCTGGAACACAAATACGAAATGACGATCTGGAATAATGCTTGTCTGCCCGTGATGGGTGTTGCGATGAGGTCGTACACTGTCCATGTGCACGCCATACGAACGTACGATTGATGCCCTGACAATGATGATGCTGCTGCCCGCCACTGCCCATTTTACCCCCCTGAGACTGTGCCGAATTACTGAGACCGAGTCGGTGGAGGCCGCGTGACTTGAAAACAAGAAAAGGAAGGTTGAGACAGGAACAGGTGTTACCTAAGCGAGGTTGGGTGTTGGAGCAAAGAAAGAGGGCGGTTCTTGAAGATGGAGCCAAGTTGAGCCAAGTGCAAGAAAATAGGTCCCCCTGTTTTCCGTATTCTCCTTGCTGGGTGCGGAGAGAAAAGGATGGAGGATTCTGAGCGAAACAACAGTGCGGGGAAAAGAGGAGAACTGCAGGGTCTCGAAATGCGGAGCCGAAGTGCCACTGACCTCAATCGTGCGTACGCTTACACTTTAATTTTATTTCAAGGGATGAAGGCGTTTCTTGACAGGAGGCTCAATTTCGAAGAAAAGACTGTGCTGAAGTTTGTCTGGCGTATGCATGAACTGTCCATCATCTTCGCCTTGAAACCCACTTCCCAAATTCCTTACAGCACGGTTCGAGATGCCTGTGTTTTTCAAAATTGCCTGCCTGCTACGGTTGCTTGCGACGACGACCGACAGCAACGCAAGGCAGCGCATTCCCAGAAATCAAATCGGCTTGGCAGCCGAGTGTAACACAGACTTGAGAAGAACTGCATCTTGGCTCATCAAAGCAGCGACTGGCAGCCTGCTGACCTAGCGAATCAATAGCCCCTTACCCTCGCAGGATGGCTTGACGAAACTGAGCAACCAATGAAAAGAATGGAAGTACGCCGTCGAGCCATCCTTCTTGCAGTTTTGGTACATGGGTTTGAAAATGCCCTTGACCTTGTCAGAATGGATGGTAACGCACAGCGGCGGGCGCGTCATGTTGCTTTTTATAATTGGTGCTTTGGCTTCCCAAACGCGGGGAAAAGCGACCAGTCAGTCGTTCGAGGGTAACGGTTTTGACTCGTTGAGCTTGATTCCACATCCTTGCGCAAGACGCAAGAATCCTTCCGCTTGGAGAAAGGAGCGGGCTGGAGATTGGACAACTTGATATTTTGGGAAGTTGGTTTGGGCTTCTTGTACCGAACGCTGCGTTGAAAACGGGAGCTGCCGCTCAGGCTTCTGTTTTTGAAGCTGAGGCTTGCACAATATTGTTGAGAAACGGGTCCGTAGTCAGGAACCGCCGAGTGCTGTCCTTTCTCAGGGACTGTCGCGAACAGATTGTTCAGGACGTGCGAGCTGTCAACATCTTTTTTCCTGAGGAATGTCTTTCAAAGAACCTAGCCGCCATTACCGTCGCCGTTGAAACCCCACAGTCTCGTGAGACAGGAGCTTGATAACGCTTCGACAAACGACAGGTTTAATCGAGGCGTTAGTCGGAAAGTACGGGTCTCTCGTCGGACCTTACGACAGATCTATCTTCCGCCGAAGCAAGTTCATCGTGAGCCCGGCCATATCGGTTAGCAGCGAGGGAGTTCTTTGAATGCCGCCACCAGGGTGCACGAAGTTTATGTGGGCAACGAATTTCTTGACCCTCTCAAATATCCGATTCGCGTAGGTTCGCCCAATCAAGGAGGGCACGGCTGCGGCCGTTCAAAGCTGCATGGTCAAGGAAAGGGGTCCTGGACAGTCAGGGTGCGAGAACATCGTGGTGAAGATCATTGAGCGCCCCTCGAATGCCGACTATGATGCGCTGATTGAGGCCAGCCTCCGAACGTTCCTTGATCAATCAGCAAACCGACTGGGACCAGGACGAGAACCTTGAAGCGAAATGTTGAAATTTCAATGTTTCACTTCGCTTCAAGACTTGGCGTAACGGATCGAGCATCTCGTACTGGTAAAGTCAGCTAGCTCTTGGCAAGATGCGGGAAGGCTCGAAGCTGTATTGCGCCATGTGTTTCTCAATGAAGCCATCCAGGTCGTCACGAGGCTGGCGACGACGACTATCTGCAACCGAAATCAGGAAGGTGCCTGCAATGGTGCCATCTGGTCGAAAGTGAAAAACGCCATCGCCAGCCGTCCTGGAGTCGTGGCTCCACGGAGCTGAAGATGCTGGAAAATGGCATTGCAGAATTCGGGAAGCCGAGAAAAAGAAAACGTGGGGGCGCGCGAAATCGTGCCGCATCCGAGCAGGTGCAGTCCCTGTCTCGTTCAGGAAAGCGGGGCAGAGCTGGGATGCTCTTGGTTAATGCATCAGGGCCATGAAGGTTGATGAGACTCTCATAGAGCGAATCATAGGAGGTGATCTTGAGGTTGAAGATACGAGCATCATTTGGGCGAATGAGAGACTCGAATTCTCATGCACGAGATGGGAGACATCACCAGGATCATTCGCTATGGGCACGAATGAGATCGCAGTCTGAAGTCTGTCAGATTAGCGACACCGTGTCAGTTTGGAAGGGGGTCTGTGTGCTTGCAGTAGTGCTTGCGGAAACCCTGGCTTGATCCAATTGTGAGTGTGGAGAACAAAAGCAAAGACAGATGGTTCGTGAGCCACTGAGACATTCAACAGAAGCCAGGACTTGAGCGAATCAGACTGCTCCATTGCCCGGCCAGAACCGAGATGTGATAGAAGTCAACAGTGGAGCTGGAGACACCTCAACATGCCATGAGGAGGTGGATCAGGGCATTTGTGACCATTTATTCTATGTCGGACAACCTCATGATCTTTCGATTTGAAGCTCTTATCGAAAGACATCATCGCGCAGTGCTGTTTGACAAGAATGCCGTCATTGTCCCCACGATGTTGACGTTGTCTGGATTTGTGAGCGCTTGCCGCGCAAAATAAATATGGAAAACCAAGCTTCCTTCAGCCTGGGCCACTAAGTGGGCAAGGAAACAACCGAGGCCCTCTTTTTAGGGTTGAAGCTAGAGACCCTCATGCGGCCCGTTCAAACTAAGGAACCTACACCAATGATTAGTCTCGATCTTGAGATTGCGTCTCCAGGCATGGAGACTTTACCACGAGATGCAAGATAGGATGAATCGCTTCCTGTTGCTCGAGCTTAACCAGGTCCCAAGGGTTGTTGCGTGCACTGGGCGGACAAGCCACAGTGGGCGTCAGCAAGAACGAGGAGGAGACAAATTTACCAAGCGATAGTGCTGATGGCAGGCTGACCTCCGTTTCACAAGGCCCCCTTTACAGCGCCTTGTAGTCGATAATGTGACTTGCGACCTAAGCCACATGTATTTCTTATCGTTCTCTCGAATATCTGATACGAGCTGAAGTGTACTCAGCTTTGCTCGTACCGTGGTCAGAAGACGCCTCCGGTTTGGCCGATGGCTGACGAGTGACTTGGAACACTGATCGCAATCTTATGAAGTCTTTGGCACCGAGTCATGCTATTGATATTCATTTCCTGGCGACTATGGCGTGGGATTCAGATAATGTGCGCCATAAGTTTGAGAGTATCGGCTGATATCACCCGGATATTGAGGTTGGAAACAGCTTGAAGCATCACTCGTATGGGTCCTCTAAGCTGCACTTCTTGATCATCCCGCGTTGATGAGGTGGAAACCCCCACGCAACTGTATCTGATGGATGCTGGAGTGGATCGAGACTCGCATGCTTGATTCTCTGGGTGAGCTCTTTTGCGTCATGTAAATATAGCCGCCTCGAATAAAGTGACGTTGATAAGAGATCTTTGGGGAGCGAGATGGAGTAACTTAGACTTTAGCCTCGAGATCGAGAAGTTCGGATACTGCCGTAGAGGAGGTCTGATTGGTACGACTGCCAGACGGAGAATATATTGGGCTGGATATTGTGCTGCATGTTCTAAGATGTGCCTCACTTGAACATGAGTCTGGGTGCGGTTATATGCAACCTGCACCTGTAAATGATGTTTCTGCGCAACGTAGAACTAACAGCATAACAACGAATAGATTGCCTGCCGCCTTCATTTCAGGCTGTTGCAAGATCTGACAGGACCTGGTAGAAATGTGTTGATGTTTTGGTAGGATCTGGTCTCAAGCTCATGATGACCCCGCCGCATGAAATACAGTAAAATACTAAGATATGCTCAATGTCCACAGGGGACCAATGATAAGCTGCTCCGCGTCGGACATCACGATGAATCATGAAGCCATGAAGACGGCCGCAGTCCTGATCAGGCAGTGAGTTTCGAATGGCATGCTGCTTTGAATGGACCCAGTTTTGGAGGGAAGAATTGATTGGATCAGCGGAAGGATCAGGGATGGGGTAAATCATATCGCAATAATCTCCGTAGAGATATCTCGCCCTGTACTTTTGAATTTGCCGCCGCTAGATTTAATGTTTTCGATATCAACAAAGTGTCGTCAGCCGTGCCGCTTATTGTTAAGTTTGACTTGGGAGGACAGCAGGAATTTGGAACGAGAATGGTCTGATCGCTTCCATGGTAAACGCGCCGCAACGAGGCAACCTTGTTAAGTGAGCATTCGGCGGCAAACTTTTTGGATGATTGAGCAGCCTTCCCATATCAGGATTGACCTCAACGAAAAGCTAATCACGGGGATCAAAGACGCTTTGAACACACTGTATCCCTTCCTCTTCTGTGTAGACGCGCGCGTCAATTTGACAATTTCAGAAGTCTGGCAGATGTGAGCTTACACACGTTTTGACTTCCAAACCCATGGACCAACAGACTGTATGGAAGGTTTGGAAGGACCCTTTCCTGGTGCCTGCATACCCGTCGCCCATACTAGCTGCAGAAGACTCGTAGCTACCTTGGCCGAAGAAGAGTATCGAGGTGGCAAATCTAGCAAGTATTGATCCAGCATCATGGCAACTAGACTGGACGACAAAAAGCCACCATTTGGCGATCAATCCAATTGGAGTATGAGGAGACGAATACAGCTTGCCAGAGTGCGGGCAGTACCGAGTCGTGTCCACTGAATAGTGCCCATCCATAGTGAGGGGAAATCAACATCGTCGATGCAGGTGGATCCGCAAAGAGTACGATGGCGAATTTCAAATGATGGAGGAGTGCTGCGCAGCCAATAGTCAGCCTTGATGTATCTGCTGGTAAGATGCAATCTGGTTAGGTCATTTCTTATGGCCAGTCACAGGCGAGACACGCTGCTGGATCTAACAGGTCAACGGCGGGAAAGGCGCTGGGCTTGCTGTTTCTGATGTTTCTTGCTGGCACTTTAAGCAGGGCAGGCAGTGGCCTAGGCATATCCAGGTCAGATTCGTCTCAGCTTTCCCACAGGGTTGGGGACGGCAGGAATGGCAGGGCCAAGCCCACACAGGAGAGGACAATTGCTATTTTAGTAGCATAGCCTGCAAATGATTGCCCAGCTCTGGTGTATGTGGCGTCCGGCCGGAGCGCTGCCCTTTCGCTTGAAACTTTTGGTGGTTGCAGACGATAGGGTTCTGGAATGTTGTGTAGAAGTAGAGGTGGCTTTTAGGGTGCCCTTTTTCTCCTTTCCTTAGCGAGGACATTTTGTGTTCGGAAGCCTGGAGAAAAAGATGGATAGTGAGGTTGAAAGCCAAGCCAAATCTGGGATTTCAATGACGACTCTTCTTCATCCCACGGCGGTGCCATGGTTGAGAGTGGAAGACGACATGGACCCATGAGAGCGCAGGCTGGGGTGTTCCTCGATTCCCTGGCCGCATACTTGCAAAAGCTGGGGCCGTCTTGCAGGCCACATCTGCAACGGCCCAGTTTGGTCCAGTCAGGGCAAGTAAAGAAAGACGCTTTCCTTCCCCAAGCCAGCAACATTCCAACAAGAAGCTCTCTCACCGAGCCTGTACCATACAAGGCTGGTAAACATGCTGCAGAGCCTTGTAGTTGCAGGGCCGCCCGAAGCAGGCTGGTCTCCTCCAAAACATCCCACGTCGCTGCTGTAACGAGCACAAAAAGACCATGCAAAGAAGAGGAGAGCAAAAAAGGTGGAGAAGGCAGCATGCCAGGAGAGGACAGGCTTCAGGACCAGGACAGGCTATGGCCCATGTCACGGCAGCCAGGAGATATTCTTGCCTTAGCCGTCGCCGTAGCCCGGATGAGCGATGTTGCCGTGGAGAGCGAGACTGGCGAGGAATAAAGATAACGACAAAAGATTGGCACAAGGAAGTTGTGTTGATGTGGAGTGGTGAGAAGTGAAAATCCTTTGTTTTGGGCTTGCGTGCAGTGCACATCGCTGTAAAAGTATGCAAATGCCGTAATGATCCGAGTGAGCAGCGTGAAATGCCGTTCTCAGGCCAGGTTACAGTATCCAACCAAGTGAAGCAAGCAAAGCCCGTGTAAAGTTTCTCTGAAGGGCAGCGAAGCATAGCATAGTCTAGCATACTTACATAACACAGCACAGCACAACATGCCAGACGCCGATTTCGTGCTCCAGTGCAGCTCAGGGTAAAAGGAGAATTCAGCACAGCACAGCACAGCACAGCGTCAATATTCTCGCTTGTTGGCCTCTGGCTTCCCTCAGCAGTTGTCTAGCAGTCAGTCAGTTGAGCTCATCACCTCAATTGAAATAAAAGCGTCCAGTGACAAGGGGCACAGCGCTGTTTTAGTGAGACCCCTCTTCCCTCTTCCCTCTTCCCTCTTCCCTCTGAAAATGAAAATGAAAATGCTCCGGCCACTGAAGTGAAATTGAGAGTGATCAGCAGTCCCCACGCTTGATCAGGCCTGGCTGCGTCGCACTCGCACCACTCGTTGCCCTGTCCTGCTGCACACCACACACCATTAACCATTCTTTCTCAATCCTTGCCCTAGTCGGCCTTCCCTCATACTGTACTGTACAGTACCCCTGCAACAAGAGTTGCTGCTGATCTGATGCTGCCACACCCACACCCACACCTTCCCCCACTCAGAGTGGATCCCTGCTGGCACGCTGACTGCAAAGCAGCTCCACTCCTGAAGATTCAAGACAAAGACAGACCCCCCTGCTCTCCTGCTCTCCTGCTCTCCTGCTCACGACGCTTACCCTAAAACAGCCTAGCGTGCAAAGAAAAGCCATCGCACCTGCACCTGCACCTGCACCCGCACCCTCCTGGTCCCTCCACCATCTGCTGCAGGACCAGACAGGCAAACCCAGTCAGACCAGCCAGACAAGGCAAGGCAGCCCGTCAAAGTATATGGGCAACCTCCTCCCTCAACTTTTGCCCTCGACCCGTCCCATACCAGTCAGACCCATCTCGAACTTCACTGCTTTCCTCCCTCTCTCAAGCATTGAGTGCTCCTGATGATACCATCGTGAACTCAAGTGTCGTCAACTGCTTCATACAAACCATCAATCTACTCGTCGCATCATCACTTTGCACAATCCAACTCGCTTCTGTCGTCAGCACTGTTGCCATAGCCGCCTCGCACAATCCGTCAACTCTTGCTTCCAAAACCGCACACCAGGCTCCACATTTTGAGTCACACCATACCTTACCTCACCGAAGCCGGGTACGACATAGCTGTGCAAAATAACCTCAGTCACAACTCGAGAAAAACTTCTTTTAAGAAGCCCAAGCCCTCCGTCGAAGAAGTCTTTTCCAATTCCTCGATACTCTACACTCTCGGTTCACTTCCTCGATCCAACAACCAACTTCAACAACCTTCAACCACATACACAATGACTTTCGATATGGAATGGTCACCAGCATTCTGCCTTGCCTGTGACAGGCAAACTGATGGCAATGTCTACTGCTCGGAAGCTTGCCGTCTCGCAGAGTACGAAAATGCTTCAACTGCTGGCTCGCCAGCCTCGTCTCCAACATCACCTCGAGCTCCTGTATCATGGTCTGCTGCGAGGCAACCAAGCAATGGCTTCTTCATGGAACCAGCATACAACTTCCACAACGCACAACCATACGGCACAACTCCTTCACCACGAAATTCTCAGTTCTCCTACTCTGCCAGACCAAAATCATCACCAGTAGTCTCCAAGGCTACCCTCACTCCATCGAGTTCCCAATCGAGTCTTTTCTCCATGCAGAGCACGCATTCGTCAACGTCCACCGAGCCAATCCAACTCTCTGATGAGTCACGAAAGGCTTTGAGGGCGTATGCCAGCTCGTTCGATCAATCTCGATACTCGAGGAGGCAATCCAACTAGACAACAACTTCTACTTCTACATCATCAGTTTACCAATACTTTGCATACCCAACGGCGTTCTTCGATATTTCCACTCACGATACAAATACCCATACCTCCTCATATCCTTCATAAGGATCGGCGTTCTATACGATATCGGTTGTTTGTAACAAAAGCATTCTACGGAGCAGCATGCATCACTCAGCATTTTCCAACAAAATTTCATTGTGTCAACTAGCATTGGAGCATCGGAGCAAGGGTGGACAGCCAACACAACATTCGCTAACTTTGTCATCAACAACGAATACACATTTTCCTTTTGCAGTCACATCATCTACTCGGGCATTTGAATCAGCATGGATGGAAGGGCCGGGATAGGATTAGGATTCTGGATGTCATTGCAAGGTACTGCACAAGGGCACGGAGCAATTGTTTTGCAGGATGGATTCAATCGGGAGGCGCTTGGATAACACACATATGTTTTGTTCTGGCTCTCAAATGGAGCTTCAGTGTTGTCAGCGATAGTTTGATCCGAGGCTTCATCACGCTTGACCGGAAAGCCTATCTGTCGATTACGACAGATCTCAGTCTTCTCGACTGTTTAGTTTAGCAATGGACATCTCATCACGGGTCGAGTCTACATTGACCGACCTGAGATTTCTCCAACCTCACTCAGACATCCCATCATCATCATCTCTCTACCCGTGAGCTACTAGTAACCATAATTTGTCTCAGCTACCAAATTCCCTTCCATCACCACTCTCATCATCACTCCCTTCCCCCTTGACCTCACGCAAATCCACCACGGCATTCCCAAACTCCCATGTCCGTCTAGTGCATTCCTGCCAGCCCGCCGTCTCCTCCGTCCCGTTGTCCGAGCCAGCCAGCCAGCTGCAAAACACCTCCGCAACCAGCAGACCTGTTAACCTTCGCTTAGCTACTAAACCTTCTCCCCTTCCAAGTAAGGTGGGTAGGAAGGTCTGAGCGGTTAGAGGTTAGACCAGCCCGCAAGTTAGCAAGCTCAAGCTCTAACCTGTGTAACCTCTTACCTGAGCTCGATTCTAGCTACAGTAGTAGCGATCGAGACAGGACAGGACAGGACAGGCTATTTTGGATTCGCATACTGATTACTCGCACGCAAGTCACAAGTCAAAGCAAAAGCTAGATGGAGAATTGATTATGTGTATCTAAGTTACCGAACTTGGTGCTGAAAGCGCTAGATGCATTGGAAAAGTCAGAAGGCGCAATTGGGACTTGGCAATTGGTACGGAGGAATTTCTCCTTTTAGAGGGCCGGTTGAAACGCCCTGTTGTCATCGTGAGGAAGGTTTTATGTACCTCGTTTTGGTGAGGATTAGGTAAGTATCTGTCGCCTCGGTACCTATGGAAACCTACATTTGGCTGCCGTCACAAATGGTCTGGACTTTGGCGCTGCTTGCAGTACATGTCTGTCGTATGTATCTATGGATGAGGGGAAGAGGGAATTGAATTGAGGCCAATTGCACCATTCTCACATTCGATTTACTCATCATTCTCTAATGAGAGGCAGTACCTTAATGTACGTACAGTGTACGAGCGAGCCACTGTTTCCGAATGAGGGGTACACTATTCTCGACAACCACCTAAGATCTCACACTACCAGACTAGAGCCCGATGATCCGATATCCTTTCGAAAAAAATCAACGGGTCACTCAATAATAGAAGTACCAGCAAAGTCCTGAGCCAACAAAGCACATGACGAAGATCCTTTCCCATCTTCTTAAGCCATCTCTTCAGTGCTGAACCGCCGTCTGCCGTCCACTTACCTTCTCCTCGCACCTATCTCCGGCCCCCTCCCCTCCTAACTTCCCGTCTCCTGATTCCTTTCTTTTAGTAAAGAAATTTTCCTGGGGAAAACGCGGTTACGGGACAAGAACGGAAAGAGATGTTCACTTTTCTTCACTGGAGGAGCTAGAACAGCGGGAGGGAGCGAAAAGAACGAAAGAGAGAAAAAAAAACGGACTTTTCTACTCTAGGCAGGGGCAACGGTCCATCAACCTGGAGAAGAGAGTGGCGATGTTCTTTGCTAGGTGCTTTTAGTCATTTTGTGGGGTAGTTTACCAGGTCAGTCAGTCTTCTTCGAGGCTTTTTGAGGGGGAATGGAAAAGGCGGGCTTTGAGACATGCCCGTGGATTTCATTTAGTGCACCTTGATGACCTTATGGGGACATCTCGTGATGGGATGGCACCATTTTCTCTGAAATATGGGCTGTGAGTGTGACTTTCGCAACTGCCCTTGCCACGCAATGGTATCCGGGAACCCGTAGGTACTGAGTGTTCTTTGGTGAGTCGGGAGAGGGCGTGTGGTATCGTATGGTTGGGTGAGCCCTTGTGATGCGAAAGGGCATGCTTGGTATGAGGTTATAATTAAGTAATTGCCGGTCACGATTTCATCATCGTACTCACCAGCACCAACAAGTGCTTGCTGCTAAGGTAAACCTGCTGGGTATTCGCAGAAACACTACCGTATACGAAACTCTACAGTACGGTACAGCACATTACAGACTTTGAGCTCATTTTATTATTGGATCTGAGGAAATATGAGGTGATAAATACACCTCTCCTCATAACACGTGCTGTTAACCTTTCGCATCCTGTACCAAGGTGGATACAAGACATTGCGTACACACCAGCGTATCAGAAAATGCCTCTCCCAAAGCTGCCTCTTGGTAACAGACAGAGAGGTCTGAGAGGCGCCAAACTTCTCATCCAAAGAATATTTGGAGCCTTTCCAAGGAAAGCAGAGAAGTTTCCTACCCCATAAAAAAGATCACAACGCACTCTCGCCTCCACATTTTCCAGGTTGAGAAGCCCATAATTTCCAACGGGGGTGATGCCTGCCTCCACCAACTGCAAAACCCACAGAAACCCACAGTTCTGCAGTTTCATCCCCACAGCGGACTTATTTTCCGGGATTCTTTCTTTTTGTTTTTATGGTTTGGTGATGTGTTTCTGGATTCTTGTGGGTGGGGATTGGCGTCATCATCGTCATGCTTGCCGGAGTGGGAGCTCAGGTCATCTTTCGCTTCCACTTCATCATACCTTACCTGCTATATCGTGCTGTGCTGTACCTGTAGCTTACTAGGATAGGTAAGGAAGGATGCTGTAAATGCGAAACTTCGAAGCACGTCTTTTTTTGTGGGTTGGTGATGTTGGTTGGTAGGGATAGGGAAGGGAGGTAAGGTAGAAGGTTTGGGGGGGCTTCATGTCGGTATGGCGCAAGCAAGCAAGTGCTCAAGCACTCAAGCACTCAATCGATTGATTGATCGACGCGGGAGTGCCGTTCCATACAGTGCAGTGCGCCCGCAAATTTTTAACTCTGGTAAAGCATCCTCTTTGGCTCTTCCTGGCCCTACTCACCACTGTGAAATGGAAATGTAAAATTACTCTTGCCACAATTCAACGAATAGGATGTCCAGCGTTAAGGGTTTCACGGTCCTTATTCCAATGAAGGGCAGTTATGATTACCTTATCATCTCGGTATATACCTTTTATTGCTTTATTTATTCTCGGTTATGTACTGTGCTGTGCTGTTCGCTGGTTTCAGAACATCGAATCCTTCACGAGCCATCAAGCTGGTTGGTTCCTCGAATTTATGCATTCATGCCCACTCCTCTTCCTTTCTGCCTTGCTTTCAATGATTCCTTCTCCTCTCTGGATATACCTCCTTTTCCCTGCCTTAAGAGGAAGTAAGCCTTACCAGCTTGCCAGCAATCAATCGATCAAGGCTGAACGGGAACGGCCAGCCGCCTTTCATTATGTAAGATAGATATATGTGAGGTTGATTTGGATTTTGAGTTGCGGGAGGGGAACCTTGCAGGCGAATTGAATCCATCGTTTTCAGATTTAGCCTGGCCCCCAAACCTGATACTGTACCAGAGTGAAAATTTTCACTTGCCTGCATGGAAATGCTCTGCCAACAGCTCGGTACAGCACAGCACAGCACAGCACAGGCATAGCAAAGTCGCTCAGATCAGGCTTGAAGCTCAGCTCAGCTCAGCTATCAGCTCATCGGACCGGTCATGCATCATCCAACGCAGCTACATTATGGTACCTGAACCGAAACCACGACATCCCTTCCTATCCTCCCGGGCGGCGGGATATGGGGCCAGGCACAGGTACAGACAGGCATGGCTATGGATACCTCCATATGGGGCGACCAACGATGCACAGTATGGAATGAAAGGTGTTGGATGGAAACGACGGAATCCATTTGCGGTGGGGAGATGCAACCACAGGATTGGATCGTGGCTTAACACGTATTTGGAACCTTGGGAATATAGCGTAGTGATACCGTCCTTGTGTTTGGGGGCAAGGCAAGGCAAGGCCAAATTACCTGCTTAGGTAGGTATGTATGACTGTACCGTACATTCCAATTCGCGTGCGTGTCTTGTTATCAAAAACGTTGTTGATGAAAATTTTCTCATTGATTCGCTTGTCTGGGGAAGACGGGATCGTTTTTTCTTTGCTACTGCCCAGGTGGGATTGAGCTGGGGGTTGGCATAGGGCTGGCTGGCCCGACCCGATTCGACCAACTAATTAAATTCTCCTATCCTATCCTTTTCTGTCCTGGCCTGTTTCTCTATGTTAGTCTGCTATTTCTGAATCATCCAAGGAGAAATTTTCGTTCGGTTACAAGCAGGCATGAATTCCCAATTTCAAATGACCCAAGCGGTTGATTCTTCCTAGCGATGCGGGTACGCCCGATCCATTCCCGCTGGCAAAGTGTCGCCATATCCTCGAAAGAAAAATTTCCCGTTTCACTTCCCTTCTAGCGAATTGAAGATCGAGATGTTCTAGACGAGTCTTTTCTTGGGAGACCGATCGTCGCTTGGTTGGGTCAATGGGTGTGTGTTGTTAGTTCAGGGCAGGAAAAAGTTTGAATGATTGGCAGGGCGTCGACCACAGTCTGGCCAGCGCCCTCGAGAGGAAATGCGGCTCGGCTTTGCCGCCTTCAAACCTTGTATCCAAACCTTATCGAACAACAAGGCTCTCTTCTTCTTTCGACCGATGATGGAACACATCAGCGCGTATTTGCCCGTGTTGTCTTTGCCAGATCGGAATCTCTTCGTGGTGCATCACGGCGATCTGAGACATGTGCTCGGATAGGTAGACTTTTTCGGTGAGGAGAAGTTTCCCCATCCCTTCTCCCTTCGCTTTTGCCTTTGTTCTTCAGCTGTCGTTAGCTTTTGCTCAGGCTCAGGTACGCCGGCTACAGATACGGTTACGCTGACATCTACGGCGACGCCCGGTTCATTGTTCCTCGCGTTGCTTGGTGCTCGATGACCCAATGGCGGTGCATTCCTGGCCCCAAAAAGCAATAATGACAGCTGCGGTGACACGTGAGTCCTGGACTGGGATTCGTCTTCCTCACTCCTATCACGGCACCGTATTTGCTTCTGTTGCTGGCCGAGCGACTGGTTCGTGGTCCTTGCGGTGGTGGTTCGAGGTGCATGTATCATTTTCAGACAGGTATGATTATGGCGTAACAGGGCGCGCGCTGTACTCAGTCCACGCTGAGACAGTATACAAGGAAGATGAAAGGTCTTTCGATCAGCCGGAAGGTTAAATGGTGGGCTACGCGCTGTTGGTGCATGTTCCCGAGATCGAGTGGAAAGGGTAACTTTTCTTTTTAAGATTCTTCGCGATGTCTGTTGGAGATGCATTTGATGCTGGAAAATTTTCTTAGCTCTGATATGGGATTGCGATATCCAACTATTGGATATGTCTCTCGTTCCTGTCACACATTCCTGTCTCAAACTTCAGCTATAATCCAGAGCTCGCTTTGTACTGAAGCACTAAAAGCAAAAGTCGTTCATGGGTATTGACAATGCCCTAAGGCAAGCGCCGAGTCAAAGAGCATCAAGAGCATTTGACATTCGAACCACTTTTACTTCTCGCCGCATCGATTCGAAATATCAAGTCATCATTGTTGTCATTGTCCTGGCTTCTCGGATCGTCGATCCGCGTCTTTGTATGACGGAGCCCCCCCAACTTACTTATTCCAGAACATGTCTTTGCATGTACATGGTTTAATTCCTAGACATGCATTTCACATATCTCATCTCTTCCACGTGAGAGCGCTGCAGAAATGATTGCATTTGCGACGTGTTACCACTTGACCATGATTACATTGCAGATGTCATTTATTCTGCGGTCCGACATCATCCGACTCAGGAATGCTCCGCTGCAAACCGTCTTTCTCCGATGCAGGCAAGAAAGTAAGGGAGGCTGCTTCTATGCTGTAATCAGTGCTACAGCAGCAATGCAACTATTTGATCCTTGACTCACGTGAGCACAAATAATTGGGGGTCATGAAGACTAGTTTTGAGGCAGGCAATTGGGCGGGCACTTGCATCATTTCTCCTGCACTGGGAGGAGTAGACAAGTGAATACTCCTTGCCTCGGTCGAGCAAGTATGTTTCGGTCATCGACGGCATATAGAACGTCGTACGGCATAACCATGAGGAATGTGGAGTAAGCTGCTGTTCTCACGTGTCCTTCGCTTCAAATAAGATGTTTGCATGTCTTTTCTCGGTCGATGCCAGCTCATATCCAGGCAGCATTGGCTTCACAGCATGATCCTACTTCCAAGCGAGGTGTGAATGGAAAGATTAGGCCACTCCTGGTTTGAGACAAGCAATGGGTGCCGCAGTGACGTTCTACGACATATGGATACAGCAGGGTGTTTAATTCACGTGTCCTTGTGGACGCGAAGCTGTGAAGGTCTTGTATATGAGCACAGGGAAGACCATCTCCGGTGTTGTACAAGAGGGCCCTCATGGATATCGGCACGGGAAGCTGCAGAATATAATACCAGGGGCCCAGTAGTCTCGAGTTACATGATGACCGAACACTTGGGAGCCGTTGGTGCCCCCCGAGGCGAGGCGGTGCGTTGTGCATACGATCCATTAGGTGTTGGGGTGTTATAAATGCTGCTATAAGGTCCTGCCAGCTCTCTCGTGTCTTCGATCAAGTAATACGACATAAGGGTTTGTAGGGGGCTGGATATCGGAAGATGAAATGGGCAGGTATAGACTTTTCTGAAGTCGTACAGAATAAATAATTCCGTTGATCTCTTCCGCCATCGCCTGATCTTTCTCTGTTATGTTGTTGATCGCTGCATCCCGTTCCCTTCTTTCTCAAAGCTGCATAAGTGGTGATCTTGATGTCTTTGGTACGATGTGTCCTTGAGTGAGCATGGTAGTTGCTGCCGACTCCATGTTGTCATCGCTTGCATCCTTGAATTTTCTCAAGACCCGGAATTCGAGGGAAACTTTTCAAATAACCAGGTTCATTTCTACTGATATTAACGTCTTGTCGGATATTTGAACTAGAATGATATCGTCGGCCGGCAGTTAAAAACGAAGGTAGCCTCGTTTAGCTGCCCCTAGTAGAAATGCGAAAACACCAAGATCAGTCAACTCGGATGCTGGAAATGATCACGTTTTTGGGCGCAAAATGCTCTTACGTTTGCGTACCATGGAAGAGTCTTGCACGAGGACAAATAACTCAAGCGAAGGAAGATACTAATCATCAGTCTGCGCTCATTCATGGGAGATCTTATCGGGACCAATGTTTGGATATCCTGGACTTGAAAGAGCGACTACTTTTGGCAATACACATTATATCTTACTGAATTGAGGTTAGACGTCAGAGCTCGGATTGACAGCGTTATTTCGTTTTACGCCGAGCTCTCCAGCGTATACATGCTATTCCGAACGGACGTAGGAGCAATGGCACCAGGTAAATTGCTGTGGCCTCCGCTGTTGTGATCAATGATAGAACAAAATTCAAATACAGTCTATAGAACTTCTGGCAGATGGGAACATCCTTCGGAATATCCAATTAGCCATTCAATTTATGAGTGAAATGTGCACATCCTTCAAGCTTAACATGCAAGTCGTCGAATAATCTGTTTTGACACGTGATTGAAAGTCTGGAGCTCCCAGCTTGGCATCTCGAACCTCAGCCTTCCTCGTCGTCACTCTCCAAGCTCCAGGTCAACAACACGATTTGCGCCGGAGCTTCCACAACTCCACCATTGACAAGCAAAAAGCTATCAATTACATTACCGGGTACCTAGAGAACCCAGGCAGTCTACGAACGCACTTCAAGCTCCCTCGACCCCTCAATCATCACCCCGCCGCAGCAATGACCTCCCGCCTCGTCCTCGTCATTGGGGATCTCCACATCCCAGACAGAGCAATCGATATACCCCCAAAGGTATGATCTACCTGCAATATGGCTGCACTTGCCCACCATAAAGCTCACAGCCACCTCATAGTTCAAGAAACTGCTTACGCCCGGGAAAATCGGCCAAACGCTCTGCCTAGGCAACCTCACCGACAAGCCCACCTACGAATACCTACGCTCTATCTCCCCTGATTTGAAGATTGTCAAAGGCCGCTTCGATGCCGAAGCTACATCACTACCGCTCTCGCAGGTTGTCACGCATGGCTCGCTGCGGATTGGCTTCCTAGAGGGGTTCACGATGGTAGCCCCTATGGAGACGGACCTCATGCTCGCGGAGGCGAATAAGCTGGATGTGGATGTGTTATGCTGGGGTGGAACACACAGATTCGATGCGTTTGAGTTTGAGAACAAGTTCTTTGTGAATCCGGGGAGTGCGACGGGTGCATTTAGTACGGGGTGGGTTGGGGATGGAGAGGAGATGGTACCGAGCTTTTGCTTGATGGATGTGAGTTTCTCACTCTGCTGGGCTGGTGATGAGAGCGCTGGGTACTCCATGAATGCTGACTTGAGACTACAGGTGCAAGGAATTGGCTTGACTCTCTATGTTTATCAGTTAAGGAAGGATGCTAATGGGGTCGAGAGCGTGAACGTGGAGAAGATTACATATACCAAGGTCGTCGGCGGATCATGATAATCAGAAGCCATAGGTGGGAAGTACATGGCTTCGGCCTGGAACTAAATAGTGGGAACGATCAAGTTCGCAATTGGTCTGGATGATCAATTGGAGTTCGAGAACAGCAATCAGCGAGCCCCTTGCGAGGAGGCGATGCAAGTTCCAGCTACATCACAGTCATGGCGTTCAACAGGGAGGCTCGTTCATAGAGTAGAATACTCTATTGGTATCATATCATTGCCGTAATCCAGAGAGAACACCGTTCCTTCATTAAACAACTCCCTGCGCTCAAAAAAGTATACAGACAGAATCGCTCATCTAACACCAACGACAGAAAGGAAATTCTTAAAAAGTCATCGTGGTCGTTCATAACATCATGCTCCTTCTTCGTGCCGATATCCTGTCACTTCTGGGTGCCCCAGCTCCCGGGCCAACCATTCCAGTAGTACTGGAAGACCTCTTTAATGACTTCTCCGCCTCGCGTTCTTTCATTATCGCCATATCTGCTGAAGAGGTCCTCAGCCCCAGGGTCGACTGCCGTCGACGAGATGCAGCACTGTCAGATCTCTTGGCTGCTTCCATATCCGAGGCCTCGCTGTCGCTTTGCTGCGGATGATCTCGAGACAAGGTGGAGTGTCTTCTAGAAACACGAATTGGTACTTTCTCCTCCTCGATGACCATTGGTGGCGCTTCTCCTGAAGATGGAGAGGAGCCTCGAAATTCGTAGATGTCGAGATTGGGCATGCTCTTCGTCATCGTTGCTTCGTTGTCTGATGTCTTCTCTTTCTCTTTCTCTCTTGCTGCAGCTTTGGCTCTCCTGGTTTCTGCAAGGAGTGCCGCTATCGCACCACCTGTAGCCGACTTGGGAATGTCTAGTTCTGACTGGTTCAGTATAGATTCGCGTCGCTTTCTATGAGTCGTAATACTGCTAGGCAGCAGTTCGGGTCCTGGGTTTTTGTTTCTCAGTGGGCTATTCTCAACTGTGGCAGAAGATGCAGCTGGCATAGATTTCCATGCATCATCAGCTTCCGGTTCAGCTTTTATTGTCATTGTGTCTGCATCCTCATGCTTCACAATGCTGCGAGGTTTCTGACCTGGTACAACAGCATCAACCAGATCCTTGGTCGGTCTGCGCATCTTATCTCGAAGACTAGGCTCAGCATAGCTGACACTTCCACGAGCTCGACGGCTCGGTCGCTGAGCCTCACCACCAGCTCCCAGGTCAGAAGGAGGAGGTGTGTCCCTGGACTCGATCCTGGCCGTCGATGGTGGCTGTGATGATTCCGGTGAAAACTCGGCCAATGCTGCTGGAGTTTCTGGCTCCGGATGGACCTCAACCGCGTTGGGAATAGAATCTGGCGAGGGATTGATCCGGACATTCTCCCTTTTCTTCTCTCTCGCTCGATCCTTCGAAGTATCTGGCTTCCCAAGATCAGGCTTATTTAGCTTGGTGTCATCGGACCCGACAACCTTCTTTCGAGGAGAGTCATTGACACTCTTCGGTGCTAGGATTTTTCTGTTGGAAATGGCACTTGATTTATCTCGAGGCGCACCCCTAGCAATGGCGAGATCTCTGGTAGATCTATTGATGGGCTTCTCGGGTTGGGCAGCGGATTTATTCTTTGACTTGTCATCGTTGGCCACACGAGTGTACTTGAAGTCGTCAGGAGAGCTGGGTTGTGTCCGATTGGAGGTTTCTGGTTCCTCATCATCTCTAACGTTGAGTTTTCTTTTGGCTCCAGTCTTAAGTGATCCAGATGCTTCCCGAATGCCATGTGTTGATTCTGATCTCCCTACCAATTTCGGTTCCGAGGCTCCTGCACTGTCTTTACGCTTTCTCCTTTGCTCCAAATTGATTGAAAGCGCAGGATCTAAGTCGGTATTCTCCTCCTTGTCATCCTTCCTGACCCGCAGTGGTAGATCGATCTTAACCGGATCCTCGTCGACAAATTGTGATACAGGTGGCGGTCCAATCTCAGGAGAGTCAGTAGTGTCGGCCTCTGCATCCGCTAATAGATTGACGATCTCTTGGTGCCTATCATACTGTAAGCTTACGCCGCGTTGAGGGATTGTGGTGTAATATACTCCAAGGTTCGTCTAGGGTAAGACATGTTTTCTAAAATTGCGGGCAACCTGCCCTCCTGGCCCGCCACTGCTTCACTCAAACTGCAGATGTTCTTCCAATTCTTCTGATCTGGACTTGTGGCTGGACTGGTGCGAGAGACTTTCCCGCTCTGTCGAGACTTTCTTTCCGGGGAGGGTGCTTCTCCAAGCGCAGAGAGCAATGCTCCTATTTCGAGAAGTTTCGCCTCCAATTGTGACTTCACCACTCCAGTATGTTGAGCTATACGCTGAGACCTCCCATTTTCAAGCTCTCCCTGGAGTTGTAGTATCTGCCCTCGAAGTCCCAAGTTTTCTGCTAACAGCCTGGAGGTCTCGTTCTCGAGGTTACGAATTCGGAGTGATTGTGTAGAATTAGCTCGAGCTATGTCGCGGTTTTGCCGCATGAACTTGCGTTTAACTATGTCAAATATCAGCGATGAACCTCTCAACAAGACAGCTGCAGAGCTGCGCTCACGAGATTCTATTGTTTCCGTCGGCGCCGCCGTGGGCTCATTCAGTCGAGCCATTTATACTGGACATGCGGCAGATGCGATGATGGTGAAGGCAATTATGACAGTTTAGGTATTCGGGCTGTGAGCCACTTGAGTCGGCGGGCAGCAAATTGTAGCAAAAATGAATTTGTTTTCGTTGTGACGAGTGTTGACAACAAAAGATTTCCGGATCGCAATCTCCTTGTTGACATTGAAGCTCAAAGCAGTTAGTCTGTTCCGACCACTAGCTAGGTACCCCTGCAAGTAGAGTGGGAGAACCTTGGCGCCCGAGGTCTTGAAGGTTCCTGCTGAACTCAACAACAATCACCAGAAGCCTACGATAAATACTGGATCGACATTCTTACGTAGTAAGAAACCGGATATTTGGTTGCCTGGAATTGGAGAATATCTGCCCAAAAACAAAAACAAAACGCATGATCCCGTCCGGCTTGTGAGAGACATAAAGCGAAAGATGTCCTACTCCTCGCGACCCCTCCCCTCGCATTTGCGACAAGCCTCAACATCTGGCAACTCTGCATCGACGGGCCAATCGCCCATTCTTCTTGCGCGCATAAATGAAAAGAAGGCAGAGCTGGAGAACTTGAAGCAATTACGGGACCTCAGTGCTGGCTTAGCTGGGCAGATGCAAATGCTGGAAGAGAAGCTTTCAACACTATCTGATGGCACCGAAGGTAACGTATACCTCCGAGTGCTCCTACGAAAAGAATCTGACTTCTCCCAGCTGTTGCCACAGTCTTAGGGAACTGGCACAACGTCCTTCGCGCAATCAGTATGGCATCAAGTAAGTCTTCACGATCAACTATTGCAAATCCTCTGCTTATTTCATGGTAGTGAAACTTCCAAAGCCTAAAGAATCCGAAAGTTCCGAGACAGAGGAGTCGCAAAAGAAGCCTGACACCGATAGTCCTTTACCTCAGACTCTCGTGCGAATACCTACAGAGCATGCGCCGATGCTACAACAAGCTAGCTCAGGAGGGAATGGGGAGTGAGGGTTTGCAAACATAACGAATTATGAGTGTACATGGGATAAAGGCTGGAATATGGAAGATGGATATTAGAGGTATGGGGCAGGCCCATACATCTCTGGCACCGTGGAGGCGTGTATCCTATGGGAGCATTTTGCTTGATCAAGCGCCTGTTGATGGGGACGGCCCTCGTTTTGATACCCTGGAGTGACTGGCGTCAGAGCCGAAGTCATAGCATTTTAAGAAAACTCTTTTTGCAGTTTTTATAATATTTCAGATCCTCACTCTACTGCTTTATGAACAGTACTTACTACTGTACTTGGAAGAAACCTCGCAATCTCATCTTCCTCTCCGTCACGAAACTCACGCGTCGCGAATTGCTCACACCCCTGTCGTTCCACTCGGTTAAAAGCCGGTATCTTTATCATAGCAGTTGCCATGGTGATCAGCCTAAACAAATGTTTCACATCATAAGGAAAGCGCAATAAGAAACCTCGCGCAAGGTCTATCCCTCAGACTCCTACAATCGATAAGTGCACTGACTGTTCCGAATCTCAATTGCATCTGCATCTGCATCACATCCCACCTCATACATCTCTACGTGGCTCATCGCATATCACACTTTGTTCCTCCACCTTATGACACCCTGCATATCGCGTCGCAAAGCGAAACCCGAGACCAGGGTGCGGCAGACCCAATTCCACAGCCATCGATCGTTGCATTTCCGTCGTTCAACATGGCTCGAGTGACCAGATCTCGCAAATTCGTCATTGCAGAAGACGACACTGCTCTTGTATCGCAAACTCCGCTTCCTACCACACCTGCGAAGCAATCTGAAGCCCTTCTGGAAGCAAACATTCTCATGGCAACAAACACATTCACGACCATGGACGATGTTGCAGCCGCGGCAGAAGTGAAGGGTCTCAAAGCCGCATACAAGAGCGCATTGGGCGTTGGAAAGAAGCTCAAGAGAAGCACTAAGGGCAATAAGAGAAAGGACAAGCAGAATGATTCGGACGCTACGCTTGTCGAAGAGCAGGGATCGGGAGATTTGGCTATGGCTAGCTCTGTCCTACAGACAGACTCTCCATTGCTTCAAGGTATGGGTGTATTAAATCAGCAGCAAATCACTCGGGACTGATTAGAATCTAGGAGCCGTTCCTGCTTCCGAAGAACCTCAGATCATGGCTCCTGAGCCAGCTACGCGAACCACCCGACATCAATTGGCGAAGGCGCAAGCAGGTCAGTATTCGTACAATTCATCAGAGTTATTTGGGTCTCGGGACTGTTCCGTCGTTTCGCAGAAGCTTAGAGAGATCGATTTCATTACACTCTTCGGCGGTCGTTCCACAGGTTCAAATCGAGCCAGGAAGTGTTCTACATCTAGTCGGGATCTATCTTATGGACACAAAACTAATGTCTCTGTATCTTTAGCGAAGACAGTTTTGTCAAAGCCTCACCACGAGATGAATGGCGATGCCACTAATGAGACAAGTTTTGAAGCAACAGAAAATGCGGATGCAAACACGGATCCAGTGGTCGAAGAGAATAGAGGCAGCCACACCCCAGTAGGATCACCAATCAAGACACTTGAGGAGGTCGAAAGATTATATGGATTGGAGGAAGCAGCAGCTCAAACAGACGAAGTAGGCGAGGATTCTTTTGTCCAACAGATCACTTGTCGCTCGCCAGCAAAGCCCGTCACAAGAATCGAAGACTCTGTCGAAGCTCTGGACCAACTTGAAGAGGCTCTAGAGGCTCTGAACCAAGCTACACTTGCAGAAAGAATAGTATCACCTGAGAAGTCCAGACAGAAGGCCAAGATGCCTCACGGCTTCCTGGAAGGTCACAAGATGGGAAAACAACCAACTGTCAAAGTCACCGAAAAGCAGGCAACGATCAAGAGACAGCCATCAAAGTCTGGATATGCTACTGTAAGGGTCAAGTCGGCACCAAAGCAAGCTCCGATGCTCAAGAAGGCGGCGTCGATGAACTTCAAGCCCGCGCCTACCAATCAAAAATTGGCAACAGAGCAGGCAAAGGTCCAGCCTACTACAAAGGCGACAGTCAAACGCCCCGTCAGCCTCCTTCCGCCGAAGGAGACCTTGAAGTCAACCAAGCCGCCAACACGTTCCACCTTCGAACTTCCCGGCGAAGCTGTGGCAGCTAAATTGAAGGAGCAAAGAGAGGCAAGACTTGCACAACGACAATCCAGCGAGGACAGCTTTCACCCAGCTCCTCGTGCAGTTTCCGGGCCAAAGATCAAATCAACCAAACCACCTACCAAACCAACCTTCGAGCTTCCTGGAGAAGAGCTATCACGGAGAAAGAAAGCAGCGCACGAAGCACGCCTGAAAGCTCAAGAGGAAGAAGAGCGTAAGCGCCGAGAATTCAAAGCCAGGCCGATTCGCAACAGTGTTGCTCCAAACATGGTTCCACGTGAGACAGTTGCCAGCCGTGCGAGACAGAGCAAGATTGGCCTCGAAAGCATTGACGATGACAATTTCTCGATCCCAAAGAGAAGCTCCAATGTCGGTGCCCATCGTCCTTCTATGGCAGCGCTCAACCTCGCAAACATGTCAGCTCCTCGTGCAAAGGGTGCCTTCATTCCGCCCGTCCGTAAACCATCGCCCAACGTACCCAGCGTCTCTGCTGCTGCTCGCCCGGTGCAGCGAGCTGTTTCCGTCACAGATTCTGACCTTCGAAAGCGCGCCAAGGAGATTTACAACCGTGATGCGAGACTTACTGAGGAGATGGAGAGGGAGAAGAGAGACAGGGAGGCTGCCGCCAAGCGTGCAAGAGAAGAGGCTGCTGAGAGGGGCCGACAAGCAAGCCGAGAGTGGGCAGAGAGACAGATGGCAAAGAAGATGGCAGAGGGCGACAAGGGGATGAGTGCTGGATATGGCCCAGGTGGGCAATTGGGACTAAGTCATAACTGAGTGTGCGGCTGGAGCTGAAGATTCTAGTGCATGTTTATTGGCTCTTTACTTATCCGGGTGTCGAGATCCTGAGTTTCTTTTGTGTGGAAGGTTTCGAGCGTAGCGTTAGGAGTTGCTTATTGTTCATACCCTTTTGCTTTGTCACAGGAAGGAGTATATGGTCAGTTCATTCGGAAAATTCATTGGTGTTTCGGACTTTGCGAGGTGCTTTCATGCAAGGGGGAAGGATTATTGAAATTGAGAATGAGTCGACCTTTAGTAGTGTTCAGATAGTGAGTGGTGCGAAAGGCAGTTGATTACTTTCAGGTAGTGGTAGACGTCGAAATTCAAAACAGAATTAAAATCACATATGTCACTTAAGGTGGCGCTGACGAAGATTTCTACGATGATCTTGATAACCCGATGCCTTCCACAATGGAATGTAATTTGGCATGAATGGCTATTGGCAGGAAGGAGTGAGCTTCAATTTCTGCACTTCAAATGAAATTATATTCCCAGTGCGGCCAGGACATTCTTTGGAGGAACATTGATTCAGATCCTGATGCTTTCCTCACTTAGAGTGGCACTTCGAACCAACGATTTGTTCGGATTACTAGATAACTTGGGTTTCCCACACTTAGTAGCGGATCACGAGTGCTTCCCGGACTGGACAATCATCTTGACCCCACGTCGGTCCTCAAACCGGAAGTAAACAAACCGCTTCAGAACTTCGATGTTGACCTACGATGGTCCATGGTCGCGCGAATTCCAAACAAATGTGACTAAGTCCACTCAGCTTCGGATGACGCACTCACTGCTGCGATACGGACGCCTGATCTGGTCTCTCCCGGACCATCTGCTATTCACCCAACTTCAGAATGCCCTCGAAACACGATCTGTCGCTTAGCGAGAAAACTCACCGCAGCCACATATCTAGTGAACTAAGCAGACAGAGCCATCAATCTATACTTGGTGTAGCTGTCGGGCTTTCCACTTGCGTCAACATTTGGACAGCGCTAACATCTTTCAGAAATGAAAAGAAAAGAAAAGAAAAGAATTAGATAGATATGAGCCCTCGCAATTGTGAACAAGTCTCAGAAGCAGAATTGAATTTAAGTCCCGAGTCCGGTTTGGCAAAAAACACACACAAGAGAAACAAAACAAGAAAAGAAAAATTGAAATGAGAAAAAAAGAAATGAGAAATAGAAAAACACTCAAATGAGCAGAAAATAATATGAAAAGCAAACCGAACAAGGGAAGAAAAAGAAGATATTAAAAATTAAAACAGAAACCAGATGAAAATATAAAATAATTATGACATAAGAAAAAAAATGAGTATCCTCTTCTCTCTCTTCTCTGGAAGCCCGACAGCTTCTAAACGATTTTTTTGATGAATCTTTTGCCTCTCTTTTTCATCTCGCCGCACTTATTTTTTTGAAACGATCGATCAAGGGAACAAAATTAACACCAACGACTAGTGCCGATTTGCATTAATACGAAACATGTCATGTAATTCAACATGAGGAATCTATTGGATCGTAATAATATGCTTGATAGACTTACATATCCTAATCATCTACCTCCAAATCAATCCCGATCAAAAGGCCTCGAATGATCAGGCAGCTTGATCTTGAACACCAGAGCCTGGTTGTCCAAGTTGAACCCACTCTCATCAGAGTACGGGAATGCACCTCCATTCATGTATCCATCCTGGGTGATGAAGTCGTTGTCACTGAGACTAAAGACGAACCACTCATCATCGTCACCAATCAACCCATCCACAGGCACAATACCGATGCTCTCCCACTTCTCGTTCAGCAGGTTCGCGTCCTGGTCCCCGCCATTATGCGCACCGAAGCGGTTAAGTTGCGAATTTAGATTCATGTCGATGAACGGGCAGTATGTAGCTGGTGTGATACCAGGCTTCAACACGCCTTTGACAGAAGCCACGGAGCAGTTGGCACAATCGTAAGTATTGCCCTTGATGTCTGTCGCGGAGTTGATATCGAAGATATCGATTTGGCGGTAGTTCGAAAGGGACTCATCTTGTCCATGACCAAATCCTCCATCGCGAGCCAAGACGAAGAACTGCCCATTCTGAATGTGGAACAATTCAGACTGAGCTGCGACCTTCGGGTTCTTGGATGGCTTTGCGGTGGGGTCCACGTACAGTGGGAGGGGGACGACAAATTCCCTGGCGTAGCGAGGCTTCGATGGGATGGTGATGTCGTACTTGAGGAGGCGGGTGTAGCGTTCGGTCTGAGATTCGAGTCCACCCTCTTGGTTCGTGGCGGCTTGGAGGAGGACATAGAGGTTCTTACCATCTCCGGAGACTGTCAGTCCCTCGAATCCGTGGTTGTTGTTACGTCCACTGGGCCCATCTGAAGGGATGATTACCTCAGGATTATCGCCCTCATACTGGAACTGGAGTCAGCTATGAATTTTCTACTATTCCTTTCATTTCAATTTTCCAGACTCAATGGTAGGTTAGATGTGGGACGAGAAGTTTTGAGCTTCTTTACATTGACGTGAGGGCAAAGGGGGAAGAGCTGGACGTGACTCACGTATGCAGGCGAATCTGCAGAGAAAGACTCGGTCCCATTTCGCATTGGAATGATCGCATTCGGAGGTCTTATAGCAGTGATCATCCGACCGGAAGCGTCAAATCGATACACGTATGGTCCGTACTCGTCACTGATCCAAAAGCTGCCATCATCGTTCAAGACAATGCCTTCAGAGTCTACCGGAATACGTTTTCCTCCTGGACCTGGACCACCAAATCCGTCTCCCTAGAATATTTTAGCCAATACTCGATACATCATCGGTTTAAGTTACTCACCTCATAGGTTGAGACTGGGAGATCTGGAAACCCAGGGTAGCTCAGATGCCCGGTGGCATCTCCATCTAAACCTGTACAAGGTGTCCCGTCTGGGCCATAGAAACGAATGGTCTCCTTGTATGTGAAGAAAAGGTTCTTGGCAGATGGATTCTCCACGGTAGCTTCAGGACTCGGGGTGAACAAGATGTCGAACTTGTGCACTCGCGGCTGGAAATTCAATGTTCCCTGAGTGTTCCTGAAATTGACATTGTTGTTAGCCAGGGACCTCCCTAATGCCTAAGAATAGATCACCGGAACTCTAGAAGAGCTTTGAAAATCGTTGCAAATGGTTTCTTATGAGGCATGACTTACCATCCTCTATCAGGAAGACCCCAAAGAACTCCAGAGTAGCTTCCATTGGAGAGCTTCTTCCATTGAGACCGATCAAGAGCAAGAGCAGAACCGAAGTTCAAAGTGTCTCCAAACTCATCCCGAGCGTTGCTTGGGACGGTGCCATATCCAGCGAGCTCTTCATAGACGTAAGTTCTCCCATTGCAACTCGTCTGGTTGACAATCGCCAAAGCAGTTGAAGCGAGGCTAGCAGCCAACCCAGCTCTAAGGAGAAACATCGCGAGGAGATCAAAAATGAGAGATGACCCAGAAGCTCTAGTGAGGAATTGAGTTCGGTGGGAAAAGACATGGCTTTATTTATGGTTGTCCCATATAGCTGGGATGAACGATGGGATGGGAAAGGAAGCTACCTTGGTCCTTGAGGAGCGGATTGGCGGGGTCAAGAAAGGATAAAGATTGCTACAGGGGATAGCTTTCTTTGCGAGCCAATCAATCATACATGGTTCCTGAGAAAGATCCTTGAGGGCAAGAGGCAAATATGCAGCATCCCGTCTAGTGTGCTTCCAGAAGGGTGCTGAGATGAAGGTTCAACGATTGCGTCTGGGTAGAGCGGAGAATGAGCCTATGAAAGTCAGCGCTTTGAACAAACAATTGCCTCTTTTAACCTTGCAGCACATCAAAATCCTTGCTTTGCGTATATTCCTTACACGAGCGAGAACACTTCCTAGTACATTGGACCTTTGTCTTCGTCTGGAATACATCTCTCCTGCATTCCGAGCTTTCCAGCGGCAAGGCTAACGTCAATCCAGTAGGTGCTTATATTTCGTGACCGACGCCAGCATTTCTCTAAGTTCGAATCTGGCGGCGGCACGGAGGTGTTGAAGAGCACGTTGTCCGACTTCAGACGGCCATTCGTCAATGAGGATTTGTGTACCTGTGAGGCTACGAGGATCAGCGCCTCAGTGGCTTGGCAGGTTCTGTGGAGCACTTCTCGCAAGTCTCTGAGAACGAAGGAGCGGGAGTAAGCTTGAATGCCATCAACAAAATCGTGGGGGTTATTCGTGGTTTGGATCAATGGACGAGGATTGACTCTGTAATGATGACTAGCACTCTGCCAAAAGAAAAACTGATATGCAACACCAAAACGAATCACAATCATGTATTCTATCACGTTCATTTCATATATTGATTGTGTCTGCCTCGATGCCCACGGCATCTACACACAACAATCCCTGCCATTTCGTGTCTCATGAACTCACCCGTATCTCATCCTTATGCTCATCCATGCGTGTTCCTCCAGAAGGGAGAGGTATCATGAGTCTCTCGCAAAATACAAAGTCGTCGCCTCGCGACGAAAGAGAATTCGAATCTAATAGAAAACCGCTTTTTAGACAGACAAGATCCCCATGTTTCCCATGACCGTACTCCAGTTGGGCGCACGACCCTGAGTATGGTATATTTGAAGGGAGCAGAGGTGAAATCGAAAAATAGATATCCAGAGAGCGAGGCAGCGACAGCGACTGTAGGCAATTGGCGGATCTGGAGTCAAAGATCGTACATATCCCACCCATCTAGTTTGCTGATTGCTTTGGGGCGATAGATGCGTGTTTCGGTAGATCTGGGACTCTGTGCTTTCACCTCAGCCTGGGCGTAATCTAGCCTCAGCTCTTCTTCCAGTCACAACTCATCGTCATCCTCGGCAAGCTCAGCAGGCTTAAGCAAGCCGCCAACCTTTGACAGGCGCTCGCGCTCAGCTGCTTTAGCATCCCTCTCGGATTGTTCCTTCTCCTCGGCGAACAGTTCGGCGTTGTCTCCTGCGAACTCCTTCAATTGAATCAAGAAGTCACGGAGGTTGAGCTTGAATCTATCATATGCATTATTGAGAGTGAACAGACCCTCAACGAATGCCTTGATTTGGACTCTGCGCAGAATTAGCATTGCCCATATGAGGTGAATGATTGTAAACGTACGCTTGGAGGTTTGGGAAAGCACCCTGGAGCAAATTGGCGACGAAGCCGCCCAAGAACTCCTTGTTAGATGTTCCAGCGGGTGCTTGGTCAGGTTGGTAAATTGGCCCTTGAATCTTCGGTGACGTGCCATCAGCTGGGTGGACGAAGTAAAACATGCGAGACAGTAACATCGACTGCGACTTGAACCCTGCCTTGTGATCCGTATCAGTGAGAACAAAGAATACATCTTGCAAAATTGGAACGAAGAATTGCTGGAAGAAAGCATTCGAGGTTCCAGGATCGGTTTCGGCAATGTTGGTAATCAACTCGAGGCACATATTGAGGCCAGCATACTCGACTTCGCGGTTGTCGTGCTTACTAGCCCACATGCATGAGTCGATAACGAACTTGAATTGCCTATTATCAAGCTTGAGGAGAGCTTGAATAGTGTTAGTTAGATACCAAAAAGAGGACAAGAAGTCTACATACCAGGGAAGCAATGCAGGTTGATGGCACGAAGAAGGGTAAAGAATTCGACTCGGTGCTCGGGAAACTCGGAGAAATCCTTGTTTATCATCTCCAAGGTGCACTCAAAGACGTTCTCCATGATATTCGGAACTTGATCCTCCATGAGGGCCTGCAAAAGTCAGTGCGGATTCTTCATAAGCACATCGTGGGAGGTGTCAAGGGGTAGCACAAGATAGTGAAGGGAAGGGATGCACTACTGAGAATCTTGAGCGGTGGGGGGTCCAACGTACAGAAAGCTTGGTGATGATGACGGACATGACCTTGAGTACTTCTGCGTCACGGGCATTGGGGACATTTCGGTTGTAGTCAACGAGTACAGCATCAAGAAGAGCCGGCACGATGTTTGTTCGCACCATCTCGAGGTCATCAGCCTTCTCGACATAAGTCTCGATGAGCTTCAGGATCTCTTTCTTGATCGTTCGCAATCCTCGTACTCGTGGCATCTTGGTTGCAATTTCACCTGGGGCCTGTTATTAAACGCTTGGAAGAAAGAGGATTTCAAGAGGCCTACCATCTCGTGCAACCGCCTCGGAGATCATTCCGCTGGTAGCGCGGTACATGGACAGCATGTCTAGGTAAATTCTTCCGATCTGAGGGTAGAAGTAGCTTCCAATAGAGATGCAGGCGGAAACATTCGTCTTCATAACATTACCGATTACTTTAATCGTATCTGCATCCTGCAGAATCGAGGGGTTTGCGGTGGCTTGAGCAATGATAGCATCCCAAGCGGCGTTGGGGTATGACATGAGCTCAGAAATGAGCCTTTCTTGGGCATTCTTCTGAGGCTGTGCGGCGATCATATATCCACAAGCCTCGTAGAATGTGTGAACCTGCTGAGGCGAGAGGTCGCAAGTAATCTTGCGCATTGTGCGTACAATTTCCTCAATGAATGGCTCGCTCTCGCCTGGCTGCAGAGCAACAAAATGACGTTTGCATTGTCTCGCAATCTTGATGAAAGTATCGCATGCCATGTCCTGGACACCTTCGTGAGACTCGTGCATGAACTCGAACAACTTATTGACGACTGTCTTCAAGAACTTCCAGTGTGCCTTGAGGAATCGAGGATATTGGCCGACAATGTACATGATGTTACTGGCAACAACTGCCTTGTTGTCCTTGCCTCGCTTCATCTCGGTCAGGCCAAGAAGGTCCTTGATGACTGTAACAAGAAATCGCTTCTCTGTCTCTTCATTCATGGCAAGAGAAATGGATCCGATGGCCCAACACAACGTATTACAATTGGCCCATGACCACTCCGTTCCATCGACTTGGCGGGCCAGTTTGTCGGTCATGATATTCTCCGTGTCGACAACATCCAGATGGGTGAGGTAGACGAGACACTCTCTTGTGGTCTTATAAAGTTGAATAGTGTCGCTCTCCTTCACAAACTCTCTTACGATCTCTCCTTCTTCGTTCTCAACAATCAGCACTTCCTCCGGTCTGACCATCTTCTCAATCATAACAACTCTCAAGTTGGACAGAACTTCGTTGTACTTGTGTTTTCGAAGTGGGTAGTTGGCCAGTAGGCTCGGATTTGGCGCGCCAGGATTCGTTAGACCACCAACGCCCATATTAACCAGTGGGTTCACATCGGTAAGTGGAAGTGACTGCATCTCATCATAGAGCTCCTGAACAAGCTTGGTCCAGTATTCCAGGCAGATCTTGAAAATTTCTCGGTCCTCGATTTGTGAGATTCGGATGAGGTAGAAGTGGGCGTGGGTGAGAAAGTCGCGATTTGGGAGATTCTCAATAAGCTATTGAAATATTAGCGAACTTCAAAATATAACCGTGGGTGTACTTACATTGAGATGGACGCTGAAAAAGTTGGTAAGGAATAGCGCAAGATTTTGGATGAATTCCTGGTCCTTTGAGTTGCTAGAGTTATAGGTAGTCTTCAGGTCTAGAGACAGGGGAATGATCTTGGAGATGGTTGTCAAGACTTCGGTGAACATTTGGACCAATTTCTCGTCATATGCGTTATTCTGCCCGGTTTGGAGTCCACCAATCTCTGTCAAGCACTTCAATGTTACATTCCGGAACTCAGGCATCTCAAGGAATCTCGTCCGTAAGGTATCGATGATCGGAGTCTCGAAGATGTATCCGAGTGGAATCCAGTTGAAGAATCGAAGGAGGGTTTCAAGGGTAGCTTTGATTAGACTTGTCTGGGTGGCGCTGTTCAAGACCTCGTTGCAAAGCTGGAAGATGGAGGAGAACTCTGCGCACATGACAGTCTTCAAGTTCTTGGTTTTCGCCGATGTCATCTGGTCCGCAGAGAAGTCGAAAACCTCCTCCGACAGCAGCCGCAGAATAGCCATATTGTTCTCGCATATTGACAGACTTGTGTGGCACGCAGATATGATCTCGTTGATAAAGGTGGGCCAGTTGTGAGGCCATTCTTGCTTGAGAATAGAAACAAGGACGAGGTTGAGCTTATTGAGGAGGGTTCGCTGTGTCTTCAAAGATTCTTCGGAGCTAGAGGACTGAATGATGAAGTTGACCACAAAGTTACGGATCCCTATAGAATTTTAGCATAAAAGTAACTCAATTTATCATGTACGACTCACCTTGACACTGCTCCTTCGGCAGGACCTTCCATCTGGTGAGGATAACATTGTCGAGTACTTGCAAACCCAAGTCTGTGTTATTTGTCAGCTATGGTCCGAGAGGCGCATCGAGGTGTGGTGGACACTGACATTTGGTCTGAGGATATGTTGCATCTTGTAAGATTTTATCGACTAATAGCCAGGCATCGGGGTCTTCCTTGAACTGTTCCCATTCGTTAGCAAGCATAGATATGAGGAGGTTCTCAACATGAAGGCGGGGCATACCTGGTTCAGTGCAGCTTGCGCAGCTTTTTGCTGTAATCACAACGCGTCAGAAAATAAAACCCACACAAAGATTATAAGCCACTACTACTGGAGATACTCACCGATTCTCCGCGACCTTCATAGAATGCCCGGACCGTCGCGTCCAACTCATCTATGCTCGGGGCCATATTCGCGGCTAGAGCTCCAGATATGTGACCTTTCCTCTGCGGCGATAGGTTGGCTTCTGCTTTTCGTGTGTTTGTGTACAGCCCCTACTGGTGCGAAATGTTGTCTCGTGGGCAGTCTTGGTTGTTGAAGAAGTTGTTGAAGCTGATCTCGCTCGATGGTGTTGTTCCCAGCCTTCTCTGCCACCCCTCCACGCTAAGGCTTAGGCTGGAAGAGCCGCCTTCAGGTGATCACATGATCGGGCTGAACAACGCCGAAATGAAGTCTAGCGACATCGAGTGCTCACTTCTTTGCTTCTCCGACCATGGGATAATAACCGATCGGTTTTGTAATGTTCTATACTATTTGAAGGGCTTTGGAGTGAAACTAAAAGTATCACTGATACATCGCTGATAAACTTCCCCGAGCTACTGTTCACTCAGTAGCCTGCTCCTCTCTTTAAAATTGTTTTGTTTCGGTGGACATCGAAACAGGTGCTGGCTTAGTGGAAATCAACCGCGTGAACTTCTCATATCTCTCATCTCGTGTTTCGCTGCTGATATTTATTGTGACCCTGCATTCAAGCCTCTCTCTCTTCAGTATATGTCCCATAGCCAAGAGAGGACATGTGGCAAGCTGCCGATGCATTCTTTCGGAGAATCTTCACCTTCCACTTTCTTCCACGTAGGCTACTACGAATGTCACATACTCAAGCAAATGCTTTGCGGTGGAAATGTGTTACCTTTACAAGGATAAATTGGTGCTATAGGTTGAATATATCCTTTGTGCAAGAGACTGAACAGTCTATGAATGGGCCCCTCCTAAACCAAATTTCCAACTCGTGATTATAACTTCAAGCTCAATGCCCAACCCATCTCCTTCCTTCATTCAAATTATTGCATTCAGATCTTACAAGGACACAGTCAATACACCAGATAGCCCAGCAAATTCAACGGCATACTTGCCCGTCTCAGTAATCCCAGCTCCAAAGGTTTGCTTAGCAGTCGCCGAAGCAGCTGCGCTCGTATTTGCCACCTTCGAAGAAGAACAAGCATGAGTCGCAATGATAGTAGGCTCAGCTAAATTTGCAGCTGCTGCAGTCGTACTGTTGATGGCCTGATGGTGAGAAAGATGGAGGATGAGTGGGAAGAGGTGGTGAGACGCGAGGAGACAGTGCTATTAGGTGATGCCGACGAAGAAAGAGAAGGAAGGAAGGAGGTTTACCGACTCTTCACTCTGATTTCTTCTGGCTTTGCTGTAAATGAAACATTTATTGTAGTATGAAATCTCTCTTATATAGCTCTCACATTGTACCTTCAGCAGCCCTGACTTGTCTTCAAAGTTAAACATCAGTCACAAGACATACAGAAATCATTTGTGTAGAGGCCTTTCCCGGACGAGTGAGATTGGGAAGCAGTCAATTTGGATCGTTTCCTCGAACCCCGGTCGATTGTACATGCTCTTACCAATCTGTCTGTCCTCGTTGGTGAGTAGTTCTCTCCTGGAATGAGATGGCTGTACTCCACGTTATACTCTAGGTCAGCTTCCCAGTTACCTGAGGGAGGGACCAATATTCACGATCGGTACCTCATGCTCTCCTTAGTACGTGTGACACTTCTGGCAGCGAATAGACAGCGCCCTAGTCAACTGGGCACATTTCGCCATACGGGTGTCCGCCAGAAAGATTCACCTCAGGCGTAGAGGGAGCATATGGGTTTTGGGTCGCAAAATGGTTCGCACACATATTCGCCAGTATACCTGTTTCTTCGAAAAACGAGCGTAGAATGCCAAGCGTGAGGGAGTATATTTCTCGATATACTTTTTATATACCTACTGTACATGTACCGTAGAGATCTATGTTTCTAAGCCTTTTGGTAGCCTGCATCCGACAATCCGCCTTGAAGAGCTGTGATTGCACGATCGATGTCATCACGCTTGGGGTCAGTCTAAGGATGTTTAGTAAATGTTGATCAATCGGCACGAGGATATGAGAGAAACTTACGACGCTCACACCCATATGTCCAACACGGATATACTTCGTAGCAATCTCCTTGTGAAGGCCGCCAGCGAAGATAACACCCTTCTTCAAAAGGTTTGGGAGAAGCTCTGGAGCCTTGACATTCTCTGGAAGATAAATGGCAGTCATGCCATTTGCTTGGTCTGCTGGATCCGAAGCAAGTTGCTTCAAGCCAAGCTCGGTAACGGCCTTTTTGACTTTCTGCGATGCTGCACGGTGAGCAGCAAAGCGATCTGAGAGTGGTTTGGAGAGTATCTGAGTCAAAGAGGTGTGGAGCGCGTGGACTAATTGTGGTGATGGGGTTGCGAAATATGAAGCTTTCTTGGCTTCATAATTCTGCATGACTGTCGAAATCAGTTAGCCTCGGACATTGCTGCAGAAGAAGCTTGACTTACTTGGCATCCAGTTCTTGAAAGATGCGAAGTAAGATCCAGGTGGTGTCTTTCTGCTCTGGAATGCCTTGATAGCTCGACCACTGTATATGGAAATCGAGAGACCTGCTGGGCACCCAATTGCCTTTTGGGATGCAGTGATAACACCGTCCAGTTGCCATTTGTCAAATTCAATCTCTTCGCAGCCAACACTGCAGACGCCATCTACAATAACCAAGGTGTCTGGAGAAACCCGGTGCACCAATTCAGATAGAGCTTTTAACTCGCTCAGAACACCAGTCGAAGTGTCAACGTGGGTAACGGTCAACAGCTTGTATTTCTTTTCCTTCAACGCCTTCTCGATCTCTGGGAGCTGAGGCCGCGAGCCAATGGCTGCCTTCAATTGCGTAGCCTTCACGCCATAGGTCTCAAAGCAGTCAGAGAACGAGTCTGCGAAGTATCCAGTGTGGAGCACCAAAACATCGTCGCCAGGCTCTGCCAAATTTGCCGCTACCAAGTCCCAGCCGAGAGTACCTGAGCCAGAAATGACGAATGGCTGAGAGGATGGGTCGGTCGTCTGGAAAAGCTTTCGTAGCATGGAAAGGGTCTCGCCGAAAGTGGCAACGAAAGGCGCTCCAACATGCGATTCACTGTCATAAACACATTCCTGTCAGTCTCTATACAGACTTATTCGTAGATAAGAGTGGGATAACAGGAGGATAACAGGAGGTCCAAACCTGTAGTGACTCATGGATTGCAGAACAGCATCGTCGAACTCAATGGGGCCCGGAATGAGCAGTGCGGGGTGATTTGGTTGATTAGACATGGCTGCTTTCTCTGAGGTCTGTGAACTGGAACTGTTTCGTCTGACTTGTGCTGGAATCGATTGAGTGCTGGACGCTCTTTCTACTGAGTAAGGAGTGTTGACAGGAATTGGTGGCCGAGGATCTAAATGTCTGGATATGACCGATAGCCTGGCGTGGGGAGGAGTGGGAGCCAGCTTGGTGATCGCGGGGTAGGCCCGACGAAGCGCGTGAAATGCCAGTGTGTTGACGTAGATTCCGAACTTGCCCGATTGGCCAACTTTTGTTTACGGCAAGCGGGTTAGAATTGCCTTTCAAGGTTGTTGGAGCCTTCAATTGTGCGATTTGATGCAACTATAAGTCCAGTTTAATTGGTCTAAGTTTTTACATTAGAAATGTATGACGGCGCTGTTGAGCCCTTGCTCATCCGAGATCGCACTCCGGCACGTGCACGTGCCCCTTTTCTCGCTTCTCCATTTACCCAACCAACTTCAATGTTTTCCATCGGAAAGCGCCCTCTTCCTCGCTGTATGTTTGAAAATGACAACGACAATATTTCCTCGAAACCTATCTCCCGGAAGGCACAGTTTGAAGAAGTTGCACTTATTCCCGAGTCTCAAAGGATGTTGGGGACGAGGGTAGCTTCAATATTCAGAGGTTTGAACTTTCCATTCGTTCTGTCAACATTGGCCGGAAGCTCCTTCCTCGCAGCAAGTGCTGTCCGGTTTAGACTCGAGCTGGTGAGGAAAGTTTTCCAATTCACGACTTATGTGCTCATTCAATCCATCTTCCGTACCTATCATGACTTGACATTTCTTTACACTCCTCTAATCCGCGAGAGTCGGCTTCTCCCTTCCTCGTCTATTCTTTCTCCTCTAGACCTCACCAATGCTATGCCTATGGCCCCGGCGGACGACGGTGAGCGCCGGCGTCATGATATAAATCGAGAGTGTAGACGTGTGTCCTACTGGCGCATAGTTTGGCGCGACTATGCTTCAATTGCTGTCGTTGCCGCCTCCAGCCTCTGGGTTTACCTTCTCCCGATGTATCTCCTAGATCACCGTGTTGTTCCGGTATCGAGATCAAATTCGCAACACGATATGGAAGAGCATGGCCCTACCTATGGAGGCCCATCGGAGCTTAGCTATCCCTGGATTCGGGAACCTATTCCGACCTGGGCCTGCGGTGTCGTTGTCGTCTTGGTTCCTCTGCTTGTCATTACTCTGTTCCAGCTCAAGCTTCGAAGTCTCTGGAATTTTCATGCTGGACTGACAGGAACTCTCAAAGCAACGGTCTCATCGTATGTGCAGGATGGACTTTGTTCCCGTGTCCGCATATATGTACTCACGGGGTGTAGGACAATGATTGCGACCATTTTCAAGCACTTCATTGGTGGCTTCCGACCGCATTATATGCAAGTATGCAAACCGGATATGACCAAGATTTCTGGAGGTGCCGGCCAGTTGCAGAGCTTCTTCGATTCCTCGGCTTGTACAGCGAACTCCCATGATGTCAATAGAGCGTGAGCATATGCGGTCTTCTAGCACAGAGTGGAGGTAGGCTGACATATGTCGTAGAATTCAAGGCTTCCCAAGCGGTCATACCACCAGTGCTTTTGCTGGTGCCATGTTCCTCACTCTATACCTGAATGCGAAGCTGAAGGCTTTTGCAGATCATGCTTCAGAATTTTGGGCATTTATTGTCACCATAATGCCGTTGCTCCTGGCATCTTTGATCGGAGGGTCGATGTACATTTCCTATGTATGTCAATCCTCAACAGACCCTTACAGTCTGCGTCTACTGACACGTCCGGATATATAGCAGCATCATGCTTACGAAGTCGTTGTCGGTATGGCGATCGGAATTGTCGTTGGTGCCCTCGGGTATCGTTCGTCGTACGCAGCAGTTTTCGACTTCCGATACAACCATATTCCCCTTCCACCTTTTGGTGCAAGAATTCGATTTCGGTATGGTCTAGAAGTGCCCTCATTCAGGTCTAACACTGTCACATGCGGAGATATTTCGGATAAGGCACATCCCGTAATGTGGAGTTGGTGGACCAAATCTGGAGCTGGGGTCCTGGAGCAAGAAAGACCATCTTCGTGGCAGAAGATTGTGAGGTGTGTGGGAGAGAACAAATTGGAGAGTATGACGTTAGCATTGCAAACACTGCAGATGAGTAACGATGAACACGCAGTCGAGGTAAATGACTAGTCCAAGATTGGACAATGAATCGGTAGGGCTGGAATTAACTTCCTATTTGGGCGATGGAGGCGTTCTGGTGAAGGTTTAGGCAGTGCTACAACACCGTATTTTCCTCCTACACCATTGTGCCACCAACAAACTTCCGTGCATCAAATAGCCTCTTTCACTTTATCTCTATAATCATGCTCATAATATGGGTATTCAAATTCTCTAGACTCATTATATGTATATCTGGCTCCGAGACTGTCTACAGGCCATGGTCAATCTTCTGGCTCTCAACTCCCTTCTCAATCACTCCTTCTCCGGCCATCGCAAACTCATAGTCCAGATCAGGCTGTGCCTCGGCATACAAAGCATTCTTCTCACTGGCCATCTTGAAATTGTAAGCAGCTTCCTCGTCGCTAACAACATGCTTCTTGAGTGTAGGGTTGCCAGCCATCGCAGCCTCAACCTGCAGCTGAATAGCACAACCACGGTCCAAGAGACCAAAGAGGAAGCCTGCTTCATCGACTGTTGCGCCTGTCGAGATGAGTCCGTGGTTGAGAAGAATGGCAGTCTATTAATGTCAGCTATGACCCATTCCAGCTCATCACAAGATCAGCGGAATGAACGAACCTTGTTGTGAGGGCCCAGAGCCTTCGCAATATTCTTTCCTTCCTCCTCGGCAAACACGATACCACCATACTCGGCGTATACAGCTACAGAATTATACAGATAGCAGATATCCTGGTTCAACATGTCGATCCCCGTGGCGAAAGATGACCATGCGCGGCCAGCGTTCGTGTGTGCGTGGCAGACGGCGTGTACATCGGGTCTTGCCTTGTGGATCTCGGAGTGGATGAGAAAACCTGCTGAGTTGGCTGGTCTGGTCTGTTGACAGTATTAGTACAGTGCTCATTATCGTCTATAACTGAAGCATTCTTCGTCGAAGACGTGATAAGGTAAGCGACAAAGTAAACATACCCTGTTTCCACCAACAATTTTCCCGGTCTTGATATCCAAACAAATTAAATCGCCAGCAGTCATGAGACCAAAGTGCTTTCCGAGAGGGTTCATCCAGATATAGTCCTCGAATTCTGGGTCGCGGACGGAAATGTGACCTGACATGCCCTCCGTGAAGCCTTTGCGAGAGAAGTCACGGAAGACTGCTGCGGTGTGGATGAGGATGTGTCTGCGCTCTTCGGCAGGAGTTTGGAATTTTGGAATGCCTGTGTTGAGTTAGCTCGGGCGTATGCTTATGCGTATTGAATGACAGAATTTGGAGTCGAAAGTTGTAATCATTTTTCGGATTGACTCTGAAAGTTGAGTGAAGCCACCGCCACTCGTTGATGCCACAAAACGTTCCCTCGCTGACAGATTCGTATCAAGATCAAGGTTTATAGCCCATTTTGTAGCTTTCAGCATATTGCCTTACCAGGTATTATCAAACCTCCATGGCTAATAGCCTCTAAAGGAGTCTTATCCTCCGCTCCGTGGACATGTTGTTGAGGCTCCTCCTTAACCACCCCCACTTTAGACGAGACCGGTACCACAATATCTGAAGTTGCTGAAGGCGCCATCTTGAAAAGGATTGAAATTGTACGATACAAATGTTCTCCTAAATGAGGTTCTCGTTACTGGAGAAAAGACAGAATGAAACTTAAGGAGCTTCTTGGAAGAAATAAAAATGAAGTTTCTCGGTTGCTCCGATAAGGCGTTTTTGGTGTGAAGGGCGCGGGGTTCGGGGGCAGGGATATGCTATCACGGAGTGCCAAGAATGGGGGGGCAAGCCTAAAGTCAAACCACTGGCGGAAGTTCCGAACAATTTACCTCGTTCGTTCTTTCAAATCATGGAATGTTTTTGAACCATGAAGCTTATTGGAGTGTGCTCTTGAAAATTTGTCAAATTCTTGTGTCATCCTGAGGGCGTAGGTGAGAAATTGGTTGCTGCTCACTGACCTGATGTGAACCTGTCCAATTCGGGAGTTCCATGATGGGTAGGAGAACCCGACTTAACTTTCGACGACAATTACCTCTTCGGGGCGGAGCTTGAGATATTTTCCCCACGCAGTGATGCCACAGATGATCTGAAGAGTGTGATGTAGGGCAAGAAAACTGTCTTGATCTTGTTCGTATCAACCATCCATTCTTCTATCCTCCCCCTCTCCTCTGACGTATGTTTCATTGGACATAGTGGGTATTGGGTATTTTGGTATTAACATAAGGCAAATCGCTCAGAATCTTATGCTTGATGCTTATACCTCAGAAGAGATTTCCTTTCGGAAAAGCAACGAAAACCACTGTCAGTGGTATCGTCAAAACCACTGCCCAGAGGTTCGCTCCCAATACAATCCTATCCTGTAACACCCTCAACGTCTCGTCCTGAGTCCAAGTACTCTTATCGAATACCTTTCTGATCACCGGTTTCCTGTGGTACTTCTCTACCCAAATTGCATCATCGAAGCTATTCTTCGGCCCGAACGTTTGCATCGTTGAAGGCCGGTAACTCGATCCGTCGCCGTCCTCTCGATGTTCGTCCTCATGGTCACCCGTTCGAGAAGCCAGCTGGAATGTCCTATTCTCTGAACTTTCCGAGGAGTGTCGACGCATGTCACCAATCTCAGAGTCGAGGTCCTGTTCCCATGGACGAAGATTACGAGCGTGCGAGTGATGAAGGATCACACAGAGACCTTTATAGGCAGCGATCATTGTTGATATGCCCATGAACCACTCGATGGCCGCGAAGATCCTCCACCATCTGCTCAAACTAGACAACGTGAGGACTATGGCTATGATGAAGCCAAAAGTGCTATTAGTGACGCCCATTGTTCTCACGAAGAATACGCGAGGCTTATTGCCATTGCAGATTGACCATCGAATGAAGTTCGGATGCGATTGACCTCGGAGCGCTGCTTCGGTAATTTTGACTGCTGGTTCGAGAGCGGAAGGGTGAGTCGTGTGCTGCAGCGCGTGTAGACAACGTGCTCGATCTCGGTGAGAAATATTCAGTTCTCGCGGAGCTGTGAATGCGAGATAATGCCTCATCACTCGGTTGATCTCTTCTCTCATGGGTTGGATGGTGACTGCACTGGTCAGCATAGCACTTTAGTACCTCGGAACCGATTTACCTACAGGGTTGCCACTTCAGGCCTGCTTGAGCCACAACCTCTGCATCGCTGGGTACTGCTGTCGACCCGGATGTTACAGATGGAGATTCTCTGATCTCACTTTCCTGGTGATGGTGGGCCTTAGCCGAAATTTGGCTTTGGACTTGCGAGGTGGTGGTGTTGAGAACCGAGCTCTTTCCATCGTATCCTGTCTCCATCAACGCGTTACTGGTTGCTCTTTTTGTCTTCCTTCTTTCTCCTTTTTCTGGGTCTTTAGTCAAATCCGGAATATCGTCTGTTTCTGGGATGAATTCAGGTGAGAGCGCTTTCTCCTTCTCAGGCAGAGTCTCAAAACGCCGAACATAATCCTTAAACCACAGATAAAACTGTAAGTTCTCTGCGCTGAACTCGATGTAGACTAAGTAGTCCATGAAATCATTTAATGAACATGGCTATGTAGGAATTTAGTGCAAGTTCTTGTCAATTGAAGTAAGCATACCGGCAAACTTTTATTGTCTATGATGTCCTCAAAGGACAATCCTTCCGGGATTGCTCTTTCCGAATCTTTCTTGTATTAGCCACGTCGAAGATTCAGCAATACTGGTATGTGCACATACTCTTAGCTCTTTCGAGATACCGCGCACAATCTTGGGCATTGATCGGCCCAACTGGCATATGGAAGTAGTTGGGTCGACGGTAAAACAAAACAGACATCTTGATTGGCGAAATTTGTCAACTGATTTAACTCGCAAAAGAGGACGAGAGACCATTCATTCTAACCAGTTTTCTTAACGGCGGTACAAGGATGATTTGGAATTCTGAGTGCAAGAGTAGGAGACGCAAGGGTTGACAAGGGTGGGGACATGGGAAGCCGCATATCTGTCAACCACATGGATGCCAGGGAATATTATACTTGTGCGAGTCCCAGAGAAAAGGGTACACAGAGTAATACTTGAGAGCTCCAAAACTCAATTTGAGCTGGGCAATTGTTGGCAGACATCAATAGCACTGTTGGTAGGCCCGGCTCATAGCGCTGCGGATCTCACTACAAGTCTGATTGCGACTAAAGAACGCCGGACGTAAATAATTCCCGCCACGCGGCAGAGTAAAAGACAGGTGGAAGCAAGGAGATCTGACCTGTAATCATGGGTCCTGTGTCATTGACTTGAAATAAAAATGTGACGTTCCAAACATTCTTGTTTGCACTCGATCCGGGAGGGAATTTGAGACGGAGTTGTACGGCCACTCGGCAGTCTTTTGGACATCTCGTGATTCTACAATTTGATCACGGCTCTCAGCATTCGTTTGACTTCAATGTAGCGTTCTAGACCTCCTCAATGCCACCTCATCTCGAAGGTCTGAGGTGATGCAAGTGTTCTGTTAGTGTTGTAGATCCGGCACATTTGCGGGGAGCTGCGGCTTGACGTTCTCATCGCAGGATCGTTTGTATCTTGTCTTGCTTTCAACTTCGAAGCGCCCAAAAATTCGACGTTGTGAAACGTGGTATGGGCCTGCATAGTCTTCAGTGTGACAGTGGATTTGAAAATTTAATTTGAGCGGCACTTTCAGAAGCGCAAAATCAGCATTTCGAATGAAAAAACGAAGTTCAGGGTGTTTGCTGATGGTAATTTGTGTGCGGGACTCGGAACGCATTGGCTGTCGTCATCGCAGAAGGGAGGCGGGAAGAACAATAGTGTGTTTTAGACAGCCAATCGGTAGACAATCGCAAATGGTCACTAATCTGTATTTCATGGCCAGGACTCCAGAACTGCTGATCCTGAGGTGAGCGCTGCTCACTTGCAATAATTGGAAAGCAGACCTGTTCATAGTTACGAGAAGTTTTGAGAATCCCGGGCCTCTGCTGATGTGAACGGAGCCAACATGGTGATATAAAGGTCCGCCACTTCGAGAACGTGGAGCCATTCATAATGATCAGTCACAAGGCCGCACAAACTTCCACGCTGTACCCGAGTCTTTCTGATACTTTTTTCAGGAGGTCCTATTCTGCAAGCTAGTAAGACTACAATCTGCAAGTAGTATTTTGTTTATCACGAGCAAAGATCGGTAGTCTTGCTCGCTTAGCCGAAAGGCCCCTGCAGGTGCATCGAAATTTAGAAAAGTCAACAAACCCAACTCAGAGATTGTCAGAATCTAGTCATGCCACCGCACCGACCTTTTACCTTATTGCCTTGGCACTGGTAGCCTCGATAGCAATATCGCCAAATAGTCTCGCCGGATCCTCGAGATCAACGATAATCTAAAGATGCAGACAAGGTTTGGTCGATTGCCTTGAATTGGCTGGGAAGCTTTTATGCCTTTCGCCTTCAGCATGAACGTAGTAGTTCAGTGATAGCGACTTGAAAAGCTTTGATCTAAGCCAGTTTGTATCTTAGTTCTGATGTCTTCCAAAATGAAGATCGTTCCCTTGATAACTGTCGACCCCAACCATCTGATCTCATCCGGATTCACCTGGTCAGCCTATAGCAACCCCATAAGCCCGCAAACAACAACAAGCAAGCAGGCTGTAGAATACGGTACACAGAGTCTCATCACAATTGAGCCCTTCGATCTACTGGCTTGCATCACTTCTCCTGCTTTGGCGAGGGTCTGCGTCGAGGCTGGCTGCTGAGTTATGGTGATTGATGATAGAGGAGTTCCCACTGTGCTCACAGTGTTGTGCATTTCAGAAGAGGTCGGAGAAGGAGATCTGGATGTATTACCGGCAGAAGCTGAATCCGTGTGACTGGCGCTGACGATGCTGGCGCTGAGAACGTGAATACATCCGTTTGGGGAACACTCTGATTTCGATGGACAGCAACCTCCTCCTGTTGCTTCAGAGCATTGAACGGTACCCTTTATACACATTGGGGGGTTGTCTTCGGAAGGTTCGCAATCGAATTGGTCTGCTGACGAATTGCAACAAGCAATGCCAGATGGCGTAAATTTGGCGCGATAACATGCCATCGTAACTGGGCAGCATATGTCCTGAGACCTTTTGTAAGACAGTATCCTTGGGTATCGATGCTTACTTACTGGCTGACCAAAACTGTCACAGCCGTTGAGCTGATCCCCACATGTGTAGAACGGAATGTTCTTCGGCGACCTGCCAACCACTTCCCAGAAATACTTGCCCTGCACAGCTGTCTCGATCTTGCGCATAGGTAAGTATAGCTGTGTACCATTGTTTTGTGTATTTTTCACCTCTTCATATCGTTTTGCTTTCAGAAAGCCCTGACCTCCCATAGCATGATAGTATACGTGCGATGCGAAGAGTATACCAACAATCATGACAATCACCATTAGAAGCGCAATGCCCCAAAGCCATAAACGGCCCCTCGTGACACATCGGTTGGACTGAGAACTTAGCGATTCAGAGGACGAGTGGGAGGGCGTGATCGTCTGCGGTTGGTACTCCGGCGTGGGTTGACGAATCATTTGTAGAATCGAGCTGGACCAGGACAAAGCGCAAGGTCTGAAGAACAAGGAGCATTAACGTGAAGGTTGCGTCGCTAAAACAATAAGATGTGCTTTCCAGTGCCATCTACGTATACAAGAAGGGAGATTTAGGAGTTTTGGGTGGAAATGTTAAGGTTGAAGGTGAGGTTAGGATGTTTGAGTATGCAAATGACAGAGCGTCGCGAAGACATGCGCAAATACTAACAAACCGAAAAGGAAAGAGCGGTACTGAAAGTGAGAGAAATTCATCTATCGACAAGTATTGTGAGTTTAATTTCCCCCAGTAAGCGACATAGCCAAATAGGGAAGCGTCGACACATTCCGGCCTTCAGGCGATAGAGAAGGAGAATGGCACTACCTAGAACGATGAATGATTAAGCTATTTCTGTTTTCTAACAGCCACAGGTTGCAGAGCTGTATAATTCTCAGGCAGAACGAATTTGCAATGTTCCCTATGTGCTTAAGTTTAATGCCGCTGCTGCAGGTACCTCGATCTTGCTTGTATCTGCTTGGCTGAACCCTGTTTGCACCCACTAGACTTGTCAGAACTTGAATATTTGATACGCTTAGTGACTTTTGACGTACCTCTCCGCAGCTCATAGGCTCATACTTAGCAACCTCCCCATCAGACAGGCAGCTTTCAAGTACCCCAACCTTCTCGTTGAAGTTGAATCCAAAGAAGAAAGGCATGCTAATACGATCCGACCGGGCTCTTGAGAAGACTCTGTGTACGGTGCTCACAAAGCAATCGTTGCTGACACGCTGGAGAAAGTCGCCAATGTTGACTACGATGGTTCCAGGGATAGGCGTTGCCTTGATCCACTGACCATCGCGTGTCAAAATCTGCAAGCCCCCTATGAGATCTTGCCAAAGCAAGGTAAAACATTGAAGGTCTGTGTGAGAGCCCAAACCAACATCTTTGGCAACCGCCGCCTCAGCTGGGGACTTGCCTGGGTAGAAATTGTAGACACCGTCAGCGCCAGGATATGTGACGAGGGAGTCGAAATGGTCCTCTTCAAGATCAAGTGCCAGTGCAAAAAGACGGATTAAGCGCCGAGCAAGCGACAGGCATTCCTGCCAATACGTTATAGACGCATCTTTGAACCCCTCGATGTGCTTCGTACCCTCCCAAACAAACTCTTCTCCACGAATGCCAGCCAAGACCTCGGGTGAGATGGAGGAAAGGGACGATTGTGAGTGCATGGGATCATAGCGGGGATCGTAACGCCATTGGAAGGATTCTTTGTTGTCAACACTCTCGCTTGGAGAGACGTGGACTGTTCCTACAGCGGAGTACCCATTATAATTTGCGGAAAGCTCCTTTCGAATGGAGTGTTTAATATCCTTCGGCTGGGTTTTGAAGAATCTGCAAAGAGTTAGACATGGATAGAAGATTGCAAATTTGTAGGATGGACGAACGAAGTGCACTGACCTGCAGCGTTTCGAATCACGCTCTCTTTAATACCATGATTCGAGATGTAAAAGAACCCTGACGTAGTAGCCGCCTCTTTTATCCTTGCCGCAATGGCTTGACGTTCGGCCAGCGAGCCATTGATGGCCGAAAGGTCGATGACGGGAATCTCTTCAAGACTTGCTGCACGGGGCTCCGCAGTAGAGACGTCTCGTGTTACAGTCCCACGATTACTCCGAAGAATGAGTTTCGTGTACTGTGGTCTGGTTTCTGTTATCGTTGTAGACATCGTGGCGAGCTCTTGCTATATAAAACTAAGGACAACAACGGTGTGGTCGGATGATCAAGACACAGGCCTCTGGAATTATCGTTTGCTTCAACAGAAAATAGTGCAATTGTTTTTGACAGACCAGATTATAGTAACTTTCGTTCTCTTAGAGTTCGAACCTGGAAGTACGCCCTGGAGCCAACACAAGATGGAGCACTTGCCAGAAGCAAGGGCACGGTGAAACCTGACTTGCCAGCCTGGTCGATGCTCTTTCTCTTATCTGTATTGACTTGGGCTCAGTGTTGCCTATCAGGCTGGTCACTTAAGATATATGGGGAGATAATCTCGCAATACTAGACAGATAGTGTCTCACTCAGGAGCTTGTCATAAGATTCACAATTCAGGCTGGTCCAATACCGTGCACAGAGCGCTCTTTACCGGCACGCTTCGTCGTCGGACTTCGCCGTGGTCCTGAGACGCTGACTTGATAAGATTGGGAAATGTCAGGAGAAATGAAGAAGTGTTGTAGATTGATTAAGCTAGGGAGTATTCACGTATATCAGCAGGATAGCCACTTCCGCCGTACAAGGGTGGGATAGTGTTGTGGTGGGGTATGGCAGAAGTCCACTTCACTGGGTTCCCTTGTCTTACAGTGGCTTATTGATTTACTTGTGGGTCAATTAGATTGATCTCATTGGTCGTCGTGTCTTTGCTCGACGCATGACAGGTGGACGGTGGCGTCTTGATGCCAGATGACGAAGCGAAATCTCTCTGCTCTGAGATACCAAATATTGCCTTTATTCGGTTATTGAGCTTCTGCGCGAAGTATGACGCTGAAATGAAGTGACAACTTTGGTACAAAGCGCTTAATATAGAGGGGAAATGAAGCTGGCGGTAGAATTGTATGATATAAAAAGGCGGTTCTGAAAGCAGCCAGATATGTTCTTGTGGAAAGGCTCGCTTGCCGAAGCGAGATCCCCGACTCCTGTTGATTCTGTATAAAACCAGTAGTCGTTAAGATGTCCCATATCTTTGCACGATCTCACTGCAGAACTCCTCCCATTCCTTTTTGAACACCTCCGACCGTGTCGATATCTCTTCCGGTGTCCAACAAGAGTATTCAAAACTCCATTCTATTAGTCTTCTCCATCCGACCAGATCCATGTCTTCACTACTCGTCAAGACCTGGTAGAAATCGTGACTCAATGTACTTGAAAACACGCCTGGATCATCGCTATTGATCGTACAAGGCACTCCCGAAGCTAGTAAAGGCGTCATAGGATGACTCCTCACTCCAGGACACAGTCCCAAGACTTCATTACTGATTGGACACACCTCGATTGCAACCCCTCGAGACTTACACATGGACATCAAGAGAGGGTGATTTGCTATCGAAAAACCATGGCCGATTCTCTTAGAGTTCAAGAGCAGGGCATCATATAGGTTACCATCCTGTCGTGGCGAGTAGTTAGCATCCACTAGACCTATCCCACAAAGAAATTCAAAAGTCCTAAAACGAACTAGTGACACGTAGAAAGGAACTACGACCATCCTCAGTACTTACAGTCTCAGTTCCATGACTAAGTGTTTCTCCAGCATGGAGAATGAATGGCAAGTCCTGTTTAGATCAAAGGGTCAGCAGTTATTCAGTTGAGAAATGATATCCGCCCGAATAACTCACAAGTTTCAGCTCGTTGCATTTTGCTCGCATCCGGAGCAAACTTGGAACCCAGTGAGTAAGTGGGAATCCAGCATCCTCTTGACCACACATGTCGAACCCACAGATGAGGTTCGGGAACGCCTGCTTCAGGACTATGCACTCGTCCATGGCATATTCCATTTCCTCGGTCGTGCCACTTCTCAAGACTGCAAAAATGATCTTAATTCCATAGAATGTCTTGCCAGCGGCAGCCGCTGCGGCTATTTCATCTTTGATGCATATCTCCATGAGACCAAGTAACTCTGCTCTCGGAAGTGTCCGAGTTCCGTCATCAGCCCAGACATCATTGTGGCGGTGGAAAGCAACCCGAATCTCAGCGTAGGAGATATTGTCCGCAACTAGATCTAGCAACACGAGTCGGAAATGCTCCATGAAGGCTGATTGGTAAAGAAGCAGGCCACGCATGGTTGCGAATGCACGATTGAACTGATGCCAAATTCCATCGACCGTCTGGCTGGAATGGTACACATCTTCACGGTTGAGCAATATCCGCCTCGCCACGAAATCTTCGGCAGCAGTTACTCCACCTGGAAATTCGTCACAAAAGCGTGTCCAGGTTGTGTAGGTGCCAGGCTTGTATGCGATGCCTTTTTCATGGACACCAGGAACAAATGCAGGATCGAAAAATGATAGAGTTGCTGCTTTCTCGGCATCTTCCGCGGGAAGCATAATGAAAGAAGGGAGTGCATCCTGGATCCAGTTTGCGGAATCTGATTTCATATCAAGTGAGAGACAGAGCCCTTCCCGGTTCCGCGCCGACTTAATCAATGAATCCAGGGGCGGAAGCATAGCATCGAGATGACAGTGCAGCAAAGCACCTTTGGGTGCTCGCTTTGCGATGCTCAATAGTTTTGTGGTATCTATGATATGTTTGGCGGGCATATACTGGCCAGATCATCAGCTCAGTTCAAGATGATATGTTCTGTAAATTTGAAAGGACATACAGGAGCGTTTAAGCTCTCGACTGCCTGGTCACAGATGCGAAGAGGGTCTAGCGAAGGCTTACTTGATGTGCATGTTCAATGAAGCTTCCGGAATCATCAAGCTTGCCATACAAAGCTTCTTTCTCGTGGGCTTTGAGAGCGCTCACAATTGCTGCAGCCTTGGCTTCTGTTGGGGTAGAGACGAATCCTGCGGTAAAACACAGAGACTTTTCGTCTGCTTGAAGAGCACTTCGTACGGTCCAGTAGTCATTCTCATCAGCGTATATCGCAGGGATGTTGGGGACTGGATGTGTTGCCATATTTATCTGCACACGTGAAGTAGAATTGGATTGGAGAAGATGCTCAGAGCTCAAACGTGCGACAGATCACACTGGCGAAAACATAATCGAATACTAAAGCAAGATCTAGCTTTCAAATATCCATCGCTTTCATTTGGCCGGCCAACGAGTGGACAATCCGAGCATCAGCCGCCAACACGACTTCCAAAGGAGATGCACACCCCCTTCCTGCTAGTCATTGGCATCACCTCAACATCGAATCCCGGGACGCCGAATCTAGATGAGGTTTCCACGTCGGATTTTAGTGTCACTAGAAGCATTCTTTGTCTTCGAGGGTGATTGAAAAGCGATTATCAAGCATCCAAAAATCTAAAGAGTGGGAGGAGTCGAGGTGGACGACGTCTGGTGGTCCAATCGCATTCTTCTCGCTTCCGGGCTCCACCTCGGTCCCGACTCCACCAGCCATTGATTTAATCGATACAAATATACTTATTTCTATCCCACTGTTGAGCCTCCACTCTCTCAATCGAAATATCTAATATACCCCTGAACGATAAGCTGGAGTTGCTGTAGTCTTCATGCCGGACTCAGTTCTTGTGTAGTACGATCTACCCTTATCTACAGACGTAGCTCTCGGACAACAAAGCTGTTCTCCACCGTCCCCTGCATCCCAATTGAGAAACTGCCAACGCTGACTGGCAATAGATAGAGAAAGTGAAGATGGCCGTTCATGAGGTGCGTTTTACTTCAACTTGTTTGAATGTACTACGCTTAGATAGCAGCGGTCTCAGTGCCACCAGGCCCATTTAAGCATATGCCTAGTAAATTAATACAAGCCGGTTGATGGTCGCAACATGGTGGCTACATTGCCTAAAATCTGTAAAATCTCAACTCAACATCGAGTCATAATATCCCTAGATCCCGGTAAGATAGGGCCATTTATGAGTTGCCAGCGTTGCCACTGGGCTCGATGTACGCGTCCTTGAAAAGCGCCCTGTCCACATGGTACTTTCCTCATGGAAACTGAGATTGGAATGCGGCGTGGACCGCTACAATCCCTTATCTTATATCATCGCCAAGAGTATAGTGTCTTTTAAGAAGTCATTCCTTGATATTCGGCACTTCTTGTCATCGCAAAGACGCAGTCTTTGATTAGTGCGAGTTCTAGAACATATGGTGATGTCTTGATATCTATTTGCATTTTCCTACTGCTTGATCCTAGTATCTGTCCTCACATATTGCCTACTCAGGTTTGTTGAAGCTCTATTAGCCGGACGCTGCTTCAAATTTGTATTCTTCACAATGACTGATATCGAGCATCAAAGTGCTAGCTCTGATGTGAAGGAGAAGAAAACACCGTATGCCGTTGACGTTGAACAATCAAGTGGTGAAGGACAAGTCGTCGATATCTCGAACACGTATATTGGTGTTTTTGGCAGACTCTCACGATGGCTGGAGAAATATGGCATGGAATCGAGAGGCTTTCAGCGAGTGCTTCCTGAAGAACGCTCGAAGCAATCTCTATGGGGCTTATGCTTGATTTGGTACGTGTTGACTTATGTATGAACTCAAGAGCTGCTTAATTCTAACCATTCATCAGGTCCTCGGCAAGTTTGACGATATCAACATTCACAGTATGCATTGGACGTTATTCTCGAGGTTGTAGCTAAAGCTTTCCAGGTTGGATATTTGGGACCTGCAGTGTTCAATCTCACATTCGGACAAACAACAGCAATTGTTTGGACGATCCTTCTAATCGGAGCTTGCTGCTCTGGGTATCTGGCAACCTTTGGCAAGAAGCATGGTCTGCGAGCACTCGTCAACTCAAGATTTACCTTTGGATACTATGGAGCAATGTTGATGAGTGCCCTCAACATCCTCACTGAGATGATATTTGGTTTCCAAGCATGTATTCAGGGTGGCCAGACTCTTGCTGCAACGTCGAAGGGAAACCTCTCCACGGTCGGTGGCATCATTATTATTGGCATAGTATCCTGGTTCATTGCTAGCGCTGGATTCAAATACGTACAGTGAGTACTCCCAAGCTCGTTTTCGACGGGTTATGCAGGAGGGTTTTGTTATGTCTTCCACCCACATAAGAGTCTCCTGGATATATTTCTTCTCGTCTGTTGATTGCCCAAACGATCGATGCTAATTTCGACTTTCTCTGTAGTCAATATGAGCGTGTGGCGTGGATACTTCCAATGATTGTAAGTGTCTCCCATTCACCAAACCTCTAGATCCAGCCTTACTGATATTTCTCAGGTCTACATCTGTCTTTACGCTGTCGGCGCTCCGCATTTCACAGGAAGTACCTCACCCATCGTCTACTCTACCCCCACCCAGGCTGGTTTAGCTCTATCCTTTGCCGCGATCGCATTCAGTTGTGGCGCAGGTTGGGTAGCAGTTTCTGCAGATTATTATGGTAGGTTTCTTACAATCTCCCTGTCTCAAAAGTCTCTCATATCATGACCGGTAATTAAAATATGAATGATGTAGTGTACTTCCCGGTCGAAACACCCTCATGGAAGATCTTCCTCATCTCCACCTTGGGGATCTGGGCGATTCCTGCCTTTGCGATCACTTGCGGAGCAGGCTTTGCGGCAGCCCTATGGTCCAACGTCGAGTGGGCCACAGCCTTCGCTGAGACTGATGGCTCATCTGCTGCTCTGATCGAAATTGTCCTCCGCCCACTCGGCAACGTCCGCTACTTCTTTCTGTTCGTTCTCGCGTTTAGCATGATGAGCAACAACGTGTTCAATCTCTACAGTATCGGTATTTCTATGCAACTCTTCGGAAAGTGGCCGTCGAAGTTGCCGAGATTTATATACACATTTTTGAGCGTGGTCGTCATGATGTGAGACCGGATTCCCCTTCACTGCCACAAAAAAAATACTCACACTGGAATAGCATCGTCTCCTGCGTTGGATACAAATCGCTGAATGACATAATTGCCAATTTGGGTGCTATCATTGGATACTGGTCTATGGCCTATTTCATCCTCATCGTAGAAGAGTCGGTAATTTTCCGGGGCTCGCGAGGATACGATCTATACGGTTGGGACAATCCTCATGTTTTGCCTGTCGGCTTTGCTGCTATGCTTGCATTTGGTGTTGGAATTGCTGGTGCGGTGGTAGGAATGTCACAGACATGGTACACGGGACCAATTGCCAGAATGATAGGTGAAGATGGGGGCGATATTGGAACATGGCTTGCTATGTCATTTGCGGCTGTTGCATATCCAGGCTTACGATATTTCGAGCTGAAGCGGTTCGATAGGTGATTGGGAGGACGATGGCTGGTCTGGGGAAGGGAAAAGTCCGCTTTCCATGTGCTAATGATAAGGTTGGGGCCTGATGGGTGTAATTGTCCTTCATTGTCTTAAACTCTTTTGGATGTTTGTTCAATGAAAGCCTGAGAGATACTGTCTATACTCGTTATATTCTTGCAACTGCTTCGCCGAGCTTTTTGTATCTTCATGGACTCCCAAGATTTGCAGCTGAAAATGTCAACAAACATTCTTTCGCTTCCCCTGTCTGCAGCCGAGACCGGATATCAACATGCAGGCTCGGCTTCTTGTGATTGGTCTGCAGCAATGGACTGCATCGAATCCGTTGAACAACCCGAACCTCGGCTCAAGTTTTTTCAAAGACAAAAGGTAATCCAAGACCCGATGAAGGGGCTCCGTATTTTCTCCAAATATCTCCATAAAATTATCGTAGGGGCTCGCTGTCAGCTATCAGAAACTAAAATGAGAGCTGGAAGTGTGCCTCGGCACGGCGCTTTGCTGCCGCCAAGCCCGCCATTCTCATGACGCCCATGACCTCTACCTTTCGACCCACGACCGAGGGCCGACAACGAAGACAGACTTTATAAACATTGAATATCCGAGCTTCATTCAACCATTATCGATCTGCTGTCATCTGCCAACAATGTCTCCAACTCCTCAATGGGTCAAAGACCTGAAGCCTTCCGCGCCACAGGGCGCCGAGCTCATCAAAGTGGAGAGAGAGAAGTCCAAGATCTCGGTCGAGAAGCTTTCGAACTTCCTCTTCACCAAAGATGTTTTGGAGCGACAGGCTAAGATCCTAAAGATACTCGAGGCGGAGAAGGTCTTCGACAAGTCGCAGAATTACTTCGATGGCAGAGTTGACAAGTTCAAGACGGCACTGGCCAGGGCGAAGAGGTTGAGGCAGTTGCAGGTCAAGCACAATTGGAATAGAGATGATTACATGATGGCCAATGATTTAATATCAGAGCCTGGACCTTATGGATTACATGCCAGCATGTATCTAGTATGTCTGCTGTCTCGTTCTTTCTGTTTGCAATCACTAACTTTCTCCCAGACAACGCTGGAGGGGCAAGGCACGCCAGAGCAGCATAAACTTTTCCTCGAACCTGCGCAGAATTACAAGTCAATTGGATGCTACGCACAGACCGAATTGGGACACGGTTCTAACGTACGGGGACTGGAGACTACAGCGACCTGGAACCCCGAGGACAAGACGTTCATTCTGCATTCCCCTCACCTAACCGCCTCGAAGTGGTGGATCGGGTCCCTTGGTCGTACAGCCAACCACGCCGTTGTTATGGCCCAGTTGATCATCGCTGGTAAGCCATATGGACCACATCCATTCGTATGCCAAATAAGAGATATGAAAACGCATGAACCACTTGAGGGAGTTCATGTCGGTGATATAGGTCCAAAATTCGGGTATAATACAATGGACAACGGGTTCCTCTTGCTTAATCATGTCAAGGTTCCACACATTAACATGCTTGCAAAGTTCTCCAGAGTAGATCCAGAGACGAACAAGTACGTGAAGCCATCTTCACCTTCGCTCATTTACGGCACCTTGACCTGGGTTCGGTCGACTATCGTGCTACAATCCGGAGGAGTCTTGGCCAGAGGTGTTACTATCGCTACAAGATACGCCGCTGTGAGACGTCAATTCCAGGATCGTGATGCTCCAAGTGGCTCTGATGGAGAGAACCAAGTCCTAAACTACACGATGGTGCAATTCCGTCTCCTTCCTCTCTTGGCGGCTACTTTTGCTCTTCACTTCACCGGAAAGGCCATGATGGCTTTGTATCAGGAGAACCAAAAGCAAATGCAAGCATCCGCGAATACGGCAGATACCAACAGAGGAGCTGGACCAGAAGAGACACACTCTGGCAGCGACCTGCTCGCGGATCTTCACGCCACATCCTGTGGTTTGAAAGCCCTCGGCAGCACCACCGCCGCCGAAGGACTCGAAGTTTGCCGCAGAGCATGTGGTGGTCACGGCTACAGCTCTTTCGGAGGCATCGGAGCCTGGTATGCCGACTACCTCCCAACAACAACCTGGGAAGGTGACAACTACATGTTGACCCAACAAGTGGCTCGCTACCTCCTTAAGTCCGCGCGTGCCGTCCTCAAAGGCAACGCACCCAACAACGACACCACACGCATTTTCACCACCTTCCTCCAAAAGCAAGACATGGGTGCGGCACATGATGTTCTCGGCTCAGATAGCGATCTTGTCGCTGCTTTTGCCTGGCGCACGTCGTTCTTGACGTTCGAGGCCCTCAAGCACCGCGATGTGGAGAAGAACTCCTGGAACTCCCTGTTGGTCGATTTCTGGAGACTCAGCACCGCACACTCGCAGTACCTGGTCGTTAAGAACTTCTACGAAGCCCTGCAGAGCGAGAGTCTTCGGTACGAACTCGACCCCGCTACCATCGACGTTCTACACAAGTTATTCAGACTGTACGCACTCATCACCCTTGAGAAAGAAGCATCCGAGTTCTACTCCTCGTCAGCCGTCACAGTGCGTCAAATCCAGCTTGCTCGCACGAAGGCCGTGATGAAGCTGTTGGAGGAGATCAGACCACATGCCTTGAGCCTGGTTGATGCCTGGCAGTTCCCTGACTGGCAGCTTGATTCTAGTTTGGGAAGAAAGGATGGAAAGGTCTATGAGGATATGTTTTACAGAGCTAGCGAGCTGAACCCATTGAATGGGTTGACCGTGGATCCCTACCCTGATAGCGATGTTTTGATTAAGAAGGATGAGACGTCCAAGTTCAAGAGCAAGTTGTAAGAGTTTGTTTTGCCTGTACAGTATGGGTTATGAATGCTTTTGGATAGTGGCATAATCATGAATTGAACAAGGTCTTACCAGTGCCACACTGACAATCGTGAAAAGTCCATCACCCACCTGTTCTCTCATTGAAGGGATTAATTTTCATATCCGCAGAATCTGCCCTTCTAAGCCTAGAAAATTACGTTGGTTCCGTTTGATAGATACTTTGGTGTTTACAGGTCAACAAACTGTGTTGTTTGTCTCGCTTGAAAGCTTCAAGATGACGGTAACTACCTCCAAAAGCCAAGCCACTTTAATACCTGGCTTCCCTCACTTCCTAAGCACGATCTTGAAGTCTCTCGTCAAAGGCTTCCCGACAGGTACGACCAATTCCCCTTTCTTCGCATCGACTTTCCATCCGCTAACACTCTTTCCATCTACCTCACAGCCTTTCACGTCTACCCCGACGCCCAAAAACACGAGCCTTTCCACGGTGACGCCCGACTTATATCCATATTTACCTTTGACACTAAATGCCTTCCCATCAAATTCGAATTTGACATACGTGGTTCCCTTCTGCTCAAGGCTGTTGCCATCGTCAAGATACAAAGAACCGGATGCCTTGCCATCACTTCCAACAGGAATGAAAATCTCGAAATTCTTCTTACGCAGGTCTGTAGTCGTCATAGCACTTTCAACACGTTGAGGCACAATTACGCCGCCCCGGTAATGAAGAGGGATGTCTGTAAGGGCGACGTTGTCGATTTGGATGGCCGCGCCTTTGCCTTGAACGGGAGCATGGGTGTAGAAGTCGTAGTAGACATCTTTGGGGAGATAGACGGAGACGTTGGTGGAATATTCTTCGGTTACTGGAGATACGAGGATAGATGGCCCATAGAAATATTGTAGTTCAAGACCGAATGTAGCTGGATCTGACGGGTACATGTAGAATATGGGGCTGATGACTGGGGTACCATCCACAGTCTGCTCGTAGAAAGCGGTATAGATGTAGTCCAGTAGACGGTAGCGTATATCGATTACCTTCTTAGCTGCACTTGTTACACTGGCCCATTGGTAGAACTCCTGGGCTATATTGGGCTGATAGCCATTGTGATTTCGGTAGAAAGTGCTGAAAGCTCCCAAGGTGGCCCAGCGAGCACAAAGTGGTTCGGTAGTATTATCTGCATATCCGCAAACATCTGAACCGACCATGGGAACTTGATAGATCGAGGCGAAGGCAAGCATCGTACGAATGGAGATCCGATAGCCGAGCCAAGAACTAACATTGTCACCAAGCCAATGGCCGACATGGCTGCCTGCACCAGCAAATGTGCTGCGGGTGATGATAAGCGGTCTTTCAGCTGGCCGGCGGTTCTCCATTGCATCTCTCGAGGCCGTTGACATCACTGAGCCAGTTAGTGGACTCCATATTCTCAAGATAGGGTTTGACTCACTGGTTCCGTAGAGGTTGTGGGTATCGTACATCGCAAGACCATTTTGGTGAATGACATCGGTATTGACAGTATGATTTGAGATACCGCCACCAAGACCGTTATCTGTTCCAGCTGCATTATGGATTGCATACTTTGGATACAGCAAATCTCTTCCCGGCAAGCCCAGTTCCTTCCCAGATGATTGTCGCTCTGCAATCAAGGTTCTGGATAGTTGGCCAGGCGAACCTGATCCTTCAACTACTCTCCGCTCCTTACCACCGCAACCAGCTGGTTGAAAAGAGCAGGAGAACCCAGGTAACGGGCGAGGTGGGCTGCGGACTGGTGGGGCGTCGGGAGGGAAACCTACAGCTGCGGCGTATGGATCAGAGCAGGGAAAATTGCATGGAAAGTTAGACGGCTCGTTCATGTCAATCCAGAGCCCGTCGATATCAATTCCACTCTTAGGCGAGAAGAATGTGGAGAACTCGTTGTTCCAATAGTTTTGAATATCCTTGTTGAACCCTATGAATGTTGACATGATACCCAAAAAAGAGGTCAAGTCCCACCAGCCTCTCAGGAAGAGACACAACAGAAGGACACTTACAGTCTGGAAACACGGTCACGCCAGGCCACACAACTCCCAACCAGAAAGAGCCATTGTCTCGTCTTAGGAATATTCCATCCTCTGCTCCACGCTGGTACGGCGCGTAAGGCTGGTAAGCAACAGCAGGATCTACCATCACGATTTGCTTTTGATTGTGAGCATGTAGGTAGTGGTTGACTTCCTGGAACATTTCTAGAGGGAATCTGTCCGGATCCAGAGAGAATACCTGAAGAATCAGTTTTGGGGTAAGTAGGTGACTAGGCTTTTAAACTTACCCTTCTCCTGTCCATGTAATCAATATCAGTCCACATGGTCTCCAATGGAATTCCGGCCTTTGAGTAGTTGTAAACGACCTCTGCGACTGCAAACGCATCCTCATAGCCATATCTACAATTGTGAAAGCCAAATGACCAATACGACTGCATAGCAGGCAACCCGACGACTTCGGCATATTGCTGCGAAACAGCGACAGGAGTAGGGCCGGCCATGAAGTAAAAATCTAGGACACCACCGAGGGTGTTGTATTCTAGATATTGGTCTTTGCCATTGGTGTTGTTGATCTTGACATCCATGCCATTGGAATTGACAAAAAATACGCCGTGGGTCCCAGTAGTCCTGTGCTCGAAGTACACGGGGTGGTTTCCATAGAGGTTGGCTCCAGCTGGAATTGCGTAGGAATCTTGAGACCATAGAGTGCGTATGTAGTTGGTGGTGTTGAGGCGAAACGGATCGGAATGTTCACCCAGACCGTACAGATTCGGGTTTGCTGGTAGCGATGTCCTCAGCCTAAGGTACTGAGATTCGAACACGAGACTTGCAGCTGAAGTGTCGAACAACACTTCTCCGGTCTTTGCTCGGGTGATGGAGAAGGAGAACGGGGACGCCGTGTATTTGAATTGAATGGAAGCTTTCTTGGAATTGATCACACGAGAAGCCTTTGGACGTGGAAGAACACTTGCTGGGATCTAGTCGATTTCAGTACTGTTTTTACTAGCAGCACCGTCAAGACGGTAGATGTGCCAGGATCGTTCTCCCAAGACAGATCTTGTGAAAACGCTAATCCGAAAGACGTCTTGTATGAAAAGGAAAGAATGCTGACCTGGTAGACAAGATCCGCAGCATCCTGAATCTTTACATGAATGCGATCATCTACACATTGTAAATATTCGAACTCCACGCAAGCATTGTCAGCACTTACTCGTCTCATACACGACTTGTAACGTTAAGCTCTTCAAGTCATCGCCATAAACATTACAAGCCGGACCAGCAAGTGTCAAATCAGCGGTGAGAGTCGATGAGCTTGTTTTGATATTGGAGGCCTTGTAACCTGGACAGGCCGCTAATGGTTCTTGAATTGCTCGAGGGAGAATCGAGGAGCTCGAAACAGCCGAGATGGCAAGCAACACCCAGGCAAGCAGTACAGCCATGGTCAATTGAGTGTCAGGATGGAACTGGGAACGTTCGTTTACTTTCTGGCCCTTGCCTTTCTCTTTAATGCTCTCCATGCTTAATACTAAGCTGGTCCTACCTCGGCCGATTGAACACGGCAAGGTAGACGCGATGGAGTGTCTGTCACTTTGCATGCAGCTACCCTTCCTTCATCTCATCTCATCTCATCTCATCTCCCCATTACCTCATTTTCGGTGCGGGGCGCTTCGTTCTTCTTTCCAGCTCCAAGTAGGTACCTATTCACGGTGAGAAAGCAGAAGCTGCAGGACCGACATCAAAGGCCCTTTTACCCCAATCACATTCCCGTCCCATAGGTGTGATGAATGTCAAATCAAGCTTGCATGGCACCGAGACGCCGAGAATCCTGACCGGTGCAGCTAAAGCTTGTCTTCTAAGGGCAGGCGCCAAAGTAAATTAGCTACCCTTTGCTGAAGCTTGCTTGCTACCTGCTCGTGAACGGGCCGACTCGAATATTGCTGCTCATTTTGAGTGCAGTACCCCGCCATCCACCCCGCATTTTGCTGCACGTCCTCGTCCAATTGGTGAATTCAGAGCCCGAATAGAGGTTTGCATGCATTTCACGTGTATGTGCTTGGATCATTTTGGTTCGGTCAATCTGGTGATCCTGGCCTATACATCTGGCCATGGCTATCGTAAGGTCGGAAGCTATTTTCCCAGAGAATGGATACTTCATCCTTGGTGTCACTGGCCCGAAGCTGGCCCTGAAGGCGAGAAAGATCTGGTACGTAATTGCTAGTTCGTCCCATCTCTGTCTGCCTGTCCAACCCGGGGAGATATCCTGGCATGTTCTGAAGTGAAGCTGTGTGCTGCAGATGTCATGGAGGAATTCTCGCTCAATCTCACTGCTCTTGAAAGGTTGTCCTTACAAATTAGCTTTAAGTGTGGCAGATACGCCCACTGATGAGGAATTGATTGAGCTAGAGCTAAACATATACATTATCTGGCTTTTATAGACATCAGCAATATGCAATCAATAATACACACCTGTCCCCACTCGCGAACACTGCTGCTGAGCCATGTTTCCAGCCCTTTTATGCCTTTCCACCCCTAAACTCCATGCTGAGATTGCGAAAACATTGCATGATACATAGAACATGGCTGCTCGGCCTAATAAGGCAGATCGGACTTCGAAGAGAAGCCTGCTTCTGGTTCAACGACGTTCTTGATCGGGTGGAGCAGCATTGCTGGTAAACACATCCTGCCGTGAGATTTCTCCCACTTTGCCAAGTCATTAAATATTTCCATGATTCTAAAAGGGGAAAGTTCATACCTCAGGACCACCAATCCCACTGTCTTCCCAACCCAGCCAGTTGTTATACAATCTCATCGGTGGGTTGGCACGGAAATACCACGTACTTCCTGCAAATCGGCTCTCCCGACCCCAACTGAAAGGAGATTCTGTTGTACTACCACTCTCGCCTTTCTAATCAAGAAGTCAGTATATGTAGAGGTTGAGAAACTGCTGGATGGAAATTTTGGGGGTGAACATACCGGTCCAGGATTGAAAAACTTCTCTAGACTTTCGCCTGACCAGTCCCTGTCCAGGAACATAGGCATAGGAGCAAAAACGGCTTTGAAGCCATGAAGTAATGCAACTGTTTGAGGTGTCATCTCGGAACTGACATGATTTCCCTGCAAATAGAGGTCCGGTCAGCTCTGGCTACTAAGGATATCGAAGACTTGGAAGGACATAGTGGGGCGAGGAATTAACCATTGGGACGATGTATGGATACGCTCAATTACTGACCTTCAGGTTCTCTGCGTGCATTGTATCAAGAAGTTTCTTGCTACATCGAGAGTGCGTACCGATGGTAGCGCGCCGAGGCGTGTCTAGCCCGTTGTAACCCCATACATCATTCTTGCCTACCCAACTTGTGTTGACAGGATCTAAGCATAGAGTCAGTACACAAATGTTCTTGATATCTGGCTTTCTGGTTCTCTAGATCTTGTGGACTCGATACAGAGAGAAATTGTACAGTTCGCCAGTTGCAGAGAGTGTTTCAATAGGACAGACTTACTGAACATTGGAGCGAGCGAGATGTAATCTGCTTCTTCACCCACTCCCCAATGGAAACTATCATCCTTTGGCTCCAGGCTTGGGGCCTTTGGGCCAACAGGGTCTACCCCGGGAGTTGGAGGCGGCACCCATATGCTCTCATCGCCAGCGACTTTCTGGACAGCAAGTCGGAAGGTAGAAAACCGGTCATGAAACGAAGGAATATAATATCTTTCATTCCGTTCCCATAAACCTTTCCTCGGTTGCTTCTTCGCGAACGTCGCTAGCTTTTCAAGGAGATTGTAGTGATGCCCAGTGAAACGTGTATCGAACTCCCAGTTGAAGTAATGGTCGAATTTAGGATGGTCCTGGGCAAATTTCTGAACCGAAAGCCACTGTGATTGGTGGACATTGTTGACTTCGGCTGGAATGAGAGGATACAGCTCCTTCATTTGCGTATCACTCCACAAAACAGTCATGTTCTGGAATTCTGCTGGAACACTAGCTTGTAATATCTCATTGTACGCGGCAGAATCTGCGGACTTAGGTAGATTGTCTTCCTTAACCTGTACCAGTAGGAAAACCTGATATTCGGCTCCACTTCGAAGACAGAGTTCTGTGATGAGCGATCGGATATTTTGCTTGTCGTTTTCCGTGTAGGTCTGATTCGAATGAGTACGAACCAGAACGGCTGTCCGGGGCTTCGGGTGGATGGTAAACTCTGGCATTCCGTGTAATGCTGGTCCAGAGTCATTATCATCGGCTTCTCCTTGATTTTCTATAACATCTTCGGCGATTGTATCGTTGACTTTTTCCAATCTCCGAAGAATGGTTGTGCTATTCGAGGGACTGGATGAGTTCATGCCAACAAGAGATGTCCCTGTTTTGCGCTTGTCTTCTTCGATGTCTGCATAACGGTTGGAATTCTCTCGGAGGCAATCGTGTTGCAAAAACCCCCAATCAACAGATTCCCAATCATTCCGTTTACTTTCTCTGCTGAAGGAGCCATTACCGACCCCTAAAAAGTCTGGTTCTCGAAAGCCATAGGGACCTAGCCGAGTCTCCCTCTCAAAGCAGACGTTACTGTCGATGTCGAATGGAACATACGATCCTATGTGCGGGTACCCAAAAACCTTTGGGTGCCCCGAAAACACTGTCCAGTCCTTGATCGGCCCTTCTGGTCCATTGCATGCCCGGTATACACCCTGATTACCAGCTATCCAACTCTTACTGTTGTAGTCAGGATATGGATTGTACGTGTGAGGAGGGGTATCGTGGAAAGCAGTCAAGGATTTGGTCGGCGTGAGGTATGCAGCATTGAAGCCCTCGTGAGCTCCAACATCGACCAGTCTACTGAGTGTCTTGCCATATATCAGCCCAGCGGTTTCACCTCTATGTTTCTATTAGCAACAATTTTCCACTTGGGAGAGATCACTCACAATCCAAGAGCATCATTCTCTTTCTGGAATTGCTCTTGCAGTTTCGAGCTGCCCTTCTCAATTGTATTGCTTGCTTCTCTTGTGGAAGAACTCTGGCCTGCAGAGGCCGTTGTGCTTGGCTTTCTTCGCAGACTTGATATGGGAGCGGCATGCGCTGATGAAGCCTTTGTCGAAACCTTCGCAGCTGCAGAACTCACACCGGTTGAATATATGTGGGCATAGGTTGGCGTTGGTCTAGATTCCTTTGTTGTCGCAAGCAAGAGAGGAATGTCGTCTAGTATTGGCGCGACCTCCAGACCACCACCCTCCTTCACCTCTCCATTGTTTCCATGCAGAACATCCACGGGGTGCTCGCCCGAATTAAAGGGTGTATCATCGCGCCAGAGAACCAGGTAAAGTGCCAGTAGCATGAAAGCGAGCACAATCCATGTTTTCAATCGGGGTAGCATCTTTGTGGTATCGGCTTAGCCTTGCAGCTTCACAACCATCGAGCTAAGGTACCCAAGAGCACTGCTTACCACGACACTGAAATGGTACAGATTCCGAGAAGTCTTCGACATTGATAGATAGGAGAGGGCAGGTAATTGTATCATTGCGCGCAGGCAGATATTTTGTGGCGTCAATAGCTTCTGTTGGCGGCTGTGCCCCTGAATTGTCAGCCTTGTGCCAAGGCTGCCATGGGGGCCCAGAAGTCCCTGAAAGGCATCGCTTCGGCCCTGATGAGAGGAAGCGAGGATCTATTAGCTCCATGTTCAGAGGTATCGTGAGATTGTAAGTGGCTCAAAGTTTAGAAAGGACCGGTTGTGGAATCAATTGCATGAAATCTGCGGGCAGACTTCAACGGTGAGGATGATTTCAATGCAGGCCCAATTTTCTGATTGAAGCTTAAATTTCAGCCAAGTCCCCCCCCCTAAAGGGTACGAGTAGAGTATAACTGGATGTTTGAAACGCAAATTCTGGGGCTTCTCTCTGATTATCGTATCTTTTGCCCGACAAAAGGAATTACGAGAAGCCTGATCTTCCATTGCTCAAGATAAGAAATCCAAGACACATTTCGATTTCGAGCATACGCTTCATATACCCAGCCCACCCTCCCCAAGAATCCTCTCCATTCGCCAGGTCACAACTTGGAAGATATCCTAGATAGCTTGTAGTCACATATGGCTCAGAGTGAGACTCTCTAGTCCGATCAACTTTACCTGTCTTCTGGCAAAGGCCACTTGGGTTCGTATTGCCAGAAGTGTGGACTTCTTGGTCTGCCTTCCGTGTCCAGATATGACGTTTCCTCGTCGTTCTTGGTTGACCTTCTTGCTTTCGTCCATGCGCAGCAGGATAGTGGTTTCAAAAGAGCTGGACTAGCGTTGGCAAAGAATTTGGCGGGTTTAGTCTCTCGGTGTCGCCACCAATTCCAGACAGCCACGATGAATACTGTGACTGGAACTGTCACTATCCAATAGTAAACGATGGAAGGCATGACCTTGAGCGTGAAACCTGCTTCCGAGGGCTTGAAGAATGGGGTGGAGAATATTGTCTGATGATCATGTGAGCGATATTCTGCTCGAAGTAGTCGAGATTGACTTACTGCAAATGCGGTCGCCGGTAGGAATAGCAGTGTAAGGAAGGATATAGTGGTGACAGAGTCACTATTGCGCTGTGATATCTTGGCATCGCGCTGTTGAGTTAGGTTGTATGCCTGGTTTGGATTAGCACTATGTGACTATCTCCAGCAGTACTTCAACTTACGAGACTAATTTGATTGTCCATTCTATTCAATAACGCTCTCGTCCTGATCAAGGCTCCCTCGAAACGCAGCAAGTGATACGCTATAGCTGCCGTTGTCTCGTCCATGGCATCCAATTTCACTTCGTCCAAAACTTCGTCTCCGATTGGAGCAGACACTCTGCATATTCTTTACACTGACGACAGCGAATTCCATCAATTCAATGGCTTGAATCATGTCTTTTGAAAGCAGACGCATGTACCCAAGTTCGCTTCGGCCATTCGCGATATTCTTGCTGCTGAAGATTTCCAGCGCTAGCATGTTGTCTCGTAGAGCCCAGAATAGTTGGCTGTTCCACCGGTACCAACTCATCAAGTTGAGTGAGACTATTCGAAAGGGGTCTAGCACAAGTTGAGAGATGTAGTCGCTGCTTCCTCTTATGTTGGTGTTGAATGCGCCGTGTATCCTTCTGCTAAAAGGCAATGGGGCCATGATACACATGAAAGCAGTTGGGGCAGACTGCTCGGAAGAGTTGCTAGTATTAGCATTTTCTTTGAGCAGAAAACAAGCACTCTGAAAGCCATATGTGTGTCTGTCCCCTTCTGAATTCTTCAGCATCATGCGGATGAAGATATCTATGGAGTGTCAACGGAGGAATATGATAGCAGGATAGTGCCGAGACCTTTCGTCTTTCCAAGTACCCGACATTTACAGTTCCGCCGTAGGACAGATCCGTTGTCTTCAAAGTCCCAGAAGGCATTAGGAATTCCAAGTGCATGGCTCACTCCAGCCAGCTGCTCACTAGTGTAATGATCATGTGGGTGGAAGAAGCTGTAGTGAACTGTAAGCACAATGACTTGACACTGTTATGAATGTACTCACACGATACGAATCTTGCAAGAAGCCTATGCTGGTCATCAATGAATGCAAGACAGTGGGCCAGACTGTGACGGGGTACCTCAGGGCATCTTTGCACTTCGTCAAACCCCAGTACAGATACGCGCCTCTCCCAAATCCTGCCAGTACTATTGTCATCTATGTGCAGATTGAGCGTTGTTCATAATATCGCAGGGAGTGATGACAGACTTTGGATGATATCCAACACCCTAAGTTCGTTCGCCTCGGCTACCGGTAACACTGCAGCAACATCATCTTCAGAGTCGCAGGAACCGTCATAGAGATACGAGAATGGACTGTCATTAAATTCCTCCAGGAAAGGGTTTCCTAACGGGAAGGATTGATCGGTTGGAGTCTTAGACGACATCTTGGAGGTTGACGATCTGTGCGAAGCGGATGAGGTAATCTCGAGAGAGGCTGGAGGCCCAAGTTGGACAATGACATGGAGAAATCCAACGCAAGAAACATGTACAGACACAATGCCGACGAACTAAGTGAAGCGATGTTGTCAATCTTTATCTTGGACCGTGACCTCCCTAGCCACGACAAGAGCCGGGCAACGCAGCCTTTCGACACATGCTTGTAAAATTCCCGAACACCAGGCTGCCCCAATGGGAGCTTGCTATTGATAGTCCCATGGTAAGGCATAATAATGAGAAGCGCCCTTTCTCAGAAGAGTTCATTCGGCATACCAGCACGATGGGGTTTGAGGACAGGCGGAGGGATGTGAATGTGCAAGGCAGAATCAGAAATTTCGAGCCTTTGACGAAATAGACGTCGCAAAATACGCAGGAAATACCTCAGATTTCAGTAATCCATGCGTTGGGCTGGTCGGTGTAGAATAGTTGCTTGTGGTAACATGGGTGTTGAATTGTGGTTGATATGCCGTTTTCCAGCCCTCGCAGCGGGCCTCAGCGTTGCCAGGGCCTAGAGTGCCAAGTCCAATCTACCGCCCAGGTCCTTTGTACACAAGAAAGATTGGCACTCAGAAACGAAAGAAAATCCTAAACTAGCGAATTCGAAGTAAACAGCATAAAATGTTTACAATTCATCTGAGCCCGCTTCCAGAAAAAAGGGGGTGGGAAAGCATCATGAAACGCCCAATTGGTCCATCACATGACCATCAGCACATCTAATCAAACTTCCAGCGCGTAACCTTCAAGGGCCCAAAATCACAATCGATACCAGCATGTGCCAAACTTCAATGATCATAAATGAGGCGGAACTATGAGAACAGACAGTCAAATTCACACAGAGGAATGTCCTCTTATACTCCTCTCCGCGACGAGGGAGACGCTGAACACCCGAAGAAAATGATGACCTTCGCATCATTGCGTCGGCGCTTGTCATGGAGATCTACGCTTGTATTCCTCTCAGTCGTGACTGTATGTCTCTGGCTTTTAAGGTACTCTCGTGGGGAGAATGGAGGCCCGCATAAGTTGCCCATCAAGCTGGGTAATCGGCCCAAGGTCACACTGCGTCAAGGGCGCTTCCTGGGCGTAGAGCTCGAGGAGGGGTATCCGCAAACTCTGGAGGCTTTTCTGGGTGTTCCGTATGGGCTCTCAACGGAAGGTCTGGGGAGGTTCAGAGCTCCTGTTCGCGTGGATGCTTCGGAGATGGAATTTGACGCTGGGGAGTTTGGGGATAGATGTCCGTCCGGCGGAGGTGCCGGGCAAAGTGAGGATTGCTTGAATCTCAACCTGTATCGACCGAAGAGAAGGGATCCCGCTGAGAAGTTACCTGTTGCGGTCCACATTCATGGAGGGGCTTTCAATGGTGGGATCGGAGATAGTTCGTGGCAACTGTCTCATTTCGCTGCGTGGTCAGCTGAGCCAATGATTGCGATCTCTTTCAGCTACAGAGTTGGTGCTCTCGGATTCTTGCCTTCGAAAGTTATGGCAAAGGACGGACTGCTGAATGCCGGGTTGAAGGACCAAGAGTTGCTGCTTGAATGGGTACAGGAGAACATTGCTGCTTTTGGAGGTGATCCTGGTAACGTGACTATTATGGGCTCTAGTGCTGGGGCACATTCAGTGAGTTGGCTTCCATTGCATTTCATTGTTCCGTTCGGAGGCTGTTCAAGTCTCCTCTTCGATGCACTTCGTGCTTTCTGTCTCTTCTATGGATGTATCGTGTTTCTTGATACCGTTCAACACTAACTACCCCAGATCGGTCACCACCTGCTGCATAACACTGACAAGCCCCCTCTATTCGCACGAGCAATCCTCGAATCTGGAGCCGCCACAGCAAGGGCCGTCTACACCTACTCCAACCCTCTACACGAAACGCAATTCAAAGAGTTCCTCGTCGAGCTTGGCTGCGACTCTGTTCCCGAAGAACGTCTCGTCACCACCCTCCGCGGCTACACCACGTCCGAGATCAAGAAAGCCTCGGAAGCAATCTTCAACAAATACAACCCTTCTGTCCGCTGGCCCTTCCAACCTGTCATCGACGGTAAAGGCGGCATGATTCCCATCCGTCCCATCGACGCCTGGAAAGCCGGAAAATGGCATCAGGTCCCCATCCTTACAGGCTACAACACCAACGAAGGCACATCCTTCGTTCCATCAACTGGGAAAACGAATAAAGATTTCACGGACTTCTTCACTACGCTTCTTCCTGGTTTAAGAAGTAGAGACATCTCTGAACTAGCAGACGTCTATCCTGATCCGACAAAGGACCACCATTCGAAATACGTAGAGAAGCGACCAAGCGTCGGACCTCAGTTTACACGCATGGAGCAGGCATATGGGCATTTTGCCTACATCTCACCCGTCAGACAGACAGTGCACTACGCAGCACCCGGTCCAGCTCCCGTGTACCTATATCACTTCGCCGCAAGCAGTAGCGTCAAAGGCGGTGCGGCACATGGGAATCATATCCCATTCGTGATGCACACGCCTGGAGTGAAAGACAAGTCCAAGACTGTGAATGAGATTTCTGGACATATGCACGCGTACTGGACTAGTTTCATAACGAGTGGTGATCCGAATAAGGTTCCTGGTAGGTATGCGAAGAGACGGAATTGGCCGGCGTATGTGAGGGCTGGCGGGGAGGATGGGAAGGGAAGGCTGGGTGGGGAGGGGAGGTTGTTGGTTTTTGGGGAGAGGAATGATGAGGTTGCTGGCGGCAAGGATAAGGGTGTTGTGGTTCAGCTTAAGGATGATGGGTTTGCGGCTGAGGAGTCGGAGTTCTGGTGGGCGAGGACGGAATATTTTGAGTTTTGAAGACGGGATGTGTGATGGGGAAATATACATATGGTTTCTCGTTACGGCCGATCTGGTAGGAATCAATGGATATCGAACACATACATCACTTGGCGAATCGATATGAAACATGCACAATGTAGAAGTGATGAACAGGAAGAGGAAGTTCCTGGAGGATTGACAGTGCCCATTACGTCCACTATTCACCTTATCTTGTAAAACTCCGGCGCATATTCCGTCAACCACCCCTTCTCAATCTTTGTCACATCTCTAATAAAAGTTTTGTTCCCTGTCTCCATAACCTCATGAAAGATGACCCAGTCCGCCTTGCGATTAAACATCAATGAACTCGGATGCGCGTGCAGCACAGTTCCCCCAGCCACATTCCTAAAGGTTCCATCCGGCTGCATCTTCGCTGCATGCGCGAAGAAGCCCGTCGTCAGACATCGTCGAATCTGCTCTCCTTTCGAAAGCCCGCCGACAGATAACGGAGTCTTGTTCGCATTAGATGAGAGCGTTTCGTCGATGGCTATGCCAAATCGTTCAAGGTAGCGTTTGAGTTGCGCCCGAATGCTGACTGCTCTTGTCATGGCTTTGAAGTTGATGAAGTTATCGTGGCAGAAGCGCGCTTCTTTCTTGCCTTTGCTGATGAACGCTTGGTAGACGTTCAGGAGCGTGATATGGTCGCCTTCTTCGACAGCGAACTTGCGCCGTGCGGTCTCCATGCGCTTTTTCTCGCCGTCGTGGTGGAACCAGATATTGCCTCCTAAGCTTGTCATGGCCGCTATGGTCAGGATCTCGCTGAGACAGCCGAATGAGGTGGCGGATAGAAGAGTCTTCGCCATCATGGGCTCGACTGCTAGCTCAGCCATTCTCACACCAAGGGGTTTGGTGAGTTTGGCGTAGTCGTCGAGCGCGCCTAGTGAGTAGAGGAGCTCGAGGGCTCGGATGACTAGTTCTGCGGGTGGTGCCGTGATGAAGTCAAAGCGGACGATGTTGTCGATGCCGAGGGCTTTGAGTTGGAGGATGACCGGGGCGAGATTCGAGCGCTGAATTTCTGGCACTGTTGCTGCTTCTAATGCTTCAAAATTGGCCTCAGTGTACAGACGATAGCATTTTCCTGGTTTAGTACGGCCCGCACGACCGGCTCTCTGGGTTGCAGATGCTTTGGAGATAGGCGTAGCTGTGAGAGTTTCGATACCTGTAAGGGGATTGTATGCTCGGAGTTTGACGAAGCCTGTCTCTACAACATATATGATTCCGTCGATAGTGACCGAAGCCTCCGCAATGTTGGTCGAGAAAATGACTTTCCTCGTGTTTTCTGAAGCCTCTTCGAACACATACATCTGCTGCTCCGTCGACAGCCCAGCATAAAGAGGGAGGGGCATAATCGACTGGGCTCGAGGATGGAGTTCAGCTGCACGCTCTGAGATGGCTTGCACGGCGGAGTCTATTTCTTCTCTTCCTGTCAAGAAGACTAGTATGTCACCTTCAGGTTCTTTGGTGTGGATGTCGAACACCGTTTGAACTGCTTTCTCAAGGTAGTCCTCGGCAGGAGTTTCGAGATATAAGACATCGACAGGATACATCCTGCCTTCGAGATTGATGATGCGGCCAACCTCACCACCGAAAGCATTATCCTTGGGGTTCGAGCTCCCAGTTATCAGATCATCCAAAGTCATTGCATCTGATTCTGAAGGCTTGGGCTGCGATTCTGCATCACCCATGAAGAACCTTAAGAAATCTTCAGCTTGCAGGGTAGCACTTGAGATGATAATCCTAAGATCCTTCGGTCTTCTCTTCATAATCTTCTTCAGAACACCAAGAAGTACATCAGTGCTGAGAGATCGCTCATGGGCTTCATCAACCATGATCACGGAGTACCGTGAGAGTAGAGGATCGACAAGAGCCTCTCGGAGTAGTAAGCCATCAGTGAGGAATTTGATGCGGGTAGCAGATGAAGTGACATCTTCGAACCTGATCGAATAGCCAACTTCTTTGCCGACTTCACATCCAAACTCTTCTGCAACTCTGACAGCAACAGTAGTTGCGGCGACTCGACGGGGCTGAAAACTATTAATACTAGCACTCGACTTTTTTCTGGGAATGGGCCTACCTGTGTAACAGCAATTATCTTACCGTCTGAGCACCATCCCGCCTGCTCAAGGTATTGAGGAATTTGAGTGGTTTTCCCTGAGCCTGTCTGGCCAACAACTATGGTGACAGGATATGTCTCGATGAGATAGAGAAGACTTTGCCGATGCCTTGCAATGGGCAGAAGAGAGGCTGGCTTATGCAAGGAAGGGATGAAGCTGGCAGCGAGGTCGAATTCTGCCATGACGGTTAATATCACATGCTGAGCCAATTTAATGCCGACTGGAGGATTTCTCTTTGATGGTCCCAACAACCGCACAAGGCTGCAAGAAGAGGCTGAGAGTTAAATGCAAAACACCCACCTAGCCGAATTCAGCTGTTAGTGCCTGTGGCCTGGATGTGTTGAAATGCCTGAGGCGCGAACCGCGTCGGCCAAATTTCATTGACTCCGGCTGGTGGACTCTGGTCGCTCACGCCTCACAGCATTCCTGCTTGTACGGAGGTACTTCGTACTCGTTCCCACCTACTGTAGGAATGGAGTTCTTGTCGTGGATGACGAATTGATTAGATATGAAGTGATTACAGTACGGGAAAAGAAGTTATGCTTGGCAGGAGGTGAAGCTCCACGAATAGCAATTTACGATGCATCTTTCCTTTTGTGCAGTTGTCAATCGATATTGCGCCGTCACAAGCCAACAGCGGCAATCTCAATCTCTCCTAGACCACCAATCAAACGTCCCCAACGGTCAGCGACGTCGAGATGTGGCAGTGCCTGAAGAAAAAATGTATGCTGTGGCTTCACATATTCAGCGAAGTAAGGGGCAAATTCCTTTGGTTGTTTATCATCTATTCACTGGTAGCAACAGCAGAAATGAGCAGGAAGTTACAAAATTACTCAGAGACACGAAGCATCTCCAGAATTTGGCGACATCCCATCTCATGATCTCCGACAACCGAGCGAGATCATGCACTGCCAGGATTTCTCTTTCTCTTTCTCTTTCTCGTCGTTCATTCGCACTTGCAGGCTGCTGTCGGCACAGATGAAGCGTCAAAAGTGGCAGACGAATCCCGCGCCTGAATTTGACGGGGGGGCTGTCCATCCCTGAAGCCAGCCGGGCTTGCGTACCTGGAGCTTGACTTGTCCTGGCCTAGACGCCGATGTTAGCTCAGGGGTCTCTCACCACATACAGCACCAGGGGCCATTCTTCTTCCTGTGCAAGTGTGTGTGTGTGGAAGGAATTCTATCATTAGATCTGCTAGACTCTAATGTGCGCCCTGAGAAATGCTGCTTGTGACCACAGCTGTCATATCAAGATCAGAGAAAAATATGACTTAACTCTGTATCAGATCAAGCTTCAACGTTCCTGCAAGCTTCCCTTGCCCGAATGCATCGGATGCCCTCGCTCAGCCATCGTGAAACTTCGAGCAATCGCTGCTCCGCCGTCTCATTTCACCAGCCATCATTCTGGATTCAAATGCCTGTACCTGGACTCCACTACTCTACAGGGCACTTCACTCCACTTCCAAGCCCACTGCAACCAATCCAGACCCTGCCCACCTAATTGAGAACTCCACCGGCCCAGTGCGAGCAAGCCTGGCCGCTGCCATTGCTCGCCAGTCCAATCCAATCCCACGCCAACCCTCCCAAGCCCAGCGCCGTTCGTCTGATTGATCCCTTTCTCGACTTCTTCTTCTCTTCCTGCAACAGCTTCATCAACCTCACGAACGACAGACAATTCTACACAGAGCCTGCCAGTCGGGCCAGCCATTCCTTTTGGTCTTCGACCTGTTCGCTCCCTACTCATGTTCTCACCTTAGTCGCTCCTTCGAGTAATCTGATCTTCATCGCCAGTCCAGTCGTCGTGTTGTTGTTGTTCTGCATTGCATTTGCCCGTCGTCTACCTGTGGTTTGAAGTCGTTTCAATATTACACTCGACATATTCACGAAACAACAATTCATCAACACCATCCAGCCCAGAGAGTAATTGCTTCTTACAACGAACGCCACCCGAAACAGTCGCTCCTTCCTTTACGACCTTCGATTCTGAACTCAATTCCGGTGCATTTACAACATTCTTCGTTCGCCCCCATTTATCAGCCTGTTGGCGCCTTCGCCCAGTTCTTTTATTCGCAATGGATAACAATCGCATATCGAATATTCCTAGGCTAGGCCCGCGGGTTCCTGTTCACCCAGAGGCCATTGGAAGAATGGAATCAATAATGAACATCGCTGTACCAGATCGTGTTGTGGAGCCGCGTGCCGACTCAACTTCTACATCAGCAGCAACTGGCAGCTGTGGTGCCAACCCTTGCGAGAAACCTACCAGCAGTGCGACCTTCACTTTGCCCATCATCCTCGGTATTGTGTAAGCATTCTATACTGGTAGTCCTTTCAAGTGTTGCCTTCTAACCAGCGCTCTAGCATTCCAGTGGTCGGTGCATTAATATGCTTTGTCATTCTACACCGTCGACATGTCCGAAAACAGAGAGAGGAGGATGCCAATGACCGACACGCATCTATGGATTTTGGGCTAGGAAATGTGCCACAACCAGGAAGACCGAAGAGAGGGCCGCCAGCAGGGATGGATTTTGGAGATGAGAAGCCAATCGGCAGAAGTGGACGACAGATGTCGATGGATATGGGAATGCAGAGTCCGTACCTGCTACCACCGGAGCTCCAAAATTCTCGGGAGTCGCTCCATTCATTGTCGAGGACTATCCACGAGCAGGAGGACCCATACCGACCTGTGAAGGAATACTACCCTGGAGATGGAGTATCTATGCGATCACAATCGAAGCAAGGCTCATCCATCTATACCGGCTCCAGTGCTGCTCCTTCTAGACTTCAAGAGCTAGGAACATCCGATTTACTCTCCAACGCTGGACAGATGCCACGAAGCACACCTCCATCTGCAGCATACCCACCTCGTCAAAATTCCCTGCCGCAAAGCAATGCTTCGATGAGCCCCATTGACCAAAGATCCAGCAACTCCTTTGCACCTCCACCATACCCAGTCGAGCCAGCCCAAGCCCATATTCCAGCTTCGCCAGCTGATGTGCAACGAAAGGGTCTTCCGACAAGCCCTCATCCTGGTCAAGGTTTAGGAGCCCCAATTGTTCCAGATAACCGGGAGTCTTATGCCAGCAACAACGACCCTGCTGGGCTCAGGAAAAGCAACAATTACCTCGGAATGATGATCGATGCTCGTGATCCATCACCTGCGTCAGCTCCTCAAGAACTTGAGAGTACCCCTCGCAAGCCACTACCAGCTCCTCTCAACACGCTTCCAGCCAACCCCCGACCTGCTCGCAAAGATTCTATGCCAGCTCAGCCACAGGCGCAAGTTGCAATCGTGGAGAATGCTAGCGAATATGGGGATGGCTTCCAGGTTACACCACCATCTCCTGGCCGCGACAATGCAGATGTCATGCGTGGTCAAAGATATTCTATGGATGTTCCTCCCGAGCAATTCGCTCAGGCTGGACTAGGTGCTCCCGGATTTGACGCAAAGCGACTTTCGATGGGCTTCCGGCCTCTGCCTCCTAACGCTGTGACCGAGTCTGATGACCCCGAGATTAGAGCCAATAGAATCCGGTCGTTCTACAAGGAGTACTTTGACGATTCTAAGCCTGCTCCTCAGGGACAGTACTATGAGGACTACGATGAGAACTATATGGGTGATGCCACATATTACGACCCAGACTCAAACGCATTCGTCATGCCATACGCTGAGCCCATAACCCGACGAGCAATGACACCGCCTCCACGTGGACCACCACGATTCCAAGGACAAGGCCAACCTCGCGGACGACAAGGATCAATGGGAGCAATGAGTGCTGGTGGAATGCGTGGGCCTCCTCCAGGGCCAAGAGCCTACTCCTCAGCTTCAGGGCGGATGGGTCCTCCAGGTGGACCTAAGCGACCTCTCCCACCACCAGCTCCTCTGAACACTTTACCCACTCCTTCCAAACTCCGAGACGACAACTTTGCTTTCATGGGTGCTATCGATTTCGCTCCTCCATCAACCTACAGGGATCGTGTAGCAGGGCGATCCGAGAGTCCTCTTGGTGAGAGACGTCCATATTCGCCAATGGTACCAGCCTTTGCTCCTGTTGTGAGCGCCTTTGATGAGCTAGCACCAATTCCTAGCCCGTAAGTTGATTCAACATCTTGCGCAACGAAAATAAGCTAACACTTCCGCAGACATTTGCTCAGAAAGTCTGGAACATTCACCTCATTGGACTTTGCACCCCCAAAGAAGTTCAGAGACCCTGAGAATATGAGCGATGCTGGCAGTATTCGAAGCAACCGCAGCGGAATCTCCACTACCCAACTCAGTGCCATCCGCAGTGGAGCTTACCGTATCAGCCGAATCCCACAAGATGTGGTCTTCACCAAAGATGATCTAGCAACCACTCTCAAGCCTCAATGGGGCATGCGAGCCGGCTCTTAGATGTTATGAGTATCAGTAACGACGATTTCGTTTCTCCGTGGTGCTTCCCGCTTGGGCAACCACATTCCCGGCATTTGAGCGAGCATATTTTGATTTCCATCATCCCACACAACATCCACTGTCCCGTACAACAGTAACAGCATCTCATGTGTGAACGAGCTGGCCGCGTTTGTGCATGAGCAACCGGTTCTCCAGAAAGGGCTTTACTTACTGTCAAACCACTCTGGTCTAATGTCTTTCTTGTAATAGATGGTGTGGGAGCACTCATAGGGATATTTGTTTTTGGGAGTGATGGGATGGGAGTGAGAGAGAGAGAGAGAGATGGAGAGGACTGCATATAGAGAAATGCCTTTGCACAACAGACTGGATAGATCACCAGAAAAATTCCAAGTCTTGTATAGTAACAAAAATGGCAATGGAATGATTCTTTTGATGACAAGCAAAGACATGATCTGAGTACCTCGACCTCTAGCATCCATTTGTATAGAGTGACAGCCTTTTTCACCATAAAGACCGACAGGCATCTGGACCGGCATATTACTCTTGGATCTCGCGTGCAGCTTGTTCTTCCCCAGAAAGTCGGTTTCCCATACTCCAGTCCATAGGCCCGACGAATCAATAGAATGACATCAAGAAATGCCATTCCAGTCGCCCGTCGCCTCATCATTTGACCTCTCTTGTTTCCAACTCCCACAACTCGGCAAATCATCAATCGCTCTTCCAATGGCCGATTGAGAAGATGAAGCGAGACCCATCACAACTCCGCTGGAATATGACATCAGTCATGATCCAGTAAAATGGGAGATCGATCTATGGATGTCGAGGATCGATACCGCGTGAGTGAGGGAAGCCGGTACATGGATGGGGAAGAGAGGGGACGGGGACGGGGACGGGGACGGGGTTCTAGGTTATTGATTTCGGCTCGCAAAGACTAGATGTAGCTACCTAGGTATCCAGATGTCCGTCGGCTACATCACTGCCGCGTGAAGTCGAATGAAAAATTGTCCTTTTTGACTTTGCCTTCCATGAGTTCTAGAACTCATATAGCGCATTGACAACCGTTGAAGGGTTTTGTTCTGAAGGGGGAAAACACGGAAAACACGTGAAGGTAGATTTCCAGTATCACGTTTCCCGTCTCTCTCTAGGTAGGTAACGCGACGGAAAAGGGGCATCGCAGATCTGGCTCTGGCACTGGCATCCGATATGATAATCTTGGCGCCCCACACGTCCTCCAAACCATTGAAATTCCGCCAGGATAAAAGTATTGATTTCTACAGGCATCATCCGATGAACCTGCCTCATTTGATTGACGCGACTGACGTCAAAGCATATCTCGCGTTTGCAAGGAGAGAGTCTTGCGAACCGAGGGGGCAGAAGAAAGGGAAGAGAAGGAGAGGGCAATTTTAAGCATGATTGTGCAAAGACCCTTGGTGGCGCTCCCGGGCTGCCTTGTTTGGCTGTTTCGCCAGGCGGGGTGGATTGTGCATGCATTGTGCAGTGATGTGATGTGATGTTAATCTCCGTCTGTTACTAGGAATTTTGGGATGGAAATGCTGGGGTCGGATGGACTGAGTCTGGAGATTGTGAATAGGGGCATGGATCGGTGGGGGAAAGGGGAAGCGAAGTCTGGAGAGATGATGGGGAGAGGGGCTTCCAAGGCAGAGGAAATATCGAAAGAGGACAATTCGATGATGGAAGGTCTGGAGGTCATGGGGTTTACTTTTATCCGTGGCAGTTGGGCATGCTGATTTGTGAAATTGGTGAGGTGAAGTTTGGGACAGGTGCTGGTTGGATGGGATATGCAGGGTTTGATATCGAAGGATTGGGGATTGATATGGTTGGACTGTTGGAGTCTGGGAAAGTTGGAACGAAGAGATCAAACTTGAAGATGGTAAGGAGGTAGGTAGCATTCGGGGAATTGTTTTGATGCGGTTGCGATAGGCAGGATAAGGCGTTAGAGGCTGAAGAGGATGAAGCTCGAGGGATGAGACTGTGGATACCAGAAGATGGTTTCTCATCCTATGATTTTTGATTGAGGCTGTTGATATCATGGGATGAAAGAGGCTTCATCCTTTCTCGTGTGCTTCCATAAAATCCCGAGAAAACGGATGTGGCTGTCCTGTATGGTGCTGACATACATCGTGAGTAACTCCGTGTGATGAGATGTGGTTGATGAGCTTCTTCCATTCCTTCTAGATGCGCTGTACATTTGCTTATTCGAGCTGATATACCTACGATGACGGTGGGGTTTGCTATCTCTGGATGTTTTTCTGCCTTGGAAGATAGTCTGCTCGGTTGTAGTATCTTGTAGCATTTCGGGTGGTTTGCCTGTTCGGTTAATGCGATGAGTGAGTGATGAGATGAGGCCCGAATAGCAATACTAGATGACTTGATGACTGCTGGCTCGTTTCGAAAAAGACGAACTAGACGGTGCATGAAGAAGTGAGCCCGGTGGAAGCATGGTCTGATGTGAGATGAACTCTCCGTGCAACTCGAATCCGGCAGGCCGGCACTGACAGAGATCATGTTTCCGCCGCCAGTTCGATCAAACACATAATGCTGCAACCACGCATCTCCGAGATGTCGTTGTTCGATAAAGGCACATGTTTTCGACGTTTGTTTGAGCGAGTGAGAAGCTTCAAGCGAAAATAGCAACGTTGCGGCTGCTTAGAGCCTAGGGCTGGAGAAAAGGGTCAGCACAGCCTCACTGCCGTGCAGTTCAGCGTTCGTCGTCGCCAATTGCGAGGCTCGATAATCGTTGGGGACGGCTGCAGCAACCTATGAGAAGGTCTGTTGGCCGCCTAAACGCAGTTCCTGGATCTGATGAGGGCCTTAGTGAGAGCTGCAAGAAACAAGTAGTCATCGTGGCGACCATAGAACGCAATTAGCTTCGGTGCCGTCGAGGAGATCGCTCGTATATGGTTGCCGGCTTGCCCTTTACCAGCCTAGACAGCATTCTTCCACGCATCTTCAGCATCATAGCGGGCCATACAACCGTCGCCCTAGTCCCGGATCATGATCTTTCAAGCCGTTCTCGTGCCCGTATTTGCCTCTAGCTGTGTTTAGTTCCTCCCTATCGCCTTTTCGGTCTCCTGTTTGGACAAACTCGTGTTTGGTCCGCTTATGCTCGTGCGCTGGAACATACCAAAGCTGCTCGGGATCCCAGAGTCTTGTCTTGCCTTGGAAGTAGGATCCGATCCAACTTGAACAAAACTTCCTGGATCCCCCATCCGATGATTGTTTCCCTTTTCTCTTCTCCTCATACCTCTCAAGGAGTCTGAAAGTACTGCACAAACTGTCAATTCGCTGTCGTACAAGGTCGCTCGCCATCTACCCTCATCAACACTGCCGTTGCTATCACGAACATCAAATCTTCCACCAATTCTTTCTGCAAGCCCAAGCCCAAGCCTCACTGATCCTCAAACCCATTGGCGTGGTCCTCCCGACGCCCCAATTCGAACATCTAATTTCGTTGCACGACCCTCCTGCCACACTTTGACTGACGGACGGTAAATTTACGAGGCCAAAAGCACACACCACCACCTACCACCTACCACCTACCACCTACCACCCTCGCCCGCTCCACCCACTGCAACTCGCCTGTCTCACCTCATTTCAACTCAGCCGGTGCCCGCCCAATTCATTCGCTCAGCGCCCGTGCTGCCCCCTTCGCACCTCACCATCCTGCATCCTCGTCTCGCCCTCCCTCCACAGCGAACGAAGACTTTCCTCCTCATCCGACAACCTCACTTTCAAAACAATTCATCGTCACCTTCGACGATCCATCCACGGTTCAAGGTAGAGGACGCATTCGCTTGCTGTTCACTCGGCCCATCCATTCACCTTATTCACCCTATTCACCCTATCCGGACTTTTCTTTCTACCCCGTAACGTGTGAGGTGGTTCTTGGCACCGCTCACAAACCTTCTTCAATCCATCCACGAACAAACACAGAGCACGTTCAACGCTCTTTCCAAACGCGAAACACTCCCAGTGCTCTACTGTGTTCCTGCGTCTGCAGATCTAGATCTATACCTGAGGTACGATGTGACGCGCCCTCGGATCTCTGCAATAATAGCAGGTGCCGCACCATGAAAGTTCTGTTCGCTGACATCGCCATGTATAGACGTCCCCGGAAGCTCGTCTTCAGACAGTTCGCAATGGCTTCCAATTCTACTACAAGTACGGATACCGGTGTGCCTCAGTCGACGCCTACCCAGGCGCCGTCGTCTCCGGCCTCGAGCTCAGAACCTCAACCGTCGTCGAGTTCAATTGCTAACAGCAGTCCAACTTCAGTCCCTAGCACGGAGGTGCCGCCGACCACTTCGTCTACACTTCTCCCCACAACTAGTTCAGCCATCCCAACCACTTCTTCTTCGATAGAGAGCACTACCACGACCTCATCATCAATTGTTCCCACCACCAGCTCAACACCCCCGACGACATCCTCGGCGGCTCCTACGACCCCAACAACCACAAGCACATCTCTCACGCCGACGATTTCCACTATCACATCAACAAATCCCGAGGGATCAACCATCACGATCATCCAGACGTCGACTCAAACTCCCACCCAAAATACGCGAACTTCTTCAGCAACGTCCTCTTCGTCATCATCGGCGTCAACCGCGGCTCTTCAAGACGGAAACCCGAGCAAAAGTGGCGGTCTTAGTAACTCGGGGACCATCGCAGTCGCTGTTGTTGTGCCTATTGTCGCAGTCGCTATTCTCATCGTCGCTGGCCTTTTCTTCTGGAGGAAACGTAAGGCGCGTAAGGATGCGGAAGAATTGCGGAGAAAGGAGGTCGAGGAGTATGGCTACAATCCAAACAACGACCCGACTTTACCTGCGGTTGGCGGCGTAGGATCTGCCGGTCACGATGGTTCATACGAGATGCGTGAAGATGGATCATCTGGGTATCGCGGTTGGGGAACTACAGCTGTTGCTTCATCTGGAAGAAAGGCTTCAACCACAGTATCTGGCGGACAATCCGCTGGGGGTATTGGTATGGCATATTCGGAAGGCACATCGCCTACACATGGCCCAGTTTCTGACACGAGGTCAGATAACCCTCTGATGGACGGACGTGCAACCTCACCCGAAGCTGAAGCATTGGGGGCTATGGGACCATCCGCATCAAGCAACAGAAACGGAGACATCAATCGTGGACCTTCGAATGCTTCGTCATCATATAGCGCCGCTGCTCGATCAGACGGTTCTGGTGATGTGATGGCTGGCGGTGGACAATACTACAACAACCAATACGATACCGGCAATCCATACAGCGGAGATACACAGTATGGAAGCCCACCAGGAAGAGCCGAGATGCCTGCTCAACCTGTCATCCGCGATGTACAAGCTCGACGAAACACACGGATAGAAAACCCATCACACTTCCCTCAACAAAGTGCCGGTATCTCGCAAAACTTCTAAGCTTTGCCCCTCGTCTTCAAAATCATCTAATATACGGGACGAGCCACCACCGATAACGGCAGCATTGCATGGGAGGGAGCACTTTGTTTGTATCATACCATTTGGGAGGCGTTCACACATGTTCATGGACCTTTGAAATTTTCCTTTGTCATCACAAACCTCGCACACACATATTCGACAGATTGGTCGAGACACAGACTACTTTGATGGGAATGGAGAGCATCTGTTGATAGGGTTGCAGTTCACGCACACGTACATTTGACAGCTGAATTCGGGGCATGCCTCTTTTTGGCTTGGTACTCATGAGGAATTGAAAGCTTTGATCGGGGAGGGAGGGGGTGGAGAGAGATTTCGTCTTCGTTAGGCTGGAGTGGGAAAAGCTTACGTTTGGTTCGAGATGGCGGGGAGAGTAAATAGAATAGTAATTGAGGAGCTTTAATGATGATGTATGTTGTATGTAGATGTTTCGGAGCTGCAAATACGAGAGTGAACAGAGCAAGTGTTCTAAACTTCTTAACATACTTTTCCTTTTACTTCTTGATATTTGTTTCTCCTCTACTTCGAGCAAGTGCTGTTTCTCTTTCCGTGCAGAAGACGAATATTATTCTAGTCTCTGAGTACCAGTATCCAAGACTCTCAACTCATTCACATGTCAACGCGCCTCACAGCCCTTTGCACCTCTTCCCTCCCGGCATCCATTACGCTTCCTCAGACGCCCTCTCTATATGTCGGAGTTTCCTCCGGCGGACCGAATTTGTCACTCCTGTACCAGTTCTCGCGTACTCTTGCGTGGTATGATGATGCACAGTCCTGACTAACAATGTCATGAGGTACCTTTGTACTCAGCGATTTCGGAACTCGGATCTCTTCAGTATTTGATATGCACATGCAGTGTGTTATCTTCTAGAAAACGTCTCTAGCCCAGGTAAGCATGGGAGTTAGAATATCATGCAGCTGTCATATGCACAGAAGGCTACTCATCTTGTGAGATTCGTCTCTACATATGTACGGCTAATGGATACTGGCTGTTGCATTTACGCAACAGCCGACTGAGTACAACATGCATAAGTTTACAGTGGTTTAAGTCTCGTATCTGAAGTTGCTTCATGGTTTCCTCCTTGTTCAAGGGGAAGGTGTCACGGTTTTGCTTTTCTTCAAGTACAGTGGAAGCTGCCATTGCACGGGGTTGTCTTCTTAGATGCCTCTTAGCCATGTGCTGCTCCTTGGCTACTCAAGTTCCTAGGTTCTCCTCCAGGGTGTTGCTTGATTACGGGCTTTTAGCAGTGCTTTGCGACAGCTCTTCTTGCTTATGTTGTTCGTTGCTGTATTGATACTTCGCTTCAAGCAGCTCTTTCAAGTCCCCATTGCCAAAGATCTTCGATCAATCTTCACAATTATTTTTCACCATGCTCCACGGAGGTTACGAGTGCTTATCGCAACAACCGTGCATGTTCCCTATCTCAGCTCTCAACTTTTTTGGGAAAAGTCCTCGCTGAACCGCGAGCCCAAAAGATCAGACGAACACCAAGCTTGCTGTATTGCCTCAAACTGGTTAAGAAGTTCCCATCAGCCCATGGCCCGTATCATTGTCCTGCTTACCACGTCTCGTCGTCTGATGTTTCCAGCAGTCCAAAGTCGCGATAATCTGCAATTTGAATTGTTGCCAGAGCAACCTTTCCACCACCACTTCTTAGCTCCTTCCAATCGAGCCTAAATCAACCACATCTCATCTCGCCAGTGCGCGACGGCTTCACACTTTTCCTTTCCTATCAACAAACTAGGCTTTAGCTTCCAGTGAAGCGCCGCAGCGTGCCGCAGCATCAGGCAAAGGACCGTCCCGTTTCCCTTGGGGCGCGGCGGTCTCGAAAGCTCTGCAGATATCCACGCCAATCGATGTCTGTTGCTGAGACGTAGCTCGGAACTTTTGGCTCTGTCTCGGGGCCTTTTGCACGTAACGTGAAATCCACGCTGCTAGGCCAGATCGATGTCTCATTCTGGAATTCTTCACATTCTTTGGGACTGGTGAGTGAGCGAGTCTAGGTGGATTTCGGATGGCAACCCACGCCAGAGGAACTCGTTCGGCTTGGTTCTCCGATTTTAGAATGAACTTGCGCTTCTAAGTCATCCACTGTGGATTAGGTTGTCGTCGGGACGAGTTTGTTTACTTTGGCATTTTATATATAATGGCCTGGCATGAAGGCGGGAAGTGCAAGTTCTCATCTCCACGTACACATTTTTCTGCACTCAAAGAACCTACAGCAGAAGCAATGCTTTACAACTTGAGACTTCTTGTCTCCACTCTCTCTTTCTCGTGTCTTCTAGGATATGAACAGCTTGTGTTAGGAGGATGGATACCAAATCGGCAGGTGGAGGTAGCGACAAGAGATATTGATTCTGCAGTGGTGGATATCCCGAATCTTGGAATGTTTCAACAGTATGTATGCCCCCAAATCACTGACAAGGTGAAAAGGCAGTCAACTACGATCTCAACTAGTTTCTCAACTACAATCACAGTCCCAAAGGGCGAGCTAAGAGCCCTGCTCTTGCAGATTCGATTGTTGGAGTTGCAGTTGATCGATATTCTACTGAGTTTCGAAACAGAGACGGGCAGTGGTGGTTCAAGTGACATTGCTGTACCCACATTCTTGACTGGTGTTATCTCATCTTCAGTTACAACAACCATTCCGCTTGCTTCTCTGGGCTCTGCAATCGATTCGGCACTATCGCCCCTCACTTCTACTGCTTCTCCCAGCTCGACAATCATCACTCTCACCGATGCCAATGGAGTACCCACAGGAACAAGGACAACTCGCGTTACGATGACCACAACGGGCGCAACTGTAACGGTCACGGTAACCCCAGCATCTAGCTCCTCGACACAAAATGTGGCTGCTTCAAGCACCACAACGGCTCCACCTTCAAGCTCCACGAGTACGACAACCGTGGCTGAGATCAACACCACGACGTCTGTTTCCGTGAGTTTGAGCACGAGTCTTGCTGTGTCCCCAACAACTACAGGCGCCCCATCGACAACATCAGGATTCCCGGAACAGAGCTCCACGTCTCCTCAGGTCACGATTTCAGGAACTAGCAGCTCGTCAACAACATCATTACCAGGAGGAGGCTTCATTGAAGTCTCCAGTACCGCATCCCCAACATCGGCAGTCGCGGTACCATCTTCGCCAGCAACAGGCTACACATTCAACGCTCTCTCGCAGAGTAATATAGCCGTCTATTTTGGACAAACAGTTCTGACCGGCACAACGTCACTCGAAGCTCAATGTGCCGATCCCAACATCGACATTGTCATCCTGGCTTTCGTGATCTCCCAACTCGACGGCGGACCCTACCCTCAAGTAAACTTCGGCGCTGCTTGTGGTGGACAGACTCCGGAGATGGTGGCTCAGGCTCCTGGGTTACTATATTGTCCTCAATTGGCGGGCTATATTTCGGCTTGTCAGAGCACGTACGGCAAGAAGGTGTTGTTGAGCATTGGCGGTGCCACGAGTCAGATCTCGTTCACTGGGGAGGATCAGGCGACGAATTTTGGAGATGTGCTTTGGAATTTGTTTGGGCCGCCTGGGAATGTGGATGACGGTCTGAGACCTTTTGGGAATGTGGAGGTTGATGGATTCGATATTGGTGAGTGCACATGTCTCATTTTGTTACCCGAGAATCTTGAAGATGAAGAAAAAGCTTGGTGTCCAAGCCAATTCTTCAATCCGAGGGGGGGGTGGCTTATACTTGAGCTAGTGCTCAACAGGCTCTCTATTGATTTGCTTCTGCCTTCTCTAGTTGGGAATGGTCGGATGCGACAACCTGGAAATGAGCGTTCTTGCGTTGAGTCGACCGAGGATCCTCATTTCCATGACCTATAATTTGCGAGGCAAGAACAAAGGTCTAATACGATGCAACACAATCCACCCCAATCGGTCGTCCCCTCCTTATTGCGTCCACTTTTGAGAGTTGGTCAACCAATAAGGAGGAAGGAACAAGACGATACCTCAACTCAGACTTCGTTGAGCCCTTGTATCAGTTATCATGTCCTCTTAGCGAGGCAAGATGCAGCCGAGCAGTAACTGACGTGTAAACAGACAAAGAAGATCGCCTCCCCGCGTACTTCGGCACCCTAGCTACCACGCTCCGATCACATTATGCAACCAATACAGCAAAGAACTACTACCTCTCCGCTGCACCTCAATGCCCATATCCCGACGCCTCCACTCCCCTCGATGTCCTCCTCCTATGTGACTTCGTCTGGGTGCAGTTCTACAACAATCCACCCTGCGAGATCGGCTCCACTGGTTTCGCTGCCAGCGTCGATCAATGGAGCACAGCGCTTGAAGCTTCTACCCTGGCAGTCAAACCACGGTTGTACATTGGGGCCCCGGCGTTCTCGGCGGCGGGACCGAGTGCGTATGCTAACATTGGGAGTGCGGAGGGTATGGAGGGTGTTGCGGCTGGGGTGGTGGACATGAGTTTACCGAACATGGGAGGTATTATGTTTTGGGATGGACCGGAGGGGAGAGCCAACGTGGAAGGAGGGTTGGATATTATTGCGTGGGCGAAGGAGGGCTTGGAGAGTTAAGTGACGGGACAGAGGTTGGCTGTGGTTGTGGAAAGGCGTTGCGAAGGCAACTATTGATGGTGCAAAGAAATTGACGGCAATGACCAGATAATGGATGATGACTAGATAGAAAGGGCTTGGAGTATCCGCATGCTGTAATACCTATACGTTTAGAACAGATACCCTTCTTTCCGTACCATTGGAGGACGACTTTGGCTCGAAGCTTAATGAAGTAATGTTTATACAGGCCAAAGCCCTAGACCTATACTTACGCATAGTGATAAAACCTGATGAACAGAACTTCTGCTGTAGCAATTGCAATTTGCAGATACATTTTTATTACCGGGTCAAACAAGAGCGATCCTTAGCCATGGAGTTCGGCTTCCGACATAAAGGAACCTCTTCAGTGCAAATACACTCTTATACTCTCTTCAATTCAGTCCAGGTAGTCTCAAGAGTTGCTTCACCAGCTACTTGTCTCCATGACAAGTGTGTTGCAAGCTCCAGCCACTCTGTTGAAGGAGTCAATGGATGGCAGCCGCTGCGCCCACTGGAGGAGCCTGTAAGCGAACCCCTGAATGTTCGAACTTAAGCGAACAACAAGCCCAATGTTTGACCCCTAATGTTGAGGCTTCTACATGCGTTTCGTGGACGAGAGTCGAAAGAACTCGTCTTCGGTGGCATGCCAACACGCATAAATCCAAGTGTATCACAACGAAACGAAAGTCATGTTGAAGTGCCATAGCCATCAGCTGAAGATAATGAGCTGTGCGTGATCACCTTATTCGATGACTGTCAAGGAGAATAAAACGCCTTGTCTTTATTCCGGACAAATCGAGTAGCGGTCAAAGTAAGTAGTGAGCTTGCTTAGGTATCTGTCTGCGTGCCTCAAGCCCCCCTCAGGATCAGGTTTTTTCATGAATCTCGATCTTATTATTCCTCTTCAAAATTCTCGGAATCATTGGCTAAGTATAAACAACGAAAAGTAACCCCTAACCAGAGCCTTCTATCTTTCGAACAGAATCTGACTTGCCTGTGTACAACAGAATCTGATATGCCAGTGTGCACTTCCATGCTAATTCTAGTAGTCAGCGGCAAAAATGCTCACTGCTCAGCTGGAACTGTTGAGAGCAGATGCGAGCTTCTTCATCGATACGAGCTGATAAATGATAGGAATGCTCAAAACGAGGTACGGAGTTGTTCTGCATCTCTGTTGGACAAGAGGACCAGGTAAACGAGAAAAGCCCTACGGAGCTAGGAAAAGGTCCGGACGCGCATGATAGGACGGACAGTGATAGTTTTATCGATAGTCTTCCTCAAGATAGTTGATACTGCGCGATAAAATAGGTGGAGGTCACAGTCTCCAAGTGTTGTAGGCTAAGGCAATGGAAGGAAACTTTCATTAGCCCCTTACAGCCTGTATAAGATATTTCCAGTCTTCCAAAGAATATATAAGCTAGAGTAGAAATAACCACCTCGCCATTCTCTGCGATTTTCTTCTCACGTCCCTGTTACACCTCCATGTATAAACACCTTGTCACATTCGGAAGTATGCGTTTCACGAACGTAGATCTAATCAGTCGTTCAATATTGTTCTTAGCAACGTTCCTCTTGAAAGATACCTGGCATCTTGCCTGTTTTTGCAGACCGCTTCACGCTGTTCCGTGATCGAAGAACATGCACAACACATTTGATTGCCCGAAGTCCCAAAATTGGAGGGCCTGATTGAGTGATCCCGAACATTTGATGCGGATGACAAACATAGGGAAATTTTAATTCCAATCCAAACTTTGGATAATCATAATCCAAACCCACATTTGGCCAGCCATCGGCGCGCTACTAATTCCTAATGGAAAATAAATGCAAGCAAGAATACTAGATAAGCTGCACACCAGCTTATTGTGAATGCCCTCACAATATGTCAGTACACCTATTACCCCCTCTCCCCCTTTTTAACCTTATAATTCCCTCCTCATTAAACACTCAACTACTATTCTAACTTTAGCACTTCACTTATAAGCCTTTACGATAAAGGATATTATAGCAATGAGTGAGAATGATTCTTTGTATACACGTAAGATGAATTTCTAGTTTTCAAACCTTATAAGAACCGTACATTAATCTTTAATATTACTTCCTTTTCAAATTAGTGATACCTTCATATTTATAGTTTAAAGCGCATTAAAGCATATTTACTACTTACGAAGTTCTTATTATACTAATTAAGTACACTGCTAATCTTCACTCATAACTAACGCGCCGAACATCGATTCGATAAGAGGGTTGACTTAGATTTACCAGAAAGTTAGATTAGAAATAGAATTTCACCAAACGAACACAGCCTCGACTGGCCATGAAACACGAAGCCGTACGCATCTAAACTATTCGCTAGGATCTGCCAACCTTGCTCTTAAATCGAATCGTTTAATTATGATTTACAGGAGCTTATTCTAGCACGCATAGAAATACTCTTAGAATGGCGAGCACTTCAATGATCACGAGTTTAAAACCTGGCTCATTTCCGTCCTCCAATTCTTGCGAGTCCCTGAGGCTTCTTAGAATCCAAAGCTATGATGCAACTCATTATTTATTGTCGAAAATTCCTGGGATTACTTATATCGCCTCTCGTAATGATTCATTCTTCGGAAGGTGGTGAGAACCCCCTTCACAAAATCACACGCCCTCAAGCCCGGGAAGTTCACATCGGGCGGATAACTGTGCGTGCCTTTGATTGATGCGCCATTCAATCTAGGCTTTATGCAGCTTATGCACTACTTCTGAATATCCTGTTTGTATGCGTGACGATGTGCTGTCAAGAAGTCATTCGCTGCAGCTGCCTTGAGCCACAATATTTGCCTCGTTCGCCCTACTGAAGCCTGAGCCTCACATTCCGTCCCGAAGCGCCTACATAAATCCGCTCCACTGCACCCGTGGTCGACTCCTCTCGTCTGGTTTCCCGAAAACTCGAGGCAGCTGACGTCTGAGCCCGAAGTGTGAGCTGGCAGTTGACCTGATACTTGGCCATATTCAAGCCGTTGTGTGTCCGACAAGATTATCACAAAAATGGCGCATGCCTGGGCGTATTGCCCGGAGTACCGAATGAATATTGATATCATCAACACCTTTCTAGCGGAAGTTTTCCCTGGAACTCCCATAAGCGACTTTCTCACGCAGGTGCGGACCCCTGGATTTTCCTTCCTGATCCTTTCTTTTTCAAATTTTGTGGTGGGACTCGTCCAGAGGTCCTGACTGACATGCTTTAGTTGTCCAATGGCCAATACGCCTTTTGGATCGAGAGACCGCTCGACGAGAAGGAACGTGAGGTGCTGCTTGGGAGGCGGATTCGTAATCGGCGTCGTTGATAACCATTGGAGCTAGGATAATTCCCGCGAGGACATTTTCTGGGAGCTTGTCGAGACAGTTGTGTCGTCGGGAGGGCTGAGTGTTATGGCTTGTAAGGGCGAGACGTGTACAGCCTCACTGATGCAGCCTATGAGTGCGCCTCATGTTTCGGCTCATGGGCTATAAGCTCGCATCTGCACCGATTCATTGCGAAACAAATATCCTTACTCTGCTGTAGTCCTTCTGCCAATCAGATATAATTGGCATGGAAGACTTTCTTCCTTCGTGCGAGGACGCGAAGAACTTTCCGAGAAACTTGATTTATCATGACACTTATGACCACAACTTGATATCCTACGTGGATCGTCTTGACGAGAGAGAGCCACAACTGCTGTCCCCTGAAAATGAGGCATCGTTGGATTTGATGGAGTATCATTCTGACCCCCAGAGTACGCGGAAAATAACCCATTCGTGACTGCGTGACAAGTGGGAACCTTATTGCCGACGTCGCTAACTATGTACAATCAGACCTCATTCGAACATGCCACCAGAACGTCAAGGAATTACAGGAACATCTTTGGGGAGAAACTCCCACGAGTCGGCTGGACCCAGATTGTAGATATGCGTAGGTCTCGTTGAAGAGCTTCCAATTGTAGATGGAACGGGATGTTTGCTGACAGTTTGACAATTCAGGTTCCTCCATGCTCCGAACTCGAGAGACCGGCTCTACACAAGCCGAGCGCTACTCACGTACCTGCTCACATATCACCAAGTAATGCCATCGATACTCGATTTCTTGTTTCCATTTGGACGCCAGGAATATGCTCGCGACCTATATTTCAGTGGCTTCCGCCACGAAACTCGATTGGAATCCATATACAAGGAATTGAATATACATGAACTTGGCAGGTCGGGACGGGAATTGCGAATGTGCTACAGCTTAAAAGCTGTAGAGCCTACCGAGTATAATCCCTCGACACCATGGTCTATACGGCAGACTGTAGTGTACCACTCTCTGGATGTGGAGACTGAGAGGGCTTTTTGGATTGTGATAAAAGGGGATGAGCTCATCAAAGATCGAATCGAGGACACTGTCAGGAACCCGGTAGCAAGGAAAACCCTTGGCGGCCAATCTGGCAAGAAATCGAATGCTTTTACACGATCTCTCGCCACACATATGATTGTGTGCGACTGGTGCGGCGCAGACTGGAGGTGGTACATCAATTACCTCGAAGAGTGTACTCAAGACAGGACTCGGTCGACATTATCTGCGACCGCAGTGAGGTCTCCTCCAGTATTACATGAAAAGCAGGCAAAATCTGTTACTTGGAGCACCACGACAAGCACATTGAGAGAGAAACACTCAATAGGTTCAAACAGCACCTTCAAAAATCTTTCAACACGATCGCAGGGGTTTGGCCGCTCTAAAGGTAGCCTGAACAGTCCTCCTTCAGCAGTACATGACGGAAACCGAGTTGCAGCGCAGTGTTGCTCGACGCAATCTGCCCAGCTCCCCTCTGAGCCTTTCAGTCCTCCCACAACTCAACCTTTAACGGCATCAAACTTCTCTTTTGCCGATCTTCAGAGCATTCAGTATCTTCAGGACATGGCAAACGAAATCTTCATCATCTTGAACTCCAACATACAGGTCCTGGGAGAGCTCAGAGAGTACTACAGAATGCTGTTGGAAAGTCCCTGTAATCTATTTCGTGCCTCCATACCGGAGGTCGAGAAGTTTCTTTATCGTGTATTGGACATAATCAGTGATTTGGAAATGCAGAAGGCTCGCACAAAGGCTCTATTGCGACTTCTGGCTGACCGAAAGAGTTTAGTGAGTGTGCCGTTTGTCTTGTTGTTTGTTTGTAAACTGACGCGTTGCAGTTGCATGGAATTCTGGAGTATCAAAATATTGAAGCCAGTGGAGACCTCGCCAGAAGGTCACAAGTATCAGCGCAAAACATGGAGGTCATGACGAGGGAAATGCACGTTCTTGCCCGAAAAACAACGCAAGAAACAGTCTCAATGCGAATTATCACCCTAGTGACCCTATTTTTCCTGCCGGGAACATTCATCTCGGTGAGTTTGCAGTCACTATAACTTTGCTTAGCGAATCTGAGTTTCCTGCTGGGTGCTATTTGAGACTGATAGATGAGAACAGACTATAATGAGCACCGATATTGTAAAATTCGAAATCAACAGCGACGGTCAATCACGCGAGATTTTTCAGGCTGGCGCACTGCAGCTATTCATCACTATCTGTTTTCCATTGATGGCAGTTACCTTCGTTGCGTGGTACGGAGTCTACTGGTGGGTCAACCGAAAAGACGAACGGAAGCGCAGTAAATCCCCGATGCAACCCAGTGTGACAGTGTAAAGAGTCTAGTTCATCGACCATCCACAAACACGATGTCATGAAGTTGCTTCCGTTCCATTGACTTTTGATGCGGAGGTGTTGTGCGTGCCGCCCTTGCTGCATGGTAGGGCTCGGGCATGCCGCAGACAAGGTTGCTGCCGGGCGGGAACCAATTGGCATTGTATGTGGCGGGATTGACCCAACCATAGCTGGGGATTAGAGACATCCACTGAAGTATGTGCATACGAAATCATAGATAAGGATCCTCTGAAGCTTGACCTAGTCAACTCACCGAGCTCAGTTGTTGTATCCCTTTAGTCATCTTGCGGCTCAAGTAAAGCCTCGTCGAGGCTGCCAGAACCCACCACAGCAACGGCTTTTCACGATCTTGGGGACTTTTGCTCGAATGAACCTCTACATCTCTCTGAACACGAACTCTCATACCATTGTACCAGATAGACGCCTGGACATTACAAAACGCTCTTTTCCTGGCCGTTTCTGGTCTTGGACATTGATATGGCGCACCAACCAACCCCGCTTCAGGGAGGACGTGGTCCTCATAGCTTCGCTTTCCGGGAGTGGATGAATGAGAACGTTCTCTGTGCAATCGGAGATTCCGAAGATGAGCACCGTGTTGTTGCCTTCGTACCTATCGATGGAGCAAGAGAGTACCTCGCATATGACCACAACACCAGGCTGGACAACATCCTTCACGAGCTCTTTCACCCTGCTGCACCCCCAGATGGCCCTACAATTCTTTCCAGATTCGTTGCTGTATTCTGTATTCTTATTGAATTAGGATACGGTGCAGCGATTTCCAGATTCGTGGACCACGATTGGAATGATCACCGGCTCCCAAGCGGACAGAATTATTCGGGGTTTCCATCATATCCCGTCGAAGCCTTCCACCAGAATTTCTGCAATGTGCAAATGAAGTTTTGCGTCCCCAAATTCACCAGGAACATGCAAAGGGAGTTTGAAGATACGCGCATATTGCCAATAGCCGAAAAGAGAGTGTTGTCGGACCAAGGAGGAGTCGCGACTGTCTTTGAGGTTCAGGTACATGCCTCCCACAACGAGCTGCAACCCTCAGGTCTCGCTACTGCTGTAAGCACCTGATATTTTATCCCTGATTAGAAACTCCTCCAAGCTTGCTAAGCTAACTCTGCCGAGCCTTTGAACAGCTCCTTGCGAAACACTTTCGCTCTCAAAACATATATTCTACCAGATGCTATTCACTCATATGAGTCCGAAGTTGAAGCTTTCCGAAGGCTCCACAGTGTTTCGAATCCATACCTGATAGGGTTCTACGGAAACTATAAGCAAGGAGAAAGGGCCAACATACTCTTGGAATGGGCAGATCAGGGATCCTTGGAAAGCTATTTCTATCGCAATTCACCACCGGTCGACGAAGAAGACATTATCAAGTTCTGGACTACCCTCTTTGGAATATTCAAGGGGTTGTGCAGCATACACTTGTCAAGAAGCTCTGTTCCTGACGCAAAAGTAATGAATGGGTGCGTGGTGTTCCCTGGGCTTTCCTAGCTAGAGTGAGTCTAATATGAGTCTAGCTTGCACCAAGATGTGAAGCCGCAGAACATACTAGTCGTCAGCAATAATGCGGCATCGCAATACGAAGCTCGGTTCAAACTGGCAGATCTTGGACTCACCCATTTTCATACGTCTGTAGAGGATGGGGGATCGTCGACCGTCACGGACGACTTTGGAACACAAACATATGGTGTGTACAGATCATTGTTTCTTGATATGTAGGAATTCGAGCCTTAACGTTATTGAAACCAGGAGCCCCAGAATGTTTTCGGTCAGACCAATTTTGGGATAACATGTCCTTGCGCATAAAGCAGAAGGCAGATATCTGGTCTCTTGGGTGTGTAATGAGCGAAGCCGCGATCTGGCTTGGAGAAGGATACGAAGGCCTTTTGGCCTACAGAGCTGCCAGATCAGAAATGACGGAGAACATATCGAAAAGGCTGGGAGATTGTTTCCATGATGGCCATGCTCCACTCGCTACGGTATTCGAAGCGCACGAAACTCTTCTTGCGCGTGGCCGCCTGCGTACCTGTGATCGAGTCACCCCGCGAGTACTATCTATGATAAGGGATGACATGCTGAGGGCAGATCCAAACGAAAGACTCGATTGCCAGCAGCTCTCAGGCAGAGCAAGTGAGATCTTGAGGCAGCTAGCCGCATCTTCTCCATCAAGCAGTACCTTCTCAAAAGCTAGCATGACCATGGCCTCAAAATCCCGTCCACTGCACCTACCCAACGACTCGAACGGGTCCACAGCTTCTCAGCAACGTCGGCAAGCATCCAGGATGCCAAGTAATCCCCAGTCGCCATCGAGGCCGGGACATGGGGTTCATAAAGCGGCAAGTGGGCATCGGTCATCCTCAATCACATCGAACGATCATGTTGAGGAGCCTGGTCCCATGTCAGATTATGACAGCGAGCGGGACGAGACTGAGCCTCGTGGCAAGTTGGGATCCCGCCCTTCTTATCCCAAGCCGCGGGGAACTCGTTCATCACAATGGCAGAATGCAGAAGATGACCATGTCCGACCACCCCAAGTTGCATATCCCATCAGAGCACGCTTCGACCGGAAAGAGCCGACCCGACACACTGAGAGATCCACAGACCCGCTCCAAAAGTCCTTCACGCAGCCGCTATATTCTAAGGGTCAAAACACTCGACAGGAACATCTCGATGACTGTCAAGTCTTCCAAGACTTGATCGATAATGGTAAGTCTCGCAATGATAACACTCCGAGAGGAAGCGGAGGTATCCTTCGCACGGCCCAGTCGAGTAACTACAGGATGGAAGGCGAGATAGAGGCACCAATCGATGTCCCTTCTCTTGTTTCGAATCAGCCTTTCTCGAGACAACCTCCATACCAAAACGATAACCAAATGGGCCCGAATTCCTCCCAGGACACGAACTTTGCTATTCGACCTAGGAGACGGGCCGATCTTCCTGTTCTACAGGTTATCCAAGCCATAAATTGGCAAGCCCAGGAGAAAGAAAATGCGAGGTTTACAAATAGGTTAAGAAAAAACATCAAGGCAGAGGTGGACCTTCCTGGGCAATACCTACTAGGACGGGTTGGGAGGAGAGACCACGTATGTATCGAAGTATAGGCAGCCCATGTATCCGCTAACAATCTCCAGATCTTTATTCTTGATGACTCTGAGACGATGAGGCATTCTTGGGACGAAATGTGCCAACTGTTCGCCGTGCTTTCCCGTTTTGCCAAACCGTCTGACGAAGATGGAATTGAAATTTACTTCACCATGAAGCATGATGTGGTGAAAAAAAGCAAGAAAATGACAAAACTCGTCGATATCGTTCGAAAACACAAGGGGAACTTGAATGGGAGTAGCAACATCAAGCTGTGTCTTGACCGTATTCTTAAGCCATACGAACAAAACCTGATAGCCCAAAAGGAGTACCGAGCAGCCCATGCCGTCTCTGCCTCTTCTGATGATCAGAAACCACTAACAGTTTATATTCTCACCAATGGCTTGTGGAACGGGAGAGCGGATCCCACCGACTCAATCAGAGACATGGTCTCAGTGCTTGAGCAATGCCACTGTCGTTCATCTCAAGTCGGAATTCAGTTCATCGGGTTCGGAAATGATGAAGCCGCCCTTGCCAGACTTGATCACTACGACGATGACCTTGGTTTGTCAATGTTCGTTTTCAGAAATTTTCTTATGCAACGGAGCTAACCATGTCAGGGATATTGTTAATCATACGAGATCAAATGGAAATGTGTGGGAAATGCTTTTAGGTTCGATCGATCAGGATTTTGATTGAAGACCAGGCAATTATTTGGCTCCATCGCTACGGAGAGGTCGGATAATGCACCATCGCATACCTGGACGATGCACTGACGCTTCCTGCTGCAGTTGGCTCGGACATCTCAGGTTCATATGCGTGTTAATGCCATTTTCGTATTTGTCGTGTGCATGGACAGGCTCTGTTTTTCTTTTTTCACTCGGAGTTCGATTGGGCGTCTAGCGCTTGATTAAATGACCTGTACTTGGAAATAAAGGGCTTGGGGACACAAAAGTCGGTTTGCACTATACCCATTCATGTCAATATGTCAGACGTTCTGTATTTATACCAAAGTTTGCTACCTGCATATAGTATTGAAGCCCACCCCAATTCTTCGTCTGTTGTCAGTGTAAAGTTGAGCTGGCCATGAGCCAAATTTCCTTGAACTATCACAGAGTGACTTTCTCAGCCCGTTGCTGCTCTCAGGGTAGAGTCTCAATCGGCATTCATGCAGTACCATCCTCCATCCGTACATGGGCTGACCTTCACGACCATTCCTCAACTGATGGTTCTTTGTACAGGAAGCAAGTTCCAAGAACCGTGTCTTCGGGAGAGCTATCAGCTTCAAGCAATATCGTGTTGTGTCTCGCCAGGAACACATCATACAGCGCCCAAAAACTTATGTGGATCAAGTCTCTATTTTACGAGAACATGTACGAGAAGAAGGATTGATCTTTGGTACAGCCATATTTTGATCTCATACCGGATTCTGGGGAATTTTTAAACCTGACATTAAAGACGAATTCGTTTTGAGCTGAAATCGCGACTTGGAAAAAAATAACAGAGGCATGGATCTCAATTTCTTGTGGTAGAAAAAGATCTGGCAGAAACATGTAGTGCGGGTGCAGCAGGGTTTACACGATGATAGGAATTTCGGATGGCTGGAAATGGCTTGAAGTGACTCAATATTTTCAATTAAGACTTGGGAAAATAGGCTTGCAATGACATAAAAATGCGTATGAGGCCGAGACACTTTTGGTAAAGGATAATTGTATGAATTTAGCCTCGGCAAGGCGAGGAGCGCTCATGCCAGGACGAAGAGCAAACACTGAATCAAGAAAGACTAACTAGAAATAGGAACTGCTACTCATTGATGCCTCGTAAGTTTTGGGGGTTATGACAGGCCAGAGAGACTCGAGGCTCAGGAGAAGGAGATGGAGGGAGAAAGCTCGCTTCAAGAAAAGCACATCCTTTCATATCAACCAACATTGTTACACATCGTCGGTATCGCCCATATTAGACGAATGTAGCCAATTGCGGGTACTATAAACTTTCTCCCGGATCTTGTTCTTCGCCGGCGATTCGGATGATTTCTCATCACTGCACATCTGCCTTTTTCGCCTACCCGCAATCGCAACCGAAAAGGTAAACACTGCGCTCGACTTTGTAGTAGTCTATATCCGAAGCGTACAGAAATTTATTACAGGAGACAAGGCGATAATCGCGCCCCCTGGAACCATAAAACTGTGGCTACTACATTTGTAGGTAGGTTAAGAATGACTGTACCGGGTAGTCTTGCTAGATCCTGGTTTAAGGACAGCTGTAGACGGATTACGAACAAATCTGGCATCTGATGCGGCCGCAGCACATCTCACCTCTGCAGAATTTCCGAGTCAAGCAACGCTATTTCCTCGGCAGGTATGACACACAACTTACTAGGTCGTTTATACAAAGTAGATCTTTGTAGGTAAGAAATAAGAGAAGTATATTTTTGGACCCCATTCTCACCTCACCTCATCCTCGCTTCGCTTCAATGCACTGAACCGAAGCCGAGACCACCACACACCACACCACTATTAAGCATGCATGGCAGACACGCGAGCGAGCGCGGGGGGAGCCACACCGCTGTAATCATCCGAATTGAAATCGCATCTAGTTTTGAAGTTCCTCTTTAGGTAGTGCAAAGCCACAGATTAAGCGCCGGCACTTTCAGATCTCGTCAGCTTGTATTCTGTTTGCTCGTCTGCGCCTACTTGCGTCTGTTTGGGGTCGCCAATGTTTCTACCCCCAACAGGGTTGTCATCTTACATTTTAACGATAATGTGCAACTAGGAGCTCAGTTCTAGTTCGCATCACAAGTCCCGGAAAATAAATTACTACAGTCCTGCCGCCTCAAGCAAGCTGAGATCCATTTTGATCCATTTTGATATGGCCCCCGATCAAGTCGGCAGCCGCAGGTGGGTATTTTTATGGCGGCGACGTAGGTAAGTTATGATCTATTGGATCAGATTTGATTGATGGGGAAAATTGGGAGGATTCCCATCTGGAGTGGTTGAGCCTCCGCGTTTGCAATAAGGGTATTACACCCGGGGTCCATCGTTCGTCGGCTCGTATATCATCTCCACTCCCTGTAATTTGATCCTTCCTTGCCTGTGAGCCTCCTTCGCCTCGTCTCGTCTCAGGTAGATACAGAATACAAGTTTTGAGTAGTACTATCCTATTGATAGAGATATTTGCCACTGAGTACAGCTTCAACTGAAATATTTGAGCAGGAGGGAGGAGGCTGGTGAGTCGGATAAAGTGAATCCTCCGTTTGCAGGTAGGCAGGTAGGTAGGTAGGTAGGTAGGTAGGTAGGTAGGTAGGTAGGTAGGTCTGGATTAATAATTCCCCTAGGTTTCTTGTGCTAAATATCAAGTGCCGTAAGCTTAGATTTGCTTTTGAGCTACGTCCACACTACTTTCTCAAGACCTGAAGAGAATTGAAACAACAAATCTGCCTACCCATAAACAGTTATCTGCTGTACTCATCTCGGAGCTCCCCATCTCATGTGAAACACATCTATATGCAGCCGGAGCTACGTCAAAGGAGCGATTCATACATTTTCGTTTGCATACCAGACTTTCTAAGTAAAGCAAAGAAACAAAGTGCAAACGACTGCCCTCTCCACTTCATCGCATATCAGATCGCACCAAACAGCCGAAATAGGCGACCGGTGGGAACCACTGCCCAGCCAGCCAGCCAGCCCACTCACGCCCTTGTATTCCGCAGGCCTTCTAGTGTACCGACACTCCGCTCCGGTGGAAGATCTGCCCCTAAAAATAACTCCCGCGTGCAGTAGCGCAAGGCTGCCTTTTAATTCTGTACCTTTTTGACTAATGGGCAGCAGCGAGCTAGAGTGCCGAGCCGGACTTGTGGATTGCATAGGGAAATGAGAGAGGTGATTGATCAGAAAACGACGAACTTTGTTTAAGATTCTATGGAGATGAGTTTGTTGAGACTTGGAATTTCTGGTAAGTAAAGTTGAGATATGAACGGGCATGGAGACCCTGAGGTGGGCATGTTTGGCGGGGCAAGAAGTAGGTAGGTATTTTGGCCGCGGGGTAGATGTGTAGCTCGCTGGCCGAGTTCACGGCCAGGTTCAGGGTGGCCGTCTGAGGAGAGAAGTATATGCAAGTCCAAATATCAGTATCTGGAACAAGTTATCAAGCAGCATTTCCAACGATTTTGGGCGCGTAAGTGTGTGTGCCATCAAGACGAGCGGTAATGCAAATGCAATGCAGCTGCAGAAGTCGGGAATGCAAGGCACCGTCGCTGTATGGAGGACTTTTTGGAAATCCGACAGGAATTATGGTGTGCGGTAATGCTGCACAGCAAATCAGTGTTGTTTACTCAGGTCCGAAGAGGTGGGCTGAGAGGGGAATTGGTGTGGTGGGGGATGCTGACCTGACCACACCACGACTGAGTGAGGTGAGAAGAGGACAAGGCAGGGCTTAAGACAAGACCCAAGACGAAACAATGTCTCTGTTCCTGCAGCACATTTTACGAAGTTTGGGGTTGGTGGATGGGGCATTGTTTGTCCCTGTCACCCAATGAACGCACCAAGCGGGGATATAAGTTGATGTAAGAATTATGTTTATTTCCTTGTGTCTGTTTGGTTTGGCTCTTACAGGTGGGATGTCCCAACTATGTAGCGCAGCTCTTGCTGTTTTCTAATTCGGTATCTCGCCTGTCGTGCACCAGGTACAGAACGAGGGAACCTCAACGATTGGTCCTGCCAGTGCCGAGGGAATTTCGATTTCGTGGCCGTGCATGAAATCGAGAATACGGGCTTGCTTCCTGAGCCTCGCCTGCCTGCTCGCTGGCTGTCAAAGCCTTGTATCACATGAGCGCATTCCCATGCGAACTGTGACCGCAGATCTACGTACAGGAATGTCTTGCAATAGTAGCAGATAGAGTGGTTGTTCAGCCCAGCTGAATCGAGAATGAACCAACTGATGACAACTTGGAATGAGATGAAGCAGATGTATAGAAAATGAAAATGATGTGGTACATTGGACTTTTCCCCTTTCCATTCCTGCAGGCGCAGCCTGATAAATTGATCCAGATCCTTCCTATGAAAACAAGATTTTGGGCTGCCTGAGCTGGAGATCTAGCTCCTTTAGAGTATCGATGGTGCGAAAAAGGAAAGAAAGTATAATTGCGAATCTCAGATCGGCATCATATAAAAGAGAAGAAGTGGCTCCAAGCGCCCACGTGGAACAGAAGTAACCCAAAAAATAACCCAATCAAGAGTGTTCCTCCCAAACACCAGGTATCATATCCATCCCATGCAATGACCAAAAAGAAAGAAGAATCGCAACAGGTAAAAACAGACACAGAGAGTCAAAAGAAGGATAAAAAAACGGCGCGCGAAAGAGGATGAACGAACCCCATGCCCAATGACCCAATGCCGACGCTATGCTCTGGAAACCCGCTATGCTATGCAAAATTTCAATGACTGTCGATATCCATTCATGTGAATTGGGGGCCGAGTCGTATTCTCTTCTTTTGCGCCTTCGATAACTTCGTGAGGTTCATGGCATCGCGCGTGTTTCATCCGATCGTTCTTCATTCGTATCTCGTGATTGAAGCGTACATGTGTGGAGGAGGAAGAGAGTTGGCTCGAGGATGATAGCCAGATGTCATGGTGCTGAAGATGACATCAATCGATCGTGGCCGACGAGCAGAAGAGTGAGTTGAGAAGGAGGTGCTGAGGATGTCCTTCCCCGGAATGAGAACAGATACATCTTCCAGTGATCAAATTCGAAGCGCACCAGCCTGGTAGATAGCCATGAAAAACCCGTTATCGAAGACAATACGTTTCATCTGCGGTGTCTTCGGGAGGAGTGTTGATGTGATGAATGGCTTGCTGTGCCATAACCGGAGTCTGAGTACCCGCTCCTTGAACTCGAAGCTTCTTGATCATAGCTCGAGTGCTTCTCACAAGCATATCCAACCAAGACAGTCCTCTCCTGAATTCCGTGCCCTTGCTGGCCATATGCGGCACACATGTCGACGCTGTGCTTGTAGTAGAGGCACCGGCACACTGAGTATCTTTCGACGACGAGATAACACATTTTGGGATTGATTTAGGAGAAGCTGGTGTTGAGCGGGGTTGCCAGTGTAGTGGGGTAACAAAAGCAAAGTCGTCGGAGTCGGCGGGGTGAAGTTGAGAATTGGAAAACAAACTGAGACAGAGAGCAGTGATGCTGTGAAATATATTAAGGAGCAGACTGTAAAAGAGAAGCCTGAGCAATAGGAAATCTAAAAGACGAAGTACGACACAGGAGGATGTGATGCAAAGAGTCATCTGGACCGAGGGATGTGACTGCCTTAATACTCCTACAGCTTAGACAGAATATCCCACGCCATAAGGCAACAGTGGAGAGATAGTGAGAGGTGGATGCGGATGAACTGCAGCCCATATGCAGGTCAACTTAGATGCAGGAAGTTCGAACAGGGAGGGCAGAGGATGAGTCGAGGGTGAAGGGTGAGAAGGTGGATGTGTCGTCAGAGGAAAGAACATTTCTAAAAAGAAAGAAGAACTAGTACCCCCATGACAGTCCTGGAGCAGACCCTGGCCCGAAGACTATGGCCCAAACAGGTGGTCTATCCTGGGACGGGGCTTACCAGAGAGTCGACAGTCGACATGGCCTTGTGAAGGCTGAGATTGCTGGGTTGAGTGTGTGCTGAGTAAAGGAAGCCCTCAGCCTCGAGGTCTAGTAAGGTACCTGGCCTGGCCGTCTCCCGGAGACTTGGGCCATTACGCGATCTTGCGGATCTCATTCAGGGTTCGTTCTAGCGTGGACAGGGGTGCAGGAGATGCTAAAAAGGATATCGGCGGTGCATGGGATGGGATGAGATGGGAAAGAGGAACCCTGCAATACCAAGGGGAGAAGGGGAGGGGAGGGGAGGGGACGTGGAGGGGTCGAGGATATCCGGCCGCTGTGAGTTGTGTATGTACGAGGTACGCGTGCTGTAGACTGCAACTAGACTCAACTCGTCTAGCTAGAGCCGAGTCAGTACATAAGATAGACAGACATACCTTGTGCAACTTGGACTATAGTATGCTAAGGTTCCATGCCTAGCAAAAAGTAGGCAATGATTGAGCTTCTGTTCTGCTCTGCTCTACTCTACCCTATGCATGCAGACATAGACAAAGTCCGATAGTCCGGCAATAAAGCCACAGCAAGCCAGCCGAGGGTCATCATATCAGAGCTGCACAGAGCAGCGAGCAGGAGCAGCAAGAGCAGTCTGATGTAAGAGTCCAACGTAGGCGGGCGTCGGGGAGCGAAAGCGTGATAGTGCGGGTACATGCCCGGACTTATGCGTGTGGCAGGTGTCCTCAGTCCTGTCGGCGTTTTGTTTCCTTTGGGGCTGGTGAGTGTAGTAGGAGTGGAGTCGACATCAGTTGAATTGAAGCCCCTGTCAGTTTAGCTGTAGTCAGCAGTGGGCTGCTAGACTGCTAGACTGGTATCCTAGAAAGGCAGTATTTGGGAGGTTGGGGGCTACTTGGCAACGAAGATTAGAGTAGCATCAAACAGACAGGTAAAGTGGCCAGTGATATCGCAGACTGATGTTTATCGAGACCGAGGACAGAAGTCCTGTCGCTAGAAACAAAAAGATGTGATTTCTAAAGATGTCAGCATCCCGAGCCGAATTTAGAACACCTATCCTGATCGTTCTGTTATCTCGGCTCTCAGTCTCATCTTTCTGATCCCTCCCCTGTCAATCTCATCCGACAGTCTTGGCAACGAACACACCAAATTCTTCCTATCCTCATCTCCCCTGCAAGTGGTGACCACATTACAGGGGCTGTGCGTTCGGGAGAGAAGCATCCCAGAAACATGCCAGAAACATCACCTCTCCCCCCTCGTGGGACAAACGGTCGAACGAATCCGGTCAGCGTTGACAGCCGTTGCGCCCAAGTACCGAACAAATGACAGTCGTTCCCTCGTCCCAGCAAGGAAACCGGCGCGGCTTGTGCGACCATCTTTCCACCATCAGAGCATGCAGGACTTTTGGGATCACTCAATCGGAGATTTCCTCAAGGCCGCATTTTCAGCCGTATTTGCACCAATGATTTTGCCACAGCGTGCTGCTCTTCCATGCCGGTGCCTACCTAAGGTTGCGATACTTTACATGGCATAGGATGGAATTGTTCGCAGCCTGGTCCGAGATTCCCGAGGAAAGCAAGCAAGCAGAGGATAGGACATGGACATGCAATGCACCTGCTGTCAGGAGATAGATGACTCCATTCTGGTGCTTCTTCAGCTGGACCGGGTGATGAAACACTTACTCTTGCGTCTATTTGACCCAATTAGGACTCCGATATGGGCGCCAGTTTCGGTGAGAGCAGTCAAAGAAAGGAATTGGTCATATTGGAGTCACATCAGAGAGTAATTGTAACAGCCAGAAGAAGAAGCAGAAAATCTGTCGAGCCCATCATCAGTCAGGTCTCGCGTTGCGACTCTGAATGCCGGTTTCCCGCTACCGAACTGCATTGTCAGAAGATCACTTTCTTTACGTGCGAACCGCACTTTCTAGTCTTTTGCGCATAACATTGTCTAGATCTTGTCGATCAGGTCTGTAGGAGTAGAATTCGACTGCTTGTAGAATTATATCACTTACAGACTCGGCCAAGACTTAGAGTCATCTATAATACAGCTTGGGAACAATGTCAGAATACCTCGATGATGCATAATCCAATTGGAATACATCCATGGCCTGGACATTAGAAACGAGCCGTGAAACCCACGACCCTGGAATCTCTCTCTGAATGCCAAACTGATAAGGAGATCGATCTAGACTTGGCATTGACCATTGCAGGGTAAAATAAAATCGGAAATGGAAGATATAAAAATGTCTCCAATTCAATACGCTCATAGGCCGAGATACGGGCATTTCCGTAAGGATGAACAACTAGGGTCGGGAATCAGCAGATCGATCTGGCAATCCAGTGATCAGAACCCTGTACCAGATCGCTACCACTTTCAACCTGGATACCTACCCTAAACGGTAGCAAACCTGCAACAGGAAAGTGATGTTCACGATATTATCACCACTCGCCAACCGCTCGCGTCGTACAAGGACGTATCAGTGACTCCAATGGAAGCCGGACATCCTGTCAAGTCGAATGTCCTGAATCTGCCTTGCGACATCATTGAAGACAGCCTCGCGCTAAATACTACGCTAGCCCGGCCCGTCGAGTGCCCCAGTCGATTAGCGTTAAGCACGTTCGTAAGGCGGCCAATGAGTGCGCATCCGCACCCTGTCGCTCAAGCAGGGGGAGCAACGTGATCTGGACTGCGCCTCGATGTGGCTCTCCTCTCCCCCTTCATCGCTCGTTGCTGACGGAGAACGGTGACGGCGGTGACGGTGAGATTTCCACCGGCGACAAGCGTGCAGATGCAGAGGGAAGCCATTCATTCGGGCTCGCCGTTGATACCAGTACCATCGAGGGTAGCTTCGCAGGCAGGCAGGCAGGCAGGCAGCAGTTTTGGATATCACACAGCACGGACAGGCAGATGCATCATCAATGATCAATCTCACGACACTCGCATGTCGACTCGGCGTCAACGATGATCCGGGGAACGGGACGTTCGATTCTATTCTCACTTTTACTTACGAGGAACTGAGCCCTCTTCTGATACGTCATGAATTATGATTCCAAGGCTCAAAGAAGCGCCGTACCCCGTCTGATAAGTTTCCGATGCGGCTTCTCGGCCTGATTATCCTCTTCCATCTTCTGCCGCCGCGCAAGCATTTGTCTGTTTGTCTGTCTGCTTCTTCGTCAAGTCCACGAAGCCAAATATCACAGAACACAAATCATAAAGGCCCGCCCGGAGGTAGACTCGGAATGGGGAAACTCTGGACCGATTTGAGGCTTGAAAGCCAGCCTTGGAACGGTACGAGTACGGAGTACGGAGCAAAGATAGGTAAGGGTACGGCAGAGACCCCGGTGAAGATCAAACATTCGTCACGATAGTCGTTGACGTTGGCATGGCATGTCGTCAGTTCATCGACGCAGGGAACTGCACTGTGGGTTTCTCTTCTCACACTCTAATATACTTTTCTTTGCTGGGTATCTTCAGCTTGATTCAGCTGGACGGTCTGGACTGCGGTCTTCCCCCCGCTCTTCTCCACGCAATGAGGCTTGATTCAGGTGCTTCCTTACCATTATTTCCTTCTGCTCTGCTTTCATGTTTGGGGGTTGAGCATTCGAGAATTGGGTCGTGACGAGCGTCATTGAACATCCAATGCCTCCAGACACGAGTCACAAGATATGCTTCCAGATACGAGCCACCGAATACCATTCCCTGGCTGAGTTGCGTCTGGTCTTTGCTGGAGTACCTAGCCACACTGTTTGTTTGGTAATGCTACCATGATGGACATCACAAGTACCCTTGTACATATGTGACTGCGATATGTCAACAAGGCAGACGTAATTGCGGATTCTAGCTTTCAATCACCTCGAGTTTCGTAACATTCCTTTCCTAGATCACAATATCTAGCACTCTTGGAACTTCTGTTATTTTCTGCTTCTAGGTTTCTAGGCTCAGCTTCGCGTTTGTTATTAGCTCAGGTAACCCCAATTGAAACCGACATGGATCCGAGCACGCCACGTTTGGCTTCAATCGAGTGCGATTCTCAATTGTAAAGTCGCGCTGGGCAGGTAGTACAAAGTCTGACGCCGTATCTCTTACAGCCGCAATATAGTTCCACGTTCACAAGGCCGAGTAAGAACTGAAGCGAAGTGATGTGGTGTCACAAGAACCGTATTCCTCTGCTCTGCCTCTCTTTTCCTAGCTTCTCGTTCGTCTTTTCCTTTGTCCTTTCTTTTCTTACTTGCATCAATTCAATCCCATCCCAGAGCTCAACTGAATGTGTTTGGCCGAGTACGATCTAGCTCTGCCTCAACGCCCAGTTCCTTCCTTGGTGCAGGTGTGCAATGTTCATAGCATCGCCTCATCTCGCCCGCTTCACTTGCACCACGATGCATGTCGCCTAAGCCTCTCTCCATGTTTATCGTCACCACCCCACGAAGTTATTTCAATCAAAGGCTTAGATGCCAGTCCGCACCTTTTGTCGTCGTTGCTGCTCCTGCACGATGACTATTTTCTTCTCAATGGCTCACCGAAAGTCCCGCACTTCCTGTTCGTGAAACCTGATTCCAACCCTGTCGACTCAGCTCTGGTTCTTAAAGAGCCAATCCGAATTTGCGTCGACCATGAAGTTCGTGATATTGAATTCATTTGCCCCATTGCTCATCTCAGGGATATGCAGATCCCCCACGCCATTGCCAGAGACCTGGCCTAGGTCTCCAGGAGCCACCGGTAGCCTAGGCACGTTGAAAAAGTCGAAGACGTCGAGATATTCCAGCTCATTGGGAGCTGGGGTCCTCGCAGGTGTCACACTAGGCAGACGTGATACCATCCCAATGTGCTTCGGCTGTCGTGAGATCAGGAAGTCCAGATCATACGCACATCGTCTCATATCTGCCAGTATCTTGACTGAGGAGGGAGTGACGCGTTCGCCACTCGTGCCAGCAGAGCGTTCCGAGTCTCGATGCTCGTCGAGTACGCGCTGCAGGATCGCAGTGTAGCGCTCAGCTACGAGCCAGTATCGGCCCATCTCTCGGAGTGTGTCCACGAAGAATTGGATCTGTGGACTGAGCTTATGCTCGATGGTTGATCCATGAACCAGCAGGAGTCGTGCAGCTACCCAGAGGGTGAAGGCGAATGGAGGACCGAGCTTGGGAAGCATGCCATTTTGCACCACGAATTCACCGAGAGCAGCTATGTTCTCAACAGCACCATGACATCGCTGACTGGCACTGTAGGAAGGTGTGAAAATGGGTGATCTGGTTGTTGGGTAGGCGGCCGAGGAGTGAAGTCTGATTACTGTCGTGTGGTATGTGGCTGTTGAAGACATTAGTACTGGCCATTCAAATCGTGGAGAAACATACCATGTAGCATTACCCAACCACAATTTATCGACTTGTTACCCCCGGGTTGAAAGAGCTTCGCCATGTTTCCATAGTCGGCAGGAAGGTCAAATTTCCAAGACGTAAGCATATTATCCAATTCTCTGTATTCGCCTTGCCACTGTTCGACATCTGACAAGGCACTGATATCGACTGGCTTTTTCAGGAACTTGTGAATCCTGGACAGAATTCCAAGAATTTCGATGTAATATGAGAATGTGCCTAGATTTTCTGGCTTGTCGATATCATACTCCGTTCTCTCAGAAGTCCGGAACCACCGTGTCTGTACTGGCTGATTCTTATTCCAAAGATCATCTCGGCATGGTAACGTGCGATCAATTTCCTTCTCGTCAAGTGCGAATTCGAATGCTGTAGCGATAGTTGCATAGCGATCAAGCAGGTACACCATCCAGAAGAGACGACGTCTTGATTCCTCCTCAATGAAATTGTCTGCTTCGGGAAGGACCATGGCTCGGAGAGTGTAAATGGAAGGGTAATTTGGTGAGACGGAGACCGATGTAGTCTCGACTGCAAGTCCTAGTTGAACGACAGATCGGGTGATCAAGGCTAGCAGGTTCCACCCTGGAGGGCCATTGCTACTTCCCACTAGATCCAGCGCCAGGATTACCAAGGCCTGGAGTGCCTTCACAGATGAGTTCTCTAATCCGTATAACAGCACCTTTTGTTTGGATATATCATGGTAATGGGTCCTCCTATCCTCGGTCAAGCGTTGATCTGTGGAGAACCTCAGGGTCGTCGCAACGATCGCATGAAGTAAAATTTTGTCGGCTTCATCTAACGTAGATGGTCCGAAGAGAGAATCTAACGTTGATCTTCTATGCAGGATTGGGCACCACGTATTGACATGCTTAAAGTAGAGATCAACTAGGGCATACAGAAGATCGTACGGAGGAAGTGCATGATCTGAGGAGAATTCTGGTGTGTTTTGTGTAATGTTAAGACTTGGCGATGCCAGAGGTGGCTGGCCCGTGCTATAAAATTCGGGTGCATGACCTGCGGCTACCTGATGGGCTTGATTATGCACACTGTTTGGTTGCTGCATTCCTTGTTGGAAGACGTCCCCGTGCAATCCTGACATGCCTGGTGTTTGTGGGATCGGATTGCCAAAGTCTATCGACTGGCTACCTGGGAAGGTAGAAGGCTTTTGCAGGAAAAGAGCTGTCTCTGCATGAGGCACATGGCTTCGATGTCCATCATTCGATCGGAACCCTACACTTTGTGGAGTATCATGATCGCTAGGTATACTGTTGCTGTGGTTTGTGAAGGATGTTTCCAGGATTTGAGAATGAGATCTGATGATTTCTTCAAGCCTATGAGTAGTCAGTATCATGGTTTTAAACACGAGAAGCTCTCAGTGTCCTAGAAGCGATAACATATTGGGAACACGACAACGTTCGAGGCGCAGGAAGGACTACGAGACTAGGAACTTCGGCAGGGCCGTCATTGCATAGTTCGCCGAAGGGAATTGTCGAAGCTTACCTGTCCAGTCTCTGCTCCAATTCTCGACCATATCCAGCTCTCAATCCGGGTTTCTTTCTCTCCTTGTATTCGCAAATGGCGCCATTGCGAGTACACCAACCACATGAGGGCTGGCCACGATCGCATTTAACCTGTCCATTGTCAGATTGGGCGAGGAACGAGCGGTAGCCGAATAGATAGAAAAGATGAAATGTAGGGTTCATGTGCTACGTATTAGATAACTTGCTCAAAGCATCTGGACCACAAGGGATAGAGATAGACGGCCGTGTAAATATGTCATGAGAACAGGGTCCAGCGCTTGCAATGACTTGCATGACTTTGCAGAGCCGTGTGAACTCTCGATTGGCCTGCACAGCAAGACATCGCTTCAAAACAGGATGTCGGCAACGTTTTCTGACTACGCAAAAATTGCCAAAACAGTCGATAGTCGTACCTTTCTCTGCTTACACAGCTCACACCTTCGACGAATAGTTAGCCAATTTGGATCATTATTGTCTTGATTCTCAGCATTCTCCTCTGGCTCCAGGATTGGAGGATCAGGAAGAGAACCGGCGATATCAAGAAGATTGACTGGCGATAGAGACATAGTCCTTACGAAACAGACATGGGCCTCCGCTGTCTTTTACGGGGCCGACTTCCATTTTCTCCATTTTCTCCAACGCTGTCGTCTTCGCTATACGCATTCTCCTCGTCGCTCTCGGGCTGATTTACTCCTGGTCGCATGGGCGACTGAGGCGACTGTTTGAGGTCCATGGCAGTGGGCGACGCGCTGTTGCTGTTGGTCGCGAAAATGGAATTGTTTTCGGTGGAGTTCAGAACGAGGGCTCGGTGTACTTTAATAGCGAGCACTGTGGGGAAAAACTGGAGAGTAGCGACCGGACCATCCAGGGTTGTCAGACTGCCTCCTCGGCTTGTTTGGCTTGGCCCTGGGGGGTGGATTTGGACTCGCTCGACTCGGATTCAGGCAGAGTTATCCAGGCCGAGACCAAGCCGGTGCAGGCTCCTTCATCCGCTTCGACGGCCATGCAGCACAGGGATGATGGCTGGGAGGTGCAGAAGAAAGCGAGAAGAAGAGATGGAGAGGAGACGAGATGCAGGAGAAGGAGGTTGACATGAAGGGAGACGGGGTTGCGGAGAACTCGCCAATAAGGGGTCGAGTAATTTCGTTAGCATTCGGCTTTCAAAAATATACTTTCGCAAATTTCAATGTGCCCGGTGCCCAGTGCCACCAGAGGCCATGTGATGTGATGATGGGATCGCCAGCAAACGGCAGTGCGCATTTGCGGGGAGTTGGAGTTGGAGTGGAGTGGGAGGGACATGGGAGGCGAGGGAATGCAGAGCGGGTTCGTGTTGCCTGTCACGCTGATGGCCGGCAAGGATGGGATGAAAATGGAAACGGACCTTTACGAGGAATGAGATGCAGCATTCTCGAAACCAGCATCGAGGACGCAGTGTGACTCTGTGACTGATGGAAATATACCGAAAGAAATCTCCGTTACAGCACATATCTCCATACAGGAAGGCCAGTACAGACTCGTACGATTGTTACAGTTGATGCACGTGGGAATATTATTAAGGTTGTCAGACCCTGCCTGGCATGGCTTCAATCACTAAGTGAAGTGTGGGGAAGAAAAGTAAGTGGCTGGACAACTGAGGTTTGAGGTTAATGATCATCGAAGTCTCAGGAAGAAGAAGACAGCTTCATTACTGCCCAGACAACAACAGAGGAAGTAGAGAAGTGAGTTTTCGGCAAGACAAGAGAATGTATGAAGGGTATTCGGAGAAATTACAGATACCTTACCTTTTTGACTCGGCCCATCATCTGCAAAGTACTTGTCTTTGTGAGAATTGTAAGATGGCTTCCCAGCTCTCGGACCAGCCTCTGTCGTTACTTCTCGCTCCAACCCACCATTCTAGATTTTCAACAACACATGCAAAAGTCCACCTGTCCACGAAAATATCCTCGCCATAAAAATCAAGCATGACCGCAATAGTGAAGCACAACCTCACCCAAATTCGATTCATGGCCTAGCCGACACTTCTCTAGTCGTCCTGTTAGCTCGGCACAGCGGTGCAGCTGCTCCCGAATGACCCCACCAAAGCTTCCTCCGTCCTTGACTCGCCCTTGTCGCATCACTTGCCAATGTTATCCTGTCCGCCCGTAATTCCGCGATCTCTCTCATATATACATAACCTACCTACCTCCTGCCTTTGATCCTCGGCATTGAATATTTCCATATCCTATTATCTCTTCCATCTTCATCACATCCTTGCATTGCTTATTCCACCATGGCAGCAGCAACAGCTAGAAGTTTCCCGACCATCAAGGCCATCCGATCATATGTCATTGATGGCGTTGGATCGGGAGGGGACTACCACAATGTAGAAGGAGGGCACTGGTATGCTGTTTCTCAAGACGCGGAGGAATTTTCTAACTCAAGAACAGGCTGATTGACACATCCATATCGACGCCTATGTCCCGATGGGAAAAATACCGAGCCTCGAGAACGAGTTGGGGTATTAATGTCTTGGGTTCTTTCTGCGTAGAAATTGAGGGGTCGGACGGCACAGTCGGATTCGCAACTGGATTTGGAGGTGAGAAAATATTCCAGTAGTATAGTAGTTGGACGAAAGAAACTGACATGCCTCACTTGCAGGACCCCCAGCATGCTGGCTTGTGCACCAACATTTCGAGCGCTTCCTGATCGGTGCCGACCCGAGAGATACCAACCACCTCTTCGAGCAAATGTACCGAGGTTCCATGTTTTATGGCCGAAAGGGACTTCCAGTAGCCGTCATCTCGGTCATCGATTTGGCGCTGTGGGATTTGCAAGGAAAGATCAGGGGCGAGCCGGTATACAAACTTATTGGAGGAGCTACAAGAGAAAGACTGGATTTCTACTGCACAGGACCAGAACCAACAGCAGCGAAGGCTATGGGATTCTGGGGTGCAAAGGTTCCTCTGCCGTACTGCCCTGAGGAGGGTCACAAGGGCTTGAAGAAGAATGTTGAGTTCTTGCGAAAGCACAGAGAAAGCGTCGGTCCAGATTTCCCCATCATGGTCGATTGCTACATGAGTTTGAATGTCCCGTATACCATTGAGCTTGCCACAGCTTGTCTCGACCTGAACATCAACTGGTGGGAGGAGTGCTTGTCGCCCGATGATACAGACGGATTTGCACAAATCAAGCGTGCTCATCCCCAGCTCAAGTTCACTACTGGAGAGCACGAGTATTCGAGATATGGTTTCCGTAAGCTAATCGAGGGCCGGAATCTCGACATCATCCAACCGGACGTTATGTGGCTTGGTGGCTTGACTGAGCTTCTCAAGGTGTCTGCCATGGCCTCAGCGTACGATATCCCGGTTGTGCCACACGCCAGTGGACCATACAGTTACCACTTTGTGGTATCTCAAACGAATTGCCCGTTCCAAGAGTACCTCGCCAATTCGCCAGATGGAAAGAGTGTTTTGCCCGTTTTTGGAGACTTGTTCTTGGATGAGCCAATCCCAGTGAAGGGATACTTGGATACTACTCAGCTCGACAAGCCCGGTTTTGGATTGACCCTGAACCCCGCGGCTAGATTGATCCCAGCAAAGTATTTGTTGACTCCCAACCCAGAGAGACCTCTAGGAGAACCAGCAAAGGCAACAAAGAAGATTGAGGAGAAGCCTGCAGAAGAGGGATTGGTAAATGGTATTGTGAAGGGAGTACATGACCTGACGACTGCATAGGGATATGATTTTGTGTAGTTAGCTGTTTTGGTATATAGACGAATTGGAATATCTTTGCATCTATGTTGTTGTCGTTCTGGCCGTTATCGTGTAACCAACTCGCCTGCTGCTGAACGGTTTGCTGGGAACACAACAGACCGTTGAACCGTTGGACTGCAGCCACATGCCAGCCATGCTTTAATTTCCTAGTGATGTTCTTCAAACCTAAAACGCCTGATCAGGAAGCGGCGATATCAATGGCACAACAGCGCCGCTTCGGTACATTTCTGCGAACCTCCCCAGACAATACTGTATTGCATTTTGAGTCAAAATCGAACATGTCAGCCATCCACATGACTTACCTGTTTGCCAACTTCCGCCTGCGAACTCGCCCTGAGAGCATTTTTTCTAGCCGGAATGCACTGCCGAAACATCAGAATTCTCATCACCTTTAATCGCCGACTCTATGAAGACAGAATAGAAGTCTCGGGTGCAAATGGCCGAGAAGACCGAAATCGCGGGGTTCTGGCAAGGATGTCTTTAAGCCGAACCCCACCAAGTTCTCTCTGGCTTTATCCAAAGCCACGCGCTGAAGTAAGTACTTACTGTTGACGACGCGATGGCAGTAAATCCGCCTTGAAGTATTCTTTCCATTTTTCTTGAACCTACTTTTGAAACCCAATCTTGCAATCTCAAATTCATCCATTTATTCATCCCCCAAAAGACAGAGCAGAAGAATCAACTCAGCTTGAGAGTCTCATATACCGAACCCCGCCAAACAGCCCCTCCATTAACTCAGAAGCATCACCACAATATCTTCAAAATAAACACAATGGCCCACCACCTCCTCCTCTCCAAAGTCGCCGCCATAACCGGCGGTACCACTGGCATCGGTCGCGCCATCGCTCTCGAATACCTCCGTCAGGGCAGCAATGTCGCCATCAACCACCTCAACCTACCCTCCGACTCCCATCATAAAGACTCGCTGCTCGCCGAAGCAGCAGCTCTGAGACAGAAGGACGATAAGGCAGGCAGACTGATCGAGGTCGAGGGCGATGTGAGCAAGCCTGAGACCGGCAAGCTGCTGGTTGAAGAGGCAGTGAAGGTGTTTGGCAAGTTGGATGTTTTCGTTAGTAATGCGGGAGTCTGCCAGTTTGCGGAGTTTTTGGAGTAAGTCGTTCTCTATCTGTTTCCAAAATCAAGTCCTCGTCCGTTTCGAGATCTTTCTTCCTGAGAGCAGACTCGATTGGAAAAGATAGGCTTTCTAGGGCGCTGTAAAGTCAGCGAAGGGATCATCGGATCCGGACCCCAAGACACGGCTAACGTCTTTCCCCTCCCAGTCTCGACCACGATCTCTTCGCCTCAACTGTCCGCATCAACCTCGACGGCGCCTTCTACTCCTGCCAAGCTGCCGCGCGGCAAATGGCAAAGCAGAACACCGGCGGCAGCATAATTGCCATCTCATCAATCTCGGCGCTGGTAGGCGGCGGTCTCCAAACACACTATACGCCCACGAAAGCTGGAGTCCTCTCCCTGATGCAGAGCATGGCTGTGGCGCTGGGAAAGTACAAGATTAGGTGTAATGCGTTGCTGCCTGGTACGATCAAGACGCAGCTTAATGAGGAAGATCTGAATGTAGAGGAGAAGAGGAAATATATGGAAACGAGGATACCACTTGGTAGGACGGGGGAGCCAAAGGATATGGCGGGCCCTGCAGTATTTCTGGCCTGTGAGGAGTTGAGTGGATATGTGAATGGGGCACAGCTTCTGGTTGATGGCGGGCTGTTTGTAAATTTGCAGTGACGGACATAAAATGAATGCATGAAAACGAGCAGATCAAAGGGAGTAGACAAACGCTGCTTTCCTTTGAGGGTGACAGAAGACGTCAAAGGGAAAAAGGGAGCAATAGCTCAGGAAGCATCTTTGAAAGCACGAGAGTAGAGAGAAATCCGGAGATTCAGAGACCTTTTACCACTAATTTTCCACAGCTGGATGGCAAATCCACTCAAAGTGCTTCCTGGAGAGTAACAAAACTAGAAAACGCCCCATGATACTGTTGCGCCTCAAAGAACGGCTAAGAAGACACCAACACCACGCAATGCCGCAGATTCTCCCAAGAAAAAGGCATCTGTGACCTAAAAACTGCTTCCAAACACGCTATCAGCGAACCTCGCCGCGCCCCTAACCCGGACACCTCGACTCAGCAGGTTGTGGATAATCTCAATATCCTTGCCTCGAGCCCACTCTACCGCATCGGCACTAATGCGGTCACACTCATTGATCTTCAACCATTTAAGACCCATACTGACGAATGCCTTCACAGCCACGCCCGTGATGTGAGTTGCCGAGATATCCAGCATTTTAAGATTGGGATACAAGCTCACTATCTCGAGTGCTGTCCGGTCATTGAGTATCATTGACGCGAGAGAAAGTTCCTCGAGAGTTTCGCAAGGTGGAAATTCTTCTTTGACGAGACCAACATTTGGGTTCACTATCCGGTCGCCGATTGTGAGACGTTTTAGGCTACCAGATTTGATGGATGCCGCAGTAAGGATTTTGAGTGCTTCGCTGTTCAGGGATGTTGATGCGCAGGCGAATGCTTCGAGTAGGGGGAGGAGAGTCGGTCTCTCTTCGTCTGGTCCGAGGTTGAGCTGAGGATTCTCGCTTAAGACGAGATGCTTGAGGGTTGGCGGCAGCTTGGGAAGTCGAGTGATCTGGGTGTCAGTCAGATCGAGTCTTTCGAGGTATCTCCAGGCCGTTGCGTCGACGAGATTTGCGCTGATCTTCCAGTTGGTCAGGATAGCGGAGGTGGCATTGGGAGTGTTATCTCGAAGGCCGTCCTGGGAGAATTAGCTTGTACTGGCAAAAGCGATGCACCAAAACAGGTTCCAGTCTTTCCAAAAGAGCTGTTAAGGAGCTGGTGAAGCTGAACCACGTCCACTCTAGAACTTGGTGGCACTTACAAAGTCCAAACAAGTATCCTGACCAGCTTTGAGGTGTATGAACCTGAGCGACTCGCTCTTACTCCATTTTCCTGGTATGAAACCAGCCTTGCTTCCTCTGATCTGCAAGAACTTGATATCTACCAGGGACTTATGACATGCCTTTATGACCGACTGTACAGCATGAAGAGGGATCTCGGTACCATGGGAGGTCGAAATCATCTGTAGCGCAGTGTTTCCAGGCAGACCACAGTACAACGTATCACCAATAACGCCGTTCCCAGCTATGTGGAGCTCTCGGAGGTTCTTGCAGGTCTTAGTGATGAACTTCATCTTCTCGGCGTCTATATATGCTTTCAAAGTGATGACTGCGCGATCCAGTGTGTACTTTGATCGTCGAAAGTGGATCTTCATTGACCTAAGACTGACCGCCCTTCGAGCATGAGTTGTGTCGAGGGTAGTCCACAGGTGAGTAGATGATTCTAGGACATTTTTCCATCCCTTGGAAACGGCCAAGCAGATGCTGAATAGATTATCAGCACAACCCCTCAGCACCCAAGAATGAGTCGAACTTACACTCGGTCTCGCATGGGCAGATTTTGACAGATCATTAGAGCCAATTCGAGGGGAAGACGCTCAATAAAATCCATAGACTTCCCAGGCTTCAATGCTTGCCGCAGTTTCTCATGAAACATCACCAGATGCTTATATCGTCAGCGTGAAACGGAAAAGGAACACATGAGAACTCACCTGACGTTCTTTGTCGGTTCCAGAAGCTACTTTAGCCAAACCTCTGGCATAGATTTGCAGAGCAAGTTGTTCCTTTCCTTGCAGCTGTAAAATCTTGCCAGTGCGAAGGTATCCCTATGGAACTTCAGTAAATGGAATCGAAATGTCAAATTATCTACCTTCGACATTTTTGGCTTCATCTCGATCATCGCTTTGCCATCTCGCAGTGCAGGCATCAGTTGCTCGAGCTTCTCGTATGTGGCTGCTCGACTGTCTAATGCACTGAGTAGCATGTGATCAGAGTAAGAAGCAACAGCCTAGATCGGGGATCAGCAATGCTTCATGGGGCAAGAAGACATTTATAAGAGAGAGAAGAACATAGATCAATCTTAACATTCTCATCTCGGGACGTGACTTCATGAATCTTTCGGCTCCCAGATCTCTTGGCGAATAGCTCGTAGGTGGTACGTACTTCATTGAAAGCTTCGAGAGCCCCATCGTAATCTTTTTGCTTGTATCGAAAGCGGCCACGCTCTATGGCGTTCATGCCCTCTTCTTGATCTGTCTTTCGGGCCATGTTGAGGTTGCTGCTGCGTTGTCAAGCGTCTCTGGACAAGGTTCATATTGGTTGGCGCGTCGAAGGGGAAGAGCGTCGCGATTTGGCGAGATAACCTTATGGAAACACGTGACTGCATTCTTTCCGTGACTGAATGCTCCTGCCCCGTCTGGCTCTTCGCATGAGTTGGAAATGAGTCGCTCTGAAATTGGCAGATTCGAGAAACGCTTTTGAGGTTGCTGAAAGGCTGGTCCTGGGAATAGCAGGCGACGACTCCATACCTACGGTTCAACGCAGTAGCGTCACACCAATATTGGCCGGTGTGAGAGTATCTTCCATTCATTTCTAAGGTCAGATTGTCAATATGATCGTTCTACATATATCAAGTAACTAGATGCGACGTAAATTGACGGTCGAAGTTCATGCGCTGTCAGAGAGCGGAAACTGCTCACAATCACGATCACTCAGACAGTTTGGGGGCTTTGATTGATTCAATTGCTAAAGGTACTCAACATCCTGGTACCTGCGAGGCTATCCAATATCTTCAGAACAATGATAGTTTTTTGTAGTTGCAGCTAGTAGTGGCAAAGCCCACCTGCATTTTCGTCGAGTGTCCAACTGCCAGCCAGGCCACAGGTATCGACTTCGTCAACAGGCGGCTCATTGAGCTTTCCAGAGAAAAAGTCACCTTGACCCTTGATGCTGAAATCTCGGTTCATGACACGCCGAGCCCAGGTGTCAATAGCTGGCTCTCCAGTCTCATCGCGAGCCTGCTTCAAGAAGGGGATTAAAGCAGTCCCGCCAGTCCCTTTCAGATTCTTCTTCCCAGCATCGCTCTTATCTTGACGAGATGCCGTGGCGATGTTCACCTTACGGCGTTGGACGGCCGGGCTCTTGGAACGGGACAGAGATCTGGACTCCCGTGACTTGATTACGATATAGCGGGATACAATGTTGATATGCTTATTTCGAAACTCTCGGAGCATTGCAAGACAAGCATCATATGCTAAAACAAGCTCCGAGTTGTTCCGATGCCCTTCAACATAATCACGAATGTTGGCGACCTTGGCAACATCTTCCAAGAAACGACGGTGTGGCCCCGGCATGTACCTGCGCATTTCAAGCAAGAAGTTGTGCTTAGGCGGAGGTGCTGTGCCTTCAAGTTCGCTCTCAGAGGCTGCGTCCTTCTTTTCACCAGTTGGACGGTGCTCGATACCAAGAATGATATCGAAGAATTGGATGATGGAGCTTTGAGCATTGCTACCACCACTGAATTGTCGAAACTTTTCAGTTCCTGTACCATCTTCATATATCACGCCATCAGGTAGGCCAGCCTCTCCCATGTTCTTGCTTCCAGCAAGGAAAGGACGGATGCGATTGTAGAAGACCTGCGGGTCACAGCTCTCATGCATGCGCTGCAGAAGGGTGCCAAGATCATCCAACCTTTCGGCGAATGCTCTAAGGCAAGCAGTGACTGTAGCGCCGTCATTGACTCTTGCCGCTTGTATAGCAGCCAGCATCAAGGGAACAATCGGGGCTCCTCGAGCCTCAATAGCTACGGATATCAGATAAAACCATGATTCGTCAATTGATCCCGTAAAGGTCGTAAGAGTTGCTAAATTTTTCATGTTATCGACAGGTTCATCTTGGAACAAGGGCTTGAAGTTCCAAAGACAGACCGCCGCGTAGGTAGCGACTGGAAGCACTTCGAGGTGTGCCGAGATGTGAATAAGGGGAATCGAGATTGCAGCCGGCAAACGCTACTTGCAAGTCAGTCTCATTTGTCTTGCGACAATTGCACAATAGCTACTAACCTCTGAAGGGCTGTCACCGCCCCAGATGTAGCCATGGGCCATGAAACACAAAAGCGAATACGCTCTCCTCCATTCCGAATCGTGTTCCAGACCGGCAGTGGAAAGGACAGGAAGTCGATCAATAACTCCGCGCAAGCGTTTGCTTAGAATCAGGCCTTGAAGGTTGGCCACGATAGCCTCCCATTTGTTGTAGTAGGGGTCGGGGAGCCTCTCGAGAGGCAATTCGGCCGGAAGGAAACCATATTCTGGTGAAATTCCGTAGTCGCCAAGGATTGGGAGAGGTGGAAGCATGCTTTCGATGGAGTTTTGGACGGGGTAATCGTGCCAGACGCAAGGAGTATACAGATCTTTGTCCGATACTCCTCAGCCGTAGGGGATTCCTTTGAGCGAACTTGTCATAAACTTTGGGTTGTTGGGAAGCAGGCGCGGTGTCGGGCGTTGTGATGAGGAGAGAGAGAAGAGAAGGAAATCGGGCGATATTAATAGTCGTAGTGGCGCCGTTTCCCTTTCCTTCCCCTCCACCAAACTCCTAACCCCCACCTCGTCCATGACAGTGTCGTTCCAGCTTTCAAAGCAGAAGACGGGCGCGATCGGAACCTTGCGGGCCAAGGGCCATGGAAGAAAATCCAGAAGGCTGAAACTGCTGCTGATTGGTTCAAAGAAAGAATCAAAAGTCACATCATCGGAACGGATCATCTCAAGCTCCGATGCAGACAGCCAGTCACATGGTAGTTGCCAAGAGCTGTTGCGGCGGCCATTGCTGGGAATAGCTTCATAACTAAACCCAATGCAATGACGACTTCCAGGTAACCATGGCCGCTGTTAAACAGCAGGTGCTCAACTGGCTGTACAGTGTTCTTACAAGTGTGAGTATTCAGGAAGCTTCGCAAGAGCTCGATCGCTGACTGCGTCCAGGAATACAAAGATGTGAATCGCACATACAATGATGTGGCCCAGACGCTGTCGCATTACTCCTCACTCTCCCCCCGAACCGATGTTTACAGTATGCATACAGGATTCGAATTAACATCGCTTGGAAGCTAACTCGAGTTGCAGCTTATGAGCATGGCAAATCGGCGCTCCTCCTCCATTTGTCAGGCACCCTTCCCGTTGTATTTCGAGGAACAACATACAGGTTTCCAATAGCACTATGGGTACCGCACGCATATCCGCAGGAACCTCCTTTGATATACGTTACGCCGACAGAAGGAATGATAGTTAGACCAGGTCAACATGTTGACCCACAAGGCAAGGTCTATCATCCATACTTAGTGGGGTGGGCAGAGTTCTGGGATGTAAGTGGCAGATGTTCTTTGACGGCTGTATATCTCCTAATACTTCCTTGATACAGAAATCCAATATCCTTGACTTTCTAGCAATTCTTCGTGACGTTTTTGCGAAAGAACCTCCTGTTGTATCTCGACAACAACAAAGTGCCCCTCCACGTCCTCAGCCAACCCAGGCACCCCCTCCTGTACCTCCGCCTCCTCCAGGACTAGCACGACCGACGTCTAGATCTGCAATTGCAAGTCCCAATGGGCAAGCTGGACCACCCCCTCCGCCGCCGAAACCGACGAGCAATGCTCAGCAATATTCGGCCGCTGGGCCATCAAGACGGGACAGCGGGCCTCCTCTGCCTCCACTGCCTTCGCAAGCGGGGTACGAGAACCCAAGATCTAGTCAGCAAGGGCCTTCCCTAAACGATTATTCTGCTCGAAACCCGCAGAGGAGCAGCAGCCTGCGTTATGAGACAGCACCTCCTTTGCCGCCCCAGCCCCAGCGACAACAAAGCTTGAGACAGCCCGTAGATGGTCCTGTCAGTCCTTTCTCACCACCCCGGCCTCAATCGTACCAGCAACAGTACCAGTCGCCTATTCCCAATCCTCAATACAACTCACAGCAGGCCCGGTCGCCACCTTCATTCAATCCCCAACAACAACATCCGCAACAATACCATGGCCAACAACCCCAGTGGCAGCAATACTCGCAACAACCGCTTCCGCAACCTCAAGCGAAGCTTCCACCTCCCCAAGATCTCTTGGATGCGCCATTAGTCCTCTCAGTACCTTCCGAAGCATCCACAAACCTCCCAGCTCCTCCGATACCTCCTAATCCCGAAAAAGACATGCTTCTACACAACTTAGGCAGGTCTTTACATGCACAGCGTCAACATACACGCAATCAGACCATATCTAGTCTGCCAGGATTGGAAGCGCAGCACAAAGCCATGTTGACCTCGCTTAATAGCATGCAAGCTGAGATACAAGCTCTCGAGTCCTTGAACAGCCTTTTGTCGGCAAACACCAATATATTACACACCGCGCTCCACGATGCCGACGCAGTGATTGATCAGAGTCAGCACCGAACAGCGCCAAACGTGGATGAACTTCTGGTAGCTCCTACAGTTGTTGGGAACCAACTGTACGAGCTTGTCAGTGAGGAGAGAAGTCTAGGAGATGCTTTGTTTGTTCTCGGGCGAGCGGTGGAAAGGGGGAGAATAAGCCCAGCAGTTTTTGCCAAGATGACGAGGTCTATGGCGCGAGAATGGTATTTGAAGAAGGCCCTGGTAAAGAAGATCGGCAAAGGGATGGGACTGGCAACTTATTGAGATAGTGCACTGAGATACCAAGGAGTTTAAGTTGAACTTCTTACTGATCTTCGGCAAGTCAAGAAATGATACATTAACGGTGATCCAGTGACGCTTGGCAATATCAAAACTTCCTCTTTTGGCTAAGTTTTCCCTTTTCTCGTTCCACAATTTCTCCCATCCGGTCCTTACACAGAAGAGCCATCCTCTTCATTTCAACGGCTCGTACCGGTCTTGGTTGCTTCAGGCCGCATTCAACACCCTTGACTACAATTTCTGCAGATACGTCTGCCTCTGCAGGCGACGGCGAGTGCCTCTCACTAGTCGTCCCATCTCCCCCACTCGATAAAGCAGTATGAGCGTGGTTCCATCTGCCGGCGATGGTCCCTCGCTTGCTTACCAGACCACTTCCGTCCGGGCTGACTGCTCGCTTTGGACTAGTAAACATCTCTGTCGCGTTCTGCTTGTTCAGTTCTTCCTCCTGACTCTTTCGTGAAGCTGCTTCAAAGAAGCTTCGCAGCGATTTGCTCAGTCTTCTACGGAACGTCCTCCCTTTTTTGGAGTGCGCAGCTTCGGGAACGGTTTCAGGAGCGGATTCGAATATCTTCACTCTTTCCACGATAAGCTTGCTCTTCGGCGGTGACTGCTTCTTGATGGGAGAAGTAGACTTTGGACTTCTAGCTTCAGCCGCGGCAAACGCACTAGTGGTACTAGAAAGTGCTGATGTCTTCTCCTCCTTGAAAGGCACCTGGGACACTTTCCTCTGCTTAGGCGTTGGCATCAACGGAGGCGTGGGAGGCTTCTGAGCTGTCAAGTCTCGAAGTTCTACCAGCTGTTCTTGCTTGTACCTGGTAGAAGAAGTTGTACATCGTACAGAGGCAGGATCTAACGCGCAACATGGTATAGGTCCTTCTGGTGACACAGATCTCGGCGAGAACTTGCCATCGAACAATTTTCTCATGGTTGCAACCTTCCCAGAAAGTTTCCTAGATGGAGGCTCCCCCGGCTTAGTTATTCTTCGCTCGAATCCAAGTGCTATTTTAGCCTGCGATATCGAGGGCATGGTTTCTGCTCGTGGGTGCGATTTTTCGTGACCATCGGCGTGCCTCTTTTCTATGCTCTTTGCGCGGTAAAGTTCTCCAATCTTGGTGCTAAGTCTTCTCCGACTTAGTGGCCTACTGCCCTGATCTTGCTCAACGGATGTGTGAGGTGCGCTGCCGTCTCCTCCCAGACTCGGGGGAATGTATTGCTTCGACTGAAGCATGGCATTTCTTCGTCCCCTCGTCGGGCCTGTTATAAGTCCGTTTTGTACAGGCACTCGCGTTGGCGAACTTTCCTGGCTGTTATCATGCCTTGTAGGGCTGTCCATGATCCGGGTGGTGACATTGCTGATAGTCGACCTGGCCGGTGAACTCTGAGCCAGAGCCTGATACCGAGTTGATCCAGAGGTCTGTTTCGATGCAGAGGCTGGAATCGTTCTTGCGAGCGTAATTTCTGCGTCTGGATTGCGCAAGCATGTCCGCCTCGAGCTTCCAGTTGTAGGAGTTAAGAAATAGCTTTTGTCCAAAAGTCGAGCACGTGAGAGAGATACTGGGGTATTTGGCGCCACAGTGCTGCTGGTCGAAGGATTCGCTCCAGTATTATTTCCTGTTGATACTGCTACCCAAAAGTGTCAGTCAAACTCAACGTCGTGCTGGTCTACGAAACTAAACTTACTTCCATCATAAAATCTGATTTTACCTCTAACAGATTCTCCCTTTTTCCCGTCAAGCCTTTCGTTCTCGATATACGGTGCTGCTTTGGTACCAGATCCTCTGCTATGGTTTGCAGCTGCAGGATCCCAAACGCCGCCACGAGATCTCATGCTGCCGTATTTATAGGACTTCCGTTCTTTTCTGGGTTTCCTTACGTCAGTCTTCTTATTCAGCGACCCGAGCGTACGAGAGGTTAAAGTATCAAATATGTCTGTGTACACAGGCTGTCCAGCTTCGGAAGGCTCATTGCCATATTTCTCAGAGCTTCCTCTCTTTGGACTGAATATAGTTGACAATCTCCTTTTGTAGTTTGACCCTGTGCCAGTCTTCTGTCTCGGCGAGTTTCTCGATATCCGGAGCGGCGCTGGCTGCACAGATGATGTGGTGAAAGGAAGGCTCAAAGCATCAAGAGCTTCGAATTTCGTGACCAAAGACATGAGATTAAATGATATTCCATGGTGCTGACGATCGGGCGATGCTCTTCTTTTGCTGCTCCGTTGGGATATGCTAGCAGAATCGCTCGGGTATAGATGGGTATCCCGACCACCTTTATTCGGCAGAACCTGCGGCCTGGAGGAAGATGGATTCGTGGTATAGTAAGTCATGATCGATGCTCTCTGTATGAAGAAACAGATTCCAATAGGGTAATACTTTCGAGACAGGAAGGAGAAATGTGCTTCGTCTGTGTCGTCGGAGAAGCCCAGCTCGGAAATAAATGGAGTATGGCTTCGCGAAATGATGTCTTGCCTAATTGACGATGAAAGGGACACGAGTCTGACTGACCTAGGATCTGTGTCTCAGTATGCACCTTCCTCGTCAGAGTTTGTGGTGACTTGGCCAGGGCAAGAACGACTTCATGATTTCACGATTTCACCATAAGCGAACATGAGGAGAAGTCCTCGGATTTGCAAAAATCAATTGACTTTTGCTATGCTACGAGCAAAGCAACAATGCACCTGAAGAAAATTAAACAGACTATGTGCAGGATGAACGAAAGCTGCATGTACACTCCTTTCATGCCGTCTCAGACAGCTCATTGATCTCCAAACGCACCCTATTCATGTTAAACTCAACCCCTCCAGCACTAACCACTAAAACTTTTCTGCAACCTCAATCCCAATCAATATCAAAGTCCGCAAATCGCAACTAAATACCACTGTGGATACTGTATGAGCGATCTACTCGAACACCCATCATTTCAAGATCAAGCTCTGTGCTATCTCTCCGAGCATTTGCGTGCTCAATGACGGTATCGATGGTTGTGGGACTGATTGGCGCAGTGCTACCCTTTCGTTCTGTAGAGAACGCAGATGGACACGAAGACATGCTGCCGAAGGTCTTTCGCTCAAGACTCGAGGCGTCTTGAGATGATCTCGAACCCCAGAGCTGTGAGACATTGAAGGATGAGCTAGCTTCGGTGGTGATCATCGATGCCCAGAGTGAAGATAGAGGCAGGAGCAGAGCGACCATCGTCAAGGCCAAGGTACCAGCTTCTGGAAAGTCATCTGGAGACGCATATTCTAGGACAGCGAAGCCGGCTAGGTATCATTAGCATCCAACTCACCGGGCACTGGAAGACGAAAACTGACAAGGAATGATCATTGTGCAGCTACCCATGGCAGCTAGGATCTGGATGTAGCTCCACTTCTGGAATCCCAGATTCTTGCGAGCGTAGACAGTGTATAAGAGCTTGCCGGTGAAAATGATCGAGTAGTACCAGATGGAGATGGTTTCCGTAGCCAGAGTTCCGACAGTGATCCAGGCATAGTGGAAGTATCGGCCAGCAGACATAATTGCCAAGGAATTCGTGACGACCTGAGCAAAGCGGAAGCCGACTGCAAGTAGGAAGATGAGACCCGAGAGGAATGAGATGATGTAGACCCATTTCTTCTGCATTGCCTTACAGACAGTGTAGGCTTGCATGAAGAGAGACATGTTGACCGTGATTGTCATGAGGAGAGGGATGACTGTTCCAGCCACACTAGTTGCATATGCCGAACGTGGAACGTCATCGAAGTCGAAGGCGAAGTAGGCGTAGAACTCTGCCCAAGGACTGGCTGAGTAGAGCGATAGAAGGAGTGCGCGGAGAAAGCCGAAGATGAGCGACAGCAGATTGAGGATGTAGACCGGAGTTCGACGCTTCGATTCCTTAGTGAGGACGGCTGTAACAACCAGCATGACAAAACATGCACCAACTTGAGAGCCGTAGTTGATACAGAGAGCGGTGTTGTAGTAGAACCAATCATCAATATCGGAAATAGGAACGGCGACCGGGGTGACTCCATCTCTCATGAGGAAGGTCGCACTCTGGGACTTGTGGTCGAAGGTTGAAGTAAGAGACGACATCTTATCGTAATGTCTTTGACGTATTGAGGTGTATGAGTAGACTTGAGATCGAAAAAGAGGTAGGTCTTGAAGAGAAATGCAGTAGATGCAGTTAGAGATTTGCGAAATGGTATGCAGCAGAAAACAAAATAATCGATGGGAGCTTGAAGGTAGTTCTCTTAAGTATCATACTACCAGCTCTCAAGCTGGTGGAGAACAATATCTTGGAAATAGGGTGAGAATAATACTAAGGTTTTGCTCAGCTACCTGAGGGCAGTTCGCGACCAGCTCTTGGAACAATGATTCTCGTTGATATTGTAGAGACACTCTGGTGGTGATGTGCCGAGAATAATATCAAGGGAGACCAAAATTATCATATTGTTTGACCAACGGCAAGAAAGAGTATGCGCCATATGTGAATTTGAAGTCTGAGAGTCGAGAATGCTCGATGAAGAATGAAAGGAGGGCTTAAACAAGGGAACCTCGCTTAATTTTAGTCCCTTTCCTTGATATTGTTCTCCTCAAGCCATTTTGCGCCACCAACAACACCGGAAGGATTTTTATCAAGGGGTGCAGCCAGATTCACGGGAGTAGGCGAAACTGATTGCAAACATGCACCAATACTGAGGGGTAATATGCAGGTCAATGTCAGATTTGGGCTAGATCTGCCATCGTGCGGTGCAAAGATAGGAAACTTGTGGGGGACGGGAGCCTCATCTAAAGCCAGCAATCGGGCGATTGGTCCTTTTACGATGCTATCAACATAATCGTGGGGACATAAATAGATGCTTCACGATTGGAGCCCTCGACGGTTATTTACTGTGATGATCACATAGCCAGATTGCTCGTTTCGGGTCCAATTGGCATGTTCCGGCCTCAACCCAAAAAGACCTGATATTCACTTAGTGCGAGACCAGATGTCGAGCTCAAGTAATCTCTTGACCTCGATAGAGATCATCAACGGGTAGTTGCAGGTCACGTCGTATGTATTACATGGTTCTACTCGCGTCAGAATAGTAGAGGTTGCCCACTAGTAGATTACTCGGCACCTTGGATGGGCTAAAAGTGGACTGGGGGGCGGAAAGTGAGTGTCTCACTGGCTCGTCAACCCTGATATCCTCGCAAATTTCTTTACTCGAATTTGTCAGTCAGGGAAGAGAGTTGTGGAATGACAGCGTAGTTCATGGGATCGGCTAAGCAGCTTGACATGACTTCGGCATGAAGTTAACACTACCAAGAGCTCACGCCGGATTGCAGAGCTATTGACAATTTTTCAGACAGTCTATATTTGAGTCTTGTGCGTCTTTTATTCTCCCAAGATGTTACCAGATTAGATGACTCCTTGCTAAGATTCCCGTCTCGTCAAGGCGGTCTCCAAGGCCCGATCAGGTGGTCCATACGGCATCCGTCGATCTCATACCATTATGCCGTATCAGGCGTGAAGCTGCTAATGAAGTATGCTCCCGTAGCAGTATCATTTGTGAGATTTGTGCCAGACATAGTTCCAAATTTCAAACTCCCGCTTTCCACGAGGCCACCACCAACGACGCCATTCGTTCTCTTGAGTCGATTCTCTCCACTGATGACGGTGAAATTGGCCAAAGATATTTCGTAGCCGTTCCGAGTGGCGATAGTTGGCAAGCCGAAATAAGAGGCGTTGGCTGAATCCTTGTCAAGACTCAGCTCATAGTAGCCTCGATAGTATAGGTCCTGTTTGGCTTGTCAGCACTGATCAGACTCAAACCGCTCGGAAAAGACATTCGATTTTCTGGTCTCAGGACACGCCTAGTAGGGCCCGGTTCTAAAACGTCGAACATGTAAAGGAAGGAAATGCTTACCTGCCACTGAAGCTCCCTATTGGCGCCTTCCAAAAGTGAAGAGTAGTTGTTTGCATCTGACGTAAAATTAGTATATTGGTCTAGTCCTTGGCAAAGGGCGAACGGGGTGGGTCTATACTTACTGGCCAGAGAAATGTTTTGACCGTATGGACACGGCGAAGACACAGCAGATCCTGCGAATTCGACGCCAATGGAGCCTTCGCCCGTTTCGGGGTCGTAGGGGTGCGTGTCAAGCCACACAAGGTCGCTGACCCAGGAAGCATGACTGTCTCCAGCTATTCAATGATTCAGTATGCGAAACAAGGAGTCTTGCAAGGATCAAGACGCTTTCAGATGGTCTTCGGCCACTCAGAGTATATGTGTTCTTCGCGAATCGGATGTTAATCCGGCTGAGGGCAACTTACCGAGGAAGATGGTGTTGTTGATTTTGTTATCATACCTACATTTCTACAGTCAGTACGAAGGAACTACCAGGAGGGCAGTGAAATATTTGCGGATGCTACTTACAAGTGAGATAAGGTTCTGTTCTTGTTACTCTGGTACCCGTCCCAAGCATCGTAATTGAGAGGGTTCTCATCTCCAAGAGCAAAGGACTGGTTTATGCGGGAGAAGATGATTTGATTGCCGATGACTCGCCACGCCGCACCACGCTTGGAAGACTCAGAAAGCTTGCTGTAGAACCAGCTTTCCTGACGAGGTCCCATCAAAGATCTTCCAGCATCATTTGAAATGGCATGGATGTAATCAGTATTCCCTAGATGTTGAAATCAGTTACTGCTCGTCTTGACGTTTTCGAAGATGGATGTATGACAACATTCCATGTGAGGTGGTGAAGGCACCAAAATAAAAATGATAAATACTCGTGAAACTTACAGTAAAGGTCTGTGATACTTCTGTCATACTGTCGAGTGTCTTTACCGGATGTTAATTTCTTCAAGAATAACGGCCAGGAGTAGCGTACCAAGCATGATGAGATCCAACAAGTCGCCTATTTCGAAGCTTCTCCAGATGCGCACTGTACAAGTCAGCAATCAGACTCCGCTTTCAAGACCAGCTTCGACATCACATACAGTTATCGTCCATCTCAACTTGACGGATGGGCATCCACTCAAAGTAGGCTCGTACGGCGTTCATTCTGCTCAAGTCAGTAACGAGCACGAAAGCTGGATCGGGACACCGATGCTAGGAAACGTCCAAACATGATCTTCGCTGCCCGAAGAAAACACTACAAGAACTTACTTTCTCTGGTCAACCGAAACCCCCCCATCTTTCACGAAGGAGTCTTCCGTGTTGTTGAGCTCCGAAGACCCAGCGTTCCAGGTGTTATCTGCAACCTCGTGATCGTCCCAGACAGGAATCCAGGGAAACTGCTGATGGCTGAGAAGCAGATCAAGATCAGTTCTGTATGTCGCCAATCGCTTGCGGTAATCGTAGAGAGTATAGATCTCCCGATCCGGCAACGGAATACGTCCAATACTGTTGCCCCAACCATAATAACCGTTCGCATATTCGTAGATGTAGTCACCCAGGTGGATCACGTAGTCGACAGAATCTTTGCGTGCAGTGTTTCCGTAGGCATTAAAGAAGCCAAAGGGAAAATTGCTGCATGAGTAGATCGCTAGTCTGACTGCACTGCTGATAACATCACCTTTGCTAGGTGTGGTCTTGGTTCGGCCTACTGGGCTAACATTATCCGAGTCGCAAATGCTGAACTGGTAGTCTTCAAAACATGCACTGTGAGCTATTGTCTTAAAGCTTTGATGGAGAGAACACACAGTATCTGGTGAATGGTTTAAGATTTCTTGCTTCCACCTGTGGGGCCAGGATATTAGCACAGGATCTCATCTAGACCAGAAATTCGAGGCGACGACTATCGGGCCAGTCTGCCTGCTGACGGAGTTGGGCCGACTCATGTACTTGCCTTGACCGTGTAGTCGATATCAGAAGACGTGTATGCCTTCCCTTCATCGACACAACCCTTCAACTCTGCATCTGTAGAAATCTTGTAGCTCACGCAAATTGGCGCCTTGCTAGCTTTGACGTATTGATCAGTTTCATGGCTGTAAAGAGGAACATAACCAGAAACGGTAATGTTGCTCTTGTCGTTGTCTGAATCAACCGGAGCGGCGCGTGTCCACAGAATTACAGACGTATCGTATGGATCACCACTTGCGACCCCATGAGTGAAGTTGAGCTGAGACGAATTCCATGCTGCAGATGGGGTGTTACGAGCTGCTACTTTTCGGATCGAAACTCCAAGGCCAGGGTGATAGTGCGAAGGACTTCGATAATTGAGATTTGAAACAAAAGAAGCTGAAGCAACTGTTGCCAGCAAAATGAGAGAAAGTAATTGAACCATTGCGACTTCGTGAAGTTGCGCTTGCAGCTCTAGAGAGACAGGAACCAGGAACAGGAAATCCGGGAGGTCTTATGTGAAGCCTAAATGAGGAGCCAGGAACACTGGTCTGGCCAAGCGGCCCATAATGGCCAGGGAAAGTAGATCAATAGACTCGTGGGCTGGTTGACAGGTGCCAATTCGCCATCTCAAAGTTTGCTGAAGATCCCAAAAGATGGGACGGAGCTGGGACAGAAATGGGATGAAGCTATTCCGGCGTGGCGTGGCGGATCTCGAACGAAAGATCCAATCAAGTCACTTCGATTACAGCTTCTCCATGACGACACTGATCGAAACTTAAGCCAACGGTAAGATTCTGAAGTTCTGTTTGGTCAATGGTTCGCAGCTGCCATATTGATCGCTTTAGTGTGCAGCTAGAAGAAAGCTCCGGAGGCAGCTTGAGCTGGCCGCGGGGTTCGGAGCGGGGTGTTGACAGCTAGCCGACGGCAGCGTGCTCAAAGCTCGGCATCTAAGTGGCCCTACTGGAAATCGGTTCCCAGGCTCCAGGACTGCTTTGCTCATCAAAACCCGAAATTTCGACCCTGAGACAACCTGGAAGTCAACAAGGATAACAAAGCTTCTCAAGTTTTGGCATACTTTGTGGCTGACGGCAGTGCTCATCCGGGATTCTGAGTCTAAAAAAGTGACGTACCATTCAACATTGGGAGCCATCTGAATATTTTACAGGAAGAAGTTTTCCCAGACAGCTCATAAGTCTAAGTATTATTCAGTTTACAACGGATAATTTGAGATATGAATTACATCATCCTAATTGCTGCAGTTGTCATCTATTCTAGAGCCAGCAACGAGGCTCTGCACGGTTTCTCCGTCGGCAAATAGTACCATTGAACTGGTATTCTGTTCATACTGTGGCCAGGATACATAACCTTCCTCTTTGGTCCAACGAGTAGGACCGCCTGAAGGGTTTGAAGCGAATGAGAGCCAGAAAGCTATTCAATCATATCAATACGTGTCGCAAAAGAGATGGGAATATCAAGGCAGCAGAGGGAAGTTGGGAACATACCTTGCATTGCATGCGAAACATTGTACTCGAATGCCGTAGATGGCCCATCGAAGACCTGGTCATGAGTTCCGAAGAGCAATGGCAACTCAGAGCTATGGTAGGCTCCGAACCAGCTTACTGGAGAGATATTGGAGAAGTTCCCGGCATACTGGTAACGGTAAGTGGGGAGGCCAGCCATATTCCGAGCCCTGGAAGGTTAGCTCTTGGTCATCAAAGTGAGGCTGTGGGGCGTACTTGACTTCAACGGAGACTGGACAAGCAATGATGTTCTGCGTGGTTGAGAAGAGAGTTGATGCGTCAGGACCATTGTCGGTGTATGCGACAAAACCAGCTCCTTCGTTGGTATTGCTGCCGATGACAAGAGGCTGCGACTTCGTCAGTAAATACTACAATAAATCGAACGAAAGGATGCGCATACAATCTTTGCAACCAGACCTTGGACTGCTCTGTCTGTAATGTTCCCGAAAGCGGTCTTATTATCCGGGAAAGGCGTAAAAGAGATCGCAGGCTTGGTCCCATTGATGGTGTAATACGAAAGCGCATTTTCAAGCTCGACAGCTGAAACATTCCGGACGCAAGATAGCTCGGGCTCCGGTTCAAGGCCTCCGCATCCTACCAAGCCCGCGAGCGAGGTGAAGTTCGTCTGCTGCATATCGGAGCTGTAACGGAGATTCGCTGAACCAGAGTCTGAAATGAGACTCGATACAATTGGGTCGTCTGGATAAGAGTATCCATAGACGTTGCTACTGGCTGCTCCAGCTGATTGTCCCCACTACGCAATGGTCTATCAGTAATTGCCTATCAATTATACTTAAGAGAAGGACAAGACATGTCCCCAGAGACTCCCGAGCCCCGAGACGACGAAAAGTTCAAAAAGAGCTCCCCCAGAACTTACCAGTGTGATACGCTTGGGGTCGCCACCAAAGCCAGCGATGTTATCTCTGGTCCATTCGACCCTGTATAGAGTCATCAGCTTTGGGGATTGTGAGTCTAGGGCAGGACATACGCTTTTCTCTGATCGAGTAAGCCGGGATTCAAGTCGGTCAATCCCTTAGCGTTAGGATAGCCAAAGACGTTGACACGGTAGCTAGAGAGTGTTAGCCAAACCCGATAGAAACAAGTACAGAGAAGGTTGCACTTACTTTAGGATCACCACGATATGTGACTGCGTTCTCTCGACCCATGTGTCCGGGAATTTTGCAATCGAGTTCGCGCCACCGCCAGTAAATCCACCGCCGGGAACTGTGGCGGAAATTGGAGTCAGTATTACTTCTTTTGGATTAAAGAAGGAGTGGTAAGTGGGAAGATCGTCTCGGGACTAGGCACTGGCCGTAATAATCCTAAGACAACTTGAAAGGGGAAGAAAGTACTCGGAAACCACCCACTATAAACGAAGACTGGCAGGGCTAGCTCTTGGGGACGTTCGGTCTTCAAAGCTGGAGCCCAGACATTTAGATACAGGCAGTCTTCTGACTGCTCACCACTGATCAAGAATTGAGGAACCTTGGCGGTGTAGATTGTCGAGCTGTTGCTGAATTGCTGCATACATGAGGGCCCAAAAGCAGTTGCATTAACGACACCCTCTGATGCCTTTGTCTGAGGAGGTGCGAATCTCAGATCTCCAATAGGAGGCTCTGCATACGGAATTCCAAAGAACTTGCGAACAAGAGGCGTACTTTGGTCGATGAAGCCATGCAATTCACCGCTGGTCGTTGACACAACAAGTCCGTTCGAGCATAGAGAGGCTGGAATTAAAAAGGCGATTGTGACAAGCAGCGAAAGTGACAACATAATGACAACGTATACTAGGTATTACTAATGTCCCCAGTTGCACAAGTAGCTTCAGGCCTTTTATATCGCGGACAGTGTGATACTCAGGAACGAGGCAAACCTTGTAAGTAGTGACCGGCTAAGGAAACTTCCCCATACTGGACGTTCGTCCCAAGTGTTCCCAGGTGGTCCTCGAGACGTCCAATTGTATTTGCCGAAACATAAACAAACTGGGGCCCCGGATATTGAACATCTACCCAGTGAAAGTAGAGACTGGGGCCTACCCCGCATCATCGGCCATACTCCCAGAAGTGGAATTGCGTCCGCTCCAGATGCCATGGAAAAACTTCGAGGAAATCACATTTGGTGGTTAAGTTGGGCTTGGCAAAACTGATCGACGAAGTGCTAGATATTTGTAGGAAATGCGGGAAAAGCTTTTACCGGGCCACTGCAGCCAACAAAATCCATTATCTACTGATGCTGACAGAGGACGCAAGAGTCAGTGAGGACAATTCCAACGAGAGCTAGCATCAGCCAATTGTTTCGCATGGTTAACTGCATTCGAGCCGCGGTTAGGAAAACATTCGACTCGGGTCATCGACTCCTACTTCTCGATCTACTTAGTGAGGGAAGCTTCATAGACCAGATACTCGTCACATCGGTCCGGAAACCTGCGTATCAGGCGAGCAGAGAAAGAGCCGACTGTTGGTAGAATGGCAGAATCGAGCTCTTCGGCCGGCAATCCCTTCGACCGCTGAACTATTCTCGCAGCTTTCCTTGCGTACATGTGCCATGTACTTCTGGAAGTGGACAAACAGCTCTAGGACGAAAATCGGCCACCAGTTCACATCAGAACCGATTAACGCGGCTGGTCCATTTTGACAAACTTCGTCACTTCTATCGCATACATGCAGCCATAGAGATTGGTGAAGTAAGCACAACATAAATATGCTTCGCAGTGCAAACTGTGCCCCTTGTTCAGGAAGTCCGCGAAAAGAAGCGAATCACGTAATGCCACCTTCAAGCAGCATTAGCATCCGTAAAACACATGCCTATGGCCCCATAGGATGATCGTACAACGGATAGGCCGAGACTGGTAGCTCTGCAGTGCCGTTCCAAGCCCACCTGATCAAAGAGCCCTGACTGATACCGGGTCAGCATCCCACGATATTCATTCAGAGTAGCTCAATTGACTGACAATGTCGACGGTTCCTCTCCGATCTCGCCTTCCGGGGGTTTGATATCCTCTGGATTCCTAACAAAAATTCCGTCTCCCCCAACCATCCAACCATTGCCAGCTCGCTTAACATATTCGACTGCCATTCCCCAGGCCGCTCGGTCGGCGGCGTCGCCAGACTCAAAGATTTTCAGGTGCTGGTAGTTGTCGCTTGGGGGTGAATTGAAGAGCTCCCGCATCAAGGAAGCATAAGATGCGTTTCTCTCCATCCACAGGTCCTCGGATTCTACCTGAACCATTTTCTTAGGATCCGACAGGATTTGATTTCGTGGTACAAGTTGGCAATAAAGACGATCCAGTCTTGGCAAATGCTCAGAGAGATCTGCAAAATGACTACACAGAGGGAATAATGCAATGTATTCCATGTCACGGATGGTGGGACTGATCAGAGCTTTGTCATTGTGAGCTGACGCACCGATCAGGTCCTGAAGGATCTTCTCTCTCTGTTAGTGATATGAGGGTACAGTAAAGGGACGTCACTTACCGAAGGAGCTTTCCTCAACCAGAACTCGTAAGTGGCATAGGCTTTGATAAAGGAACCTTCATTGAGTAAGAGCTTATTCCATGCTCGAAGGTCAAACAGAGCCGGAGACTTTGGATAGGGATCAGGTTGGTGATCCCGTACAGAGGGACCACTAAACTGAGGAACAGAGCCACCAGCTTCAGAGTCACTAGTAAGCTTCGGAGCATTGCCTTGACCCGATCCAGGTATTTTCTGAAGACGAAGGTAGTGACATGGACAATCGAAGTTCCAGGCATCTGTGAGGATGATCCGACAAGAAGTGAGAGCGCCCAAGGCTTCAGGTGGGGCAACGATAAGCAAATTGATCGGATCGATGGTCTGAAATAAAGAAGACCAGAAGTCCGCAAAATCGTCATCCCGCCGCTCGCCTTTTGGATTATCTGTGATCTTGTTGTCATAGACAAGTAAAGAGAAAGATGTTACGTTTCTTAGAGAGTCTGAGACCAGAAAGTTGAGAAATGGCTTTATCTGCTGAGTGAGCATGATGCTACGAGTTGCGTGCTTCCGGACAATGAATTGCGCATGCTTGAAGAGTACCGACTTCGACACAGCTCTCCAGCGCCTAGAGACGAGGGAGCATGCCTTCAAGGGGCTGTCACCGGACTTCGTGATATCGAAGTGGGGCTCATCGTGGAGTTCATCAATGTTATATGATGGTGGTGCTCTGTCCAAATATCCGAAGATCTGAGATAGTATCTCATTTGGCAGAGTCTCAATGGAAACAAGCCCCTTTCCGTCTGCAGTGTTATCACCAACAAGCCCTGATTTATCCTCTGGTATGTTGCCTGCGCTGGTCATAGTGGGGATTCGTGAAGTCGTCCACAGGTTTCGCAAAGCGTTCTAGTCTCGTTAGTTTACTTGTTCGGGATGCAGCAGTATTGTACTTCGATACACATACCAAGCAACTCCGTGATTATTATGTTGTAGTAGTTGTAGGCCTTTGATACAATGTGGCAAGGCTCTGACGCTGACGGCAATAGATTGAGGTTGGCACCGGGTAAACATCGCAGGACAGGGATGTCTTTGCGGGGAAACGGACGGGATGGTCTGACGGAAAAGCCCCCCGGCCCTGCAGGTTGAACGCAGCTTCCATTTCGCTTGAACAGGGTGACTTGAATATCAACCTTCAGCTTCAGCTATTCAAAGGTCCAGCAATTGCTGCCACTTATTGTGTCAATAGTACGAGTAATACTTACCCACAACTGAAAGGTAGAACATCAATTCAGTCCATAGTCTTGTTACCGCCATCGACCTGGTGTAGGCCAGCAATCCAGGAGCCCCTAATCATGGACCGATCCACACATGACATCAGTGCGCAACGTTTACCCATTTTGATGTCGAGCCTTGCATGCAAGAATAGAAGCATCCGGTGGGGAAGTTCCCTCGGGGAGGAAGCGGGGAGGAACTTCGCTTTCGCTTTGGAAGACGACTAAGAAGTTGAAGGAGCTCTGCCGACCAGTTTACCCCTCACTACCCCTCATTGAGACTATTTCAAGACTCTTCACATTATTTTGCAACGGTAATTCTTCTCAATTGAACTTGGTACTATCTACACGACAACACGAGTCAAAATCGAGAATCATCATGCCAGGAACTCGCCAACAACGCCCTCCCTTCAGGGCAGAGCATTTGGGCTCTCTCCTGCGTCCCGACAAGCTGTTGGCTGAACGCCATGCTATGGACAGTGGCAAGGGAGACGAGAAGAAGCTCGCCGCTGTGACGAAGGAGTCAATTGATGAGATTGTCAAGGAACAGCTCGATCTTGGATTCCATGCAGTTTCTGACGGGGAATACCCTAGGTTAGTCAGACTCTTGTTCCTCGTTCCCAAGTGCTACAGTTCATCTGGAAATCGCATGCTCATATTCTTATCAGGCACATGTTCTGTAAGTGACTATATGAATGCCTCATCTAGGATACCTCTCTTAGTCTGAAACTTCGTGATTGACTGTTTGAAGGGGGCACATTCTTCCCAGGTCTCGACGGATTCGAAGAAGTTACGGATTTCGATATGGATATCTTCCGACTTTACGTCCCGGACATTGCAGCCTTCACAGAGAGCGGTCACAAGCCCGGAGAGACAGTTCTGTGCACTGGAAAGATCAAGCACGTCGGTAGCACGTACGTTGACCAATGGAACTACCTGAAAAATCAACGTAAGGCACCACTTTTCCTCCGAGTTTCACCTTGAAGCAATGCAGCTGCTAGGACTAACTTTCGTGAAGTGCCCAAGGAGAAGCAACGAGAGGCAAAGCTCACATTAGCTGCTCCCAATTGGTATCATCTGCGCTACAAGACAGGCAAGGCATATCCCAAGGAGGTCTATCCTTCGGACGCCGAATACTTCGCAGATATCGCCAAAGCATACCAAGCTGAGCTCCAAATCCTCTATGACAATGGCTGTCGCAATGTTCAGATCGATGATCCCAACTTGGCCTGTAAGTGATAATACCCATTTCAGTATCCCCAATTGTCAAATGTTTACCAAAACCTTGTCCAGATTTCTGCTCCGAGAAGATGCTCGCAGGGTTCAAGAAAGACGGCGAAGACTCAGAGGCACTCTTCGACTCATACATCAAGCTCTACAACGACTGCCTCGCCAAACGCCCAGCTGATATGCACGTCGGCGTCCATCTCTGCCGCGGTAATTTCGTAGGCGGCCGACACTTCTCAGAGGGCGGGTATGACGCTATCGCAACCAAATTATTCCAGAAACTGAACGTCGACACCTACTACCTCGAGTACGACACTCCTCGTGCTGGAGGCTTCGAGCCATTGAAGGAGCTTCCCAAAAACAAGAATGTGATCTTGGGCTTGATTACGAGCAAGTTCCCGAAGCTGGAGGATATCGAGGAGATGAAGAAAAAGGTGTTTCAGGCTGCTGAATTGATCAGTCAGGGAACTGGGGAGACCAAAGATGAGACGCTGAAAAGACTTGGCGTTAGCCCTCAGTGCGGATTTGCAAGTCACAGCGATGGCAATAATGTGGGACACAATGAAATGGTGGCAAAGTTGAAGCTGGTTAGAAAGCTCGCTGACACCATTTGGCCTGGTGAGCCTTGAGATTCAGGTGGCATTATTGTTGTTATATGAAGCATGGGCGGTGTTGAGGGTGTTGGGAATGTGTATTGATGTAAAGAGGATGTGATTGTAGGGGCACCACATAGTCGAGCCAAAACCGGCGACATTCGTATCTCGGGGTTGCAAAAAAAGATGGGGGAATCTCATCGCGCACGATAGAAAAATATAAGCTTCTATTGATTCGGATTAAGCTTCAGTGGGATGAAGATAAGCTCATCCGCGTTCCTCGTGGGTACCATCCACTGAGCCAGGGATATTTAGCGAGGGTAATATGAGGCCGCGTCACCGTCAACAATACATCCGATGGACAGTGCTGAATAGGCCGGACTCCGGCTGGCCTTGGTTTTATTGCAGGCCTTTTCCATGGAAACATATTATAAAATGCTAAAGTAGACGTTCGTCCGGCTTCAGTATGTGGGGGTACGTTATCGAGCAGGAGGGGTGGGAACCTCATGCGAGAACGGAGTAGACGCCGGCAACCACGAGCAACGAGCAAGGAAAGGGAAGTGATATTTGGGGGCTCGACAAGGTATGAATACAAGATGGGGTCAGCCGGAAGGTATCGTGAGGGGCACGCAATTCATGAAATTTAGGTTAGTCTTCCGGATCACCCCGCGAATAGATTCCCATGCCATGCGTCCTGTAGCTAGTAAGTCCCCTGGACTCGGGCCGAGCCCTGAAGACGACCCGAATTCCGAGTTGATAGATAGAAGGTTAATCTTCACCGCTTGCTAATATATATCCTGCAGGTTATTCTCCATATAGTCATTGTGTCGGCCAGCAACATGTGACTTGATCGATGAGGAAGGAGCAGAGACAGTGAAGACGCAGCAATATATTGACCTGCAGATGCGAGTACTGTCGATGCTTGTCTGATTGTGGATTCAAATTTCCTAAGCTGAAATCACGAAGGGATTGGATCGTAGAGTCAAGCACTTGGGGCAATATTACCGAGAAGGCCTCGTTGATGCTGTTACTTGGCGTCTGTAATTTAATCAACCTATCTGCAACAACGGTCACATATTCACCGTGGCGATAAGTCTACCTGTCTTGCTGCAGATTCAGCATACCCACACCCAGAGGGATGCTCGGGAACTAGTGCAAGATGAGACCCCCAATATCACAAGCAAGTTTTGAAGCTTTGACTTTTGGAATCTGTACCTCATTGGTGGAAGCCACGGCTAAACAGTCTAGACCTACTTACTGAGGAGAGCCTTCCTTGTGTCGTAGGTATACTTCAAGTCCAGATGCCAATAGTGTGGTGTATCTGGCTGTGAGACCTTCCACGCCTTATCAAGCGCCTGAAGGACTTCTTCGGGCAATGGGCCCTTCTCGCAGTCTTTCAGATTCTGATCGAGTTGAGCAAGACTGCTGACTCCAATGATGACACCATCATTTCCATCCTTGACGTTCAAAGCCGAGTGGTTGACGACCCATCTCAGGGCAGTCTCCACCATTGTCAAGCCGTGCTTTTCGACAACAGGCTCAATGATCTTGAGCGCATCGAAGGTGGAGTCTTTGAAGTAGCGCTTTCGGTACATCTCGCCCATTCGGCCAACGGCATCACTGCAGGATGATATGAAGGTTAGCCTTATTCTTTGTGATCTGAGGTCCATGGAGAACTTCCCAAGACGGGAAATATTTCTCAAGCCTTTCAGGAGGACTTCAATGAAAACAGCATCATCATTTACCTGTACCTTCCCTCAGAAGGAATGTCTTTTGACTTGTATTTTCCACTAAACAGACCACCAGCGATCGGGTTGTAGACAACCACATCAAGTCCATACTTCTTGCAGGCTGGGATGAGCTCGTGTTCCAACGATCGAGTTATAGCGTTATACATCCCTTGGTAGATCGTAGGCCTGACCCAATTATTATACTTGCAGGTCATGACAACTTCGGCAACCTCGAAAGCTTGAGACCCAGTGAATCAGTCTAATATCAGGGTCTACATGAAGAGCTTCTCATGGCAATGAAGAGAGGGGGATGTAGGATGAAAAATGTACTGACCGGTGAAGTTTGACAGTCCAAGCTGCACAAATTTGCCCCTAAAGTGGAGTAAGCATATGCACAAATGCGGCGACTCATGTAGCGTGGTTTGAAAAATATTTTCGGCGTCTTGAAGTCTTTCGAAGTCCGTGATAGCTTGCCAAGATGTCTTTCAAACCCGTAATATTCACGATGGTGCATCTGGGGGCTCTGGTCTCGGTACTTACTCTTTGTGGAGCTTGTTCACAGCCTCAAGTGTCTCGGCAAACGGAATAGACCGATCCTATTTTAAGCTCAGTTCGTGTTTCCAAAGGATCCGAATGCAACACTGACAGCAGCATGAAGGTAAAAGATATCGACACAGTCAGCTCCTAGCTCTTTTAAGCTGGTGTTGAAGTGTTCAGCGAGAACAGCGGGAGCGTGTTTGCCTGGTTTGTCTGGGTACACCTCTGTAATCCAAAGTCAGATCCAGAGTTCGTCGATCGACAAATCACTAGGGCGTGATACATACTCGTTGCTAGGGTCAGACCCCTCTCTTTCCAACGGGCTTCCCTGGTGAAAGCCTCTTGTTTGCCGCCAACGTAGGACCTCGCTGTATCAATTTCGCCGTAGCCCGCGGCCTGGAAATGGTCCCTACATCGCGGAAACCGGGGTTTAGAAAGTGTTTTCGGAACAAACTTCAATACTCTTGCACAATGGCAGTTTTGAGCTAGGCGACCCCTGAGATGAGAGGGGAAGTCACGGAGTAACTCTTGGCTTACAAGAATGTATTGTACTCGTCAAGCGACGTGATACGAGCTCCAGTGGATGTATCGGGACCAAAAGTCATGGTCCCCAATATCTGAGCAAGAGTGGTAGATTAGCAATCGCTTTGTAATATTTGAAGAGTGGCTCTCAGCCAGATTGAGGAGACCGTGCTGTATGTATCCTTACAATGCGCGGCTTGGGGTTGTTTGCTAAGAGAGGCATCTCGAATGACGGGACCTTAGTCTGTGGCTTCTGCTTGTTGTCTTGAGATGATTGTGGTACTCTAAAGTCACAAGAATTGGTTTACAAGTGCTGTTGTCAAGTCACCTCCAACTTGGAGGGCGGAGGGGTAGATTCACCTCAAGGTGGGGGTTTGAGGCATGACGCCATGAGTCAATACAGTTCAACTAACTCCGTTCGCTAATCGCCGAGGGCCCTTCCAGCCTTCTAAGTTCTCCCTCTCTCTCTCTTCTGCCAATCAGACTCTATCTCGTGTTGATTACCCATTGCTTAAGTAGCTGCGGCTGCGGAGTACTTTAGTCAATTAACCATGCGGCTCCAACGGGAGCTAGGAAATCGCATTTCTCACAACTTAGAACATCCTTGAACAGCCAGTATCGCTGTATTGCTATTCTCTCTGACCTTGCCCTGAGCTTGTCTGAGTCTCAATCGTTGCAATTACATTTGTCTGTTGTCTAGGAGAGAAACTCAAAGGAATCAAGCAGCCTCTTCTGATCTCTCCATCCTGCTTCTTTTCAGTCTTTCGCATTTGATAATAAACTTCGCCTGCCCCTTCTTGATGCAGGAACCCGCGTAAGAAACGGTTACATCGGGGACTGTCCGAACACATTCAGTCGTATGATTGTCGTCTGATTCAAACATTTCTGGGATCCTTGACAACTTGCTTGCTGCACTGGCCGTTGAGTTCGGACGGTGAACTCGTCAGCTCTTTCCTCTGACCTCGCTCTTTTTCGCACACAAGATCCGGGCAAGAACTTCCTTGAAGCTCGAATCAAATTCGACAAGGAATGACCTGTACGACATCAAGTCTGACATCCATAAGTGGTAAGGTGTCTGCACAGAGCAGGGGGTCTGCTGATCGAATGCAGTTAGACGCGGGGATCATAATTCATGCTTGATCTTATCACAGCGCCAAGAACCCTTATGGATCTCGTCGTCGTCAGCCTCTCTCCATGTCCCACACTCGCGACAGCAGCTTTAAAAGACTAAAATATAAACGCGGGGCCACAGACCTTCAATTCAGAAGCTTGAACCATGTTGGCAGCCTCGAAGTACGCATGATCCTAGTCAATAAGGGATCTCACAAGATCCACATCCCATCTGAGAAGCAATGTTTATTCTCCGAAGCGCTTCGATGCCGAACGCGTAATCCCTGTGCCCTGTTATCTGTTGGTTGTTGTTGCTGCACTGCTGAATGTCTTGAGGCAAGCTTCACGTCCCAAAGCAAATGTTCAGTCGCACTTCTCATACGAAGCGCTCAGGTCCTTGTACTTCCTAACGGTACCAATCAAGCTGAAGATAAATGAAGAACCCTCCTCAAATCCCGTCAAGCTCTTAGATTAGATGCGGTCTACTAACAAACGTCTCTGCAGCTGCCGATGTGCAGCGTGGATGTACTCCCGATGCCCGGTTTGGGCGGCATATGCAAGTGCAGTATTCTGATATGCCCGAGGCTGAGTAGTGTGGATTGTGGAGTTCGAATGGACCCAGTACAGCTACCCCTGACTACTTAGTAAGTCATTTGATATCGGTCCCGAGAGCGGGATAGCAAGCAAGGCTGGGAGAGAAGCACTCGCAGCCGCTCGCGTCGGACATCGACAAAGCTTTTCTAGTCAGAATATTTCGCATTTTCGAAGAGCGCTACACCCAAGACGAGGAAGAAAGAGAGGAAAGCGAAGAAGGGAAAATCCGCGTGTGCAGGATGAGATGGGAATCAAGAGAAAACAATCAAATGTTACTGTAGGCACGTCAGCATCTGAAAAGGAATCTTAATCTGATGGCTGCCCCGGTCGTCGGCCGGTGTCCAGGTCTGGCGAAGAGACATTCCGCGGGAAGACCCGCTCTTCAAACATCCCCGGTTGACGAGAGTTCCACTTGGAACCCATACTGTAAGTCTCAGCAAGGAATACCATGGAACATGGACTTGATATAGGCTGTGGCCGAAGCACTTACTAGCACGCCGAATCGAAGCCTCGAGGAGTTCTTGAAGCTAGGCCGTATCGGGAGCCATTCCGCTCACAAACAAACCCCCACCAGGTGCTCCTAAACCTCGCTGACGCCGATGGGAGACTATCGACGGGTGTATCAGTCCACAATGCAGATTCAAAGCGCGCGCAGTATCGCAGGTGTACTTGGACTCCCCTTTTAACGGCATGGCGCGAATCCATGAAAGAGTGATTCTGATGCCGCTTGATGTACAATAGAGGGAGCCCAAGAGTCCGGAGTGCTTCCCGGGTAAGTCTCCGGAGAAATAGACCAAAAGCAGCATTGGGTCAAAGTCCGAGCTAGACTATGGAATTGGAGAGAGCCATACAACCTGACTCAAGGGGTAGGCCTATCGTGGAAGGAGGACGAAGGGACGGCACTGCTGTACTCATGGCAATCATCTATAAAGAGGGAGAGACTTCCCACCTGTTTCATTCTCCAGATCAGATCATCTCATCTCAGTAATACATTCCTTCTTAGGACAAGACACTCGCTTTCCTTCATCATGAAGACCACATTCGCTACCCTCCTTGCATTCTCTACCTCTTTGGTAGCAGCAATTCCTCTTACATCTAATTTGAGAACATCAACCCTCAATGCTCGTCAAGCATGCGAGAATACAGCCACCTCTCGAAGCTGTTGGGGAAACTACTCCATCGATACCGAGTAAGCACAAAATAGCACTAGATTTCCCCTACATACTGACTCTGCTTCCAGTTGGTATGAGACCGTTCCTGAGACGGGAGTCACAAGGGAGTACTGGCTCTCTGTGCAGAACAGTACCATGGCCCTTGATGGTTACAATCGCCAACAAGTCCTTTCTTTCAATGGCACTGTGCCCGGTCCTCTCATCTGGGCTGATTGGGGAGATAACTTGATCATCCGTAAGCCATACGAGGTTTCCTCTTCACTTCAACATTTACTGAAACTGAAATTCAGATGTCACCAATAATATGGAAAACAACGGTACCTCAATCCACTGGCACGGAATGAGACAGTTGGGAACCGGAGAGTACGACGGAGTTCCAGGTGTCACCCAATGCCCGATCGCCCCTGGAGAGACCTACACCTACAAGTTTCAAGCCACGCAGTATGGTTCAACTTGGTACCATTCTCATCTGAGTAAGAGATAAAAGTTTCAACATCCAAAAAACCATCGCTTACAAACAAATAGTTACTCAATACGGCGACGGACTTCAGGGGCCAATGATCATCAACGGCCCAGCCACTGCCGACTATGACGAGGATCTGGGTATGCTTCACTTGAACGACTGGTCGCACACCCCAGCCTCCGCGCTCTGGGATACTGCCAAGCAGGGGGGACCACCTACTATGGAGAATGGTCTTATCAACGGAACCAACACGTTTGACTGCAGCACCTCAACGGACCCCAACTGTGTGGGTGGCGGCAAGAAATTCGAGACTGTTTTCGAGGCCGGGAAGAAGTACAGAATCAGACTCATCAACGGTGCGACGGATGGACACTTCCAATTCCACATCGACGGACACTCTCTCACAGTTATCGGGATGGATCTCGTACCGCTTGTTCCATACACCACTGACAGTGTTGTGATCAGCATGGGACAGCGTTACGATATCATCGTCGAAGCCAATGCTGCAAGCGACAACTACTGGATGCGCGCTGGATGGATCACTGCATGTGCGACCAATTCCAACCCAACTAACAGTAAGTTGAAGTCCTCTTCTGTGTCTAAAGGGTTGCCGCTTCGCAAATGCCAAATATCTCGATGAGAAGGCGACGTCCTTCCTTTTTCCCGCCATAGTCAGCCACTACTTGCTTAGAAGCCCACTTCACTGAAAGAAGCACACTAACATGCGTCCTCTTACAGTCACGGGAATTGTCCGATACGACGCCAGCAGCACGGCAGACCCTACTACTACTGATACCGTTGAAACTTCATCTAACTGTGGAGATGTAAGTATCCATATGCTCACAGCCACACAGAGCATTGACTAACAATAATGATACAGGAACCCATAGAGAAGTTGGTTCCATATCTTGCCATGGATGTCGGTAACTTCACCTCTGCCTCGGTCGCCCAGGAGGATCTAGGTTTCGCATTCACAGAGTACTTCACATGGACGATCAACAGCACTTCTCTGCTCTTAGACTGGACCAACCCAACAATGCTCCGAGTTCACAACAGCGAGTCTATCTTTCCAACCGAGTACAACGTGGAGCCAATCGAAATCACCGCGGCCGATCCCACTTGGGCAGTCTATGTTATCCAAGACCTCACTGGACTCGGACTCTATCACCCCATCCATCTTCACGGACACGACTTCTGGGTCATTGGTCAAGACACAGGCGTTTTTGTGAGTCACCCCTGCGGACCGCTCATGCCTCCATAAGAAGATAGTTACTGACTGCCCAATTTTCCTAGGATCTTGCAACTAGCACTCTGAACCTTGTTAACCCTCCTCGCAGAGATGTTGCTTCGCTGCCCGGTAATGGCTACCTCGCTATCGCCTTCAAGAAGGACAACCCAGGATCTTGGTTGATGCATTGCCACATCGCCTGGCACGCATCCGAGGGTCTCGCCATGCAGTTCGTCGAGTCCGAAAGCCAGATCGAAGCTACAATCGCCGACACTTCCATCTTGACGGATACTTGTGCCGCCTGGAACACATACAGTGCCACTGAGGTCTGGCCTCAGGATGATTCCGGAATCTGAGTGATCCCACTGGGATTTGAAGACGATACACAGTATACACTGACGGCTTGACGGGTTTCCTTTGTTTGGGACGGGATTTGATGTGCTTGAAATCTGTAAACAATTGCGTTGCTAAAGTATGGAGTTGTAATTGCTTAATAAATAATTTTAAAAACCACGCGCTCCAAAAAACTCGCAGATATGACACATAGACATGCAAGACTAATATTATGGGCTGAGCGAGCACTTGCTCTTCATCCTGCTAGGCATTAGAAGGTCTAGATAATCTCATATGTTTTCAAAAGAAAAAGAAAAAGTTTGAGAGCATCCCCCCGAGGAACACTCATAAGGTACATCATCCGCACCGAAGCTCCGGAAGCTACCATCCCCACGCCCAATACCTATGACTGGTTGATTGTTAGCGTTCTTACTCGAATCATTTACGGGGTTGGGTGATAGTCTATATCAAGTCCCCGGATGTTTGTGCTAGCCTCTGCAAGACGATGTCATGTATTTCCACCAATGTTGACGAGAAGGAACTTGCCTCGTGGAATCAAGCCAGTGGACTAGAGGTCAGCGAGTTGACCCCTCTCGTTCTCAAGTCATGATCCGAATCGAGATGTGGTTATTTCCCAGAGTGGCTGACCAGGAGACTGCTTCGAAATTCGAATTCGAATTTGCAGGGCGACGAAAACGGATAACTTTCGTTTGACTCCAGATGAGAAATTCTCTTCAAGTCAAGATGTAATGATCTGATACTCAGCGGTGGGAAATTCCGGCGTCCTGGGAAGCTGTGCTTCAATCGGGGTTGTATCCAAGACCGAAGAAAAGTCTGGTGACGTGAGTTTCGAAGATTCTGCTAGTTCAAAATGTGGCCGGCCGTATCTGTTATATAGTTCTCGGTGTGCTGAGTTCATAGGAGCTGTTTTGACCTTGATTCAGACCATGATAGATAAGCTCTCGGCCGCTCGGCTTCCACGACAATGAGGTGATTTGAGCATGAATGTTTCCATTTCTTAGATGGTTCTCTACTGAAAACACACTGAGTAGGTACCATCCGTTGCTGAATCTGCTCAATATTTAGTACGTACAGTGCACTCTGTAGAAGTTACAGGGCCGTATTGAGACATCCAAAGCTCATTATTTGCATCGATCGAGGATGTAACCAAATAGCGACCGTCAGGACGAGGTCGTGCTGTTACCAACAGATTTGCGCCAAGCGCAACGTCTGTTCTCGCACAACGTTCTATAAGCAAACCAAACGAAGGTCTTCTTATAGGGCATGAAAGCCTTCGGACGACGAAATCGGTTCCAGATTGCATATTGGTCATGTGACGAGCGAACAGGGGTATTGCGTGTTCCTGAAGTAATGGCAATTCGAACGGATCCACGTCATTTGTTAACATCAGTTGAGCCGCAACAAGTTTGGATGATGCTGAAACACGAATGATAGCTGTCTTCGGACTCAACAGAAGGCCAGTATCGCTATGCATGCGAGTACGGTAAGTAGACAAGAGAAGAGATGGAGACGAAGCAGAGTGGCTGAGCGTCGGGTAAAGGCAAACACCGGCCAGGACATCAAGTAGGTATTACTGTGCAGTTGCTGATGTAAGGTAAGACCGACGACAGACAGAAAGTGATTCTGATTTGTCGCTCCTCTCTATTTCTCTTTCTTCTCTATATCTCAAAAGTCTTTTCGGTCGCACATTCAAATCTGCTTTTTTTTGTGTGTCGAGTCAAAAGTCAAGCAAAATTTTGTTTGATTAACCGGCTGACTGTTCATCGGCCGCAGTTTCGTCAGTCCTGGTGGTCCGTCAGCTTTGGGCTACCGTTCGTCATTTCTAGCCGGCCTCACTCATCAAACGACATTTGCCAACTACAACCTTCCCACGGCCATTTTCTCAAGCATCAATTGAGCGCGCAAGATGTCGTACACTCAATACGACCAATACGGTGGTAATCCATACAACAATGGCCCCAATGCGGAGAATGGACAAGGCGGAGTACGCTTCAACTTTCCCCTCAGCACTCGGCATGCGCTTCTAGGCACGCGCTTTTGGACAGTTTAACATACTGACTTCTATTTTTGCGATCTCATAGGGCCAACTAGGAACACAAAATCTTCAACATGAGATGTCCAACTATTCCGCGACGTCCGACTACTCCAATGCCGGCGCTCCCGCAGCTCCAACATCCTCGACCGTCCTCTCGCAACAAGACTACCTCGCGCGCGTCGACTATGCTAAAGGCGAAATCCGTGGCCTCAGCTCGAATATCCAGGAAATCGCGTCGCTGCACCAGAGAGCCCTGTCATCGCCAGACAGCAACTCATCCGCTCAGCTCGAGAATCTGGTTACGCAGACACAGTTGAAGAACACCCAGATCAGAGATCAGATCAAGTACTTGGAGCTGGATGCCCTGAAGACGCAAGATGGAACGAAGAGCGTAAAAGCAAGGCAGGCAAAGCAACTGAAGGGTGAATTCGAGAAGAGCTTGAAGGAGTACCAGTCAGAAGAAGTCCAGTACAGACAACGATATCGTGATCAAATCGCAAGGCAGTATCGCATTGTCAATCCGGAAGCATCGGAGGCTGAGGTGCAAGAGGCATCTGAGTTGGACTGGGGTTCTGAGGGTGTTTTCCAGACAGCAGTAAGTGTTATCATGCCAAAAAAAGTTTCCAAAAGATGCACTAACAAATCCACAGCTCAAGAGCAATCGCTCAGGACAAGCTTCATCCGTTCTTGGCGCCGTCCGTGCTCGTCACAATGAGCTCCAGCGCATCGAGGCTACTCTTACCGAGCTTGCTGCTATGTTCGCCGATATGGCTCAGATCGTAGAGGCTCAAGACCCTGTGATCGAGCACACCGAGCAGAATGCTATCCAGACAGCTGAAGATGTGAACAAGGGAAACACTGAGATTGACAAGGCAAATGAGCATGCCAGACGCAGAAATAGACTAAAGTGGTGGTGCTTGTTGGTCGTCGTTCTCATTGTTTTGGCTATTGCCCTTGGTGTCGGATTGGGAGTTGGGTTGGCTAAATCTAGCACCTCATAAGGTGGCCGGTATCGTAGGTGGAAATCTTGTATAATTGAGTCGCTTTGGGTCGGAGTCACTTTTGCGAGTCATTTTGCGTAATAAGATAGTAATATTCCAACCACCGGGTTGGCCTTAATGCATGGAATCATAAAACCTTTTGGTTAGTTCTAATACTTTGAAGATCAGGGAAAGCGTAAGGAAGAACGTAAATGAAAATGATCAATTCTTCGACAGCTCCGTGACCCCAAAACGCCGCCAACGCCACGAATATGATCAGTGAGATAGTCAAAATATACACTTAATCTTCCATCTCGTGACTTCGCCCATTGATAACACCGTCACTTCTCCCCCTCCTCCGCTTTCCCCACACAGAAGTCGCCCACTCTGTTAGCGTAAAGCCCCAATGGCCAGCCACTAATACTCCACTGACAACGTTGACAATCTTGACCACAAATCTTAAAAAGCTATCTCTGCTTTCCTCGACTGTGAGCAACATTGGCTCAATGTCATACTTGAAGAATATTCCTGGTACTGATCGCTCGCCAACCATATGGGACTGCTCTGTCACTGCATACTGGTTGGTGAACACAGTTCGCGAGGCATAGGGTGTGCTAGAATCAACAGAGTAGACTGTAGGTACGACTGAGAGGAAGTACTGGAACTTGTGGAAGTGATTGCTGGTTGTAGAAATGGTTCGGTCGAGAGGGTTCAGAAGGGAAGGGTAGAATTGTCCGAAAGATAGCTCTGAGACAATATGGGAGAAATTGAAGGCTATGGTATGTTAGAAGGAGTTGAACTTGTCAATGAGAAGGATATCCGTACCAGTATGATCCAAATGCCCAGCAGCAAACTCCTGGTAACCATGACCGCGAGCTGTAATATGGAAATCTCCTTGAACCTTGTTCACGCCCAAACTTCCGTAAATGCGACAGCTGTCGCCTCCAGCAGCACCCCACTTCAGCCTCGGTGTCTTTGCAAACTTGGCTTTCCTTCCACCTCCAGCAGCAGCAATAATGTCGTGGACGTGCTCCTCCCCGAATCCCTCTTCGTGCTCATGGTACTCTTCTCCAGTAATGATTTTCCCATTCGCATCCATACCCAGCTTATGAACACCTCTTGCGTCCACCCATTGTGACCACATTGTCGGGTCACGCTTCAGCATGGTCGCGGCCAGAATTCTGTCTCCGGCAGCATCTTGTACGTTAATGTGTATATCGTCACACTTCATCGGGATCACAATATCCAAGTTGATCTGCAGATCATGTCCAACGCCCTTCTCTACAGCAAAAGTATGTGTTTCGTGGCCCCGCCACCAGCGTGCGAATTCCGAGAAAATGAGGAGAAAAGATACGACGAGCATTGCCACGGTCCATTTCCCTCCGCCTGACGTTCGGGTTACATATTGAGGTTTTGCTTTGGCTGGAGCGCAGTGGAGTCAGTAAGAAATTTCAATGTTAGGAAGACGCCAAAATGGTCCAATGGAAATATGCAAGCAACTGTGTTCGGAAGCGAAGCAAAGAGTACTCACGAAAAGCATCGAAGGCCTGGACAATGTTGCCTTTCTTCTCCCCAAAAGCATCCTCGTCCAGGCCATGCGACGAGAAGCCGTTCATCTTCTACACTTTCCCCTTTCCGATTTCGAGGATTGTCTATTGCAGCGACATGAAATCGAGAAGTCGAAAATAAAATAGTGCAGGAAATCCAGTTGTGTACTGTGCCCGAGAGGCTCGACGTCGTGGACCTGGGCTGATTTATCTCGAGGCGAGTGAGTGAGTAGTATTTCTGGAGAGGCCACCTCAGCTGTTTGGTTGCCGGCTCTGAACGGTCATTGGTCCTAACGTATGCAAGGCTGAGGGACCTAAAAACAGTGCCCGGCGGGGCATGTGCTTGGGGCCTTCAGGTCACTCGATAAGGCATTTATATCGTACGAAAGGTACCTCCGCACCCGACATAATCTTCATTCCTGGAAGGAATTCATTGGCTGAGGTGATTTATTTTCTGTACATCCAACTGTTCTTTCTTGTTCTTTCTGCTCCTTCAAGCAAGTAACTAATTACTGGTCAAGAATGTTCCAGCTATCCTATTCAAGGACGCTTGCTTCTCACCCACCCACTTCCAAGCTCGGTGCTCGGATCCACCGCCTTTGTTTCTGCCCACCAGGCTAGAACATAGAACATGTCCCTGGACCAGTTGACCACAAGAACACCAAGCAACGCTCAACTTGCCATGTAATCATGTCTAAAAAGCCTGCGAAAGGCGAGTACATCGAGACCGTAAGTCTCACAGATCTCCAGACACTATAGAGTCGCCCAATCGCCCAAGGTCCTTCTTCAAAGCTTCATCCTTTGCAAGTACTAACTCACCCCTCTCCAGGATACTGGCAACAAAGTATCGCGCCGCTCCCAAATCATTGGCACAACGAACATCATCCTCGGGGGCAAGACGGTCATTCAAGCTGAAGTCATCATCCGCGGCGACTTGCTCCGTACTTTCCCATCAAGCAACCCGAGCGAGAAGCAGGGAAATCCGGTCGCGGTCGCTATCGGACGATACTGTTTCTTCAGTCGAGGATGCGAGCTACGGCCACCGGGAAAGCTGTATAAGGGGTACGTCTAGGTGATTTATGGGCTGCGACGGCGGGGATGCGCAACTTCCGGTCTCATCGGCGAGATAGGAGAAGGACAGGGCTGACAGCATGGTTCGACAGGCAATTTTCACATTACCCCCTCAAGATCGCAGACCATGTCTTCGTCGGGCCAGGATCGATTATCGAAGCAGCGCTCATAGGAAGCCACATCAATATTGGGGCCAATTGCGTTATTGGCAAATTCACAATCATCAAAGACTATGTCAAGATTCTGGATGGAACAGTTGTGCCGCCTAATATGGTCATACCGAGTTTCTCGATTGTTGCTGGCCGTCCAGGGAGAGTCGTTGGAGAAATTGCAGAGGGTGAGGTTGATGGTATGGATTTGAGAGAAATCTACAGGAGTGTTGGCAACAACTAGGAGACTGCTTGTGGAAGTAAGGCACACTTGAGAGATTTCGAAGGAGTCAATGATACCCATTTCCGCAGCTTTTTTATGGCTGTCTCTTGCTTGAGCCTTGTCTTCGCCCCCTCTAACCATTGCTGGCTTCATACGACTTAACTCTCAAAACCGGCTGTCTCTTCATGCCCAAAATAACCAATCCGTCGTAGAAGTTCTTTCGTGTTCTGCTTCACCTTCAAGTCAAACGACTTCACGTCTTGCTACTAGGTCGGCCCGAAACTTGATTGCTTATTACTTGATTGCTCATTACATCGAGTAGGCGAAGCTGTAGAGCAAACGGGTATACGTACACTCGTCCTTATATCCATAACAGTACAGTCACAGCACCTTTTTGTTTTTGAGCGAAGAAGAGCTGCACGCCGAGCCAATCTAGTGTACATCATTCTTCTCTCCAAGGGCTAACAGCTGGGACGTGTCGGCACAAGTAAGATGTACTTGGTCCTTACACTCCAGCGCCCAATGCACTGCCTTCTTCTGCTCTGTTCTTTCATTGAGTTACCTCATCCCCATACCAAAGTGGAAACATAAGCGAGCGAATATCCAGCTGACTCTCCATGCACCACACGCCCAATGCAGGACGAGGCTAAGACATGGGGTCAGCCTTGTGGCGAAAACGGAGTTGAGGTCTCGTATTTATTGTGTTCGTGACCATCTTCACTCGAGAAATCGAAATTTTGTTGCTTGTCGCATTCTGTGTAACGAATGAGGGAGCTTGGATGTTGAGGTGATTTTGTGGAGGATGGTGCATGTGGTGGTGGTGTGGAGAATCGTGGGAATGTCGAGTGGGTGTGCTGAGAGAGACAGAAAGTGGAGATCAGATGCAGCTTCTCAGTGGGTGTGAACACCCTTCTTCTGTATTAATGTTTGCCGCGTGGCGGTGATCTAATGTCTAGCAAGCAAAACTCCATGACACTAATGCCTTTGAACGCATATACCTTAAATCTAAACTCCCCCAAGCCAAAAACCGATGCTCCGACGCTTGCTTTTCGAAAACCAAACCCAGTGTATACCCATTTCCCTGCCAATGTTATCGACTAACATTCATACTCTCCAACCATGCGAGTGTCCCTAATGTATTTCGTGGCCTAGAAACTGAACAATCCACTTCGTCTCTTTCCAAGTGGATACACGATCAAGGCACTAAGAAATAAGCCGACAGTGATTCCGATTGCAACCTAATTCAAAGTCAGAATCATTCTATCTCAAGATTTGGGGTCCAGAATTCTTGGTATTGGTCGATCTCATGAATTTGGCAGGACATCAAGAAGATCAATTGGGGAAAGCACTGACCTGGATCATAGAATATCCCACATTGAAGACTATCGTGTTGAGGTCTCCTGATGCCACAGATACCTAAAAAAAGATGGAGACGTCAGCAAGCACTCGTGGAAGGCCAAATTCATATCCTCCAAATAGTCTAGTACATTGAACACAGATGGCAGGCAAATAGGGGAATATGCAGAGATATCACTAGACAAAGGAAAGCAATCAGAGGCAGAAGAACAAACCGCCATTGGCAATGTCAGATAGAGCTTCTGCCCAGTAGCATGAACATGGACCTTGAGGAAGGAATGGCCGAGGCCGTCATGAATGCTTACAGTGCTGGTGAGATTACCACTAATCTTTGCCGTGCCATTTGCGTAGGTAGTAGTATTGGTGATTTGATCGGCGGTGCTGAGCCCAGCCAGCAAGGAGCCGGAAGCAGCAAGTCCTGAAGGTACCTGCACAAAAATAGCAGGGAGAAGAGCTGCAGCAGCAACTCCGTGTCTCAACCGAGAGTACAAGTTTCCCAGTACGCCAACAGCGAGAGCACCGAAGGTGTTCGATATTTGCGCTGATGAGGGGAATTTCTTTGCACTATCCTAGAATTTAGTAAAGATACCCCAACAGCTGAAATGCAAGCCACATTGCGCAGGCTAGATTTGGAGGAAGAGCAATATTACCTGAAAAAGTTGACGACATATCCAGCAAATGCAATGACTAGCATGACTGGCATCTGCTTCCACTTCGCTTGATTGATAATACACAAGCAGAGGGTAAACAACACGACAAACGGCCATTTGTAAAAGTCACCAAGCTGGTTAGTGCAAGTGGTCTGGCTGCTAGCATTGGCGTCAAGGAGACCATAGAACGCCGTTCCGATAGTTATACCAAATCCCAAGAAAAGGGAGTAGATAATGGCGTAGACCATTCGTACCGAGCCCGCAACCATCGATCGTGACTGTAATTCGAGAGATCCGCAAAGTACCATATAGCCAGGCAGAATCAGTGCGATGGAGGACTGGGCAAGTGCTGAGAAGCAGAATAGGTCTCCGCCCCTGATCGATCCGAAAGCACGAGCCAAGAATGAAGTAAGAACTGCGGCCGATATTTCAAAGACGTTACTGTAAAGCTCGCTTCTGGGAGCAACAATCAGTTGTAAGAAGCCGAGGATTGACCCAAGGAGGAATGCAATTGGCATATCAATGAGCCGTGCTTGAAAGGCTACATTCATGTTAGCGCTGCTGGAAGCTAGGTCTGTTGGATACGTTTTGCAGAATGTTGCTAATTAAGCCGCGACTTTGACAGTGACCGAGCGAGACAGGGACAAGCCAAGGAGGTGAACTCACCAAACGGACCAACGCAAGCACTAGCACAACCATAAACGAAAACGAGAAGCCACGGGTGGTTCTTTGGCTTATTGGTGATTATGACATCAAGTCGTTGTGTAGCTTCCTCAACACCGATGACATCGTGGACAACTATGCAAAAGTCAGAATTGCCATCTTGAGTCAAGAAAGAGCAGGACAGCTACTGACCTTCCTTGTAGATTTCATGGATATCTTTCAGCTTTCCCAAATCTACCCCCTGAGGTGCCTTCACGAGCTTGACTTCCTGTAGATACCATGGAGTTAGCATTGCCCAGTATGAGAGACAGCAATTGCCAAAATCGAGCAGAGTCTGCCAGCACAGCGAGAAAACAGAGACAGGCCAGTGAATACTAACTGTTGTATGAGTCGAAACATCATCAAATGAAATTATCATACATCCAGGGATGTATAGGAATTGACCGTCAATTTCAAGTACTCGCGCGCTCATCTTCCTGTGAGAATCGTAAAGTCAGTAACTGTTTCACTTGGCATTGCTTTAGAAGCAAGCTCCTGAGACAATTTATGCTCGAAAAGCAGAAAGTGAATATGGCATTTGACAACTTACATATACTCTTCCAGACGATGCGTTGGCGCACCATAACTCATCAGCGCTCGGCACAACTTTAGGAGGTAACGCTGCCGGCTGAGCGTCTCTGCAATGTGCACAGTAATTCTGATCTCATCTTCGAGTCGTGGTTTAGTACCAATGGTCCGCTTGGCACTTTCGAGGAGCCGTCCACTGTGCGACCGTTTACCCATCCCAGGGCGATTCTTCTTAGGAGTGGTCGCTCCACCTTGTGCTCCTAGAATGGCAGAAGCCTCTATGAGTCCAGCCAACGTGTCGTGCGATTGGTTCTTGTGGTTATACCATTTCGTGTGTTTGGTTCGTGGTGTGTTCATTCCTGAAGAGCCGGTTCCATTCTGGGACGGGCTACCCGTACCTGGGGAGGCATCACTTCCTCTTCTTGAATGGGCAGGTTGAGGAGCATTGTAGAGCTTGAGAAGCGAAGAAAGTACTCCACCTCTGTATTGCGTAGGCCGTGGTACATAGTCATCTTCATGTTGCTCGTCCGTTGGCGTGACCTGACCAGAGACAAGGCCGGGAGTGGGTTGTGTTGGTGTCTTCCATGACTCTCCATTGATTTTCCTTGTGTGAGCTCGCACCAATTTATGAGCTTCGGTGCTGCTGGACCCCTTACTCCTTTCTTGATGCTTTTCAAAGCTTTCATCGTCACTGTCAAGTCCCGCTCCGTCGTAAGTACGTCGACTGTCCATATCCGCCAGCGGAATATCGTCGATCCTGACTGGGTATGCTCCAGTCCTAGTTCGTCGGGGTCGTTCATCTTCGGTCTCCTCCTCCAAACTTGTCCTCCTGGATGCCGGTGCTGAATGACTTCCAACCAGAGATGCTACCCTTTGTGCCCTTTCCTGGGCTGCTAAGGCGGAAAATGTCTTCTCATTGAATTCGCTAACACTTTCAAAATTCTCGCCAAAACTGGATGAATTGTTCCTGACCAAGGATGGCCTTGGCCTGAACACCGAGCTTCCAGGAGGATCTTCGAACGGATTTTCCTTCTCGGTTTCGGGGGTTCTTCTTAGAAGGCTCGCTGCACTACTGTTCCTGGAGTGAGATGGACTTTGTTTTATTTTCTCTGGTGCCGTAGGTGGAAGTGGTTCCGACAGATCTGGGATTGAACCTCTTCGCAATGGAAATATCGATTTTTGATTTTGCGTGTCGTTAGCCTCGCTGTGGCTATTAAATCGTACTCTGCTCTTCTTATGTGCATGTGAAGGGGTTCCTGTTCCTCCGGCACTCGAAGGTCTGCTTGGGTTTGCGCTCGTATCTTGACTTGGTTCCTCACTTGAAAGTTCGATGTATTCATGACTTGGCCCACCGCTTTCACTGGCCGTAAGATATTCGCTAGACATAATGTCTATACGCTGAAGCCAGGATCCTGAAAAGTATGCTTTTTTGTCGGTGTCCAGTCGTATATATGATACTTGGATCGGAGGAAGTGTCTTGGTGGGGTTCGAATTTGGGAGACGCGAAGTGGGATGGATGATGCAGCCGGTACTAGACTAGGGCCGACAAGCCTCCCGTAAGCAGCCTCACTAGAGTCGAGCTGGGTGAGTCCTGAGTCGCCTGGAAAAAGTCTTCTACGACAGACGCCACTGATAAGAAAAATAGGTCCGAAGTTCTCAGATGCCGAGCCGGTGCGAAGACGGAAAGTTGGGGGGGAAAGATAAGAGACGACAAAGCCCGGATTGCGTGGCACCTGATATCTGCGTACAAAATCGCAATAAAAATGAAGAACCTCAATCGAAGATGGCTCTGGCCGGTGAGGGGTGTGAGCTATTCATACCGTGAGCGAAGTGGATTACTATCAGAACCACAAATTTGCACTGCATTATCCACTTGGAAGTAAGCTAAGTTCAAAGGGCAGTCGCAACCTCCGGAAGGCTGGAATGCTGTCCTAAGAAGTGAGAGGTCCGATCGATCTTCCCTGACTCTTGTCAAGGAAGCACGAGCATGACAGCAGGCACGAGCTTTCAATCTCACGATCATAGATATCAGCCTGAATAGCGCGCGGAATAAGTGCCGAAAGAGTATCGCGGGCTCCTCTTTGCCAAAACCTTAGCTGCAGACGTAGGTCCAGACGTTTGTCGTGATGGATGTGATAAAATGTTCCTGCCAGAAAACTGGATACTTGGCACTAAAAACCTCTCGTGTCTGGGCGAGATCAGGATGCCCATGGAGAAGAGGAGTCGCAATTGATGAGATACCCACCTCCTAGATACAGCTCGCAGGAACCCACAGTTGCAAGACAACTTGGGCATCCAGCCAAACGAACGCACATGTAAGCAGGGAGACAGCAAACCTACCTGGCGAACAGTGGAGCCTCACTCTAAGCTGATGTCAAGGAAGAGTACGAGGCGGTTCGTCATTTCCAGTTTGGCATGGAGAGCGTCTATTTCAAGCAGCGATCCAGGGATGGGAAGGACGGGAGATAGACATCCAGAGTAAACAGAGGGGCATCGTCGAATCAAGTGTATCATGCTGCGGTGGAGGTGTATTCACATGAAGAGAGCTATAGAGATATCCTAGACGATGGTGGATAACAGGGAAACATGTCGTTATCAATTGGAAGACAGCTCAGCTCGTTTGGGCTCGGTAAAGAATGGTGAGGTTACAGCTCTGCCAACAAGAACTCATACAGGAACCGGAAGGCGAAATGTCAGATTTTCGCTCAACATTCCATGCCAAGAGCTGGTGGCGTGCCCGGAAGTCCCATTCCAGCATCCCCGAGCCTCGCATTCTTGGTGCTGATAAAACCCTTGCCTGCCAGCCAGCCAGCAACATCCCGCACAACAAAACACCTACGACATCCACTCTGTCTTCAACTGGTAACTGCTTCCCAAACACCATGTGAACTCTCGAATCTGGTAGAGTCCAGACCTTTCCCTTCGGTCGTTTCTCGGTGCACCCTGCTCAACTGAAAAAGGCACAGACATTCGATCACATTTCGGAGTATGACAACGTGGCGCAGAATCTTCTGATAAATTTCCTTCCGGAAGTATCGTGAACCTCAGATCCTCTGATGGCTCGTGTATGATCGAGATGGGAAGGTGTACCGAAGCAAATTGACCCCCACGAAGACCTCCTTTTCAAACCCCAGTGTCGATCCGGCTGGCTCCATCTAGAAGCCCAAAGCCTTGGGATTCGAGCCTGATATGTCTCAGCGGCATCAAACAATCACATCTTGAGATCCATGTGTAAATTGATCTCGATAAAGTTTTTTGATCTTGTGTTTGGACAATGTTGTGATACCGCAAGTTGCTATTGTCCCTTCGATTGCTCGACCCGAACTCAATTTATCCGTTCAAAGATCCGGGAAGCCCGATTTTGGCACCCGGAAGTTCACTTCGTAGGATTTCTACATATTGGAGAGTTTATTGCAGTAGCCATCGCACCGGCGCAACCGAAAGAATAACAGGGCCGCAACCAGCCTCTCGGTACTGGTTTGTTAGTGAAGCACTTAGATACAATATTGGGCCATTGCGGTAGAGTACGAGAGTATTCTTACTTCGTACACTGCTCATTGAAACCTAAATAGGCCATCCTTCTTGCAATATAAATAAGTGGTGCAAGCTCCTTCTTATAGTCTTTCATTCGAGTCTCAGCTACTGGCATGTAAATAGCGGTGCCATGTCGGCGAGATGCTTTGCTTCCTCGGCTCCTATAGCTTCAGAACTGTTCTTCCCAAGGACACATGGCAGAGGCTAGTCAAGCTTTGCCAGTGCTCGTACAGGACAGCTGTTGCAAAGGGGATACCAGCTGCATGTCCGACGCTTTTACTATCCAGACTTCCGAACCTCTAGGCAATTGTTCTATAGTAACCTCAGGAACAAGCTACCGTTCACATGCATTTGACCGGCTATCTAAATAAGCATCTGCGTGCGGTACTACTGCGATTGAGACTGACGACATACTTTTGGACCTTGAGCTTACAGTAAGAGGCGACCTGAGCTATACTCACTCCAAGTAGAGACGCTTCTCAGCTTGAGCTCGTGTCAATGAACAATCGGGAGATTTGCTCGCGGGAAGCACCTGACAACTCCAAGAAGAGGCTTTGCTGCTCAGGAAACTTATCAACATGGCTCACACCTCTTATGATATCGAAAAGAAAGACACGATCAAGCAAAGGTACCGCCTCTGAATAGTGCTTGTTGCTCATCGACTGATAACTGTCTATATTTGATTATTGCCAATCAATTCCTTTTCTGATACTGAACGGAAACGAAATAGCTACATAGAGGAGAAACTACCTCTAATAACTGCTCGTCTGCCGTTGAAAGACACCATTCTGAAGAAATCGCTCATCCTTTAATGGGCCTTCTTGTAATATTGCAACATAGTATTGAAGCGTGACTAGCACACACATTCCTCACTTGAGGATCTAGGACGAACAGTCGACTTGATGCGGACTCAGATTGCCTCATCCTGCCATCCGGCAACGGATTCTTCATTATCTTTGGGGCAGACATACTAATCATCTCCACCCAACAATGCCAAAATCTTGCCATCTTCCTCACCTTCAAATTCGATGTGAACATCCATCTCCTCTCCCTGGCCTTTTCCCTCCAACGCTCCCACCCCCCTCTCAACCCTCAACATCAACCTCCTCATCTTCTCCAATTCCACCTCTACGTCCCCATTCCGCGAAACCAGATTATCTTGGACACCTGCATCCTCCCCGAACAAGCCTACCATCTCCATGAAATGCTTATATCTCTTAACTCTCTCCTTCGCTATCCTTCGCTGCTCACTCAACGCCGTGAGTTTCCGCGACAGTTCCGTGAACTTGGCAGCCTGTTCAGGCGCAGTAGTCGATGCATTCTCGCTCCATTCTTCTGGCAGTTGTTCGATTACGATTTCATCCCCTATCAGTCCTATCAGTCCCATGTTCATATATCGCCAGATCCAAAGGAATAGATCGTCAAGCACAATACGCACTATAATCAGAGCCCCGATCAGCCCACTGATCCTGCGCTCCTAGCAGTCTCAAGCCTCTCTCCCCCGCATTCCAATATAGCTTGTCCACCTGCTCCGCAACATGCCTCTGTACCTGCGGGCCGTACGATAACCTGTTGTGTTGCTTCAGCTGATTGTTGAGCTTGATGAGCGCGTCGTCAATAGCTTTCTGGCGGAGGGCATTCTCTTCGTCCGAGGTATTCGAGGCTATGAATGTCGCGGAGGGATGCAGAGGTTGAGATAGTGCGAGGATCTGCGCGCGTAGGAAGGATGACTTGAGGTCGAGGATTGTAGGGGCGCTTGAGGACATGTTCGCAGTAGATTGGCATCAGGTTTTGAGGCGGCTGCGAGAGAATTATCACGAAGGTGCGCGCAGCGCACAATGCAACCCAAACAGACTTGAATATGAGCGTGAAGGATCTATTTGCTACCGATGCGCAATGTAGCTTCACGAAGGCTTAACATGATGGATGTGCGAAGTTGAGGAGCAGGGAGTTAGATTTGGGCTGGTGCGGTTGACGCGATTCGACGCGACGCTGGGCTCACTTGAGCGCGGGGAAACTTTCAGGGGGCTGTTCGCTAAGTTTCAGAGAGAGAAAAACACAAGCTTTTCTCGCATCAGAAGAAAACAAAGTGGGCACGGAGAAGGCTTTCACTATCTACTCTCATAGGTAGACTACTGTGAGTTTCGGTGAGGCCTGTTTAAGACCTACGCTCAAACCGGTGATTGTGATTACATGGAGGTAATCAGTAAGGCTTCAACCTTTCCCCTAAATCCCCAGATCATTAGCTTGAAGTACTGAAGAGAGAGCATCATTTTCATTATCCTTACTAGACTCATTTTCCATCGAGACACATAAGGCATGTCCTACATCAGACGGGTATCACTCTTACCGAAATTATAACACTACAGCTCAACTTATGCATGGCAAACAGACAGAGAGGACGGCTGTCAACCCAGGTGCGAACAAATTAGGCATACACTTCCGGCAGTCTTTACATGCAAGCAATGTTGTTCACGCAGACAGACCAGTATCGTTGTTCACAGACAAGGCGTGGAAGTTACGAAAAGTAAGCACAATGAGTCGAGCATGATGCGAGCTCCATATAGTAGCGTGGTTGTTTGGCATGATGACGAGGTATGGACAGGAACCAGGCGTCAACCAATTCCTAAGCATTGAAGGCCTCTCTAAGGAAGCCCTTCATGGTGGAAGCAGTCTACACCAAAAGATTACCACCTATACGCGATCGTGGAAGACTAAGTCAAGACATCGGCGTCAAACTTCACTTTCTCTACGTGGGTGTCGCAAATGCCGGCCACATTTCAGCGTCTGTATTGCAAGTTCTCTGACTAGGTGACAGCAAACCTTGTCTCACCGGCGTGTCTAACACTATATCAACGATATTAGTCAGTCTGAGTAGCAAATCATCACCTCCAAAGGTGGGTGCCAACATGATTGGCGTTGTCGGGTAGATTGATGAGGTACTCGTCTCTCTGTCTTCTTGTGGCGTTGCCCGTCAACAACTGACTCATATGTAGTGGTCGCTTAAATAGCTCAAATATGACAACTTGCAGCGTCCTCGGGCACAGAGGAGCGTAGGAGTATGGAGGCTTCATAGCGTCGCAATTCTGACGAAGTAACCAGAGCAATGAAGATGTCTGCTGCAAAAAGCTTCCACAGACTACAACCAGTGATTTGAACAGCATAATAGCTTTTTTACGCTCCTGAGAGCCTGAAAATAACTATTCAACAGCTTGTTGGTATATAAATGAAGAGGGTCGGCACAGCTGGGGATGAAATGTGGTAGAGCGAGCGGTTCCAGGTCGCGAGCTTTCTCCTGTGAAACCTGATAGCGAGCCGTTGCTCGGAGTCGTGTTATCACATCTTGATGAGTGTCTGTCCGTATGACAAGCCATACACTGCCAAATGTAGCTGCCTGACAGGCTGGTGACGTGCCTTTCCAGCAAAGAAATAGCCGTCGACAGCGCTGACGGGGCAAATCAACTGAACCAAGGTATCGCCAGCCAGAGAAAGATTCTCTCACCAGCTCGGTCAACATCACAACGACAAGGTATGACAAGCAGCCATCTTTACGACAACCGTGAAGAGGATCCGAGCTACAGCTCTCACGTCAATCCCCGCTTGCGAGACACTTTCGACAGCTTATTTGATTCCGGAACTTGTCACTGACGATGCCATTCAAGGAGCTTTCTCTACTTAGATTAAGGTAGGTTGTCCAGTGAGTAGTGCTTGACCACTCTCTCATTTTCTTGACATTCCACAACCCGGAATCTGGCGAGTAGCTATGAGACTCGGCGGTAGCTCGCTCTTATGAAGGTTGCAACTTCAAGCAAGACAACAAACGCAACAAAGGGATTTCGAATTGAAACTTGACAAAACGATGTACAAGCTGTGAGTTGAAACGAGAAGTATACCATCCGATCTGATTGTGGACCCAGGTTTGTTGACGTCAAGACTATGCTGGTCGACTGGGAATGTTCCTTCAGTAATTCATGCCATGTCAGCTCTGTCGAAAACATTTTTTTTTATCTCAGCCGAACACCTGGGACAAATCCTCGCTTGAAAGACGTCAGCTACGTCACGACGAAACTCTCCCGAAGCCCGACTTTGAGTTTTCCCAAAGACAAGGAAGATGGTTCCCAGGACTCCCAAACTTTCTAGAAGAAATTGGAATGATAGCAGCGATGTCGCCGAAAGTCTACCGCTCGTATCCAACTAAACTATCGCCGGATCTCGGTCGATGAAGGGGGAAGTTCCAGAGTTTGAAACAAACTGAACTTTCAAAGCAGCATGAAAGACACAAAAGACAAAGTTCGGCTACCATCAATTTCAAAAGACTTTCGTCGGAAGGTTATTAGATTCTCCGGGTCCTTGAGCAATGCACTCCAAGAGTTTTCGACCTGACAAGCACTTGTTGGAGAACTACTTTCAAGGCGGAAACGATGGTAAAAGGCTCTTGATATCTCATACGAAAAGCTAACCAAGTCCTCTGCAACCTTCGCCTTGTAATTCACAAGAAAGAGGGCAGACGCGTTTTCTTGGCAACAGCCACGCCACGCGATCAAATCGAAAGTGATATCGCGTATCCAGATGCGGAAATGAAAACTGGGGATCTTAATCTCGCAACAGCCCTACCGAACTCCACCAAGTCCGCTTCTGAGCTGGATTGCCAGATGAGCAAGGCACAAGGCACAGTACAGTAGGGTGCAAGAAGTCTACACACTGTCAAGATAGCTCTAACCACTATAGGTCAAGCGGTTACTAATCGAAGTTAGAAGTGGCTGAAAACTAGCTTTAAATAGTTAGACGCTGCTACGGTTAGGTCTACCTTGGCAGTGTGTAGACTTCTTGCACCCTACTGTAGTTCAGGGTCCAGGCTGATAAGATGAGGGGTGGGGTGGAAGGAAAAATAGATTGTGGCGTTCCAGACAAGGGAATTCATGTTGCGTGTCAAGATGGGGAACTACAAGCGAGATTCAGGTACAGCATGAAGAGCGAGTTTCAACACTCGTGCTCTTTCTCATGTTCTGCTCAGGGGCGGCTCTTGGCAAGCATGCGGGCTGTTGAGAATTGAACATCTTGAGATGCATCTGCTCGATAAGGATCATGAGACAAGCGCACTGACAATCGTTTTGGTGCGTCCTCGTGTCTCCGTGTTTGGGAGTGAGTGTGCCTGTGGAGAACCGAGCCGGGCCCGTCGTTCCAGGTAGAGAAACGAACATGGGGCTTAATGTTTACATCGAACAGTTCCGTCGTCTTATTCTCAGAGCTTTAAGCATCTTGGGATATTTTAAAATGCAGATGTGGGGAGGGTTTGCTATGCAGCCACACGCGCGCTTTTCTTTGCTTTTTTTTCTCCATCTCATGTGCTTGACAATGCCTGCGAGATGAGATTTAGATGGGCTGGCTGGCATTTCATAACCGAGTCTACCGACTCGTCACGGCACGCGCAACAAATGATGAGGCCAGAAATGGACGCGCCTCAAGCGCGCTGAACTGTGGGAGGACTGCACGAAGGCCTCTATTGGGTGGCAAAAGCCCACGACACGATGCATTTGTGTAGCGTTGTTCAACGGCTAAGGACGCTGACAACCGGCGGGGTGGGTGATGTGCAGCCAACACGACGGAAGCAGAGGGGGAAAGGTTCGACGAAAGCAAAGCAGAGGCTGGAATTGAAAGTTGAAAGCTGATATGGTGGAGAGCGGCAGGTAGCTGCAGGCTGCTGCTGCATACAAGCGCCGGTGGTGATGCAGGGTGGGCTAGTTGCATGCGTGCTGTGTTGCTGCGCTGCATCGAGGCCTATCTCTCACAAGACGATCGTCGGATGGTAAGGCGGGAGCCCCTGAATGGAAGGCATCTGTGCGCATCGTTCGTTGGTTTGGGATTTTGCATGGACCTGGAATGCTTCTGCTCGCCTGCCGACCAGGAAGAAGAGTCAGAAGGTTCAAGCTTGTAAAGGTTCCAGTCGAAGGACAAGTGGAAGGTTTTGACTTCATCAAAGTGGTGATGCAAGAAGAAGACATCAGCAAAACAAATATGACGATATGCTAGAGTCTCGATAGATGGAGAGTTAGTGACGCCAGCTGGCTCTATTCTTGTTCTTGTTCTTGTTCTCTATTGCATCTATCGATGTGTCCATGACTTCGAACGAAGCAAAAGATGGCAACAAAGACAAGAAGGCACAATGATTGGCTGGGATCGGTCTAAAGCTCTCCTGAGTCCTGAGTCCTGAGTCCTGAGTCCTGAGTCCTAACTAACTCGCTTACACCTGCTGCTTAAGCTTGAGCGTGGCTTACAAAAGCATCAAAATCAAAAGGGGGCCATCGATTGGCAGCGCATGATTTAGGGGGCGACAGCTTGGCCGCGCCACAGTCCACCAACACCGAGTCTCCGACTGCAAACAGCGAACCCTGCCCTGCCTCCCTGCACACCAGAAGGAGAACTCTCGATCTCGACCCCGGCCTCGAATACTGTTGCAAATCCACTCTGGCCGTTTGGCGATGAAATGAAGGCTGGATTTGCCTATATTTCATACAGAGGCGAGATCTTGATTGAGAGTATGACGATTGATCCGAAGTATACTGCTGTTTGGGACGAGAAAGGTAGATTTAAGGAGCAAATATCTGTAGATAATTCCTAGAGTGTTGTTTGATGTCCTTGCCAGCCTCTAGCCTTGAGCACTTAGCAGCTCTCAACATCAATATTGACCAAGACCCGGTCCTTTCTGAAGATCAATGCAATAATACTACGGAGTTGCAGCACCATACAGCTAGCAAGCACAGACAAAAACGGGCCCAAAGCTAGTATCAAACTATCAGCAAGCAAGCAAGTTCGATTCCAGCGGCCAGGAGTCGACCTCCAACTGGTCAGGATATTTACCTACAGGCGTGAGTCAGTCAGTCACTTCTTCAGCGGTTCCCGGGCAGGGTCAACAGTAGTCAACGGAGAACTTCTGAAAGCACACTTCTCCAGTCCGCTCCATTTCAATAGGCCAATCAGTCGGCAATATTGGTATGACATCCATCACCAGCCAGCATCAGCATCAGCATCAGCAACAGCACCGTATCACACGATCGTAGGCTATTTGTGTGACAAAGAAAAGAAAGAATAGCACCGGAGCCCATAGCCCGCCAAAACACCCTACACACATACCACACCACACTTCTCGCCCTCCAAAGTCTTTGACGAGCTTCTCTCTCGACTCCTCCCCTGCCCTCCTTCTCGAGCTCTGACAGGCTGCTTGACCCCGAGCAGATCGCAGCTTCAGAGTGTCTCCACAGCCTATCAGGGGCTCAGCACACAGGTGCACTGCACACTTCACCACAGTCAAGAGTCAACCCCTGGCCCTGTCAATACACCAGCCCATTAGGCCCCACCGATCAGACCAACACGCTCTCGGCCTAGCTCTCTCCCTCTTTGATAATCCAATCCAATCCAATCCTTCACTTGACCTCCCGCCGCTGCCACCTCCTCGCTCGCGCTACGCTTGCTTCTCTTTCCTCTCAACTCTCTTTTAACTCTTCCATCACCACACCGCCGTTCTCTTCCTCTCGTTGTCGTCGCCCCTCCATCCTCTGCTTTATAGAGTGATAATCATCGAGGAGTGTGATTGGAATTGAGTCTGGACTTCCCCCCTTCCTGTTTTCTCCCATCGACTCCAGGTTTCGCCCATTCCGCATCGCTAATTGATTGATTGTTCGTTTTCCGCCTTCGGCTACCACACCATTTCAAAGTCCTGTCCGGAATCCTTTCAGCACCTTCAGCAGCACACGTCAGAAAGAACAAGCACGAGAACAGCCATCGCTCCTGCCTTTCAACTTGGTCCTTTGTTGACTGCAGAGCATCGCACCTTCTCGCCCTGGGATCCATCTTTTCCACAGACATCTTTCAGCATTCGCTCGTCGTCGAAATAGAACCACCGCATTGTAATTTCATCAGCGACCACATATTCCGCGACGCGTTTTGTTTCCTCGGGTCACCCGGTTCTTGTTCGCTCATCTTGGATCAACCACCACGAGAAAAGCTATTCTTGCAAACCTTTCGACACTTCACTGCTGCCTGCTTCAAAGGCTTGCCTACTGCTCAGCATCGCGAGCCCTTTTACAACACTACTACATAATTCTTTCGTCCCCAGCATACGTACGTTTCGATCGACTTGCTCGATCATCTAATTCCTCTAATACCTTTCGACTCTGCTCTTCAAGGAGCACTTATCAAACCGACAGCCTACATTCTCTCGACGTCGCGTTTGACAGGCACTTGATCTTTTCGATCAACAGCACACCACCAGTACAACATCAAACTTGAGTATGGACACCGGCGGTCTTGCTCAGATGTCCTACAACAACTTCCCATCCAGTAATGGACTGGGTATGCCTGGATCTGGCTTTGCTTCCAGACGGGCCAACGGCTCGAACATCAAGCGCCTCTCATTCGAGCCAGCCAAGCCTTCCGACTCTCAAGACAACGGTGCCCCGACTCCTCGCACCTCCCGTTCTCACCTCCTTGCGGGCTTGAGAACTGCTCCAAAGTCAGCCACTTCAAGTACCTTCCCTTCGACTGCTCCTCCTACCCAACTGCAGCACAACACCGGTCTTGGAGGCAGCATCTATGCCAAGGAGGAATCTTATGGCGGACCCAAGACGTCCAACAACTTTGGTCAACGAAACGGGTATGGCCAGATCAATAACAACACCAACAATCAAATGTACTCTGTACCAGAGCAAATTCTCGCACCTCCCGAGATTCTGGTTGACGAGCATGGTCAGGAGCAAATGGATCCAAACTTGTATGCTCAATTGGTAGCTACCAACATGTACCTCGCAGAGCAGCAACAACGTCTCCAACAGCAACTTGCCAACGTTCAGGCAGCCGCCCAGCAATTCCAAGGCATGAATTTGGGCATGCAACAGCAACAATTTGCTACTCCACCAATCACTCCACAGAACATGTATCAACAGCAGGTTAAGAACAACATGCAGCCTATCATCGCTCCAGTCATGGGCCAGCCAGGTGTCTACTCGCACTACAACCCGATGACTGGTGTTCAAAGTTACTTCATGGATCAGAGCCAGCAACAGAACCAGTACATGGAGCAGATTGTTCAGCAATCGGCCAACTACTCTCCGCCTCAACAGCACGGTACTCCACGATTCCAGGTCTCTCCTCCTCCTCAGTCGGATACACCTACTTTCACCAGAAGCATCAGCCCTCCCAAGAAGAGTTCTTCCCCACCTCAGGACCACGCACCATTGCCACCACCATCTGCCGGAGCATTCCGCCGAGGACACCGCAAAGCAAACTCTATGGCTATAGGGACTGATATCCCAACCTCTTTTGACGGACCAAGATCAGCAATGTTGCCAAAGACGATGGGTTTCCCATCAACCCCAGCTTTCGGTCCTGGACAGGCTCGTGCTGGTGAGCACCCAATCCGACAGCCTCGTGGACCCCCTTCGTTGGACGAGTTGATTGCCAAGCCCACCACCAAGTTTGAGGGCAGCAAGAACTTCGCTACACGCACTCGTCGAAGTGCAGTACACAATCTTGTTCGCGCAGGAATGGAGCGCCGCAGATCACCAGGAAGTGCAGGCTCTGGAAGCATGTCTCCCGTCTCAGAGGCCGGCGAAATCGCGTTCCCCGCCTCGGACAACGATTCGGACAGCGGCCGCAGTGGAAGTGGAAGTCTTTCCGGTCGTCCAAGCCCTGACAGCCCACGTACTTCAATTCACGGAGCAATCGGAAGTGACCGTCCTTCCTCGCGTTCGAACGAGCGCTCCATGGAGCGAAAGAGCGTTGCATCGTTGGATAGCTATTCAGCTGCGAGTGTTTCTGGCGACGAGGCCGCAATTGGTGGTACCTTTGCCGCTGTTTTCAAGAACAAGAAGCCAGAGGCTCCTGAGGTTGAGAGAAAGTCGCCAATGCTTGTTCTCACTTCAGCTGCCGAGAAGCGCAAGACCTCTTTCTCTTAAGAGCTCTTAAAATTGTCGTCAGAGGGTAGATCCTTCTGATTGACTTCCAATCATTCATTGTTTTGTGTCAATTTGATATTGCATTCCAACTGTGCATATTGCCTTGCTTTACCTTTACGATCAATGACGAAAGTACCGAGTTTCTAATTCGACATACACAACAAACTATTTCCTTTTCTTTTTTTCTATGGGGGCGTCCAATGCTGGACTGGAGGAGGTCGGCTTTGAGTATGATTGTGAGGCAGCCATGAATTGCATTCAATGGTTTGTCAAGGTTTGCCGGGTTTGGGGTTCTCGTTCGTTCTGGCGCCACCTATTTGCTCGCCTGACTTATAGGCAGCCTGCATGAGACGGGCGGGAGAGGCTCTTTTGATAGGAAGGAAATTGCTAAGATATGAATACAACAACCAGCCTGGATTGCGAGGTATGAGGGGATGAGGGTCTGGCTATTACATTTCGGAGCTGGTAAGGTGGATTAGCATAGCCTGTTTGGCTGATAGATGAAATAAGATATATTTTTGCATTGCAGTTTGTTGTCTTGGAGATAGAGTGAAATGAGTTGTAAGTGGGGTTGAAAACTTAAGATTAGAGCAGGTTGCTTCCTTGCTTGCAGTAAACGTGAAGCCAACGATGTTTAACGACGTGGAAGTCTCAAGAGCTCGTGGTCTTTAGTGACGGTGGCTAGCGATGGAGCAGCTAGGAATCAGGCTTGAGGAAATGATCAGTGCGTGTTGTGTCAGTGTAGAGGGTCGCGTGAATGTCTACAAAACTGTGAACTGGGTAGATAGAATTTGCCTAGATATGTCGTCGAAAGTTTTCTTTAACGCGTTGGGTCCTCAAAACAAGGTGGTAAGTCTTGACGTCGAGCTTGATGCCTCTGGATTTTCAACAATTCAAGAACAGTGCTGACGAATATCTTACACAGAAGTAGATTCGTTCAGGCTTGTCGCAGGTATGCTTGTCGGAGCCATGCTTATTGCTCTCTTATAACATTAGCCAATGATCAGCTAGACGGTTTGTAACTGCAAGATTTGATCTTGTCAAGATTTATGTTTACAACAGCGTAAATGTTTGTCTAGATACTGGGAACAATAATACAGCAAGTCGTGTATTTGCTTACCACATTAGCTTGTAGAAAAACCCTATCAGTGGATTCTAGTCTGGCTTAGTGGTTCTCCAGGTTCAGCCTGCGATTACGAGATTGCAGTGGCTGGAGGTCATTTTATGGGCCAATATTAGAAACAGGCGAAATCTTCTAAGTTTAAAATCCCACGAAAGTACAAGGAAAGCTCACAAATCAAATCATTTCAATTATAACGGTATAATCTCTGCCTGATTCGTTTGTTGTTGTCCAAAAGAGTCCGTACCTAGACTCGCCTCGGTTGTTCCGTGACTTCTTGGCGCGTCCCTGGCGCTAATTAATCGATTGGCTAGTGACGGCTACGGACACCGTTCCTCCCCACCATTTAAAGCTTTGGTAGCCAGCCCAGCCTCGAGCGATGGCCGACTTGAACCAAAACACCACTGAAGAGCCCCCTCGTCCTCGTGGTCGAGCTCGCAGCAGAAACGTCTCGGACAACCCATTGGATTGCCCTCTCAATTCTGAAGAAGATAAGCTTGCTATCCTCATCCGCCATATCCAACAGGCCGAAGCTGCCGCCACGAAGGACCTCACTGAAGCTCAAGCTCGATCTGACTCTGCTGCTTCATTTGGTCCTCGTCGATCTGCTTCCATCACCAAGTCTGCTGCCTCTGGTCGCATCAGAGATCAATCTCTCAACTCTCCACAGACGGCACACCCTCCAAATATGAACTACCAGAACTATATCGACTCTCCTGGCGGTTCTGGATCCAATCCTCGTCAAGCTCCTCCCTCTCCATCTCAAGGCATGCCTAACGGTATGAACGGCAGTATGGGAATGGGCGGTGGAATGGTTGGTTACCCAACTCCAGCTGGCCACCAATCCGACCTCAACTATGTCATGTCCATGGTTGAGGAGCTCTCGTCAGTCTTGAAGACAAATGCGGCTCTCACCGCTGGTGTGGTTGACAAGATGGGCAAGGTCCGCCTCAAGGCTCAACATCTCAATCTCACGAACGACGAATTGGTCGCTGTGGTCGCTGCCGAACTCAATAGTCAGTGGATCCTTCTCAATTGCGCGAAGCTTTGCTGATTACTGCTTCAGATGATTCAAAGAACCTCGAGAAGGAGAATTCAGAGCTGCGCAAGGCGTTGGAGTTGTCCGATTACGACAAGAAGGAAAACTTCAAGCTCGCTGTCCATGGAGCCAACATCCTCGCCGACATCACCGAGAAGATGCATCGCTACAAGGAGCAACACGAGGTTGATACGCTGGCCTGGCACACGAATTACCGTCAACAGTTGGAGCACGAGCGTGAGGAGAATCTTAAGCTCCGTTGCCAGATCGAGGATATGAAAGCTTCTGCTTCCCGTGCCAATGGCCACCTCCGTGATATGCGTCGTTACCTCACCGATCATGATGAATTGAATGTTCTCCGCATTCAAAACACCCAGTACCGTCAAGAGCGCCGTTTCTGGAAGCGAAAGGCCTTGCCATTGATCCCAGATGACGACTCTGAGTATGGGCAATCTATACGACCTTCCAATGTATATTAGCTAACTCTGGTGCAGGTGGTCAGACGACGATGATCTCATTGACCCAGAGGAAAAGAAGCGTTTGGCTGCTGCTCGCGCCGAGAAGAACCGTAAGGACAAGGACGCAGAGGGTGGTGGTGAGGGACAGGGTGTGACTGCTACCACTTAGGTGGCTTGTTCTCACGAACACTTCTCATACGGTCTTTGCACGCATATTTCGGAGTTGACGGCGTCCATGGACGATACCCAGGCGATTTGAGTTTTATTGTTGGACTATTTGCCAGCGTCGGGCGCTGAGCTTTGGGATTATGCACAATTGAATGGAGAATAGTTACCAGCGTAGTCGCTGAGTACTAGATGATATATATGAAGAGCAGTCTTCTGGTCTGGAGTCTGTCTGTTTCTAAGTGACCTTTGTCGGGTGTTGCTGGTGGCCCTTACAATCTTTGTTTGTCTGTACATCTTGAATCAACTCCTCGTACTACAATTAACACATCGCAGGGTAAGAAACCAATCTTGTTCAGAACCCCCATACATTATCCTCCATTCCTTCCAAAAATTCCTTGAATCTCAACAGCACCCATATCCTTCCCCACAAACCCGATCAAAGCCTCCCAGCACCCTTCTCAATCATCATCCTAAAAGCACCCTGCCTCTCCTTCTCCCATCCTTCATAACTCATCTTAGCCATCCCCACTGCAACATCCGTCTGCCCCTCACACAGTCCTTTCCACGCCTCTTCCGTGAATTCATCCAACGGCATCCCAAAGTTCCCCCCATCCTTCAGATCAGGCTGGTGTTTGCTATCATGCAACTCAGTCTGCACCGCCGGCGGCAAGATCTCAATGACTCGGACGTCACCATCCGTTGACTTCATCTGTTCCCTCAAACAGAGGATCAGGTGGTGCATGGCTGCTTTGCTAGCGCAGTAGTTGGGACAGCGGAGGATGGGCACGAGAGCTAGACCGGAGGTGGTGAAGATGAGACTTGTAGGTTTCTTGCTGGTCTTTGAGAAGGTCTGGAGGTGTGGGAGAAAGGCAGTGGTGAAGTGAAGGGGGGAGATGTAGTTGGTTGTTAGTTCCGTGGTGACCTGGGAGAGGTCGATGGTGCTTGAGGAGGTAAAGTCCAGGCGGCGCTGGATGCCAGAGTTGAGAATTATGCTGGAGAGAGTTGGATGCCCGTTTGTTATCCTGTGAAACAAAAAAGTAAGTGAACAGATAGGAACGAATGTAGGTATGGTCAAATATCTAGCCTCTTCATGTACTTGGAAACTCAAACTCGGCGAAGATTCGGGTGAGCATACTCATCGACAAACTTAGGGATCTTATCCAATTCGTTAACATCGAATTGATAGATCGAAACCTTCTCTTTGCCATGTTTTTGCTGCAGTTGATCTAAATTCCCTTGTCGTCGACCAACGGCCACCACGTGTGAGCCGTTCGAGATCAATTTCTCGGCGAGAGCGAGTCCAACTTTAATAATGTCAGCGCTGCAGGTGTCAACCTCCGAGGAGCAGGATCCCGTATCCTAAGACATAGATCAGGGAACATGTCTTTAATCCGAGTTCCTAGATCTTTGCCTAGAACAGGTAGGAAAGACTACATACTCCCGGATGTTGCTCCTAGGATAAGCACTTTCTCGTAGGGAAATTCGAGAGACATAGTTTGTATTTGTTTAATAAACGTGTTGGGCCAAGTCGAATATCAACCTAAGATTGAGGGTTGGTGGACTTCAGATGTATATAAATGATGGATGATTATCAAGTCAACATACTTCTAATGAGAGGGACTTTTAGTATTTGAATATGATTAGAAGTAGGAGATAATCATCGGTTTTAGGAGCAGCGAAGTTCGAAGAAGAAGGTCAACAGTTGCTCTGTTGTATGGTCTTCAGAAAAGTTAAATATCATGATCTCATCGTATTGGGCATACGTATCTCGCTTGTACCCTTCCGGCCCTAGAAACCTGGTTCTCGGCTTGCCAGAGCGGCAATACTTTGCTCTCGGAGACATTTGATAGATTGTTGTACAATGATCTCAAGTATACGAATAGAAGAGTGGTTTTCTAGAGCACTGTCATTGTTTTCAATGAAATATTTAACCGAAGAGTAAGCTGGCTTGTCATGGCGACGAAGCTTAGGCTTATCCTATTAGGGGCCATTTCCAATGTCAGTCAGTTTTGGATGTGAGGAAAGAGTCGTCTAAGGAAAGATGGAGAAGCTATGCATTTTTAAGGGCTTGCCATTGCAGACTGAACCCTCATCCATGTGCTGCTGTGCTAGTTGGTTCGCATTATCACATACGGCTTCTGATCAGAAAGATCATATCTACTGAACCTCCTTCATCCTTGTTGGCAAATTATTAATCATTATTGATAATACTAATCCTAACCAACGCCTTGCCATCCAAAGCAAAAATTCACTGGTATCAAAAGCATCCCAAGCACGCACAGCCGCTCCATATCCACAGGGCCGATACAAAATATACCAGCAGAAGTAGCCCTGCTTCCAAAATCACAGAATCACCGGCAACATTTATTAGACACTGCGAACAACGCGAGCAGAGAATCGGCAGTCTTTCAGACATTCTTGTCCGCATTCGCTCGTGATTCAACCTTCTCGGTCGGAGCTGGGGTATCATCCTCCTCGCTCACTGGTTCCATTGGCTTGGTGGGTGCGAAAGCACTCTTGCTTCTGATCTTTGCGCCGTATTTATAGAATATGACAGGGATGGGCACCAAAATAAGTGCGACGCAGCCGAGAAGTGTTCCCGTCCAGTTGACTTTGAGAGCTGCGAACATGTACTGAGAAAACAGTGGAAATCCAGCTCCTGCCAAAGATCTGAGGAAGGTATTGGCAGCAATAGCCGAGGCCGCGAACATTAGGTAGGCATCCACGAGGTAATTCAGAGACTGTAAAAAGATCGTCAAGAGGCCGAATCCGGTAAGAAGTCCAGAGAGAGTCGGAACAATCCAGTGGATGGACTCTTTGTAACCACTCCAGCCGAACCAAAATAAACCTCCAGCGAAAGCCAGGCCGCCAAGAATTACAGGAGGAAGACGCCATTCGGGGATGGGAACACCGTTATTGGCAAGAAGCTTTTTGTTGTAGCTCGGCTGGGTGAGAGCAACGTAAACACCCCCAATAATTTGTCCTATAATCACTACAGGTTGTTAGCATTGTTGTGTCCAATGATGAAAGGCTCTCGCCAAGTTCGACACTCAAGCCAGAGTTCGAGAGGAAGGAGTTGAGTTTGACTTACTGCCAAAGTATGGAAGTCCTCCCACGCCTCCAGACATGCCATGAATTTGCTGAAAGACGATGGGGTATGCTGTCAGGAATAGGTAGAGAAGACCGTAGATGAAAGCCATGTAAATAGATAGCAAAAGGACAATTGGCTCTGTAACTAATAGCCGCATAGGTCGTGAAAAGTTCTTGGTGATCAGCTCTCGAAAGTCGATTTCTATTTCCTCTTGCTTGGCGTGGATACCCCAGTTCTTGGTTCTTCGGCGCAACTCCGCTGCTTTGGTAACCAATAGAATAGGAGGATAGGTTTCCTCCAAGAAGAAAAGGTCCAGGAGGAATGCCACAGCACCCATAATTGCAACGAGCCTGGACATGTTAATCAAAGTCCCTAGAACAATAGACACTACGCACCATTCAGTCCATCTCCATCCGAGGTCGGACTCAACAATGAAACCACCAATGAAGGGCGCGAGAAGTGGTCCAGTAAAGACAGTCATCGAGAATACAGTAATAGCCAATCCACGAGTCCTGTTGTCAAACATATCAGAGAATACGGCCGCAACGACCGCTAGCGGGCATGCTCCAAAGATACCTATATGGATGTCAGACTTTAACTCCAACCGAGCAGAAGTTAATTGGACTCACCTCCCCAGAAACGGCACAACAGAATGGTCTGCAAGTCCTTCCCCGCAGCAACAGCAATTTGGAAAATCGTAAAACCAAACATTGAGATGACCAGAGGTAGTCGTCGACCCTTGAGTTCAGAGAGTGGTGCCCAGAAAACCGGCCCGAGGGCGAATCCAAGAACATAAAAGGAGAGTCCCAGAAGTCCTACTTCAGTTGAAACATTGTATTGTGCTGCAACAGTGCGTGTTGCCGTAGAGAAAATCGAGGAGGTAAATGCTGATACCAATGTGGTGTAACCAAGCATAATAGCTGTGAGGACTCTTGAATCGCCTGTTAGCAAATATTCGGCAATTTCCAGCTCCAATTGTTCTAGATGATTGCGATCGATAAAAAGGACATTTTCCCCGTTTTCCCTGTTTGCATAGCCTAATTGACCATGCAGAGCAGATACAATGGTGTAATTGAGCACCCAGGATAGAGACTTACTTCTTTCGCATCGGCCAATTCTGGGCATGTAGAGGATCATCCGGTCCATCAAACTCGACGACATATTCTTCTTGGGCCGGGAGGGGTGGAGGATATGGCTTTCCCAGACCCATTTCAGGAAGAGGTCTCTTACTCTCCCTGCTCTTCCCCGTCAAGCTACGGCCGACAGTCCCCGTATGCTGGCTTCTCGCGGTCTGAATTCGACTAAGTACGGTTGGATGTCTTTCTAAATCGCGTTGTGTCGAGGCCCTGCTCAGTAATCTCTCCCTCCTAACTACAGAGCCTTCAGAGGACGAAGTCGAGCTCGACGATGCTGTGGGAATTCGTTCGATTTCATGGCTCGGTCGTCCTGGGGGTGTATTGATGAACCTTTCCGGGGACGCATCCCGTTCGTTCCTCTCCATGGCAATATCTGCTTCATTCATGACTGAAATCGGGCGTGGTCCAATCCGTATCGTAAGAATACCGTAATTGTAGAAAAATAGACGGGTAAAATTGGTGGGCGAGGCTGTTGTATTTATTTGGATTGGGATCAAACTCGACTCGACTCGAGCGCCCTTCGCCTCGGTCTATGCACGATGATTAAGCCGATCTTTGACCCTGGTCCTGGTCCTGGTCCTGGTCCTGGCCCTCCTGCCGGCTGCGAGTGGATTGACAGGTCACTTTGAACTCCAAGTCCCTGCTAGCTTTCTGAACAAACAAACAGATCACGGATGCATCCGTACAAAGTTGCGGTTAAGGCGAATTTTGAGTTGAGACACTGCAATATTTAATGTCATGTACGCAAGGTACGACTTCTAGAATATGGCGAATATGCAATTCTGACCATCGGAGGGTTGAGTTACGAATAGCGAGCATACAGTGCAGTGCTATTGACAGAACCTCGAATTACATACGTCATGATTTCTCAGCCAGCCATGGTGCTGTGCCATACACAGTGGGGGAGAAGCCTCAATACTGCAGCCTGCAGCCGGGGTGGCACACACCACAACGCAGGAGGAAATATTCGACGTTCTGATTTTTTCGCCCCTAAGCCGAGAGGCCGAATCCACAATAATGGAAACAGTCGGCTGCACGGCGACAGCGACGGCATCGGCATCCTACCACGGCACTGGAAACAAGCCTTTCTTTGCTCCGTTTTTGTGCGAGAGGTGGCTCGGTGGACACAAATTCTGATGACGACGTGAAAATTGCCATTAAGGGGTATTGACAGACCGGTAAGTCCGATGACAGAGCCCGAACAAGCGAAGAGAGTCGGTCAGTTGATACATACCTGAATCCCAACAAGAAGAATGCATCTTTTTGAATGTCACTAGTCAAGATGGCGATTTCTCAGCGCCTGCCACGTGATTGATCCCCCTCGCGCTCTGCATGGCTACATGTTCAGATATTTGTAGCTGCATGTTGCATCTTGTATTGATAAGAACTGCTCAAATACATCTCAAAGGGGATATCAATAACTGCAAATCCTCGACTAGCGAGTGGCTGCTCACTGCTCCCCTTGTACTCTTCTCAAACTCTCCTTCACCCCCCAACCGTCTGCCAGCAGCGCGCTTGTCTCTTCCAGACTCAAGCCCTTCGTCTCTGGGTATATGCACAGTATACAGATCCAGCCTGCAATACAAACAGCTGAATAGATGACAAAGGTCCAAGGAGGCGTAAAAAACACCATCATTGGCAAGAATGTCAATCCGACAATGAAGTTGGCGCCCCAATTCGTACTCGTGCTGATGCCAGAACCGAGAGAGCGAACATTCAATGGGAATAATTCGCTCTGCATCCAAGGTACATTGCCCAGACCTAGAGCGTAGGCTCCTACGTACAGCATGATACTGGCAAGGACTAGCATGGAAGCCGTTCGTTCAGAGAGAGGGATCTCTTGGTGAGCTGCTGCAGAGACAGTAGGATCAGAAGATAAGAAGTCCGACGGCAACCGAATAAACAGAAAGCCCAAAGCACACAAAAGTAGCCCGATGGCCATGATTGGAATCGAGGAGAGGAGTATCCTTCGCCTCCCAATTCGGTCAATGAGTAACAATGCCGCACAAGTCATGATAAAGTTTGTAATGGCGACCACTAGGGATGTCAAAGTCGGGTTCTCGAAACCCAGAATTGTGAAGATAGTGGCCGAAAAGTACATCAGGGAATTCTAAACCTGTTAGCTGAGAATGAACATGCGAGCTGAGAGGCCTACGAATCCGCAGAGTTGCTGGAGCCCCTGCAAGAGGCAGGCAATTGTCAACGCTCGTCGGTTGCCAGGTATTCGAAATAGTTCTGCCCAACTATCCTTCGCAGCAGCATGCCAAGAGTTGCGCTCCTTCTTTGTTTGACCTCTCTGCCTTCCCTTCTTTGCTTCCTCTTCCTCTCGAACCTCTTTCTCAATTCCTTTCAGAACATGCTCGGCCATCTCTTGTATCTCGATGCCGGAGCCAAATACCTTATTCAGAACTCTTCTAGCTTCGTCATGTTGATCCACTATGACGAGCCATCTTGGGGTCTCTGGCATGATAGCCATTGTCAGCACTATATAATAGTCAGTACTGCATAGTATGAAGAGAATGGGACAAGGGTTGTGTCTGATATGGGCTAGAGCATCAAGCCTTCTTCGAACAGCAGTAAGCATAACAATAATTCGAATGACTCACTTTGAACACCTGCAGGCACTGCCCCCAAACCAACAATCCATCTCCAAGCCGTGTTCTGGTTTCCCCATTGCACAAAAAGCCATCCGACCACATATGCGACCACCTGTCCTACAGTAATGAAGAGAACATTCAGTGTCATCAGTCGACCTCGGAAAGGAGCAGGTGAGAGTTCCGAAATGTACAAAGGCGCCGCAAAGCTTCCTGCACCGACAGCTAGTCCCACTATAGATCTGCCTCCGATCATCGCAGGAACCGTAGAAGCTACTGCTTGTATAACGGCTCCAAGTATGAAGGCTAAATCGGCCAGAAGTACAACTCGCTTTCTGCCAAGGCGGTCCGCGAGGACACCAGAGACTGGTGATACCAACAGTGCAAACAATGCAGTGGCAGACGTAATGAGCGACTTATCGAGTGTGGTCAAAGGGTGTCCGAGGGAGCTGTTGATCGACACGAGTGTTGCGGATATCACACCAGTGTCGTCTAGAGTCTGTCAGCAAAGTCCAAGTGTGTAGAATCGTCCCCAAACTTACAACCAAACAATAAGCCACTGATTCCAGCAGAAAACGTCAAGAGCCAGACGAATATGCCGGGATTCCTCAAGTTCTTTTCCAGCAGCAGAGAGACGTCGTTCAAGTGTACATCCGGGTGGCCCTGTTCTTCTTCAGCAGAGACACGGCGCATCAATGGTTCCTCCGCCGAGTCTGCCATATTTTCCAGTTCGAATGAATTTGGCGCCGTGGTGAGTGGAGATGAATGGCTTCGATGCCATCGACGAGCCTATGTTGTTGTTGAAGGCTGGAAGTAGCGAGGGGCATCTATTGCCGGGCGTGCCAAGACCACAGCTCCGCAGCCTTGCATGCCTTCGACGAGGCTGATAAGACGGAAGTTCTCGCCAAAGTTGTTTTTCCTCCCTTCACCTTCAAACTTCACAATAGTCACCCAGATTCTGTGCTACGCGAATTAGAAAAGGGATTTCTTTTTTAGGAAAGAGATAGAATTAAAGGTGAGTATGTTTGATTAATCGATTCTTATCTTGTGTTTATCTTGTTGTTACTTGATGTGAATCTTGATATTACTCTAATATTATCTTCTTATTATCTTTTCATTATCTTATCACTATCTCATCTTTAACATTTGCTACGTTTCCATACTTCTTTTTGGAATAAACATTTCGTTACAGCACGTAAGGACACACTAGGCTACTCCAAGGGATAAGGAATGCTACCTTTGAGCGGAATCAGCACTTTACAGTACATGGGCCTAATTCTTCTTCAAGTCAACACTTCTCTCCGCACAATATTTCTCAACCTCCTTCGTGAGAGTCTCCTTCTGTTGAATGGCAAATTCCATGATCTCCTCACACTTCTTACCCAGCCCTTGCTTCCCACTGCCCTCCCAGACATCGACCATAGCATTCAGCACAGCCTGTAGCTGGTTTGGCAGCCATGTCACAATCGGACTTCCACCAGTCGCGACAGGGTGTGCCGTCTTCTTGAGAATGTACTCTCGGGTAAAGGTCCAATGTCTCCATCTGAAGTCTCGCACTTGATCAAGGGCTAGGAGATAAAAGGCTGTGGACGTAGGGTCTTGAAGAGCGTAGGAGCGGAGAGAGAGGAGAGACGAACGTGAGCGTACGTGCTCGAGGAACTCCCGATGATTACCAGGGCGGTAGGAACGGAAGTCCTGTAGGATTGTTGTGAGGGGTGTATCAGGCATAGTGATTTGGAGAAGGTTATCACAGAGTGGAATCTGCAAGTTCGGTAAGCTATCTGTGACATTGAATTGTTGGCATCGATTCATAGGGGAAAAGCTTACCATGCTATCGTTGGCACCAGATTCCCCACGGAATGACATCGGTTCTTCTGAGACACCTTCATAGACGACGCCATGAGGGAACATGCTCTGGCTGGTGATACCGAATATAAAGGTTCTGAAGGAAATGTAATCTCCTGGCTTACTCTTTCCCCACATACCTCGCCACGAGTCAATTTCAGGCGTCTTTACAATCGTACTTTGGGGAAGAGCGTGGTATTACTCACCATCCATTACTTTGTTGACTTTAGTCATGCTTGCGACAACCTTCTCCATGCCAACATTGAATCGTTCGCGGTCATTGGCCTCGCATGCGTCAAGGGCTGAGACAACACCATCGACAAGTGGGCCAGAGTTCTGGACCATGTCAACGTGAACAAGCACGAAGCCGGCTTCAGATGACTTTGGGTCGAGACCATGCTCAAAGGCACGGATAAGACGTAAGTTGTCATAGTCAAGACCTCGCTTAGGGTCCTCGAGACGATAGTTGAAGAGTGCGTACGAGCCGGCGTACTCCATGAATGGTTTGAAACCAGCACTGGATGTATAAGTTAGATGAATGTCATATGTATGGAAGGGCACTTACAGCTCAGCACATCTAGATATGGGTAGGGCAATGACTGATGGAAGGGTCTGACGTCCCAAGCCATATCCCTCACCCTTGAGATAGCGCTCATGGCAAGGCTCAAGGAGATAAGCAGAGGCTAGGAAGGAGTAGTCTCTGTAGATGGCATTCATTAAAGGCAAGTTATCCTTGTACTTATTGATGGCAGAGGTCAAGTCGGGTAGCTCTTTGAGAACCGTCTCGCCCAAAGTGAAGGTAGCAAGCAGCCCTGGCATGCCATCAAGTGTCTTGATCGGCATTCGGGTGAGAATGGACTCAAGCACATCAAACTCTGCTGGAAGCTCGATGACAGGCTCTTGTCGTGGAAGAAAGCCTCTTGTAGTTGACACCATAAATGCTGGCATTGTGGTGTCCTCGGGCTTGGTGTCGCGTAGGACATTGAAAGAAGGGGCGGTAGCAATGGATCCCATCTTGAATGAAGGAGGTGATCAGAGTAGGAACGGGATAAGATATTGGACGTTGTGTGCCGGATTTTGGAAAGAAAAATTGCCAGAAAGCGTTTGGGGGAAGCTGGGGGTTGTTGCGAAGAATGAAGAGAAAGAATTTTGGAATTCTGTGGGATTTTTCGAGCTTTTATCTTGTGGAGGGAAGGCCGGTAACAATTCCGGCCAACACTCAATCCATCTGGAGATCCACTTAGCAAACACTTTCATAAGTGAAATGCCCTTCCGGCCGGGCATATACCTAATGAAGAGGAACATTGGTCACCCATCCAATATATCAACCAAAGTTGGAGATTTTGATGGAAGCTGTGTAAACAAGAGGGAACGATGCCCTCAGAACGCGCATATAGACACGAAGTGAAGATGCTCGGTAAGATACAACAAGACACAAGGTTCCCAAAAGCAAGCTCGCTTAAGATATGCAATATCTTGACAGCAGAATCTACAACAAACCTTGAAGTCATCTATTTGCCTTGAAGTGTAACTCTGCTCATTCGGAGGGAAGATATTATAAAGGCATTCTGGCCAAGCAATAGAATACCCACCAGTGTATCCTATTGGCCTGGCCGGCAGGTTTCCGGCCTGGTGGGTCAGCTAAGTGATCCCACTTACGAGATAACAAAGCGCGGTCTGGTGACCCAGAATTCAGCTCATTCACCACGTGACAGCGGAACAACCAATGAGCAGAGCCAAAATTGGACGACTAATCCATGATTACCGAAGGCTAAAGAACCATGTCGGAAGACTGAATGAGGAAAAGAGATCCAGGCCAGTTGGAACATGGCTCTAAAGGTATAGAAAACACTACTTGTCATGGCAGCTTATGTCGTCTGTAAAACACATACATTGGAAGAGCCTAGCAAGGCGAAAAGAAGTCTACGTTCAAAGCTCTGTTTGATCGTAAAGTCACTAGCCCCTATAAGAGATAGTTGACGACCAAGTGTTTGTATACTCATCAAGAAGTTAGAAAGCAAGCGCCCTAGATATCTCAATAAGTGAATATAGACGAGTCAAAACATATAGAATAGCAGCTGTCCTGACTGACAGTCCAACGACAAACGCACATGATATCCAGCAAAGTCGATAATAGGAAAAGACCATAACAGAAGAAAAAAAATACCCAACGCAGTAACAGCCAATGATCCGCCAGATATGGTCCTCGACAGCCGTCGAAAAGCTGGACTTCTTAATGTACATCACCAAAGATAGCTCCCCACGATCCGTCTGATGAGACTTTGGTAGGGGCCATCATGACCTGATGCTCTTGCAGCACTTATGTCGTTTGGTATGACAGAAGCACATACTCTAGCAGGTGCGGAGTTGTCCAAGTCAAGCAAGGTTGACAACATTGAATGTATCAACGGCTCATTATGACCTCGGGATATCTTAAGCATGTACGAGATGGCCACGCCTTTGGTCATTTTCCACACCAAGCAGCATATCACTATAGCATATGCAGAAAATGCAGCCCCGAAATTATGAGATTACGAAACAGATAAGTCTTGAATTGATCTTGCGAGGACTTGAACGACCACCCAACATATTTGGACAAGCGAGCAAAGCGCCGACAAGGACAAAAGAGAATGAGACATGGGCCATCAGGAAACAGAGAAAGCGAGGTAGTTCCCAGTTCAGTGAGGGGTTTCCTACTTATATGTGTTGGGCGAGTAAGATTCTGGCACACACCTCCCTTTTTTACGATGACAATGGTACAGAATTTCCGGTACCTTGACAAGTCATGCGGATATTGCCACACTTTGCATTGGCAATGGGAGAAGGCGATTGTTGTAGATAGACATCCAAGATGAAGAAGACGAAGAGCAGAGGAAGGATGTTGAAGTGGGTGTGGATGTATTGATCTAATCGGAAGGCATGCCTTCAGGTATCTAACCTATTGATTGGACGCATAATTTGAACAGACAGGGTTCGAAACACAGAAACAGCAATGTCGTCAAAATCCGCTAGACAATTAAATCGGGGAGGGGAAGGACGACGACAACGCCCGTCCCTCTGCCCCTGTCCCCTTGAGCCTCTCCAGGTCAGGAGTCAGGACGTCATGGGAACATCCTGGCCATGCGGAGGGGGAGAGGGGAGGGGCCACCGTAGAGGACCCCTGTCGCTGGCGTGAAGGGGCAGCCCACAATTACCAAGCTTCAGCCAATGGTCTGTCTTCTATTGCTCACCAATGCGTGGCCCCACGACGAGCTCGACATCATCGACCTCATCAGTTCATTCGTGCATTGACTAGGTAGGTAGGCAGGTACTGTGCTGGATATACAACTGTTGTACATCTCGCATGACAGACCTACTACCTGCCCATTAAGAGCATCACAAGCATAAGCATAAGCAAGCTTTGAGTTCGTCCCAAGTGACTCTGTGCCAGCGCTAGACTCCCGATTTCTCGAATATTCATTCCCAAGTCCTTACATGCTCTCAAGGCGTTTCTTCCCTCGACTTGGACTTCGATACAACGTTCGCCAACAATCACCCCGCAATCCAAAGCTTACTCAAGCACTTTCAACAACGTCACGAACTATGGCGCAGGAATATAAGTTGAAGGGTTTGGCTAGCCTTGACCTCAAGCCTGGGGAGAAGAGAGAGGTTGAAGTTGAGGGGATTGAGGATGGCAAAGTATTGCTGTGCAATGTTGGAGGCAAGGTCTCGGCCTTGGGTAGCAAGTGTACTCATTATGGAGCTCCCATGGTCAAGGGAGTGTTGACTGGTATGGCCAAATCTGCTTGAACAGACCAGTCGTCTTGGGACTTCCACTCCAGCTCAACTAATGCGTTCCAGGTGACGGCAGAATTACTTGCCCTTGGCACGGAGGTAAGAATAATCCTATGGTCGTAGTGGATCATGACTTAATATTAAATCCAGCTTGCTTCAATGCCTCCAACGGTGATATCGAGAACGCACCAGCTATCGACGCACTTCCGTCTTTCAAATTGCAGGAGAAGGATGGTTCGGTATATATTACCGGCGAACAACAGACAATAAAGGGTAGTAGACGGAAGCCGAATATCAAAATCTCAGGTTCTCCAAGTGCAGAACGGGTCGTCATTGTTGGAGGAGGAAGCGGTGCACTGGGCACATTAGAGGGCCTCCGAGAGAACGGCTACAAGGGTAGTATCACCCTCATCAGCAGCGAAGGATACCTACCCTTCGATCGTACCAAGCTGTCAAAGGCTCTGATCGACGATCACTCGAAGATCGCTCTCAGGGACGATGCTTGGTTTAAGGAAGGTTTCATAGACATTGTTTCTGATGAGGTGACTGGGGTCGACTTCGCTAGCAAGAAGGTTGCCACGAAGAGCGGCAGTAAGTTCCAGACATAGGCCGTGCGTGCTCGTACTAATTCAACGCTCGCAGGCTCCTACTCATATTCCAAATTGGTACTTGCTACCGGTGGTACTCCGAAAAGTCTCCCCTTACCTGGCTTCAAGGAGTTGGGCAACATCTTCTTACTCAGAACGATTCCTCATGTCAAAGCCATCAACTCCGCAATTGGTGACAAGAACAAAAAGATTGTCATGTATATCACCCGGCGCCTTTTTTGATAAATACCCACTAATTCAATGATCAGTATCGGTAGTTCGTTTATCGGCATGGAAGTTGCAAATGCAGTAGCCAAGGACAACGACGTGACTGTTGTAGGCATGGAAAAAGCACCCCTTGAACGCGTCATGGGTGAGCAGGTTGGCAGGGTCTTCCAGAAATCGCTTGAGAAAAACGGAGTCAAATTCAAGATGTCCGCAGGCGTTGAGAAGGCCGTCCCATCTGAATCTGACTCATCGAAGGTTGGAGGCATTGCTCTCAAGGATGGCACCACTCTGCCAGCAGATTTTGTCATTCTTGGTACTGGTGTTGGGCCTGCAACCACATACTTGAAAGACAACAAGGAAGTCGAGCTTCAAAAAGATGGTTCGCTCAAGACCGACGAGCACTTTGCGGTATCTGGTCTGAAAGATGTGTATGCTGTTGGAGACATTGCTACTTACCCTTACGTACGTATTATTCTGTTCTTCAATTCCTCGTACTTTGGAACCCCGTTTGTGTTTTTGATCTCTTGCCCTGTAAAAGGTTCACAAACAAATGCTGATATCACGAGTAGCACGGACCCGGCGGTGAGGGATCTCTCACCAGGATCGAGCATTGGAACGTTGCTCAAAATGCTGGCCGTAGTGTAGCAGCCAACATCATCGATCCTTCTGCAGCGGCCAAAGCCTTCATCCCCATTTTCTGGTCCGCGCTTGGCTCCCAACTACGCTACTGTGGCAACACCCCTAATGGTTTTGATGATTTGGTATTGCAAGGTCAACCCGATGAGGCCAAATTCGTGGCGTATTACACCAAAGGAGAGACGGTGGTTGCGGTCGGGACCATGGGAATCGATCCTGTCATGACCGCATCTTCGGAATTGATGAGGCGAGGAGCGATGCCAAGTAAGAGTGACTTGAAGAAGGGGGTTGATGTTCTTTCCATCAGCATCCCTGCCGAGGTGAAGATCTGAGAGATTATTAGAAAAAGAAACCATGTTTTACGTTGATGATGGTGGTTTGATGAATAGCATACGAAGTACAACATCATCAAGGTATTACCCCTTTGGATTACTTGTGTTGATAGTGCTTCTTTGTGGCAGAAGTATTGCATGATTTCTGCTCGCCTTGCCAGGATACATGCTTCCCATGATCTCTCTCATCATCACAGCAGAGTAAGAGAATAGATTTGTGTTTGTCACCATTTACCAGGTGGATTGTCGGGTGCCGAGTGACCTGAAGTTCAATCGAAGCCCCTTCCGAGATGCGATTGGAGCGGCAGTATCGGAGCTTTTAAGATTTAAGCATCCTCTACAATTCGTGGAATCATCTATTTGACGCTCACGACACCCTGTACTCAGTCTATACCCACTCGGAATCACGTCATTGATTGGTGGCTTAACAAGCTTGATCAGCGGCGAAGCTTTTCAAGGGTGGAGGATAAAAGTTGAAACAGTCTCACCTGATCCATATTTCCCGATCTGGGAACCCCGATTTTCTGATTTTGTTTGAACAGATGGTCGACATCCGAGAACGAAGTAATGTTTTTGTCAATCAATGTCACCACATTTGGTTATTACTTATCAAAAACACAGAGTACAGAACAACGTTGGAACCTGGTTAATACGGCATTCAGATCTCAATTTCGGCCAACGAAAGCATTTTATGATGTTCAGCACTCACTTGCGAACACTTCTTATCAAGACTTCTTCAAGACCAGAGGCTTTCAGTGGTGGAATCCACGAGTCATTGAGTCAAAGTCGGGCTAACACAGACGCTCCAAACACTCTAAGGAACGTTATTTTCCATGTAATATTGCTCCTTTCGGGTTTTCTACCTTACATTTAGTTAGTGCCTTCATGACCTTGGAGGGGCGATGAGGGGTTGGGGATCCTTCATCAGACAGAAACGGGGTCGGTCAACCAACATGGGATGAACCCTCCGCTGTCATGCACAACTTCCAGCCAAAGCTTCCACGAATGGGGCAATTTCCTTTCCCGCATTGGAGTATAACTTCTGCCACTTTCCACTTTTGTTTTCAGTTTGTCCATCCATTTCCCTTGTCTTGGCGCCGTTGTCGACTCGAGCATAATGTTTCAATTCTTCAAACACTTTCTTGTCGCCGCCATGGCGGTGGCACTGACTCTCGTTCAAGGCTACTCAGATCCTGGGGCTTGTAGCGGAGCATGCTGGGCGCATGATCCAGCCATCATTCAGCGTACCTCGGATGGCAAGTACTACAAGTTCAATACTGGGGGAAATATCGAAATCGCTACGGCTACGAACATTGCAGGACCATGGACGTTGAAGGGGTTTGTTTTGACGTCTGGAAGTTCTATTTCAAATGCAGGAAGTAAAGACTGCTGGGTTTGTGCTACTGAGTGCTAAAGTAGCATCTTTGAATTAACCGTTTGTTTCTAGGCACCAGATGTTTCCCTCGTCAATGGTGTCTATCACTTGTATTATTCGGTATCTACATTCGGGACCCAGGTCAGTCCTCTACCCACCTGTGTCCTCGATATCTAGGGATGGCATCCTCGGGGAGGAGCTTTGAGATGTCCTACCTACTTCAGTCTCAATAAGTGCTGAAATACCCGTACAAAGAATAGTGCAATCGGCCTCGCGACAAGCACAACATTAGACCCTGGGTCATGGACAGATAAAGGAGCAGTTGGCGTCACCTCCAGGTCAGTGGTCTTCCATGAATATCTACGGATCTTATGGAGCAAATATCTGCGATCTGTGTCCGAGTAGCAAGATACCTGATGCATGTGGAAGGGTACCGCATATTGAACGATATCAGTGCTGATATGTTGAATTAGTGCTGGGAAAAGTTACAATGCCATCGACGGAAACCTAATTGCTGTAGGAAGTGATTATTATCTCAACTTCGGTTCTTTCTGGGGTGATATCTTCCAAGTGAAGCTCAATGCTGCAGCTACCAAAGGGGGCGGAGCTGCGGCTTACAACAGTGGGTGTTCTTCGAGTTATTTCTTCCCTTTCAGGTTGTCTTAGGATTACTGTGGCCAGTGCCTACTCTCGAGACAGTCGCCCCGTCACTTGGCAATCCTCATTTCATCCAAAGAAGTAATACTGACTCCGAGTTCCTCCACAGTCGAATACGACTCCACGGGAGGTTCTCCATGCGAGGGATCTTACATGTTCTATTATAGTGATTACTACTACTTGACTTGGTCCAGAGGTGTCTGCTGTGGCTATGATACGTACGCATACGTACCCTTCGCAGGTTGGCTTGGCTAATTGATACAAAAGCACCAAACCAGCCGCCGGAGCAGAATACAAGATCATGATGTGCCGCAGTAAATCTGCCACTGGTTCTTTCGTGGACAAAAACGGCAAAGCATGCACAGCGAGCGGAGGCTCGGTCTTGCTCGAAAGTCACGGCAACATTTATGGACCAGGTGGACAAGGAGTCTTCACCGACTCGACCAAGGGCCTTGTGTTGTATTATCATTACGCCAATACCAACGTTGGCCTTGGAGATGGTTCCTACCTTTTTGGATGGAATGTCCTCAAGTGGTCCGATGGATGGCCTTCAGTCTAAAGGAGTCAGATTCCTCGCTTCGATCTCTTCTATCCACCTCTTCTCTCGCTTGGGGTACGCTGCTTCTTCCCTTCTTGAGCATACCTTTGGACAGCGAATAGGCTGTTGGGTATTTGTACATTCATAATAACATCATTCTCACAACTTTGTCTTCAGTGACTAATGTAATATGCAGGCAATGTTCTGCAGCTGCTTTTAACTTGCATACAGAACACTAAAATGTTGATAGTCAGTACAATATCTCGAAATGTCCGTCCAAGCTAGTTCAGACGTAGCACTCCGTACGCCCTCTCGAGACATGTGGCTGCTATTGGTACGCTTTCCGAAGTCCAATTCTTCGGAGGGCGCATACCTTCTCTGTGCCTCACTTTTGATGTCTCTTTCAATCCACCAGACCCTGTTTATACCGTGAAAATCTCCCTGTGTACCCCAACCGAATCGTCACGCTCTCAATTTGAGAAGACGATCTTTTGTTCGCTTGTCTTGTTTATCTTTCGGATTTGGTGTAGTAAGAAAAGCTGGATGCTCACCCTCACAGACGAGCACAGGTTACATTAAAATACTTGAAAATAAACGGGCAGTACTTAGCGTTCGGAGCCACAAAAGACCAAATCGAAGTGGTCGGAAGGCGTTTGTGTAACTTTTGCGCATCGTCCCTGCCGCTTTTACAGAATACCGAAAGGTGGGATACCATTTAAACCTCACCCTCTCCTCAGTAGCCTTCACTCTATTGCTCATCCGGAAGAGACTAAATCATACTTCAAGGCTCACTCTTCGTCTGCAGCGACTCCAGATAATCTCCCCAAGCTACTTCTCGCTCCTCAGAATGTCTTCTAAGATATTTATCAATTCGAACCAACAACCCCTTGCCTCATTGCCTAGCCGCAACCCAGAAGTTAAAGTCTTCCACCAATCACTTCCCCACTACAACATAACGCCATTGGTTGCCATTCCAGGTATAGCCAAAGAACTAGGCATCGCGCACCTTTTCGTCAAGGATGAGAGTTCGCGATTTGGGCTGAGCGCGTTCAAGATCCTGGGTGTTAGTAGATGTTTCCCACTCTCCAAGATGTACATTCGTCAAGTGAAGTCCATAGACAGTAACAGCGTTGACATAACATAGGCCAGCTGGGCTACCAAATGCTCATTAGAGAAGCGACTGGGACTAGACAAATCTCCCTTCCCAGTCTCTCTAGCGCAACTCGCCTCAGCAGCTCAAGCAGCAGATTTCACGCTCTATGCAGCGACGGATGGTAATCACGGGCGAGCTGTAGCTCGCATGGCGAAGTATCTTGGTATCAAAGCCCGTATTTTCGTACCCAGTATGCTGGATGCTGAAGCAAAAGTGAAGATCACCAACGAAGGTGCAGTGGTTGAGGTCATCGAAGGAACCTATGATCAGACGGTCGTGAAGACAAAGTTGGCTGCTGAGCAACATCCTGGTGGCAGGGGCGTGTTGATTAGTGATACGGCGTTGACTGCCGAGGATGAGACGGCGGGATGGATTGTCGAAGGCTACCAGACTATGTTCGATGAAATCGAAGAGCAGGTCTTTACCCAGACCGGTAAAGATAATATCAGTCATGTGTTTACACCTGTTGGAGTGGGGAGCTTAGCACAGGCTGTTACGACGCATTGTCAGCGAACACCGAGAGCAGAGAAGCCAGTCGTTATTACCGTCGAGCCAGAGACTGCTGCGTGTCTGAAAACTAGCCTGGAGGCTGGGCAGCCGACTAGCGTTGATGCCGAGTACACAATTTGTACTGGAATGTGCTGCGGAACAATCTCGCTGATCGGATGGCCGATTCTGAGCAAAGGCGTAGGTGCTGCGATTACGACGAACGATGTGGAGGTTGATGGAGCAGTCGCGGAGTTGGGACAATACGGTGTCTTTGCTGGGCCGTGTGGTGCTGCCAGTTTAGCAGCACTTCGTCTCTTGGCTGGCTCTGGGAAAATGCCTCTAGAGCCTGATGCTGTTGTGGTAGCCCTCTGCACTGAAGGAAAGAGGGGATACCTGCCGCCAGGGGTAAATGGTTGAAGGAATGGTGTTGCCGAACTAAGTGGTATATATGTTGATGGACTCGGACTACCAGATGTTGATGTATCATTGAGATAGTATCTTTGAGCTATTACTATAGAGTCATCCGTTAAAGTAGTAACAACTTGATAAGTCTCTGAGGATGTGATTTTACTATATATATCTATAAAGCTAATAAGTATTATAAACACTGTATACGATTTGAATACTTCGTCATAGCTCGAAGTACAGTACCTGAGGAATTTATGCGATCTATCAAATTGGCCTTCAACATGCCAGACAGCCAAAGCAATAGCTAAAGGTCTCATTAAGAACTTCCAAACCAGTCGTACCAGTATTAGCTGTTTGTGTTACATCTAAACCCAGTCATTCTACAGTGCACCTCCCATTTGATTGTCCAGCTTGATCTTGTGACGTTTGCTGCTCTTACTGAGAAGAATGATTAGACCCAACCCTTTACATTTCAATCCAAGCAGGGGATGACTTAATTGGTTGTGCGAGAATGACGAACAGGGAAGAAGTATAAAGAGGCAAATGTTACAAAAGCGCCCTGGACAATTACGGTAGCACGGTAGACCTCACATTGATTGCAAGGCTGGCACTTTTCCTAAGACGGGAAATCGAACGGCTCGGCTGGTGCCGTAGAGATCACCAAAGGAGACAGTGCTTAATGGCCTAGAGTCGCGTGGGTAGAAGGCCCACAGCAAGCCTGGGATGAACCCAGTCTTTAGACATTCAGGAAGTCCCGGCTGCAAGAAAGCCGGATGTTGGGACTTTACAAGTACTTACAGTACGTGCCTGAACTTACCAGGGCCTGAGAGCAGAATTTAAGATTCCCTATGCTTGCGTGACAGTGATAGATGGTGTATGTGGTAAGGTGACGCACATGAAACGAATTTAAGACAATTGGGGTCGGGGGATGACCTGCTTTGACTTTATAAGAAGAGATGTGCACAGTCGGGATTAGAACAAGGGGAGGGTCTGATTGAAACAATATACCGAGTCTGAACGGCCTCGAATGAGCCTTGTAGGGTGTGTGTTGGGGCCGTGATGTGGGATACAGTTGTCTAAGTGACCGCTGACTCGGAGACGAAGACAATACAGAGCGAGCGGAATCCAACTTAGCTGAAAGAGAATTTGAAGCACATAATTGTAGACGGTATTGAGAATGGAGAAAATGTGCCCGGACACGAATCGGAAAGAGGGCTCATTCCACTCGGGTACGGAGCTACTTGGTACTGTACACAAAAACAAAGCCACCAGGTTTTGGATTTACGGGGTCGGAACCGCCGCGCTCATGGCACCGCAAACAGAATCCTGGTGTATGATGGAGACGAAAGGAGGAGTTGAAACATACTTCCGTATGGTGGACTTCGCGACTACGAACTATACAAGATTCTCTTCTCGTGGTTTGCACCTACTCATTGTCCGGTTTCAGGGCTGAGGATATCGTGCGCTGTCACGGGGTCCCGCACAAACAGTACCTGCAGCCTCCAGCTGCACCAAGTCCAAGCAATGCTTCGATGGCTTGCAGGTACATACGATAAGTGGCGAGGGTTGCATTAATGTAGCTGTTAGGAACTCACGGCAGATATGCCGAGGGAGAGGGGCAACAATGACAGGTTCGGATGGAACTGTACTCGGTCAGGGGGTTTGAGCATTCCAGAAACTTGAATGTCGAAAACCTTCACATTCTTCCGGCGCCAGCATACGGATGAGGCTTAAAGTTGCTGAGACTATTAGTGACATTTGCCGAAGATATGAGCAGGGCTCGCAGGGAAAATCCAAAGCATTAGTCTATTGTTGACTTTGCAAAGTAAGTCCTGGCGGGACCGCGAATAGATTCTTACAAGTTTAACGTCGTTCGAAAGGAGAAAAGAACAACTTCGCATGGTAGGTAGGAGAAAGTCTGGCTTGTATCATAGGAGTACGCACCGTGAACGAAGAACTAAAAAGAGGTAGTGACCGGAAGTGAAGATCAACAACGTGATGATGAAGGTGCAGGCCCTTTCTTATTTACCGAAGTTCTCTTCCTTATAAAGATACTTAAAATCCGCTCGTGTTTAAATTATCACGAGCGACATGTGAGTATCTTACTACAACTCGTTAGAATGACGTCTAAATGTTAAAGAATCGTCACTACGATAGTCAATTATCAATAGCGATCAATAGCAGATGTAGAATTAATCAATAGAAGATGAAAGGAATGAATAGGGGGAGGGAGATAAGGGGCCAGGGGGCTACCTCTCTCTCTACTTACGAAGTACAATAGTAGAATAGTGCAGGTGGGGCTGGGCTCTTCGCTCACTGCCGTATAACCTATACAGAGTAGGTGGTATCGTTTAAACCCAGCGCTGCGCTGCGCTGCCCCGCCAGACCCGACAGGGTTCGAGCTGCCCCCTGATTCCCGTCCCCGTCCTTGGTCGTGTCCTCGACTCTACTCGACTCAACTCAACACCTGCAACTGTCAGGTCAGGCTGGAGAGTCCTCATGAATGTAACAGAACAGAACAGAACAGAACAGGACAGGACACAACATCGACCACCACAGTCGGTAACCATAGCTCGCCCAAGCCTTTCACAATCAGAACACTCGGCTTTCTATCCATACAACCACTCAACGCGACACCATACTACCTACTCGGCGCTGCTTCAATCAGTGTAATGCGAGGCGAGAGCACTCTACGAGCGCCAGACATTTCACCGCCATCTAACCACCAGCGATTTATTGTATGAAGAGATTGCGACATCACGGAAACGCGCTGACTTTTCTGTCTCCCGGAACTCGCCAATTGCGCCCGGAAGTTTGCCAGCTTGAATTTCAACGGCCGGACAAGACGAGAAGCTGGCTGCGGACATATTTCGAGGGAGGCTATACACAACACGGAGAAGAAGCACAAGCATTCACACCAACATACGACACATGGAGAACCTGCTGTGCGAGCTCAATCGAATATAGTGACCTACCGAAAACGGCCCCGAAATGTATGCAAATCCAGGCGCGTAGATAGGATCCTCGGGAACACAGCTGGGCAAGGCAAAAAAGACTCGTGGTGGTGAAGACTGAGTAGGTTTCGCACACTGGCAGATTCTGATCTGGCTAAGAGAGGGACTTGAAGGACTACTGCGAATTTCAAGCACATAGGAAGTAGTTGACGGATATTCTGCAGACTCATCCTTGAAGGGACCACATGCTTTCCTAAGCTGTGCCTTCCATCTATATTCCGCCCAACCTACCACCACGCTTCAAACCCGCGAAGAGCCACCCTTATATCGTCGACAACAGAGCATTCTGCACACCCGAGAACCGAATCTGTGTTCTGCAGTAGAGTATCCGGTCTCAGATACGATCTTTGCCTATTTTCCGACTGTTGCAATATTTTATGTTACCAGAGGAGCAGGTCCAGAGGTAGGGGTTAGCTCGATTCGGTTAGCAAACCCGCCCGCAGCGACCTTCAACCTTCAATCTCCAAGGTCCTCAACATGGACCTCGTCGCCGACTCCACGCGACCATTCCACGTAGAACTGTCTGCGAATCGCTCGGCCGCTTCTCCTAGGAGATCCCCTTCATTCTCTTCGGCTCGGCCCAGAAGTCGCGAACGTGCCGCTCCGCCCCTCTCTCAAAATGCCCTCAACTCGAGACCTGTAACATCTGCCGATATCCAGGGGGGTAACCTCAATCGCTGGTCGAAGTCCACGAACTCCAGCACCGTCAGCCACGCGCATAAGCGTTCCAACTCATCTGCGAGACGGATGTCCCTTGGTGCTGGATCATCGTTTCTAGATACATCATCCCCTCCTCGAAAGCTGCAGAAACCGCACCCGTCTATAACAGCCTCCCCCACGTCTCAGATCAAGGTTGCCCGTCCGACATTTGATCCTCCCTCGATATCTCTCCCTCCAATCAATACCCTGCCCAGTCTGCAGACGTCCTTGAATAATAATTCGTCGCCATTGACGGGACCCACAACACCATCGCCATCCACAGCCCAGATACTTTCGGCTGCCGCTCGTTCTGTAGACTACTTTGGAAAGGGGTGGGAGGATTCTTCATTGGGACCCAGAGATTTCTCGCACAGGAGATCGCCTTCAACATCTAGATCTGCCAATTTCGGCCCATCACCAGTTCTTCAGTCTGCCTTTTCAACAGACGGTAGACGCCAATTTGGGGAAGAGGAGGAAGATAGGCCGCGGTCCAGAGGCCACTCGCGGCACCGTTCACAAACGAAAGGCAGCTCGTCTTCAAATCGTAGTTCTAAGCAACCATCCCAAAAAGCCATGCTTTCAAAAGCCTTGCAGAAAGCTAACACAGCTGTACTTCTCGACAATGCGCAGAATTTCGAGGGGGCCATGCAGGCCTACTCTGAGGCCTGTGCTTTGCTTCAACAAGTAATGCTGCGAAGTTCTGGAGACGACGACAGGCGAAAATTGGAAGCAATTGTATGTTGCACAGCCTTGCAAATTCAACATCACTAACTTTTTTAGCGAAATACTTATACCAGCCGTATCAGCGAGCTGAAAAAGATCGCTCCGCACCTGGAAGATGACGGCAAGGCCCTACCTGCTCGGCCCGAGAGTGATGGGAGTAGAAGCAGGGAGGATGAGCTCCGCGATCTCGAGGAAGATGAGGAGCCAGCCATCATTGAGACAGCGACCGTCACCAGAATTGTGAACGACCCTTCTTACATCACAGATCCACAACAGAGCAGGTCAATATCAGCCTCCCAGCTTCCGCAACGAAGGGAGTCATTACTGCCATCAGGATTAGACACCTTACAGTACAGGCCCAAGAACACTACCGATCAATACGGACGATCGTATTCTAAATCTCCGATGAGAGAGCGCATTACAGAGACTGACATAAAACTCGCGCCGCCAATGGAGAGCATATACATGCCCCCCCCGCTCTCACCTCGACGCCCTTCTTCCCCATTGACCCATGGCCCCCAAAACAATCATCAGAGGCAAAAGTCTGGCGATCTGCTAGTCACCACTTATTCCGGAGCACCTTCAGCCAAAGGTCACAACAGAGCACCCAGTAATGAATCAATGTCGTGGCTGGACACTATAGACGAATCTGGTGATTCCACCGCCTCGTCTGTTCATTCCAGATCATCGTCGTTAAGGGTGCGACGAAAGCATATTCGAGCCCCAATCGGCGCCACGGAGACCGAATTTGATACCGCTTTAGACGCAGCAATCGAAGCTGCCTACGACGAGGGTTTCGAGCCAATAGACCCTGCAGAATCCACTCGCTATGACTACGATGACGATGACGAAGTTGTTGCCAATGTCAGAAGGAAGGTAGAATTGGCGAAAGAGCGGGTACGCCAGACGGAACGAGAAGCGGCTATTCATAACGCGCGAGATAAAGAACGAAAACGGTTGCTGCAAAAGAAGCAAGAAAATTCAGATGGCCTGGATGATGATTATGAAGGCAATGAATCCGAGGAAGAAGAGCGTATGTTGGAAGAGATGACGAGGGGTTATGTGATGGATGATTTCGAATTTGGCTTACAATCGAAATCGGCCCTGCCTCGAGAATCCGACTCGAGTGGCTTTTCCGGTCGGACGTGGAACAGTTCGATAGGATCCAACCCTACTACCGCAGGAACGTCATTATCGACAGTCACTGAAGCATCAATTCTTCCTCATCCTCAAATACCTGCGCTGCAGTCCAAAACGTCTCCGCCTGTGCACCCTCCACCCCTCCAAGCTCTTCCACCTCCCCCGGGCCAAGGAAGTCAGCCACCGCCAGTCCCGGTGCCGAATTCACAAGGAGTCCGAAGCAGGCGGCTTTCAGGGCAAAACGCAAAGCAGCTTAAAATCGAAACGACAACAAGGATGCCAAACAGCCAGCTTCCTCCTGCAATGCCACCACCACGACTACCTAATAGCACTGATCACGTACACCCTAAGACTGCTGGCCTGCCCCAACAGCGTCAACCCATGGCCGTGGCACAAAGTCGACCCCCAATACCACAATCTGCTCGACAAGCTTCGTCTCCCTTCCCTGGTGCAACAACTCCAACCGAGGTACTTTCGCCTCCTACGCCCACACTACACCAGACATTCACCAACGAGAGTGACCAGTTACCTCGATCGGGCTCTCCAGGCCGCGCTCAATCAAGAGGCGGATTACGGAAGGATTTCTCTTCGTCAAGTCTGAAAAACATGAAGAGCCGCAATTTATCAGTCACAAATGTTGACGATGGTGGATCCGACCTCTCGCCAAATACCCCACTGAGTTCCCAGTTCAATGGAAGGGATCCGAACGGGAAATTACCTGCTATGCCTACTCTACCAACCCCAATCGCAGCAGCCTTCAAGGACAAGCTGAATGGAATGCCTGCAGGCGGAATGTACTTATTTAACAGTGACATTCATTCCCCGGAGAGCCCGGGCTCGCCAAATCCTCTAAGTGCAGGGGCACCAATACCCCTCGAGCCATGCCCGACTGAATTCCTGCTCCGTCCATTTTGGCTCATGCGAGCTCTCTATCAAACCATCGCCCACCCTCGAGGTGGATACCTATCCACCAAATTGTTTATCCCAAGAGACGTTTGGAGGGTCAAGGGTGTCAAGATCAAGGGCTTGGAAGACAAGATTGCGAATTGCGATTTCCTCACGGCGGCATTGATGAAGCTTGCCCAGGTGGACACTTTCGATGCCGATGCCGTCCTTGAGGAGATGCAATCTCTGGAGGGTGTCCTTGAACAAGTGCAGGCGACGCTGACGAAGAAGCTTGGGAACGAGGTCGGCGTTCAGGGTTCTGGAGGCATGTTCAAGGACGCCTCTGCTGGAGGAGAAGCAGAGACGAGCAACATAGCCTCAAAATCGGGCAGCATGTCAAGCAAATCTTCATCATTCTCATGGCGAAGACTAAGATCCAAGAACTCTGGAGTTGGCCTTTCAAGCGCCTACTCGAACAAAACACCGGTCGACGGGCCAAAGGAGGGCTTGATAATGGCAACCCTGCCAATGACCTCGACGTCCATTGCCAAGGTTCGCTTCGCGAAAAGGGACGTCAGTCAGGTTCAGTTTTCTGGTCCGAATGCGAACTATATGAGTGCTTTGGCGAGGCTTTTCGACGCCGCACAAACGTTAGGTAAGGGTGGCTTGCAATGTCGGTTCTTTCTATTTACTGACGATTTTCTCAGATCAAATTGCGCGCCAAGTCGAGGACCCAGGTCTCAGACACGCAGACAAGACCCAAGTTGGGCTTGAGTTATGTACCCGCCATGCTGCAGAGTTCTTCGGCTTTTATATATGTCGGTTCGTTTTGACGGACGTTGGTATGCTTTTGGATAAGTTCCTGAAACGAGGGACGGAGTGGGTGATGCTATGAAAGAAAGCACCAGAACCTTGGGTGCATGGGAAGCTGATTGCCTGGTATGTATAGTGGGTTACGGGATGAGAGGACCCAGCGCCGGCTTTCTAGGCTACGTGGATGTTCTGGACGAGTCATGATTGATTGATGGCTGGCGCATTGGCTGGATTCGGTCTGAAATTTTTGGATGGGAAATGTTTGAAAGTTCGTAGATACCACAGACGGTTGCTCCTGAGCGACTTATTAACATTTGTATAGCATGGCAGGCGTATCTAGAGAGCAGCTTAGCCCAGTATGTTCGACTACAGATATCATATTCAGAGAGTAGTCGTGAAGACAGGCCTCTTTCCCGATTTGGAACAGAATAGGCACTATCTCTACTACCGGGTCATGCAAAATTCTACCGTCTAAGTAGAGATTTATTAGACGTCTTATAATGATCGGTAACATGATGGCAATTTTGTGTCATTCGGGCATTGAAAGCATATGTTGGGAAATGTACAATAGCTTTCGTCAGTAGAAGATAATGATCATGGTCACTTCACCTCGAAATACACAATCCCACAGGATGCTCACTGGAGATTGAAAATTGGGTTCCATTGCTTACGAATGGTCAAATATCTACCGAAAGACTTTTCTCGCTACCAGCTTGATCGATCGTCGTCGATCGACTGCCAAGGTCCTACTCACACATTATACTCGTAATGGCCAAAGCATCCACCTCACTGCATCTTCTCGTGTGTTGCCATCAAAGAGCCTAAAATTTGTCAAGTCGAGATCAACTAAAGGGGAAGGGAAAGTGACTTACCGATGAAAGTAGTAACCAGACGACTTCGGACCTGGCAGATATCCTCGGGTACCAGCCAGATGGTGGCGCCCATCTTCCTGGCAATACTGATACTGAGCTTAGCGTTGAGGTAAGCGTCGTCGTCGGTTCTGCCAGGAGTGACCAAATCGTAATCGACGTAGCTGCTCTTCATCCCATTCAGTACATCCAAGAGGAAGTTGCCCGTTCCAATAGAAGAGTCTTTAAAAGAGCGAACCGAAGAGCTCTTCCCTCCCTTCCGAGACATGTCATTTGCCCATTTGACCATCTCAGCGTCAGTAATTTCACGCTTGCCTAGTCGTTGGGCCAGAGCTGAGAGTGTCTCGGAGATGTCTTTACGCATGAGTTGCCAGACGAGACCAAGAGTCAACGTGCGTTGCCCATCAGTGATGTCTGCTCCTTGAACGCCGACTAGCGAGAATCGGTTCTGCTTGCCGAGTTCGATGGCATAATTCGTATTTTCGACAGCCTTGAATCTCGACATCTCTCCACCATTGGCAGGAGCCTTGTTCACGTGTCGCCAGTTGACAGAACCCTTAATAACCTTGTCATATGCCTGCAGAAGGATTGTGCCATCTCGTAAGTCATCATACAAAGAATTCACAGCTGGTTGAACATCCAGACTGTTGAGCCACAATGTGAAGACTCGAGCTTCTCGCTCGCCTTCGGCATCGAAGTCATCGACTTGGAGTTTCTCTTCTTCGGTGATCGGATCTAGAGCAGGATGGGTATTGAACAGGTTGGCAACGAAAGCTAGGTTGAGCTTGGGATTTCCAGCGACGAGAGAAGTTGGCGTCAAGAACTTGCGGCACCCCAGAGTATCGGCATTCTGGAGAACTTGCTCTGCTCTCTGCAGCAGGTCGCGTGTTTGCAATGGGCCACGGGTGCATTGATCAGGTGCAATCTGAGCGAGCAGAACTGTGTAGTTCTCTGCATCCTTTACGTCAGTGGAAAAATTCGCGACTCTGTCAACAAGTTAGCCGATATCGTTCCTGGTTCTGGTCCTGGTTCCAAGTCCTACCTCCTTGGCCAATTTGCTGCTTTGAGATGGTAATTGACCCATCTCAACAAGATCTGCTCCGGGGGCAGTCTCAAGAACTGCTCAAGGGTCTCGTCTTCCTCAAGTAGTCGGTACAATTCAGGATGAAGCTTGATATCGATCTTTCCCAGCAGACCTCTTCGAATGACTTGCCAAATCAAGCCCAGGATCAAATGCTCTCGAACCTCGATGATGTCTCCACTTCCAATGTTGACTACGGAACAGCCAATGCCCTTCGCAGACTCAATGACAATGTTGTTGTTCTCCGTCATGTGGAAGGCATTCAGGGTCTTGATCTTCTTTCCCGCGCGGTTTAGTACACGTTCGTCGATGGTATCAGGAACACTGTCATTGATCAACTTTGCCAGGACCAGTCCATCCTTACATTCGTCGAACATCTCAAAGGTATCGGTCGGGAATGGTAATCGATTCCCAATGTCTGGATCGCCTGCCAACACAGCGTTGATGTGGCGGGTAAATTCGGTCCGCTCATCTTCGTTGATTGTATGAGTAACGTTCGAAGACGATCCCTGAACTTGAATACGCCCACTAACACTGCCTTTCGAAGCATGTCCACCACCAGTCTGCTGGGAGACCAGTCCTGCGCGTGCCGGAGAGGCCGGACCGGTAGAAATGCGTTTCTGGGCTGGTGAAGATTCTCGTAGTTTGGAAACAAGCTAATTCAAAGGTCAGTTGAGTCTATCTGGAGCGTGAAGTGCAATAGGAGAACTCCAAACTTGATATCATACAGGAGCCGTATTGTAAAAGATGTCCATGTTTACGACTCTCCTCGGCAGCCTTTCAGAGGGGCTGCTGAGGCAAGATACTTCAACATCTTGAACGACTTTCAAAGACCTCGATACATTTAAAGAGATGTTTGCTAAAGGATGTATAACTCACTCCGACGTAGTCATCGAGCTCCACTCGTCTTGAGGAATCCAGCTCCACCTCCTTCAGTGCCTGTCGAACGACATCGTATGGTTGTCTCTCGCTCGTTTGTGTGGCTTTGATTGCTGTCGCCTCATCAATGTAACCCTTGTCATCTATATCCAGTTTTCGGAAAGCATCTTGCAGGCCAAAGATCTCATCCTGGGCGAATTGAGGATATTTCCTGTTGCGGAGGTAGTCAGCGTTGATCACCCTGGACTTGACGGAAAGCGTACCTCTGCAGCTTGATGACATTCATGTCTGCAAGATAGAAGTCTGGATCTCGAAATATCGAATCGTGCCTGTCTTGCTGTGCGATCGTTGCCTTGTTGCTGAAAATCGAAAACGCAACGCGCGGATTGAGGGGTAGATTGAGGGGTTGAAGCTTGTTGTCGCAATGCAATGCAGCGTACTCTGGCGGGCGCGGGGGGTGTCGAGCTGCCCTCCCGTGAATGTCGATTTATTCGTCTCGTGTTCAAGAATACTGCGAATGGGCGACGAGAAAGATGCTGGGATTCAGTGTTCGTGGGAATCAAGAGAGAGAAAAATCAAGAGGAAGAAGAGGAGGAGAAAGAGAAAAGAGAAAAGGATGCCCGGATCGATGAGAGTCGCTTCCTATTACATACCTATTCCTACGGTACAGACAGTAGGGACAGGGGACCACCAGGACCTGGTTGACCCTCCGCAGCCCTCAGCCCTCAGCCCTCAGCCCTCAGCCCTCAGCCCTCCCCTCCCCATGCCCATGCCCGTAGCCCATCCCATGCCCATCCCAGGCCCATCCCATGCCCAACTCCAAATTCGCCCCACACCTGCAACCACGTAATTTCAGGCACTACTCGCAGTGCTCTGAAGACTGACGGCCCAAGGGCCCAAGGAACCACCTCACCTGCAGAGCAGAGCCCAGCGCAACCCACTGCTTTATTCAGCCTTGGTCGTCGAATGCTGCACGGAATTCTCGAGTATTGCATACTTCATCAAATACCACCATCACCCCAATTCCCCTAGCTCAAAGCTCATAGCTTATAGCTCATATCATACCCTGCTCCGATTTGGCCTCACCAGGGTTTCTTCCACGACCTTCTACTCAACACAAACGCAACCACCTGTCTGTATAGGCAGATGTGACTTCCCTTGCCCATAACCCCGAACACTATACCATACAAGGGTCAGGAGATCTGTTACTATTGGGATCAGTCCAACACGGAGCCAGGGCTCTCGATTGCTATCTTTGTTGTCAGTTGGGGTCTTCGAATTCACAAGTGTAAGCAACAGCTTTTGCCGCTGCTGACGACGCTTGATCCCTCAAAATCCCCAAGGCTATCGTCAAGCCCCTTCAGGCATCCTTTCGAAGAAGCGACCACAGCAATGGCGACGTCAACAGCACTCGAGCATGTCAGGGGTGTTTGGGAGCGGATGCGAGGGAACAGTCCAATCTACGATTTCCTTCTTCCAGACGTCGTGCTAATAAGCGCTACCCAAGGTAGCATCACTGCCCATCTGACTCTGGGGAAGAACCATGTGAATTCTCGAGGAACAATACATGGAGCAGTGAGCGCGGCTTTGGTTGATTGGAGTGGTGGTCTGGCTATTGCTACACACGGTCTGGAAAAGACAGGTGCCAGCGTAGACATACATGTTACCTATATTGGAACTGCCCAAGCTGGGGAGATTGTTGAGATCCATGCTCTTGCAAACAAGGTGGGCAGATCGATGGCTTTCACAACCATTAGGATCAGCAAGGTGGTTGATGGCAAGCCAGGGCCTGTGGTTGCAACGGCCTCGCACACCAAATTTATCTCGCAGCCAAAGCAATGATAACGGGAAGATAAACTGGAGCAGTCTTCAATTCCTTGCGGGATTGGAGTTGAAACACTGATTAAGCCTCGAATGCACACATCTAATGAACATAGAAGTACGATAGATGGGTGTCATAAAGAAAGAGAGGAGCGAGAGACCTCCGATGAACATGTTCGTGAGGGAGGATAAGTGACAATTGCCTCAGTAAGCTGTCTCAAGGGACTCTAAGGGACTCAATAATTACGGATAAACCCTTGCCAAATATACTAGGTTGAATGCTCTTGAATCAGATGCAATCAATTATTGGGAAATTAGCACGAAAGCCGATTTGCCCTGGGGATGTCGGCGACTCAAAAACACAGCGTGAGGTGAAATTTGTATATGAATGCCGTCATAGAGAAAGAATTCGCTAAAACTTTTTCCCCTGTTCCAAAAGAAAATCAATACAATTAACAGCCAAACCAAACTCGCGCCTACAACCTTCCATCACAGGCATTGACAGGACAAGATGTCCAAGTGCAGATCTTGTGAGCAGCCACTCGTAATCGAGCTCGACCCGGAATCATTCGATGAAGAGACCACTTCCTCTGTTGGTCAGGCCTCTTCCGCTCCAGACGACCTGCTCCTCAGATGTGGCTGTCACTTTCACTGGTACGTCGATATACACCGCGCTTCTACTTTGTCCATTACATAGTCCTCAAATCGGCAGATGTTGCTGCCAGATCAAAAAAGCGGTACTTCTCAGTATAGATCCAAATATCATGTATACCAAGTAGCTACCCAATAACGAAATCGAAAGGGGACGCTCCAGTGTCGACTCTTCTCCGCAAAAAAGAAAAGAGGATCTCGTCTTTCTTAAGACAAGACATATATTCTAACTAATTATCTCCTAGGCAATGTCTCCTCGACGAGTCTCCCCAAATTGCTCTTGATCTTGCCTGCCCAGCTTGTCAAAACTCCATCGTCTCACCAGCTCAGGGTCCTTCCGCCACAAATACCATGGTACCACCCGCATCGCCTCAGCCTCAAGTGATCACGAGATATCACAACGAGGGTGGTATTCAGGAAAATCTTGACATCTTGCCATTGATCACCGAAGAGGCCTATCTGGATGCTAACCCTGCTGCAAGACCAGCTCGGGCTTTCATGAGTACGTCCTTCCTCTGATACGCCACCCTGACGTTACTTGATGATTGACTGATTATGATAGCTATGTGTGGAGAAGGCGATGTTACAGGTGTCGTTGAGCTTTTGAAGGCGCTCGAAGAGGAGCCGGATGAGGGAGATATGTCACCTGCCGAGCTCCTGAGATTCCAAGATCCTCTCGATGGCATGAAGACCGGCTTGCATGTCGCCATTGAGAGATCTCAGCAAGAAGCTGCCTGGCTTTTACTTTGGCTTGCCTCACCCTTGCAAACACATACCTTCCCAGATGAAGTGGTCCAAGCTGCTGAGAGTCTTGAAGCTGGAAGAGAGACTGCTAGAGGAGTTGATGTAAGGAGTTTGAGAGACGAACAGGGACGGACTGCGGAGGACGTTGCGGGCAATATGGGCGACTCATGGTCTGCCCTGCTAGGTGCAGGAATCCTAAGGGGTTGACTCGAAATCGTTGTTTTCGGTGCTTCGAGAAATTTCACATAAGACGCCATCATTCACATCCAATTGCTCTTCTGGCCAGCGCTGCTCAGCCAAGTCAGCCCGGAAGGCCGGGCATTGGCAGCGTTTTTACTTCTTGCGAGTTCTATCTTGTGACGTCTGGCTGTATTTTAGACTCAGCATTACTCCTAGTTCAAACCTTTTAATTTGATCGACATGGAATAAAGGAGTCTGCCGAAGCCGCGAGGGGCCCGGAGGTCAGGAAGGCTGGGAGGGTAGACACGACAGAACCAAGGAGAGTGACAGTGTTACAGACCTTTGATGTCCGACGAGCTTACAGATATACTGGGGGCTCGAGTTCCATAACTTACGCGGAAATTTGGCATAGCTTCCATACAATACTTGCGAACTCAGGTACGGACCGCACGGTAGGTACATAAACTCCGATGGAATATGCTGTATACGCGAATACGGAATACGCTGCGATGCGAAATTCAGCTGGGGTCCATAGAACGAAGACGAATGAAGACTTGAACCCTGGCCGAACAAAGTCACTGCTACTATTCAACTTTTGCTCATTGGCAGGCGAAAATCGTCCTAGACTTACAGACTTCAACAATAGGTAGAACAATTGGTAGATTAGTGGGATATCTAAATTGCAGCGATACGCGTCCCAAGCTGACGGACGTCGGCCTTGCATTTTGTACGTTTGTGTATAATGACGTCATAGCAGCTTGTCAACATTAGAAAAGCCCACAGACCGAGAATAGAGTCATACTGTAACACTGTGTGTGCAGTCCAGTAAGCGACCCTGGCGCAGATCATAATCATATTCCAAATTGCCGTTCTCTGCCGAGGACTTATTCTCAAATCGCTGTCCTTCTATTTCGACGCTCCTGCAAACGCTCTCCACTCGGTAGTGGACGAGTTCCGTTCCGTATTTCGTCCTCTCGCTTTCGAATCGTTGAAGACGATCCTTTCAAATCTGATTTCATAATATAGCAATAGAAATGCATGCAAGGATGGTTGATATCATACAACACAGTCACGGCGTATCACGGTGCCACTCCAGCCATCACACGACGGATCAGCAGCTACCTTAAAGGAAGCGCATTTGCAGAAATACATAAAGCCAGGCAAATCTTCCTTGGTGGACTACAGTATACTGAATCCATCGGCAAAGCACACCTCGGCCTTCCACAAGCGGCCTACCTTATTAAGTGTTAAGTACTTGGGTACTTACCGTCTGCTAGTGTTCACTATTCACTACTCACTCCACCTTGATCTGCTTCTCAGCTCACCTCACTTCCCCCACCCCCCTTTCTCGTGCTCGCAACGAAACATAGTCCCTCGAATTGCCGAAGTTTCCGACACACCACACTGCTTTCACGTGAGTCGAGAAGAATTATAAGGACACAACAGCGACCGCAATGCATCGTCCCATGCTGATCTGAGCTAGAATCAGCTTAATGCAACCTTGCTGATCATCTGCGGCTCAGCCTTGCGAACGTTGAGGTTGCGCCCCATTGATCGCCCGTCAGCCACATTTCGTAAAGGAACAACATCAGCATCACAGATTTATGTACTTGTACAGTTCGTTTCTCGCTTTTCCTTCTGCACATGATTATCTCTAATAGTCTTTCAGTAAAGTAGACTCAGCGACTGTTCCGGTCTGACCTGATACTCGCCAAAGTTTTGGTTGTCGCCACTTACGTCTCTTCTCTCATAACAAGACCGCCATCTCACTAGATACAATTCTCACTTACTCTGTCACGAGAGAAGGGATTTTTTAGAGATCCTCAAAAAATGTCTCGCGATTTGCCCGCGAGGTCGACGTTGGAACCCTCTAGCCGGTCCTCTTCGGGGAATGCTGTGCAATTAATCGGCCAGCTTGGTGCAGACGGTATCGCCAATCTCCAAGCGGACCTCAAATATTCACTCCCAAGTCGCTCAAATCCTCCTCGGTCTCTGAAAGCTGCTTTGGATGCCACAGAATCCAGACGTGATAGTTCTGGCTATACGACTTCTGATAGCTCCGAAGAAGATTATGATGCATTGAAGCATGAACCTTCTGCTGTCATTGTTGGAAGTACGGGCGGCGGATTTGAGAAGGATCAGGTAGAGAATTCTGGTCTTGGAATCAATGGTAACAGAACCTACGAGGAGATCAAGGTCCCTATCAAGTCGCGACCCACCCCAACGAGGTTGAAGAGCATACCGGTTACCCTCAATAAGCTCAATGAGAAAGGACGCTATATCTTGACAGCCGACGATGAAGCACTGAGAGAAATTTTGAGAGTCGGGATTGAACGAGTAAGCTCATCTCCCTTGCCTCTTCTAAACATAGCGTGACTCTGGATCGATACAAGAGCCTCTTCGGGCTCATGGATGTCCTGATCTTGGTACTTCCGAGGTGGTAATACACAAGCTTCCGTTCCGGGGATAATCTGCTCTGGGTATCCAGAACCTCACCGGTAGCTTCGCGGATGGTTGGAGAGTCATGCTGACTACCAGTAGGAGAAGAATCCAGAGAAGAAACGAAGGAAGAAATTCAGCGATCTGGTTTTCACTCGTCAATTCACAGCTTTTGACCGCCAAAATACAGCTAGTGCGGATTCGCCTTTCCATGGATTCTTTACACTGTTCTGGCTTGGAACTGCTATATGTAAGTACTACTCTCCATGTGCCCATTCCCATCCACGTCTTGAGGAACGGCTATGATCTTTGTTGCAAAAGGATCCCGAAGCTAGGACTATGTTTGATGCTCCAAAAAGTTTCTGCCTGCGAGTAAACACTGATTTGACTATCAGATTGTGCAAGATTGGCTGCCGAGAATTGGATCAAGCATGGGAATTTTCTGGGCACCAATGAGATTGCAGGTATCATGTTCCATCGAGATGTTATGGTCCTGGCTCTCTCAGATGGAGTGATGTGCGGAGCTACTGGATTCGGGCTGGTGCTTCAGAAGCTCGTCAAGAGGGGAGCCATCAATTGGGATAGGGAAGGGTGGGTTATCCAAAGTGTCAGCGCCCCAAGCACGTATGTTGTCGATATCATACTAATATCACTGCTAGTTCTGGGAAGTGTCCTTCCTCGTTCTCGTCCTCGGATGGACGCTATTCAGAGAGTGGCCATGGACCCATACGGTCTTCTTTGTGCTCCATGGCCTCGTTATGCTGATGAAGCAGCATTCATATGCATTCTGTAAGTTCCGGGAATCTTCGGCAACATAATATCCAGGCACTAATCGCCTCCTAGACAATGGCCATCTTTCCGAAGCCTACAAGATGCGCCAGACTCTGGAGCGTAAGCTGAAGCAGCTGGACAACACTGAACCCGTACAAACGCCCTCAGAGACGGCACCAAAGGCTTCCTCATTATCCACATCTTATCTTGATCACAGGCCGACCGCATCTGACCTGAATCAACGAAGACAATACAGAAGAAGCTCCATGGACGGGGACTCGAATCTGAGAGAGGTCGCTGCTGCGATCGAATCTGGAGAACCTCTCGATGTGGATCAAATTCAGACCTTCGCTCGCATCATGAAGTGGGAAATTGATGCCTTATCAGAAGACTTGAAAGGCAAATCGACCAGTGGAAACAATTCCTATCCAGGGAATTTGACTGTGACCAATCACTACGAATATATCGTTTTACCGACTTTGGTCTACGAGCTCGAGTATCCTCGCTCAGATACCATCAACTGGTATTATGTCGCAGAGAAGGTCATTGCTGTTTTTGGTGTCCTGGTAAGCAACTATTTCGGACAAGCCTGAATTGCCCCGGCAGATTTTTCGATCAAAGATACCCACTAACACAGCTAGGTAATCATGAATCTTGTTAGCCAGTCATACATCTATCCGGTCGTAGTCCGCACACTTGAGATGAAGGATGCTGGTATGACCTTGTCGGAGCGATTGAGGGTCTTCCCATGGATTCTCAGTGATTTGATGTTCCCGTTCATGACAGAATACATGCTCGTGAGTTCCCAGTTGTTGAGGCTTTTGAAAAATAAACAGTCTTTCTCCATTGCTACACCCATGCTAATCAGCCAGTCGTGGTATGTCATCTGGGAGCTAATCTTGAACGTTCTTGCGGAAGTCACCTACTTCGCAGACCGAGGATTTTATGCGGACTGGTGGAACAGCGTTTCCTGGGACCAATTCGCTCGGGATTGGAATAGACCGGTAAGACCTCACCGCGGGCATTTTGCCATGGAAATTTAGTAACCTCGAAACAGGTACACAACTTCCTCCTTCGTCACGTTTACCATTCTTCCATCTCCTCCTTGCAGGTCAACAAAAAGACTGCCACTTTGATCACCTTCTTCCTCAGTGCCTGCGTTCGTAAGTTGCTTAGAATCTGATAGTACCTGTGTAGATTCAGCTGACTTTCAAGTAGATGAGTTGGTGATGTGGTGTCTGTTCAAGAAACTTCGTGGGTACCTACTCTTCCTGCAGATGATGCAGCTTCCTCTGGTCTCACTGAGCCGCACACGTTGGCTGAAGGGTAGAGCGACTTTGGGTAACTTGATCTTCTGGATCGGCATTTTCACTGGACCGAGTCTTCTTTGCTCATTATACTTAATCATCTGATTGTTCGACCACTATAAACAACTTTTAGACACTATACGGTTTGGTCAGCTTCTGGCTCTGGGCTTTCGAACTGTTCTTTATATACCCCCTGGAATTCAGCTCTGGTAATCCAAATGTTACATCGCGGAGGGCCGTACCTGGTTGCCCAATTAGATTGTTGTATAAAAATATTCAGTGTATATGAATTGGCGTGTGATTTACATTCGTGCATGTGCATCTATTTATTTGACCCTGGCTACACCAGGCTCATATTAGGAGCTTAATGGTTGACGAAGAAACAACAAAAATAGAACTAATCTAGGCAAGAACGGGCCAGGGCTGTGAGAGCTTGAGATCACAGTCAGATGCCCTGCTCTCACTCGGAACGGAATGTCACATATATGCAGGTTTCAAACTATCGATTGTGTATGCAGTCCATATTCACACTTGACCGTCAGTCTGTGCAGGAAGCATGTTCCTTGGAGAGTAGAACTTAAAGCATCATTATATGTCCATTTTGCTCTTAATCATTTATCTCGATTTCGCTGCATGTCTCTGGTGGTTCTAGATGTTAAATTAAAATTGAAGTAGGGCGGCTCTGCAGTATCACATGAATGTATAGTACTGGAAGCTACACCTTATCAAGCTACCCCTGTCAGCCCTGCAGCTGCTATCGTCATGGGGGACTATTGGCGCATGCTCGACATCGTCTACAAGCACAAACCCAACCCAACCCAACCGACACGATCGCTACTTTATCTCGTCCCCACAGCTGCGTTTCAGTATTGCAGGCAAACCCGGCTGTGACTACGGAGGTATGACTTGATCACTGTGAGCCGGAAGTGCGAGACGCCATTCATTTTGTGCTTCGATAGTCCAATCCAGGTTCCCAGCCGTCAACAACACAAGCCGTCAAGTTGGCCGGATACTTCAAAAGCCTTGCACAGCAAGCCAAGAACGTACCCAAGTACCTTCCTGCAGGTGTTCTTAAAGCTGCTTCCTCCCTTGACTGGACGAGCAAGGCGGGCGTGGCCGGTCGGTTTGACCGCCGAGCCAGCAAGATGGACTCCACGCCCGAAAATAAGTCTGAGAAGCCAGAGAAATCTTACCTGTCCACAGCTGTCGACTCGATTTCCCCCTGGGGTGGCTCTCGCTCCTCTACGCCCAAGCCTACATCTGCTACTGTTCCCGCAGAACCCTCCGGACTGAAGCATCAACGGGGGGGCGACCATACCATACAGACCTGGCACGGATTCAGCTCAAAGAGATATCCTCCGGATTGCCCTCCTTTGAATGCAAGGTGGTTTCATGCTGTCGATGTATGTTCACAGCTGCTCTGCCATTATTCTGCTTGGCGCAGAAGCTGACTCCAAGCATCAGATACCCAAGCGAAAACCGAAATTGCTGAAAGGTAACGAGGAGAACGCGAAACCGCCGGGTGTGCCAAAGAAATTTGTCACATTCTCTCTTCACGACAGTCGCTCGATCGAAAGTGCGTATCAGAAACTCGCAGATGAGTATGATGACCCGAATAGAGATGTACGGCAGAAGGGAGAGGATGATACCAGTGGCAGCCAGTCACCATCTAGTTCTGGGAAGCAACCAAATACAAGCATAGATGAGGCGGGACAAGATACACATGCGGGCGGTAAGGTGAAGGTACCGATTCAAGAAGACTTCTTGTTCGACGTGGACATTGAACAGCGAGAATTAAGCCCGGTGTACTGGCTGGGACCCATTTACGAAGTTCGCCGGGGGTCATGGTTTTATCAAGAAGGCTCAACACTGCGGCCCTGTGAAGAAAATTTGGCCTTTCAACTGGAAGAAGGGTATTTAAAGATCATGCCCTTCCGATATCCCAAGGCAAGTTCATTCTGCTACATGTTACTTATCTGCCTCTTGTAATTGGATTGTGCATGTGTCTGTACGCATTGAAGAGGACCAACTGCTAACTCACAGGTAAGGCTACAGAAAAATCGAATATCAGGACAGGGGATGAGCCCAGGTCTCTAGCACTTTCCGGGGCATTCAACCGAAGCCGTGCGGGATCTGGCGAGATCACCCCTAAAGCTTCCACTGAGAACTTGAGGGCTGCCAATCAACAAGCTCTTGATGATGCTACCCACAAGATGAAAGATGCCCCTCCTCCAAATACTCATCAGCCACAAAGTTACCGTCTCTTTGGGACGTACATGAACTCTATCGTAACTTATCAAGACTCAACAGTAGCATGGCTTTCGGTAGACTCTATCATGTCAAGAGTAAGTAGCAGTGTGTACGAGCGATTTGCAGGTGGAGCATACCTGTCCGGTATTAAGCTAGTTCGCGGCTATGCAGAAGGAAAGAAGGAAGACAAAACTCCAACTACTCCTACTAGTGCTGCTATCAAAGGCTCAAATGTGCCCCCAGAGCTGCAACTTGATGCCAAGCAGCAGAAATTACTCAAGCGGCGCTCAGCTCCCCCAAGTACTAGCCGTCATGAAGCAGAAGGAATCGAAGAATCTGCGATAGCTGCTTTATCTGGAGAAATCGACACAGAGATGGAAGCAGAGGCTGTGAGGAAGCGGGATGAGAAAGAGATCCAGAATGATTACACCGAACGAGATGGCGAGAACCAAGGAAGAGAAATCGACCACTTGATTTTGGTCACACATGGGGTACGTCTCCTCTCAGTCTGTATACCACCTAGTTGCGTAGACCCCTATTGCATTTTACTCTTACTTTTCAAATATTCTGCTCGACCCATGATTTTCCTTCATGCAGTACCGATGTAATATTTCTTCTTTGTCGGGCTTGCTTCCTTCCCAAAATGCTGACAAGAAGGTATATAGATTGGCCAGAGGCTAGGCATGAGGTAAGCACGACACTTTTTCTCAGAGGGAGGCCTTCTAAAAACAATCTGTAGAACTGAATCTGTCAACTTCATTCATGACGTCAACGTACTGAGGAAGACCTTGAAAACAGTATACGGAAGCAGTGCCGATCTCCAAGCGCTCAATTCCGAAATCGATAAACTCCCCAAGAATTGTACAGGCTCTTTGATGAGACACATGAAGGCAAGAAGTGCTGATACCAATTAGGTCGAATCCAGGTCCTGCCTGTTTGTTGGCGTCACCTCCTAGATTTCCCAAGGAAGGGCGTGAGACAGAACCGAAAAGAGCATGACCTCGGTGACGCCTTCGGGGACGAGGAGGAATATCCAAGTTTAGAAGACATCACAGTAGAGGGAGTACCTTTTGTTCGTTCACTCATTACGGACCTAGCCCTTGATATATTGCTCTATCAAAGCGCTTATCGTGAGCATATCACCCAGGTAATGCTAGACGCCCACTTCTGTTCTTACCACCCTGTGCTCCCCAGATTTTGGAAGGGAAAAAGTTGACACGGCGTAGTTGGTGACGGCGGAGTCAAATCGAGTGTATGACCTTTTCCTCGCACGAAACCCTACTTTCACTGGCAAAGTAAGTCTTATAGGCCACTCGCTCGGCTCTGCTATCTTCTTCGACATACTCTGCCGGCAGAAAGAGGCGCCACAGAACACTGGCAGTCGCCACAAGGCCCGACACCACCCCAGCAGCAAGACGCAGGTGAAAGATCTCGATCTCAAATTCCCAGTCGAGGACTTCTACTGCCTTGGATCTCCAATTGGTTTGTTCCAAATGCTCAAAGGGAGAAGCATTCTGGGTCGCCATCAGAGATCTGATGCTATCCCTGCCGAATCGCCAAGTAAGATTCTTGGTTCCGAATCTTCATTGTTGGCCACTATGTACTGATTGATTTCAGTGGATCCAGAGGATATGCAAGACCCTTTTCTTGGATTCGCTTCTGGTGAGAATATATCATCTGTCACGGGTCTGCCTTTGATAATATCATCGCCAAAGGCCAGTCAGCTCTACAACATCTTTGTGAGTGGTTTTTTGAACGATATTGAAGGGCCTATTTTGTCTGATCCTCATTTCTATAGCACCCAAGCGATCCAATCGCATACAGGCTAGAACCACTTATTGCTCCAGCCATGTCTTCTCTCAAACCTCAGTTGCTACCCTATACCAAGAAGACAATCTCAGCCAGTGTTAGTGGAATAGGCGCAAAAGTGGGCCAAAGTGTTAGCGGCCTCTGGTCCAGCTTAAGCTCAGGAATAGCAAGCAGTCTACTGAACAGGAGCCTCGGACTTACAAGTGATGATGTAGCCCGCATGGAAGCTCCAACACCGCAACGCAGTGCCTCCAATTCTCTTGGTGCTGGAACGAATATTTCGGCCGGTGGCGTGATCTCTCATGATGTGCCTGTGCCTACTCTCCAAAGAGAAAGTACCAACGAGAAGAAGAAGGCCCTTGCTCAAGAGACGGCAGCTGCAGATAGGGATGGGACAGGCGCCAACGCTCCCACTCTGATTGACGATGAGATCGAAACGCTGTACGCAGGCTTCCAAAAGAGGAGAGAGAGTACCAGCGATGCTGTAGAGGAAGATTATTCCGAGGCCGAAACTAGAGGGCGGAAGCTGAGAAGAGAGGAAGCCAAAGTTAGGGCGCTGAATTCGAATGGAAGAGTTGATTACAGCATTCAGGAGTTAGTGTCCCTATTTTTCCTGTTAAAAATATATGAAAACTGATCGGTTCGACATAGGAGTGTCCTAGATTTTAACCCAATGAAGTATGTTAATTCCCCCTGATTTTTGCACCGCTCATGCTAACCAGAGACAGCACTATCGCAAGCCATCTTTCATACTGGGCCGATGAAGATGTTTCGCATTTCATGATGAGCCAGCTATTGTCGCGACATCGCAATGTAGTTCGTAGGGGTAAAGAAGGAAGCAGGTAGACTTAGAATGGGGGTTTCATGGGTCGTGCAGTCTGTATAGGAGATGCGATCTGGCCGTTGCTAAAGGCCAAATAATCCCGTAGTCTACGCTTGCCTTCCGGCTGTCCTAACGATACGGAGAAACGTGAGCATGCACAATGTAAGCAGCGTCGGTCTCTCTACATCGCGAGTAAATTTCAAATAGAATCACAGTTATCATGGCCGGTGTCATGTTTCCGATACTCGATCACGAGCATCTCGCAAAGCGGCCAGATGTTGGAAATCACCGCATTTCTGGATCTCCTAGATACACAAATGCTTGGGCTGTGTGTTTATCGAAGCCCGGTTTTTTCCGTACATACAAGCGAGTGCCAAAGTCCAGCTACCACTACTAAATCAGGTTTTCTCCACACTACGCGACATTTTACAGGGAACCATACTCATGTAAAATCAGACGCTTTGTTTTAATTTTGGTTCTGCTAACTACTAGCTATTACTAACATCGCTGTTTCGATTTTCAAATTCCAGAGTGCCGCCGAGGAAGGTGCTCGCTCGATGGGGACCGAATCGTGGGCTAACGCGGGGGCAACATATCTAGAAACACAACAGTGAAGTAATAATCTGCCTGCGAGGAAAAAAAGAGAGTAAACCAAAGGCAGCATAGTAACTTTTCTCCGCCGAAAACGTACGTCTCAGAAAGGTGGGCCGACCTATTACTCAGCTGTGTCCAACTCATCGTGAGTTTGTGGGGGAGATTCCAAGGTAACTTCGGGCAGGGTATCAGCGAGTCTAGTCCATGTGACGACTGGGAAGTTCAAATTCACCTTTCCTATCGTCTCCGTTGGTGCCGTTTTCGCGACCCTCCTCACGATCACGCTCGTCCTTCACATCACGATCCCTGGGCCAGTTAGTAGATGCCAAACGGCAACGGGAACATGTGTCCTAACCTGTCCTCTGGGCTGCGAGAGCGGTCGCGGTCACGTCGTTCATAGTCTCGATCACGGCGGTCATCCTTACGTGGAGAATAGTCGCCACGGCCACGTCGAGGGGATGGAGAACGACCGCCACGACGAGGAGAGGTACGGCGTCCAGCTGGGGCACGCTCACGCTCGCGGCCAGTATCGAAACGCCAGGAGGCAGATGGAGGAGTACGGGCCCACTAGCATTCGTGTCAAAAAATGTAAGGATTGAGAAAAGAAGAATGAGCTTACCTCAATCTTCAACAGATCGTCACGAGCGAGACGCTTGTTGTGCATCTCATGGTATGCATCATCGGCATCACGGCGGCTCTCGTACTCAACAAATGCGAACCTGCTTCAAGTGTCAACCATATTAGAAGATACTTTAAGGTAGACTTGGGGAGACTAACAGGCGGCTTTGGGCAGTACGAGGAGCTGGGATGTCGCAACGGACAAGACGGCCATAGCTGCATTACTCCATGTCAGTCTCCTGTGTTCGTATTCTGAGGGTAAGGAATGATAGAAAGAGCAAAAGTGCAGAACATGATTGCGAGAAGCCCGATCCGCCGTTATATGGTGCTCGCGCGAGGAAATGTACAAGAACAATGACCGAGTCATTGTGCGACAGCTCGATCGAATGGAGGATGGGGATGTACGAAGCGCAGGTAGGAGACGAGTGTGACAGCGAAGTCTCGACGGAGAAGGACGAGGATATATGTGGGGGAGGTAGGTAGGTAGGTGGAAAGATCATCGCACTCGAAGGTGATCATCGATATATCGACGTTTGCTGACATACCGTTCGAATTCGTAGGCAAGGTCGCGAGCTCGAGTGCCGGGTCCGAAACCCTGCGGAAGATCAAATTAGTCTGTGTTTGTGTTGTGTCTATGTTTATATTTTCTTGCATTGTGCTGCGTGAGGCGCCGAGGTATATCTTGCACGCAGGAGAACATAAGAGGGCTCAGAGGTAGGAGGAATCTGACTTACAGTAACATAGAGAGTGGTTCCTCCACGGGACATCTTGGATGAAGTTGTCGTTTGAGACAAGGCGAGTACTTCAAATGTTGACGTCAAGAAGGCAGGATACACGCGCAAAGTGCTTGCAAGGTATCCAGAGTCTTGATCTTGAGTGTAGTTGTTGTTGGAGAGAAGCGATACAATGCGAAAGTTTGGCGGTTTGACTTCGCCATCAAGCTGTTCACAGATGAGCTGCGCCAAGACGGGCTAGCGATCGTGCTAACCCAAACAGAGGAGGCACTGCTTCCCCCAGGAAAATGACGGAACCCACGTGACCTGCAGACATCCCCACCTCAAAAGAGCCTCGGGGAGCACCAGGAGCAAGCTTAATCGATCCTAAAAGCGATTCTTGGATGAGACAAAACGCGATGCTTGTGAAATACTCATCCAGCCTCAATTCGCTTGCGCATAGAGAAGAGAAGCCACGCGTCAGTCATTGTCGCCTTGCGAACTTGCACATTGATCTGTGTACAAAAATCAAAGCAGCCATGTATGTTCTCGTTATCGTACAGCACTTAACAACTATGACATTTAACAAAGTGCCTTTGATCAAAGCAATATGTGGAACTACAACCCGTCGGGATACTCGCGGAGCCATCTGGCTATGTACTCTTCTACCGTTTGTCTGCACCTTGCTGAATCTATGATGCCCCTTTTGGTGACCGTCAGATACTGTGTAAGGAAATATCTACTTCTTTCTACAAAGCCTCCATACGCCCGCTCCCAATGCTGTCCCAGGTGTATCCATTGGCCGATTCCTTCCGTCACATACAAAGCTTTTCGCTCGGCTGCAAATATCCCATACCTCAGCCCGAAGTACTCGACCTGCTGGCTGTCCAAAAGGAGAAACTGGAGCAGGGCAAGAGTCCTTACTACAAGTCAGCCTCTTCAGGTCTGAGGGTGAGTAAGAAGTCTCTGGTCATCTCAAAGCTGAGCCAGCTGCTTGCCATGCTGGGAGCAACTTTCAGCAGATTAGGAACGATGCCCTTGTACATTCCTTTGATCCCTTCTTGCGTTATGATGACTCGAATAGCATCAAAGATAGACTTGTACTGATAACCCATGCCAGACATAGTGTTAATTTGAAAACGGCGGCGAAGAACATCGCTAGAATACGATTAGCCGTCACCCTCCTTGTTTTGTGTTGAAGAAGACTTACAAAGGATAGGTGCAGGTCTGCGCGACCGCGCCTGATATCGCACCTGCAGCAAGTTTCCGGAGTGCGCTAGGGTTTTTGTCACCCTCAGGGGTGAGGTATTTTCTGACCAGTTCATAAGTCATGAAATTCAGGCCAACCTGACGAGTGTGTTAGTTTCTAGCGTGCCCATGACAGCAACTGACTTACATAAGGAGCGACTCCGGCCACAGTTGGTATTATTCCTCTGTAAAGAGCAAGAATGCCGCCTTCTGTCTTGTACATGGTCACTAATGTTGCCCACATACCCGGAAGCCGATCCCTTTGAGTTTGACTAAGGGCAGCAAATGATGCAGACTGAATCGATAGGCGGGTCCTGACAATGTCTAAGGGATATGTGCAGAATACGGACGTGATACCTGCCGAACCTCCACAGACTAGACGACTAATGGAGGTTAGATCGGCACCGGGCGAAGGCTCAAAAAACTGTTTGGTTTCAGTAACTGTGTTGGCACCTGGAAGCTTTGCCAGCTTCTCTGCATGCTTACCTTCTTGTAGAAATTATAGCTGCCGAATTGTACCGCAGAGTAGGGTACTATGCGGACACAGTTTGTACCATTGCCTCTCATGAAGCCTCTCCATCCCTCGTCTCTCCACATCTTCGCAAGGCCTTTTCCGACGGACAATTTATATTCCTCGCGGCCAACGCTTTGTATCTGGAAAAGGATCTTGAGTCTCTCTAGAGGTGACACAACAGTTCGAGAGACTGCGCCTGCTACGCCCCCAGCGCAGAACGCTGCAAACACCGGCTGGGCAAGTATCTCACGGATTTGAAGTACTTTGGGGCCATATTTGGGCTTCAGGGACTCTTTCCCAGATTCCTGCCCAGGTCAGCGTTAGCGATGGCCTACAATTGGTTATCGCAGACCTACAATTGCCATTTCTAGTGAGAAATACTGATTGCACCCGCCACGGCCTGAAGCTCAACGCGTATCCAGAAGCGCAGCGCATGCGAGCAATGATAGTAACTTGACTTGCAAGGACAGCAGGAACAGGTCTTGAATGCCGAGGACCACCAATTGGGTGCTAAACCAAGATATTGTTTCAATCGCACGCAGTGACGCAGTGGAGAATATGCTGAGTGTCGCAAATCGTGAGGCCCAAATGGACCGTCGCACCGAAAGGATTTGAGGGAACTAAGTCAAGGCGTGGAGGAACCAATTTGGGGTCCATTCAAGGATCTCGGACAAACAGAGGCGCGAACAGATGATCCAGGTAGAGATACGATCGTGGAGAGGAGTATGTAGATAGGTGTCGCCGGATAGGTAGTGTATGGGGATGTTTAGGAGCTTTGCGGTCCACGAGGTGTTTCTGGTCAAATATTCAAGATCATCGATGCCAAGCGTCAGAGCTGAATCTGGGGCGAGCTTCCTGGGGGGTGGGGCGGCGCGGGTCAACAAAATAGCGAATTCTTACTATAGAAATTAATAAGGAAGCAGATGTCTCTCTGGTTCGGGTGGGGTATTTTGTTTTTGTTCCTGTTTAGGTAGGTTACTGCTACTGGTATGTTTGTACGGCCTTGAAAGTTTTTTCATAGCTGCAAAGTCGCAATGTGGAAGGAAAGACGAGTAGCAAATATAAGGTAAGTTTCCTGCCATCATTTGCCGCGGTAGATATTTCATTCGGTTTGGGTCAGGGAAGTGTCCAATTCTGCATTCAGAGCCGCACCACCCCCCGAGGGCTCAACTGGGTATATGTCAAAGTAATGAATAGCGACTCAGAAGCAAGTCCTGCCTGTACGCGTGATAGACTGTGAATGAGTAGTGCATAGGTTCGGTGGCTCTTCGAGCTCCTACATAAGTACTCGAATACAGTGGTCGTCCATCTTTTAATTATTAGTCAGAGTTGAAAGATTTTGTAGTTTCCACATGGAGATCAGAAAACGGTTCATCCTTTTGGTGCCCATGTAAAGGCGAAGGTATTGTGATTGGAGGCCGTGTTTTGCTTCTGATTCTGGGGCAAAGCTTTTCTGTAGTTGGTCTACATGGTGCAAGATAGGTCCTTACCTGGTATCTCGTCCTTGATGTATTGCACTGCTCTTGCTTTGAATGCTTTGATATTCTCAGTCCGATAACCTGGGTATCGTCTATTCAACCTCCCACGAGCGCCACAGTCTGCTCTTACCTCCCTCCTCTTTGTACAAGTCGTTGGTCGGACAGTCGCGAGTCCCGGTATAACATCCGATCACCATCATCTATCTCGAATCTCATCTCTGCTGGTCGTATAGCCCTCTCAGACTGCCGAGAAATAGGCAGGTGGAGGTACCTTAGGTAGGCAGGTTCCAGAGGTCTGGTTCTCAACTTGCCACGTGATTATGCCAAGGCTATACCTGATCGCTTAGCCGGTAGCGCGAAAAGGTCCACCGCACCAAGATCAATCAACCACCTGCAATTTTCGCATCTCGAAATCTTTTTCATTCGATCATCAACAACACCGTCGACAACCGCAACAATGGGTACGTACCCATCCGCCTCCATATGCAAGTGACGGTTTGGAGTCACTGCGGTTGTATCTTCTTGACCGTGAGGTCGGGCGAAGTGCATCGCAGGGACCGGATCTAGCGCAGCAAATTCGTGTCGCAAGACCGAAATGCAAAGAGCATAATTGGCCATAGGCTGACGATGAGGTTCCTTTAGGTATCGATCTTGACGCCCACCACGTCCGGAGCACTCACCGCAAGGCGCCCAAGAGTGACAATGTCTATCTCAAGCTCCTCGTGAAGCTCTACCGCTTCTTGGCTCGTAAGTCGATGACACCTTTCCATCTGCTGTTAACGACTTTCCAACTGAACCTGCTGTACAGGCCGCACCGAGTCTTCATTCAACAAGGTTGTGCTCCGCCGCCTTTTTATGTCCCGCATCAACAGACCTCCAGTTTCGATCTCCCGAATCGTCGCGAACACCTCTGAGAAGTCGAACAACAAGACCGTCGTCGTTATTGGCACTGTCACCGATGACAACCGTCTCTTGACAGTTCCAAAGCTCAGCGTTGCAGCCCTCCGCTTCACTGCTACCGCCCGTGCGCGTATTGTTGCTGCTGGTGGGGAGGTTCTGACTCTCGATCAATTGGCTCTCCGTGCCCCTACCGGAAGCAACACCCTCCTCCTCAGAGGTCCCAAGAACTCCAGAGAGGCTGTCAAGCACTTTGGCTTTGGTGAGTTTAGTTCTATGAGCCCCCGTGATGGAAGAGGATCATTTCTCGCCTTTGGCGCATTTGTGCCATATATTTATGTACTAACATCGTCATCAGGTCCCCACAAGCACAAGAAGCCATATGTTGAGTCAAAGGGTCGCAAGTTCGAGAAGGCACGTGGACGTAGGCGCTCCAGAGGTTTCAAGGTCTAAACACAATTACACTGGTGATATGGGTGTGATGGAAAATTTGGCTTGGCAATTGAAATATCCCTGGAGACAATTCAGACCTCTTTTGGGGTCTTTATGGCGAGCATGGCGTGGAATGCAGGTTTGCTTGGCATGAACAAAAAAATGGAGAGGCTCAATTCAACGAACTCTTGAGAACAGAAAACTAGATACGTGACCGGTCTCGACCCCGCTACACATCCCCCGAGTACCGTCGCTGAAGTAGGGTCCTTTCTCGGAATGATTTTTGCAGATTGTTGTTTATCAAGACATATCAAAAGTACTCCTGGCTTCTTCTACATTGATGTCGCCATTCCTCCTGAGCGCAACAAAGAATGCTTCTTTTGATTCCTAAACCCACCCAGTCAGTGCAGATCCTCAATTTCCCGAGAATAGCTACATACACTGCGCGAAGATTCAGGTTTCTCTCGATGGACGGTCCTGAACATAGCTCTCAGCTGCCTTTCTAACTCCTTATCCTCGGCTCCTTGGTAGAATTTGCATATGAAATGCCCGCCGACGCGGAGAGTATCGCGAGCGAACTGTAACGCTGCAGCACAGAGATCCTATATGCTTGGTCAACCCAAAGCCTTCAGAATTCACCCGGAATGCGATCATACCATACTGCCGGCGTGGTCTTTGAAATTGATGCCGCTTGTGTTCATCATCCTAATGTACGGGTCACTTAGAGTTCTCTTCCAAAACCCAGAAGTTTGAGGCCAGGGTTCGGACATATCACTCAAAACCACATCCACCATTCGCTGCGTGCCTCCGTGCGACCTTTTGCGCTTCTCCTGCACTGGCGCAGGTGTAAGGCCATTTTCCTGGTCCATGTGTCTTTCATAGTCTATGTAGCTCTCTTGCTGCTCGGAGATCAGAGTTTTCGCGCCTACCGCGTTTGACTCTTCGAATACAGAAACGAGTTGCTGTTTGGGCCGTCCACGGTCAGGGTCTGACAAAAATCGCTTCACCTCGGCCTGCACGCCTGCTGATAAGAAGTTTCCCTGGAACGTCGAAACGCCTTTCGGTGGTTGTGCAGGAATGATGTCGATGCCGACAATCCGACCAGAAGGTTTGGTCCGTTCCACTGCAACCTGTACTGGTGTGAGTGTGTGTGCATACAAACAGACCCCGTTAGGACAAGCAAACCTGTGACCAACTGCCAGGTGCATAGCCCTATATCATATTAATCCTGCTGCCTATTTACACTGCCAATTGCCTTACGAGGTCTACGACAGTTTGTCCAGACTTGAATATTCTGTACTTGGAATCAATCTGCTCCAGTCAGCGAGGTCCTTTCGACGAGCTTCCGTCTCGGTCTCACGGACTTCCAAAAGCTTGAAAGCGGCTCTGCTCTTCAAACCCTGAACTTTTGCGTCTCGAGCAAAAGAATCCCTTCCTTGTCGGCTCTTCCATCTTGTCGAGGACGAGGAGCAGCGGGCATTCGTAGATTGCGACACAGAAAAGCCAGCTGAGTTATTCTTACTTCCAGGACAGATCAGTGCTTGTTCGCGACATAGCCCGGTAGGGCGAGTGCTACGGATTGCCTTCGAGGCAGATCGCGACAGCATATAGCAGCTTGCGTCACTGATGGTTTGGATACAGCGAAGAAAATGGTGAAGCTTTAGTTTTGTTGCTTGAGAGTAGTCCGTGCGAGAGACGAGGCTAGATGCCGAGGCTGTTTGACAAGGCTGAACCTGTGCTTGTACCTTAGACCGGACACCAATCACATCGATGTAAACAATACAATTATGATCTGTGTTTCTACATGCTGGTGGCAACAGGTTGTATCTTCCGTAAGATAATACAGACAGCTTAACAATGAAGTCATGATATTAAGAGGAGGAGCATGCCAATCCGCAAGCTTCCGCGTCCAGATATACTAAGGTTTATCTCAAAGCTATGGATTTTCATTGCGGTAACGTGTAATTAGCCACCCATCTTGTGCATCCCAATCATGAAGAAGGTCATGCATTCCGGCTCCATCTCCTTTGATTCTAGAACAATGCACTACGATTACCCGAACAAATCAAGCCAAAAAGCTTGCTCCAACACCTCGACGATCCTTCTTTAAGGGAGAGAATGCACCAAATCCACTGGAAGCAATGCCAGCATTCGCGCCTTTGGATCCAGGAAGGTTACCTTTACCCAGCAGTCTAGGGGGGCCGAGTGCAACTTTGGCAGGCCTCTTGGCAACTTCTCCATCTTCGTCGTCAAACAAAGTCTTGCCTCCTAAAAGCTTGCGTTTCTTTTTCTTAGCTCCTCCATCTCCAACATCAACATTCTTCGCATGAACCTGTGGAACCTTGGCGTTGCAGGTTTCGAGCTGCTGGCCGGTGATTTTGCTTAGAACCGCGATAGCAACGTCCGGATGCTCATTTTCCTCATCTTCCTCTTCAGCCACGTGCTCCAAGGTGCTTACCGTCCTATGAGCCTTCTTAGGAGCCGGCTTCTTGTTCTTGACGCCTGCCTTGAGCTCTCCCAGGATGTTCTTTTTCGCTGTCGATGGCTTGGTAGTAGTTTTTCTTTGGGTTTTGGATTTGGTATCAGCTGAAGGGGTTGAGATAGCGGCATCAATAAGGCGTCCTGACTTCTCGTGTTGCTGTTGCTCCATTTCCCTGCTTTCAGCTTCCCCCGACTGGTCTCCACCCTCCAGGATTTCGGAAATGGCGTCCTGATCAGGTGTGTCTGGAGCCATGTTCACGGTTCGATTGAGGAAAGGTGTGATGGAAAACATCGACTTCTCACCAACCATGGTCTGTTCCGTGCGGCCTCTCTTGATTGGAGCTCGCTTTCCTCTGAGAGCCACGCCATCTGGTGTACCGAATTCGCCATCGTTGCTCATCTCGAAGGCACCTCTCTTCCGTCCCTTTTTCGCCGGGGCATGTCCCGGCCTCAGAGTAGACACAGTATTCGTTGCTGTTGGGCGAGCATTGCTGAGGAGCTCGGCCTGGCATTCCTTTAACTCTTCCTTAGTGGCCCGTAATTTTGTCCGCAACTGTTCCAATTTGCTTTCAAGTACGGTCTCCCGAGCTTGCAAAGACTTGATTTCTTTCTCTGTTTCCTTGCGGATACGTTCTTTTTCGCGCTTCTCGTACGCCAACTCGGCCTTGAGTTCGTCGATCTGGCTCTGCAATTCTGCCTCCGCTACCTTCCATGAGCTTTCCTTCCCTCGTCTCTCTCGAGCCAGTTCCTTGTGCAGCTCCTCGACTTCATTTTGCAAATCGGCTTCCGCTTCCTCGCGCGCCTTTCCCCTGCCTCGCTTTTCTCTAGCTAATTCCTTCTGTAATTCTTCGACTTGATGCTGTAGGTCGACCTCGACTTCCTTATGTGCCTTCTCCTTGCCCCGCTTCCCCCGCGCCAATTCCTCTTGTAGCTCCTCGATCTGGTTCTGCAGCTCGAGAACTGCTTCCTTTTGCGCCTTCTCCTTCCCCCGCTTCTCTCGGGTGAGAGCCTTATGAGCCTCATCCAGCTGCTTTTGAAGATCCAGCTCCATTTCTTTGCGCGCCTTATCCTGCTCCCGCCTTTCCCGAACAAGATCGTTCTGAAGGGAATCCAATTGGTTCTGAAGTTCGACCTCTCTGTCGCTGGTTTGGCTCCTCTGTACTGCACGCTTGGAAGCGCGCTTTTCGGTTTCAAGTTCGACCTCCAAGGTACTGACTTGTCGTTGTAAGGACAATTTTTCGGCGAGAACGTGTTGTTGGGAGGCAGCCTGGGAACGTAAATGCTCAAGCTCGGGCTTCAATGTCGCTAGCTCGCGAGAAAGAGACAATTTGTCAGCAAGGACTTTCGCCGAATCTGTTGTAATGCCATTCATTGAGATCAGTTCCGCCTATCTGCTGTCAGTCTCCATAGTCTCCATGGCGAGAACTCGCAGCGAGACAATCTACCTTCATGTTGTTTAGCTCCTTTGATTGCACTCGAAATTCGGCTTCCTGACGCTGAACAAGTTCCTGCGAGTCGCTCAATTGGTCTCGAAGATCTCCAGCGGTTTCCTCCAACAAATCGTTCCTGTCATCTGCCACAGCCAACTGCTCGTGTAATTCATCATTCTCATTTTCTAGCATGAGGATTCGTAATCGTAATCGCCGCGCGCCTTCATCCCTTATGATCGTTTCCGTATTCCGTAGATTTTCTTGGTATACCAGTTCTAAGCATTGTGTTTTGGACAAATGCTGCTGTTGGGTTAGCAGAGCGACTCGACTTTGGGAGGGATCATACACTCTCAATATGATCGTCATCGTTGAAAGTTATTGATGAATCCATTTCTGCCATAGTTTCATGTAACTATTCATGGGCGGGAAGAATAGAGATCTGTTATGTGGAGTGCTGATTATTGCAGAGCGATGAGGGAAACGCGTGTGGCTACATATCCGATGCTTGTCAACAAACAACGCTTATGCCAAGATTATGTCAAGCCACACTTGGTCTGAGCGTTGAAACCACTAGAAACCTTTAGGTACCTGGGCTGGCAGGCTGGGTACACCGTAGACACAACACATTCCTCTTGCTTAGACTTCTCTGGACCGGACGAGTAATTATAGATCAAAAGTAAAGTGATCGATGATTTACTCAAGTCAAGGCTGCTTAAAAGAAACCTCTGCTACCTTTACATTGTTACCAAGAAAAGGGATTACTGTTTTCGACACTCTCGCTCCACTTCCTCAGCCACAATTGGAGGTTCCCGTAGCCGAGAGGACACGACACCTCGACCAGGTCCATCCTCAACTACAATTATTTCTCGAACACCTTGAACACTCACGTTGCCCTCTAATCATCGCCGACATGCATTTTCTCAAAGGGCTGGTTGTTTCCCTCCTACCCTTTTCGGCCCTCGCAGCCAAGAAGCCTGCCGCAGACCCATTCGAGACGTTCCATTCGAAAGCTCTTTCATCAACCCCATTAAAGCTCGACGATTCTCTCTATGGGAAGCTTACCACAGCACCGAGGGATTACGCAGTGGCCGTTCTGCTTACGGCTTTAGAATCACGCTTCGGATGTCAACTGTGTCGTGAATTTCAACCGGAATGGGAGTTGTTGTCCAAAAGCTGGATCAAAGGAGACAAGAAAGGTGAATCACGATTGATATATGGCACCCTGGACTTTACCGATGGGAAGAACACTTTCCAATCTGTAAGTACCTTGTTCGACCCCCCAATTGACTTCTGCTAATGGCATTGCAGCTTGGTCTCCAGACTGCCCCAGTTCTACTCCTTTTCCCACCAACCATTGGCCCTCATGCTGCCGCAGACAGTGGCCCCATCAGATACGATTTCACAAATGGGTACATATTATCACGGTCGTCTATACAACGGGTTGAGCTAACTAGCCTCCAGACCACAATCTGCTGAGCAGGCCCACTTCTGGATCACTCGACATCTCCCGGATCGTCTACATCCACAAGTTGTCCGGCCCATCAATTGGGTTCGTGTAATCGCTGCAACTACAACAATTCTTGGGACGATAACATTCCTGAGTGTTGCGTGGCCATACTTGCTACCTATTATCCAAAACCGGAATGTTTGGGCAGCAATCAGCTTGATTGCTATTCTGCTCTTCACAAGTGGACATATGTTTAACCATATTCGAAAAGTGCCTTATGTTGCTGGCAATGGCAAGGGTGGTGTCAGCTATTTCGCAGGCGGATTTTCTAATCAATATGGTCTCGAAACGCAGATCGTTGCCGCCATGTGTAAGTTACTCGAATTCATTGGAGGTCCAATCACTGATTTATTTCATAGATGGAATCCTCTCGTTTGCTACGATTTCGCTGGCCTTGAAGGTTCCACGTATATCAGACCCCAGGACACAGCAGGTTGCCGTTATCATCTGGGGGGCGGTGATTTTTGTTATGTATAGCTTCCTACTAAGCACCTTTCGTATCAAGGTAAGTCCATTCTTGCTTTGTACTCCTTCCTCTTTCAGATGCCGGCGGAACTGGCGGTGCAACCAACTGTCCTCCTATCAACGACCAATACGCCTTTTTGTTGTCTGCTCTCTAGTCTGCGGAATAAAACTAACTTGCAAATTAGAATGGCGGGTACCCATTTTGGTTGCCTCCTTTTGCATAGAGGCTCCTACATGGAGTTGGTGTATGTCTTCAAGGTGGAGCGAAACATCAGTGAGGTGTACAAAAGTCAAAAAGCATGTAGAATAGCTTCATTCGAAGCATTTATAGATCGCAAAGGAGTCTTGGTTGCAAAGGTCCCGAACTCGGTTGGTCTAACTTCCAGCTGCACCTCTGTATACCTAGATCAGACCCAAACAGCGACGGGCCCATTAAGCTCAAAATTCAAGCTCGGAGTTTCGGGCTCCAACTTTTCCATTAGCATTAACTTCAGCCTTTTCCTCGATTTAGACTACTATAATTTGCTAGGCGCATGTTCAAGTCAATCGGATCAGTGCATTGCAATCCTATTACTGGACTTGTCGCAGATTCAAATGAAGTTGATGTAGTCTTTGAAAGTACTTGATGTCTGTTCTTTTTGAGTTTGAGCGCGTGGCAATCTTCGGTCCCTTTTCCTTGAGGCTTATGGAAGGGAGTTCAAATAGTCATGGGCTACAATTATGACATTTCCTCCGGGGGTACTACAAAGAGAAACTTGCCCAAGTTTGGTCATTGTGTTTTCGAGCCGAGAGAGCGTGGCCTGCGAAATTATTAGAGCTTCCGTCTCCTGACCATCACCACTGTTTTGTTTACAGATTCTGTAGGTGTATGCTTGCCATCGACGCGCTTTCTCTGGGCATAATGGACCCTATGCCCACGGTACTATTCCAGGTATGCCTATGTCAACGTTTCCTAGAATATGGTCTTTGAAGTGGATGATCCATCAGGCTAAATCCCATGTCAATCGGAGGGACCACCATAAGTCCCCCGGTTTGCGTTTAGCTGCCAAGCCGCTCTGCCCGTTAGATCGAATAAGAAATTAAGAAGAACCACTCTTATTAGAATAGATTATCTTTATGACTTACTAAAAACATCTTGATAGATTCTTTTGATGCACCAGGTATGCCTGGACCCCGCATCATGTTAATAAGCGCCGTTGTGCAATAGTGGGGCGGGGTACTGTACCCCGCACATAGCGTCAAGTGGAAAAGATTGCATGATAGTGAAGTCCTAACACATGAGAAGAAGCTGGTCTCGTTTGTATCCGAGATCTGGGATAACAAATAAATCGATCTTTGCCGGAAACGCAGTCAGGAGATGTCAATGGGGTCCATTGACATCTCTTCTTACGCTTGGTGGTCGTCGGCTCTGGTGTATGTCATAATGCTCTTTTCTTTCATACTATCCAGTTTCCTCCGAAGTTCGGGAGGAATCGACTGCTATACAATAGGCTTAGCACCCTCTGTCACAAGTCAGGCTGATTACTTTAGTTTGCCGGCATAATGACAACTTTGAATCCCTTGGAGCAGTGTGAACGAAATAATAAGAAAAGCCGCGTTGCGCTTTGAAGTCGGTCGAGAAGGGGAGCGATGTGATGCATCCCGCTGGACGATGGCATATTTACGTCTAGACAGGAATAACAAAATGTGAGTACATCTGGGTGCTTCGGATCCTTTTCGGCATACCTCAGGAGTTTCTTCTGTGGGTAGCCTTTTACCTATATAACCCCTCCGGCCTTCGAGAATCACGGAAATGCGACTAGTCAGTAATGACCTTGCGGACAAGAATTATTGTCGAAAATTGGAAAAGCTAGTACCTGGACTGGCTCAGTACCTCTTGGACCATGGTGTGAAGCACAATCATCAAGATAAAAAGAATGAATTGTTAGAGTTCAAGATCGACCAGCACTTTGTGTTCGGAAGGTGGCGGAAACGCTAGCATCCAGAATCTGTTCGGCCACATTGCCATAATTGCGACATTCTTTGTACGTTATTCAGGAGGCGCCCGACCCGTTTTGCGCGGAAGTTATGGGAGTACTTCGCTCCCAAAAGTAGTTCAGGGTTCTGAGTACGTGAGTATATGCTGACCTCCCGATCATCGCAAGGGAGACTGCTGGCGTGAATTACTGACGTCCAGAAGGAGTGAGGTGGCTGGCGTGGAAGTCAGAGGGCAGGATGGGTTGCTCGGCGATATTCATGGCAATAATGTTATGCTGGCATGTGGAGGTTATTTCACCACTTACATGACATCAAAGATTGCTAATGATCTGAATTTTAGGTACCGAAGGTAATCGTGAGATGTTGGCCAGAAATGTTGGTAAGAATACCCATGCTCCCGCACCATTTGCACCCGGTCTCAAAAAAGATACTGGTGCTGGGCTCACCATGGCCATGGAAAGGGGAGCAGGCACTGCGGGTTACTTTGATGTCATGTATTGCGAGTTGGTGGGTAGGTACTTGGCGAAGTCCATCTTATCTTCATATCCTGATTGTCTCGACTTTCTCCGAAGACATGAATCATCCCTTTCCCCAAAAACTTCTAAATGTGGCAATTGCTGACTCCAAGGGTACTGTCAGATACTCGCCCGACTAAACCAGATGCAGCCATGTATGTTAAGTGCTATTCTCTTTCATCATATCTTATACTTCCTTATCGTACCTACAAAATCTGTGTATGATCTATCAAAGTCTCCTCGGGGTATTGTCAGGGAATGGAGGACGGGCTCGCTTATTTTCGCTTGCGATTAGTTCCAGTGTTTACCTCAGGTGGGGACATAATTACGGTATCGTCTCAGGACTATTTCAGTAGTGCTGGAGGAACCAGAACCAGAACCAGGTAAGCACTTTACCGGCGCCGACCATTGAGCCAGTTGATAGGAGCAATACTGAAGTCAAAATAAGGACGTGTATTTCGTAACTGACGCTCCGATTATCGAGCAGAGCAAGCCAGGCCGGGTGTATGAAACATCCTTTAAGGATCCTACGTAGGCCGACACCACCGAGGAGCTCGCCCAAAATCTCGATATCAACCCGGAAGAACTCCTTAAGACCATATTCGACTTGTAAGCGTTGCCAAAGATCTCATCGCCTCAATATGAGGAATTCTCGTGTTCATTAGGGCTATGCACGTTGAGTTGGGGTTTTGTATCATCTTCTCGCTCTCGGTACCTACTGCAAAGGTAGTACTGACCGTCCGTTCATCGTCACCAATGCAGCCTGTAATGACAAGCTGTTCAATCTGATGGCCCTTGATGGTAAGGCAAGGACTGGATTGAACCCCAACAGGTCGAACTGGGCGAGTCCCATCTCCAAACCTCCATTCTATAATGTCCCATTTACCGGCCACTCAACTTTCACGTGCGGAGGGTTTCATATGTCACGGGCACGAAATACCTACAGCAGTACTGGAGGCAAAGTAAATCTAAACTTGAAGGTCCTGAGTGCCCACGATATTCCTGTCACTGGATTGTACTCTGCTGGATAGCTGACTAGAGTGACCTACAACGAACACCAACCCGCAACATCCTGTCTCCGATCGATGTCATGTGGTATGGATGCTGGAGTCGCAATTTCGAAAGGCACGTAGCTGTTGAAAGGCTAAGGCCTCACTTTCAAAATATGTCTGCTTATAGATAGTACCAATACAGTTGTAGGAAGTTAAGCTAAACGAAATCGATCCTACCTGGTATTCCGAATTTGCGGGCTCGTGCCATCTGATTTTCGCACAGAGCATAACCTCGGAACGGGCGAAGGGAGATGTGCAATCTACCTTATTATTGATTGGCGGAGTACTGTGAGAGTAATGTAAGGCTTCACTATTTCCACCATAAGACCTCAAGATTGTGGCGTAGTTAGTACAAGCTACTCCTCGGAAGGTAGGGGAGGGGTAAGGGTGGCTGCGCTACTGCAGTACGATCGGTGCTGAATTAGCTGCATCCACATTATATCATGTCACTCCCCCCGGATCTGAAGGGCAATATCGGTCTGTTGTTGTTCCTTTACACCCCAAGCAAGTGGCGTCTAAAATCATACTCCACAACCAAGTCTCCCGATAATATTTTATAAAATGCTCGAAGTCTACCTTGATCCATGCACGGTCAACTCCCGGAAGGTCCTGGCGGGATTGGATCTGATGGGGGTTGAATACAAAATGGTTCATATCAATTTCTTCACTGGTGAACACAAGAGCCCGGATTACCTAAAAATTGTACGTTGATATGGACAGAGCTAATCCTTAAGCATACGAATGCGAGTGCGTTGTCACAATATTGAGAGTAACATAGTCTGCAGAATCCCAATGGAACAGTTCCTAGCGCTTCGGATGGCCCTGACTTCAAAATAACCGAATCCAATGCAATTTTACAGTATGCTGCAGATCTCAAAGGAAGCATTCACTACCCAAAGGATTTGAAAGCTCGCGCCGATGTCAACAAATGGCTCCTCTGGGTACGAGTAACAGCGTCAACTTTACTTTATCCATTTTCACGTTAATGGTTGCTAGGAAGCGTCCGTCTGGTTCCCAAGCTGCTACGTTTATCTTGTCGAGTTTGTTGTGAAGCCATTACTGGGGTCCGAGCCGGACCAAGCCATCATTGATGCCCAGGCACCCAAATGGAACCAGGTAAGTACTTGCAATCAGGCCAAAAGTGCATGTTGGGAACGAAAACTTCTTACGAGGTCTAGTCTTCCTCGGCAATGTAATAACTCTAACGCTTCTCCCACAATAGCTCGCATCTGTGCTCGATACTCAACTTGCCAAGACGAAGTACCTGGCAGGAAACGATACAACAATCGCAGATATTGCCGTGGCTGCTCCAATGCACCTTCACAAGGCCCAGCGCTTACCCCTCGATCAACACCAGAATTTGAAACGGTGGTTGGCGGATATCGAGAAAATGCCATCCTGGCAGAAGACACAAGGTGAGTCCCCTCGTGTTCATCAACCAGAGATCACGGTGTCGGCCTTGAAATTTGAAGGAAAATGATCCGAGACACTGCTGACTTCGGTTATCCACACACAGATGCAGCTGACAAGGCCTTATTGCCAACAGGTGCGAGCGCTTGATATATGTTTTTCTTAAGGTACTTGTTCTTACATAACTAAAGCCACGTTCTCGCTATGCAGACACCAGTGTGAATACCAATCCTGGCGAAGTGCATGCAAAATTCAATTACACCAAGGAAGTCGACAAACTGACCGAAATTTACTTCTACGAATCCGAGGCTGCCAAAGATACCCACGAGCCCGGGGACAATTCGCGTGAGATGGCCGTTAACGACGGTGTAAGTAGGGCCCAGAACCATAAGCCAGCATACATGTTCCATTTCTGAAATATACTGTATCTTGTTATATGGCTCATGAATGACTTCACACACTAACGCATTGATGATGATCCAGTGGGACAGAAATCGGTCTGCACCCTTTACAACCGACCAACATGGCTTTTCAATACAACCGTTCAAAACACAATATAATAAGTGGGAGGACGAAGCTAATGTGCGTGAGGCATTCTACCCTGAAATTGTGGACTTCGTCAAGAAAACCACCGGGGCAAGACGCGTTCTTGTGTGAGTACCATTACTACTCGAACCATGGCCAGTGCGGTTCTTCGGCCAGTACTTTTGCGCTAAGCGGATGCCCTGACCGACTCTTGCAGCTTTGACCACACGATTCGAACAAAGGCAAACGCAGCAAAGCCCATCACACAGGAAACGGACACTACGAAGCGGGCTCCGGTGATGCTGGTACACTGCGACTATACCACCGAATCGGGCCCATTACGCGTGGAGCAACTCCTGGGTGCTGAAGCCAGGGACTTGCTCTCTCGCCGTGTGGCATTCTTCAATGGTAAGTGCTGTGTCGCTGCACCTCTTCCCGCACCAACTCAGTCCGTGGTTTAAGAACAAGAGACCGGATCGACGATCATTGACTACTTACAGTATGGAAACCACTCGGAAGAGTTGAAGAGAGACCCTTGGCTATGTGCGATTGGACCTCTGCACACGCTGAGGACTTCTTCAAATTGCACCTTCGGTACCGCGATCGCAACGGAGAAAATAATGTCATGAGATACTCGCCAAAACACAAGTGGTGGTACTTCCCAAGGATGGAGGCTGACCAGGTCATTCTCCTCAAGACATACGAGTCCAGACCTGATGTCGCTCGATTTGTGGGACACACTGCTTTTGAGGATGCGACTTCTCCACCAGAAGCAAAGATGCGTGAGAGTGTTGAGATCAGAACTATCGCGTTCTTTTGATTGAGGGGCTGTTCGTTGTACAGGGACCGACTATTGCCGGCCATTCTTAGCCATGCTTGCAAATTTGGAATGAAATATGCGCCATAACAGAACATCCAACCGCAATTGAAATCAAGATATCCTTCACGTTCGAGACTGAATTTGATATCCGGCCTGCATCAGTTCCAGTATCAGCTCATGCCCTCCCTGGGAGCAAAGTATGAACACAAACTCCAACGGACAAGAGCGAGGATATTATCGGAAAGACAAACTGTAAAGGACATATGATACAAAGGTTATAAAACTCTGCTCCATTTAGCTGGGCAATCTGACAAAACATTGGGCTGGAGACCTGTCGCAGATGGGAAAAACGAAATCGGGCAAGCTTGACACCAATGAGATTAAATGAAATAGGTGCGGTAAGGGACACCAAGACTTGACCCATCATGAGGACTTCTTCGTAGCAGAGTACGAGGGCGTTGCCCAGGTGCAGCAATCGTCACGGTCTTTCCGTCACAAACTCTACCATGGCGATAGTTCCGCTACCGCTAGCAAGCTCTAACTAGATTTGTACGGCTCTTGACATCTGGTATTCGAGAGCCGGAGTTCTTGCGTGCCATTTCAACCGAGATCTGGATACTGAGACATTTTGACCCACCCCGAATAGCAAATAAACTCATATGGTTGTTCAGCATTGCCAGTGGACGCAACCAAAGTGAATCTTCCAAGTTATTCCATAACGCCGATCGTATCATTGTCCGTGCTGATTCCGAATTTGAAAGCGCCCATAACGCCACTTTTCGCCGTCGAACATAGAGCAACGCCCATGGGAGCTTATTCGTCGTCTTCTTCGGAAGTAGCCTCGATGTTTGCTTTTGCCTCCTTCTTTGCCTTGACGCGCTTCTTTGGTATCTCCCCCTCAGATTCCTCGTCCGATGCCGCGGAAGCCGAAACATCAATACCTAGTCCTTTCAACTGTTTGTTGATAGTAGGAATGGCGTTGAGCAGATTCTTGTATTGATCAATGGTCAAAGACAAGCCCTAAATGCCATGTTAATTCTCATGTATCAGACGTGGCAAAGCTGCAGATTCCTTGCCTTGGATCCAGGGAGGAATTTGCCATCCTTCTCATAGAACTCCCGGAGACTGATGAGCTTATTTCCCTTGAATTCTGAAATGGTGACCCGGCGAGGCTTATTTCCTTTGGAAAGCTAGGAACTCGTCAGTCCAATGGAGCAAGAACAGGAACTCTGTACGTACCTCCCAAAACTTTTCTTGATCATCGCTATTAAACTCTGCTTTCTTGGTCTTCTTGGTCTTGCGGGCTGCATCGTCGTCGTTCTCAACGAAGTCATCCTCCTCGTAGGTGTCCACCTCGTCGTGGCTGCGCTTTCCTGCTTTACCCATGTTGATTGACTGTACAGTGTGTGCGTTGCTTGTAGAGAAGAATAGTGATAGAAGTTGGGGCAAGGGTCACGATTGAGATGGGAGGTTGAGCGTGAGGTTTGAGGTGGGAGGTTTTGAGGGGTGAGGTGAGGTCGGTTGACGCGAAGAGACGCGTGCGAATGTCGTCAGCCCAGGCCAGTCGTTTCTAAGTACTTATACTCATACTACGTACTCTACGGAGGTACATGTGCACGTGCATGTAAGGTACATATCATAATACCGTCGGGAAATAACGAAAAAACGTGCCTTCAATTAAAAGAACCTAACCAGCCAGCAGCCAGCTATTGTATTGTACTTAACCCCAGACGATCCGCGATGGTGCCCATGCCCAGTTCCATGCCTCCAGATGGGAATTAGCTCAATCTTCTGTTCTACTCGTAATGCACCTAGGTAATCATGTACCGTACCGGTATTCTATTATAGATTTAAAGTTCAAGGGGCGCGGCACGGCGCCGGCGCTGATCTCATTCCCATTCCCATTCCCATTCCCATTCCCATTTTCATTTTCATGCTCATTCTCAGTACGGGTACGGGACTGTACTTACTACCCCATGAAACTCCCGGTGCATGGATGTTTCGTTCGCAACTTCCATTCTCGTTCTCATTCTCATTCTCATTCTCATTCTCAATCTCATTATTGCTATCAATCCGCCTTCAACGACACAGGACAATAGAGCAAACAATCACCCAATCATCACTCCACATCACATCCACTTTGCGAATACGTGCCTATACCTATACAATCCTCAGGATACCAGGTGGTTAAATGGTCCTATAGCTGGTCCTCAAGGACGGCAAGACAAACGCTGGCGACACAAACCGCACCAAGGCGAAGGATGAAGAGGGGCGCATTCTAGACGCTCAAGACAGACCTAACCCAACATACGGCCACACCTAACACGACGCAACACCAGCAACGAAAGGCAGCAGCAGTCCTGAGATGCGCGAGCAGCATTACATCCCGACGGCGCAATGAAAGGAACCTCTTCAGTAGAGATGAACCACGACGAAGGCGCGGTTACGCTCCCCAATGCGCCGGAGCATGCAACGTCTTCAGTTTCTACCTCTCCAATCCCCGCAGATGTAGACCTGACAACTCGCACATTGCGCTTCTTATCCACGGCTTCTCCGGAAACAATTGGGGGTATTGCGGTTGGTCTGGCAGCGTCCACATACCTCATCCTTGGCCGACTTGGGTTGTTGTTGATTGGCGCTGTCGGTGGCATTGTACTACATGCAGCATGGGAGAGGCAAGGCCATGCTGCTGGATCCATGGAGGAAATTCGGAGAGAGAAGGGTTTAGATGTTGTCAAAAGGCTCCTGGACATGAGAGACGCACTGGAATCCGAGGTCGACGATGGGACTGCCAAGGACGATAGATTGATCGAGAACAGCTTCGAATGTTTTCGGCCAGAGACGGCTGCAGCACTGAATGAATTGGTGGATGCGGTAATAAGGGACTACGTGAAGTGGTGGTATCAACCTGTACTTCCTGCCGATGAATCCTTCCCAAGGGCTTCCCGCACGACTTTGACTAGGTTTATACTTGCCATATCACACCATCTTTCCCGGAAACGACATGCCGACACATTCTTGGATTTCCTCACGAATTCATCATCCATCGTTATTGTCTTCCTCAGTGAACTGTCTACAGCCATTTCGGCATCAGATGGAAACATCCCCCCTGCTGAAGCAGTCCATGCATATCTCCTGGCTCACCCAGCATCAAATCTTGCCAACATTTTAAATGAAAAGCAGCAGTCGAAAAAGTTCAAAATGGTAGCCGAGGACGTTCTGCAAAACTTTCTAGAGAAATCCATGTATGACTGTGATCCTGCTAGACTATTTCTAAGGGAGGTACTAGGAGGCTTGGTATTGCAAATGACATTGACCAGCTGCTCGAAACCCGGTAAGTTTTCGCCGTGTTCTTTCTCTGTCCAATTTCCTTGGAGAGTCTTGCTAGCCCTCAGGAATCGTTCTCGACTTTCTCTCGAATCCGTCTCTGCGTTTCCCATTGATATTGAAAGCGGCATTACTAATGCCATATTGTTCTAGAATGGATAAATGGTTGGATTGTGTATCTTCTCGAAGATGGGGAACCGGACCTTAGTCAGGCCATCGATGCCGGTATGGGAGACAGGAGTAGCGATGATTCGCAAGGTGGCCCTTTCCATGACATTGACGGGAATGTGGGGAACATCGGACTTGTGAAACCATCCATGGTGGAGAGGCAGAATCTAGAGATGAAAGGCCACAAGAAGCGGCTCAGTAAGGCGGAGGAGGCCATGGAAGAGGCTATGGAAGAAGCGCAGAGATTATCGCAGCTTATTGCCGACGAAGACGCAAAGAGACTCCACAGCCAAGGAAATCCCCTGAAAGACGCACCCGAGGCTCTGGTGGCAGCAGTCGAGCAGACCGCTTCAAGCTTGCGTCTTGATACATCACCAGTCACTACCAGAGAAAATGGCGGTTCGCCACACACAGAACAGAAACTTCCCCACAGCGCCCTCAAGTCCTCGCAAACAGTGCCAAGTCTGGACAACAAGACGATAGAGCCGATAACACCTGTGCTTCGAAAGACTGCAGCGCAACCGCAATTGCAAGATATCTTGTCTTCGCGGCAGTCAGCTACTCCGCCTGTTCCGCACCATATTCCAGCTTTTACAAGCTTTGACCAGATCGTGCCTCAAGCAGTTCCCCTGGCTCTCCAGGAGGACTCACCCATTCGACGCAGGAAGACGGTATCCTTAACCCTTCACAATGCGAACGTGATAATCCATGATGATTCGACGAGCTCTGATAAGGGCAGGTTGCGATCCAAGCCCAATTCAGACTATCTGGTACAGATCGAGCCTGCTTCTTCGGACCACCCTGGCTGGATGATTGTCAGGCGGTATCCTGACTTTGAGACTTTGCATGAAGTCCTTCGGCGCATAGCGCAGGTGTCCGGTGTAAAAGCCTTCACGGAGCAACATCAGAGTCTTCCCAACTGGAAAGAACACACGAAAAATTCGCTGAGAGGGGAGATGGAGCGCTATCTTCGTGACGCCCTATGGTACAAAGAACTTGCAGAAAGCGAGGGTATGAAGCGATTTCTTGAGAAAGACCACGGTCAAACATCTTCCTCAACCAAGAATGGGTTCCCAGGCATCGGGTGGCCGACGCCTTCGGCGTTCGAGACGATGGGAAAAGGAATGCTCGATGTGCTCACAAGCGCACCGAAGGGCGTCGCGGAAGGTGGAAAAGCCATTGGGGGTGGAATTACAGGAGTATTCACAAATATCGGAAACTTGGGCCAAAAAAAAGTCGTTAATGGTACTCATGTCGCTGGAGGGTCATCAACATCGACACTGCCCAGAATGGATAGCATGAATTCTATTGTTGCGTCGCCTAGACCCGGCCGAGCAAGCGAAGATAGTCTCCGAACGACGCCTATCGTATCCACACAACCTTCCATACTTCCGACAATGCCGCGGCAGAATTCTATTGCTGAAGGTGGAAGTGAGCGGGATGCTCCCATGTCAGCAAGATCGTCTATGAGTGGTCGCCGGAGCGTACCTCAGAGCCGAGATCCCAGCAGAGCTCCATCTTCAAGAAGAGGGACCCCTCTGTCGTCGCCTACCCAGGGCATTATGGGCGATATGAAGCTGCCACCACCGCCTGGCGAAATTGCAGACGACTACGGATCCTTCCCAGATGACTTTTCGATGAATTTGCGGACAGAAAGCAATGCCAGAGCCTCTACAAGTACAGCACCATCCCAGCAATCTCCAGGTCGGCCGTCCTCGTCTGGGACGAGAAGGTCGTCTATTCAAGTGGGTTCCAATGCAGCTCAGAAATATCGACCTCAGAAGGAGCAAACTCCGCTGACGGAGGCTGAGACTAAAGTTGCCGTCGAACTTATGTTTGCGGTTATCAATGAATTATATACACTCTCTTCAGCATGGAATATCCGTCGCACTTTACTCAACGCCGCCAAGACGTTCTTGCTAAGGCCAGCAAATCCATCGCTGGCTGCGATTCAAGCACTTATACAGGATTCTGTTATAGCGTCAAACACGTCTGATGCTGGCGTCGCAGCCCATATCAAGAATATTAGGGCGAACTCGTTACCAACCGAAGATGAACTGAAGCGGTGGCCTACAGAGCTATCAACAGAGGAAAAGGATAGCCTCCGACTTAAGGCACGGAAGTTCCTTGTCGAAAGAGGCGTTCCCACTGCTCTGACCGGGGTCATGGGCCAGGCAGCAACCGGCGAGGCGATGGGACGAATATTCGACTGTCTGCAGATAGAAGAGGTGGCGAAGGGTTTAACGTTCGGCCTGCTTCTGCAAGGTGTACGAGCGGTTACGCAGTAGCTAAATGGACTCGATATATGGCGTATCTCTCTCTGCACCGGGGATCAATGCGAGCGTTCGGATGGTGTCCAAGAAAGGGTTTTAATCTACCGATGTAATGTTGATGTGACGTAGAAGGTGGTGGATTTGTACATTACTTGTATCTTAAATATTCAAGGCATATCGCATAGCATGCATATAGAGACAGGCATAGATTGCGTCTACTGAAGAAATAATAATGTTGCACTGTCCTGCTATTGAACTTAGCTATCTCTGCAACAAACGAAGTATTCTTGGCCTTTCCTGCCTACTGAGCGAGCTATGTGTGGATGACAAGCTCAATTGAAAAGCACGGGGTCTTGCTATGGTGAGCACACTGGGCCCAGTAGGCCAGAGTCTCTTCCACGTTCCTCTCGATCAGAATGTGTACCAAACGATCAATAATAATGCATGCACTCATGTTTTCAATGCATACAAACTGCGGTACACCAATAGGCTCCCTGCAGAGAAACCGCTTGGATATGGCATGGGACCAGTGACCATTTTTAAAACCATGCCCAGTGTTACCTGCATGAAGTCGCGACGCAGGGCTATTCAAGGTCCTACGGCTTATCTTATCAATAGACCCAATGTCTTGTTAAAGGTATGCTTATATGCCCGACCTCTCGTCTGAGAGCTCACTTAGCAGGCGGGAGACTTTTATTGTGCATTGGTGCTCGTGCGAGGTGTCACCAAGGTTCTCAACATTGGCTTGATGATGATGATCACACCCCAGCAAAGTGACGTTCTCTTTTGCCTTGGGCGACGAGAACATAGATAGCTGTGGCATCGAGCCGTATATGTGAACGCCGGACACTCTTACACGAGGTTCAAGTCACTGACTAATAATGGCGTACTATCACTTGAAGAAAGAAAGAAAAGAAAGATAGAAAGAAAGAATGAGAGATGCAGACCGTTTCCCCATCCAGACCAGCCTTTCATCGGGAGAAGTTGGGCATCGACACTACATCAGGTAATGGGCTACCACAGGTCACGATATGCATATGGTCTGCCAAAGAAAACTCCCAAGCACAGGGAATCATGACGTTGGCCTGTTACTTCCCCAGTGCAATATCGGAGCAAAGCCAGCTCAACCATAGGTCCATTGTGAAGACCTACGAAGTCCACGCAGAGAAGAACCAGCTCAAGATAGAAAATTCACCACCACTTACCCCCCCGCCCGAGCTATCTGGGCAACCATTTTCACGTATCATTGAGAAATTCGGAGGTTCCTCAAGTTACGGATCTGCTGTACGGTTATGACCGAAGCAACAAATTTTGAAAATTGGTCTTTAGAGTGTTGCAAATCAGGCTTCCAATTCTTCATCATTTGCCCTGCGGCCTCTTCGCACTTCACTACAGCAGCTGATCCTTGTGTAGATCGCCGTCCTTTAAGAGGAAAGAGGATCGTTGACTCAAAAGCAAAGCCGTTAGAGTTGGGTTTGGAAACGTGCTTCCAGCACGAATTTGAGCAATATGTCATTGTATTCTGGCTCTTCTAAATGAATGTTGGTCTGACGTCAATTAAATAGATCTGAAGGCCCCGAAGAGGCACACCAGCTGAACTTAAAGAGGTCGCCTTGCCTTTGTTTGGCTAAGACATGGGGTTCCTCCAAAGGAAATGCTCGCATTAGAAGCGTTCATCTAAAATCCGCGCTGTACCGAGTCTTGTATTGGCTATTGCCGGAGTACTTCGGGAGACACCTTCAGCCCTGTGGACAAGTCATAAGATGATGCTGAAATATAGAGTGTAGCCTTGCGCAAGTCATGGGACGGCCTTGAAGAGCCTTGACTGGATCAAGAAAAGAAATTGCCTCGGTTGCCTCCCACTTCTTCTTCCAGCTTATTTGTCGGCCACAACTGGCGGTGGAAGCAGCCGTAAGCGTACTCATGGCACCCAAGACATGTCTGTTATGCTTTGTGAATATTGAAACCGAGAACCCCATGCACCTACATAGCGATACAATAGGTATCCGCTGCCGTGGGGTGGGATCAGGAAATTGGCGCGCGTAGATGTAGATGTGGATGTAGATGTAGACGTAGATGTGGTCTAGGATTTGCGGATGACATTTCACCCACCCAATCCCCCCCCAAATGACTTTCGGCACTTATCCGTCATTGGCCGGCGTGAGGGGGACTAATCAGAGCTGCCGGCTTCTTGGCTTGTTTGCCCACGAGCTGCGGCTGGTGAGGATTCGAGAAGGGAAACGGATGAGTCTAGAAATAATCGAGAGGGCATGAGAAGGATGCAGACGTGGACGAAAATGTAGTTCAGATCCAACGATCCCCAAGCCCTTCACCTCTTCATTTCGGCGTGGATCGGGTTACGGCGCATATATGCATGCACATGTGCCGAAGTCCCATCCGATTAAATGACAAGAAGTGATTCCGAAAGCAACGAAGGCAAAGTCAGAGAAGCAGCGTGATGACTACGATACTGTGCTGGTCGTGAAGACAATGCAGAGAGGCAGGTGGGGGAGTTCAAGGAACATGCCTGGCTCGCTTAATGGCCAGCTACCCACCTCCGTATTCCTATAAGTGTTTACATATTTACATTTACAACCACAAGCGATTTCTGGGGCGATGATGCAACCCCTAATTGGGTCACTTGCCTGGCACAGGCTAAGGAGCCGATAGACTGGATGGGATGGGATGAGATGAGATGAGATGAGGATAATAAGCTGGACGTGATAGAAATGTGGCTGGTGGGATAGGTGGGGTGGCACTGTATCCCAAGGTTGTGCTGTACTTTACTGTACGGGGGAGGATGGACTGGTGTGGAAGTAAAATAGCCATACCTCTGATGACGAGCAATAATAACAGGCGCTCCGAAACCCAGCCCATGCACGATAACCCGGGTTTACAGTATTTTGTATGTCTCATGGCCACCTATCAAACGGATATCAAGTGATCGTTGGACTGGCTGGTGCCTCCTGTCGCTGACCCTGCTGCTACAAGTGTTATTCGCGCATCTGCAACAGGAGCCACACTGCCACACTGCCACAAACTGATGGCTACCTGGACCTTCCAAAACCCGATCGATCTGACACTCGATATCCACCCTTGGTGTGACAGGTGTTCGCTTGTCCTTCTGTTCCTCCAAGCATTTCGTCACCACCCTTAGGATTGGAATTGTATTGTATTGCCCGCGAATGCAGCATATGAAGGCAATTCGGTATTTCCAGCAGTGACAAGTCTACAGAACCATAAATTCGAGGCAGGCTAGGCTATCTGGGGTGAGTACGGGATCAGCGATTGAAGGGAAAACAGCAGTTCTGCTGCAAGGCTGTTCTTCCAGCCATCCCGATTGGCACGTCGCTAACTGCAGCCTCCTCCACCCCAACAAGCCTGCTCCTCGACTACCGAAGGACTCGAGCCAGTGGCTATGCAGCACGTATACTATGCCTCTTTGCTTGTCGTGCTGTCAATGTGGTCGAAGGACTTGCTTATCCACGGGTGTCAGTGGACAAACACCGCATTCGCACCCCACGAAATGCATCTCTGTCACGTAGGCATGTCCATAATCCGCTGAGAAGCTACAAAGCTACGAGCCTTAAGAGACTTACCGATCATACATGGTGACCTGATTGAATTGCTACATAGGGCCTTGCACATTGAACTGGTAAAAGGGGGGAGGACCTGAAAGCAGTCGGGACTCGGGATATGGCCACTGGCTCTTGTCCGTGGCATAGGTCTGGCAGGAAATCCGTAGCAGGCACTAGGCACAGCAGTGACTTATTAGGCTTACGGATGGTATACCTACCGGTACTATGGAAGATTCAGGAATGAAAAGGTGACTTCCTGGGTACTAGAACCAGAAAAGAATCCCCTCAAACATTACTGGAGTACGGGAGAGTATTATGGGTTGTATCTACCTACCTGACTATGCAGCAAAAACACGAGTAGAACCCGATCAGACAAGGCCAAACAGAATTGTTCACTCCAAATTCGAGCCCAGTCCAGTAGATGTCTTGGCTGGACGCCATTGTCCTCCATATGTGTCTACTGCTTTGCGCTATTGTATTGTATAAGTATAAGTACTTACCTTCATCCCACGTAGGAGACACGGGACTCGCTCCGTGTTTGGTCTAGGACTGGGTCTGGGTCTGGGTGTGGTCACTTTAGTGTTAGTGGCTGCTCGATTAAACTTCCCACTTCCCGTAGCTTGCATTTCGTACCAAGGGAGTGGGTGACGTCCTGTCTCCAACGAGCGCAAGCACAAGCACGCCAGGCCAGGCCATATCCAAAAACCACCTCACCCGCAAATAGACAGTCGCGCCACCTCTACGACTGCGACTGGGACTGCGACTGCCACTGCCACGGGGCCACCATGGACGACAAAATCTTCACCCCCATCGTCGGCGCGCAGGAGACCGCCGAACCAGTGCAGGTGGACAGCAGTGGCGAGCAGATGTCTGTTAAGGCTCCCAAATCCATTCGCGACTCATCAACATCCTCGATACCGCCGGCTACGAAAAAATTACAATCCAAACGTGTCTCATCCACAGCGAGTTCTCCGATTCTCTCACGGGAATCATCTCCAGTGAGGCCAGCTCTTAAAGCAAACGCATCTGCTCGCTCTACACCAGGCCCCGGTCGATCAAGAAAAAACAGCACGCAGGAGTTGAGCCCAGCACGATCAGCCAGTGCAAACACTAATCCACCCTCTGCAGCTGCCACGCAGAGAGCATTGTCTGTGGCATCCACCCCCATACTCCATCCCACTGCTTCGGAACCGACCATCAGAGCACCAGTTCCTCAGAAGCCGCCAGTAACAACCGAAGTGAGAGAAACCCCTCGCTGGCCGATCTCCCCAAGATTGCGATCCCCTCCTCCCATCAACAAGCCCTCTATCCTCTCGCCACGGAAAATCGACCAGGAGCCGCCGTCAATCAATGTTCAGCGACATTCCCAGCCATTGGAACAACAGGAAGGGAAGCAGGAGATCACAACGGACAGTGAAGCAGAAGATTCACTGTCCGTACCGGGTATGAGAACACCGGCGAGAGGAGTCAGTGGGGCTAGTTCAACGCTGGAGACAGTACAAGAAGTCAGCCAACCAAATACTCCTGGCTTGGAATTTGATAGCGCACTAGAGAAGGTCGATGGCTCGTCACAATCCCTGCTGGATCAAGAAAATTCCACGGATAACGCATCGACAAAAACCATCAAGGCAAAGCCAACTACTGCTGCGAACGAGAGTGGAAGTGAGAGCGGTGGAAAGGGCGAGATCAAGATGAGGTCTACATCGGCTGCTCCACAAACCACCGTGCGCCCTAATGGTCCAGCAACGAAAGTATTCACAGGTGCAGGAAGAGGAAAACCTTCAGGTGAAGGGTCGGCGAGGAATATGACAGTTGAGACGGAGACAGTCAGCTCGATTCCGCAGGTCGCTGTTGGTGGTCCAGCAGGTGCTGGTAACAATGGAAGCATCCGAACCAAGCCAAGTTCCGAGACGATACGACCGAAGAAGGAGAAGAAGAAGACCGCTCGCAAGGCACCGTCGGTGACTTCTGGCACTGGTGAGCAACAACATTTGTCAAGATCAAGAACCCGTCACCATTACCACCATCACCATTCCACCAGAGAGGGGATTGGAGATGATTTAGCTACATTTGCTCCGCGCTCTCGTTCGCCCGAAAGGTTTGACGGTCAAGGCCCGTTTTCTCGACCTTTCTCGCCAACGCAGAGTAGCGGTGCAGCAAGTCCTTCATATTCAACTTCACAGCCGTCTCGTAGACCAAGTCTCAATCTTCAAGTCGTGGGTACCATGCTAACCAGAAGTCGTCCAGCTTCTTCGAAAGCAGATATATTCGAGGCGAAAGTTGCCAGTGCGGTTGATGAAGCCAACTCCTCAGATTCGGAGGAGACATTCGTTTACGAGTCGAATCCACCGGATGTCAGTGACCGACCGCGTCGCTTTCACTCCCGTACTCCAAGCGCCACATCGATGGCCAGCCAAATCGACCAAAGAAATGGGGTACGCACTATCATGGACGGTCACCATAGTGTGGCCATGAAAAAGAGCATGAAGTTCGCCAATTCCTACAATAGCAATGGCCAGGAGCAAGCCCCAGGAGAGGACGATGGTAAGGGGACTGCTCGGAGCAACGTAGGTACAGGTAGAGGAACGACACGTCACCACCATGTTGGTGGTCGTTGGAGTCGAAATGGTGGCGGTAATGGCCACCCGTCACTCTTTGACAACGAATCTCCATTTCCAAACGCAACGAAATCAAAAGTGGGAAACAGCCCGCGACAGTCATCACGACCTACGAGTCCAAGAGTTGCTAACGTTAGAGTGGCTGGAAATGGAAAGAGAGCATCGCCATTACCCTCAACCTACGATCTTGACGATGGCGCAGATGACGAACGGACACCACTGGTCTCAACAGTTCGGTCGAGCAGGTCTGGCCGAAGTCGACGGCACGCGGGGTCAATGCGACATATTGAGCATCAAGCATCACGCCACGAACGTTCATTCATAGCTCGGTTTGCTGGCTGTCTGGTCTTGGCGGTGATGATCACCCTGGTCATTTCTGGAGGGATTGGCTTCATGTTCGCGACGACCCAACCTCTGACCGATGTCAAAATACTGGCGCTGAAGAACATCATCGCAAGTGAACAAGACGTCATCCTTGATATGAAGGTTCAGGCTCGAAATCCGAACCTGGTTGTTGTTACTATTGATTCGACAGACTTGGTTATCTTTGCAAAATCCAAGTATGCAGGTACAGATACCGAATGGTGGAAACATCCTTCTGTGACGAATATTCTCCGAAGAGGCCTGCGAAGACGGGACGACGATCCTCTTGACCCACCGCTGGGTGACGACCCTAACACTAGTCCGAACTTGGTCATTGGCAATGTATACGAATTTTACAGCCCTCTGACTTTCGAGGGCTCACCATTTCACGCCGAGCCTTATACATCACTAGGTCAGATTCGTATCGACCATCCGGGAAACAACACAACGCCAGCGGGGAGCGAGCGTTGGGGAAGAGTTGTACAACACGAATTTGATCTCATTGTGCGAGGCACTCTCAAGTATACACTTCCGTTGAGTCCAAGGGTTAGGAGCATCAGCGTCGAGGGCCGAGTCACAGTCAAGCCAAATGCTGCTGACCAGGACCCAGATGAAGTCCATATTGTATGAAGATCCTATTTCCTCGCAGCCTTGAAGTGGCTCACTATGCATGATTTCTTTTGTTACTATCTTGCTTTCCTGTACAATTGAGCGAGTGGAATCTTTTGATGGCACAGGCGACAAGAGGCGCACGCAAAATACATTTTTCTTTAGCTATAATGTTTGGCTTAGTTCCTTTGGACAACAAAACGAAAATTAGCCGGATGTTCCCACCTCACCGTTCGTTCTTGTGGGGTGGGTCCATGCAGGATCAAATTTGGGTTTATTGTTTCTTTGTTAAAGGCTTGGAGTTATCATAATATAGATGGCAGAAAAGATAGAGCACCGGATGGAATCAGGCGAGCAAGTCGTCGTGGGCCAACCCCCACATTCTTCTCTTTAACGGCTGACTTTGATGATTGTGGACAGTTGCGTCACGTTGCGGTAGGCTTTGTGGTGTATAATCACCGACGGGTGGAATGGCACGGAATTTGTACATTTGAGCGAAAGGGTGGATATGCTGCGTCCTCTCGACGGGAGAGCTACGTGTGGAGTTATATTCTGGGACATACCTTTGCGTTCTTGACCGAGCTGGTAGTCGAACGCAATGTATTTGATGAAGATGAATATGTCCTCTACCTGTACCGTTTCTATGATCAACCTTGGGCAAATTCAAACTCGTATTTGATGACGTGCTTGAAGTCCTTTTACACCACATAGAGAATCCTGGATAATTTCCCCTGCTAGTCACTTGTATGAATGCTCCTCCCTTCAAAACTCAAGACTTGTCAAGAGTATCATTTTCAGTCCCTTGGTGTGCCACAGTGTCGTTGCCTTTTACATCGCCCGAAATCCGTCAGAACGCAGTTCCTTGCTGATTCAAACTGGCCGACGTGATATAAGGTGGAGAAGATGTTGATAGGCTCTACTCTCGGACAGTTGCTTGCTCTTCGAGGAGTGTGTAGCACCCTTCGAGGATTACAGATGGGTTCGTATCGACTAGTTCTAGGCTCCCGGTGCGCAAAGTCAGCTTCTCTCTTATGTCAGCTGTCTTGACCAGGAGAAAATAGAGGGCTGGAATGCTCCGTATCTCAAATCTATGGCTGATTACGGTCTTCAAGCTACGGTACTGATGCCGTGACATGGCACCTCCACGCAGACCTGCAGCTAACCTAGAAGAGCCTTTGGACTTGCATGTTGGCAGGCCTGCCTGTTAAAATGAGAATCGGAAGATCACGCGAAACCTTGCCAGTTCTGCGATTTCTTCCATAGGCTTCATACACAACGAACGGAGTGGGTACTCAATCCCGCGACACTGAGATTCGGCGATGCAGTCTTCATAATCTAAGGGCCTGGAGCTGTGACGCTGTTCTCGAAGGGTACCAAGGATTCCGATGTAAATCCCGAGGAGCCCTCAACATCAAGTTTCATCCACCTGGGTCATAGCAAACTGTTTGAAGATTCTATTCAACCCCACAGTCACATATAATTTGAGATCTCTTGCTTGGATGTCCATGATGGTCCATTACGCTGAGCACAGCAAGTGGATTCTTGGTGCTCTGATACTGCTGCTAGAATGTCAGAGAGCCCGTGTGAATCAACGTCGGTTGTAGGGACTCCTCAGCCGCAGAGTGCTTAATCTATCTATCGATAAATATTGGGGTATCGATCTATCTAGGTTCTGGAGTTGGTTATTGGGACCGGGTGGATGCCGAGCTTCGTGCTTGGAGGCTGGGTTGGTGTAGGGAAAGGTGCAATATGGCCTTGGCAAACATTGGAAAATACGGCATTCATCCTTTCCTACCATAGTTGAGGTAATACGTTTGCCGATAGCATTTTAACCTAGAACGCTTCGTAGTAGGGGCAGCTTCTTACTATAACACAATAGAAGGATAGGTGAAGTGATGGCGATATAATTTAATTAGGTAACTTATATATATTGCATTTATTTCAAAGGAAGGGTCTGTTGCGTTACTATTTAAGATAAATACTACCTATTCTGTTGAGTATCGCCCTAGTAAGCAACCTTGAGTTAGCATTTCGCTTCTCTGACAGGCTAGAAAACGGTCCTAAAATGGTAGCGGTAAACGGGCTACCTCAGTTAACACGGTATTGTGGTTGACTCACGTCGATGAAGAAAAATGTTCATGATAATAAATAGTATGCTTTTCACGAAATCCAGATAATGCCCGCTCTATCGCTGTATCAATCAATCACGATTGTCCTGATATCTGTCCGCCTGCTTGTTCATGGTCGATAAAGATCCGCTTCCTCCCGCGGTATCGAATGTTTCGCATTGATGTTTTCATTGCTTCGGTTCTGCGAGACACGAATGCGCCGACGACGAGGATCAGGGAAGCCTCCGAGTGCTCCGAATTCCAACAACACGGGGTGCATCGCCCTTGTCAGATGAAGAAACGGATCGCCGGGAAAGTACAGAGGAAGAAAATACGGTATCACGGAGAATTTTGAAGAATAGGGGGCGGAAAAGGGGTCTTTTCGATACCTGGAAATTGGCTTCTGCCCAACAAAGAAAGAAAGTCATGCTCCCACGGCCCCTTAATGCAGACCCCAATTCTTTCAATATCAGCAGGTGGCAGGCCCCTGTCGGCAATCTTGGATCCCCGGCAGCTCTGATCCTGGGCGGAAGAACTGGGATAGCGGAAAGCAAATACGAAAGTGGCAATAATCACGGGATGAGACGAAGAGTCAATTGTTTTTTATTCTCCTTCTATGTTGTTGATGTTGATATTATTGTTATTATTATGCACTGGAGTCGCGTGCGAAAGCAAAAGTAAACAACAACAACAACAACAACAATAACAACAACAACAACAAACAGACAAAGGATCACAACAAACATGGAGGCGATCTTCCTTATTTGCCCCCTCGGGGTGCTTGTCCCCTGACTGCAGATGCAATGGTGACGAGGATAATCCTCTTATCTCATGAAAGCAGACGTGGCAGTTATGGACTCGTATCGTACGGGTAGGGAGTTAGTGTGAAGAATGGTGAGGATCGCATTTGGGAGTGAAGGGAAGATTATTGAAACAGTAGAGAAGAGAGGAAAGGTGTTGTGCAATTTTGAAGTGTTGAAGATCTGACCATCATTATCAGCAGCATCATCATCTACGAGACCCTGAAGGGCCCAAAGTTGAGCTTTGGGCCGAAGCCAAAGATCAACGGCTCGGAAGCAGCCGCCTGGAGGGGTGGCGTTGTATCAATTACGCGTGATGATTGGCTAAAACGCGGACTTGCCCCCAGATCCATAACAAAGCAATGCTTCCTCTGCCGATGCATTTCCCACAAAGACAAAGACAAAGATGCTGCAGGTGTCAGTCCGGACTGTCTGATTCAATTCAACAGCTTTGGGTTAAGTGAAACTTACTGAATGCCTCACTGCAGAATGCATGCATATTTCTGATTCTATCCCTTGACAAGTCTTTGATTGTTTGTTTTGTTGTGCTTCATCAATTACTGCACATTACTGATTCTGGCCCTCCCCGGAGGCTTCATTTGAATTCAAATTCAGATCCGGACAAGTAATAAGTAGGTACTGTACGGTCTTGCCCTGCGCTGTCCTGCCCTGCCCGGCCCACCAAACCGGCGACAGGGAAGGCACGCTCACACCCCTGTCGGTCGCGTCGAACAAGCGAAAAGCGAAAAGGCAGCCGCGTCGGGTCCCCGTTACCACAACAAAGACCCATCCTGAACTCTAGGTACGGAAGGTACAGTACTACAGTAGGTACCTAGGTACCTACCTCTCCACTCCACGCCACGCCACTATTCTTCCATTCGGACTCCACTTCCACTTCTACTAACCACTAAGGTACTTAGTTTTCCCTACTTGTCCAGTCAAACCACCCGTGACTCCACTACTCAGGTCTGCGCTCTCCCTGTCTGTCTGTCCAGTGCTCTGTCCATTCATCATTCAGCACCACCCAGACCGCAATTTTCCTCCAACTCCCAACTCCCAGCTCCCAAGTCCAAGTCCAACCTCCTCACCTCATCGTCCGCCCTCGCATCTCCATCTCCATCTCCAACTGCTCTCCACCTCCGCCTCAAATACTCGCCTTACCGACCGCTTATCAGCAACCAGCGACCGTCTCGATACGTCTGTTTTGATTGAAATTTAACGTATCGTTGTTGTTGTTGTTGTTTTCGTCGAGACATCTGCTCGTAGAAACCCGACCTCTGCATCAGCACTCCTCCGCCTCCGCTTCTATCTGAAATCGCCTTGTCATGATTACCTCAACATAGACAACGCATTCCTGTTCGACCCGAGTCGCCGGATCGCATTCCCCAACCTGCGACAACGTCCAACATTCCCACAATCGAGACAATCTACAACTGCCCGGGTCCACTTGCGTTGCGCTTACAGCACACTCCGACTTTCTTCACAAGTGACTACCCAGATCTCGAATATTGGCATATCCTCTGAGGGAACGAAACCAGATATTGTGTGGGATACGAAGTCGCGCCTATACGTGGCATCCAGCCGCCTATCTTGATGCTGTAAAGTTGATAAGTCGCTTCGTTGAGTTCTAGCTCTCCCCAGTCTCGCGGTTGGAACGAACCACATAGCGTCATCGCATTCCTCCATATCATGTCGTACTCAAACAGTGGCGGCGGCACATTGACTTTGCCATCTCCAACGCATGTGCACCGTGTTGATGTGAGCTCTGCCGTCAGAACACTGCGACGCTCTCTCTCGCGGTCCCCATCGAAATTCCGCCTGGTTACGAAATCCCCGAGCTCGTCGCCAAAATCACCTCTATCGCCTTCTCCATTATCGCCACCGAAGCGGACATCCTCACACACTTCAATCTTTGGCAACAGTCCCAACAACCCGCCTCATACTCCCTCGCCTTTGGCTGTACCTTTCCCACCCAGCGCAAAGCTCGCACTTCGATCGTCAACCCGGGGAAAGACGACGGCCACTACTCGACCATCATCCCGAACTCGTACCTCTCCAAAGAGCCCCATGAAGCGTGCTCTGAGCCAGGCTTCGGATTCCGGAAACACGACTCCTCATCCGTCAGCTGGACCTGTGGGTGGGCAAGAGAATTGCAAAAGCTCCAGTCCTGGAGAGCGCAAAAGCTTCGATCGAACTAACAAAATGCCATATACATTCGAAGCGACGCCAGTCAACCATGCCCTGTCTAGACTGGGTGGCGACGGTGCCAGCGACTGCCACACAGCCTCATCTACCTCAAGCCCTCTCAAGCGGAGTGATGCAATCATGAACCTCGACCAGGCCAGTCTAGGGAGTCCAGTCGCGAAGCGCCGTAGTCTGCACGGCTCTGCCAGCTTTGGGCATGATTTCAATGTCTTTGATCATGGACCATCTTCACAGTTCGACATCCACGATGATTCAAGCCACGAATACGAGTTATCAACAGCATCCATCACGTCTGAGAGCTCTTCAACCTTCACATCGATGCCGAGAAGATCTTCTTCCTTGCGGAAATCTACCCTGCAGCAGCGACATGGTGAGAAGACCTCGTGGGGTAGAAGACAAGCTGCTCAGGCACTGGCAGCTCAGCAATTGGCCAATTCGGCGCCTCACGTATCGACTCCTGTTCAATCGAAGAATCGACCCCGGTTGTCCTTGGACCAATTTATGCCGCCAATGCCAAGAGACAGCCCGTTCTCTTCACAAGGAAGTCTACCGAATGCTTCGATGCACGTTGTCAGTCAACCCATGCATCAGCCTCATCCTCTTTCGCGGACTATGACAACATCATCATCAAATTCGAGCATCTTGGACGAGTCTCCGACACATGTGCCTGTACATTTTGGCGAGCAGCCAAGACCAAAGCTCGACTTTTCTAAGTCTTTGCCTGCAGGATCTTTGAGACCATTTGCCTTCGAGGCTTCCAGGGACGATAATTCCTTCAACACCCCACAAAACTACAAATCCGTTAAGCCACTTCCCGCTGCGTTCGCGTCTACTGGGCTTATATCCAAAGTCAATCGGAATCCAGAGCAGCCCCAGGTAACGCGCGGTAGTAGTAAGGGAAATGTTCCCGACACTCCATGCAAGAAGCACGTAAACGGATTTGCTACTTATCCAGCACCTGTGCCTGGAAGTGCTATTGCCAAAGCCAGACACATTCGTCATTCATTTGGGACTCCGTCAACCCCGTTCAACCCGCATGGAACCCAATCTGTTCAGCGCACATTTGGAAAAGGGGCTAGTGTATTCGGCGGCGCCTTCAGCACACATGGTCTGACGCGACGAGGCAGCTTCCTCAGTGTGGATGGAGACGAAGGTGGAGGATCGCCTGACGCAAAAAGCATTCACGCTATTAATGATTTCGATCTTCCACCGACACCTACAAAGCAAGCTCTTGTGCAGTCATATGACGGTAGCCCTAGCAATCACAGGAACGTCCCAGCTTCTACGTCAGCTGTGGGCTATGGAATTACAAAGGAACTGACCAGAACCAGCAGTAAGTTGAACTTCTTCACAAGTCCAGACAGTCAGGATTCAGTTGAGAGTGATGGGTCTTTGGGCGTGGCGGATTCTTCCACACCAAACAACCGAGATCTTAAGTTTTCGGACTCGGTACCCTCATTCAGCAGGTCACGGACTCAGCGCGCTCTGAAACTTTCTTCGCCAGCGCCTCTGGCTCCCAAATCTCTTACTACCTCCTTTCTCAGTCATGCGAGTAAATCGGGCTTTGCTAAATTCAGTCGCGTGGCTCCAGCCAGTCCCTTGGAGCGTATAGATTTCATCGAAAGGCTGTCTCCTAGCACTCCACAAGAGAGCATGCTTCCACCAGACCCTAGCGGCCTCTCTATCTCAAACCATGGTGACAGTCAGGCTTCTCAACTAGGTGCCCAGAGCATGCTACCCCCAGCTACGCCAACCACCGGCCGCGATTACTTTCCCAGGATTGGAGACCGCCGCCTCAGTACCACACCGGTCAGCACGTTTGCTCCAGGTGATCTTGACGACTCTCTCTTATCCAGGTTTGAGAAAGTCGAAATGATCGGCACTGGCGAGTTCTCTCGCGTATACAAAGTCACAAAAACCACGCCAAGCCGTCCTATTACCGCGCACTCATTCTTCTTTGGTGCAACTGGCTCTCCACTATCTGGGAAATCTCCACCGACGCCCATACCAGAGCGCGTCTTCGCCGTCAAGAAAACACGACAGCCTTATTCAGGCACCAGGGACCGACAACGGAAACTGCAGGAGGTCAATGTGCTCAAGGCACTTGGACAATCTGATCACGTCTTGCAACTCATTGACAGCTGGGAGGAGAAGAATTATCTATACATACAAACTGAGTATTGCGAAGAGGGTAGCCTCGACGTGTTTCTGACGACAGTGGGTCGCAAGGGGCGATTGGATGATTTTCGCATTTGGAAAATCCTGTTGGAAGCGGGCCAAGTAAGTTTCCTTCCAACATCCTTGACTGCTAGATATTTGCTGACTGCTCGCTTAGGGCCTCAAGCATATTCACGATTCTGGGTTCATTCACTTGGATCTGAAGCCTGCCAATATCTTTATCACCTTCGAGGGGATACTGAAGATTGGTGACTTTGGAATGGCGACCAGTTGGCCTGCGCAATCTGGAATCGAGGGTGAAGGCGACCGCGAGTACATTGGACCAGAAATTCTCATGGGCCATTATGACAAGCCAGCGGACATCTTCGCTCTTGGCCTCATCATACTTGAAATCGCCGGAAATGTGCAGCTCCCTGACAATGGACCTACCTGGACCCGCCTTCGCTCCGGTGACATGAGTGACGCACCAAGCCTTACCTGGAGTAGCGATAGCACCCTCCAAAGAGACGCAACTGGCATCCCTTTCGAAGAAAGCGACGTCAACATGGAGTCCTTCGGTAGTGATGATGAGATAGAGACCGATTTTGGATCACCCACCATGAGCAGTCGCAAGCGCAGTTACGGCAACTCCAGCAGGTCCTTGTCTCACGACCCCGGGAATCTCTTCGGCTCCGCACGTAGAGGCGAACTCCATCGGGCACCACCTTTCATGCGAGATATGTACCATGAGCACGCCCTCGACAAGCTTGTTCGATGGATGATCTCGCCTACTCCTCATGATCGACCACTTATAAACGACATTCTAAGGTCAGGTGGCGTCGAATGGGTCGCAACACGCAGACGTGCCGGTGCAACAGTCTTTGAAGGAAATTGGGGTCCTGCCGACGCGGTCTTGGCAGATGATGCTGAAATGATGGATGTTTGAATTAAGCTGGGACTTTACTCGGTGGTCTCTGTCCTGGATAGGATGGGCGAGTCTTGGATGACACTTCGAAATCGACCCCCCGAATGGCGTTGGTAGGATACCCGGGGCTCGGTTTACGATCTAAACCAACGAATAACCACGAAATACATTGGTAGCTCTCTAATTAACACGGCCCAACGTGCAACTTTACGCATTCACGAGACCATGAACGGAACGATAGATCGAATCGGTTATAGTCAGTTTGAGCGAGGATTATGTTGAGATTGCGACTTTGCGTGTTTTGGGATAAATGTGGAAAAAAATGTGCTTCTCTATCAGCTTAATCACATTTTTGGTTGTCTGTGTATAGAATATGTTTCGAAGTGGGTCAAGTATGTAGATACATCCAAAACACTGTCTCGGTTCAACTTTAGCAAAGTGGAGATCAGGAGAGGATGAATGAATAGAAATCTCGAAACGTGGGCTATTTTTAGTGTCCTCCTTCTGTGCACGTATGCAACGACGAATCTCCTCCTTTGGGGCAGCTGCCTAGAGTGATTTCATTGGAAGAACAAACAAAATCCGGGAAAATAGGCCATTCGGTGCTTTAAGCAATTGCCAGGAAAGAGAGCAGCACCGCATAAGTAGCGCTCAGTAAGGTCGACTCTTCCTCGGTATAAGTCCCATTGAAAGCAGCAGCAGCCACGATACTGCCCCCTGAACCGTTGGGGAACACATCTTGGTCAGCGTTATGGTAATACCCATCTTCTGGCACCGTCCCCGAAGCGAAGAAGTCATGCACAGTCCGTGATAATGACAAAGATGCCAAGGAGATGGTAGTATGACCAGGGCCTCCCCTTATTGCAAGTTTGGATGATTTGGGGAGCAGGGATCGGAGTTTCCTAAAGGAGCAGGTCAGCGAGAACTCGAATTTCAAGGCTTTTATGCTGCTTCCAGAACGCTTTGTTGGGATTGAATGACGTACTTTGCAGACACGAGGGGTGTGGTAGAATCGTGGTCGGGATTGATGATGAGGACTGTTGTATTCAAGGCAGACAGCACGGAGTCTGTATTTGACATAGACGATATGCCTGCGACTGGAAGAAGCGGCCGCTTGTCAGGGAAATTACGGCAAAAACTGATAGGCTACAGGTACGTCAGCGCTGACACTAAATACTTTTCTCGGCCTCAGTGTTGATAGTATAAACCTGAGGATGCAGGAACAGAGAGTCGTAGCTAGGGAAGCAGGTGAGCATTTGTACCTACTGTAAGGCCAGCTGAAAGGAGAGGTGTGTCCTCCTGAAGGGAAATAGACTTCGTCAATTCAACCACCTCCTGGATTGTGATACGACTTGATGGGGCGTTGTCTATGCAATTGAGCGGGTAAACGCTTTGCGTACCGACTCCTGGAGCTGCCTGGTCTACGGGCGCGGAAGTGCCTTGTGATGAGACCAGGTCGACCAACAAAGTTGCTAAGTTCAGCATTAGCAGTGGTTACCAGGACAGGAAGCGTGCAGGTTCACGTCTTTCCATCCTTGGACCGCGTTAGTGAAAATGCAAAACGTACCATTTCGGACTTCAAGACCTTGTATAATTTTTGCAACGAGAGACCAGGTTACTGGCACCCGCATAAATGACCACAAGAAAACATTGAAGCTATCGACACTGATTGCAGTGCCGAAATAATCGATCGGATTCAGAAAGAGGGCCTCGAATAACTCATCAATACGTTGTTTGAGACTGGAACTTACCCCAACAGGTGGCACAGACAGAGCACAGTCTGGACCGGCTCCCTCGCACATGGCAATAAAGTCGTTGAGCGCATCTCTGACTGAAGCTTGATCCACCGGGAGCTGGCTCTCATAGGTCAAACTGTTTGTTTCCGGGTCTACGACTCCATCGGCAACTACTCGACCCACTCTGGTGGGAAATGCCTGGATAAATTCGGCCAGGAATATGGTTCCGTATGAGAATCCCCACTGGACGATGATTTAGTTATCATATTTCCTGTGGGCGAGCGTAAAGCGCAGCAGCGTAACTAGCATGCCGACGTAGTTACGGTCTTTGGACAGATTCCTGTGATCACTTACGAAGTTCAACTTGGCATCTGGCCCATCGACTGCATCCTGAAGATATCAAATGTTCAGCTATTGAACGTCTGCACTGCCTCACAAGTCGTTTAGAGGGCTGGAATCCTCTAATGCCTGGCAGACTGAAAAGTGGGTGCACCGTTGCTTTTTTACTTACGAGGATAGCTGCCATGTCTCTTGCGACATACGCAGCAGAAGAAGTATATAGTGCGTCAGAGTTCTGGGACACGCAGGCATCGGCAAGTCCAGCAACAGCATTGTCAAAGTCCGTGATTCTACTCATCACTTCATCATCGTAACTCTACACCACGAGCAGAGTCAGCATCTGCGCTTCAGGCAAATTTTAAGATTGTTGTAGAGGAGTTCGCTAAGAAATCTTGTAGGTGTCAGGCTCTAAGGTTCTTACTGAGTTTGAAAACATTCCTAGCCACAAGTTGGGGCTGCCTGGTAGTTTCTCAGAGAAGTTGTATTCTGCCGAGGCATTGGGAAAGCACTGTAGTAACGGTGAGGACTCGCCAACACTATTTGAAAATCAGTAGGCGCCATTTTAAAGTCCCCAAAGAGATCGAGATCGACAATGGAAGTCGGGAACAAAATGATTGTTACGACATCTTATATGAATAAAGTATTCAAAGTTAAAATCGCACATACCCTCTCGGATCCCACCCGATAATATCATAGAGCCCCCCTGTAAGAGTCGATATTGCTGCCCCTGCTCCAGCGTTCACAAAAGAAAGTCCGGATGCTCCTGGACCACCGGGGTTCACAAGAAGGGAGCCAAGACGCTGTGAAGATGATACCGTGGAATTATATCTGACCAGCGCTATGCTGGCGTTGGCATTGGAAGTTGAGGAAGGAGCATAATCAAGAGGTACAACAAGGGTCGAGCACTCGAGATTCGTACCGCAGGAAGACCAGGCCAGAGGGATCGCTGCTATGACGACAGGAGAGACGAACAGCGTTGCGAGTGTGAATGATTTAACCATTTTGATCTGACCGAGCAAGGCCTGCGGTGACAGCACAACCTTGGGGAGAGCCACATATTTATACTATTGTGCTTTTCGTGAAATCTATTTCTATCTTTAAGTAAATGTTTCATCTCGGCTTTGGCGGAGATGATGATTGAATGGTCTGTTCATTGAGTTTCGGTGACAGGGAACGGCTGCGCCGAAATTTATCTAGAGCCCCAGGGATCGCAAAACTCTATCCAGATATGACAGATGACACACGATGTCAAAATGCACTTATTCAAGCAGCGAGAAGTTTGCATAATGAAGCGAATGTTTTTGGTCCAGGACAAAACGCACAAGGCCTTTCCGTGGGCGATTGACCTGTAGCCTCAATGTGTGCGAAGACACTGAGCTTTCGACATGAATATCACGACTATAACACTCCCTAAGAAGTCCCCGTTGAAGGAAGTCGCAATTACTTGCATGGGAGACTGCAAAGTACCATGTCTTTGTAAGTCCAATATCCCATACAAGAAAGATTAAGCGAGTTAGCAGAATGTAAACAATGATTGATTAGCCAGTCTCGTGCATTAAGGCCGCTGATAACCTCATGAAAGAGTGCTTCGTTTCCCTTTCTCCCCCTCTCACTTATCTATCGTTAGCAAGTATGTTTGACGCTTGCAGCGCTGCAAACTTTTCACAGGCGCTGCCCTGCAGCTCAGGCAACTAACTGACTCCACAAGCAACCTGCAATGGAAGGCAGTGCTGAAGTCAAATCACGTGATGGCCGAGCTAGCTTATCGAAGCCCCACCAAAAATCCTATCAAAAGGTTTGGAGCACTGCCAGGAATTCTTCGAGGTCACCGTCACCACAAGCAAAGCAATGGGAAAGCTCAAATCCAGCAAGCGCAATAGCGCTGCGGCAGGCTCGAGCCCCTACTCCAAAGCGCAAGCTGCCACCAATAATGTCTTCAAGTTTGTCAGTTAGCGCAGGCGCGCCCTCACTCCTCTCAGACGTGTATATGTATATGTATATGTACTGACTATTGCTTTCGCAGAACACGAATGTTGGTCAGCATATCCTTAAAAATCCAGGTGTCGCAGAGGCCATAGTAACAAAAGCAAATTTGAAGCCCACAGATGTGAGTGGTATCCTCGGTCGCAAGCACGCATGCTGAGTCTGAACAGACAGTTCTTGAGGTTGGTCCGGGCACAGGCAACTTGACAGTACGAATACTAGAGAAAGCGAAGAAGGTTATAGCTGTGGAGCTAGACCCTCGTATGGCAGCGGAAGTTACAAAGCGAGTGCAGGGGAAGCCCGAGCAGAAGAGACTGGAGGTTTTGCTAGGAGATGTAATCAAGACGGAGCTGCCGCCCTTTGATGTCTGCATTAGCAATACCCCTTATCAGGTATGATACATGTGCAGAAATGCTTCGATACCAAAACTGATATTCTTCAGATCTCCAGTCCTTTGGTTTTCAAGCTCTTGGCCTTACCCAACCCTCCTCGGACATCGATCCTTATGTTTCAACGAGAATTCGCACTTCGACTTACAGCGAGACCTGGCGATCCACTTTACTGTCGACTATCTGTGAACGCTCAATTCTTCTCCAAGATTACGCACATTATGAAGGTAGGAAAGAACAATTTCAGGCCTCCACCGCAGGTAGAATCCTCCGTTGTGCGGATAGAACCGAAGCTGGGTCCTGAGCGACCTGGCGTGAGCTGGGAAGAGTGGGATGGTATGCTACGGATCTGCTTCGTAAGAAAGAATCGGACCATGAGAGCAAGTTGGTTGGGTACGAAGGAGGTTCTAGCTATGGTTGAGCGGAATTACAAGGTCTGGTGTTCCGCGAATCAGATACCTATCGATGAAACAGAAGTCGGAGAAGACGAAGAGTTGGATGTCGATGGCGGAGAGGAGGACGAGTGGGGTGGCGTTATGGAGGTTGATGAGGAGGAGGATGATGCCCCGGCGTTCTTCAAGGAAGAGGCAGAACGTTTATCGAAGGAGGCTGGAGCCAAAACAAAGAGTAAGAAGAAGAAAACGAGGGTCGCGGAATTGGTGAAGGAGAAGATTCGGAAAGTCTTGGAGGAGAAAACCGACTTGGCAGATAAGAGGGCTGGCAAATGCGACGAAAACGATTTTTTACGACTTCTGTCTGCCTTCAACGGAGAGGGTATACATTTTGCCTAACTAGGACGATGAATGTTGTCATTTATTTAGCAAGGCGTTAGAGGTGCATTTTCAGCTTCAGAGGCATCAGATAAGGAACTACCTTCTCACAAATGCAATTGGCAGATCTTCGCATCTGCCTCACTTCGCTTAGAATAAGATCTTACAATGGTTTCCCGTCTCTGGCTGCCGGATGTCCAATCCAGTTTGTGGAGATCAGCAATACCGTTAATGATTCCATTCTGTATTTCAAGTATAATCTACTTCAAAAGTCAACTGGCCTTTGAAGCAGGCACTTGCATGTGGTGTAAGCTGGCGCTAACACGATGTTGTCTTTGTTTCGTCACAATTGGGATTCAAAGTGACTGGGGCTATGATCAAACTCCTTGAAGGGGGCACAATATCCAAAATCCAACAGATCAGTGATCTAACAATGCTCCCTATGGTATAGACAACAAGCCTTGCGGCGAATTTCTCATTCTTTTGGTCTCACACCTGCACCCGCTGCCTAGAATGTGTAGTGTTTAGACCCGTGAGCCGACGATCAGGTTACAGCTATTGCGATTCCACGGCTATATTGCTGTGTTGGACCACCTTTATCATCTTTATCACAGTTCTGCCGCACGTTAGCTTCGGTATTGATCCGAGAATAATTCCGCTAAAGATAAGTTGTTCTGTTGCCTAGTATATTGTTAGTTGGAAAATAGTAATAATCTAGGCCTAGCTAGGTCTCCGAAACCTCGCTACGGTAGCGAATACCTAAACATGACACATCCGGTTTGTTTTTAATGATAGAAATTCTTCGACTTTAATATCCAATGATTAAATTCTCAGTCTCGCCACTATCTGCGTCATACTGGTCATATAACAGGGTTTGGATGTTCTGTCTGATTGTAACTTCATTCTGCCCTGCAGCCGGCAGTGCTCTGTTTTCGCTAGCTAAGAGACAGCACGGTTGTACCTCCGTGATGGAAATTTATTTGTCAGCGTGTATAGTACAGGTAAGTCCGGGTATAAAGAAAAGAGAACGCCACCGTAGTTTTGGGTGAGTATAAGGCTATCAGATACCAGGCGCAGTTTTCTGCTGTCTGTCCTGGCACTGATATATCTGCCTCTCCTCTTCTTGACCGCACAATCCAACCACCCAGGGCCTCGGTTGTATTTTTGTCCGGATCTCCAGCTCCTATACTGTCAGCACCATGTTGGGCTGGAATATGCGTGCACACATCGAAGTTAGCTGTGTGTAGGTGCAGGATCTACGGAGCACAGAAGAGCATAGCCTGACTTTTTGAGGGGCTCAATTAGCGTAGACTAGAACATCCTAGCATCGGTCTATTGTGCTGAAATGGCTAGCACAAAATACACGATCTCTCTTTGATATCGGTCAACTATTGAATGGTGTGGTGAACATGAGTCTACAGAAGTTTCACTTAATACATTACAGGCCAAAGACTGCGATTCAGTACACGTGGGATATGATCAGCTGATGACTTGAAAGTAGTTGTTATGTAGCTGGGTTACTCCTCCAGTGCGAGACAACTACTGTTGTCGTGAATTTTGTTTCTTGGCCATTCTCAAATTGCGGCTTCCCAAAGGTCTCAAAGAGAATTTGGACAAGCTCGAGTATCGAGAAGGCCGACCAGATGGCAAAGCTCATCACACCAAAGATGATGAAAGGAATAATGCCATATATCATGAAATCTGCTGTTGATTTAGTAGGTATTCGATACTCGAGTGATATGACAACCTACAGACCCAGCCCCCACTCTCTTTCACCACGTCCCAGAGCTCCGTTCTCATTACATCCTTGGCTCCTTCCCACCTCCAGGGCCCCACGAGTCGAAATTTGGTGTTGAAGTTAGACCCGAAGGCCCATGTGAACATTGTTTTAAATCCAAGCCCCATGATCTCTGTGAAAGTCGCTGCTGAGCCCATGTCAAGAGCAAGTTGATATGCGTATGACTCGTGGTCAACTCCATATTTTTCGTACTCCCGTCGTCCAGGCTTGATGTAAAGCTTATAATCAATGTCTCGGGGACGCTGATTGGGCAGGATTTTCAGGAGAGAGAGTACCCAGAGTTGTGCTTGCAGCTCAGCCAAAGGAGGTATAGCTCCTATAGCAGGCCGTACAAAGCCAATGAAGCCAACACTCTCATCGCCGGTCTTCCAGATACCGCGTCTATCTGCCCCCAGTGGGGTCCCATAATTGGGCCCAAGGAAAGTGAATTCTTGGGAGTAGCCGGTGGCATATATGACAATGTCGGGCTTACAAGTAATACGGCTCATGACTTCGGCCTCTGGACGACTAGATTGTATGAACTCGACGATCCCTTCCGACGATACAGACTTAGGCCAAGGAGCCAGGTCAATCTTCCTATTCCCTGTATCTTTGATCGGGATTTGGCAAATACTAGCTCTTGTACGATTCAAGAGCGAGTCTTTCCGGTACTGTGCCGAAATGTACGGGACAGCTTGACCGGATTTACTCGGAAATACTGCGACAGAAGTCAGTATCACGTAGGGCTTCAGGATCAACAACGTACTCGCCGAAGCATGGAAGCGCTCGTCGGAGATCCCTCCCACCCTAATCGAAAGTCAGTGAGAGCTCTCCACGGGTGTCTGAGGTTGGTCGCGTTTAAGAGCATTGAGCAGTATCCGAAAGGTGGATCAAAACGTTTCCGAAGTAGAATGAGAATGTACCATTGGTCAAGCCCATGCTTCGTTCCAGAACCAAGCCATACCCCAAACTTCACCGAAAAAAGGTCATAGTAATTCCACAATATCGGGCTTGATTGGAGAAGAGCTAGTCAACTAATTAGCTCGGAACTGTTATCAGCATGCTTTGATCACACGTATCGAGACGAACGGTGAATGTATGCGGTGTCAAATAGACTCATGTGAGTAGTATCTGTGGGGATATTTTTCTGTGCCGCAGGCGACTTGTTGAATGTCCTGAATGTCACAGGGACAGGTACAACCTAAAACATTAATAAAGTGCGAGGAGATAGACAGATACACAGTCACCTTCGGGGCATAGTAGAATCCATCACGATGGCATATCGTGACGGACTTTGTTGGCGATGTCACGGCTAGGTAGCCCAGATCCATAGCCGTCTCCCCTGCACCGAGTATAAGAACATGCTTGTCTTCGCCAAAGTCCTTCCGGGAGCGAAAATCTGCAGAGTGGAATCTACACGGTACATGTTCAATTCCCGGTATAGGTGGAATACATGGAACGGTGTGTAAGCCCGAGCATACAGCTATTGCGTCGCATTCCCAGGACTCGGTTCTACCTTCGAATGAGGAGATAATCATGTGCCCAGAGCCTTTGATTCGCTTCACAGACACCACCTTTGTTGAAAGACTAATATGAGGCCAAAGATTGAAGTGGGTAGCATATGCGTCCAGGTACAGGCAGAAGCCCTCCGTCGAGAGGAAATCGGGATCGTTGGCTGAGTGACGAAAGTCACTAAAAGCGGTCAGGTACTTAGAGGACACGAGCTGTACTTGGTTAGAAACTGGGGACGTGTGGTAAGACAAATGTTTCCAAGTCTGAAAGTCACATCGCGCCTAAAGAGATTTCACACTGTTTACCTCCGCATCCTCGTACACACGGTGCCTGAATGACCCAGCCGTTGAGTCTCTTGCTTCAAACAGTCTTGCCTCGATTGGCTCTACTGGGTGGAACTTATGAGCAGTAATAAGGTACTTGAGGGTAACTAGGCCCGAAGAACCACCTCCAATAACTGCAACACGCATCGTCGACGAAGGACAGATGCGGTGGAATAAGGCTTATTTTAGAAGTGTTTGATGAAATTGATCTCAGCGGCCTGGATGTGTTAGTAGACTTTATAGGTTGTCCAAAGGGACCCGTGCCACCCCTAGCCAGGCGCTAGCGATTGAACAGACCTATAATTAGTTGGGCATCCAGGGCTACATGCAGCTTACATGCCGCCCAGATCTCCGTCTTACATGTCACCATGGTAATAAAGAGCCAATAAGAATAAGAATAAGAATAGTAAACAGTACAGTAAGACACACATGTTATTCCTCGGAATCGGGACTTTAAAATAATTAGCATTTACTTGTAACGTTTTTAATTCGGTTGGTGTCGTGAGTATAGACTTGTCGGTTGGTATCAGCTATGAAGTAAGGTAATAAGACGTTTGATTCTTAATGGGAATTAAGATGTTACAAGCAATGGTAAATTAGGTGTAAACTTGCTATTTGATTTGAGCATAACGCTTTATTATTTAGGAAATTATTTATTTGTTATATAGAATTTCGATTTTTGATTGCAAGCTTTGCAAGATCATCTTGCTAAGCGCGTAAGCTTGCAAGCCTATTTAGCATGGCTTGCATGTCACGTGATCTAAATTCATTATGATTAATATAATTATCAATATTATTATCAATATTATTATCAATATCATTATCAATATCATTATCAATATCATTATCAATATCATTATCAATATCATTATCAATATCATTATCATTATCATCATTATTATTATTGCTTATAAGGTCTTGTATATTTAATTCTTTATGAGATTCAAATATATTAATCTTAGAATCATTTATAAATTGGTTATTTAATATTTTAATATCTCTTACCCAGAGCGTTTTTCTAGTTATTAAATCTAGTACTTTATATAAAGGATAATTAAATCCAATTAAAATTGCTTTATTTGCTTTAGGTTCTAATTTAGTAATATGATTCTTTTTGATTTTATAATAACATATTGATCCAAAGGTTTTAATATGATAAATATCTGGTTTCTTATTATATCTAAGCTCATAAGGG